>OIFH01000001.1_pt1 | contig 411088 bp, 293 predicted proteins | sample 1581951 | NCBI WGS metagenome assembly OIFH01 (sample SAMN04414075, study PRJEB24778) | human gut metagenome | material: faecal | host: Homo sapiens | reverse complement strand
GCAGGACCAGCAGCAACAGCTACAGCTGCAGCAGCAGGTTCAATACCGTATTCTTCTTTAAGGATAGTTGCAAGTTCATTAACTTCTTTTACTGTCAAGTTAACTAATTGTTCTGCAAAAGCTTTCAAATCTGCCATTTTTGTATGATTTTAATTGTTTGTTACTAATTGATTATAAAATTGATTATTCGGCGCGTTCGCCCAGAGTTTTAAGTACTCCATGAATGGTGTTACCACCTGATTGAAGAGCTGAAATAACATTCTTCGCCGGTGATTGCAACAATGCAATAATGTCAGCGATAACCTCATTCTTACTCTTGATATTGCAGAGAGCATCCAGTTGATCTGCACCTACATAGAAACCTTCTTCAGCATAAGCTGCCTTCAATGCAGGAATGTCCTCTTTGTATTCTTTCAACAACTTTGCAGGAGCGTTAGCTACTTCGCTAAACATTACAGAAGTTGTACCTTTCAAAGAATTGAACAACGGAGAGAAATCAACATCTTCCATGCTCATCAGAGCTTTGTGAAGCAAAGAATTCTTCACAACAACCAGCTTAATACCGGCTTTGAAACATTTTCTTCTCAGTTCACTTGTCTTAGCTGCGTCCATAGCAGTTGTGTCAACCAAGTAAAAATGTCCGTATTGCTTAACGGTTTCAGCCAACTGACCAATAATAACGCCTTTATCTTCCTTTCTCATGATTCCTCCTTATTATTAGTTTTCTTCTACAGTTTTGGGATCAATCTTGACACCCTTACTCATAGTACTTGAAAGATAAATACTCTTAATATAGGTACCCTTAGCTGAGCTTGGTTTCAATTTGATGATAGTAGCGATAAATTCTTTCGCATTATCACGAATCTGATCTGCAGTGAAAGACACCTTACCAATTGAAGTATGAACAATACCGCTCTTATCAACCTTAAAGTCAATCTTACCTTGCTTAACTTCCTTAACAGCCTTAGCTACATCCATAGTTACAGTACCACTCTTAGGATTCGGCATTAATCCACGAGGACCAAGAACACGACCTAAAGCACCGATCTTACCCATGATAGACGGCATTGTAATGATTACATCAATATCAGTCCATCCACCTTTGATCTTTTCAATATATTCATCAAGACCAACATAGTCAGCGCCAGCTTCTTTTGCAGCAGCTTCAGCATCAGGTGTACACAGAACCAAAACACGTACTTGCTTACCTGTTCCGTGAGGCAGCGAAACTACACCACGAACCATCTGGTTAGCTTTACGAGGGTCTACACCTAAACGTACGTCAATATCTAATGAAGCATCAAATTTAGAAAAAGTAATATCTTTAACTAACTGTGCAGCTTCTTTCAGTGAGTATGCTTTCCCTGCTTCAATTTTTTCTGCAGCCAACTTTTGATTTTTTGTCAGTTTACCCATTATAATTGAAGTTTATTAGTTATTACCCGGGAATTCCCCTTTTACAGCGATACCCATACTTCTAGCTGTACCAGCTACCATAGTCATAGCAGACTCGATAGTGAAGCAGTTCAAGTCAACCATTTTGTCCTGAGCAATCGTACGAACTTGTTCCCATGTAATTTCGGCAACTTTCTTACGATTAGGCTCAGCAGAACCACTCTTAATCTTAGCCAATTCAAGCAATTGAATAGCTACGGGAGGAGTCTTGATAACAAAATCAAAAGACTTATCTGCGTAGTAGGTAATGATTACAGGTAAATTTTCCTGCTTTGTCCTGGGTTCTGGCATTGAATTGCTTGCAAAATTCCATGATATTAATACCCTTAGAACCCAAAGCAGGTCCAACGGGAGGTGATGGATTTGCAGCGCCTCCTTTAATCTGTAATTTGATTAGTCCAGCAACTTCTTTAGCCATTTTGTTTCTAATTTTTATATATTAATTATAGCGAAAGTCCAATGCACGTAACAGAATGCATTATTCTTTCTCGACATCCATAAAGCCAAGTTCCAGCGGAGTTTTACGTCCGAAGATCTTAACCATAACCTTCAACTTCCGTTTTTCGGTGTTCACTTCTTCAATGAGACCACTGAAGCCACTGAACGGTCCAACGGTAACTTTCACTGTTTCGCCTACGGTATAAGGTACATTAAGTTCCTCACCACTTTCCTGAAGTTCATCCACCGTACCAAGTATACGATTCACTTCCGATTGTCTCAAAGGAACCGGATTTTCGGAACCTCCCAAGAAGCCGATTACATTCGGAGTGTTTCTCAAATGATGAGCAACTTCACCGACCAAAGCGGCCTCGACTAAAACGTATCCGGGAAGATAACTTCTTTCTTTCACAATTTTCTTACCATTGCGAACCTGATACACTTTCTCGGTAGGAATCAACACCTGAGACACATACTCGCTAAGGTCACTGTTCTTAATGTCAGCATCAAGATATTCTTTAACCTTGCTTTCTTTTCCACTAACAGCACGTAATACGTACCACTTTTTTTCAATCTCAGACATTTTATTCAATTAATTAGTGCGGATAGATAATATCCTCCATTACAAACTGGAAGACTGAATCCATAAGAAAAACGACTAACGCAATGAGTAGGGAAGCATATAAAACAACCACTGCGCTACTAGAAAGTTCTTTACGAGTCGGCCATGATACTTTATGGACTAATTCGTCGTAAGATTCTTTACAATAATTTGCTACTTTCTGAAACATATTCTTTCAAGTTTAGCACGGGAGGAGAGGTTCGAACTCCCGACACCCGGTTTTGGAGACCGGTGCTCTACCAACTGAGCTACTCCCGTAAAAATCAGTTCCCGAAGCCTTACGACCGAGAACTGATCATATATATTTATCCAAGTGTTAGTCAAGAAGTTCTGTTATCTGTCCAGCACCTACAGTACGTCCACCTTCGCGGATAGCGAAACGCAAACCTACATTCAATGCAACCGGGTAAATCAACTCAACTGTAATAGTTACGTTATCACCAGGCATTACCATTTCAGTTCCTTCCGGCAAAGTGATTTCACCTGTACAGTCCATTGTACGCAAGTAGAACTGAGGACGGTATTTATTGTGGAACGGAGTATGACGGCCACCTTCTTCTTTCTTCAAGATATAAACCTCAGCTTTAAACTTAGAGTGAGCCTTAACCTGACCCGGCTTACACAAAATCATACCGCGTTTGATTTCGTTTTTGTCGATACCACGCAACAACAAACCAACATTATCACCAGCTTCACCTTGATCCAACAATTTACGGAACATTTCAACACCAGTAACAACAGATTTCTTATCTTCACCCAAACCAAGGATTTCAACTTCGTCACCTACATGGATAACACCAGCTTCGATACGACCTGTAGCAACAGTACCACGACCAGTAATAGAGAACACGTCTTCAACAGGCATCAAGAAAGGTTTATCAATATCACGCGGAGGCAATGGAATCCACGTATCAACTGCATCCATCAATTCCATTACTTTCTCTTCCCATTGAGGAACACCATTCAAAGCACCTAATGCAGAACCGCGAATGATAGGAGTATTATCGCCATCGAAATCATAGAATGAAAGCAATTCACGCATTTCCATCTCCACCAATTCCAACATTTCCTCGTCATCAACCATATCACACTTATTCAAGAAAACGACCAAACGAGGTACATTTACCTGACGAGCCAACAGAATATGCTCACGAGTTTGAGGCATCGGACCATCAGTTGCAGCACAAACAATAATTGCACCATCCATCTGAGCAGCACCCGTAACCATGTTTTTCACATAGTCGGCGTGACCCGGACAGTCAACGTGAGCATAGTGACGATTTGCAGTTTGATATTCTACGTGAGAAGTATTGATAGTAATACCTCTTTCTTTTTCTTCAGGAGCGTTGTCGATAGAATCGAAAGAACGCAATTCTGAAAGACCTTTTTTAGCCAACACAGTAGTGATAGCAGCAGTCAAAGTGGTTTTACCGTGGTCAACGTGACCGATAGTACCAATGTTAACGTGCGGTTTCGAACGTTCAAATTTCTCTTTAGCCATAGCTTTACTTGTTATTTATTTGATTAATAATCAGCAATTACGTTATTAAAGAGCTGTTAACGAGACTTGAACTCGTGACCTCTTCCTTACCAAGGAAGTGCTCTACCACTGAGCTATAACAGCAAAAAAAGAGCGGAAGACGGGGCTCAAACCCGCGACCCTCAGCTTGGAAGGCTAATGCTCTATCAACTGAGCTACTTCCGCAAAGACCAAAGACCTTTCAAGTCTCAAAAAGTGTGGGCAAAGATGGATTCGAACCACCGAAGTCGAAAGACAGCAGATTTACAGTCTGCCCCATTTGGCCACTCTGGTATTTGCCCAACTTATTTTTCAAAGAACAACTAGCTTCTCAGCACCTTTTCTTGAGCCTCTTGTCGGATTCGAACCAACGACCCCGAGATTACAAATCACGTGCTCTGGCCAACTGAGCTAAAGAGGCTTGTCATACCTAACTTCACAACCATTCCACCTTGGATGGTTAAGCGGCTGCAAAGTTAGATATTTATTTTAAATCTCAAAAACTTTCAGCGATTTTTTTTATTTACCGCGCAGTTTTTCTTTATATTTTGTCAATTGCTTGGAAAGCGCATCTACGCACACATCAACCGACTCTTCAAATGTATCACTCACCTTTTCTGCAAAAAATTCTCCATTAGGCACCAACACTTTCATACTAGCCTCCTTATTCATTGCAGTTTCAGGCTTTACAACTTTTAATGACACCTCCACTTTATTTATATCGTCACAATACTTTTCTAACTTAGCAGTCTTCTTCTGGATAAAATCCTGAAGTCTTTCTGTTGCATCGAAATGAATAGCTTGAATTCTAACTTCCATAAATACCTCCTTTTTTTACGCTCTTGGATGAGCTTGTTCATAAACTTTTTTAAGTTCCTCAAAAGTCGTATGCGTATAGATTTCCGTTGTAGTCAGACTACTATGACCCAGTAATTCTTTTACCGCGCCCAACTCTGCCTCATTATTCAACATAGCAGTTGCAAAAGTATGCCTCAACACATGCGGACTTCTTTTTTTCAGCGATACCACTTTTGAAAGGTTCCGTTTCACTAAAAGATATACCTTTCCAGGATACATCCGTTTTCCGTTCTTTAAAACAAAGACGCCCCAGCCTTTCCAGGTAACACTTCATTCCTTATCTTCAAATAAACAAACATCGCCCTTCGCAGTTCTTCACCGAAAGGAATCAACCGCTGTTTATTTCTCTTCCCTGTCACTTTTATCAGAGATGCAGAGAAATCGACATCCACGTCATTCAGCCCTATTAACTCGGAAAGCCGCATGCCTGTAGCATAAAACATTTCCAATACCATTCTATCCCGACAACCTGTAAAATCCTCCTTAAAAGGAACATCATCCAAAAGTCGGTCCATTTCACGTTCTTTCAGAAATACAGGAAGAGGCTTCTTGTTTTTCGGACCAATGATTTTCAACATCGGATCCTCCCCTATCACACCTTTCTTTAGAAGGAAACGATAAAACGATCGGAGTGAACTCAATTTCCGATTTACAGAAGCAGATGTATATCCGTCCTCTATCAGGTTCATCACCCAACCACGAACCAAATCAGCATCTACCGTTGTAAAATCGACATTCTCATCTTTTCCCCTGATGTATTCTTCAAACTTGATCAGATCTATTCCATAACTAACTATTGTTTTCTCAGAATAGTTTCTTTCAAACCGAAGATAATCCAAAAAAGAGTCTGTCATCATAAGAAACGTCGCTTATCAATTCAGCAACGAATATATGAAAAAGAATTCAATTATTCAAAGAATGTGCGAGTTTTTAATTATTCTTCTACTTGCTGAAGTTTCTGAACATAGATAGCACGTTCTCTTTTCAGCCTGTTCAATACAGACGGCTTGTCAAACTGCTGTCTAGCTCTTAGTTCTTTTACAACACCTGTTTTCTCAAATTTTCTTTTGAACTTCTTCAGCGCTTTTTCAATGTTTTCGCCTTCTTTTACTGGTACTACAATCATTGTTTTTAATTATTAAATATGTTGTTATTAATATTTTCAGATAGTCAAATTGCGGCGCAAAAATTACACATACTTTTCTTTTATTTACAAAAACTTTTCCGCAAATTATTTTATTTTAAAAATAATCTAGAAATCGTATCTTTGCTTTCCAGTACAAACCATTATAAACCTATTAAAATGAAATCGGAAATTATAAATAGAATAGTTAGTCTGCGCAATTTCATGCGTAAACACAAGCTTTCAGCCTTTATTATCCCCAGTACGGACCCCCACTCGGGAGAGTATATCCCCAAACATTGGGAAGCACGTAAATGGATATCAGGTTTCACAGGTTCGGCAGGTACAGTTGTCGTAACGCTGGATAAAGCCGGACTTTGGACAGATTCACGCTATTTTCTTCAAGCGACCGCACAATTGGAAAACACAGGCATTACTTTATTCAAAGAACGATTACCGGAAACTCCTTCCATTGTAGAGTGGTTGGGCTGTGTATTGAATTCAGAAGATAATGTGGGTATAGACGGTTGGGTTAACAGCTATCAAGAAACAAGCAACTTACAGAAAGAATTAGAAAAAAAACAGATACACTTAACCCTTACTCCCGATCCATTCAATGAATTATGGACAGACCGGCCTGCATTGCCCGACAACAAAGTTTTTATACATGAATTGAAATATGCCGGTCTCAGTTGCAAGGATAAAATCACTCAAATACAAGAAGCCACCCGTCGTAACAGTTGCACAGGCATTCTAATTTCTGCACTGGATGAAGTGGCATGGACTCTAAACTTGCGGGGAAGTGACGTACACTGCAATCCGGTTTTTGTGAGTTACCTTCTCATCACGGAATATAGTTCCACCTTATATATAATAGAGAATAAACTGTCAGATGAAGTAAAAGACTATCTAGCAGAAAACGGAGTTACAGTGAAACCTTATTCAACAATTGAAAAAGATTTAAAAGATTTTACCGGCAAACTCCTGTTGTCAGCTAGTATCAATGCAGCCATTCATGCAGCAGCCTGCACCCATTCTTTAATAGAAATAGCTCCTTCACCTGTACTTTTTTTAAAAGCGGTAAAGAATGAGACGGAAATAGAAGGCTTCCATCGCGCTATGAAACGCGACGGAATAGCCATGGTTAAATTTCTCCGCTGGCTGAAAACAGCTGTTTCTACTGGAAATGAAACCGAAATAAGTATAGATAAGAAATTATACGAATTCCGTGCCGGACAAGACTACTTCAATGGTATCAGTTTTGACACCATTGCCGGATATAAAGCTCATGGCGCTATTGTTCACTATGAAGCAAGCCCCGAAACCGATATCCCCTTAAAACCTGAAGGTATGCTGCTGCTGGACAGTGGAGCACAATATTTGGACGGAACAACTGATATTACCCGTACCATCGTTTTAGGAGCGCTCACGAAAGAAGAAAAAACGGATTACACATTAGTCTTAAAAGGATTTATCCAACTCTCAATGGCTCAATTTCCACATGGAACTTGCGGAACACAACTAGATGCGCTGGCCCGCCTCCCTATGTGGAAAGCCGGAATCAACTACCTGCATGGAACAGGCCACGGTGTAGGTTGTTTCCTGAATGTACACGAAGGTCCTCACCAATTCCGCATGAACCACATGCCAGCCTTACTTGTTCCAGGCATGACAGTAACCAACGAGCCCGGTATATATAAAGCCGGCCGTCATGGAGTACGTACGGAAAATACCATGTTAATTGTTCCGTCACAAGAGACAGAATTCGGTACTTACTATAAATTCGAACCACTTACCCTCTGCCCTATTGACAAAGAAGCCATCCTAACAGATATGCTGAGCGATGAAGAAATAACATGGTTCAACCAATATCATGAAAAAGTTTACAATTGTTTGAGCCCGGAATTGAACAACGAGGAACGCGAGTGGTTAAAAGAAGTAACATCTCCTTTAAAACGGTAGAAATTAATTATGGCACTTATAAAATCAGTAAGAGGATTCACTCCAAAAATCGGCGAAAACTGTTATTTAGCCGATAATGCCACTATTATTGGTGATGTTGTAATCGGAAAAGATTGCAGCATTTGGTTTAACGCCGTATTACGCGGCGATGTTAATGCTATCCGCATAGGCAACCGCGTAAATATCCAGGATGGCAGTGTAGTACACACACTATATCAAAAATCAGTTGTAGAAATCGGGAATGATGTTTCTGTAGGACATAATGTAACCATACATGGCGCGACTATAAAAGACGGCGCTCTGATTGGAATGGGCTCTACCGTACTAGACCACGCTGTCGTAGGTGAAGGAGCTATTGTAGCTGCGGGAGCACTAGTACTCAGTAACACCGTCATCGAACCTGGAAGCCTATGGGCAGGAGTTCCAGCCAAATTCGTCAAAAAAATTCCCGAGGCACAGAGCAAAGAGCTCAATCAGAAAATTGCCAATGGATATTTAATGTATGCTTCCTGGTTTAAGGAGGAAGAAAAATAATTCTACATATAAAGAAAAGTTAGTATTCATTTAAAATGATTGATTATGAAAAAATTATTATTGCAGCATGCATGACGCTTTTAAGTTTTAGTTCTGTTTTTGCACAAAAAGGAAAGCAAGCTATTGGTGGTAATCTAAGTTATGGAACTGAAATAGAGAGTATTGGTCTTGGTCTGAAATATCAATATAATATTACTGATCAAATCAGAATCGAGCCATCTATGAATTACTTTTTTAAAAATGACGGACTTAGCATGTTTGACATCAATGCAAATATCCACTACCTTTTTCCCATAGCAAGCAATGTAAGTTTATATCCATTAGCAGGATTTACATACACTAACTGGCATTTGGATTTAGGAAAAGTAGGCGATTACGATGTCAGTGGAAGTGATGGAAAATTCGGAGTTAATTTAGGGGCAGGCATGGAGTTTACCTTAGATAAAAGCTGGAGTCTAAACCTCGACATTAAATACCAATTAATTAGCGATTTAGATCAAGCAGTATTCAATCTTGGCGTAGCCTATAATTTCTAATTAATAACCAGAGAAGGATAAAAGTGCTTTTAAATGCACCTTTATCCTTCTTCACCTTACAAAGAACAAACCTGCTCTACCTATTTTTACACTAACTTACAAATATGGCACACTATGAATAAAATACGACTACTCACAAAAGATGAGCTCCCAAAAGCTATCGAACTATCCTGGCAAGTTTTCACCATTACCAGCAAAGAAGATTTCAACGATGAGGGATTAGAATTTTTCAAAAGCTTTATTTATAACGAAAAATATATAGACGAAATCACATTTTACGGTAGTTTTAACAATAAAGTCCTAACAGGCATTTTAGGTATAAAAAATAATGGTAAACATATCTCCTTATTTTTTATCAAGCCTGAATATCACAGGCAAGGATTAGGGAAAACCCTTTTCCACTACGTCTTCGCCCTTCATCCTTCCATTGAAACCACGGTTAATTCTTCTACTTACGCCATTCCTTTCTACCAGAGTCTGGGATTTGCTGTCGTAGGAGAAAAACAAAATTACCACGGACTCTGCAGCACCCCCATGAGACGCTATCATGCTGTATTTGTACAAAAGCAAAAGTACACACTACGTACCTGGCAAACAGAAGACGCTCATTCATTAGTTCAAGAACTGAATAACAAAAAGATTTGGGACAATTGCCGCAATGTATTCCCCCACCCTTACAGGCTGGAACATGCAGAAACCTTTATTGACCTCATCAAGAAAAAAGAAGGTATTCATGATTTTTGTATTGAAGTCAATGGAAAAGCCGTAGGTAATATCGGATTTATACCCGGCACAGATGTGGAATGCTTCAATGCCGAAGTAGGGTATGTTATCGGAGAAAAATATTGGAACCAAGGTATTGTAACCGACGCATTACAAGAAGCCATCTACCATTACTTCACTTATACGAATACAATACGTATATTCGCACTTGTCTTTGAGCACAACTTTCCTTCCATGCGAGTATTAGAAAAGACCGGCTTCAACAAAGTCGGGATAATGACAAAATCCATTTTCAAGAATGGTCATTTCACCAATGCCCATCTTTTCGAGTTGCTTAAAAACACTTAATGTTCAAAAAATGCCAAAAGAACTTACAATGAATGTTATATTACACATATTCATCCTTTGTCCGAAAGACATAACCCCACTCCTTTCACAGTCTTTATCTGTATCCGTTCATCATCAGCAAACAGTTTTCTAAGTCGAGTAACAAAAACATCGAGATACGTGATGCAAAAAAATCATCCTCCGTATCCCATAGTCTTGAAAGAATAACATCCCGTCTTACTAGTTCATTTTTCTTTTTACAAAGCATCTGAAGCAGTTTCGCTTCGCGTTCCGTCATTGTCTTTTGTACACACGACGAACACTTTAATACTGCATGAACAGCATCAAATGTATAATTTTCACCAATCTGATAAACCTCACTTTCATTAGCAGCTCCCATTCCCTGCTTCATTTTCAACAAGGCACCAATATGCGCATCCAGTTCTTCCGCCAAAAAAGGTTTCTTAATATAATTATTCACTCCCAGTTCATAACCTTTCACCACATCTTTAGGCGAAACTCTACCCGAGGTAAAAACAATGGGAATAAATCCATCCGTTTCCCGGATACGACGTACCATTTCATAACCATCCATAACAGGCATCTCAATGTCTGAAATAATGATATCGGGATGTTGCTCCTTCCATATCCTCAGCCCTTCCTCGCCATTGGAAGCAGTCATCACCTCGTATCCACCTATCATATCCTCCAATCCACCACGGATAATGTAACAAAGATTAGTATCATCTTCTACCAACAACAGTTTTATCATATCATCTTCCTTCTTTAAAAAACATTTATACCCTCTCCTCACTCGGCAAAAAAAGAAGAAATTCACTATACTCCCCTTCAATGCTTTCCACACACACTTTTCCACCATGCGCCTCAGCCACGCGGAAAACATAATTCAAACCCAGTCCGAAACCTGACGCACCACCTTTACGGCTGCGGTCGGCAGCCGAAGCACGTTCGTATTTCTCGAAGATACGGCTCTGATCCTTCAACGGAATACCCATGCCGTTATCTCTTACCTTTATCAAATAAAAGTTATGGTCCTGGCGCAAGGATGAAATCTGTATTTCCACCTCTTCACCTGAATATTTTATAGAATTGTCTACCAAATTACCAATAGCTTCTTTCAAGAATTCTTCATCAGCATATACCCATTCTGATTCCAAACGAAGAGAGAAATGTACAGGTTTATCTGCCTTAGCAGTATATTTCTCAATGAGGTCCTCTAACATCGGACGGAGTTGTACCTCCTCTTTCCAAAGCCTCAATTGAGCATTTTCCAATTTTGACAGCGTCAGCACCTTGTTGGTCAGTGACAATAAATGTTCACTCTCGTCCTCCAATATCTGAAAATGCTTCTCACGTTTATCCGGATAAATATCCAACTTTCCTGATTTCAACATTCGGGTCCCCATCAAGATACAGGCAAGAGGAGTCTTCATCTCATGAATCATGGCGTATGAGAAATCCTCACGCATTCTAGCTATTTTATTCTGATGGGCAATAATACGAATCTGATAAACAAGACAATAGACAATCATTGCCATCATCAAGACAGTAGCAATGAGAAGCAAGGTCATCTGTTGGAAAATAATCCAATAAGGATTAACAATAAAAGCCTGAAGATTCTCCGTGCGTTTATAATTGATAGGTTGTAATCCGGTTTCAACAAACCATAATCCCCCACCTGTATGGAACGGGAGCTTCTAAGAATATTCCCCAGCGAATCTGTCACACAGGTTATTACCTCTGCATCCAATCCTTCGGCAGCAAGACCTGTCCGATAAATAGAATCTAAACTTGACAAAGAAACAGACAATTTATAATCCCTCTTGACAATCTCTTGCATGGAAACCTGCATATTGGACATCAACCATTGGTTCACATTTTCATCAACCCTGTCATCCTTAAAAAGATCATAATCTTCATCCAAGCTTATTCTAACCATAATGGAAGTATCTCTGTCCTTATACTTCTTTTGCAAAGAATCTTGATATACTTCCATGCGATAAAACACCTCACGCATCGTTGCATCTCTAAATACTTCATTGCTTCTGAACTGTATACTTTCCTTAGTTAGCTTATAAGTATTTACAAGCCAAACGTACTGCAAACTGATGATTGCCAACAGTCCAATACAAGCCACCCAACGAATATGTTTGATTGTCATACACTTATATCCTATCCATACTTTGTTAACGTAATGTTAACCTGCTATTAACCAGGTAAGGAAAAAAGTCTCCCTACTTTTGTTTCGTCAAAGTTAAAGAAAATATTAAAAACAAATAGATATGAAAAAGCAAAATTTTATCATCACATCGCTATTTTTATTTTGGATTATAGGAACAACCGCTGCACAAACCATTACCGGAAAGGTTATAAACATCCATGCACAAGCCATTGACGGTGCAACCGTCATCCTACAAACCATTGATTCTACTTTCGTGGACGCCGTAATCACAGATACCACCGGTTGCTTTAGGTTCAACCGGCAACCAGCATCTTATCGGCTGATTTTCCAACACATCATGTACGAAACCCTCTTATTGACAACTACAGGAGAAGACACAGGCACGATTACCCTGAAAAGTAAAGATTATGCCCTGGACGAAGTTATCGTCAAAGGGGAACGCCCTCTTGTAAAAGTGGAAGAAGGAAAATTATCGTACGATCTGTCACAACTCACCACACATAGAATCGTGAACAATGCTTATGAAATCCTTCAGCAATTACCCGGTGTACAAGAAATAAATGGCAACCTTTCATTGGCAGGCGCACACAATCTGAGCATTATTCTAAACGGAAGACCCACAACAATGAGTCACGAACAGTTAGCCATTTTATTAAAAAACACTCCGGCTTCACGTGTAGAAAAGGTAGAAGTTATGTATAGCACACCGCCGCAATATCATATAAGAGGTGCTGCCATCAACTTACTTTTGAAAGTTTATCGTCCGGAAGAAAGCGGGTTGCAAGGAGAAGTTAATGCCGGATATCTATACAATTACAGAAATGGCACACAAGGAGGAATCAGCCTACTTTACACCACTCCTAAATGGAATATAGACTTGCTATATAATACCCATTATGAACAAAACAGACAAACTACAGATACGTACTCACACCACACCTTAAAAATAATGTATATGATATCTGTCAACACAATAACATTGACAGAAAAGGAATAACACATTATGTACGGACAGGCGCTGAATATAAATTCAATGGTAGTGCTCATATCAATTTGGCCTATACCGGTATCTTCAACCCTAACAACGATAATCATTCGTATTCCGACGGGAACATCACAACCGCAGACAATCGGACAAAAAAGGAGGCTCAAATGCACAATCTCGCTTTAGATTATCTCTCTGGCTTCGGTATGAAAGCTGGAATAAATTATACCTCCTACCATTCCGAAAGTCATCAGCAATTCACCAACAAAGACAACAAAAAACAAACAAGCGAATTTCATACGACTAGCGGACAAATAATAGACCGCTGGAAAATATACGTAGACCAGTCACACACACTACCACGAGAGTGGACCTTGAATTATGGCACCTCTTTGACTTATGCCAGTGACCATAATACTCAGTTCTATCATACCCAAAACGGAACAGATATGAGCGAACTTAACACAGACAATCGTTATAACGAATATACATATGACTTCTATGTCGGATTCAGCAAAAATATGGGAGAACGTTTGTCTTTCAGCGCATCCATAACCGGAGAATACTACAAAACGGCCCGTTATCATGCATGGGCGGCTTATCCTACAGCCGAATTAACATACGTAATGACCCCAGCGCATATTTTACAACTTGCATTCACTTCAGATAAAACCTATCCCAGCTACTGGGATCTGAGCGAAAGTACCGGCTATATAAGTGGTTATGAAGAAGTACAAGGCAATCCAATGTTAAAGCCATCCACCGACTATTCCGTAAATCTGAATTATATTTTAAAGAACAAGTATATCTTCAGCCTAGCTTATGACTATGAGCCCGATTTATTTCAGCAACTGGCTTATCAGAGTACGGAACGCCTGACATTGATTTACAAGACCCTGAACTGGGATTATCAGCAAAGTTTTTCAGCCACTGCCATCATTCCCTTCAAAATAGGCCATTGGCTGGACAGCCGTGCCACACTACAAGCAGAATACAGGCAGGCGAAATGTGATAAATTCTTCGACCTTTCTTTCAACCACAGCAAATGGATTGGATTGGGAATGTTACAGAATAACCTAACGCTGTCTACCCAACCGGACATACGCATGGAACTGACCGGACTTTATTTAAGCCCATCCATTCAGGGAAATTATGATTTAAGCAATGTATGGGCCATCCATGCCGGGTTGCGATGGAATTTTGCCAACCAAAAGGCGAGTCTTCAACTGAAAGCCACTGATCTGTTCAATTCAATGCAAGGAGATATAGATGTAACACTGCGCAATAAAGGGCAGTATATGGACATGCACATCAACAGTTATTCACGCAACGTAACTTTATCCTTTACTTACAAGTTCGGAGGCTATAAAGAAAAACAGCATAAACCAATAGACACTTCCCGATTCAAATAAAGCATCATCAATAGTATCATGACACAGTAATAAGGGGCAGATTCGTACATCCGCCCCTCATTCGATTATTTCATAACAGAAAGTATCTTACTATATTCAGACTGATTATTCAATATCTCAATAGCTTTTTTCAGATCAGGATCATCTTTCAAGCGTTGCAGTATCGCGCCACGTTGGAAATAGTAACGTTTCAAAATCTCCTGAGCAATAGCATCTTTTATCTCTTTCGAGAACCTGTCCAACTCATGATCCAAATTATGCGTCAATTTCGTTTCCAAAGCGGCAAACTCTTCTTTTGCCCCATCCATATATCCTTCAAACTCTGCTATTTCTTTCAAGTTCTTCAGCATCTTCTCACTTTGCCGATCATAAGTAAACTTACGCTTATGTAACATCTTCTTAAAATCAACATAGTCAGCATCTGTTATTGTAAAGTCTTTCACTTCCCCTACCTGAGAATGCTTGATACAATATTGGGTAGCATAATCAAAAATCATATCATCATTAAGCAGATAAAACATAATGTTTGGGAAATTTTCAACTTTCACCTCCACATCCGGACGAATACCGCCACCATCACGCACTTCACGTCCGGCTGCTGTATGGAATACATTGGTCAGGCTGTCCGGAGTACGGGCCACAGACCCGTCAGCATTACGTTTAGCATAATCAATAGCTTGAATGCATCGTCCGCTGGGAATATAATATTTTGCAGTAGTTACTTTCATGCTACTGTTATAAGGCAATTCACGAGGAACCTGTACCAACCCTTTACCATACGTACGGCTTCCTACCACAATAGCCCGATCAAGGTCCTGCAAGGAACCTGAAACAATCTCGGATGCCGAAGCTGTAGAACCGTCCACTAGCACAGCCAGCGGAATCTCTGTATCTACCGGTTCATTCATTGTTTTATAAGTGGTACCAGCTTGTTTAATCTTACCTTTTGTTACCACAATCTCTTTCCCTTTCGGCACAAAGAAATTCACTACATTCACTGCTTCCCCCAACAAACCGCCACCATTGCCACGCAAATCGAGAACAATAGATTTAGCACCTTGCTGTTTCAATTCTATCAATGCCTTCTTTATATCTTTTGAACAGTTCTCTATAGCAAAAGTACTGATAACGATATATCCCACATTATTGCCTACGATTCCATAATAAGGTACAGGGTTCGTACGGATGGTAGAACGGGTTATTTTAAATTCCATTGGCACATAAGTACTATCAGAAGTAGGTCTCTCAACTTTCAACACACAAGTTGTTCCCGGCTCACCACGCAAATTATCACTGACATACGAGGTCAGATCATTGGGAATTCTGTCTCCCTGGGCCATATCTTTTCCATTGATCTCCATGATGATATCACCGGCTTTCAGTCCTATTTCGGCAGCAGGGCTTCCTTCGGAAGGTTCAATAATAGCCACACGCTTTCGGGGAGTATAATAACGTATTACCGATCCGATACCGCCAAACTTTCCGCTAGTCATTTCCTTTAGTGTATTATCTTCTTCAGGATAATACTCCGTGTAAGGGTCGGTCTGCGCCAACATAGCATCAATACCATATTTTATCACTTTCTCAGGATCAATAGTATCAACATAAAACATATCCAATTCCTTGAATATCGCATTGAAGATATCCAAGTTTTTTGCTATCTGGAAATTACGGTCATCACCTTTATTAAAACTAAACAAAGCGCTACCTGTCAGGCCCACGCAAATCATTAACAATATTTTCTTACTATTCCACTTCATCACTTTATGTATTTGTGAACCGCAAATTAATACATTATTCTATTCAAGCCTGTAGAAGGGCCTCTATATTTAACTTTATTTCGTCCCATTTTTTCTTTGATAAGGTTGTACCCACCACTTGTATCACATTGGATGCTAAAATAGAACCTATAATGGAACACTTCTCCAAAGAATAACCACAAGTCAGTCCATACAGAAAACCTGCTGCATAATAATCTCCCGCGCCAGTGGTATCCACGACTTTTTTTACCGGAGGTACCTCTAGTTTGATGCATTCCGTACCTTTCTTTATACATGAACCTTGGGCACCTAGTTTTACTATTACAACACTGCATTTAGAAGCAATTTCATTGATAGCCCCCCATGCATCCTTGCCTGTATAAGCCTTTGCCTCTTCCTCATTAGCAAAAACAATATCCACGTATTTAGTTATCAAAATATCGAAGAATTCCAAATCTCCTTCCACAATATTATAACTGGCCATATCCAAGCAGATTTGCAATCCAGCCTCTTTTCCTAATTGCATAGCACGAAGAATCAATTCATGATCCTGTACCAAGTATCCTTCTATATATAGATATGCATACCCCTTAAACATATCCAACGTCAGATTTTCGGCTTTCATAGTGGCAGCAGCTCCCAAATAAGTGCCAAAAGTACGTTCTCCATCCGGTGAAATGAAAGTAGAAGCCACTCCTGTAGGTAAATCACCGGCAAGTAATTTCATGTCAATTCCCTGCTTCAAACCATTTTTTTTAAAATATTGCCCAAAATCATCGTTTCCTATCTTTCCGATAAATCCCGGATGTGCCCCTAGATTAGCTAATGCCAAGACTGTATTTCCCACACTTCCCCCTGTAGCTTTATGCGTTTTCATATCAGAGAATTTACCACTGATTTTCAGAAATTTATCTTCATTTATAAGTTGCATACTTCCTTTGGGCAAACTCATCTCATCTAGTAGCGAATCATCTTGCAAAGTAACAAGAACGTCAACCAATGCATTGCCCATTCCAATTATTTTATCCATTTATCTAAATTTTTCTGCAAAGATATTGCATATTTCGGAAAAACCTATTATCTTTGCACCGCATTTGAGAGAAAAACCTTCTTCGTTAGCTCAGTCGGTTAGAGCATCTGACTGTTAATCAGAGGGTCCTTGGTTCAAGTCCAAGACGAAGAGCACAAAGGTTCGCAGATAGCGAGCCTTTTTTTATTACTATATATAATAAAAGCCTTCATCACATTCTTTTGTAATTCCATTGTAATCTCCACCCGCCATTTTACTTATATTACCCTCAAAAACAAGATTTCCATTCAAATGTTTTGGAACTATCTTACTATTATTTACATTTGTTGGGAAACAAGTACTGATATGAAAACGCACATCATAGCACTTTTTCTACTTATAGGAGGAGCATTGAATTTATTTGGAGAAAACTTACATAACTTTTTCAACCGATATAATTTCAGCTTTATTACAGAAGATACTGGGTTACCCCATAACTTTATCAATGATATTTACAAAGACACTCAAGGATATATCTGGGTAGCTACTAATAATGGAATAGGACGGTATAACGGCTATCAATTTATTCATTATAATTCCCAGTCCCACTCCATTCGCTTGAAAAACGACTACGTGCATAAAGTCTGTGAGGATAAGTTTCAACGACTCTGGATAGGGTCGGAAGAAGGAATAGACCTCATTGACTTGAAACATTATACACAGATAGACACGGACAAAGAACTGCCTGCCGAATTGAAATTTCTAGCAAGTAACTACATTGCATCCATCTATCGAGACAAGCAGAATAATTTGTGGATATCGACAGACAAGAATCTATGGTATCTGGAACTAGGCGTAGACGGGCAAATAAAAGATTACTATAAACTGAAAAAAGATACAGAATCCCCCATCCACGCTGTTATTGACCTGCAAGAATACATCTGTGCAGGCATAGATAATCATGTATGCCGTATTGAAAAAGGGAGCAACCACTTACTGAAAACCAGCATGGTATCGGAGCTGCTGAAACCCTTTTCAGAAGACTGGAGAATTCTCTGCATGGAAACTGACGGGGAATTGTTATGGATAGGAACCAATCGCGGACTCTTCAAGTATAACCATACCCAGCAGAGTTTGAACCGGTACCGTTACTCCAATCATCGCCCCGGAATGCTAAGTCAAGCCTATATAACCGGAGTTAAACTGACTAGCAAAGGAGATGTCATCGTTTCCACTCTGAACGGACTCAATGTATACAATCGGGATACCGATACTTTTACTTATATCCGCCAAAACAATGAAATGCCTGACAAGTCGTTGAACTGTAATTTCATCAACTGCCTGCTGACCGACAATGAGAATATCTGGGTAGGGACTGAGATAGGAGGAATCAATTTATTGACTCCCAATTGTCTGCAAACGTATGTGTGGCAATACAACTATCTGCGAGAAACCTCTCTTTCCCCCAATCCGGTCAATGCCATCAGCGAAGACAAAGACGGAAATCTATGGGTAGGAACAGTAGAGGGAGGACTCAACAAAAAGAGCAAAGGCAGCGATGAGTTCATCCATTATACTTTTGACCAGAATAATCCCACTTCCATTAGTAACAACTCCATCCGTGGCATTCTCATTGATTCCGAAAATCATTTATGGGCATATACTTGGGGGGTCGGAATCAATGAACTAAATCTAAATATACCCCATAACCAAACTTTCCAACGCCATATCCGGGAAGACTCCATAGGATTGGAGGGAGATTTTCTAAGCAGCGCCTGTGAAGACACCATGAACAATGGTTTATGGTTTGGTACTACCAGAGGGCTTCATTTCTACCATAAAAAGACCAAGCGTTTCACCCGGGTCTTGTTTGACCGTTCCGACAATGAATTCGATGCGGTAGGGTCCATCATTATCGACCGCAAGAAACGTCTTTGGATGGGAACATCTGAAGGAGTTTCATTATGGATTTATACTCGTTCTCCATTTCCTCCACACAATTCAGCTATACCTATTTAAAACATAAACTGACGGAACCCACTTCATTGCAATTAGAAAAAATAAACTGTATCATAGAAGATCATAATGGTACCATCTGGCTGGGAGCAAATGGGAACGGACTATATCAACTAACGGAAGAAAATGGAACACAGTTCACATTTCATAACTACACCCGCAAGGATGGGTTACCCAATAATACCATTATAGGTATTGTGGAAGATAAAACGGGACATCTGTGGATGTCCACCAACCACGGCATCGCCCAACTGGATACACAAACCATGACTTTCACCAATTATACAAAAGAAGACGGACTGCCCAATAATCAGTTTTATTGGAACGCATCTTATTATTCTCCCCAAAATAATCTGTTATATTTCGGTACTATAAACGGATTAGTCGCTTTCACCCCCGATATAGCCAAGATAAAAAAGCAGGATGCCAAAGTCAAACTGACCTCAATCAGTGTCGCCGGTACCATGGTCTATCCTCCAGCAGACGGAAAAACTCCCTGCGCGGTAACAAATTTACATACCATCCGTCTGCACGAAAAAGATCATGGTTTTTCCATCGAGTTTTCCACCTTAAACTATGGAAACTGTAACCGAGTGAAATATGCCTACCGCTTGAAAAATTATGAGAATGAATGGACAGAAACCCTTCCTGGCGAACATACTGCTAGATACAATTTCATTCCCTCCGGAAAATATGTGTTCCAAGTCCGTGCCACAGACGAGAAAGGACATTGGTCTGATAAAATAACGGAAGTCAAAGTAACCATCACTCCTTATTTCTATAAATCCTGGTGGTTCTATTTATTGCTTGCCATTCTGATCACCGTAGGCAGCTATTATTTTTATCAATGGAAAATAAGTCTGTACCGTCAACAGAAAAAACAACTGGAAAAAGAAGTAGCCCAACGCACCCATGAGCTAGAGTTACAAAATAAACAACTAGAAATAATGGCACGACACGTCGAGGAGGTAACGGAAGAAAAAATTGCTTTCTTCACCAATATCACTCATGAATTCCGGACACCAGTCACTTTAATCAACGGTCCCATCCAACGCGCCCTTGACGAAAGCCATGAGCCGGAAGTAAAGAAACAGCTACAAATAGCTGAACGGAATTCCAATTATCTGCTATCACTAGTCAATGAATTAATGGACTTCAGAAAGTTAGATGCAGACAAAGTTGTATTAAATAAGACAAACGAAAACTTTATCCGCCTTATACAAAATATATTAATGCCTTTCGAAGTATTTGCCCATGAACGGAACATAAACATCATCACCTACTTCCGGCTCTGTACCCCGTTTTGGATATTTGATGTTGAATATATGCGCAAAGCCATTATTAATCTGATATCCAATGCTGTTAAATTCACTCCCGATTATGGAAAAATAAGTTTGTATGTGGCTTCCCTTACCGACAAAGACAACCATACCTGGCTGTTCATAGATATAAAAGATACAGGTAATGGTATCGTACCCGAAGATATAGAACGTATTTTCGAACGCTTCTACCAATCCAAAAAGAGCATCAAATATCCCGTTTATGGACAAAGCAGCACAGGAATCGGACTATTCTTATGTAAGAAAATCATTTCTCTACACGGAGGCAACATCTATGCAGGAAACAATCCCAAGCAAGGAGCTTTCTTCAGAATACTATTACCTTTGGAAAAAGGTATCCCCCAAGCCGAATCAGAAAAAGAAAAATATGAGCAGAATGAACACCCACTTTCCATTCCTGCCAATGGAAACGAGAAAAAGGAAACCATCCTCATTGTTGAAGATAATGCAGATATGCGTACTTATATTTGTTCCATTCTCAAAAACAATTATCAATTAAAAGAAGCACAGAACGGTGCAGAAGCTCTTTACTTGATTCAAAGAGAAACGATTGATTTGATTGTCAGCGACCTGATGATGCCCGTCATGGACGGGAATGAATTATCCCGCCAGGTAAAAGCTAATCTGGCTACTTCCCACATCCCCTTTCTCATGCTCACTGCCCTCCGGTCCGAAGCCCAAGAAAGAATCAGCTACGAAATAGGAGTAGATGAATATCTGTGCAAACCATTTGATGAGGTTATTCTAAAATTACGTATCCGAAATATACTTGCCTTACGCCAGAAATACAAATCCATGTTCTCCACTAGTATGAATTGTGAAACATTGAATATAAACGCTAGTTCCAAAGACAACACATTTATGACATCGGCAATCAATTTAATGAAAGAACATTATGCCGACTCAGATTATAACTTAGAGCGCTTTATCCGCGATATGGGATACAGCAAAACATTAGTCAATCAGAAATTACAATCCTTAACAGGGCAATCCATTGGCCAATTTATGAGAAACTACCGATTAAATGTGGCAAAAGAGACTTTAACCAAAGTCGAATGCAACATTTCTATTGCAGAAATCGCATATGCTGTAGGTTTTAACGACCCCAAATATTTCACAAAATGCTTCAAAGAGCTGTTTGGAGTACTTCCAAGCGAATATTTTGGAAGAAAATAGTTCACTTTACTATTTTACTCCATTTGTGCACCATATTCTCCTATAGAAAGCTTTGTTTCCCTTACATTTGTAAAAAACAGAAATGCAAATGTATATGAAAAACATATTCTTATTATTGAGCTGGCTGATACTACTCCCCTCCGGTATACTGGCAAACCCTATCAAGGGAATGCTGGAAAGGATAGACAAGGGAGCATCGAACAAGTTCGTAGTCGAACTACACAAAAGCTCTAACGACTTTTTCGAGTTAGACCGGAAAGGCGACAAGGTAGTGATACGAGGTAACACCTATATTAATATAGCAACCGGCATCAACTGGTACTTAAAGTATCATGCCGGAATCCATCTGTCATGGAACGGTATGCATGCCTCACTACCCGATGTTCTTCCTCCCGTCCTCCGTAAGGAACGCCACGAAACAAACCTAGCCCTGCGTTATGACTTCAATTACTGCACCTACTCTTACTCCATGGCATTCTGGGACTGGAAACGTTGGGAAAAGGAACTGGACTGGATGGCACTACACGGAATCAACCTGCCGCTCGCTGCCGTAGGACATGAATGTGTATGGCGTAACCTATTACTCCGGTTGGGGTTTTCCAAACAGCAAATCAATAATTTTATTGCCGGTCCGGCATTCCTTGCCTGGTGGGAAATGAACAATCTGGAAGGATGGGGAGGCCCTAATCCCGACAGTTGGTATGAACAACAAGAAGCCTTGCAAAAAAAGATATTGCAACGAATGAAAGAATGGGGAATGCACCCCGTACTGCCCGGTTATTCAGGTATGATCCCCTCCAAGCTGGATTTGGGAAAGCGTATTGATAGTGGAAAAGAAAAGAAAACAGCAAGCGACACTTCCTCGGAATCCGCCCAAAGCACCCTCAACAAATGGAACGGATTCGACCGACCGGGAATCTTACTGCCCGACGATCCCAAGTTTACCCAGATTGCCAACCTTTTTTACGAAGAGACCGAAAAGCTGTATGGAACAAGTGACTACTACTCCATCGATCCTTTTCATGAAGCCAAAAGCTTGCCTGCCGGACTAGACTTCGGCAAAGCCGGCAGGGCTATTATGGATGCAATGAAGAAGGCTAACCCCAAAGCTGTGTGGGTGGTACAAGGATGGACAGAAAACCCACGTCCGGAAATGATGAAAGCGCTGAATCCCGGCGATCTGCTTATCCTTGATTTATTTAGCGAATGTCGTCCCATGTGGGGCATTCCCTCTATATGGAAACGAGACAAAGGATACGAAGAACACAACTGGTTGTTCTGCCTGTTGGAGAATTTCGGGGGGAACGTGGGCTTGCATGGAAGGATGGACCAGCTTCTTCACAATTTCTACCTGACCAAGAACAATCCACTGGCCGCTCAGCTAAAAGGCATCGGTCTGACGATGGAAGGCATTGAAAATAATCCCGTTATGTTCGAACTGATGTGCGAACTTCCTTGGCGTGCAGAAAAGTTTACCAAAGAAGAATGGATCAAACAATACATCCGCGCACGCTATGGCACAGACGATGAATCTATCCGGCAAGCTTGGCAGATCCTGGCAAACGGTATCTATAACTGTCCGGCAGGCAACAACCAACAAGGTCCTCACGAAAGTATCTTTTGTGGGCGTCCATCGCTGAATAATTTCCAAGCATCCAGCTGGAGCAAAATGTGCAACTATTACGATCCCACTACCACAACAGAAGCCGCACGGTTGATGGTGAGCGTGGCAGACAAATATCGCGGTAATAACAACTTTGAATATGACCTGGTGGACATCACCCGACAAGCCATTGCCGACCGTGCCCGAATAGTGTACAATTACGCTGTTGCCGACTTTAAAAGCTTCGACAAAAAAAATTATGCCACACACACCCGACAGTTCCTGGAACTGTTAATGATGCAAGACAAGCTGCTGGGCACACGCAAGGAATTCAAAGTCGGAAACTGGATTCAACAAGCGCGCAATCTGGGAATCACATCTGAAGAGAAAGACCTCTACGAATGGAACGCCCGCGTACAAATCACCACATGGGGAAACCGCTACTGCGCCGACATCGGCAAATTACGAGATTATGCCCATAAGGAGTGGAACGGGCTGCTGCGCGACTTTTATTACAAACGTTGGGAAAAATACTGGCAAGTACTGCAAGACCAACTGGATGGCAAACTTCCTGTACTGCCAGTAGGTAATTCATCAACCCCCACTGCCGATAATCCAGCCATGACCATAGATTGGTATGCCCTGGAAGAACCATGGACACTGGCAAAGAACATCTATGCGGCATCTGCCGAAGGTGATTGTATAGAAGTAGCGAAAGAGGCTATAACATTGATAAACAATTGATAGTAAGATGAAAAAGGAAGAGCTCAATACAGAAACCGCACAGCAGGCACCGCCCATTAAAAAGAGGCTTTTGTCACTCGATGCACTCAGGGGCATCACTGTAGCAGGGATGATTCTGGTCAACAATGCAGGAGGCAAAGTGTCGTATGCACCTTTGCAACATTCTGCATGGAACGGACTGACACTTTGTGACTTGGTTTTTCCTTTCTTTCTGTTCATCATGGGTATTTCAACATATATTTCATTAAACAAATTCAATTTCAACGTTTCCCTACAAGTGGTAACCAAGATATTGAAACGCACATTTCTTATTCTATGCATCGGATGGGCAATCGGTTGGTTTGACCATGTATGTGAAGGTGACTTCCTGCCTTTTGTCCATCTGCGCATTCCCGGGGTACTGCAACGCATTGCTTTATGTTACTGTGTTATTTCTTTTACAGCCCTATTTATGAATCATAAGTTCATCCCCGCATTAACCTTTATCTTACTAGTAAGTTACACTGTCATATTATGCATGGGGAACGGTTATGCCTGCGATGAAAGCAATATTTTATCCATTATTGACAGGCAACTTTTCGGCGAAGCGCATCTCTATCAAAAGAGCCCGATTGATCCGGAAGGATTTGTAAGCACTCTCTCTGCTATCGCCCACACTTGTATCGGTTTTTCATATGGAAAATGGATAATACAAAGCCATCAGACAGAAAACAAAGTACTCCGTTTGTTCTTGACCGGATTCATTCTGATAAGTATCGGCTATTTATTGGCAGATGCGCTGCCTTTAAATAAAAGAATATGGTCTCCTACTTTTGTTTTGGTGACCTGCGGAGCGGCTTCCATGTCACTTGCCACACTAATGTATTATATAGACATAAGGAATAAACAAAAATGGTGCCGCTTCTTCATCATCTTCGGCGTCAACCCCCTATTCCTCTATGTATTGAGCGAAGTACTTGCCATTATGATGGGAAGTACCGGATGGAAAGCGGCAGCCTATGCAGCCATTCATTCAGGAATAACCGACGCCTACCTTGCCTCAGCCGTCTACGCCCTCGTTTTCACTCTGTTTTTGGGGGGTATCGGTTATCCACTATATCTTAAGAAAATATACATCAAACTGTAACAACAGATTCACAATATATAGAGAACTATACAGTATTAAACAAGAACATATTAATCAAAACCAAAATTAAATTCTATGCTAAACGTACAATCTCTAACCCAAAGGACATTTGCACAGATAGTAGTCTTTGCATTACTCCTATTAAACAGTACACTGGCATTTGCTCAAAATCAAGTTAACGGTATTGTCACAGACAAAACCGGAGAACCCCTTATCGGAGTGAATGTAGTCGAAAAAGGTACTACCAACGGTGTTATCACTGACTTTAACGGACAGTTTACACTGAATGTAGCACAAGGAAAGACACTCGTATTCTCTTACGTGGGTTACACTACCCAGGAAATTACAGTAAAAGGATCTTCTTTGAAGATTATTATGGAAGAAGATTCTAAAACATTAGATGAAGTTGTGGTAGTAGGTTATGGCAGCATGAGTCGTAAGGATGTAACCAGCTCCATTACCACTGTGAAAGCAGACAAACTGAATGTAGGAGTTTATTCTGACCCTGGACAGTTGCTGCAAGGTAAAGTCCCTGGTTTGACGGTAGTACAAAGCAGCGATCCGACTTCTGGTACTGCTTCTATCTCTTTACGTGGGGCTTCTTCTCTGCGTACCGGTGCGGCAATGGAACCTTATTATGTTATTGACGGTATTCCCGGTATGTCATTAAGTCTGATTGCTCCCGAAGATATTGAAAGCATTGACGTACTTCGTGACGCTTCTGCAACGGCTATTTATGGCTCCAAGGCTGCTAACGGTGTAATCTTGATTACCACCAAAAAAGGTAGTAAAAGTGAGCACACTTCTGTAAACTACAGCGCATATCTTGCATTTGACAACATTGCCAAGCGTTTAGATATGATGACTGCCGACGAACTCCGCACCTATGCCAAGGAAAATAACATCACTCTTCCGAATGACAAAGGAGCAAACACCAATTGGAACGATGAAGTACTGCGCACAGCAATCAGTCATAACCATAACGTTTCTATCAATGGCGGTTCAGAAAAGACTCAATACAGTGCCAGCATGAGTTATCAAAACAAACAAGGTATCGTACGTGGTACAGATTTCGAGCGTTTCGGCGGCCGCGCATTTTTGCAAACCAAAGCACTGAATGATCGGCTCACCTTAGCCTTTAACGTGAATGCCGCACAATCAAAAGGTACCACCGTTGATTCCGCCAAAGATGGCCAATCCGTATTCGACGCCATGAATTATTATTCTCCACTAGTTCCTGTCACCAACGCAGACGGTTCTTGGTATAGCGACAAAACTATCTCCCAAAACTTCAATCCTGTATCCATGATCAATGAAGATACTTTTGAAAACAACAAGAAACTCCTTCAAGGAACAGCCAAAGGTACTTTAGATATCACTAAGGACTTAAAATGGAACTTAAGTCTTTCCTATCAAGACGAACAATATATATGGAACGAATACCATACCAGCAAATCCCAATATAACACCCGAAATGGCGAAGCTAAACGTATTGCAACAGAAAACAAGAAAAAAATTCTTGAAACATACATAAACTATGATCATACATTCGCCAATATCCACAAACTGGGCCTGATGGCCGGTTATTCATGGGAACAGAATGATGACAATGACAGTTTCGGTCTGGATGTCTACGACTTTTACAATGATAACACCACTTTTTATAATCTGAACCTTGCCAATAAAATGGATTGGCAGAATGGCGGTATCACCAGCAATAATAACGGTCATTTGGAAACTTTACGTATGATCTCATTTTATGGACGTATCAACTACTCCTTCAACAGCAAATACCTGCTTCAAGCAACAATTCGCCGTGACGGCTCCTCTGCCTTTGGAAAGAACAACCGTTGGGGAACTTTCCCATCCGCATCGTTGGCATGGCGCATGAGCGAAGAAAAGTTCATCAAAGATTTAAATGTTTTCGATGACTTGAAGTTCCGTGTTGGTTATGGTGTTAGTGGTAACTCACTCGGATTCGGAGCTTATTCGGCTATTCAGACTTACAGTACTTCAGGTTGGTTCAACTATACAAACGCCAATGGCACACAGAACAGTTACCATACCCTAGCAGCCGCCTCAAATGCCAATCCAGACCTAAAATGGGAACGTACAGCCATGTTGAACATCGGGCTGGACTTCAGCTTCTTTGGGGGCAGATTAGGAGGAACCATCGAATACTATGACAAGCGTACCAGCGACCTGATATACACTTACGAGGTTTCCACAAACCGCTATCCTTTCGGAACCATGCCGGCCAATGTGGGAGATATCAGCAATAAAGGTATTGAATTTACCATAAATGCCACTCCTATACAAACAAAAAATTTCTCTTGGCAAACCAGTTTGAACTTATCTCATAATAAAAATAACGTAGAAAGTATATCCAACAGTGAATATTCCGTAGATTATATCCGTGCAGCCGATCCTGAAATCGCAGGTTATTCTTCAAATGCAGACGTACAGCGCATCATGGAAGGACATCCTATCGGCACCTTCTACACCTACGAATGGGCCGGCTACAATAACCAAGGAGTATCCATCTTTTATGTACACGATCCTGAAACGGGTGAACGTACAGGCGAAACGACCACAGATCCTGAAACTGATAGAGACCGTACTATTACCGGCTGCGCACAACCTGATTTAAATTTAGGCTGGAGCAATAACTTCCAATACAAGAACTGGAATCTCGACTTATTCTTTACTGGTGTTTTTGGACAAGATATCTACAACGCCACTGCAGAACAATACTCTAATGTTTCTTTTGTGAAAGAAGGCCGCAATGTATTAAAAAGCGTAGCTACCGAACACCGTGCTACTGACACACAATCTCAAGCACCATCCAATCGCTGGATAGAGAACGGTAGTTATTTCCGTCTGTCCTCAGTCTCATTGGGATATACTTTCGGCAAAAATTGGTAACTGGATAAACTCGCTCAAGCTATACGCCACTTGTAATAATGTATTCACCATTACCGGTTACTCCGGCCGTGATCCGGAAATCAACCTTGGAGGCTTGGAACCGGGCATGGACAGACGTACCAATTACTATCCGCGTACCCGTTCATTTATGATCGGTCTAAACGTGAACTTCTAACCATATAATTGAAAACTGATATGAAAAATAACATAAAATTAACAACCTGGCTGGTAGGTAGTCTGCTTACCTTCTCCGCCTGCACAGATCTAAATGTGGATCTTAAGTCCACTTATACCGAATACCCGGATTCCGAAATTGCCAAGGAAGCTAAAATGGCAGGTTTGTATTATGGATTCGGCGGAGCATTAGGACGTCGTTATATGGAAGCTGCCCTGCTGTCTTCCGATGAGTTCATGGCAGTAACATTTGGTGGTAACTGGTATGATGGCGGCAACTATATCCATTCCTCTCTTCACGCCAGCCTTCCAGGCGACGCACACGTGGACTGGGCTGGTGATATTCCGGCTGCAATCACAAAATGCAACCAAGCAATTTTTGACTTGGGTGGAGAAGATGAAAACAATGCCGAACAGGAAGCCTTGATTGCTCCGGCACTTGCCATGCGTGCTTTCTATCATTTTATTTTTATGGATACATTCGGAGCAACTCCCAAATTAGACCACTTGATCGGCGATTCTGAAGCTATCGACCGTTCTCCCCGTTCCGAAATTACAAAATTTATCGAAAGCGACCTGCTCCGTGCTTTGGCTTCTGGCGGTTTAAAAGAAGATGTTGATGCTTCCACTTATGGCAAACCAACCAAATGGATGGCTGAGGCTCTCCTTGCCAAACTCTATATAAACTGGGCTGTTTATACCTGTGATGATGTAGCTACTTATGATCCAAGCATGACTAATTCCAAATTGAATGATGTCATAAAATATTGCGATGATATCATCGCCTCCGGTCATTTCGATCTCAGTGATGGTTATCGCAAGAAATTCATGCCAGACAACGGCTATCAGATTAAGGATTTCATCTATGCAATGCCATACCAAAATAATGAAACATCAACCAGAGCCAATACTTACGCCCGTTTCCAATTCTGGCCTAAATTCAACAATGATGGTGCGGACGGTAAAGGACTGTTCGGCATAACACTATCCCAAAATGCCGGAGGCATTTTCATCGTTACTCCCGAGGCGGCAGACCGTTTTTGCCTGGAAGGAGATGAACGCAATGAGATCATCATGAAAGGTGCGATCAACTATTATGACATCAGCACACATACAATGGGAACAGAACCTTATATATACAACGGACAACAAGTTGTCCTCACCAAGAACATCACCATCTTGAATGACCAAATGGATCTTGGAAATGACTTGAACGCATGGTGCCAGGGATACCGATGCATCAAATGGGCTATTCAAGCAGACGATTATAACCTCTATAACCGCAATCAAAGCAATGATGTACCTATCTTCCGTTATGCAGATATTCTGCTGATGAAAGCAGAAGCTATTCTACGAGGGGCAACAGCCACTAACGGCGACACGCCACAATCCCTATTCAACCAAATACGCAGCTATTGTAACGCTCCATTATTAGAGCATACTCCTTCATTAAACGAGTTACTTGAAGAGCGTGGCCGTGAATTTTATGCAGAGACATGGCGACGTAATGATCTAATCCGTTTTGGAAAGTTCGAAGACGACTGGGGATATAAAAATCAATATCATCCGGAAGCTCAAACCGAAAAATGGCGTAGGATCTTTCCTGTATCTGTCGGCTTGATGAATTCAAACACCAACTGGAAGCAAAATTACGGTTATTAATAAATTAAATAAGTTTTTATAAGGGCTTGTTACAGCAAGCTCTTATAAAAAACTTTAAAGCAAAAAATAATTCATGAAACTTCATCAAATCTTATTGCTTCATATTGCGACATCTATCTTGGCATTATTCCCATCTCCTATATATGCCCAAAAAATGATGTACCAGGACTCTATCGAAATCGTAGTACACAGAGGAGCGAACCATATAGCGCCGGAAAACACCATCCATCAGCTCTAGCTGCATTGGAACATGGAGCCGGCTGGATAGAAGTGGATGTGCGCAAAAGTAAAGACAATATACTTTATAATCTGCACGATGAAACTTTGGACCGTACTACCAACGGTAAAGGTCCCATTCAAGATATGCTATCCAAAGATATTGAAAAATTAGACGCCGGCAGTTGGTTCAGTTCTCAATTTACCGGCATTCACGTACCCCGTATAGCCGAAATGCTAGACACCCTACAAGGAAAGGCACACATTTTTTTTTTTGATGTAAAACGAGGAACTCCGATAAAAGATTTGGTTATATTAGTACGCCAAAAAGGATATGAAAATAAAAGCTTCTTCTGGTTTGCAGACTCTGAAATGCTGAAAGAATTTATCAGAATCGCTCCGGAAATGAAGATTAAAGTAAATGCCTCCAATATAGCAGCTCTGAAGAAATGGATGAAAATATGCACCCCGGCCTATGTAGAAACAGATATCCTCAATATCACCCCTCAATTCAAAGAATTCTGCAAAAGCAATCATATCAAGATAATGGCTGCTATTCAGAATGCGAGTGAAAAAGAATATAAAAAAGCGATTGAAGCCCATCCCGATTTAGTCAATCTGGACCGGCCGGAACTCTTTGTAAAAATGCTCCGTCAGGAGATTAAAAAATAACCCTTTTCCAAGAAGAGCCATGAAAAGTACCCTATCTTATCTGCTGATTCTATGTAGCCTGTTCATGTCTTGCACCGGACATCAGGAAGAATCCCTATTGTCCTATGTAGATACCCGTACGGGAACTGCACCGAGCATAACCCATACCGCAGGACTTTTCGGCAAAAATACCGAAGAGTACGGACAGACGCTGCCTGCCGTCCTAGAGCCCAACGGAATGAACTTTTGGACTCCCCAGACACAAGATACAGAAATAAAATGCAAGGCTCCCTATTATTACAAAGATAAGAAGATACAGGGGTTCCGCAATTCACATTGGATTGTCGGAGGGTGTACACAAGATTACGGTTCCATGACCTTGATGCCTGTATCGGGTACACTGAAATATCTCCCCCAAGACCGAGGAAGCCTGTTCTCTCACCAAGAAGAAACAGCAACGCCTGCCTATTACTCCGTCCTTCTCAAAGATTATTCCATTTTTGCAGAAATGACCGGACGTTCCCGTTCAGCCATTTTCCGATTCACTTATAACCAACCGGAAGATGCTTATCTCATAGTCAATCCTAACAGCGATGAAGGAGAAGGATATATTGAAATCGATACTATAAAAAAACAGATACGCGGATACAATCCCGTACACCGTATCTATCAAGGCTGGGGAGCCCCCGCCGGATACAACGGGTACTTTGTCATTGAATATCAAAATGAAATAGAGGAATATGGTACATTCCGGTATGACAGTCTCTTCGCCGGACAACGACAGATAGCCGATGGAACAGGTATAGGTGCATATCTCCGGTTCAAAATACACCCAGAAGAACCCGTATTAATCAAAGCCGCTTCCTCTTTTACTGACATGGAAGGCGCTCAAAAGAATCTGGACACCGAGATACCTCATTGGGATTTTGACCGCACCCGGCAGGAACTGAACTCCATCTGGGAACAAAGGCTTTCACAAGTTACAGTACAGACAAACAACCGAAACGATAAAGAGAAATTTTACGGAGCACTCTACCGTGCCTCATTCCTGCCACGTACATTCAATGATGTAGACGGGCGCTACCCTTCTTTCTCCACAGGACACCCGTTCAGACAATCAGCCAACGGTAGAAATTACTATGAAGATTACAGTATGTGGGATACTTACCGTGCTCTCCATCCGTTAATCAATATCCTGACCCCAAAGAAAGCCGGAGACATGATGCAATCATTGGTGGACAAATATGAACAAGGCGGCTGGCTGCCTATATTTCCTTGTTGGAACAGTTATACCGCAGCCATGATAGGCGATCATTGCATCTCCGCACTGGGAGATGCCTATATCAAAGGAATCCGTAATTTTGATATCAACAAAGCTTGCGAAGGAATGCTCCAGAACGCATTCAAGACCCCCTCCACCTATGAAGAATACAAAAACGGAATGGGACGACGCGCCTTGAATTCTTATCTGAAATATGGATACATTCCTTTGGAAGACAGCGTACCGGAAGCCTTTCACACCTGCGAACAAGTATCACGTACTTTAGAATATGCATACGATGATTTCGTATTGGCCCAAGTTCTGCAAAAGTTGGAAACATCAGATGATAACTTTCCTGATCCACAAAAAACAGAACTTTATGATACACTAATGATACGTGCACGATATTACCGTAACGTAATAAACCCTGGCACCGGATATGCCCAAGGCAGATACGCTGACGGCAGTTTCCTCAGCGATACCGGTAACGTTTTTTCCTTCACTCGCTTCATCACCGAAGGAGCTCCCTGCCACTATACTTGGTATGCTCCCCATGATGTATACGGACTGATGGAATGTATGGGTGGAAAAGAAAAATACATCGCCAAACTGGATTCCATGTTCAGCGAACACCGCTACTGGCACGGCAACGAACCTTGCCACCAGATAGCCTACCTCTTCAACTATGCCGGACAGCCTTGGAAAACCCAACGCGAGGTGCGTCATATTATGGAAACAGAATATCTGAATGCTCCCGGTGGACTGTCAGGTAATGATGATGCAGGGCAAATGTCTGCCTGGTATGTATTTTCTGCTATGGGATTCTATCCGGTATGTCCCGGTACACCTTATTATATAATAGGAAGTCCTTCTTTTCCCCGGATGAGTATCCGCTTGGAAAACGGAAAGACATTCACCATATTAGCCCACAACGCCAACAAAAAAAAATATATATATCCAGTCAGCAAAACTAAACGGAAAAGAATATGACAAGAATTACTTTACACACCAAGATATAATACAGGGAGGAACATTAGAGTTCCAGATGGGCCCGAACCCTAATACAAACTGGGGAGCACCCGCCCTCAGCCTGCCTCCCGACAATATGAAATAAGTACAAAAAATAAAAAACAATCCATATGAAGAATCAAACTATCATCAGCCTCTTATGCTGCCTCCTGTTGTTTGTGACAGGATGCAGTATTTCCCATCAAGGGAACACGTACGACATCATGACCTATGGAGCCAAAGGAGACGGACAAACAGATGATGCCGCCGCTATACAACGCGCCATCAATGCCTGTTCCGCTGCCGGTGGCGGAACCGTAATCATTCCTGCCGGACACACCTTTCTATGCGGCCCGCTATATTTGAAATCCTATGTGAACCTTCATCTGGAACCCAACTCCCGATTGCTGGCCAACCCCGATGAAAGCATCTATACAGAAAGCGCATTCCGCGAAAACCGTGGCGAAGGAATGATGTGGATCAGTGGAAAAGACTTAAAACAAATATCCATTACCGGTACAGGAGAAATAGACGGAAACGGAATCGCCTTCATGGGCAAAGAGCTGGATGATTCCTACGAGCTGAAGCCCGTCACTGATTTTGACCCACGCCCACATGTGCTTACCCTTATCAATGTAGAGAAGACCGTTATCCGTGACATCACGATCCGGAACAGCGCCTATTGGACAATACACCTGATAGGCTGTTACGATGCCTTGATTGACGGCATCTCTTTATTGAATAATCTAAAAATACGCAACGGTGACGGTATTGATGTGGATCACTCCAAAAAAGTACGTATAGCGAACTGCTTCATTGAATCGGGCGATGACTGCATTTGCCTGAAGAATCGTCGGGAATTTGAAGAATATGGCTCTTGCGAAGATATTGTAGTGACTAATTGTGTCATGACTTCACGCTCATGCGCCATCAAGATTGGCTCGGAAAATATGGATAAAATTGAGAATGTATTATTCAATAATTGCATTATCAAAAACAGCAACCGGGGCATCGGCATACAAAACCGGGATGAAGGTACTGTGAGCAATATCATTTTCTCCAATATATTAGTAGACTGTATGTTCTATTCTGATGTATGGTGGGGTAAAGCGGAACCTATCTATGTCACCTCATACCCTCGTGCCGTAGGCAATCATAAAGATGCAGGCTGGCGTTTCCCCAAAGGTGCAACGAAAGGACACTCGGGAGAAGTCAGCAACATTTTCTTCAATCAGATTAAATGCACTAGTGAAAACGGCATTTTCGTAGGGGGAGACACTCCGGAGAAGGTGCACCATATCTACTTTGATGAAATAGATGTCAAGTTGTTAAAACGTACCGATTATGAAGGCGGTGTGTATGACAAACGTCCTTGTAACGGAGATGGTTTTGTATATGACAAGACTTATGCTTTCTATCTGGACACCGCTTCGGATATCCGGATTACCGGCTATAACATTTATTGGGCCTTCCCTCAATTGACACAAGCCGGAGGAGAAATCAAAAAGAAGAATACAATACGTGTAAAAATAAACAAGAAATAATTATGACCCACATTCCATTCAAAGTTTCTTTGTTTAGACTGGTCTTCCTGCTGCTGCCCGTGACGGTCGCGGCACAGGAAGCCAGACTTTCTGATTACGTAGATCCCAGAATCGGTTCGGAAGGACTGGGACGGGTATTTATCGGCCCCTCCTGCCCTTATGGTATGGTGAAACCATCGCCCGATTGCACTGTCCATCCCAATAGTGGTTGGCTGCCTATGCCCGAACAAGTTAACGGGTTCTCCCAAGTACACGTCAGCGGGACAGGAGGAGGTCCTAAATATGGCAACATACTTGTCATGCCTTTTGGCAAAGGTATGGATCAGCTCAATCATATAGACTATCGCAAAGATGAAACAATCCGCTTGGGCTATTATGCTACCGAATTCCAGAGAACAGGCATATATACTGAAATAACAACTGCTCCACGCGCCTCATTCTACCGATTCACCTATCCCGAAGATTCCTTAAAATCCCTGTTGGTTGACGCCGGCTTCTTCCTGGGTGAACAACCGACCCCCGATGCCCGCGAAGCACAACAATTTGTAGGTTCGGAAATTCAAATCATATCCGATCACGAAGTAATGGGATATACCCGTATTCGCGGAGGTTGGAATAACGGACGTGCCTACACCGTTTATTTTTATGCAGTAACCGACCATCCCTTTGTACAAACGGCCACATGGAAAGGAAGCCAGATCAGCAATGAACGATACCAGCCAGACTCCCAACAAAAAACCGGAGCTTTGTTGCGTTTCCCTTCTTCTGCAAATACCATTCAACTGAAAGTCGGAATTTCATTTATCAGTTCTCTCAAAGCCAGAGAGAATGTATGGAACGAAATACCTCATTGGTCATTTGAGGACACCCGGCAAGCCTTATTGGCACAATGGGAAAACTTATTGCAACGCATTGATATAGCCTCAAATACACCCGAAAAATATAAGCGTATGTTTTATACCGGTATCTATCATACCATGTTAATGCCTGTAGACCGTACCGGTGAAAATCCATTATGGAGTGATCCGGAACCTTATTATGATGATTTTTATGCTATCTGGGACACCTACCGCACCTCAACTCCACTTATCACACTGATTGACCCTCAAAGAGAAACAGACATTGTACGTTCACTGATCAATATCTATAAACGGGACGGCTACATGCCTGATGCACGAAGCGGAAATTGTAACGGACGGACACAAGGCGGCTCCAACGCCGAAATTGTTATAGCCGATGCATTTGTAAAAGGACTACCAAACATAGATTACCATCTGGCTTTGGAAGCTATGCTGAAAGATGCGACCATACCGCCCGGAGGTAACGAAGAAGCGGAGGGAAGAGGCGGACTGATTCCTTATCTGGAATTGGGATATATTCCATACGGTATTCCCCGAGCCGGAAACCGCACAATAGAATACTCCTATTGTGATTATACCATAGCCTTAGTAGCAAAAGGACTAGGCAAGACAGACTTGTACCAGCAATACTTGAAACAATCTTCCAACTGGAAGAACTTGTGGCGGGCCGATTATGAACATGCAGGAGTCAAAGGATTCATACTTCCCCGGGATAAAGAAGGAAACTGGTTAGACAAAATACCTTTCGGAAACTCCCATATCCAGAAACCCACCTTCACATATACTCCCGTTACCTTTGAAGGTCCTTGGTATACTCCTTGGTGGAACATGTTCTTTTATGAAGCCTCCTCCTGGGAATATTCACTCAGCATTCCGCATGACGTACCCGGACTCATTGAACAATGTGGCGGAAAAGAGAAGTTTGACGAACGGCTGGATATTTTCTTTGACAAGGGTTTCTTCAATGTGAATAATGAACCCTCCTTCCTCACTCCCTGCCTATACCACTGGGTAGGGCGTCCGGATAAAAGCGGCGACCGCATCCATGAAATTATCCAGAAGAACTATAATGACGGTTCTGCCGGTCTTCCCGGAAATGATGACTCCGGAGCCATGTCATCGTGGTTGGTATTCCACATGATGGGGTTGTACCCCAATGCCGGACAAGACTATTATTTAATCCATACCCCTCTACTGACAGAGAGTCGTTTCCATTTACAGGAAGGCAAAACATTCACGATCAAAGCCGAAGGGCTTTCCGAAAAGAACAGGTATATCCAGTCGGTGCTATTGAATGGAAAGAATTATCCATATTCCACCATCCGCCATCATGATATCATCAGAGGAGGCAAGTTGGTTTTAAAAATGGGTCCCCGTCCCGGCAACTGGGGGGAGCAAGCTATTTCCCGAATCTAAAGAGTAACGTATGATGAAGAAAAAACTTTTTATATGCTTTCTGCTTATCGGCAGCCTGATGGGAAGCGTAATGGCACAAGGTATCATTACCCACCCTCTGTTATTCGTATTCAAACTGCATGGACAAACCCGAAAGTACCAGTTTACTTTCAGCCAGTCCAATGACACCCTTTATCTGCATTGGGGAATTGAAAGAAACACCCGATGGCAATCAGGCAGTTACGCCATGCCCCAAGAAGCTTTAAAAACGGCTGCCGGACTAAGCTTCTTACAACCGGAAGACGGACGGCATATCTGTCTCCCCGCTCAAGAGACCTTCGCCCTGCTTTCAGCAACCGCCTATCAAGAACTGAAAAGTCAAAAGGAATTTCACTATAATCAAACAGAATACCGGCTGGCTGATACGAAGTCACAAGCCATGGGGTACCCCCTGCTGCATGTAAACGACTCAGTAGACGGATGCGAAATGTGGATTATGGACAATCCGGATTTCCCTCTGATATGGGAGATACAAAACAATCCGCTCGGCATCAATTGGAAGGCAGTCCCCGTAACTCTCCCTGCACACCATCTGAAAGAAGAGATCATGCAAAGCCCGGAAAAGATGGGCAGTATCTATTATGCTTATCCCACGCCAGACGGCATACGGACTCCGGCACCCGAAGGTTACAGCCCTTTCTACGTCAGCCATTACGGACGCCACGGTTCCCGCTGGATGACTTCGGACGAACGCTATCTGGAAGTCATTCGTGTCTTTGATACGTTTCACGAGAAATCAGGACTTACCGCTTTAGGTGAGGATGTCCGGCTCAGACTTCAGAAAGTATGGGAAAACGCCCGCGGACGTGGCGGAGACTTAACTTCATTAGGAGAACGACAACATAAAGCCATAGCCAGACGACTGTATCAACAATACCCCCAAATATTCCGGGACAGTGCCTGCATATCGGCACGTTCCAGCACCTCCGTGCGTTGCATCATGAGTATGTCCGCATTCTCGGAACAGCTGAAAGAGCTCAACCCCTCCCTCCGGATTACCCGTGAAGCCAACCGGAGATACATGGACTACATAGCCTACACTTCACCGGAACTTGAAGAGTTCAGTTCGGACAGTGCTGCATGGAGGACCGGCTTCCGATGCTACGAAGAAAGCCATATTCGTCCGGAACGATTGACCGCCACGCTCTTTACGAATCCCCAAGAAGTGAAAGACCCTCGCGGACTTATGATGGGACTCTACTGGATTGCATCGGATATGCAAGATGTAGAGTTACCGCTTTCCTTCTACGATTTGTTTGAAAAAGAAGAGCTGTTCAACATTTGGCAGTCCATCAATTACCGGATGTATATCTGTAACGCCAATGCTCCGCTCAATGGAGGTGTAGCTCCCGAAAGTGCAAAATCTTTATTGAAGAACATTATAGAAAGTGCCGACCACGCCATTCGCAAAGGAACTCCGTGCGCCACCCTCCGTTTCGGGCACGACACCAACCTGATTCGTCTGTTGGCACTCATGCAAGTAGAAGGATGCTCCAATCAAGAGACAGACCCCGACCGGTATTACCTGGCCTGGCAGGATTTCCGCATCTCACCCATGGGAGCCAACCTTCAATTGATCTTTTTCAAGAACGGACAAGGAGAAGTTATTGTAAAATTGCTACATAATGAGAATGAGGTAAAGCTACCTATTGACAGCCCTATCGCCCCTTACTATCAATGGGAAGCGGTAAAAGCATTCTACAATCATTTATAGACATACAAATTGAGAAACAGCAACTTTCCTTCAAAGAGTCAATCTTCCTATTAGCTAAGGCTTTTCTTGCCTACAATTAAGCCCTTTCTTACGGTTACCTACTACAGTCTCCCTCAATGGACTATAGAGTCATGAGAGACTGTATGGTCACCCAAGCGGACCTTACAGTCCACTGGCGGAGTCTGTAGTAGGTAGCCGTAAGAAAGGGCTTAACTATATGGAAGAAACGGCTTACATAACCGCCCTATTCCGGTTTTATCTTTTTCAGATAATCAGAAGGAGCCATACCAAATTCATCTTTAAAACACTGACGGAAATAGACTGTACTGTTATCGCTCATGTCCCACTTCGGTATGCAAATGACTCAGACATTCGAGACTATCGAATATTATACTTACGGTCTGATAGAGAATTACAACGGCCGTAACCACAGTACCGATTTGGTCATCTATTGTCAGAGCGTAGACGAGCTGTTCTATTCCTACATCCGTCCGCAGGAAACAGAGACCAAGACCTATATCCGCTAATGGAAGCAGTTGAATGCCACAAGCAAAGGCTGGAAGTGATAGCCGTTGCTCCGTTCTCAGCTTCCCCCCTGCACACATCATCTATTCACTAGACGAGAGGTCAAAGGATAAAGCCACTCACCCAAAGTAAAGAAGGCCGATCTCACCAATCATAGATAAGGCACAGATGGGCTTGAGGTATGTGAACAGCTGGGACAGACCGCCACTCGAACAGTACATGTTGCCTTGCGGTGATTATGAGTTCCCCTTCATCCTGACTCCGGTCAAACATAACGTATATCTGGAATAAAAACGGGAAAAATTAAAAAAGCATGGGAGAGTTCCCCGATAGGATGCTTTCCCATGTTCTTATATAAGATTAGAACTGAGTTTCTAAATAGTATCAAAATACCAATTGAATTTTCTTTATAATTATTCCTTTGTCTTTCAGCTGTTCCACAGGATAGATTTCATCACGCAAGGATATTTGTACAAAATCTATATTTTCCCACTTCAGCGGCACATTGTCATTGTCTCGGGTAGATGCGGGATAATAATATGGAGTAATACCTCCAGGATATTCTTGAGGTAGAATAACTCCCTTGGTTGGCCTTAGAGCTGAAACGGGAATAAGAATCTGCTGCATGTCGGGCTTGATAGAGAAGGTATTTCCATAGCCACGGCCTTCCGTATCAATAAAATTGATGATAGCTTTGTCTGTATTAGTCAGTCCTTGTGCTTCGATTCGGATGTACTTGGGTGTAGATGTCTTCCAATCGCGACTGTCGATAAGGGGAGATATGTATTTGGATAGGGTGACATCGCAAGGTAATTTGTAAGTATCCTTACGCTCTAGGTCGGGAGTGGTGATCCGGAAGGCTTTGACCATCTCATCGCCTACATAGACCTGTGAAACTTGGTTGTCGGGGCTATTGTGTGGTCTGCTTCGCCTCAGTTTTCTTATATTGTCATTCTTGTCCAAAAGGGTGAGGGTAGTATTATTATTCACGATGCGCAGATTGTATTGCTCCTGTTCATAGTAGCCAAACTCGTCGGCTGCGCCGATGATCTTGGCGGGAAATAGTAATTTGCCATCAGTATATTCTATGCCGAAGTGATAGCCAATTTCACCTAATGGATACTTGCTTAGGTCTACTTCTGTCTCATAACGGAAACCACTCTTGTGCGCCATGGGGATGCGCTTTCCACCTCTCCAACCTGACAGAATGTAAAGATTGACTTGTTTGGGCAGTGTGGGACCATACACCTCACATGCGAAAACGCCTGGGCGACTTTGCGGCATTTCTGTCAACGTGGAGTTGTTTACTTTCCAATCTTTCATGGCTTCCTTATTATAGTATTCCTGATTGGGAAGTGCTTCGTAGTTTACTAACAGGTTGTTCTTGAATGTATATTTACCGGGATATATGCAAAGTGCTGTTTGTAAACCAGGCAATTGAATGTGGATGTTACGATTGAGACAAACGGCCTGACGGGCAACCCGGTTCACGCTTCCTGCCTTGAAAGGATCGTCAACGTTCATAATGTCGGGATAAACCTCTAATTTCCATTCGTTATCGGCTACCTTGTCAATGAAATAGATTCCGGTACCTTCATATTGTACAACGGGAGATGACCCCACACCAGCAATATGTTTCAGGGCTTTCACATTTTTGGGTTGGTCGGTGGTATTGTTAGAATAGTAGAACATGTCCTCGGCATTCAGCTGTCCCAAATCTTGGTAAAAGTCTACCTTAAAGTCTCCGAAATTGTTATTTTGTGGATAGTATCCATAATGCTTCCCTCTGGGTATGCGTTTCATCACTTGAGCCGAAATCATACCGCCGATAGCTTTGGATGGGGTATATACCATATTTAGAAAATGTGTTTGCCAGCTTAAATTGCGTGAAGCTGTTTGATGTTCATCGTAGGAGAACATGGTTGCAAACTGTATGCCTCCGCGCCTATACTCTCGTGTCATGGCAGGCAATAAGTAGCCGTTTTCCGTGTCCGTTGCATCAAATTCGTACACAAGGCGGCTCTTGCCTTTCAGCCCATCTTTTACCAGAGGCTCATATCTGTCTACAAAGTGCAATCCGTTGTCTATGAAACGATGTCCGTTATTCAGTGCTTGTGGATACCAGGCGTAGGTAGCTCCGTCTACCATAGATTTCTGAATGGCTGGCGCTACATCGAAATTCTGACTCAGATTGTAGTATATCAGCTTTTTACATCCAGTGCTTTTGATAGCTTTACACATGCAATTGATGTATTTCACCATGCCTGGAATATCATTAGGAAACTGTGTGGGTTCGTTAATAATTTCTACATAGATGATATTGGGTTCGTCCTTAATACAGCGTCCTGTATAACGGTTGACATGGTTTAAGATGTCCGTCATATAGTTTATCTGACACTTAATTGCCTTTTCATCGTGTATCAATGTGTTTTTGGCAAAAAGTTTAGCATAGCCGGTATTGGAGTTGTCATTCATTTCGGGAAACTGTGAATCGTACGTCACAATAGGCGAGAAAAGCATGTAGATACCTCGTCTGCTGGCTTCGGCAATTAGATAATCCATCATATTCAAGTGGTCGTTGTCTATCAGATGCCCGTCAGGATCAGAATTCTGAAAGTCTCCCCAAAAGCAGATGCGCAAGGCATCCCATCCCATGCGTTTAAAATGATCCATGTCTTCGCGAACCATCGCTTTGCGGTCGGCGTTTACATAGCCTGCCGCACGGTAGTCGCATGATGAGGGCAGACAGTAATTGGCACCGAACAATGCCACTTCCTGATTATTTTTTTTCCAGCGAACTATGCCGTCTTTATCTTGAAAGACCAACTCTTGCGCTTGAAGTACAATAAGTAGACTCCATGCAAATAATACTAAAACAGATATTTTTTTCATAACAGATAAGTTTTTGATACGTTCACAAACATACTTGTTTTTTCTACATTGGGATCATATCCAATAGACAATTTATAGCACATAATTTCCATCTTTTTTCGGCTTTTAGATTTCTTTAATGCTGTCTTTTTTGTGTTAGCATCTGTCCTAAATCTCCATTTGCAATACTCTCTGGATAATTACATTTGCATTCATCAAATATTAATTATTAACCAAATTAATTTAAGCTATGAACAAACAAAGAATGCTTGGCAAAAGAAGAATTCAATATTTTCGGCTTTTGCATGATGCAAAACAATCTTCTTTAAGAAGGACCTATTCATTAATGGCCCTTTGCCTGTTCTGTGTGATCAATGCATTCGCACAGAATGTAAAAGTAACCGGTAGAGTAACCGATGAAGCAGAGGAAGCCATTATCGGAGCTGCTATCAAGGTAGTGGATAGCACAATCGGGACTATCAGCGATTATGATGGCAACTTCGTATTGGATACGCCTAAGGGAGCCACCATTGAGGTCTCTTATGTGGGCTATGCACCCAAGCGGATACAAGTTACAGAGAGCAAGGCTTATGCGATCATATTAAAAGAAGATGCGAAATTGCTCGACGAAGTGATTGTAACCGGTTATGGTGCCGTATCTAAGAAAAATCTGACGACTTCTATTGCTAAAGTAAAGGCCGATGAGGTGAATAAGGCCGCTACCAGCAACATGTCGCAAATGTTGTTGGGACGTGCAGCCGGTTTGCAGGCAACGGTGGCCAGTGCTCAGCCGGGTGGTGGTATCAATATTTCCATTCGTGGTGCGGGTGCGCCTATCTACGTGGTAGACGGTATGGTTATGCCAGGATCTGCGTTGGAAGGTGACAGCGGCGGAAGTACCACTGTAATGCCCTCCAGTGTAAACCGTTCTGGTTTGGCTGGTCTGAACCCCGAAGACATTGAATCCATTGAAGTTTTGAAAGATGCTTCTGCCTCTATCTATGGTATCGGCGCGGCCAATGGTGTGGTATTAATTACAACGAAAAAGGGTAAAGAAGGTAAAGTGAAAGTGACTTACGACGGTAACATATCGTTGGTAAAGAACTATCCATACCTGGATATGCTCGATGCTCCTTCCTATATGAAATATGTGAACGCTTTCGGTCGTGAACAGTATATGCACGACCATAACATGGGAGCTTACGGCTCTGCTGCCTATGACAACGGTTTTCCTGATGTTTTCTCAGACAGCAATATTGCTTCAGCGAAAACCACGAATTGGCGTGACCTTGTACTGAAAGACGGCAGTATATCCAGACACAATATCACAGTACAAGGAGGAACAAAAACATTGAACTACTACCTCTCCGGCAACTACATTCAGCAGATTGGGTCTGTCTCTAATTCTGAAATGGAACGTTTCACTTTGCGCTCCAATGTTTCCGCACAACTTACCAGCTTCTTGAAGTTGACTACGGCTTTCAATATTAACCGTAACATCTATCAAAACGGTACGGTGGGTGGCGCTTCCAACAGTCGTGGCGAACAGGCTTCCGGTGCTTTGGCTGCTGCCATGTCCTACCTGCCCAACATGCCGGTACGTGATGAAAATGGCAACTATACGCTTTTCAAGGTTATTCCTAACCCCGTGGCTATGGAAGATATACAGAACGAGTCCAAGAACAATGGATATAACGTGAACTTCACTGTTGATATAAATATTATTAAAAATATGTTGGCCGCCAAGTTCCTGTTCGGCTATAATAACGAAAATTCAGAGCGCAACGTCTACATCCTTCGGATATATACTTTGACCAGATGTATAAGTCGAGAGGTGCCGTAAACCGTAACGAACGTTACAACACATAGAGGGTACCATCAGCTTTAACAAGGCATTTGGCGAAAATTTCCGTATGGATGCCGTTGTGGGTATGGGCCGCTACTTGAATAAATATACAGGTATGGCCGTAAGCTATACGGACAATAACGACATTTTGGCTAATGACAACATTGGTGCAGCAGCTGGAACATTTACGCCCACCTCTTATCATAGAGAGGACGAAAAACGTTCGCAATTTGCACGCGCCAGCTTCGACCTGTTCGACAGGTATGTGATAGCAGGAACTCTGCGTCGCGACGGCACTGACAAATTTTTCAAAGGCAAGAAATATTGCTGGTTCCCTTCTGTATCTGTAGCGTGGAAGATTTTCAACGAAGAGTTCATGAAAAGGGTAGAATGGGTGAACTTGCTAAAATTGAGAGCCTCTTATGGAGTGACAGGTAATGACAATCTGGGGTCCTCGCTCCATGGTTCGTACGATGCCTTTGGCACTCATGTTATGTTTAACGAAAACTCTGTAAAATACATTCCCTATTACCTGAAAAGTCAGGATTACCCTGACGTAACTTGGGAAAAGACAGTAATGAAGAACATCGGATTGGACTTTTCTCTGCTGAACGATAGGGTAAACGGTAGCTTTGACTACTTCTGGAACGACATTACGGATATGCTGGGGTATGCCAATTCAAACGGCCTTTCCATGTTTGGTTCTTATCCCATCAACGGTGCACACATCCGCCGCTATGGTTGGGATGCCACTTTGAATACGGTCAATGTCACAACAAAGGACTTCAAGTGGACTTCCGTACTAACCTTGTCCCATACCAACGCTATCTGGAAGGAACGTATGCCTAATCATACCTACAACGAATACCAAATACGTAAGGACGAGCCTGTAAACGCCAGATACTACTATCGTACGAACGGTCTTGTGAACTTAGACAAGAGCAACATGCCTTCTTATCAACCGGAAGCATACCAGAAGCCAGGTTGTCCTATTATCGTAGATTTGAACGGTGATGGACTGATTACCGTGGAAGACGTGGATATGAAAAACGTGATTCCTTCTCTCTACTGGGGATTCGGCAACACGTTCACTTACAAAAACTGGGATCTGGATGTTTTCATTTACTCGCAACTGGGTGTTGACAAGTACAACGATGTCTATTCCTGGACAAGCGGTAGAGGATTGGGCAATCAGACGAACAACATGTCCGTCTACATCAAGGATGTATGGCACTCTGAGCTGAATCCGAACGGTACCATTCCGGGTATTGCGTATGAGATGGCTTCTGTATCTTTGCCCGGTGGTGCCGGAACAGATATCGGTTACGAAAATTCCTCATTTGTTCGTGTGCGCAACATCACACTGGGATATAACTTTAAACCGAACCAATTGGGCGCATTGAGTAAGCTTCTCAGCGGCATTAGAGTTTATGTAGATGTTCAAAATCCGTTTACTTTCACCGGCTACACTGGTCTCGATCCCGAAGTGAATACGGGTGGCAATTACAAGGGCGGTAAAGCTGAATATCCGCAGACACGTACATTCTCTTTGGGTGCCAAATTATCATTCTAACTTTAATAACATACTATTATGAAGAAATATATTTATCTCTCGATCCTTACCTGCATACTCACAGTGTTCGGGTGTGAAAATGATTTTGATGCCAAGATATATGGTTCACTTTCTACAACAAATTTTCCTCAGTCCGAAGCAGACTATGAAAGCTACATGATGGATTGCTACATCCCTTTCACCTTGACTTGGGCTTATAATTGGGGTAGCAGCAACCAGCACAACTTCTACGTGGCCGAAGGCGGCATTAACCGTATGCTTGACACGCCCTCCGATATATGTGCACCTTGGACCTTGGGCGGTTCATGGGGTGGTCCTTGCATCTATATGGCACAAGGACAGTTTGAGGACATGAAGTATGCCAGTACTTATAGTAATATTTTGCCTTCTCACTTTGACAAGGTACGTGATATTACCCGTATGACAAAGATTATAGGCACCTTGGAAGAAAGTACCCTTCTTTCTGATAAGAAAAACAGGAATTGATGGCTGAATCTCGTCTTCTGCGTGGCATGACGATGTTTTATCTGCTTCACTTCTACGGTCCTGTGCCGGTTATCCTTGATCCAACGCTGGTAGGCAATCTTGAAGCAGAGAAGAATATGGTACGCCCTACGTTGGACGAGATGACCAAATATATCACAGCCGATTTGGAGTATGCTGCTGAGCACATGGTAGAGACACAATCGGAAGTGGGACGCTACACGGCCGATTATGCTCGTTTCTGTCTGATGCGCCATTACCTGTGCGAAGGTGCACACATGGATGGATATTATCAGAAAGCCTACAACATTTACCATCAGTTTACCGGCTCTTACTCGCTTTTCACCTCAGGTAAGAATCCTTACTTGGACCAGTTCAAGATAGCCAATGAGTTTAACTGTGAAACCATTATGGCCGTGTCTTGCGGTTCGGATGCCGACGGCAGCGGTAAGCGAGGAAACTTTAACCCCTTATCTTGGTACTTGCTTCCCTACGATGTATCCAAGTATGACGATAAAGGGAATCCCACCCCGTTTGTCAATCAAGGTGGAGGCTGGGGACAATATTACAATGTAGATCCTCAGTTTTATGAAACATTCGAAGAAAACGACATGCGTAAAGAGGGTATCCTTACTTCTTATTACAGTGCTTGGTATGGCTGGGTGACAAAGGAAGATATCGGTGTGAAATGGGACGGTTACATTTTGAACAAGTATCCCATTGAAACGGAAACAGCTTTCCAGGGTACCGATTATCCGTTGGCCCGTTGGGCGGACGTGTTGCTGATGTATGCCGAGGCCGATGTCCGTCTGAATAAAACGGTTTCCACTTCTGCTATCGATTGTGTCAATCAGGTACGCCACCGTGCAGGGTTGGCAGACCTTCCGGCAGAGAAAACTGCATCAGTCAATGATTTCTTAGATGCCCTGTTGGAGGAAAGAGGTCATGAGTTCTACTACGAAGGCCATCGCCGTATAGACCTCATCCGATTCAACAAGTACTATACTATCATGGATGCGATTGGCTGCACACCGACATCACAGTACTTCCCTATTCCCAACTACGCAGTAGATCAGGCTACTGATATGGGATATACTTTAACGCAATACTTCACGAGACCCGATTACGACGGGCCTCAAAGATAAAGCAGGATAAAGTCCGACAGGTCAGTGGTAAAGATTGTTTTATGGGAAAGGGGCTGTCCGGCAAATGGACAACCCCTTTTATAGTTCTATACCGGACATGTACGGCTATTTTTCTGATACAAAAATCCGAATCTTAAAACTGCCTCCTGTTGTATCTATCTTGCCGACAAGTTTGCCGGTAATCAATGAAGATAACAGTCTACTGTCTGTAACAATGGTAGGTCTGGTGTATCCTTTGGGAGTATCGCTTGTCACTTCATTGTTTATATAAATGCGGCAGCTGTCTTCATTTTGATCAATACCTTTCAGCATGTAGCGTGCAGAGAGATGGGTACTTCCATCGGGCAGGACAGTCTGCGTATCCACAGTTCCCGGCAGGATGTTTCCTTTAAAATATTCACCTTCTGCATAACCAGAGAAACTGACCATATTGACAAGAACAGAATCATTCTCGACCTGAAAGATATTACTTATAAAAATGATCAGTGTCAATATCTCTTTCATAGCAAATGCTTTATAAGAAAATTCGAGGCTAAATCGGCAATTTCTTCGATATGTCGGGAGAATCCATGGTCGTATTCTTCCATGAGATGCAACTCGCTGTTCTTCCAGATGTTTTTGTAACGCTCACTATAAGAATAGGGAGCCACACGGTCTCCTGTGCCGTGAATTAGAAAGGCTGCTCCTTGGTAGCGAATGGCTGTTTCATAAATGGGCAGACGGAAAGCTGTCAGAATATACTCCCTACCTAATTTGCGGCTCCGGGAAGCTCGACATATTCGGGCGGATTAATGGGGTTGTATAACACCCCGAATGTATTTCCTCGTATGGCATCTTCACGCAACACAGCTGCAGGTGCCAAAAGAGTGACCGCCGAAATGGTGTCGTTCATTTCACCTGCTGTCATACTTACGACTACGCCTCCTTGCGAATGGCCGAGCAGTCCTATCTTGCCGTTGCACCCATCTAATTGCAGAGCATAACGTACGACACGTTTAAGATCTTCTATCTCGTTGGGAACTGTCATATCCTTAAAGTCGCCTTCACTCTCCCCATGCCCGTTAAAGTCGAACCGGATGGAGGCAATGCCGTGCATCTGAAGAGAGTCTGATACCAATTTCATTAATTGCCAGTTTTTGTCTCCTCCGAACCCGTGGGCAAGAATGGTTATAGGGCATTTTCCTGTTCCCTTATTTTCGGGCATTTGAACTTCTGCAGCAAGCAGACCTCTCGCACCGGGTATCAAGACTTTTGTCACTCTGTTTTGTGCAACAGCACATAGGCTCATTGAAGCGCACAATAATCCAAGAAGTATTCGTTTCATCATAATAACTGTTCTTTTATGGTGCGAAAATACAATATAGATAACACAAAATCAAGCAAAAACAACGGATTATAAACAGAAGTCTGTTTAGTGTCATCGTCTGTCCAAAATCTTCATCGCTTATGATTAGAGAACTGTTACATTTGTCTCCAAGTTTATTGATAATTTCAAAACTGATTTACTATGAATAAGAAAAAACTGATTATGTGGTTGTGCATTTTGTGCTGCTGCGCTACTTTGAGTGCCCAGTATGGCACGCTTACTTCGCCCATTGTGGGCAATGACGACTCTGTAACATTTCGCTACTATGCTCCTTATGCCAAAAGTGTATTGGTGAACGGACAGTTTATGGTGGGAGATATTCCCTTGATAAAGGATGACAAAGGTGTATGGAGTGTGACAGTGAAACCCGAAAAGGCGGATATTTATCCTTATAACTTTATTGTGGACGGAACGCGTCTGAACGACCCGGGTAATAAACTGCTTTCGCCCACCGATGCTTTCAAATCCAGCTTGCTGGAAATGCCCGATCCCGATGCTTTGTATACTATCAATCCGGTGCCTCACGGCAAAGTGCACTATTGTACTTATCGTTCGCACGTGTTGCAGCAGTATCGCACGGTAGTAATTTATACTCCTGCCGAATATGACCTTTCTGCCGGCAAAAAATATCCGGTATTCTATTTAGTGAGCGGAACGACCGATTCGGAAGAGTCATGGTACAAGACGGGACGCGCCAACACGATTTTGGACAACCTCATTGCTCGCGGACAAGCTGAGCCTATGATTGTGGTAATGCCTTATGGTTATATGAACGGCGGTACACCCCGTCCTCACACCATGGAGGCCGGTGAGATGTACAACACCTTTGCCCGCGAATTGACGGAGTGCGTCATACCTTATGTGGAACAGAACTTCCGTACGATAAACGACCGCGACCATCGTGCCATTGCCGGCTTTTCACGTGGTGGCGGACAATCCATGTTTACTGCTTTGAAGCATTCCGACCGGATTGGTTGGATGGGATCATATAGCGCTTACCTCACTCCACAGGTGATGGAAAAATATTTTCCCAACCTAAAAGAAAAGGCCAATAGCCTGAACATGCTGTGGTTTTGTGTAGGCAAAGATGATATTCTCTACAAGGAAGTTATCAGCAATACGAAGTATTTCAATGAAAAGGGTATTCATTATGAGATAGACGACCGTGAGGGAGCACACACTTGGATGCATGCCCGTTATTGTCTGGCCGAAACTTATAAGAAATTGTTTAAAGACAAGAAAGAGAGTGAGAAGTATCCCGGCATTATGATTGATGCCAGCACTCTTCCTGGATTCAGTGTTTTCTATCCTACCAATCTGAAGGAGATGGTGGCCAAGCAGGGACGGTTGCCGGTATACATTCATGGCAATGGTGCCTGTACGCACTATTCAGGCGATTATCAACCGATGTTTGTCGAGATGGTGAAGAACGGCTATGTGGTTATCTCGGTAGGTGCGGTAGACGGAGATATCACAGTCAGCGATATGGATGATAACCTGCTGGATGCTGTCGATTGGGTTTGCAGGCAGTCTTCCACTTCCGGCAGTGATTTCTATCAGATGATTGACCGTTTCAAGATTGCTGTGGGCGGACACTCTTGTGGGGGCGCACAGGCCATTTCCGTTTCTTACGATCCGCGTGTTTCCACTACGATGGTACTTAATGCCGGTATGGGCAATATTGAAATGGCACATGCTAATGCCAATAGCCTGAAGCAGTATCATAAGCCGGTGATTTACCTCATCGGAGGGCCTAAGGATATAGCTTACAGCAATGCCAATATCGATTTCGAATCCATCAATCATGTACCAGTGGTTTCGGTGAACTTCCCTGTGGGGCATGCCGGAACCTACAAACAACCCGAAGGTGGTGTATTGGGCAAAGTAGCATTGATGTGGCTCGATTGGCAGCTGAAAGGTAAGAAAGAAGCATCCAGATTCTTTCTTGATGCCGGCTGGCGCAAGAAAAATTTCCCGGAATGTGACTTTAAATCCAAGGGTCTGAAATAAAATGAAAGGATGATAGGAGAGCGTGGGTTCTAACAGATAGAGGGTGTTTTGTAAGCAGTATACAGCTTCACGTGTAAGATGTATACTGCTTCACAGGCAGGGCCACACACGTGCTTTGGTATAGTTCAATGCCTACGATAGTGTAAGCCAACACGTACTAATGCATAAGCTGAAACATTACTATGTGTAGCCCGAGACATGCTAAGACAATGTAAACCTGGCAATCTCAACATGTACGCTAAACACGCCAAGCAACTAATGATGTTCCAGGTATGAATATAGGAATAAAGTCCTATTCTTGTTTCATCCCTAAGTACTCCATCGGTGTCTTGCCAAATTCTGCCACGAAGCAACGGGTGAAGTAAGAAGCATTGGAAAAACCTACCATATACATAACTTCCGCCACGGAAAAGTTTCCATTTTGGAACAGTAAGGCGGCTTTTTTCAGACGAATGGAACGAATATATTCCACTGTAGACATGCCGGTGAGAGACTTTAACTTCCTGTAAAGCTGTTTCTGGGATATGCCCATGAGTCGGCTTAGCATCTCTACCGAGAGGTCGGAATTGTCTATATGCTCTTCGATGATTGTGGTAATTCGGAATAACAGCCTTTCATCAATGGATATTTCGCCCTTTAGTTCGGGTTGTTTGATATGTTCAATGCGCATCTGTTGCTCCAATTTTTTTTGTTTCCAAGCAATTGCTTGATGCGTGCCACAAGAAGCGAGCTATCGAATGGCTTTGCAATAAAAGCATCTATGCCTAATTGGGCACTTTGATATTCAATACCAGAGTCATTCTTGGCTGTCAGAAGAATGATGGGAACAGTGGCAAGCGGCATGTGTCTGCGGATGTTGCGGCACATTTCTATACCATCCATTACAGGCATCATCACATCAGCAATAATAAGATCGGGCAAGAGATTAATGCAAAGTTTCAGACCATTTTTCCCATTTTGAGCTGTAACGCATCGATAATCCGTACTTAGCAGATTGCTTATAAAACCGGAAATAGAGGTGTTGTCCTCTACGATGGCAATCAGCGGACGTGTATCTTCTTTGTTTTCTGTTGTGGTAGGCTTTTCAATGATTTCCTCTTGCTCCTGAATGTCTATGTTGATGGGAAATGTTAATTGGACAGTGGTTCCGTTGGAATCGGATGTGAGAAGCACGGTGCCGTTATGCATCTCTACATATTCCTTTACGATGGCAAGCCCTATGCCGGTGCCCTCTTTGTCATTTTTGATAGTGCGCGAGGATTGGTAGTAACGTTGGAACACGAGGGGAATCTCCTCTTCTGGGATGCCCACTCCCGTATCTGCCACCTTAACATAGAGATGTTTGGCCTGTTCATTATACTCCAGAGAGAACATGATGCTGCCATGCTTTGGGGTAAACTTGCATGCATTGGCCAGCAGGTTGTTCAGGATGGATTCCATTTTAAAGATATCCATACGAGTATAAATGTTCTCTCGATTAGTATCGAAAACAAAATCCAGCTGCTTGCTCTTTATATTCTCTCGATAAGAATTGAAAATGCAGCGCGCGAATCTACGAACTCTATTTCGGTCGGAATGAAGGTTTGCTTTATCTTTTCTCTGTCTTGATAAGCTTCAATAGTGAAATGGATAAGCGAACCCAGCTTTTTGGCATTTTCGTATATTAATTCCAACAATGCTTTCTTTTCTTGTTCGGTCTCTTCACTCAGCAGTTTGCTGGAAGGAGCAATGATGAGACTTAGGGGAGACTTGAATTCATGGGCAATGTTCGTGAAAAAATCTATTTTTGACTTGGCTTGTTCCATGAAATAATTTTTCAATTCCCGTTCTTTGCGCAGTTGCTGTCTGATAATGATGAAACGCAATATCCACCAAACAAGGCCAATAACTACCAAGAGGTAAAAGAGATAGGCATACCAAGAAAGATACCAAGGTGGTGTGATGGTGATGTACAGAATAGCTTCTGTCTGCTTATTATCTGAGATGTTTTCCAAGGAACCTATGTATAAGGTATAGTCTCCAGGTGAAAGATTAGGGAGTGTAATGGAGTTTTCGTTCCTATTCAGTTCTATCCATTGTGAATGATATCCATCGAGTTTGAAAGCATAGTTTGTCAAACTTTCACCTTTATACTGATAGTCGGAGAAAGAAATTCTCAGGTTGTTCTGTTTCGCAGTAAGCCGGATGTGCTTGCTTTGCCGGTCGGTATAGCTTAGTTCCTCATTGCTATTAATTTCAATATCGGTAATCTTTACTTTCTGGGATTGTTGTATCTCTTGCCTCAGCAGTATGGGATCTATCTGAGTTATCTTATTGCTCGTTCCCAACCATACCTTGTGATCAATTCGGTCGTAGAAGATGTCAATGTATTTTTCCGAAATGCGGATACGGTGTACTTTCAAACTTTCCTTCTCCACTATAAAGAGTCCTTCGGAGGTAGTGAGCCATATCTCATTCTCCCCCTCATCCATGGCGAATACTTCGGTAGACAGCACACGGCTCAATGGGATACTTTGTGTGCTGATGTTTCCTTTGTTTACCGATAGTTTCAGCAGATTGTCTGAAGTGCTTATCCAGATATTTCCTTCCGAATCGCTGATGACAGCGTAGGAGTCAATGTGGGGAATGTCAGTTATCTTCTCTATGGGGAGTATAGTACCGGTTGTCAAGTTGATGCGGTCGATATGATGATTATTGGATAATACCCACAGATTGTTTTCTCTGTCCAATGCTAATTGGTAGATATCGTTGCTGTAAAGCCCTTGATCATGGGTAAAGTGGTATTTGACCTTCAGAATGCCCCCTTCAGGGGATTGTTCGCTAGAGATGCCATAAACACCGCAAAAAGTAGCCAACCACAAGTCACCATTGGGCGTTTCTAATATATCGTACACCCAATTTTTGAGGTCATCGAAGAAGTAAGAGATGAACTGTTCGTTCATCGGATTATAGCGTAGTAATCCTCCGTCTGAGGCTACCCATAGGTATTGGCGGCTGTCTTCATAGAGTGCACGTATACGGTTGTGCGGAAGGGAAGATTCTTTGGAACTCATTTGGTACCACCGACGGATATTGTTGCCCTGCATGTCTGTTTTTAATTTTATCAGCCCTCGGCTTCCACCCAGCCAAAGAGTACTGTCGACCGTGCGCTGTATGCTGGATATCTGGCAACCTTCATCGGAACCAGTGATGTCGAACAACGAACGGGATCGGATAGAAGGATTGTGTGCGGCTAAGGAGATGCCATTGTCGGTTCCTATCCAAATATTACCATTAGCATCCTTGAAGAACATATTGACTACGTTGCTGGACAGGGATTGACTGTTTCGTGCATCGTGTGAAATCAGATGCCAAGTGCCCTGTCTGTCGCATACGTAGAGTCCGTTGTCTGTTCCTATAAGCAGATTATTATCATCTTTAGCAATACTCTTCACAACATAAAAATCTCTGACGCGTTCGATTTCCTTGGTATTTAGGTTCATGCGATGCAAATGATGGGCATTACCTATCCACAATGTGCTTTCAGAGCTATCCAACATCAAGGTAGAAATGTAGAAAAACTCAGGGTGGGAGATAACTTGGTAATCGCTGGTGGCAAATGAGTAACACCCCACTTCGTCCTTCATGCCGATGTACAGATTCTTTTGGTCGGTGGCAAGCGATTGGATGTTGCGTGGAAAATCCTTTCCGCGGATGAGGGCGGGCCGCAGTTCATCTTGTTCTACATTATAAATATAGAGCCCCGATTCTGCTCCAATCCAGATTTCACCCTTATATTCGCAGAAAGAACTTATCGACTCGTTTAACCGAATATTAGGCTTGCTGAACTGTCCGTTTTGTAAATTAAATAAAGTAATGCCATTTTCTCCGCCTAAAAGCATAACTTTGTGATGGATAAAATTGCATTTGACGAGTTGATGTGAGGGAAGTGTATCTGAAACATAATGACGTATGTCATAGCCATCGTAACTATACAACCCGCGTGAAGTACCGAACCAGACCATGCCTGTGGAGTCTTGCGTAAAACATCTTACTGATAGTGTCTTGGTTTTTGAACCCAGATTATTGAAACCTCCATTCAAATTGGACAGATTGTCTGCCCACAGATGGCAGGTAATGGAGCAGGTAAGTAGTATTAAAGTTAAAATCTTCATAAGGTTATTTGTTTACTAAGAGCAAATTAACACATTTTTTCCCGGATGAGAAAAATGTCCGACGGGTAAACTTCAGCATTGTCCTTTTTGTGTTATAGAATGTTCTATCTGGTCTGAACAAAAGAGTATGTTCTATCTAATTTTGTCAGTTAGAAAACATGTCCTTGCATTTATTAATCTTTTAAATTATAGAACCATGAAGAAAATTACGCATTATTTGGTTAGTATGCTCTGCTATACTATTCTTCTGCTGACTGGTTGCACAAGTAAACAGCAGCCTTATTGCATCGGGGCAGACATTTCGTTCGTTCCCCAAAGTGAAAAGGGGGGAGTTGTATATAAAAATGTAGATGGGAAAGAAACGGATATTTGCCAGATCATGGCCGCCCATCACTTCAACACCATTCGTTTGCGCGTCTTTGTCAATCCGGAGGCCAAAGAAGGATACGCTCCCGAAAAAGGATATTGTGATTTGAAGCATACTCTTGCCATGGCCCGTCGTATCAAGAAAGCAGGCATGAAGTTTGCTCTCGACCTACACTATAGCGATACATGGGCCGATCCAGACAAGCAGTTCAAGCCTTCCGCTTGGGAAGGAACAACTGGTGCGGAGTTAGAAGAAAAACTCTACTCCTATACCAAAGATGTGATGATTGCTTTAAAGCAGGCAGAGGTAGCTCCGGAGATAGTGCAGATAGGTAATGAGATAAATCACGGCATGGTATGGCCAGAGGGCAAGTTGGATGACAATGCTACAGAAGAAAACTGGCGGTCGTTGATGGAACTTTACAAAGCAGGCCAGCGTGCGGTTCGTGAGGTATTACCGGAATCAAAACTGCAAGTACATCTCGCCTTGGGCGGGCAGAACCGGCTTTGCCGTGAGTTCCTGGATCGTATGATTCAGATGGAAGCCGAATTTGATATTATCGGACTCTCCTATTACGAACAATGGCACGAGACTTACAATGATTTAAAGTCCAATCTCTATGATCTGACCGAACGGTATCGGAAGCCGATATGTGTTTGCGAGTATGGTGCCAATAAGAAAAACATTAAGATGATCAATGATATTGTACGCTCCCTGCCCAACGGATTGGGTTATGGAACTATGGCATGGGAACCGACGAGGGTCTTGTTCGATAAGGAAGGGAATGCTGATAAGGATCTGTTCGGCATATATGATGCCTTGTACAAACAATACATAAAGAGTGATGTCCAACCCGTTTATGAACCTCCTTATGTAAATACGGATACCATTCAGAAACCCATTATCGGTGCGGATATCTCTTGGCTTCCCAATCAGGAACAACGTGGCATTGTCTTCTCTCACAACGGTGTGCAGAAGGATGCATTGAAAATCCTGAAAGAGAACGGGTTCAACTGGATTCGTCTGCGTCTTTTTGTGGACCCTACGACAGAAAAGGGATATTCCAAAGATGGTTTTTGTGGGTTGGAATCCACTCTATCCATGGCCAAGCGTATAAAGGCTGTTGGCATGAAATTCCTGCTCGATTTCCACTACAGCGATACATGGGCCGATCCTGGCCAACAGGCAACACCCGCATCATGGAGTAACATCCATGGCTCTGCACTGGAAGGAAAGGTTTATAGCTATTCAAACGAAGTCATCAAACGTTTCATGGCCGAAGGCGTCTGTCCTGACATGGTGCAAGTGGGTAATGAAATAAATAATGGCATGATGTGGCCACAGGGTAAGATAACGGAGACGTATGAACCCTTTGCCGTTCTGTTGCGATGTGCTACGGCCGGTGTACGCGCCGCTAATCCTGATATTAAGATTATGATTCACATTGCTTGTGGCGGACAAAATGAAAAATCGGTGAAGTTCTTCGATAAAATCATCAGTCGTGATGTTAAGTTTGACATCATCGGGCAGTCTTACTATCCAAAGCATCATGGTACGTTGAAAGAGTTGGAAAGCAACTTGAACGATTTGGCCATCCGCTACAGAAAACCTATTGTAGTGGTAGAATATCAGGAATTTCGAAAAGAAGTGAATGAAATAGTCTCACGTATCCCTCACGGATTGGGTTTAGGAACTTTCATTTGGGAAGCTACTTCACCGATGTGGGGCGAGCTGTTTGACAAGAATGGAAGGACAACTGAGTATATAAGTATTTATCCTGAGTTTTTGAAGGCATTTGCTGATAATTAATAATCCTATAAATAATATGAAGATAAAATTTTTTATGGACGCTTTTGACAACTTTGTTGATTGCTTCCAGCATGTATGCACAAAGGCCGATACCTGAAAATACAATGGTTTCGGAAACGGCCCTTTTTAAGAGAGAATATCCTCGTGTTGACAAACAGAAGCGAGGTTACTTCCGCCTCTATGCTCCCAAGGCGCAGGAGGTATACCTGGTATGCGGAAAACGATATGACATGACAAAGGATAACGACGGATGGTGGTATGTCACCACTTCTCCTTTGGTCGTTGGGCTTCATTTTTATCACTATATGGTAGATGGCATGACGGTGACAGACATAGAGACTTATACGTATGGTGGCAGCTATGGACGCTCCAGTGCCATCGAAATACCCGAAGGGACGGAAGGGGACTACTACCGTCCACAGGAGATGGCGCATGGACAAATTCGTTCGGTGGTCTATTATTCTACCGTGGAGAAACAATATCGTCGGTGTCATGTCTATACACCAGCAGAATACGAGACTTCGAAAAAGAAACGTTATCCGGTGCTTTACCTGCAACATGGTATGTGCGAAGACGAGACAAGCTGGCCGATGCAAGGTAAGGTGAACTTTATTCTTGATAACCTGATTGCTGCTGGAGAGTGCGAACCAATGCTGGTCGTAATGGATAAGGGCAATTGCAGCATTCCTTTCAAGCCCAAGAAAGGAGAAGATATAAACAAGGCAAGAGATGCATTCGGCTCCATTTTTCCATCCATCCTGTTGCAAGATATTATTCCGAATATAGAAAAGCAGTTCCGTACGCTGACTGATAGAGAGAACCGGGCTATGGCTGGTCTTTCATGGGGTGGGCATCAGACCTTTATGACTACATTGTACAACCTCGACAAGTTTGCTTATATCGGCTCGTTCAGTGGTGCCATATTTTTGCGTGATGGGGATTATAAAACAGCCTATAACGGTGTGTTTGCCGACAGCAAGGCATTCAACAAAAAGGTCCGCACACTATTCATCGGCATTGGCAGCGAAGAAAACTTCGGCGCACAGAAGATGAGTGATACATTAACCGCTCTTGGCATTAAAAACACCTTTTACGAATCTCCGGGTACAGCCCACGAGTGGCTCACCTGGCGTCGTTGTTTGAAGGAGTTCTTACCTTTATTGTTTAAGAAATAAATAAAAATGTCAATAATGATACAAAATAATATGAGTGTAAGGAAGAATAAAAGGCAAGCAAGAAAATATCCGTCTACAGATTTTTTGCTTCTGCTCTGTATCATGCTCTTTTGCCGGTGCAGCATTCACCAATCCAATGAACGAATTAATTTGGAAGGTACGTGGCGATTTGCGATAGACCGGCAGGAGGTAGGGATATCGGAACAATGGTATTTGCAGAAATTGCCAGACTACGTACAACTACCAGGATCTATGCTGAGTAATGGAAAGGGAGATGCTGTCAACTTGGGAACTCCTTGGACAGGAAGCCTGTTCGACAAATCCTTTTTTACTGAAAAGAAGTTTAATCGTTATCGCCAATCGGACAACTTTAAGGTACCTTTCTGGTTACAGCCGGAAAAATATTATACGGGGGTGGCATGGTATCAGCGTGATATCGACATCCCTGCCGGGTGGCAAGAGAAAGCCATTCGTCTGTTTTTCGAAAGGTGCCATTGGGAAAGTCGTGTATGGATAGATAGTGTGGAAGTGGGGATGAGAAACACATTGAGTGCTCCTCAGGAATACGATCTGACAGGTTTGCTTACTCCCGGAAAACATGTGATTACTGTTCGTGTAGATAATATGATACGAGAAATTGATCCGGGGGAAAATTCGCATAGTATTTCTGACCATACGCAAGGAAACTGGAACGGTGTAACAGGAGAAATGTTTATCGAAGCTAAGTCGCCCGTCTATTACGAGGATATTACTCTTTTCCCCACTTTGAGCAAAAGCGAGTTAACCGTTAAAACCAATGTGCGCAATGTTACGGGCAAACAGCAGGAAGTGAACTTTTTCTTCATGTTAGAAAAGAAAAGAATAGAATATAAACAGGTGATGAAGCCGGGTGATAACAAGTTGGAGTTTAAAATCCCCTTGTCGAGAAATATGACTTATTGGGATGAATTCCATCCTAATCTCTATACGCTGCATTGTGGGCTACAGGGATTCGGAACTATTACAGATGACCGTCAACTCACTTTTGGTTGTAGGGAATGGGAAGTCAGAGAAGGGGTGCTCTATTTGAACGGGCATCCCGCCTTCATGCGAGGTACGCTGCATTGCGCTTCCTTCCCATTGACCGGTTACCCCTCTACTGACAAGGAAGAATGGTTGCGTGAGTTTCGTATTTGTAAGGAGCATGGTCTCAATCATATTCGTTTTCACTCTTGGTGTCCGCCTGAAGCTGCTTTCGAGGCAGCAGATGAGTTAGGCATATATTGTCAGGTGGAATGCTCTTCTTGGCCCAATCAGTCGAGTAGCATCGGGGATGGCAAACCCATAGACGCTTTCCTACAGACAGAAGCAGAGTATATTGTGAAAGTATACGGTAATCATCCTTCGTTCTGCATGTTGGCTCTTGGCAATGAGCCCGGAGGAAATCATAAGCAGTATCTCACCAACTTTGTTTCCTACTGGAAAGCACGTGACAACCGACGGTTGTACACCACAGCGGCAGGTTGGCCTAATATTCAGGAAAGTGATTTCCTGAGTGATTCCCAACCTCGTATTCAACATTGGGAGGAAGGATTGGGCAGTATCATTAATTCTAAAGAACCTTCTACAGCATACGATTGGAGCGATTATACAGATAAATTCAATCAACCTTTCATCAGCCATGAGATAGGGCAATGGTGCGTATACCCCAATTTCAAGGAAATAGCAAAATACACAGGTGTATATAAGGCAAAAAACTTTGAGATATTTCAAGAGAGTTTGCGGGAAAGCGGAATGGAAGCGTTGGCAGATAGCTTTCTGTTGGCTTCAGGTAAATTGCAGACAATTTGCTATAAAGCAGATATCGAAGCTGCTTTGCGTACGTCTAATTTCGGCGGATTCCAACTTTTGGGATTGAGCGACTTTACCGGACAAGGTACAGCATTGGTAGGTACATTGGATGCTTTTTGGGAGGAGAAAGGATATGTTACTCCCGAGGAGTATCGGCGATTCTGCAACAGCGTGGTGCCGTTAGCGCGTATTCCCAGATTAGTATTTGAGAATGATGAAAAGTTTGTTGCTCAGATAGAGGCTGCAAATTATAATGAAGAGATGCAAAACCCAAAAGTCTGTTGGATAGTGAGAGATGGTACCAATAAGATAGTGAGACAGGGAAAATTCTCTATAAGCCAAATTGCCATCGGCAACAGACAGTCGTTAGGCTCCATAGAATTCAACTTGAAAGATATAGAAAAGCCCGCTCAGTTGACCTTGGAAGTATTGATAGACAATTATGCAAACAATTGGAATTTTTGGGTATATCCTACAGAAAAGGAGATTGTAAATAGTAATGATATCTTACTGACTGATTATTTGGACAAGACTGCCATTAAACGTTTAAATAACGGTGGTAAGGTATTATTGTCATTAAAGAAAGGTACGTTGAAAGATGAGTACGGTGGAAATCTAGCCATTGGTTTTTCCAGTATCTTTTGGAATACATCGTGGACTAATGGACAAGCACCTCATACATTAGGTATTCTATGTAATCCGAAACATCCGGCATTGGCTGCTTTCCCAACAGAGTATCACAGCAATTACCAATGGTGGGATGCGATGACCCATTCTGCACCCATACGTATAAATAAGGTGTCCAAAGAAGCCCAGCCCATTGTGAGAGTGATTGATGACTGGTTCTCCAATCATCCGTTGGCATTGTTGTTTGAAGTGAAGATAGGCAAAGGTAAATTGTTGGTGTCCGGCATTGATTTTCACCGCGACATGCAAATGCGTCCTGCTGCTCGCCAACTACTTTCCAGCTTGTTAAACTATATGCAGAGCAGCGATTTCTCTCCGAGACATATCGTGAAAATTGAAACAATTAATGATTTGATAGATAAGTAATATGAACAAAAATATTGGATTAGGCATACTTCTCGGATTAGGTATGGTTGCACTTCCTGTGGAAGCGCAGAATGTGTATGAACTGACAGCACCAAAGGTGGAGAAGATAATTTATACCAAACATCTGAAACTGGGTGGAACGGCTCCTGATGGTGGAAGCATAGAAGTGAATAGTTTTTATATGTTACGGAACGGAAAGCCCATGCTGCCCGTTACAGGTGAGTTCCACTACAGCCGCTATCCTGCAGAACAGTGGGAACAGGCTATCTTGAAGATGAAGGCTGGTGGACTGACCATCATTCCTACTTATGTGTTCTGGAATATCCACGAGGAAAAGGAGGGCGTGTTCGATTGGAACGGTAATAGAGATTTGCGTCGCTTTGTGGAGCTATGTAAAAAACATGACATGGACGTGATTGTACGTATTGGTCCTTTCTGTCACGGAGAAATACGTAATGGAGGTTTACCGGATTGGCTTTTTGCGCGTCCAGTAGAGGTACGCTCCAATGATGTAAACTATTTGAAGTATGTAGAACGTCTCTATAATGAGATTGCAGTTCAGTTGAAGAAATTGTATTATAAGGATGGAGGTCCCATCATTGGTGTGCAGATAGAGAATGAACACCAACATTCGGCTGCGCCATGGGCCATTCAATATCCCGGTGAACAAAGGGATATGACGGCTGCCACCTACGATTCGTCCATTACAATGATTGGAGTAAGTGAACAGCATCAGAATATTACGATGTCTGAATTGGGCGATCTACACATGCGTACACTAAAACAGATGGCAGAGAAAGCGGGTATCATTACTCCTTTGTATACCGCTACCGGTTGGGGAATGGCTGCTGTGATAGGTAATGAGGCACTACCTGTAACTGCTGCTTACACCTATCCGTTTTGGGCAAAGCCTCTATGTCTCCTTTCTGTCTGTTTAAAGACATTCAGCGGGTACCAGATTATTCGCCGGTGCGCTATGATACCGACAAGTATCCGTCGTTCTGTGCGGAGATGGGTGTAGGTATTCAGATGGTGTATCGCAGTCGCCCTATTGTGAAGGCTGAAGCAGCCGAAGCGTTGATGGTACGTACATTGGGCAGTGGTGCAAACGGTATAGGTTACTACATGTACCACGGTGGCTCTACCCCGAAACAAAACAATGGCGTAGGATTTTTTAGCGATGACGGTATGGGTATGCCTAAGATTTCCTACGACTATCAGGCTCCGATTGGTGAATTTGGTTTGGTACGTGATTCGTATCAGAATTTGCGCATTCTTCATACATTCTTAAAAGATTTCGGTTCTATATTGGCACCCATGGAAACGGTACTGCCCGAAGGATATGAGAAAATAACACCGGATAATCGGGAAACGTTGCGTTATGCTGCCCGTATGAAAGAAGATGCCGGTTTCATCTTCATGACCAACTTTCAGGATCATGATACAGCACGCTTTGACCAGACAGATTTGCAGTTAAAACTAAAGCTAAAAAAACAGACATTGATCATTCCTTCTAGTAAAACGTTTACTTTGAAAAAAGACCAAAGTGTGATTTTACCCTTTAATCTCTCTATGGAAGGGGCACTCTTAAAGTATTCTACTACTCAACTCTTGGCTAAAGTAGAGGAAAAGAATGCCGTACACTACTTCTTTTTTGCTCCGGAAGGACTACGTACAGAATATAGTTTTGACAAATCAACGTTGAGCTCGGGTAAGGAGTTCTATACACCGAAACCTGGTTTGAAAAGTACTTTCTCCATTACAGTTAAAAATGGAAAGACGTTGAAGATTACAACCTTAACACGTCAACAGGCATTGAACACTACCAAAGTGAATAATCATATCCTTATTACTGAAGCCACAGTATTGCCTGAGAAAGAACAATGTACTTTGCTAAGTTTAGGGAAGACCCAAATCAGCTATGCCCTTTATACTGCTAATAAAGGATGGAAAGAGGAAACCATAGAGGTACAACCGGTAGATGTGAAAGCTGATTGGAAGAAAGTGGGTACCCGCCGAATGACCGTAAAGATAGATCAGCCCGATGTGCCACAGGTAAACGATTACTTCCTACGTGTGAACTATGTAGCAGATGTGGCAATGGCTTTCATTGGTGGTTATTTGGTGCTTGATCATTATTACTATGGGATACCATGGACAATCGGTTTGAGACGATTCAAAAATGAATTGAAGAATGAATACTTGAGCTTCTATTTCCGTCCTTTACGTAAAGACGCCCCTTTCATTGGTGATCTTCCTGTGGAAGCTATTCCAGATTTCTCACAAAAGGATGCCGATTGCTTGGTCAGAAGTGTGGATGTTATACCTGAATATAAGGCTATTGTTAATATTTAAAAATCAAATGGCTTCTGTCTAAAGCCCAAAGAAGGTGTGTCAACACACACCTTCATTTTCTCTTTAAAATACATTCCGGTTCTTAATCTATCTTTTCATACTACTTTCCCTCACCTGCAAACAAGTAGGAATAATGATTTGCTTGATTTTTTTATCCCCTTTAATCTTATCAATCAGCATCTGACATGCAGCTTCCCCCATCTTGTAAGTCTGATGCGAGACAGCCGAAAGCCGGGGAACTACATAATTGGCATGTTGTTCGTCCGTATATCCGATCAGTGCTATATCCTGGGGAATACGAAGTCCATGATTTCTGATTACTTCCATAGCGGCAAACGCCAAGGTATCATTCATGGCGAGAATGGCATCAGGAGGCTCAGGAAGTGACAATAAAGTCTCTGTAGCTATTTTCCCTTCCTCGAAATCTATCTTCCGGCATACTACCAAGTCCTTCTCAATAGATATTTTATTTTCCCTCAACGCTTCAAGGTAACCGTGTTTTCTGTTTTTCACTATATCCAGGTGGTTGGCGCCACCGATAAAAGCAATTCGCTTGCTTCCATGATCCAGCAAGTGCTGTGTAGCCATTTGGGCAGAATGTACTCCATCTGCCACCACCGTAGAGAAACGTTCCGGCATACAGACACGGTCAAACAGCACGAGTGGCATATTCATATCATCCAAACTCAGCCAATGGTCATAATCCGTTGTTTCCTGAGACAAACACCCTATCACACCTTCTACATGCATATTGACCAGATTCTCAATATTTCTTTTCTCGTGCTCGTATGACTCATGGGAGGTCGTGATAATGACAAAATAACCGTTTGCTATGGCTGTATCTTCTATGCCACTCAAGATAGATGCAAAGAAGTGAGTGACAATATCGGGCACAATCACTCCAATGGTACGAGGGGTATTTTTCCGAAGACTCATGGCAAAGGGATTGGGATGATAATTCATCTCTTTCGCTAATTTCTGGACTTTAGCACAAAGTTCCCGACTGATTTCGGGACTGTTTTTCAAGGCACGAGACACTGTAGGAATAGATACACCTAATATCTGCGCCAAATCTTTCAATGAAGTACGTCTCGATTCTGCCATATAAATACTATAACGGTAATTGATTTACTTTACAAAGAAAGCACATTCCCGTCAATATCCATACAAAGATCGGCTTTTTTTAGTGGTTAGTGATGAATCACCTGCCAAGCGACACTGCGCAGCTATTCACCACTAGCCACTTATCACTAATAAATCGCTTCCCGCATCCGGTCTTCGAATGCAGCTAAAGCAGCTTTGGCACCCTCACCCATGGCTATGACGATCTGCTTATAGGAAACATCGGTCACATCGCCAGCAGCATAGATACCTTTCACAGAGGTTCGTCCGTTCTTGTCGGTCAGGATTTCACCCATGCGGTTCGTTTCCACCAGTTCTTTGAACAAAGCACTATTGGCAGTCAGACCAATCTGGACAAAAATACCATCCAAAGCAAAAATCTCTTCTTTTTCCAATGAACGATCTTTCTTTATGAGTCCCACCACTTTGTCACCATCTCCTAATACCTCTACCGTCTGGGTATTAGTGAAGATATCCACATTAGGCAGGCTCCTGGCCTTCTCTTGTAAAACAGTATCGGCTTTCAAGGCATCCATGAACTCAAAGACGGTTACTTTGGAACAGATACCCGCCAAATCAATAGCGGCTTCCACTCCGGAGTTCCCACCACCGATGACTGCCACTTCCTTGCCTTTATAGAACGGCCCGTCACAATGAGGACAGAAAGCCACTCCATGACCAATGTATTTTTCTTCACCGGGAACATTCAATTTTCTCCAGTTCGCCCCTGTAGCAATAATCAGTACGGGAGCCTTATAGGTTTCTCCACCTTTTACCGAAAGTACTTTCATCCCTTCGGCCACTTCCACCTTTTCTATCCGGCGGTTTTCCAAAATATCAATATTATATTCCGCCAAATGTTTTTTCAAGTCTTGAGCCAGCTGTTTACCGGTGGTTTGAGGAATAGATATCAAGTTCTCGATTCCCATGGTCTCATTTACCTGTCCACCGATACGTTCGGCTATCACCGCTACTTTCAATCCTTTTCGGGCCGAATAGATGGCAGCTGTTGTTCCGGAAGGACCACCACCGGCCACCAGAACATCATATTCTTTTGTCTCAGCAGCTTCCAATTCCACAGAGCCGTAACGGGCTTCCAGCTTCTCCAATAAATCGCCGATGCTGCCACGGCCTACATGAATTTGTTCACCATCAGCAAACACAGTAGGAACGGCCTGCACCTTCATACGGTTCACTTCATCCTCATTGATAGCCCCATCCACTGCCTCATGACGTATCTGATGATTCAGAACCACCATCACATTCAGAGTCTGGACCACATCGGGACAATTGGTACAGGTCAGAGACAAATAGGTGGTCAGATTAATGGGCCCCCGCAATGCCTTGATACGTCTGGTAATAAACTCGTCCGGAAAATTCTTTCCTTTGCCGTCAGCATTCAGAACAGCCATCAACAAAGAAGTAAATTCATGACCACCAGGTACGGCACGAAATGTGATTCCCGTATCCTTTCCTTCTTTTAAAAGGATAAACTTCAGCCCTTCACTATCCTGCAACCGACAGGAAAGTTTATCCGAACAGGAAGCCACTTCTTCCAACAAGTCCACCAACTCGGCACGACTTTCGTGCTGAGGGTGGACAAAGATGTCAAAAGTATAGTGCGCTTCCAATTGGGCAAAAAGACCTTTTAACTGATCTTTTATCGCACTATCTAACATGAGTTCTATACTTTAAATTTTACCTACCAAATCAATACTCGGTTTCAAGGTCTCAGCACCTTTCTTCCATTTAGCAGGACAAACCTCACCATCATGAGTGGCTACAAACTGGGCAGCTTCTACCTTACGAAGAAGTTCATCAGCATTACGCCCGATACTGTTGTCCTGAATTTCAGCTAATTTGATCTTGCCTTCGGGATTCACTACAAAAGTACCACGATAAGCCATACCGTCTTCTTCAATCATCACACCAAATGCACGCGACAAAGCACCTGTAGGATCTGCCAACATCGGATAAGTGATTTTGCGGATGCTTTCAGACGCATCATGCCATGCTTTATGAACGAAATGTGAATCGGTGCTTACAGAATATACTTCCACTCCCATTGCTTTGAACTGATTATACTTTTCAGCAATATCTACAAGTTCGGTAGGGCATACAAACGTAAAGTCAGCAGGATAGAAGAAGAAAATAGCCCATTTACCTTCAATATCTTTATTAGTTACGGTTTTAAACTCTCCATTATGGAATGCCTGAACTTTAAATTCAGGAACTTGTGAATTAATAATTGGTTCCATACTCTTTTTATTTTTAAATTAAAACTGATTTTTAAATTGTAATTATTACATTTGCAAAGATAACCGACTTCAGCACCTTCCACAATACCTAATTATTAGGATTGTATAGAACAAGATTCACCATAAATAGGTATTGGATAAACGATTTTTTTAATCGAATTTTGCATGGAGTTAAAAGGATGCTAAATATTTTAACAACAATAGTTTATATTAGAATAATTATTTAAAAGTACATGTAGTATGAAAATAGAAAAAATTATAGCCCGCGAGATATTAGACTCACGTGGTAATCCCACAGTAGAAGTCGATGTTACATTAGAATCAGGAATCACAGGTCGTGCATCGGTTCCGTCAGGAGCATCAACCGGAGAACACGAAGCATTAGAACTACGCGATGGTGACAAAACTCGCTATAATGGAAAAGGAACCTTAAAAGCTGTAGCCAATGTAAACACAATCATTGCCCCGGCGCTAATTGGTTGCTCAGCACTGGAACAACGTGCCATTGATAAAAAAATGTTAGCATTAGATGGTACTCCCACTAAATCCAAACTCGGGGCCAATGCCATTTTAGGCGTATCGCTAGCAGTAGCAAAAGCAGCCGCAAACTATCTGGATATACCTTTATATAGATACATAGGTGGGACGAATACATACGTAATGCCGATTCCAATGATGAATATCATCAATGGCGGTTCACATAGTGATGCTCCCATTGCTTTTCAAGAATTTATGATTCGTCCTGTAGGTGCTCCATCTTTCCACGAAGGTTTACGCATGGGAGCCGAAGTATTCCATGCGCTGAAAAAAGTATTGCATGACCGCGGTCTGAGCACTGCCGTAGGCGATGAAGGTGGTTTTGCTCCTGCCTTGAACGGAACCGAGGATGCCATTGAGTCTATTCTGGCAGCCATCAAGAATGCAGGTTATGAACCGGGTAAAGATGTCATGATTGGTATGGACTGTGCTTCTTCTGAATTCTATAAGAATGGCGTTTATGACTATACGATTTTTGAAGGAGAAACAGGCAAAAAACGTACGACTGACGAGCAAATTAATTATCTGGAAGAATTGATTAATAAGTATCCTATCGATTCTATTGAGGACGGTATGAGTGAAAATGACTGGGAAGGGTGGAAGAAGCTGACCGAACGTATAGGCAACCGTTGCCAACTGGTAGGTGATGACTTGTTCGTAACCAATGTAGAATTCCTTTCAAAAGGTATTGCACAAGGATGCGCCAACTCTATCCTGATCAAAGTCAATCAAATAGGTTCTTTAAGTGAAACACTGGATGCTATTGAAATGGCTCATCGTCATGGATATACCACTGTTACTTCCCACCGCTCAGGAGAAACGGAAGACGCAACCATTGCAGACATTGCCTTAGCTACCAATAGTGGACAAATCAAAACAGGCTCATTGAGCCGGAGCGACCGCATGGCAAAATACAACCAGTTACTCCGTATTGAAGAGGAACTGGGTAATTTGGCCGTATATGGTTACAAACGAATCAAATAATTGGATCTTTTGTACATTTATGTAATCGGATAGCGTCTTTGAGAAAAGGCGCTATTTTTTTTGGATATTGCTTTCCGATGACATTCTTAAAAAAAATATAAAAGCCTCCTGTCTTCTGTCTGTCCTTTAAAGGTTTTATGTACTTTTGTACCGCTTTAAACAAAAAACAATCAATAAAAATGGACGATTCAATACCACGAACGTGCAATAGTATTAACTGATCCGACAGGGCAATCACTACTCTGAATGCCTCTGAACGGATATAAATGAACGAAAGGAGGCAATAAGATGAGAAAATATCTTTATTGTGAAAATGGCTTTGTAGAAAAGCCACAATGGATGCCAAACTGCTGGGTGAATGTAGAATGCCCCGACCAAAGTGATTTTGAGTTTCTGACTAAAGAATTAAAAGTCCCCGAAGCTTTTTTAGAGGACATCGCCGATATGGATGAACGTCCACGAACGGATACGGAAGACAACTGGCTACTGACCATTATCCGAATCCCCCTGCAACAACAGGGAAGCATCCCTTATATCACTATCCCTATCGGTATCATTACAAATAATGAAATCATTGTTACCGTGTGTTATCACTCCACTGAAATGATTCCTGATTTCATTGACCACACCCGACGTAAAGGAATCATTGTGCCTAATAAATTTGAACTGATTTTACGGTTAATTTACTCATCTGCCGTATGGTTCTTGAAATATCTGAAACAAATAAACAATGATGTAGCTGCCGCAGAAAAAGAATTGGAAAGGAGCATACGTAATGAGGACCTGCTAAGATTGATGAAACTACAAAAAACATTGGTTTATTTCAATACGTCCATTCGTGGAAATGAGGTGATGGTAGGTAAATTGCAAAGTATCTTCCAGGAAAAAGATTATCAAAACCGCGATTTGGTAGAAGATGTAGTCATTGAATTAAAACAAGCATATAACACGGTAAATATCTACAGTGATATCTTAACCGGAACCATGGACGCATTTGCTTCCATCATATCCAATAATGTGAACACCATCATGAAACGCATGACCAGTATTTCCATCATTCTGATGGTACCCACATTAATAGCTAGTTTCTATGGAATGAACGTAGATGTACATGTAGATGCATTACCACATGCTTTTAGTTTTATTATTTTGGCGTCCATCACATTGTCTGCGTTGGCCTTTGTTATTTTCAGGAAGATAAAGTGGTTCTAAAAAATCCTGTAACAATATCATATGACCTGTCATTCACGACAACAGGTCATATGATAAAACTGATAAAACTCTTTTCGCCCCCTAATCTTATGACAAAGAGATTCAATTTACTCTTGATTTCTTTCTCCAAATACGTTTTATCCATAAATAGTATCCTGTTAATGGCAAGGTGGCTCCTATCAAAGCTGCTATAAACGTCAGTAAACGAGTAAGCATACCGCCCCAACTACCAACATGTACAGAATAGATCCATCCGCGAATCTTTCCAGCCTTCTCAGCATCTTTATATAAAACTACCTCATCAATCTCACCACTATGAGGATTGAATTTATAACGGTCGGAAGCACGTTGATTACCAAAGGTATTGAAAGAAACATTTGCTACCCCATCTGATAAGGTTATCTGTTTGTAACCGGGATTATTTAGGGCTAATTGTTCATAAACTTGTTGCCAACAAACATAGGACGAAGAATGAGAAACATTCTTTCCAGGTTGATCACTACCTCTACCACCACGCAGAGTCACCCCACTATGTGTACCTCCCTGTTGTACTTCCACGCCAAACACTTTATAGAAACCTGTCCGATACCATCCAAAAGACCATGTTAACCCGGTAAGGGCCATAGCCAATAAAAAAAACAGCGCATACATTCCACCTGCAACATGCAGGTCATACCAAAATCTTCTAAAGCCCCTGCCGACAGATATTCTTAAACTATTTTTCAAGGCTTTTCGTGTACGAGGCCACCAGATAACGATACCCGATATCAAAACCACGACAAACAACAGGGTGCTGACACCTACAATCATTTTTCCCCAAAAGACTCCGCCATCCGCTTTCATACTGTCCAACAGCCAGCGATGCAGCCTGAACATAGTCACAAAAAATGCAGGACGTTCATATTTACCTTTAATCTCACCAGTATATTGATCCACATACATAGAAGCACGACGAGGCTTGGACAGATTCACCTGCCAAGCGCGTTCCGGGTCAGAAAAAACACTGATTCCTATCACAAACACACTGTCGGGTAACGTGAGTTCTACCTCTTCTAATAATCGATCAACAGGAAGTGGAACTGTCTCTACCTTTTTTACATAATAGAGTTCATGCCTAGCCAGTTCCATCACTTCATTTTCAAAAACCAGCATAGCTCCCGAGAAGCAAATCAAGGTAATGATTAACCCGAAAGGAACAGAAAGCCAAAGATGTATTTGGCGAAATATTTTCTTCATAAAATCTTCAATACAATTCATAAAAAGAGTCTGCATAAGCACATACTGCCCGCAGACTCCCACTATATTATTACAATACTCAGTTCTGAGGTTGCAGTTTACCGACGCCACTGATTTGTGTCGCTTCTATAGAAACACCCTTTGTCGCTACCGCACCAACCAGATCTATTTTATAAATAGACGGATATCCTTCTGTTGTAGTTACAGCCATATAGGCATATCCATTCTCCACATACGGAGTATTACCAAAGCCAGAGATCAAATCGGCAGAAGGCAAGCCGGTTACATAAGTAAGTTTTCCGGTTTCTCCTTTATATATCGCTAACTGATTAGCTGTGAAACCAGTTTCAGTCAAGGGACGATCATACATCAACAACAAGAAATAATCTCCCGTAATATGCCAACAACGAATGAAAGATTTACCTCCGGTCTGCGCTTCGATACTATAATAATAATCAGGATCAAACTCTTCTGTTCCAGCCTTTATACGTACGACTCCAGCATCCAAGGTAGTCTGTTGCCGTTTATCAGCCATTGTTTTGGCATAACTAGGAGAAAATACATAAATATCACCATTATCTGCCGCCCAAATAGTTTGGTAATATTGAGACTTCATTCGCCCACAAGCATAGCTGATTTTATCAGTCTCAATAATCTTTTTAGTAGTCAGCGTTTCATTATCAAAAATAGCGACCCAGCATTTGTTGGGATATTGCGTCCATTGCAATTCGCCTTTTTTATAACTGCTGCTGTTGGAACCACCGTCTTCTGTCTTTACCAAATCATCATTGCCAGGAAGTATCCATTTTCCCCCGTCAGTGCCGATCCATATTGACTTAACCCCATTGGAATAGCAGCGCTATACAGCTTATTATTTTGTTCCAATATGCCGGCCAATGTTACATATTCTCCATTTCCCAAGAAGTTCTCGGACATATAAGCCTTATTTTGAGTATCATTCGTTGTAAATGTTTCAGCAGATACATCCAAATAAGAAAGCAAAAACATTTTTGGTAAATATCCATTCTCATCAGCATACGCAGTGGGTCCGTCACCGGTAGACGAGGTCATGATATATTTATCATAAATACCGTAAGTAGTAAATCTCTTTATGGCAAACTCCCCCGAACAAGCCTTTACTTCATTATTTGAATCCATGATATAAGAACGGGTCGTACCTGCATTCCCTTGATTATAAGTCAGTGCATAAAGATATTGATTCTTGTAAAACACCCATTGAGTTGCGCCATCATTCACAAGACCATTATTCACTGTAGAAACAGTGCCTTTATCCAACGTTTCAGAAGTAAGCAGTACATTCGTTGTATTTCCAGACGCTGTGACCGAAGATGCAATAACATACTCACCTTTAGCCTCGGTACCCGAACCGTAATCCGGCTCATTATCCGTACATGCACTCAACACCATTCCTACTATGGCAATAGCAACAAATCCATTCAAAAAGAAAACTTTCTTCATTTTATTCTTCTATTTAATTTAAAATCCAATTAATTATAAACTTTTTCCAATTCTTTAATTACCGAAACAAACACGCAGTTTACCATAAAAAGCCCGACCGGCCTTCTGAAGACTAAAATTATCATATAACTTCTCATCTGTGAAGTTACGACATTCCAATGATACGTTATATCGTCCTTTTTGCAAACTATAAGAAAGGGATATATTGTGTGAGAATTGATCAGGTACCACATAGTCCCCCTTATTTGAGCCTATTCGGGAAGAATAATAAGTAAAGCTATGCAGATATTGATTATCATAAGACACTGTCAACATATTGCCTTTCCTTCCTAAATCCCGCCAATAAAAAGTAACATCCGAATCAGCAAACATATAAGGCAGGTTCGGCATCCGTTCTTTATAAGCCAAATTTTCCGCACTGCTGGAAATAGATGTTTTCATATTGTCGCGTACATCCATTTTAGTAAAATTACCTCCTATACTCACCCAATTGCCAAAACCGTAACGAGCAGAAACAGTATATCCTTTCGTCAATACTTTACCGTAATTAATATATTTCGCAGCATATTTACCACCACTCAAATCCGCAATATTACGCTGAATATAATCTTTCGTATTCCGATAAATCACTCCACCTTCCATATATACAGAATGCCTGCCAAATGTTCTGTTATAGCTCAAATTAAAATTCAAATTATCACTACTCTCAGGTTTTATACTGATATCTCCCATTTCCAAATCCTCATCTCCAAACATTTCTTCAATAGTAGGCAGACGATATGCTTTTTCGTATGACAATTTTGCCTGCAAACCGGATAGAATGAAATAAGTTCCCGCAGCTCCATACCCTATGGAATTCATGTTTCGGGTAGTACGGACATAATCATCCTGATTCGTAGTCGTAGCCATAGGACCTGCTACATACAAACTATAATATTTTCCAAACACTGAGAGGTTCCAATTATCAGACGGCATCAACCGATAGGATAATCCGGAGATATTCTTATGGGTTTCTTTAGCGATGGCATCCTCCGATTCCACCTTAGCCAATAAAGAAGTATTAGAACGGCGAAAAGTATTCAACACATGATTAAAGGTCAGCATGTGTATTTTCGCCAGACGGTAATTAACAGTTAATGTTCCATTCCAATTGTTATTATCCGCCCGTGAATATTGATTGGATTGTTCACCGGGTGAGTTCATTAATTTCCTATCACCCAACCAATTGTACTTATATGAAGCTGTATCTATATTTGCCGTTGCATTTTTATTATAATTGGCAGTCAATGCCACATTCAGACCTTTGATTAATAAGTCACGCTTATTATACTCCAATGACGGCATCAACGAATGTCCTTTACGATGTTTTTCCCCATAAACTATTTCCTGACGTACTCCGGTCTGTATCTCCTTATACATATGTGAATAAGTAAAGCCCAACATCAATCTGTCTGCCCATTTCTTATCCACAATGCCAATCTTACCTATAACCGCCTCATTATGATAGGTATCATTAAAGCGCTTGACACGTACCCTTTTATCTTTATCAATTCTTCCGGTTTCAAAGTCCTCTACCGGTGCATCCACATGATAATCATTATCCGAATAGTTTTGGAAAGCATTTATTTCATAAGTAAAGCCATTTTTGAAAGTTTGTCCGAAATTCACATACGATTTATGCGTATTGAACGACCCGTATGAATAGGAGCCATCCAAAAACCAATTACGTCTCTTCTTATTGGTTACAATATTGATAACACCACCTATAGCATCCGTGCCAAATCCTACAGGAACCACCCCTTTATACACTTCAATCCTATCTGCAAAATTCACAGGAATATTATTTAAGCCAAAAGAACTCCCTACTCCCTCCTGAGGTACACCGTCAATAAATATCTTCACATGTTTGCCACTGAAACCATCCAACATCAATTGCATATCCGAACCTACCCCACCTGACTCACGGAGTTTCATTCCCGGAGCTTTAGCCAAAGCATCACTCAGATTTTTGGTAGAATTCTGGAACTCTTTTGTATCTACAGCTATCGCATTGAATGCGGAACGTTTCACACGGGAAACCCCGTTAGATACCACTACAACTTCATCCAATTCTGTCACTGACGGGGCAATCATTACATTCATCTTAATCCTTTCTCCATGAACTAAAGTTATGGGCTTTTCTATAGTCTCATATCCTATAGCCGAAACAACCAGTGTATATTTCCCTGCCGGTGCATGAAGATGATAAATACCTTCTTCATTCGTTGTACAGCCATAAGTTGTACCCTTCAAATATACGGTCGCAAAATCTACGACTTCCTGTTTTTCTTTGGATATCACTTTACCGGATACCATTATCTTAGGTTGTGCAAAGATAGATATCGCTCCGATTATTAAAAAAAGGGATCCTAAACTAATCCTTTGTAACTGTCTTCTTACCATGAATGCCTATAATTCTAAATTCTTAATTTTTGGGAATGCAAAGTTCTATAAAAAGAAAGGGGGAAACAATCACCTGATATCGGTAATCTTTTCCCCCATTTTACAGAATATATATACTACGCAATAGCTCTTTATAGGTATTTATGCAATAAACACGCTATCGGGTCTAGTTCCGGAAATCAAACCATAGCTTCATTCTAAAGCCATCATCCCCTTTATTAATTTTAATATAAGAAGCCTCTCCTCCTGTCCCCTGAGAGTTGACAGCCGGAATTTCAAATAAGAACGAAAGGTCTCCAGCAGGATATTCCTTTACTGATATTCCACGGCTTTCACGGTCACGCTGCTCCTCCGGAGTGAAGACGCGAAAGAAAATACCGTCAGTTTCCGAATAAACTGTCATCGGTGTTGTCTTTGATTGGAGTGTTGCCCAATAGAGATCTGCATGATACCCTTTGAATTCCGGATAAATAAGCTGATGATAATATTCTCCCGTCACCGTATTGTTGTAGTCCTTCTGCCAAATACCATAATTCGTTCCTTCGATACGGTTCTTCCATACCCGGTAAGGACCTTTGCCTAACCAACGCATCCCACTGATGTTCTTTTCAGGAAAAGAGAATGAAAAACCGAAATTAAGAACCGGACGGTCAAAGTATACACCGTCAAACTTGTTCTTTGCTCTGTAATTCAGCACTAATGCATCCATTCCAAGCAATCCGTCAGGTGCCATTCTCCAGACAATGGAGTCGGCCGCACCTTTATATTTTACGGTATAAATGGCAGTATCACCTTGCATCTTTAGGTTAGCAGAACAGAAAAGCATCTTCATCCCGACCGGGAGAGGACCATCAGACAATGGTATGATCTTGCTACCGTTCTTCACTTCTACCAAATTACCATTCGCTTTGTTGAATGTTGCTGTAACTCCATTCGCTATCAGTGTAACACTATTGTCGTCTGTCTGATATCTGGCAGTAGCAGTTGTTGTCGGTTGTAAATACCTGTATTCTATAAAGTACTTACGGTTATTCTTGATAGGAAACGTCCAATTACATATCATATCTCCCGCTACATTGTAGGCTTCCAATTCCAAGATGTCTCCATTGAAGAATTTCTCAGGCAAATCAAAGTGGGCTATCCCCTTCTCGCCAGGCTGAATCGCAGGTAACAGTACGCCGCCCTCCGCTAAGCAGATGGGGCTGTCGGACACCTGTGGAATAGGTAAACGCATTACCTTCCACTTCATCCGGCATTCGCTTAAGTTGCTGAATAAGTAATCGTTAGTTACATAAAAATCTCCTTTGAAAGAAGAAGTTATTTTTAATGGATGTATTTGAATGGGTGACCATACCTCCCGAACAGTATAAAAACTGCCTTCTTTTTCGCGATTTGCCCCCACAATACCATCGGGAGCATTAGGACCGTAAGTGTCCATTTGTCCGGTATCTGTACGGCGGACAGCTTCATCCACATATGCCCAAAGGAAGCCACCGGCAAAAAGTGGATTTGCCTTAAACTTTGACCATAGTCCTTTGAGGCCTGCACCCTGTCCACGGTCATAGAGGCCATGCAGGAACTCCGTCATCATAAAAACCTTATGCCCGCGTTCCAACCGATACATGTTATCCGTACCATTAGGGTAATGACGTGTATCCAAGCCATTGAAATCCGCCCACGGATGAATGACGTGACGTTTCTGCGGATCATAGTCGGCAAAACGATTGTCAACAGCAGTATTCCATCCTCCTTCGTTACCATTTGCCCAAACAAAGATACACGGGTGATTCACATCACGAAATATCATCTCAGGCAGTAACTTTTCTGCTATTTCAGTGCTATAGCTATTCTGCCAACCACATAATTCATTGAGATAAAGAAGACCTATGGAATCACACGCCTCTAAAAAATGAGTATCTGGTGGATAATGTGAACGCACGGCATTCATATTCATCTGCTTAATGAGCAAAGCATCCTTCAGACTGAGTTCCCGGCTGATTGTCCTACCTGTTTCCGGATCAAAGCAATGACGGTTAATCCCCTTCACTAAAAGACGAGTACCGTTCAGATATACGCCATCTTCAGGACGGAATTCAATGGTACGGAATCCTATGCGCTCCGTAATCTCGTGCACAACATCTCCTGTTGTGGAAAGAAGACGCATCGTGAGCCGGTAAAGGTTGGGATGTTCAGGATCCCATGTCCTGATATTGTTCCAATGTGTGGTAAGTATCTGTTTCTCTTCCGTCGAAAGCCCGCATACCTGCCGCCCTATAGGAAGCTGTGAATCACAGGAAATGAGCGACAGTTCCAATTGTTGTCCTTTGGAAATATTTTTCAAATATACATCTGTGTGCAACGTACCGTCAGCACGGGCATCCACCGCTATATGTTCTATTTGCGTGCGAGGCTTTGCCGTCAGATATACAGGACGATAGATACCTCCGAAAAGCCACCAGTCAGCCCGGCGCTCCGCTGCATTAACTGATTTATCAGCCGACTGCTTCTTCACCGTCACTTCCATCAAATTCGTTTTCCCGAATTTCAGTCTGTCCGTGATATCATAAGAGAAACGATAGAATGATCCCTGATGAACAGGGCCAGCGATGACATCGTTGATTTTCACTTCAGCATCAGTCATAACACCTTCAAATACAATACTTATCTGTTTGCCTTTCCAAGTGTCCGGAACATCAAAACAATGACGATAGATGCCGTATTCATCGCAAAAATCATGTTCCCTGTAGGCATCATATTGCTTTTCTTTCTCGTGTTCCTTATAAATATAATAGCGCCCGTAGGTATAGCCTCCAAAACCTTGCTGTTCCCAGCAAGACGGAACATCTATCTTGCTCCACTTTTGAGAGTTCATACCTGAAGAGCACCAGAAATTCCACTTCACAGTATGATCCGGTCCTGTACCGGAAAGATACCTCACTTCTGTCTGTTGAGCTTTTGTCGTGCAAAAGCATAATAAAATAATGAACAGTCCAATAATTTTCTTCATACAATTCATGCTACATTAATAGGTTGGTTGAACTGGAAATACATAGAACATTCTGTCTGGTTTGAAATCAATCATCCATTGATCTATCAGGACATGATCATCCAAAGCAGTGATGGATAAAGTATGCTTTCCTTTCGTCAATTGATGACCAGTTTCACGAACAGCCTGTCCACGGAGTACATTCTGTTTCCATCCTTCCGAACGAAACGGCTCTTTAATAGAACATATCCGAGGCTTTTCACCATCTATACTAACACTGAAACGAATATCTCCTTTATCATTAGGTTGTGTCGGGATTACGGCAGTGCGCAGTATCGCCTCTCCATCCCATAAACAATCAAACTCAAAAGTAATTGACTTTCCCTTTGGTACGGAAACAGCATTCATACTATGTCCCAATGATTGAATCGTCACGACCCCTTTGGATGCGCTTGTATAATCGCAAGCATTAGAAACAATACAATGATCCTTAGCCACTTCCTCCAAAGGTAACGATTTTGGTCTTCTAAAAGAAGCATATTTCTCTATTTCCTTATCTGTCAGCCATATGGGAATTTCAGGCGGATAGAACACATATAAATCCCGCGGATTATGGCACATGGAGTATTTCCATTTGCCATCTGCCAGTTCATTGTTATAGTAATCTGTCAAATCGCGGATTTCCTGGTAAGCTTTAATGCTTTTGGCACAGGCAGCCATTAATTGACTTTCGCGGGTCCATAAAGTCGTGTCGCAGCTTCCCGGAGAGATGCAACGTGCTCTTTGTGCCTCCAGCATCTTTGTGCTCATGGCAGCAGCGCCAAATACAGGATACTTAATTTGGGCAAAGAAAGCATCTTTGCGTTCCTGAGGAATCATTGGTTCCACTTCCGATAAAATCTCTTTAATGCTTCATAGGATTCCAGATAACGATCCAGTTCGCCGCCGAATTCGGTTAAGCTAAAGTCCGTATTTTTAACCGGAGACCAGCCTTTGGTATATTTTTTCTTGTCCAGCTCCACTTGGTTCCAACCCATAAATTCCGGTTTACGGATGCCGCACAGGCGATAAAACTCTAACATGGCAGGCAATAATTTTTCTCCTGCTTCTTTGCCAAATTCGCGGCAAAGCCAGCTCTTCTGATGCTCCACAAGAGTAGATGGAGATACGGAATTGATATTCCATGCCATATCCAGAAAGAGTTCCAAATCGTATGCCGCGGGTTTCAAATCGTGCACATTAACCACCCACAAACGGCGGGCATTGCAATCGTATGCCTGTTTCATTTCACTATAAATCAATCCCGGCTGGGTAGTGCATAACCACATATAGTCATGCGGACGCCCCCAATAACTGAGATGATAATACACTCCGGCACCTCCGTTACGCTTTTGCTGTTCCTTGTCACTTAAACGGGTCATATAGCCATAGTTGTCATCACACCATATCAAAGTGATGTCTTCCGGCAGTTGCAAGCCATTCTCCATTATTTGAAGCACTTCTTTATAGGGGACAAAAGCCTGGGGAATTTTCTCCACATCTTTATCTACATACTTCGATAATAACTTGCGCTGGTCGTCAATAACCTGTTGCAGTGCATCGGTCTTTTCCTGAAGGGTCTTGACCCCTTCCATTCCACTGTCGTGAATACCTCGCATACCCATGGTGTAGAAATTTTCATAAGGTCCAGCCTCTTTCAGCCGTTCTATCCAATAGGATTGTACCCCTTCACGGTTTGTTATGTAATTATAGTCACCCCGTTCATTGACTTTCCATTCACCTACATTATTGCGCATCATTGGCTCGCAATGCGAAGTACCGATGAGAATGCCGCAACTGTCAGCTGCTTCTTTAGCTCCCGGCACAAAGTAGAACGGAGTCGTAATTCCATGCATTCCCGGCCAAATAGCATTGGCACGAAGGCGCATCAGCAATTTGAAGATTTCTTTATAAGTACGTGCACCAATACGTCCTTTTATATCAGACGGTTCAAAGTTTTTCCAGCTCCAAGGCTGCAAGCTCCAGTCTTCATCATTTAAAAAGATTCCACGATACTCTACCGATGGACTCTGAAAAGTAGAATAATCAGCCGGAAGGGTCAATCGCTCTTTTCTCATTGGTGTCACATCTCCCCACCATACCCATGGAGACACTCCTGCCAAGCGGGAAAGTTCAAGTATGCCGTAAGCAGTTCCCCGACCGTCACTTCCTACAACCAACAACTGATTTTCTCTTATCTTTATAAAAAAAGCGTCTTTTCTGGCAACAATACTATCCACCGGGATTCCGTCTTTACGGAGATCTCTTAGGATAGACTTGTTTTTATCCAACTGAATAATATTAATAACCGCCGTTCCGAAAAGAGTTTTTTGAGGTAATACCCCCGTCACCTGTTGCATGTCACCCTTAAACATATCCAGTGCTACCGTCACTACTGGAGAAACAGATCCAGGCAAGGAATAAGTAATAGGACGTTTACCATTATACCAAACAAATTCTTTATTGGCAACAACCTCTCTTGTACTAGCTGCACAAATCACTACAATATGCACAAACAAAGCTACACTGGTTATAGCCATAATCAATAATCGACTTTCCCTTTTTAATTTCACATTCATCAGTTATTCTACTTTAATTGATTTTTTTAATAACGAGGATGCCATATATCATAACATCCCCGTCCTAAACACATCTCAATACTATCTAATCACCTTACTAATACCCTGGATTCTGATCTTCAGCACTCATCAACTCATTCGCATCAATCGCCGCCTGAGGAATAGGACGAAGTAATTTCTTTCCAATCATTTGTGCGGCCCGCCCTTTTATCTGAGGATTATATAAATCATTATACTCCACCAATTTCTGTGTACGTCTTAAATCAATCCATCGAGATCCCTGTCCAAATAACTCACAAGCACGTTCTTTTAAAATAACATCCACATTTATTTCAGTTACCGCATCAAGCCGTGCACGTCGGCGCACTTCATTCAAACGAAGCAAAGCATTTCCCTTATCACCAGCTTTTAAATAAGCCTCTGCTGCTACCAAATAAATCTCAGGAAGCGTAATAATATGTACATCACGATAATCTGTTTTATTAGAATAACTAGCAGTATTAGAATCATCAAATTTACGACAAGGAGCGCCCCCATAAGAATAGGTTACGAATTCCTCATAATCAATTTCTCCAGGCATATATTCTTGAGGATCCCGTGTATGATCAGACATCGGTAGTATCCATGTATTTTTACGATTTTCAGGATCAAGAGCTTTCCATGCATCGATATCTTCTTCTGTTTCATACCATGCCGGATAGTAACGTTTCAAAGGAATTCCTATAAAAGTTCCACCATTCTTATACCAATCCCAATACCAATAAGCGGATGCAGTAACAATATCAGGTAACTCCTTCATAAACGTTACCCCATAGCGTATATCGCCTTTTTCAAAACACTGCAAAGCATGTAAAGTCGCAATAAAAGCAGAAGTACTCCCCTTTCCATGATCTTCTTGCCCCCCCATATGATTACAATAAAAGGAACTCCACGGATGCCCACCACTGACTGTATTAGCAGCCGTAGCATAGTCATATTCCACATCCCAAATAAATTCTTCGTTATCATCTCCACTACAATCCGCTCTCCAAAGATCCTCGAAAGGAGTAACCAAAGCACGATTAGCTATCACGTCATCTGCTACTTGGGCTGCTTTGGCAAAGTAATCTTTTTTATCTAAATCCCAAGCTGCTGCTAAATAAGTTTTAGCTAATAACGCACGAGCCGATTCAATACTTATACGACCACCACCATCCAAAGCGGTAGACTTTTCCATAGCTCCGGCAGCTATTACATTCTCCAATTCCTCAATAATATAAGTGTAAACATCAACCACCGAAGATTTAGGATATCCGGTTTGAACATCAGCCACATAATCTTTCATCAAAGGTACCCCCCCGAAAGTATTTACCAATATATAGTAATAATTCGCCGCCAATACTCGTGCCTCATCCACACGCCTGCTACGCAAATTCTCATCAATAACTGCATCCGCCGCATAATGTTTTATAGCATAAGCCGCACGGATACCTTTATAACATGCCGTATAAAGCTCTTTCATCACACTGTTTTCAGGATTTAAAGTTTCATATTCATGCAACTCATCATTGATATAATTACGCCCATCAGCATACATATCCGTACCTGCATTAAAATAAGTAGTATAACTGGATACTGCATAAACATCTCGTAAAGTACTATAAGCATTTGATACCAAAGATTCAAAACCTGTCTTAGTCGAGAAATATTCTTTGTCCGTTACATTTGACTTATTATCTGTAGTCAGAAAATCTTCACTACTTGTAGTCAAAACAAAGCCAACCAATATGACTGCCGTATATATATATTTTTTCATACCATTTACCTTTCCTTTGAAATTAAAACTTAATATTCGCACCTATCTGATAAGTTACCGATGCAGGACCACCATCAGTTAATTTAGCATTTGCCCATTCAGGATCAAATCCATCATAATCCGTAAAACAAAATGGATTAAGCACATTGATATAAAGACGCAAATGCTGTAATCCTGCTTTAGTAATCCACTTCTTAGGGAAAGTATATCCCAAACAGATATTTTTTACCTTTACAAAAGAAGTCTTCTGATACTGAAAGCCTTCTCCCTTCGCGCTACCTTTATCAGAAAAATATCCACCTGCCGAAGTATCGGAATTATTCGGATAAGGATATTCACCGTAATGAGTTTCAGTGGCATATACAATATCACCGGTAGTATGGTCAATAACAGGCGCCCCTTTAGGAATATAAAAATCCATTGCCATATGTTGGTTACCACGATCAGACCATTTCATATATTTATCATGGAAATAACTACGAGCCCATTGTCCTTGTTTAGTATAAATCATTACTGAGAAATCGAAACCTTTATAATACATATTTGAACTTAAACTTCCCACCCATTTAGGATCTGTACAACCATATATTCGCTTATCTTCATCCGTAATCTTGCCATCATTATTCCAATCATTCACAGCTATCTGACCTTCATACCACTTATATTTCGAACCATACTTTGCATACAATTCTTGCAAAGTATAATGAATATCCCCATCTTTAGTGTGCATCGTTACCCCTTTATCAGTTATCACATCAGTATGAATATAGTCACGCAATACATTTAACGGCTCACCAATAAAGCGATTGGATGCAATTTCATCCACTTTCCCATTACTAAGTTCCAATATTTTATTCCAGTTACGAGAATAATTCACACTTAAATCCCATATAAAATCTTTACTCCGAATAATGCCAAACTGCATTCCTAATTCAATTCCGGTATTACGAACTGAACCGACATTAAAAGTAGCTTTTGTTTCACCTGTTTCAACAGGAACAATCCTATCCATAATCTGCCCATCAGACAAACGATGATAAAAATCGGCTGTCAGATTAATACGATTACTCAATACACTAAAATCCAATCCTAAATCAAACTCTTTTACCTTTTCCCAAATGAGTCCCGTATTAACAAGCCCATTAGGGTAATATCCTTGTATTTCCGATCCTCCCAATACCACATAACTAGGTCCTGAAGCTGTAGCTATTGTCACATAATCATCCACATTGTTGTTACCGGTAACTCCATAAGACAAACGCAATTTCAAATTATCCAACCAATGAGTACCTTTTAAAAAGCTTTCTTCTGACATACGCCATGCCAAAGCAACGGAAGGAAACCATCCCCAACGGTTACCTTCTGCAAAGCGTGAAGAACCATCAGCACGTGCTGTAGCTGTCGCCATATACTTACCTTTATATGAATAATTCAAACGAAGAGCTCCTGAGACCAAAGTAGATGCTGTATAGGAAGAAGCTATCTCCTTATCACCGGAAGCCTTATCCAAGGCATGAAAAGAAAGCATATCATCCGAAATACCAAAGCCTTTCAATCTATAAATTTCTTTATCAGAACGATATATGGAGAATAAACCCATCGCGCCAAACGTATGATCACCTATTGTTTTATTAAAATCAAGCTGATTATCCCAAGTCCAGTCCATACGGTCTGTCGTCTCAACCTCTGCAGAGTTCGTTCCGTTCACCTGATAATAATTGGAACCTAGCGGATTACGGTCATTCACTCCAGTAGCATTAAACTTTCCTTGACGCCCATGATAAAAGTTAGGTGAAAAAGTAGTCGCAAATTTTAATCCATCCATTATATTAGTACGCAAATATACATTGCCAAAGACATGAAATTTGCGAGTTTGATTAGTATAGTTTTCATCCTCTAAATCATTCAGTGGGCTAACAGTAGAAGTGAATTGTCCGGTAGACCCAAAAGCATCCTTTGACCCTGGATTATTGATAATGTTACCATTTTCATCATAAGGTGCAACAAAAGGATTGAAATAAAAAGCGTTTTCATACGGACAATAAGTTCCATCGGTACTAAAATCATCTTGCACCGTATAAGCCATATTCACAGATAATCCAGCTTCAAATACTTTGGAAATTTTTCCATCAAAAGCACCTTTGATATTGAAACGGGAATAATCATTATGTTTGAACACATTTTCTTCCCCTTGATAACCAACTCCTAACCGATAATTAATTTTTTCTGTGGCTCCGTTGGCACTGATATAATGATTCTGCTGATTACCTGTCCGAGTTACGAGGTCTGTCCAGTCATAACCATCTGTTCCCGACATCATCATCTCATAAATTTGGGAATCACGATAGTTTGTACCACCATCACGTTTCAGAAACGTAGTTTCCAAATCAGATTGTTTAATTTCATAATGAGGAATACCGTTCGCATCTACTCCTTTACGACTAGAACCATCAAAGACATCTGATGTTAAAAGAGTATGACGTGCAAAACGATAATCTATAAATTCTTGAGCATTCATAAAATCAGGCATACGGGCAACCTTACGTATCCCATAATATCCATCATACGAAATAGAAACATGTTGAGGTTTTCCTGCCCCCTTCGCACCTTTGGTTGTAATCATAATCACACCAGCAGAAGCACGTGAGCCATAGATAGCAGTAGACGAGGCATCTTTCAAGACGTCTACCCGCTCAATATCCTCGGGATTCAAAAAATCCATAGACGAGCACACAATACCATCAATTACATAAAGAGGAGCAGCCTGTTTATTTATAGATGCCTGTCCACGTATCTGAATATTAAATCCGCCACCCGCACGGCTATTGGATTGAGTGATATTTACTCCCGGAACCGCACCTTGTAATGCATCTTCCAAACGGGTAGTACCTCTAGCAGCGAGTTTTTCAGAAGATATAGAACCTACAGAACCTGTCAAATCTGATTTCTTCATGGTACCATAACCTACCACCACTACTTCATCCAATACTTCGGTATCATCCATTAAAGTCAGACTGAAAGAAGTCTGCCCTTTAACTGGGATTTCCAAAGTCTTGTATCCAACAAAACTTACCTGAATCGTCCCATTGGTAGGGACATCAGAAAGAATAAAGTTCCCATCAATATCTGTTATAGTCCCATTAGCGGTTCCTTTCACCACCACACTGGCACCAATAACAACCTCACCATTTGCATCTATTACGGTTCCTTTAATCTTACTAGGCTGCTGGTACGCAGAAACCAGTAACGATTCATTTACCGCATAAGCAACATGACTTCCTGAAAGAAAAGCTGCACAAATAAAAACCGCAAGAAGCGATTTTCTGTTTCCATAAAAATTAGATTTCATTAGCCAACCTTTTTAAATTAGACATTAAAGTTTTAATGCCACAAAAGTAATCAGCTATTCATTTTACAGAGATGAAGCATCTCCCGATAAGGTTGAAGCATGTTTTCTCCACCTTTTAGGAACATATTTCAACCTTGTCCACCTTGGCATGTTCAAGCGTTTTTGCCCGATTTCATCGAATATTCTGTAGGCTGCATACCAAATTCCTTCTTAAAACAGATAGAAAAATACTTGGGATCATTAAACCCGACCTTATAAGCCAGTTCGGAAATGCGGAAATTCGAATTTTCATCCATCATCCTGCAAGCCGCCTTCAGACGGATACTACGTACAAAGCCAGTTGTATTCAATCCCGTCAAAGATTTCAATTTCTTATGCAACGTTGTACGACTGGTTGCCATCTCATCTACAAACTGCGGAACATCAAAATCGGGATCATCCAAATGACGGTTCACACAGGCGACAGCATCCTGCAAAAACTTTTCTTCATCCGAAGGTATGTTCGTAAAGAACTGCAATTTTAGATGATGCACCTTGTCCGTCTCACCTTCCTGCAAAACCTACGATTACGCAATAACAGCCTCCGACGAATCTCCCACCATATCAATACCATAAACAGTATAGCCAATAATACATAAATAAAATAAGCCCACCAAGTAGCCCAGAAAGGTGGTTCAATAATAATTTCCATTTCTCTCACGTCACCCCAATCACCATTCTCATTCGTTGCCCGTAGCTGAAACACGTACTCCCCTGCAGGCAATTTGGAATAATAGGCAGTCCGGCTGGAAGCGTCCACATAATGCCAATCAGCATCAAAGCCTTGCAACCTGTACGCATATTTATTTTGCTGGGGACGATTATAAGTCAGCGATGCAAAACAAATGGTAAAATGGGAATATGAGGCAGGAATAACTAATCTGTCTGTAAAATCGGAAGTAAAAGGAGTTATCTCCTTTCTTTTCTTATCCGACATCTGTTCCAATGGTCTTCCATCCACCAAGATATCAGTTATGCATAAAGAAATATCAGCATGTTTCTCTTCCACCACTTCCGAGTTGAAAGTCACAATTCCCCTGCTGCATCCAAAATAGAAGGTACCATCACGATAGAAAGAAGCATTTTGATTAAAGAAATTATCCGCCAACCCATCGGCAACTGTAAAGATACGTACCCTGCCCTTTTCCTTTCCGGATATGGTTAGCTTTGCCAGCCCTTGATTGGTGCCCAACCACAGATTACCACTATTATCTTCCTGCATACTGCCAACCATATCTCCGGGCAAATTAAACTCCTTATGAACAGACTTGAAACAATCATTTTGCACATCATATAAACAAAGTCCGCTGCCCTCTGTCCCGACCCAAATCCGTCCGCTTCTATCCAACAAAAAACAAAGAGGAGTATTAACCGACAGCAAACCATTCTCCATACAATAGTTCTTACACTGCAACGATTCCGGACGTTCCATATCCCCTGTAACATGAACAATACCATTATTGTTGGTTGCCAACCATAATGAGCCGTCATTATCCTCAACCATCGTGGTCATCTCCCGGCCAAGCAATTCGTCTGCTCTGGACAAACGATTGAAACAATACTCACGCCCGTCCCGGTAACGCACTCCAAGTCCTTTATAGGTACACAACCAGCGGTTTCCCTTACGGTCCTCGTGAACTAAATACACTAAATCATGAGGAACAAAACTGCAATTCGAGGTCTTATACTGATGTATTATTTGTCCGTCACGACAAACTATCATCCCCTCGTCATGCACAGCAAGCAACACCTCACGGATTAACGGGCTATAAGAAATATGATAAGGACGTTTCGAAGGAAACAATGTCACTTTTTTATCTCCATGCTGATAATCCAATCCATAGCCCATACCTATCCAAAGAGCTCCATTTTCTTCCACATACAATGTAGAAATCAAATCTGTAAAAGATTTATCGTTGCCACGAGGATAAATTACATTAAAGGAACGTTTCCTAGTATCGACATGAAAGACACCAGCCCCTTTAGTACCGATCCACATTAATCCGCTTCGATCCCTAAAGACTGTGTTCACCTCGCGGACAGGAAGATAATGTGTAGAGCCAGATTCTTGATAATTGATAAACTTTCCCTCATCAGCCAGTTCCATCACACTAACACCCTCTCTAGTACCCAACCATAACGAACGTGTCTGTAAATCTTCATGAATCGAATAAATATAATCAGACGGCAAAGAAGAAACATTTCGGGCATCATGTCTATAACCTTCAAAAGAAACCGTTTTCCTATCGGATGAAAAATGGGCCTTATACAGCCCGGACCCACTAGTTCCTATCCACATCACCCCTCTAGAGTCCTGAAACAAAGCCAAAACAGAGTTCTCTTCATCTAAAGGCGGATAGTGCAAAAATGTATTTTCCTTTATGCAATAACGATAAAGCCCATCCTTCCAGGTACCTATCAACAAATCACCATTTACATCCTCAAACAAAGTTTGAATATTCACAGATTCGGGTACGTCCCCTCTACAATTCTTCCGAGTCATCAAAGCCAATGTATCCTGCATTTCATCATAATAAGCCATTCCACGGATGTACCCCAGATAAACCCGGTTCTCTTTTGTTACATGAATTTCATTCAGCCGTTGTTTGCTGACTCCATCCAGTTGCAATTTTTTTCATCTTCCCTGTCCGTTTATCAAGCATACAGAGTCCCTCGTGAGTCCCAATCCAAAGCCGGTGAGAATAATCTTCTTCCACACAAAGCACATTATTATTAACCAGAAGACCAGGGGTATAAAGATTTGATTTATAGGTACGTACCTCGTAACCATCATAACGAAACAATCCATAGAAAGTAGGAATCCAAATATATCCGTCACGGTCCTGATACACTTGGTGAACCATGCTATTCGGTAATCCTTCAGGAGTGGAAAACTGTTTGAACTCTAGATCGTCCCAACAGACATGAGCTCTCCCCTGAAATATTAATCCACTCATTATCAGAATCATGAATACTAGTCTAAATGTTTTCATTCTATTTTCTATTAGATTTCATTTAGCAAACTTACAAAAACCTAAGAATTAAATAAAGTTTTCAGAATAAAGAATCATGTATAACCCTATACTATGAGATTACTCCTAATATATAATTTCCCAAGAACCACCAATAGAACTCAGATAAAAAGGCAGTCGGTTCAGTATGAACCAACTGCCTTTACAAACTTTAAAACCATCTCTGTCTTATAAACAGAAATAGTATGAAAAAGGAAGACTTATCTTCACCCAGTAAAAATAGATAAAGAATAGAAAACAAAACAAATTAAAAAATAGATTTCAAAAGCCTTCCATCTTTTCCTCCAATTCCTCCTCCGTATCCACAATACCCAATAAGCAGTTTATTTCCCTTCTTTTATCCAAATCTTTAAAATAGGTTTCCACCACTTTATAAAGATCAAAATGACAAGTTGATCCGGCAGCCATATCCAATGAGTCCACGATCCTTTCCACTGCCTGATGAATTTTATCCACATCAATCAAATGCAGTTCATTGCTATGAATAAAATATTTTTCCATAATCATTATTTTTTCTGTTTGTACTATCATTAGAACAGTCGAACTATGGAGAATGTTTTAAAAACGAAAGCTGCTCTTATTTACATGTCTTGAACCGAAATGGCAGACACAATCCTTACATCAAAAATCCCCCCAGCTATACAACCATTCTTTGCCTGAAATTTCACTGTTACATTTTTTCTTGCTTTTATATATTCAGCAGGAATATGAATATAACATCTATACAGTCCTTTTCCTTCTTTACAAGGTTTAGACAAATCAATAGTATCTATCCATTTACCATCAATCAAAACATCAAAAATACGATTACCCGAATCACTTCTCAAAAGCTGTAAGCAAACAGACTGTTCCATCTCTTTCCGAACTTTCATTTCATACATAAAATATCCACCTTTAGAAGCATCCCGCCAATTCTCACCAGCTGTAGAATTTACTGCCTCCATTTTATGCATTTTCTCAGATTCAGCATCTGCAATAATGACCCTGTCTACAGTTCTTTTATTCAAGTTATCCTCTTCTTGCTTAAATTGCTCCGATTTCTTCAGCTCGGCCAAATAGTTCTCTTTCTTATCATAATGCCGAAAATATACGGCATAGCGGCTCCAGTGAATAGTATTAAAAGGAACCAGCTCTACAGGCTTGGATACTACATTATCCTTACTACACAAAAAAGCCAGCTTCTCTCCTTTTTTCCGGATAACAGCAGCCGGTATTTTCCGGATATCCCCTATAAAAGCCGGCACATCTATCACTGGATAATCTTTCATAGCAACAGTAGAACGTGCAGATCTGAAATCATCTTTCGATAAATGCTCGTCACTAATTCTAGCTGCCAAAACAATAGGCCCATATTTCAAAGCAAGATAATGAGTCGCCTCATTCAAAGGCACTATTTCCAATTTCATAGGTAGCTCTATCCGTACTTTATCTCCATCTTTCCACTGCCTGTTTATTGAAACATATCCATCCACACCAGCCTTTATTTTCTCTCTCTTACCATTTACAATTACATTGAGTGACGAACTTCCCACCCAATAAGGACAACGTATCTTTAAATTAAAAACAGCCTCTCCGGAAACAGTAAGACTAGTAACACCTTCATCAGGAAAAGCAGTTTCCTGATGAATACTGATTCCTTTATCCCATGTAACTACCGATGGTATAAACATATTTACATACAAGGCATCATCTGTATGAGCATAAATCATTTGCCCAAACTTTGCTGTTTGCTCAAACCCCGTCCCGGTACAACACCAAAAAGAATCATATTTAGTTCCATAAATTTTATAGTGTCCCGGTTTCATGGAAGTATAATACACACACATACCCTGATCAGGATCATAGTTGGCCAAAATATGATTAAATAAGACTTTCTCATAATAATCCACTTTCTCCACCTCGGCATAATCACAATATAAACTCTCTGTCAGACGAAGCATATTAACCGAATTACAAGATTCAGGTCCCCCGTTCAATTCTATTCGATGCTCGAATTCCTCAGGAGCAAAGAAATGTTCTCCTGTACTGTTACCTCCCATCACCCAAGTATGTTTTCTCACTACTGTATCCCAAAAGAAACGGGCAGCTGTGGTAAAACGTTCATTACTATCATAACGATAAACAGATTCGAAACCTGTAAATTTAGGAATCTGGGTATTAGCATGCCAACCCTCCAATATATCCTTTCCTTCAGACATGGGAACCCACATATCCTCATCGTTGAGTCTTTGTGCCCACTTAAGATACTTCTCCTCACCCGTTATCTGATAAACATCTATAAAAGACTCATTGATAGAGCCATGCTCGCACACCAACAATTTTTGAAGGTCATCATGTGATAACTTGTCAATAACTGAATAGCCGAACCAGTCTGCCATCTTTACCAATATTTCTTTTGCCTGTAATAAATCACATCGCATATAAACCTGATAAAGCCCCAACATGATCTTGTTCATGACATACACAGGTTCCCAGCATTTGTCATAAGGAGTCTCAATAAAAGGATTAGAAGTCTTGAAATTTCCATCCAGCACATTCTCGAAAATAGCTCTACCGCAAATAGTAGGTAACAAATATCCATCACCTCCAGCTTGCTGGCAAAGAGATAACTCCTCCAAGATATAGCTTAATCTACTTAGAATTGCAGTATCTCCCGTAGAATCATACATCATAGAAATTCCAGACAGATAAAACCCCATAATATGTCCCGGTAAAGGTCCATGCCCGTTCATATACTCAGATTCCCAAAAAGGATAGGGTTGTGCCTTAGGTGTCAAACCTGCTTCTCTCCGAAACCAAGACAGCAAACGGTCAGGTTCCAAAGAAAGCATATAGGCGTGGTTCAGGTCCATGATATGTTTAAAATCACTATCCAGTAAACGGACTTCTTTTAAAGAGAACAAAGAAATTTTATCTCCATTCACCGGCTCCACCTTTACCTTGTTTTCTTGTGCGTATACACCGGAAAAGACCAATAAGGTATATAGAAAAAGAAATATTTTCTTCATATTTAATGTGCTTTTTGATTTATATAATGAGCGATAAAAGGATGTCTATTCTTCCATTTGACCTCCATATTCGAAAGAAACCAAGTTTTACCAAAGTCATCATTCCCTTGATAAAATAAATATGTTTTTCCTTTCCTTGTTTTAAAGAGATGAGGATGTCCGGACTCACAGCAATTCCATGTTCCAGGATCACCATTCATCAGAAAGGGTTTATTAGAAAGTTTTGTCCAATGAATACCATCACTACTTTTAGCAACTCCAATCTGCTGAGGACGATTATTATAGGCCCCGGCATAAAACATAAACATCTCATCTCCCATCTGCACAACAGATGCTCCTTCGACACACTTCTCTTCCCAAGGATATTCGGGAACAAGCACCGGATGATTCACCGGACTCTTCCATGCCTGTTTCGAAAAATCCGTATGTGCAGGTGCCATTGCAACTCCTATAATTTGGGTAGAATAATCAGGAGTACGAGTTGCATAATATAAATAATACCGATCCTTTAAAAAAACGACCTCCGCATCGATGGCACGCCCGCAGTTCCACTCCCCTTCCGGAGAAAAAATAGGATTTGTAGCATTACGTACAAAATGGATCCCATCTTCAGACCATGCATGACAAATAGCATCTTTAGCACCATTACCATACGTCTGATAGAATAGATGAACCGTATCATTTCTTACCAAAGCACCCGGAGCACATAACCCTTTAGACTCATAAGCTGTTTGAGGTATGATTTCTCCAATACGATGCCAATCTTTCAGATTCTTGCTCCCGGCAATGCCTATTCCCCAACCTTGCGCTTCCGCGTTTCCATTCTGCTTTGGAGGAATAGAATAATACATCAGATATTTACCTTGGAACTCCACTACATGAGGATCTTTAGAAAAAGGTATTCCAATACGGCTTGTATCTCCATACATCATTTGTTTTTGGGCTAAAGAACAAAACACGCATATACACATCAATCCGGTGGTCATAATATAGCGTTTCATAAGCCTATTTTTTTTTGCTTCTGCATTCTGCAACCAAACACACCTCCAGCAATCATACCGGGCAAAGCCTGTATCTTAACAGTTACATGACTTTTCCCCCGAGTTAAATCAACAGGAATAGGATACACTTTATCAATCCATGCACTAAAAGTTTCCACCCGTAATTTTTGCTCTCCTATCTTTTCATGTTCGGCAAATATCTCGAATTCACGATTTCCTCCATCTGTACTGCTATAAGTCAAAACCAATTCCATCGGTTGAACCGGATCTACTCTCAGGGTATACGAAAACCATCCACCATCCGAGGCATCACGCCATGTATTTGGTCCTCCCGTATGAGTATTCTCACCTTTCAACTGATGCGCAGTTTCCGAACTTTCTTTACCGATAAAAACTTTATCCGTAATACGGGCACGTTCTTTTAGCTGATCTTTCAATATATTCTCATCGGAAGGAAGCCACACAGCCATTTCACCATTTCCTCTATGAGACCGTGCATAATAAGGAATAAGCAGGATAGAATCTGTCACAGACTTTATTTCCTTAAAATCATTCTCGGCAATAATGCGTTCTGTGGTTCCTTTCAATATCTCCACACCTCCCAACATAGAAGCAGGAGCAGCCTCAAAAGCCGTTTCCGGTTTCAGCACATAATTCAATACAGTCCCTCCATTGTCAGCAAACTCTGCACAATAAACTATCGGGCCACGCTCTACGGCAAGATGATTCACATCCGCAGCAACCTTATCATTTGCTGAAACCTTGTGGACATCCATCGGAAGACTTAGTTCAATTGTATCCCCCTGTTTCCAACTACCGGATAAAACGGCATATCCTTTCTCCATTACAAAATCCTGGGGTTTTCCATTGATTGTAATTTTTACGGCTCCTTTATCATGCCTGGTATAAGTATAAAGATCGGAAGGTACAGGCTGACTATTTACCCATCCCGGAATACGCAACATAACAGCAAAATCTTCCGGGGTTTCCGGAGTCAATATCAACTTTATCTTTCCATTCCACGGATAATCCGTCTGTTGTTCCACCTGTACATGCTTTCCATTCTTTAGAACTACATCAGCATGGTTGGCACCATACAGATTCACATAAAATCCTTTGGAAGAAGTGGCATACACATACCCTGGCACCGAAGGAATAAAACGAGCTAGATTAGAAGGGCAGCAAGAACAATCAAACCATTCGCTACGCTCTGAGCCATTTTCATCGCAAGAGAGGACATTTGGATAAAAAAACTTCTTTCCATCCAGACTGATGCCACTCAACACCCCGTTATACAAAGAACGTTCCAGCACATCAATGTATTTGGCATCACCATGCAACATGAACATGCGTAAATTCCACATGCAATTGGCAACAGAAGCACATGTTTCACAATAAGCTGTACTATTAGGCAACTCATAGTTTTTACCAAACGCTTCTCCATGACGAGTTGAACCAATAGCTCCGGTAATATACATCTTCTTCCCTACTACATTGTCCCATAATTTACCCACAGCATTTTCAAAATGCCGCTCGTTTTTCAAAGCGGCTATATCTGTCATAGCAGCATACATGTAGGTAGCCCGCACTGCATGGCCTACAGCCTCATCCTGAGCAATGACTGGCTTATGATCCTGCCAATAAGATCCGTTACGGAACTGATCCTCACTATTCCGATCATATTTGTCATACTTTCCACGAGCCTCCAAAAAGAATTGTGACAAATCCAAATAACGTTTATCTCCTATCACCCTATAAAGTTTTACCAGCCCAATCTCCACTTCCTGATGCCCTGGCGCTACAGTAATCTTTTCTTCTTCAGGACCAAAGGTATTACACAACAAATCCGCACTCTTAATGGCTATATCAAGAAATGAACGTTTTCCGGTAGCTAGATAATGAGCTACAGCCGCCTCATACATGTGTCCTACATTATACAATTCATGGCTGTTGTCACGTTCATTTTCCCATCTTTTACTGCCAGCCCACGGATGTTGCGAATCCCCGCCAATAGTACGGGTAGTATAAAGATAACCATCCGGTTCCTGCGCAGCTCCTATCAGATGAATCAGACTGTCCATATACATATCCAGCGCTTTATCCTCCTTCACCGCCAACAAGTAAGCAGCTCCTTCCATTATCTTATACACATCCGAATCATCAAACGGATAAGGGGAATTGAATTTTCCTTCCATCAGTTTCCCCGCTACTGCAAAATTATCTATACGATGAGTTTCCTCACATTTATGAAAAGCAAAAGGCACGGTAACACTACGAATGGTTTCAATACGAGGTGCCCAGAAATCATCAGAAAAGTGTACATTGGTAAAAGGTACATCCTTGTATTGATAATCAGATTTATTGCTATCCGTCGACTTACACGCGGCAAGAACCCCGGCGACGAATAATATAACCAACGTTTTTTTCATGGTAATCTATATTTAAAGTTTATCTATAATTCGTATCTGAAGTAATTTTCAATTCATACAATCCTCCGGCATTCTTCCCTTGAGCAGCACGGAAAGTAACATTCACTTTATCCTTTCCACGAGTCCAGTCCGCAGGAATAGAATACACATCGTCCACATAGGTCAGATATAGTTTTCGATTCAAACTGACAGTACGCAAATAGTTGCCGTCAATCAATATATCAAACTGACAAGTATCAGGCTCGTCTCCCCAGAAACGACAAATCAGATGATAAGGCTTTTGTTCCGTTTTATTTATATGAAGTGTGTAAGAAAACCATCCGTCTTTTGCCATACGGAACCGAGTATTCTTTGCCCAAAAATAATCATGCCAATAAATAGAATCATTCTCCCCTTGCAACGCATGTTTCCTTTCATCTGTCTCGTCACCGATCTTCACTTCATCCGTTAAAGAACGAGTACGATAAACAAATTCATCCGGAGAATAAAGTTTCCAATATACAGTATGCCGCTGATGATGCATTTGAAAATAAGGGACCAACCCTACCCCTTGTTGTCCACCTCCATTCTTTACTGTAAACCGTAAAGGATGTTGTGAAGAACATTGTATCCAGCTATCCAGATCGGTCAATGGACCCACTAACATAGGAATATTCTTTGCCGGAAGCGATTCACGGCAAGCACGATTGTCAATAACCCTATCTTCGGGCATATCATCCGTCCCCAATCCTCCCGCAAGCAATATCGGGCCATACATGACAGAGCCGAAATGAGGTTCATCCTTTGCATAATCAATATATAAGTTACGTGTGAAAACCAATGTTATCACATCTCCGCTCTTAACAGAATCCAACAGGCGAATGTAGCTTCCCTTATGTGCTTCCGTCTGTGCCGGCTCTCCATTAATACGAACTACAGCATCACCGCTCACCCAATCCGGATAACGGAACAGAAGCGTTCCTGTATAGCTCCCTATTTCATCCATCCTTACTGTAACCGTATCCGATTCCGGGAAATAAGTATCCAAAGTCAGCTTCAAACCTTTTTCCTTCCAGTGGAGACGTGAAGGAATATACAGATTGACCAGCAATTCTTGGTTATCCTTAAAATAAATGGATTCGGCATACTTAGAATGATTCTCCATCCCTGTACCCACACAACACCAGAAAGAATCAAACGGAGTACTATATTGCTTAAATGATCCCGGCAACAAAGAAGTATAATAAGTCACACAGCCCGGCATATCAGGATCTTGTGAAGCAAGAATATGGTTATATAAAGCATGTTCATAGTAATTCAGATATTTATAATCACCATCCAACATGAACAACTGTCTTGACAATTTCAACATGTTATATGTATTACAAGTTTCTGCCGAAGTATAGTCCAGCCGCTTGCTTTCTTCACCCAGTACGCCAAAACGCTCATAACAACTATTTCCACCGATAGCCAATGTGTGATCTTTAATTACAATATTCCAAAAGTTACGGGCAGCCTGATAATAAATATCATTGGGTGAGAACTCATACTCTCTGGCTACTCCCATAAATTTGGGTATTTGATCGTTAGCATGGCGACCGAATAACACATCTTCTCCGTTAGCAATCGGATAAATAACATTGATATGATTGAACCTTTCTGCCGTCTGCAAAAAATTTCTTATCTCCGGTAATACTATAAATATCAACAAAAACTTCATTCATCCCCCCCTGTTCCACACTCAAGGTACTTTGAAAAAGATCCCTATTGCTATTCAAGGCTATATGAGAAATAAAATCCGCCAAAGGCATCAATATATCCTTGGCTTGCCTACAACCTGCATAGACATATGCATCCCTCAATCCCGCCAAAATCTTATGGATACAATACCATGAGTTCCCATTCTGGTTATAATTCCAAGGTTGTCCGGTTTCATCCGGCTGGTTAAGCACCACATTCCCTTGAAGCAACTGCAAATAACCCTCCTTTCCTCTTTTACCGGTAATGAACCAACCATCCGGGGTCTGTTTTTGGCACTCTTGCAGTTCATCCAGCATATAATTCAATTTATCCAGCAAGGCTTTCTCGCCTGTAGAAGCATACATCATGGCACAAGCAGACATATAATGACCATAGGTACATCCACCATGCTTCTCCCATCCTCCGTAATTATCTCCTTTCCCCTGCAAACCGACACTACGGCGTACGTGTGGAATGAGCCTGTCTACATCCAGCGACAGCAGATATCCTTTATGTAAATCCATCGCTTTCTTAAAATAGCTATCGGTTAATTCGACTTCCGACAGTGCAAATGACTGCCATACCGGAACATGTACACGAGGTGCTTTGCGCACCTGCTCATATTCCGATGCAGTCAACTTGATCACTCCTAAAAACAATATACTTAAAACGAATACTAACCTATATTTTTTCATGGTAACAGATTTTATAAAAAACACAATCAATGAATCAATTCAATCTTACGGAAATCAGCAAAGGTTCCGTCTCCCCCTTTAGCACACAAGCCTATGCGGAAGCCCATTCCCCACGGAACATACGGCGAAGCATCAATTTCCGTTGCCAAAGGTATCCACCTCTGCCCTTTCCGGAACTCAAAGCAAAGCCAATACCCGTCTTTCACAGTCATCCTGACCTGTGCCGTTGCTGACACCGTTATAGCACTTTGAGCCAAGACATCAACTTTACCATCTACATTTTTCCATACTTCCACCTTATCTTTCAAAACTGATATGCCAATACCGGCTAAAGGAGCGCCAAATCCATTATGAGCTCCACCAATAATACCGATACCAGCCGCAGCCATACTTTTCCGGTTATCAACAGTAGCAGTCAACGAAAAATTCAAAGCCTTGACAGGTTGTACCAGCAGAGTACCCAATTCCCTGTTTTCCATAGATGCTCCTAGATGTAATCCGTTTTTTCCTGTCTGATAATCTATTTTCTGGGTTACCCTCCATTGCCAAATGGGAGCTAGTGTATTACCCTTAAAGGAATCCACATAATCCAAAGACAAATTAGGACGATTATAAACGGCATCGTTCCTAAAATAAGGCCAGCCATCCTCTCCCCAACACAATTCCTCCAACACGCCCTGACGTCCGACATATACCGAACCACTCCTATTATAAGCATGATACAAATAAAACTCCTTTCCATCTTTCCGAACTATAGTACCATGTCCGGGACAACGCCAATCCTGATTGTCTACCAAAATGGGATTCTTTTCATACTTCTCCCATTTGCCCAGCAAAGATTTGGAACGGGCCACTCCTGTTTTATAATTACATTTCTTGTCACAACAACTAGCTGCCGAATACAGAATATAAAAATAATCCTGCTTTTTAAAAACACATACCCCTTCTACCAACCCTTCCTCCCAAGGAGTGTCATTACAGAACAAGGAAGTCATTTCTCCTATCAGACGGGTGCGGTCCTCCGTCATCTCCTGTGCCCAAATATTTGTAGGCAAGCCCATACTGTTGCCGTCTTCTTTCCATATAAGATAAAGTTTACCCTTCTCATCTCTTGCAGCAAAAGCATCAATAGAGCCTGGTTCCTGAGCAACCAACGGTCCCAAATCTTTGAACCTCCCCATCGGGGAATCAGCTACCGCCGCCGCACACGATAATCTCTTTGTCCTCTTGTCACGGGCTGTATAATACAGATAAACCTTTCCCTGTTTCTCATCATACGATAATTCCGGGGCCCAAAAATTATTTAATGCCCAATCAGGTGCTCCATCCGGAAAAACATAATTCACCAATTCCCAGTTCACTAAATCTTTTGATTTAAAAATAGGGAACAACGGCGACCATTCATTAGAAGTCGCAGCAGCCCAATACTCTCCATTTATTTCAATGACAGTAGGATCAGGACGATCACCCGGCAATACCGGATTAATAATTTTTTCGTATCCAACGGCTTGCACATGTACACCGCAACATCCCATAATTGTCAATAGAATCACAAATAACAGTCTTTTCATAGTAATATAAAATTATTCATAAGTTACAGGAAATGCCGAGATACGCAAACGGGCAGCTCCCATCGGTATCAAGGTTATATCTTCCAATATTTCACTTTTCGGAGCCCCTTCTTCCGGCAACACACCACATAAGCCATATTGATCTATGCCCCAAGAAGGCACTCTTCTCCCTTGTGCTTTTATCACTAGAGGAACGTTATCAGCAGTAAAAGGATAATTGTCTGAAGGCCATTCTCTCTTCTCGACTTTCAAGCATTGCTCCAAAACCTTATCATCCAATTTCAAAGCATAGTTCCAAGCACTTTGAGGATAGATTTCATAAGTAGGCCAAGCATTGACATCAGCACCTTTCTGCCATTTAGAATCCCATATAGCATTTTCTGCACTACTTACCTTTCTATACTCTTCCTCTATCAATAGAGAGAAAGTCAAAGGACCGTAATTCACGCTGGCACTGTTTTGATTGGTCTGCCATCTTTGAACAGATAAAGACATGGGTAATTGCAAGATTACCACATCTCCATTACTCCAAGTTCTATCCAAACGAACATATTTACCAGACTCCATACCAGCAGCTACCGTTTCTCCGTTAACTATTAATGTCCCCCCCTTGCACCAAGCAGGTACACGAAGATATAATGGAAAATCCACTTTACCGGAAACTTGCACTGTAAACCGAATCATTTCTTCAAACGGATAGTTTGTTTCTTCTCTCAGAATAACTTCAGTACCGTTTACCCCTACTTTCGCCTGTGCACAACACGGACCGTAAATAATGGCGGCGAGCCCGTTATCCGGAGTTGCATAAACCAAATTTTCAATATAGTAAGGCCAGCCTTGCGCATGGTTATGCTGACAGCAACGACTGCTGAAAGGATTCATAGCCAAGAAAGGACCACCATTATCAATTCCGGGTTTATGGTCTTTAGAATCACTCACCACCTGATTGGGACAAGTAATATATCTTAAAGCTTTGAAATCAGGCATTACCGCCGCCGGATAAGAATTGAAAGCGACCTCCTCGCAATGCTCAGCCCAAAAAGGATCACCGGTCATACGAAGCATTATCTCATCAGACGCCATCTGTTCTACAAATCCACAAGTTTCTGTACCTTGTCGTGGATCAATATAAGCCAAACGGGCATTCTCGTCCGCTCCGAACATACCTCCCGGCACCTGTCCGAAAATACGTCTCACCAGATGATGCACTCGATAAGATGCCTGCAAATCTGCCGAATCACCACTAAGCATATAGTAAGTAGCCGGTTCACGAAAGCACTGTGCAATATTCACATTATGCCAATTAGGCAAATCCGATTCATTTGTCCAGTCTGCCGTATTACGATGAAGTTTCCGAGCAAGCTCCAGCAGGAATTGTTCTCCTGTGATGTTATAAAGCCAATAAACACTATACAGATTATCCCCCCCACGGCTGTTCTCCCAATAATCTTCCAAAAATTTATCATCGGGGACAGTTAGTTGCCATTTAAAGTAATCAGTCATCAAAGTCAACACTCTCTTATCACCAGAATATTCATAATAAGATTGCAAACACCAAAGCATTACCATATTCGCCCAAAGTTCTCTCTTCCCTCCACGTTCATTCACCGGACCGAAAAAGCCATCCGGTTGCCGGCTCTGAATAGCTGCTTCAATCCAGACTTTTGTTTCTGCAATCATAGCAGAATCTTTTAAGATATAAGCCAAATCACCATATCCTTTCAGCCAATAAGGGACTTCTTCCCAACCATGATCTCCACCAGACAGCAACCACGCATTATCCTTCTTATCCAACCACGCACTAATTTCACCCAGTTTCCCGGTTAATCCCTCTTTTTGCAACAGCAGGTACTTTTTCAGCCAGCCTTCCGGCTCAATGGTTCCTACCGGCAATTTTATAAAATGCAATGGTTTCAAAGGCAAACGATTTCCCTGATAACTGACATTCCTATCTATCGTACCGGGACGTGAAAGCATATCTATCTTCATCTCCCTTTTTTCCTCCATACATGCTGTCAGTACAGCCACAATCAAAAAGGAACCTAATAACAATTTCCCTATATTTCTCTTTTTCTTAAACATACCGTTTTTTATTCAAATTTTACATCAGCAAAAGTACATCTGTCCCTGAGTTTCATGGAAAAGAATCTTGTCAGAAAAAGAAAGAATATAACCATTTTACTCATTCAGAAGTTTTTCAGCCCATATCATCGTATTTTCTTTACTTTTAATCCGCTAATAACACCTTGTCCTTTTTGAGGAGAAAGCAGAATCTCCAGTCCTTCATGATTCCGCACATTGACCACAAGTGTCTTTACAACAGCTGTCTGCTCGCCATAAGAATCAGCCAGATTCAATGAATCTATCAATTTTTCTCCATTGACTGACACATCAAATACACGTTGTCCCTCGGCAGAAACACCTGTACGCACAATATTTTTCCGTTCATCCTTACTGAAAGGTTCCGTGAAATAAAAGCCAATTTCATATACTCCGTCAGGAACATCCAGCCGGTAACAAGTCGTACCAATCAAAAAGGTCTGAAAAAGAGGCTCTAAAAAAGTATTTTTTATATCAGCCCCTACTCCATACCTAACTCCATCATGTGATGATCCCGGCCAAGAGTTAAAAGGTTTTCCATCCATATATCCCCAACTTCCCTTTGTATAAGGTTTATCGGGTATCCATATTTCCTGAAGCTGCGGGTCTATAAAATAACAATGCTCCTGTCCCAAATTAATACAAAGACCGTCCAAAAGCACATCACTGTCAGTAAGACGGGAAGATAACAATTTCATCTGTATCTTCAGCCTGTCTGAAAGTGCCCCACTTCGAGCATCCAGCAGATTCTCTCCGTTTATAAAAGGAACTGCGAAAACAGCTTCCCCATTTACCACTTCACGCACACCCAAAGACTTTCCATTATGAATTAACTCCACCGTTTTCTGATTAGAAAAAACACTGATCTTACGCACATTTATACTATCATCACAAATTTCCACCCTTTTCGTCCAATCGGCCCCGGCAATATGAATCATCGGAATGTCCGACCAACGAGCCTGACAGTAATAATAAATCTCTTTCTTCCGACGATCCTCTGTCAACATTCCTTTTTGATTCAGATTAGGCTTGCTATCACCACGACCATCCACCTGAAAATCAACCAAATTCCAAATAGAATAACCTATATAATCCGGACGTTTCTCCATTTCATTGATATATCTGCGATTAAAATCCAATTGAAATTCCGGAGTAAAATCAAATGTACGCGGAGTATAAGAATGGATACGTTCATCGCTTCCTGCTCCAAATTCCGACAAAAAACGAGGTTTTGCAGTAGAATAACTACAAAATTTATCAAACATAGGTGCAATCGTAGCAGAATCTCCCTGATACCAAGACTCATATACATTCACCCCGTTAACATCCGAAATACTAAACATCTCCTTACTAGACTGTGTATAGGGTTTCTCCCAAGTAAAAGCATGAAAGGCGACACAAGAAAGACGATAAGGATCCAGCTCTTTTTTCAAAGCCTCCAATTCCCTAGCCAACGCAATAGCTTGCTTATGGTAATCCCATAATTCATTCATAGCCCCCCATAGTACCACCGATGGATGATTGTAGTTCTGAAGAATCATCTCTTTCAACATTTCTTTGCAGTTATGAGCGAATGCCGCATTTTTTCTCACTTCATTCACAACACAAATTTCAGACCATACTATCAACCCCAATTCGTCACAGGCTCGATATATTTCCGGATCTTGAGGATAATGACTGATACGCACAAAATTAGCTCCCATTTCTTTCAGCAACCGCATATCCCTACGATTCATTTCAACGGGAATAGCCGTTCCCAAACCTGCATAATCCTGATGCCGTGCAGCTCCCCTCAATTTAAGATACTTCCCGTTCAGATAAAAGCCTGTCTTGTCCACCGAAAACCATCTGAATCCAACCGGAGAAATTACTTCTTGATACATTTCTCCATTCTTGGCATCGCATACCTGCACTTTTACCGTATATAAATAAGGCAATTCAGGAGACCACAAATGAGGATTCTCTATCCTTCCTACAGAAGTGGATATAGGATATTTCCTGCCTGGAATCAGTTTCAGTTTCAACTGTTTCTCTTTCACAATCCGATTCATTTCATCGCAAAGAAAAACATTGACGTGCACGTGCTTTGTATCGGTAAAGTCATTTTTAAGAAAAGCCACAATTTGCATTGACGCCTCAGATACCGACACTTCAGGGGTTTGTATCCTTACTGGAACAGCTGCATAAGGTTCTGTCACAAAATGCACTTTTTCCGTCCATTGCAAGAACACCCTGCGATAAATACCCCCAAAAATAGAAAAATCTCCGGAAACCGGTGGAAGGATTTCCCCCAAAGAAGAACTATTATCCACTTTTACCGCCAACAGATTTTCCTTTCCAACTTCACAGATATCAGTTATATCAACTCCGAAAGCGGTATATGCCCCCAAATGAGTTTTCAATAATTTCCCATTTAAATAGACGTCTGCCTTGCTGGCCACTCCATCAAAACGAAGAGTTATTTTCTTATCCCGTGCCTCTGAAGGAATGAACAACTTCTTCCTATACCAAGATATGCCACGCCTATATCCCCGTTGCTCGTCAATCACATCTCCGGCATTCCAAGTATGAGGCAAATCTACAGTTACCCAATCAGAATCATTCCAATCCATACTGGAAAAACGTTCATCATTCTCTGCTTTATACTTCCATGAATCTGTTATAGAAATTTCAGAGGCACATATACAACATATACATCCCCAGAAAAACAACAACCAACCGGCAAACCTTTTCATACCATCACTTCAAATAAATATTAAAAGAAAAAGACTGTCCGGAACCGCACATGACAAAAAGTGCCAAACAGGTTTTCGGACAGTCTGTTCATTACCAATCCACTAATATCCCGGATTCTGCTTTAACTTACCATTCTTATCCAATTCAGCTCTTGGAATAGGATACAAGTTCTTATTTATATCATTTGTAGCAGAATGAGAAAGCCATGATTTAGTTGTCCATACTCCAAAACGAATCAAGTCCTGCCTTCTTCTTCCTTCTTGGTTAAACTCCCAACCCAATTCATCCAAAAAGCGACCATATTTTATATCTGCTCCACCTTCATGAGTTGTTCTAGGACTTTTAATCTTGTCCAAATAGGTTGTTTCGCGCAATCCATAATCATAGGTACTCCCTCCCATCAGTTCCGCACCAGTGACTACCGCTTTTTCCGGAGCAGACTTGAATGCGCGTTGTCTGATTTCTGTTACAATTTGTGCCGCTTCGTCCGCTTTTCCAGTCCTTAACAAACATTCAGCTTTCATCATCAATATATCTGTATAGCGGAAGGGGAAAACATCGTTACTCATAGCACCAGGAGACATACCGGCAACATACTCATACTTTGCCAAATGATATCCATGTAATTCCTCAGCCCAATCAACCCCCGGAACCACATTTACAATATTCATAGGAATCCCCTGACTGTTGCCTATCTCGCACAACACATTGGAACCATCGGGATACACTTGCTGTCCCATCAAATAATTCTCGGTCAGACGACTGTCATCCGGATCAAATGTATTTATAAATTGCGGAACAGCAACCGAACCTCCCCAACCACCAAAACTCTTAGTGGAATATACCTGAGAGAACTGACCGTTTAGAGCGTAATTGAATATATTCAATCCACCGGCGTAACTTTGATCAAAAGGAACAACAAAAACAGCTTCCGTACAATCCTCATTATCAGCCTTGAATACATCTTTCTGATTTCCCGCCAACGAGAATTTTCCAGATTTTATGATCTCCTCACAGGCATCCAGACACTTTTGCCATTGTGGGGTTCCCGTATACACCTCCGCATTGATATACATCTTGGCCAATAAAGCATAAGCAGCCCATTTGGTAAAACGTCCGTAAGTCGATTCATCAACATTCTCCGGTAATAAAGGAAGGGCGGCTGTCACTTCGGCAATGATAGAATCATTCAAGGCTTTACGACTGATTTGTTCGGGAAGAAAACCTTGAGGGACATCAAAACGGGTCAGATAGGGTACATTGCCGTAATAATCACAAAGCATATAATAATAAGAAGCCCTTACCGCTTTTAACTCCGCCAAATAATTATCCTTACCTTCCGTCACAGGCAACAGGCCGGATTCAATCTGGTAAATTACCTGATTGGCATTGTTTATACCAGTATACAGGTCACCCCACCGATTAACAGCCTCACCTGTCTCCGAAGTCCAGGTATGTAAATGCATGTTAATGGTAGTCCCATTCCATCCCCAAGGATGTACCGGTATCATGGTCTCATCTGTAGAAATGGTCTGCGTTTCATTTATTGCACCGATAACAACAGAACGCCATGGAGTATAAGCATTACCTAATATGGCAACCATGTCCTTTTCCGTATAATGATATTTATCGGATACGATCGTAGTATACACGCTATCGTCCAGTTCCATACAACTATTCAATGATGCTCCTATCAGACAACAAAGTGCAGGACACATCAATGCTATTCTTATTCTTCTTTTCATGTTCTTCAATCTAATAATTTAAAAATTCAAGTTAACGCCAAAGGTATATGAACGGGTAGTGGGATACTTGTTTCTGTCATCTGTTCCCGGAGTTAAAAGCGAACCGCCTACCTCCGGATCAAGTCCTTTGTATCCGGTAATGGTCAAAGCGTTTTGAACAGAGAAATACAGACGCATTCCCTTAATCCCTTTAATAAAGTCTTTCTTGAAATTATACCCCAATACAATATTATCAATTTTCCAATAATCACCATCCTCCACATAGTAACTATTAAATTGCTTGGAGTCCGTCAGCACCGCTTTACCAAATACTTTTTCATACCCGGCTTTCAAATTATTCATTGCCTGGTCTCTATAATTCTCATAATGCAGACGAGTAAAGTTGATATTCTGGAATCCAAAGGCTCCTCTCATGGTAACGCTCAAATCAAAATTTTTATAACGGAAATCATTGTTCCATCCCAAATAATGCTTTGGCAAACCATTACCAATCACTTTTCTATCCTCTATCTTCACATCTTTAGACTCTACAGCATTACCATTCTGATCTTCATAAATCCATTTACCGTCTTCTGTAATATCCAATACTTTCCAACCCCAAATCTGCCCTATAGACTCCCCTACTTTTACACGATGGGTAGGGACTCCCGACATAGGCGCTTGTGCGTCACCCACATAAAAATAATCGTTTGCCAACTGGTATTTACTATTATTCAATTTGTCAAGCTTATTCTTATTAGTAGAATAAGTCAGTGTGGTATTCCAACCAAAATCTTTTTTATTAAAGACAACCCCGTTCAGCAATATCTCCAGTCCCTTATTACTGATAGTACCCACATTTGCCAGTGTAGTGCCATATACATTGGGCGGAACAGGAACAGGATAATTATATAACAAGTCTACAGTTTTTCTGTAATAAGCATCAACACTACCACTGATACGATCTTTCAGAATAGAGAAATCAAGCCCCACATTAAATTCCTTCTTCTTTTCCCATGTGAATTCCGGATTCGGATTACTCTGCGGAGTCAATTTATTCACCCATTGACCATTATAATAAAAAGTATCATTATTTGAAGTATATCCCAAACGATAGGTTGCCAAATAAGGATTGGAAGGAGCAATACCTGTCACACCATAACCGGCACGAAGTTTCAAGCTATTAATCCACTTGATATTTTTCATAAAATTCTCTTCATTAATCCGCCATGCCAGACTTACAGCCGGAAATGTACCCCAAACCTGATCGGAACCCACAAATTTGGAGTCTGCCTCATGCCTTACACTAATGGTAGCCAAATACTTGCCCGCCAATATGTAATTGATACGTCCGAAAAACTGATAAGATTACCTGACGTTTTATTACTGTTAATAGGAATAGCAGCACCGGCAATATCGCTGTCGCCACGTCCTAAAGCGATATTATCCCAGCCAAACTGGTCTGTAGGAAAATTCCAGTTCCGCATCCAATAATCCTCCCATATATTCTTCTGATAGCCATAACCTCCCAATACAGAAATATTATGAATGCCAAAAACTTCACTATACTGAGCGGTAAATTCAAACAACTGGTCTGTAGTCTCACAAGTACCTCTGGAGGCAAAACCATCACGGGAATGAGCCACTGTGGTATTGAAATTATCAAAAGTCTCACGATAACCCCTTGTTTCGTAATATCTATCCCAAGATAACAAAGCATTGAATTTCAATGATTCGATGGGTTGGAAAGTAACATTACCATTCAATCTGGTACGCTGTCTGTGATGTCTGCCATTAGCTGTCTCGATAGTACTCAGCGGATTGGCGATAGCCACCAGAGCCGAAGGCTGTGCCCAAGGACCATCATACTCCGGCATTGATGACAGGACATCCTTATTTACATCCTGCTTATAAATAGGCAAGGTAGGATTAGTAACCAATGCCGCACTATATACCCCTCTATTGAAAGAGGAACCATCTCCGGTCGTTGTATAGTTCTGCGTATTAGAATTAACGCTGACGTTCAAACGCAATTTATCATTCAACATTGAATGATTCACCGCCAGTCGTACAATCAACGCCTCATTATCTGACTTTTTGAAAATTCCCTGGTTCTTTTTATAATTGACATTCAACAAATAATTAGTCTTCTCGGAACCACCCTTTACACTCAGATTATGCCCATGATTGACCGGAGTACGAGTTATGGCTTCCAGCCAATCTGTATTACCTCCAAAATCAGTAGCAGAAATTGTTCCATCCTGAATTAAAGAACGAAATTCATCTCCAGTCAACACTCTTTCCGTTTTCACAAACTCTTCTGTACCGACATACCCATTATAGTCTATGGAAAAATCAGAATTAGCCTTACGGGTAGTAACCAAAATCACCCCATTGGTAGCTCGTGTACCATAAATAGCCGCAGACGAACCATCCTTCAGCACATCGATTTGAGCAATATCCTCAGGAGCCACCGTTCTTAAATCTCCCGGAATACCGTCAATCAACACTAATGGCGAATTGTTACCCTGCAAGGAGTTAGTACCACGAAGTAAGATAGACGAATTCTCGGTAGGGTCACCTGTAGAATTCACAATGCTAAGACCAGCAATTTTCCCTTTCAATAATTGTCCCGCATCCCTCACATTTCCACGGACAAAATCCGAAGACTTGACACTTGAGATGGCAGCCGTCAGCTCACTTTTCTTTTGCGAACCGTAACCCACCACTACAACTTCCTCCAGCGCCAGAGAAGAAGGTTTCAACTGTACCTTGACAAAGGTCTGGCTACCCACATTTATCTCTTGGGCATCATAACCTATATAAGAAACAATCAAAACAGTATTCTTATCACTTGCCTCCACACTAAAATTACCATCTATATCGGTAATGGTTCCCTGAGAAGTACCTTTAAGAATAACCGACGCACCGATCAGTGCATCCTTATGTTCATCATATACCGTTCCCTTTATTATTCTGCTCTGAGCAAACAAGCATTGGGAAACGAGTAAAAACAAGCCCAACATCAACATCGTTGTTTGTCGATGTCCAAATTCAGACGGATGTGCACCTTTACTAAACATGTTTTTCATATTTGATCTTTAATTTAATTACAGCCCAAAAGTAGACTTATTAGATAAAAAGCCACAAGAATATCCATCCAAATAATATGAATTTTCTACCAAAACAATATTTTCACCCACCTTTTACAACACCTTACCTCCTCCACCTTACGAAAAGAGAGCAATATTCTGCCAAAACAGGACAATATTTTGCCTTCCCCTTGTGTTTTTCAGCCAAATATCTACTTTTGCACATAGTAAACCACTTGATAAAACAAACTATGTACAAGCACTTATTCCTTCTCATATCAATCCTTTTCAGCCTGTCATCCCCCTGTGTTCATGCTGAAAGATATTATTTCCAACATTTGGGTCTGAAAAACAAACTGTCTCAAAGTTCCGTTCTTTGTATCACCCAAGACAGAAACGGATTCATGTGGTTCGGCACCAAAGACGGACTGAACCGTTATGACGGATCCAATTTCCGTATTTTCAAACACAATCATTCCAACCCCCATTCTTTAGGTAATAACAACGTCAACTCATTGCACGAAAATAAGGATGGGAAATTATGGATAGGAACAGACGACGGAATTTATATCTATGATCCATTGACGGAAACTTTCTCAAAACTCACCTGCAAAAGTCAGGACAGCTTGTGCATCACCCAGCCCATTGTACAAATCACCACCGATACACAAAAAAACATCTGGATAGCAGTAGAATCCCAAGGCGTTTTCCTGTTCGATAACGACCGACAAACATTAACACACTATGCTATCCCCGATGCCCATCTGCTCAGTTCTATCTGTATAGACCAGCAGAACGCAGTATGGATAGGCTATAACGGAAAAGGGCTTTATTATACTGATGATCATTTCCAGAACTTCCGGTTATTCCAAACACAAGAGGGGAAAAACCTCTTCACCGATGACCAGATTTTCAAAATTTTCCCCGAACAGCATAACACCTTGTACACTGGTTCCGCAAAAGGCGGCCTGAAAAGCATCAATATCCTTACCTGGACAGTCACCGACTTGCTACCGGACTCTTCCCAAACCGAAAGTATCTTTGTAAGAAACATCTATCCCATCGACAAAAAAACATTGTGGGTTGCCACAGAACGAGGAATATACACTTACAACAAGGAAACCCGGGAAATCCAACACCTCACCTACAACCCCAACGATGACTATTCCTTGTCGGACAATGCCATTTATTCCCTCTACAAGGATGCTGAAGGTGGCATATGGATCGGCAGCTATTTCGGAGGCATAGACTATTATCCCACCCAATATGCCACTTTCGAAAAATACTATCCCATCATAGGACAAAACAGCCTCAGCGGAAAAGTAGTCCGTGAATTTTGCGAAGATGAAGACGGAAATCTATGGATAGGAACAGAAGACGGCGGCTTGAACAAATTCAATCCAAAGACCAAAGAATTCAGCCCTTGTCCACTGGCAGGACTGCACTATAATGTCCACGCTCTAAGTATGGACAATCACACTCTGTGGATAGGTACATATTCCAAAGGATTATACTCATTGGATCTGAGACCCGCCGTTCCCGTCACTACCTGATGGGACATGCCGAAAATACATTGAACGACAACAACATCTACTCCATGTGCCGCACCTCTGCAGGTCAACTCTACATAGGTACCACAACCGGACTCAATCTCTATAACCATGAAACAAATGATTTCACCCGTATCCACAAAATGGATGGTATCTTTGTTTTCAACATATTGGAAGACAGTAAAGGAAATATCTGGTTTGCCACCTATAACTCCGGTATATTCAAATACAATCCTAGAAATAACAGCTGGAAAAATTATGTTTCCACTCCCGGAGTTCCCCACGGACTCCCTTACAACAAGGTGATAAGTATTTATGAAGACAGCAAGCAACGCTTGTGGTTCACCATGCTGGGAAGAGGATTCTGCTCATTCAACCAGGACACAGAGGAATTCACTACTTATGATTCTTCACAAGGGCTTGCCAATGATGTGATTTATAAGATTGTAGAAGCCAACAATGACATCCTTTGGCTCACCTCCAACAAAGGATTGATACGGTTCGATCTGAAGACCAAAACCTCGAACATTTATGCAGACAACAATGGACTGCTCACCAATCAGTTCAATTATAGTTCAGGAATTAAGAGCAAAGACGGTACCATCTATTTCGGATGTATCAATGGCTTCATTGCCTTCAAACCCGAGTCCTTCACCGAAAACACTTATTTTCCACCTGTAGCCATCACCGATTTCCTGCTTTTCAACAAAAGCGCCGATATAGGCACCAAAGATTCCCCCCTCAGTCAAAGCGTGACTTATACTCGGGAAATAAACCTGAAGTATAATCAAAACTCTTTTGCCTTCCGCTTTGCAGCTCTTTGTTACGCCGCCCCTGAAGAAAATTACCTGAGTTATACATTGAAAGGATTTGATAAAGAGTGGTACAGTACCACAAAAAGTTCCACCGCTTCCTATACCAATCTAAAGCCAGGCGACTATACTTTCTGCGTGAAAACAGCTAACGCCAAGGGAGAATGGAGTAATGACATCAAAAGTATCCACATACATATCGCACCTCCTTTCTGGAAATCCCCGTGGGCCTATCTTCTTTATTTTATACTTTCGGCAGCCGGTATCGGATATATCTTCTATCGCTTCCGAAAACAAATCACGGACAAACAACGACGGCAACTGGAAATCTTAGAAGCCGAAAAGGAAAAAGAAATTTATCATGCCAAAATAGACTTCTTCACTAATATAGCACATGAAATCCGCACACCGCTAACCCTGATAAAAGGCCCGTTAGAGAACATCCTGCACAAGGAAAACATAGATCGCAACACCATCCGTGAGAACCTGGACGTCATGGAACGGAATACCCTGCGATTACTTGACCTGACCAATCAGTTACTCGACTTCCGAAAAACAGAAACCAAGGGGTTCCGTCTTAACTTTATGGATTGTAATATCTCCCAACTAATAAGAGACACTTATATCCGTTTCAATCCCGCCGCCCAACAGAATGGGTTGAAATTTCAAACAGACCTGCCCGAACAGGATTTCAATGCACCCGTAGATAAAGAAGCCCTGACCAAAATTCTAAGCAATCTGTTCAATAATGCAGTAAAATATGCCACATCATCTATCCATGTATCTTTAATACCACCATGCGGAATGAAAGAACCGGGATACTTCTCCATTATGGTCAGCAATGACGGGCATCCCATCCCCCACGATATGCAAGAAAAAATTTTCCAGCCTTTTGTGCAAATCAAACAAACCTCCGGTGGGCAACGCACAGCCGGTACCGGCATCGGCCTGCCTTTGGCACGTTCCTTGGCAGAATTACATAAAGGAAAACTTTACTTAAAGGATAGTGAAGAAATCTGTTTCTGTGTCGAGCTTCCTGTCGATCAAGAAAAAGCCATACAATTACAAAAAGATTCCACTATCAGCCAGACCGGCAATATGCAAACAGCCATCCGGCAACACAGCACTAACATCTGTATTCTTGTAGTAGAGGATGACCCCGAGATGCAGAACTTTATTTGCGCACAACTGGAAACTGTATATTGCGTTATACGTGCATCTAATGGCAAGGAAGCCTTGCAAGTGCTATCAGAAAAGACAATCAGTCTGATTGTCAGTGATGTGATGATGCCCGAAATGGATGGTTTCGAATTATGCCATACATTAAAGACCGATATCGAACATAGCCATATTCCTATCATTCTGCTCACAGCAAAAGTTACCATGCAATCCAAGATAGAAGGAATAGAACTGGGAGCCGACGACTATATAGAAAAACCTTTTTCTACGGAGTACTTATTGGCACGCATAGCGAACTTATTAAGCAATCAGGACAAATTGCGCCATGCTTTTACTTCATCACCTTTTGTGAACGCCAAAACCATTGCACTGAGCAAAGCAGATGAGAACTTTTTAGACAAACTAATAGAAGTAATTCAAAAGAACATTTCGGAACCCGATTTTAATGTGGATATATTAGCCGAGAAAATGAATATGAGCCGTTCCAGCCTGCATCGAAAAATAAAGGGAATCGCCCAAATTACCCCCAATGAGTTTATTCAACTGGAACGGTTGAAAATGGCAGCCCAACTGATTCAATCCGGAGAATACAGAATCAATGAAGTATGCTATATTGTCGGTTTCAACTCTTCTTCCTATTTTGCCAAATGTTTTCAGAAACAATTTGGAGTACTGCCAAAAGATTTTTACAAGAACGGCTCCTGACACTGTAAGATAATTTATATATGCGTATAAAATAGTCCTTTTAAATTTGGCATAATGCCATGAATCCATTACATTTGTTCCATATCACAAATGATAGAATTATGCAAGATATAACAAACGGACGTTGCGGTTGGTGCGGAACAGACGAATTGTATGTGAAATACCATGATCAGGAGTGGGGAAAGTTAGTAACCGATGACAAGACACTGTTTGAGTTTCTTGTATTGGAAAGTGCCCAAGCAGGACTAAGCTGGATAACGATTCTTAGAAAAAGAGAGGGGTATCGTAAAGCCTTCTGTAATTTTGATGCCGAGTTGGTGGCACAAATGACCGATGAAGACGTTGAGCGGCTAATGCAATTTGAGGGCATTGTAAAAAACCGTCTGAAAATCAAATCGACAATCACGAATGCGAAACTATTCCTTGCCGTACAAAAGGAATTCGGCAGTTTTTATAATTATACCCTGTCATTCTTTCCCGACAAAAAGCCGATTATCAACACATTCCGGTCATTGAGCGAGATTCCGGTATCCTCCCCCGAATCCGATGCCATGAGTAAAGATATGAAAAAACGAGGTTTCAAGTTCTTCGGAACTACGATTTGCTACGCCCATTTGCAAGCTTCAGGTTTTATCAACGATCATTTGACAGACTGTATTTGCCGGAAAGTTCCACAACAGAATTATTAACTCTGTTAACACTATCATCACCTTTTATCGGAAACCTCAATATGTCTTTTCCTCCTTTTCTTTTCGAGAAAAATAGCAACGATATGACAGCCGGGATTGAATTCAAGACTATAAGGGTATCTGTAATTCAATAGTTTCATGCATATATCTTGACTGAGCCGAAAAGAAAGAGATGTTCTGTTCCCAGATTGCATAACAAGACATTTTTTGGCTTTGTGAGAGCAGTTGCTCTCACCTTTTGGGGCATCTCTCACCTCATCTCTCACCCTTTAAACGCTTTATTCATCGGGGGAAAGTGATAAAAGATGAGAGCATGAGAGATAAAAATGTGTTTTTTGCATTGATAGGAGTAGTCCCGAAAGTTAACGGCATAACTTTCGGAAACAATGGAAGAAACTTCCTAAACTTATGCTGTCAGTTTGTAAAAACCTCCCGTCGTGAAAGGGAAAATGTTCCGAGGAAGACAACCTGTTTTATACGAATGTTCATGCGGCACTTCATGAACGTTCACGTAGGACTATATATACGTCCGCGTGAGGTTACACATATATATGTGGGAATCATCAATTTTTTTGTTCATGTACAAAAAACACAAGTTCCTATGCAAAAAAGATAAGGATGTTTTTTAAAAACATAAGTTCATTTTAAAAAAAGAACAAGACCTTTTTAAAAAACGAACTTATGTTATTTACCAACTTTTGCAAGCTAAATAACTTCTCTGCCAATCATCAAGATACACCTTCACCGGAAATCAAACTTCAGCCTGACAGGCACACTTAATTGTAACCGGCATTTTGCCCGAACTCTTCTTTATTGATAATGGCATCCAGTTGAGTCTGAGGAATAGGACGTAGCAAATGATGCTCTTTTATATTCACTTTCGCATCCGGATTGTATGCTTTTACTCTTTCCAGCAGCTTACCGGTACGCTTCAAATCGAACCAACGTTGCTGCTCTCCTCCCAACTCACGGGCCCGTTCATCCAAAATAAAATCCAATGTCAACTGTTCCGGCTTTATCTCCATGGCGGCTTCCTTGCCGGGAATAGCTGCTCTTCTCCTTACCTCATTGATATAAGATGTTCCAGAGGCATTATCGTTCAAGAATAATTCAGCCTCGGCAGCTATCAGATACAACTCAGCAAGACGAATGACCACACCATGTCTCACACTTCCCGTATAATTCACTGACTCACGAGACGGATCAAGGAATTTTTTGAAAGTCACATTCTGAACCCTATTCTTGACAGAGCCATCGGCATTGTAAACAAAATCCTTGTCTATGGTGATATAATCGTGTTTAGCTTCCTCTGCATCGGACACACTATATTTAGTAAAGAAAATAGCCGTATCTCCCGGTGAGATATAAGTACTGTTCGTATTGTTACAAATCCATGCCTGCTGGAACACATCATCATAACGGGCATCCATCTTTTCATCGAACAGGTTCAGATAATACAGCGTAGGCATATATCTGTTGAAACTGCGACCATATTCTATGGAGCGCGTAACAGGTTTCTTACCGTCTTTATCGAGTACCTGATCATAACACATCACCCACAACAGATGTGAAGGGTTATTACCCGGTGTCCTCCAAATGATGGGGGTCCCGTCAGGACCTTCTTCAATGGAAGTTCCGAATATCTCACTCTTTGTGTACATACAAACAAACACATTCTCTTTTACATCATTACATTTATAAATATCACAAAGGTCCGAATAATCTTCTGCCAAGCTATAATCATAATTGTTAATAACATTACGAGCATATTTCAACGCTTCCTCATAATTTTTATTATACAGATAAACGCGTGCTAGAAACGCTTCTGCCGCACCTTTGGTAGCACGCCCGTAATCGGAAGTGGAAACCGGTAATTTAGCCACCGCCTCTTTTAAATCGGCTATAATCTGAGTATAAAAATCCTCTTCGGACGAACGGTAAACGTAACCTGACGGCTCGGTACATTCTTCTGTCGTTAAATAAACACCTCCCCATGTCTCTACAATATGCCATAGATAAAGAGCCCGCAAGAAATAGGCTTCCCCCATACGGATATCTTTAACCGAAGCTGAAAGTTCAGAGCTAGGCAAACGGTTCAAGGCAGTGTTACAAGTATTCAATGCCGAATACAAACGTTCCCACTCTTTAGTTATCGCATTGCTGGAACCTTGTAATGACGAGTTATAATCGGAAAGCTCAGCTTCGGCACAACCATTTCCCCGGGTAAATATATCCGTTCCCAACTCTGTCATTGATGTGGCATATTCCTGTCCATACCAAAAACGCAACGGTGTGTAACATGAGTTAATCAGAGCTTCCGCACCCGATTCGGTTTTATAAAAAGTATCAGCGGTCAATCCGCTGGGATTTTCCTCTGTCAGGAAATCATTACATGAGCTCAAGGTTGCCGCCATACAGCTGAGCAAACACCATTTATATAATTTATTCATACCTGTTCGCTTGTTTAGAAATCAACATTAATACCAAATACTGCTTGTTTTGTCATCGGATAGCTCAAGGAGCCTCCTCGTTCGGGATCATAATTGTCTAAATGACTGAAAGTAAAGAAATTCTTTAATGAACAATAGATACGGATATTAGAAGCATGAATCTTCCCGATCCATGATTTAGGCAACTGATATCCCAAAGTGATTTCTTTAATCTTCAAATACGAACCATCCACGTATCCCAATGCATCTAATTTGGAAGAATCCGAATAACTTTTTTCCGGACGGGGAAATTCGTTAGTAGGATTCTCCGGAGTCCAATAGTTTACTTTAATACCCGGATCTCCCTGAATACGGTATGAGCCGTAACCGTTGGCTTCCGAATGTAACATTTGCCCTTGTCTCCAATACATGAAAACGCGCAAATCAAAGTTCTTGTATTTGAATGTATTGTTCAACCCCATTACGAAATCGGGAGTTTCCGAGCCCAAGATGATACGGTCATTATCATTGTCTATTGAACCATCCTTATTCTGGTCCTTTATTTTTATACGTCCCGGCTTCTCACCATACTTAGCCGCCTCCTCAGCTTCGTCAAGTTGCCAGATACCGATTTTCTCCAATCCATAATGTGTCTTGATGGAATGCCCTACAAACCAACCGTTACTGATATCACGGTCAGTTCCATCTGCCAGCTCAGTAATTTTCTCTCTGTTCAAAGTAAATGTATAATCGGTATTCCAAGAGAAATCCTTTTGATTGAAATTTTGGGTATTAATAACTAATTCCACACCTTTATTCTCAGTTTTTCCTACATTATCCCATGCCAAAGAATATCCGGTAGAACTAGGTACTTTCTTCTGCATCAACAAATCTGATGTCTTTTGTTGATAAATATCCAATGAACCACTGATACGGTTATTGAAGAAACCGAAGTCAATACCGATATTAGCCGTTGCTGTTTTTTCCCAGCCCAGATTATAATTCGGTGTCAAAGCTGGATAGTAGCCATAGGCTCCGTTTTCCGTATTATTTATGAGATAAGCATACATGGTCTTTCCCAATCCTCCCTGAGTCTGATAGGCAGAAACAGCACTGTTTCCCGAAATACCATAACTCAGCCGAAGTTTCAAATTGGAAAGTTGTTCTACGTTCTTCAAAAAATTCTCTTCATTCATACGCCAAGCCAAAGCCACAGATGGGAAGACCCCCCACTGATGATCTTTTGCCAATACAGATGAACCATCCTGACGCAAAGTCACAGTCATCAGGTATTTCTCATTGAATTTGTAGTTGATACGCCCAAAGAAAGATGCCATAGTGGTTTGTACATAACTGCTGGATATCTGCTGACTATCCTGCAAACCACCCAAATTATAAAACAACATAGTGGATGAAATAAGGTTATGCCCCGCACCCTTATATTCCTCGGCCACATTTTTATATAATGCGTTACCAGCCATCAGACTCAGATTATGTTTTCCTAATGTGAACGAATAAGCCAATGTATTTTCCCACGACCAATTGACGTCACTATGATTGGTAGCATCCGCCAACGAATAATTTCCCGCTCCGTCTAACGTATATGTATCAGCAAAATGTCCTGTACGGATATCTTTCTTGTCAAAGCCAAAAGTAGAAGTCAGTGTCAAGTCCTTGATAATGTTCCAGGTAGCCCCTACATTCCCCACCAAATGGCTGGTCAGCCGGTTATTTTTATAGGCTCCGGGAACTTCTTCGGCTATGGGGCTAATGGTCTGCCCATCATTAAAAGGAAGCACATTGATAGAACCATCTTCATTATATACATCTCCATAGGGAGCGTAATAAATAGAACGGTTGAAAGGATCACGTCGGATATTCTGATCCAAATAGGTATATACCACATTGGCATTCAATTTCAAGTTATCAGTGAGCTTATGCGATAAGGATAAGGTTGCATTATAACGGTCCATATCATCCATCTTCACCAAACCGTCTTCGGACATATATTCAAAAGCCAGATTGAATGTTGTTTTCTCCGTACCATTTGAAATATTGACAGAATGGGACATCTGGCTACCCGTTTGCATCAGCATATCCACCCAGTCTACATTTTGATTGGATTTTACCGCATCATAAGCAGAACCAAAAATTTTGGCATCATCTTCAGGACCTCCCCACTGGCCGTCCGTACGATAAGCCTCTCTCTTGAAGTCGGCCCATTCGGACAAATTCATTCTATCGGGATAAGCAGCTACGGAATTGATGGAATAATAACCGTTATATGAAACCTTGGTCTTGCCTACAGCCCCTTTCTTTGTAGTGATCAAGATAACTCCGTTAGCACCGCGAGAACCATAAATAGCGGTGGAGGAAGCATCCTTCAGAATTTCCATGGATTCTATGACATTGGGATTGATATCAATATCTGTCCCATAGGGCACTCCGTCTACAATAATCAGCGGAGCATTCGAAGCGTTCAATGACCGATTACCGCGAATGGAAAAGGACAAGCCCGAACCTGTCTGACCACTTGATTTAGTCATATCCAGTCCAGCCACTTTCCCTTGCAGGCTTTCCAAAGCATTCGTCATAGGAACAGCAATAATGTCCGCTTGCTTGATGGAGGTCATAGAACCGGTCAAGTCCCGTTTCTTTACAGTACCATAACCAATGACTACCACTTCATCCAATTCTTCCGTATCTTCTTTCAAAATTACCTTTACCGGAGTTCCCGGCTTAATGACAGCCTCTTGTGAAAGCATACCGATATAACTGATTTCCAATTTTTTCGTGTCCGCAGGGACCGACAAGGAGAAATTCCCCTCGAAATCGGTAATGGTTCCTATAGATGACTTCCCCGCCACTTTCACATTAGCACCGATGACAGGCTCACCGGTACTGTCTAGAACTGTACCTGTTACGGTAACATTTTGTGCATAAACATTCCCGACACTCATCACCAGGAATGAAAGCACAAACAAAATAAACCTACTTTGTTTCATGTTCTTCATTGTTTTCATTTATAGTATCATTTAAAGTTTTTAGCACGCAAAGATGAATAAAAACAAAAACCGGATATTGCATTATTCAGTCTAAGATTTATAAAATCCGGTTTGAGAATAACAAAAACAGAGTTATCCGAATATAAATCGATTTAGGCTAACAGGAGGGAATCTGAAAATCCCGGCATTCTGTCTTTTTGCCATTCTAAACATAATGAAGAATCCGAATACACACACTATTTTGCGTTAACAGATTCTTCATTACGTTCAAAAGACCAAAGTAAAAAGGGTAATGCAATATAGCTTTTTGAAGCTTTCTTATTTTTCCTATTCTATTTCACTTATAGAAAAAAGAGTATTTCTACGCTCCATCCGCACATTTTCTCCAGTTAGCTGACATGATGATTCCAAACGGATATCAGAAGATGACGCACCTATTTTAAATGTATATTGACCACCGGCTATAGTCCATCCATTATTTGCATAATAAGCCATTTGCTGAAGAGAAACCTTAAAACTTATTATTTTCGATTCGCCGGGGTTCAAATTCACACGGGCAAACCCTTTTAGCTGTATAGGCTTGAGAAATTCCGAGGAAGTAGGAGACAGATAAAGTTGCACAACTTCAGTACCTGCACATTTTCCTGTATTTTTCACCTTACAGCTAACCTCAATCAAATCATCAGTTGTTTGTGCAGTAGACGGAACTTTTATATCGCTATATTCAAAGGAAGTATATGAAAGCCCAAAACCAAACGGATAAGCTATTCTTTCTTGGAATTCACCATTGTTATAACAATAAAGTTCTTTATCTTCAGTCTTAGGATAGCTAACGCATAATTTTCCGGACGGATTGACATTGCCTAACAAAATATCAACAACAGCATTTCCTCCTTCTTCGCCCGGATACCACGCTTGCAGAATAGCTGAACAACCTGCTTCTACTTCGTCAATCACTTGTGGACGTCCACCAAACATAACCAGAACAACCGGTTTACCTGTAGCAATCAGTTCTTTTAAAAACTGTTCCTGATCTCCCGGCAAACAGATACCTTTACGTTGCCGAGCCTCTCCGCATAAGGTAGGATTCTCTCCTAATGCAGCAATAATCACATCACTTTCCGAAGCTACATTTATGGCAGCCTGCCAGTTAGTAGAATCGGATGATTCCATTAACATCATATTCAAGCGTTCAGTTCTAGGATCTCCTTCACGGATAATGGAAGTCTCATTTTTTGCACTCCAATCACATCCGCGTTCATAGTCCACAGTGAATCTACCATTCGCCTTGTGCTTAAAAGCATCATATACAGAAACAATTTTAGGACTGTCAGGGTCTATTTTTCCTCCCCACCAGAATGCCTGCATAGACTGATATGTATAATCTCCTAACATACACCAATATGTATTTGCATTCGGACCGACCAAAGCTATTTTTCTATATTTGCCAGAAAGGGGCAATACATTGTTGTTTTTTAACAAGACAATGGATTGACATGCCAAGTCATAAGAAGTTTTACGATATTCGGGGCAATCCAAATCCAAATTTCCTGTTGCATAAAGCTTCCGGTCTGTAGATAATAAGCCCAGACGTGCTTTCAACATTAATGCACGTTTTACCGCAATCTCAAAATATTTCTCATTAACCAAACTGTCTCCTATTAATTCGGGCAGATATTTATAACAGTTATTTGATGGTAATTCAATGTCATTACCTGCGGTTAGAGCCTCAACAGCCCGTTGTTTCAAGATATCAGGATTTCCTTTTTGACTAGCATATCCTACTGCCCCATAGTCACTGACCACTACTCCGTCAAATCCAAGATATCCACGTAATATTTTATTCAGAAGAGTATCGCTGGATACGGCTTGTTCACTACGGAACCGGCCATAGGATGTCATCAAAACCTTACATCCCGCCTGTCGTATCATAGCTTCATGTGGCAAAAGCACTTCCTCATAAATTTCTTTCCAACTCAAAGAAGAGCCTCCACCATATCCCAAAAAATGCTTGGTGCACGCAGCAACTCCATTTTTCAATCCTTTCTTCTGCAGACCTTCCACAAAAGCGACTCCCATAGCTGCACTAAGATACCCATCTTCACCATAGGATTCTTCTATACGTGGCCAATGAGCGGTACGTATGAGATCGACCATGGGTGACAAAGCAAGAGTAGCGCCAACAGAGCGCATGACTTCTGCCGTTTGTTCCGTTTTTACTGTAGCCAGTTCCGGATTCCATGTGCAGGCTATACCCAATTGTTGGGGATAAACGGTCGCTCCTTTGGCAGCCAGTCCGGTAATGGCCTCTTCGTGAAATATGGCTGGTATACCTGAGGGAGTCTCATGTATCAGATAATTTTGAAGATCACGCACAAAATCACGCAGTTCATTTGGTTCCATATCTAAAGCGCAAGCATATTGACAAATATGCCCTATACCGTCAGGTATCTTCTCTCTACACTTTTCTAATGACAGTTTTCCATCCTCCATTATTTCTTTCGGACGAATACCATACAATTGTGCAACTCTTTCGGCTTGTGTCATTCTACTATAAAGCGTATCTACTTGCAGGCTCATTTCCCGAATGTCGAAATCCTCAATTGTTTTTTCATGGGTTTTAGAAGTACAACCGATAAATCCTAAAGATATTAGTATAAAACAGTAAATTGATATTTTTTTCATATTTGAATTTATATCAGAAAATATTCTTGTAAAATCAAAGACAACTTGAAATAAAAGTATAAATCTGTCCTGCTTCAGTAGCTACATCATATAAATAAGAATCTTTCAATTCCACTCCTTTCAATGGAGCTTTCTCACTAACCAGCGGACGACTAATTTCTTGCTTTTCAAACAATGGATTAGGATTATCTCCTTCCGCTTTAACCAATGTCATACCATCCATCGCCAAAGTATTGTGCACACGTAAGCGAAGATTACCACCGATAGTAGATTTGATAATTGCCGACTCTACCTTGCCGTCTTTCCATTTCAGAGAAACGATTTCGAAACCACCACGTGCACGAAGCCCCCTAATCTCTCCATTTTTCCAGGTATCAGGTAAAGCAGGAAGTAAATGAACAGCCCCATCATGGCTCTGCATCAACATTTCAGCAATTCCGGCTGCACAACCAAAATTTCCATCAATCTGGAAAGGCGGATGAGCATCGAATAAATTTGGATAAGTACCTCCTCCCTGACCTTTCTGTACTTCAGGAGAAACAAAATTCAACTGATTGGTAATCAACTTAAATGCATGATTCCCATCCAAACATCTTGCCCAAAAACAAACTTTCCATCCCATAGACCAACCAGTAGAAGGATCACCACGCTGTATCAATGTATTACGGGCAGCTTCAAAAAGTATAGGTGATGAATAAGGAGAAATTTGATAACCGGGGAAAAGTCCCCATAAATGAGAGATATGACGATGATGGTCATTAGGGTTATCCCAGTCTTCGAACCACTCTTGCAACTGTCCGTATTGCCCTACTTGCATGGGAGGAAGTTGCCTTTTTAATGACAGAATGGTATCACAGAATTGCTTGTCCAGATTCAAAATCTGTGCTGCTGAACGAGTATTTGAAAATAAATCGGATACCAACTGATTGTCCATCGTGATACCTGCAAACAGATTGGCTTTCCCTTTCCAAATACTAGGCGAATTCTCTGGAGAGTTACTAGGAGTGACTACCAGATAACCGGTATTGGGATCTCTTACTAAAAAATCAACAAAAAATTCTGAAGCACTCTTCAGAATAGGATACACGGAAGCCAGGTATTCCTTATCACCCGAATAGAGGTAACGGTCCCACAAATGTTGACATAACCACGCATTACAGGTAGGCCACGGTCCACAATAAGCCCTATCTACAGCACCATTCATACGCCACAAATCCGTATTGTGATGCAATACCCATCCCCGGCAACCATACATCTCCCGGGCAGCCTCCTGACCGTTCTCATACAATTCTTTCACCATTTGTAGGAAAGGCTCATGCATCTCACGCAAATTGGTAACTTCGGCAGGCCAATAATTCATTTCCGCATTGATATTGGTGGTATAACGGCATTTCCAAGCAGGATTTAGTTTCTGATTCCAAATACCTTGTAAATTAGCAGGTTGTCCTCCCGGCTGAGAACTGGAAATAAGCAAATAACGACCGAACTGAAAATAAAGAGCAACCAGATGGGGATCATCGGAAATAGCGAATTCTTTTATCCGGACATCAGTAGGTTTATCAGCCTGCGAAGTGCGTCCCAAATTCAGAGATACACGGTTATAGTATTTTTGATATGCACTGATATGAGCCTGTAAAGCTCGGGCATAATTCTTTCCGGCATTCTTCATGGATACCTTATTACGCCCGGATGGATTTCCGGATATATCCTTATAATTCACAAAATTAGTGGCCATGGCGATATAAATAGTAGCACTATTAGCATTAGTCACGGATAATAATGTATCTCCTGCCACACTCTTTCCACCCTGTAAATCTAACTTCAAATCTGCACGGAAACAAATAGAACCTTTTGTGAAATCGTCTCCTTTAGTTGTGCCTTCCAAAATCAAGGCATTCTTTCCAGAAACGGTAACATCCACCTTCTGAGGACAAGTCAGGGAAGCGGAAAAAGTAAGTTTTCCCGGTTGAGAAGCAGTAAGGCGGACAATGACCAGCTGGTCGACAAAAGAGGTAAAGACCTCACGCTTATAATCTACTCCATTTACAGTATAAGCAGTCGTGGCTACAGCTTTTTCCAAATCCAATTCACGACGGAAGTTTGTATAATTTTCATGACTAGGAAAGTCCAGACGCAAGCTGCCCACTGTCTGATATGGCATCCCGAAACCGTTCTTGGAGAGGATTTTTTCACCTGCCAACGCTTGAGCTTCAGGATATCTACCAGCAAAAATTAACTGACGGATGGTCGCCAACGCTCCTTTAGCCTCAGGATTATAATTTTTATAAGGAGAACCTGCCGATACTGTTTCCTCATTCAATTGAATCTCTTCGGTTACAGGATTACCATATACCATGGCTCCCAATCGTCCATTTCCCAAAGGTAATGCCTCTTCCCAATATCTGGCAGGCTTATCATACCATAATACAGGTTTTTCCTGAGCATCTATGCTGATGCTGACTACAGATAGCAAAACTACAAGTGCTATTTTTAATAACTTACGTGTCATTTTATAATTAAATTAATAAATATCATCGACTTTTATAATGGAGAAAGAAATCCATTCTCTATCAACCAAGCTTCAGCCAACTCCGGCCACATGACCGTGCTTCCCCTTTGTGCACGCAAAGAGATGGCATGCCCGCCGACAGGAAACAGATGCAACGAAGATTTCTCTATTCCCGCTTTATACAAGGCTGTATAATAAGCGATGCTGTTCAAAGGAGAAACAGCCTTGTCATTAGAAGCATGAAACAAGATAGCCGGTGCCGTGTTACCATCCACTTGTTTTTCCAAAGAAAACAAGTTTCTGAGAGCGATATCCTGTTCCCGCTTTCCCAACAGATTTGTCCGGCTCCCTTTATGAACAATAGCGTCATCCATAGAAATAACCGGAGATATCAATACAGCAAAAGAAGGTTTACAACTATATGCATCCAGTGCATCGCCCACTTTTGACCAGTCTTCATCAATAGCACACAATGAAGCGGCCAGATGACCGCCGGCAGAACAACCCATCACTCCCACTTTATGAATATCTATTCCATATTCCTCCGCATGAGCACGTATATAGCGAAGAGCACGTTGTCCATCCTGCAAAGGAGCTTTGTAAGATTCTATTACATCCGGTGATTGCGGGAAACGATGTATCAGGACAAAAGCCGTTACTCCCAAGGTATTATACCATTTTGCCAATGCGATACCGCTGATTTCATGCGCCAGTTTCACATATCCGCCACCAGGAATGATCAATACCGCCGTACCGGTACGCTCGGCTTTTGACGGTTCATAAACATGAACAGCAGGAATTCCGACTTGTACCACACGTTCCCTGACTACAGAATCTTTAAGAACTATACCTTTGCTATTGGGCATATTATTCTGCCACAAAGGAATTATTTTCTGAGCCTGAAGAGTAACCGTCATCAATGCCATCAAAAGAAAACCTAATAAAAATACGAATCTGTTCATTACTTTATACTCCTTTAAAATCCTGTCCATTTACTGTTACATTCTCAAAGTGAATGTTTTCAACACCAGTCACCTTATTTATTTCCGGTTTCATCACTCCATCAAAAGTGCAATCTTTCACAAAAATATCTCGCGCCTGTATTTTATCCTCAAAACCATCCAGATGCAAAACATACTGACTTTTCTTACTTGTGATATTTTCCAAATGAATATTGTGAAAATAAGGAAGATACGGTCCGTCATCCACATGCCAATATTTCAATTCAAAGCCTAAAATAGACTCCTTACATTCACCTACCCTAATATTCCGGATAAATATATTTTCTACTTCGCCTCCTCGCATGGCATTTGATTTTATACGGATAATACGGTCGAGTTCAGGACTGTCCATGGTACAATTTTCCACCCATACGTTACGGCATCCTCCGGTCACTTCACTGCCAATAGCTACTCCGGCATGACCATCCTTCATTCTACAATGACGGACTATAATATTCTCACTGGGGATATTCCAGTAACGGCCATCTTCATCACGTCCCGATTTGATGGCGATACAATCATCACCTGTATCAAAATCACAATCCTCAATCAATACATTCCTGCATGATTCCGGATCACAACCATCATTATTATAGCCATGACTCTGCATTTTGACTTTCCTGACAGTGATATTCTCGGACAACAACGGATGAATAAGCCAGAACGGAGAACGGTTGAGAGTAAATCCTTCCAATAGAATATTCTTACATTTATAGAGGTTGATAAACTGGGGGCGTATACCATTCTCTCTCATAAAGACACGTTCTTTAAAAGGAATAGAATCCTCTTTCATTTCATACAACAAAGTTTTCTCATTTATTTTCTTACCATCTTCCTGTACAATACCACGAATTCTGTTTTCACTGAACCAATTACTGCTATCAGCCTGGCCATCCATCACCCCGTTACCAGTGATGGCAATATTAGTTTCTCCATAGGCATAAATCAACGGAGAGATATTGTAACAATCTATTCCTTCTATGCGAGTCTGCACAAGGTCGAAGAAGAAGGGATCTGTAGTAAACTTCAGTACCGTACTGTCAGATAAATGAAGGTTTACATTGGATTTCAAACGGATGGGGGCTGTGAGAAACTCTCCATCGGGAATAATAACTTTCCCACCTCCCTGCTCAGAACAAATAGTTATGGCCCTATTAATGGCATTCGTATAAAGCGTGTCTTTTACGTCATGATAATCCGTAATCACGAAACTTCTCTCAGGGAAGACAGGAGGTACAATTTGATTATTAACCTCGGTCATTTGATTCCACGGAGATACTTCTTTTTTATCACATGAAGATATGGCTGTTGTCAGAAACAGCAAAGATACCAAAATTTGAGCGGTTCTTGTCTGCATAGTATTGTATTATGTTTATAATTCTATGCAAAAATAGGACAAGATACCTATACAGCCATTGCAGTATTTGGGGCATTAATTATACATTTTGTTCAACAATCGTTTTATGCTTTAATCTGTACTCTTTTGGTGTACATCCCATTGCTTCTTTGAATACTCTGCTGAAATATTGCGGAGTAGTGAATCCACTCATATATCCTACTTCAGATACAGTAAATTCATCTTGTTCCAAAAGTTGGACAGCCCGTTTAATCCGCATCGTCTTTACAAAATCTACAGGAGAAACTCCCATCAAAGATTTCACCTTCCGGTAGAATACAGTCCGGCTCATGCTCATAGCTTCTGCCAAATCGTCAATTTTAAATTCAGAATTCTGAATGTTTTCCTCCACACTCTGAAGAATATTCCGGATGAAATCATTATCAAAATGAGTAACTTGAGGAGTAGAAGGAGTAAGTTGTTCCATAAGACTAGTATCTTTCTCGCCTTCTCTCATCTTTGAAATGTAATAATCATACAATATTTGCCGTTGTTTGAGTAAGGAATCTACTCTGGCTTTCAAATAAGCAGAACTAAAAGGTTTCGTTATATATTCATCTGCCCCGTATTCCAGTCCTTGGATTTGGTCATTCAAAGAAGACTTGGCAGATAACAAAATAATAGGAATATGACAAATATCATTGTTTCCTTTAACCCGTTTCAGATATTCTATTCCATCCATTTCGGGCATCATAATATCACTGATCACGATATCGGGTAATTCTCTCAACGTCATTTCAAGTCCTTGACAACCATTACCCGCTTCAAGAACCACATACTCCCTAGCAAGCACACCACAGATAAAATGGCGAAGTTCTTCATTATCCTCAATAATGAGAATCCGTGTTTCCTTATCTTCTTCCTCTTCTGTAAGCTTATCGGGTATTGCCACCTCCTGTCCGGAATTCTTGCTGTCCGCTAGAATAAATTCAATATTGGCATCGGCATCGAAAACATCACGGTTACCCGGCAGTCTGATAAAGAAACTGCTACCTTCACCCAGTTTGCTGTCTACTCTGACAGTACCATGAAGCAGATTCAGTAATTCTTTGACCAATGAAAGTCCTATACCGGTAGACATATTGGGATCAATCTCATCCAAAGTATCAAAACGGGTAAACAGACGATTGAGCTTTTGGGCATTAATACCTCTACCCTCATCTTTCACCTGCAAACACAAAATCTGTTTCTCGCAAGTAACAGATAGGGAGATACTTTTCTCATCAGGAGTATATTTAAAGGCATTGGACAATAAATTAAAAAGAATCTTCTCCAATTTGTCCACATCCGTATACATAACAAAGGAATCGAGAGGACAAAACAACCTGAAATCAATACGATGCGTATGAGCCATAGGAACAAAATTACCGTAGATTTTTAGAATTAAAGGGATTATATCTACTTGTTCCACCAATACTTTCATCTTGTCATTCTGTATCTTGCGAAAATCCAATATTTGATTGATGAGCCGCAACATTCTGTCTGTGTTTCTTTTGGCCACTTGCATATTCTCCATGCCTGCATCAGATAATTTCTCATTACTAATGACTTCGTCAATGGGACTGGCTATAAGCGTCAACGGTGTACGAAGCTCATGGGATATATCAGTAAAGAAACGCAGTTTTAAGTTGGAAATCTGTTGTTCAAAATCTATCCTTCTTTGCAGGTTAGTAATGCGTAACACAATGCAGATCACTACCAACATAATCACCACGGCCATGGTGATATAGAGCAATACCGCCCAAACAGTTTCACCGAACACAGGATCAATATGTATGGACAAAGATGCCACATTATCAACCCATACCCCATCGGCATTAGTGGATTTGACTTGAAACAGATAATCGCCGGCAGGTACATTCACCAAACTGGCAGAACGATTATTTCCAAGCTCTATCCATTGGTCATTCAGTCCCTTAATTCGATATACGTATTTTATAGCCGGAGAGTTAACATAGTCCAAGGCAGCAAAAGTTATAGTGAAATTACGTTCATCCGGCTGCAGGTACTGAGCCTCATCGTTACTATATATGTCCTGCCTGCGAGAAGTATTATTCTGATAAATGTCAAGATGGGAAAAAACGATAGGAGGAACGAAATCACTCTTATGCAACTCATCGGGAATTATACATAACGCACCATATAGTGACCCTAAAAGCAATTTACCAGAAGATAGCAAAACAGGCCTAGTCTCTGCCATCTGTATCTGATCTTTATACTCTTCGAGCAGATTCAGGCCAGCATCAAATTTGGAAATCTTGTTTTCTGAAACTATCCATATATTTCCTTCTTGATCCTCTATGCTGGACAGTGACAAATCCGGTAATCGGTCATTAGTGGCATTGTAATGTTTAAAGTTCAATCTTTCAGATAAACTGCTACCATCATCCAAAATATTAATACCACCACTCAAAGTAGTTACCAGCAGTTTACCACCCTTAGTTTGGGTTATATCCAATATATCATTATTGCTCAAACTGGAATAACGCTCATCACAAACATTATGAAAAAAACGAATCTCTTCCGGACGGGAAAAATCTGTAGAACAGGACAGCAATCCGCCAGTAGTACCTATCAAAATCACTCCATCAGCCACCTCATATAAACAACGCACTTTCTCACATACATGAATGGGATAATTATTGAGAATATTACCGTAATGAACAAACTTCAAATCTCCTCCTGCGGAAGCAGACTCAACCAAATTGATACCTCCACCGAAAGTGCCAATCCATATTCTTCCAGACGAATCTTGCAAAATAGAGAATATAGACTTGGAAGAAATGCTGTAAGGATTATCTTTATCAGGCAGGTAACAAGTTACCTGATAGTTGTCCTCCCCTTGAAAACGGAATAAAAACAAACCGTCTTCTCTAGTCCCCATCCAGATGTTATGATCCTTATCTTCGTAAATACAGTACACGTCAGCATTAAATGAGACAGACTGATCCGCCACTATTTTTCCTTTTTGCGAAATATTTCCTATCCACTGTCCTAACGAATCATAAAGACAGATGTTTCCCGGTTGAGTTTTATGATTCCGTTTCCAACCAATCCATACACGTTTGCGATGATCTTCCATCAACGAACGAGCAGACTCTTTATGTCTGTTGATTATATAATCCAACCCACTTTGATGAAAAGAAAGATATCCTAATTCACTTCCTGGAGTGGTATACCACAGATTTTTATGATGATCAATAAAATAGCTGAAAGCCTGAAATGAGATTGGTACTCTCACTCCTTTTTCATAAACATAAGCCTGTTCCAAAGATCTAGTCATCGGATCATAAAAGTATAACTCACCTTCTACAGGATTCACCCAAATACAACCATACTCGTCCTCATGTATAAAAGTACAGGGCTTGGTAAAAGGAACTTCCTTTAACTTAGGATAACTTAACAAGATAATATCCTCAGTAGTACAATCTAAACGAATAACCCCGCCCGTGACCCCCAGCAACCAAAAAATACCTTTTCTATCTTGATATATATCAGGACTGATCTCTACAGGCATTTTATAAAGAGTAAACTTGCCTGTTTTCGGATTATAAAACCGAATCTCTTTTCTCTGTAAAATAGCGATTTTATGATCAGATAAAGATTTCAGTCCGATAATCTCAGACATAGGTTCATTGGGGACACATGGAACAACATTTTGACTCTGATAGTCATATCGGGCAAAAAAGCCTTTTGAAGTAGCAAGATAGATATCATCTGCATTCTCTACCATAAACTTAAAAGGCATAAGATTTGCCATACTCTTCTTTCCTACAATCGTAGCTCCTTTATTTGTCAGAATCCATTCATCTCCATCCTTGTCCTGCATCACAATATAGATACTGTCTCCTATGTTATTTTCTATTTTTCCAGTATATAATTGCACTGACTCCGTAGCAGGAAATCTATTTTCATCCAAACGGAATAACTCATTTTGTACACCTACGGCCCATGTTATCCCTTTACGCAATACATACAGTTTTTCAACTGAGTTTATCACCCCTTTGTTGAAAAGAAAGGGATCTTCATACTGACAAGTACGGGTATTAAACAGATAACAATGTTTATCATACGTCTGACACCAAATATTATTCAGAGAACTTTTTTCAATATTGGTAAAACGATGATTTGTTATACGTACATCACTTTCAGGATAAGTTTTATAATTAGTAAAAGAATATCCATCAAAACGCTCTAGTCCGTTCCACGTAGCCATCCATATATAACCATTATCATCTTGAATGAAATTCTGAATATTTTTCTGTGATAACCCATCCTGAACTGAATAATATTTAATATCAATCAAACTCTGACCAAACAAAGGCAAGGCAGAAAAATACAACCATATAAGAAGAATCTGTTTCAACATAGTATTTACCTTTTTCAACCACACAAATATCGGAAAAAGATGTCACAAACCAATAGCCTGAATAGTTATTACAATGATTAGACCTGTTTTTATAAGAAATTCTACCATAAGTAGCAATATCACACCATAACCTCCCCTTTCAAAAGAACTCTGCCGAAGTATAGCTTCGGCAGAGAAAAGAACAAGATGAACGTCTATCCAGACATTCACAATGCTAAACCATAAACTGATCTTTAAAAATTAACAATTCATTATTCTGTCCAGTCCTCCACTATAGCCGAAGGATCCGGATTCAATATAATAGCTTGGTTATTAATAGATTCAAACTTACTAAAAAATAAATTGAACCATGGACAGCAATATCCTTCTTTAGAGTTCATACGATACCCCACCGGACAATTGGTACCTAGATACCCCCGTGTAACAGGCAATTCTAAACGCTTATAATCCCAATAAATAATACCCTCTCCCCAAAATTCTATCCTTTTTTGCAAAATCAATTCCTTACGAAAATCCTCCATAGTAGATGCCGTACATTGATAGGAACTGTAACGATAAGTTTTCATAAAATTCTCTAAAGCAGAAATTCCAGCACTTACCCCCTGACTAGCGGCTATTGCCTCAGCATCAATAAAATACATTTCTTCAACACGCATTAAAAGATTATCTATCGGTGCACCTACATTGGCGTCAATCATATTGCCTTCTTTCGGCTTGAATTTTAAATGAACATATGCAGGCACCTTTTTAAAATTCTCATCGGTGAACAATGTATGATATTTAGTACCTGGAGCCTTTCCAGCATCTTCAGGAGCAATCCAAGTTTCTTTGCGCCAATCATCATCCGAGATTTGCTCAAATAAAACCTTACTGATCATTCTGTGTGCCCCATAGGAAATTCCTCCTACCCCAAATGTCTGTTCTGTACACAAGTGCCCTGCCAAATTAAGCCATACACTGTGAATATTCTCTTTATTCATGATTCCTCCCCACATCCATGCACTTGTCTGAATAGAGTTAAAGGCCGTAAAATAGTCTTTTCCACCATACCATTCCAATTCTGTCAATGGAGCAGCACCACTTTTAACTATAGCCTGTCTTGCACAATCGGCAGCTTTAATATAACAATCCTTATCCGAATCTATATCTAAATCCACATTCTGGATCAGTGCTGCCAAATCATTAGAATACTTTTCAAATCGCGTACCCAATTCTAGCCAAAAACGAGCTTTTAATGCAAATATAATGGACAAATCAGGCATATTCTTAGTAGGCCTCAAGTAATCAGCTAATAGAACTTCTGCATTCTCCAAATCATCCAAGATATATCTGTAAATAGTATAAAAAGGAACCCGCGGATTATTACGTGCTTCTGCTTCCGTTATATTCTCACCAATGATAGGGACTGTTAATCCATATACCCCATTGGTAGCAGCCTCGTCATCCAGCTTAGAAAATCCAGTCTTCTTAAACTCAAACAGACGAGCCATATCCATGTAAATCATCGCACGAAAGGCTTTGGCTATTCCTACATATTGCCTATTTGTTTCTGTAGTATTATCAAGATCCACAATACGGATTAAATTATTGACATTATTCAAAAATTTATAGTAGTAATAATAAATAGAATTCACCTCTGAATTATCAGCCAAGCTACGGCACAATCCGAAAGAATTATAATAATCATAACCAGATTTATATATATAAAAATCCTCACACATAACTTCTCTTATAATACCGTATGAGGTATAGCCCAAGTCCCAAGTATAACCTTGTCCATAAGTATTATATGCATTAACAAAGCCTACCACGGCATTTAACATAGCATTCATAGCAGCTGGTGATTCTGCAATCTGCTCGGAAATAGCGGTAGAGCTTTTGGGAAAGGTCTGTTCGATACAACTGCTCATATTTATACCTGTACCGAAAAGCAGACAGGCAACTACCGCTGTTTGAAATAATATATTTTTCTTTTTCATCGTCTTAAAATTTTTGATTATAACTAAGTTAGAATTGAAGACTGATACCTCCGGAATAAGTACGGAACGGAGCTATCTTTCCTGATGTACCTACTCCTGAAATGGAACGGCGAGGATCCAAGCCTTTTCTTTTTGACCAATAGTATACATTATCGCAAACAAAATATAAACGTAAATTTTTAATTTTCAAATGAGAAGTCCAACTATCAGGTAATGTATACCCCACTTGAATATTTTGTAGATTCAAATAGCTTCCATCAATCAGAAAGCGGTCTGACGAACCAGTCGTATTCAGATCATTGAAATACCAACGTGGAATGGTTGATGAGGGATTTTCTGGAGACCATGCCTTTAGCACATCTTTATGCCAACGGTTACCTACAGATGTTGCAGTTGGGTTACCCATCATACCTGCATAACCGTAATCATAAGTCAAACCACCAACCAAATAGGAAAATTGAGTAGAGAGATCAAAACCATGGAAAGTAATGGAAGTGCCAAAACCACCATACAAATCCGGATTAGGATCTCCACACAAATAAAAGTCGCCTGTAGAATAAGTGGTCGTTGTTTTTTCCTCATTGGTTTCTTTATCCGTATAATACCACAGTGAAAGTCCGTCCTCAGACAAACCGGCAAAACGTTTCATATACCATGTATTGATAGGCAGATCCTCACCATAATATCTGCTTCCATTCATATATCCTCCATGACCATCCATAACAGTAGTCTTTTTCTCATCTGGCAAATAAGTAATCTTATTCTTATAGTGTGTCAGATTCAGATTTATTTTCCATGTAAAATTCTTTTTATTAACAGGAATATAGTTCAGTTCCAGTTCAACACCCTTATTCGCCATATCGCCGATATTATCATAGTACCCAGGATAACCCAAAGAAAGAGGAACATTGAACCAATTTAACATATCAGTAGTCTTACGATAAAACAATTCAACACCACCATTCAGTTTTCCTTTAAGCAGTTCAAACTCAACTCCCAAATTCATGTTAGTATTCGTTTCCCAAGTTATATCTTTTTTCCCCTTACTATTAAAAGACAATGAAAGTTCATCATTACTATTCACTATATTATATCTGTCTGTATAATTATATGAACCTATATTATCATTACCTTGCTGTCCTATGGAGAACTTTATTTTGAGCATATCAATCCATTTCACATCAAACCAGTCCTCTTTAGACATTAGATAAGCACCGCCTACAGAATAAAAATTACCCCACCAATGATCAGGATGAAAACGCGAAGAAGCATCACGACGATAAGAAGCCGAAAAATAATATTTTGCATCGTAATCATATAAAGCACGGAAAAAATATCCCTCCGTATTATAATCATTCGAATAAGAAGCAGCACTTGAACCATCTATAACAGCCCCATTCAATTCATGGTTTCCCCAATATGAAAACATATTTTTCTTGGATGCGGATAATTCTGCATAATTATATTTATAACTCTCATGTCCCAACATTACCGAAATATTATGTTTACCAAAATTATGGCTATAATTCAATATCTGCTGTAAGTTTAATGTAGTAGTACGATAATGATACATTGTCACTGTGCCATTCTGTTCTGCACCAAAACCATAATATGGATTTGTTGTAGTATAATATCTGATTTCATTAACTGTGGTTCCCACATTAAATGTAAACTTAAAATCTTTCAAAAAAGTAATATCTACAAATGCATTACCATTAAATGTATTACCATTCCTATTTTCTTGGTTAAGCATAGATGACTGAATAGAAGAATTAGGATGGTTAGGACGTGCCAATCCCAGTTGTGCCGTCGCTGTTCCATAATCATATACTTTCCCATTTAAATCCGTCAGAATATTTCCATCAGCATTCCTCACATATACAGGATAGATTGGTGCCATGCCCTCTGTAAAGCTGGATAAATCCGTATCATACTTTTCTGTCAAGGAAGCACTATTACTATGTGTATAACTGATGTTAGCACCATATTTCATCCATTTTTTTGCTTGGTACAAGCCTTTAAAACGAGCGGAATATCGTTCATAATTTGAACTAGGAACAATTCCATCATCTTTTAAATAACCAAAAGAACCATATGATTGCATCTTATCGGTTCCTCCAGCAATATTCACATTATATTCTTGACGCAAGGCAGAACTATAAGCTTCATCAACCCAATCATCCGGATAAAGCATATATCCATTAACCACCCTGCCCAAAGTTGCATTGGGATTCAGCTTTCCGTTCATACCAATAAGATTTTCGTTTTCAGGATAACTATACACATTATAAGTCAAACCACCATTTTCCTTCGTATTACCCACCATATTTTTATTAGCTTGAGCATAAGCCTCTCCTTCTGAAAGCCCCTTTACATACCTCAATTGATTATATAATGCCTTATAATGTGCTTCATAATATTCACCCGGATCTTTGATATAGTCATAATCAATTGTACCACGAGTATTCACTCCCCATTTTGCACTAGCCGTAACAACAGCTTCACCAGCTTTTGCCTGCTTGGTAGTAATAATAATAACACCATTGGCACCACGTGCACCATATAACGCATTTGATGCTGCATCTTTTAAAACGGACACTGATTCAACATCAGATGGGTTGATATTGTTCCATCCTCCCTCATAGGGCATACCATCTACAATAATAAGTGGATCATTATCCGCATTGATAGAACCAATACCACGAATTATCAATGTTGGAGCATCTCCTCCCGGCTGCCCAGATCCACTTGTCATTTGTAAGCCTGCCACTTGTCCAGCAAGTGCCTGAACGACGTTCGTTGTCTGTCTTTTAGAAAGTTTCTCAGCATTTACAACTGAAGCCGATCCAGTAAATGCCGACCTTTTGGCTGTACCATAAGCAACAACCATCACTTCATCCATCATTTCAGACTCTGTAACCAATACTACCTTGACAAAAGATTTAACATCAACCACTTGGGTCTTCATACCAATAAATGAAACCATTACTTTCTTATCAGTTGGTTTAATATTATCCAACACAAATTTACCATCCACATCTGTTATCGTACCATGTGTAGTTCCCTGTATCAACACAGAAGCTCCTACTACCGGCAATCCATCATCCTTGGAAAGAACAATTCCCGACATTTTGGTTACTTGAGCCGATAAATGGCCTATTACAACTAATAAGCACATTAAAAACAGAACAATGCGTTTTCCCATACCATTTAGATTTTTTTTAATAGGTTTAATATGATGGAAACAAATATATTAAATATAATCGATGAATAAAAACTTTATTCACTTTTTTTCTTTATATTTTTTAAAACGATAAGTGTTTTGTGCAAAAATTACATAATAAAAGAAAATATCAAGCCTAAATTATTTAATAAAAGAAGTATCACTTTTTTAACTTCAAGAATAATTCTAGTATGTAGAAATCGAAGTTTCCAAACTGAACCGAGATGTGGGAAGCGTTGTAGAATTTTCAAACTGAGCCGCAAATATGGTGCAATTTTACTAAAATAAAAATCACAAATATCTAATAACTAGATATTTGTGATTTTATTTTGTACTCGAAGCGGGACTTGAACCCGCACAGCCGCAATGGCCAAGGGATTTTAAGTCCCTCGTGTCTACCGATTCCACCATTCGAGCATCCTCGACGAGAGAGAGCGGAAAACGAGACTCGAACTCGCGACCCTAACCTTGGCAAGGTTATGCTCTACCAACTGAGCTATTTCCGCCTTTTGTTTTAACGGATGCAAAGATAAGTCATTTTATAATACCAACCAAACTTTGCACCCATTTTTTTATTTACAATCGTAAAATTCCCTCTATTTCGGCCAATTCTTCATTAGTAAAGTTCAAATTATCCAATGCATGAAGATTATCTGCCAACTGTTTCACAGAACTTGTCCCCACAATAACAGAAGTCATTCGTTCGTCTTTCAAGACCCATGCCAATGCCATCTCAGCCAAAGTCTGGCCACGACGAGCGGCTATTTCATCCAACCGACGTGCTTTTCCTACTTTATCTTCTGTCACTTGATCTACTTTCAAAAATCCGGTAGAACGGGCCGCACGAGAATGTTCCGGAATACCATGCAGATATTTTTTAGTCAGCAAGCCTTGCGCCAAAGGCGAAAATGCAATAAAACCGGAGCCTTGTTCTGCAGCCAATGGCAATGATTTCTCCTCTACAGTACGGTCAAACATACTATAACGATATTGGCTAATGAGACACGGCACACCGGCAGCCCTCAACATTTCATAAGCTATTTTAGCTTGTGCTGGAGGGTATTTTGAAATACCCACATACAATGCCTTTCCTTGTTTCACTATATCAATCAATGCCTGCATTGTTTCCTCAACAGGAGTCACCCCATCATAACGGTGACTATAGAATATATCAAAGTAATCCAAACCGGTACGACGCAAACTTTGATCAATGCTGGCCATTAAATTCTTACGCGAACTGTTTCCTCCATAAGGTCCATCCCACATTTCATGCCCTGCTTTTGAGGAAATAATCAATTCATCACGATAACCTTGAAAATTTTCCTTTAAGATTTTACCAAAATTAATCTCAGCACTTCCCGGAATGGGGCCATAATTATTAGCCAAGTCAAAATGCGTAACCCCATTATCGAAAGCGTATTTAATCATATCGGTTGCCACACCGAAATCGTCCACACTGCCAAAATTATGCCACAAGCCTAAAGAGATACGAGGCAAAAGTAATCCGCTATTCCCACAGTATTTATACTGCATCTTGTCATAGCGCTCTGCTGAAGGTTGATATTTCATGATCATGCGATTTATAATTGTTTCTATCTACCCAAAAGGGATTGTTCTGCCTGCTCCATGACTGAGAAGTTAAAACCATCTACTACCTGTTGCATCAGATTTTCAATTCTGTCATTACACAAATTACCTATACTACCCTCATGAGTATGATGTACCTTCTTGTTGTGAGTAAATTTTCCGGCTTCTATATCCAAGCCCACCTTCTTATAAGCATCACGGAATGGCATGCCCTCAGAAGCCAGACGGTTAACCTCTTCCACACTAAATATATAAAGGTAACGATCATCATCCAGAATATGCTCGTTGATTTTAATCTTGTCCATAATATAGGCAGCCATTTGCAAACACTCCTTCAGCTCCTGAAAAGCAGGCAGGAATACTTCTTTTATAATCTGCAAATCACGGAAGTAACCCGAAGGCAGATTGTTCATTATCATCATAATTTGTTGGGGGAGAACCTGTATCTTGTTACACTTAGCCCGTGTCAGTTCGAACACATCGGGATTCTTCTTATGGGGCATAATACTGGAACCAGTTGTACACTCGTCCGGAAGTTTCACGAAGCCAAAATTCTGACTACTAAACATACAAGCATCAAAAGCCATCTTAGAAACGGTTCCGGCAATAGAAGCCAAGGCAAAAGCTACATTACGTTCCATTTTGCCACGTCCCATCTGCGCATATACCACATTATAGTTCATCGAATCAAAACCCAGCAGACTAGTAGTCATCTCACGGTTTAGCGGGAAAGAAGAACCATAACCGGCAGCAGACCCCAACGGATTACGGTTGCACATTTTGAATGCGGCCTGCAGAAACATCATATCGTCCACCAAACTCTCTGCATATGCACCAAACCACAAGCCAAATGAAGAAGGCATCGCTATCTGCAAATGGGTATATCCCGGCATCAGCACATCTTTATATTGATTGCTTTGAGAAATCAGCACATGGAAAAGCCGCTCTACTGCTTCGGCCACTTCTTTTAATTCCGCACGAGTAAACAGCTTCAAATCCACCAGCACCTGGTCATTGCGTGAACGTCCACTATGAATTTTCTTCCCGACATCTCCCAACTTACGCGTCAACATCAATTCTACTTGCGAGTGTACATCCTCTATACCATCCTCTATTACAAACTCTCCCTTTTCGGCAGAAGCATAGATATTCTTTAATTCCGCTAACAGCATTTCCAATTCTCCGGCCGTAAGCAAACCAATACTTTCCAACATGGTGATATGTGCCATTGAGCCCAATACATCGTGTTTAGCCAGATAAAGGTCCATTTCACGGTCACGTCCTACTGTAAAACGATCTATCTCCTCATTTACTCGGACATTTTTTTCCCAAAGTTTCTGTGCCATATTTTTCTTTATTTTTTAATAAGGAATCATCGATAACATCTCAGCCAGTTTATCCACCCCATCCTGTAAAGGTTTAGTAACCATCGCCTTCATAAACATATTCACTTCTGCACGAATAGTTACTTTCAGTTTTGCCTGCCCAGCCTCTACAGGCAAAATCTGAATCCACAAATTCATAGGGACCGGAGATTTTTCACTTTCGAATTTAACACATTTACAAGGTTCACGTTCTATAATACGCAAAGTAATGCTTATGCCTTGTACCGTAAAACTTAAAGAATCACAGTCGAACTCCATACCTTGTACCTTGTCAGCCAATTTATCACGTACAGATTCCAAGTTACTTAAATCCGACAACTTATTAAACACCTGCTCCTGACTATAAGGAACATATTTCACACTACTCTCAAATTGTGCCATAATACCTGCTCTCTAAAACACGAAAAGAACAATCCGGAAATCCATAAAAATTTCCGAACGGTTCTCTTCATATTATATTTGTTTTAAAACTATAACTTATTTGCCTGCCTCCCAATGAGCCGGATCCTTTCTCCAGTTATCTAAAACAGAAACATCCTCTTCATTAATATATCCGGTTTTCAAGGCCGAATCCAATACAGCTTCATAATTAGTCAGAGTAACCAAGTTCACTTTTGCTTCCTTGAACGCTTCAATTGCCACCGGGAAACCATAAGTAAATGCAGCGACCATACCAATCACTTCACATCCGTCACGACGGATAGCTTCAACAGCTTTCAAGCTACTGCCGCCAGTTGAAATCAAGTCCTCAATAACTACGACTTTCATACCAGGACGAAGTTCACCTTCAATCAGGTTTTCCAAGCCATGGTCTTTCGGAGTAGAACGAACATACACAAACGGCAGATTCAATTCTTCAGCCACCAAAGCTCCTTGAGGGATAGCCCCTGTCGCCACACCGGCAATAGCATCTACCTGACCGAACTTCTCCAGGACAATACGGCTAATCTCAAGTTTCACAAAATTACGAAGAGAAGGATACGAAAGAGTTTTGCGGTTATCACAATAAAAAGGCGACTTCCAACCGGATGCCCAAGTAAAAGGATTAGCCGGCTGCAACTTGATAGCCTTAATCTTCAGTAATTTCTCTGCGAATAATTTTTCTAAAGTCTTCATAACTCAACTATATCTGATAAATATTGTGCAAAAATATAGAAATACATCGAGATAATGAAAAATCGGACAAGGTATTTTTCTAAAAAATAGTTGTTGTTATCAAGATTCCCCTGCCAATGCCAAAGTAAGTACACTGATACGTAATCCGGGTATGCCACGAAAGGCATCAGCGCAAGAAACAACCGTAGCCCCTGTTGTCAGCACATCATCCACCAACAATAGATGCTTTCCTTCCAAGCCATCGGGGAAAATACAGGCAAACAAATTTCGCACGTTTTCCCATCTTGCATATTGTCCTTTATGCGTCTGCGTATCAGTATATCTGCTTCTTATCACAACTTTAGTGTTCATAGGAATACCTGTCACCACCGAAACTCCCCGTGCCAAACATTCACTCTGATTATACCCCCTTAAACGTTTTTTTTACGTTGATGTAACGGGACAGGAACAATCAAATCTATCCCATCAAAAAAATGAGAACACATAAGTTCAGATGCCATCATCCGCCCCATCACTTCACCCACTTCTTGATTACCATGATATTTCAGTTCATACAACAACTGTCGGACATTCCCTCCCTTTGCATAATAAAGAAAAGAGGTGGCATGCTCCACCGGTATTTTTCCCCAGAAGTTACATTCTACAATATTATCTTTCCGTAAATGAAATTGAGTACGCGGAAGCCTTGACAAGCATTTCAAGCAAAGCACTCTCTCCCCTGATATAAGCTGCCGCCCACAAAGCAGACAACTATGTGGGAAAAATAAATTCCAAAGATCAGTCCAAATAGACATCATCTTCTCCGGTTTGTTTCACACAACGGCAAACAGCCTCTATTTCAAATCCTCTACCAACAGCAAAACGAATCAATTTCCCATTCCGTTCGTATTCCGTACATGCTTTCACTCTACTTCTTTTCTGCTCGATCAAGCCAGACAGAATCTCCACATACTCCCGTTCATCTATCTCCTCCAACCCTTCGGCTATAACATCCGCAGGGATCTTCTTCATGCGCAAAGCCTGACTGATTTTCACTCTGCCCCATTGGTTAAAGCGATATTTATCACGAACAAAAGCCGAGCAAAAACGCTTCTGGTCAATGTATCTCTCATCCTGCAAATGCCGAACGATTTTCTCCATCACTTCCGGAGTTGCCCCCCATTGTGATAATTTAGCCTCTACATCCGTTACACAACGTTCCATTGAAGAACAATAAGCTTCTGCCTTATACCTCAACTCATTCTCACTTAATTCTCCTTTCATCTCATTTTTCCGCTTTTATCATTCTATCATTTTGAAAGAGATCTTTCCTCAATTCTATATTTTTGTATCCCAAACCAGCTAGCATATCCACCGTCTCCCGGCCATATTCCTGATTAATTTCAAAATAAAGCCTTCCACCAGACACTAACATATCCCTACCCAATTCTGCTATTTTCCGATAAAACAGCAATGGACTATCATCCGGCACAAACAAAGCCAATTCCGGCTCCCACTCCAAGACATTAGCACTCATATTCGCTTTCTCCTTTTCTGTAATATAAGGTGGATTGCTGACAATGACATCAAACTGCTCACCGGCAGGAGAAGCAAGCAGCACATCCCTTTGCTCAAGAGTTACACGAACGCCGTTCCGCCTGCAATTACGTTCTGCAACTTGCAACGCCTTTTCTGAGACATCCCATGAAACGACCTCCGCCTCTTCCAGATTCTTGGTCAAAGAGACAGCGATACAACCACTCCCCGTACCAATATCCAATATTTTAACCCGACCATACTTATGTTCCCGTATAATCCAATCTACCAACTCCCCCGTTTCCGGACGTGGAATCAATACATGTTTATTCACTTCAAAAGTAAGACCATAAAACTCTTCAGTGCCTATTATATATTGAATAGGTTCTAGTTTTTGCAGACGGACCAGAATATCATCCAACCGTTTCTGCTCATTCACTGAAAAAGTAGTATCTTTGCCTGCATACAATTCAACAACAGACATACCGAAGACTTGTGTAAGCAGCAATTTAGCCATAGGTACAAGTTCTGTATCGGGGTAATACCCCTGCAAGGTTTGTTTTATGTAAGATACAACAGGATTCATAGTGTCATTTTATATGCAAAAGTAAGAATTTAAACAAGACTGTTATGACAAAAGATGAAAAATATATTTCCCGTTGTCTGCAACTGGCACACAACGGACTCTGTAACACAGCTCCTAATCCGATGGTAGGTGCTGTCATCGTATATCACGATACCATTATTGGAGAGGGCTACCACATCCGTTGCGGAGAGGCACATGCCGAAGTAAACGCCATACGTTCCGTTAAAGACGAAAATCTGTTGAAGGAATCAACCATTTACGTAAGTCTGGAACCATGCTCCCATTATGGGAAGACCCCTCCCTGCGCCGATCTGATTATAGAGAAGAAAATCCCTAAAGTCGTGATAGGCTGCATGGACCCGTTTTCTCTGGTAGCCGGCAGAGGTATCGAAAAACTGCGCAAAGCCGGTATTGAAGTAACTGTAGGTGTATTAGAGGAGGAATGCCGGCACCTGATAAGACGCTTCATTACATTCAACACACTCAAACGCCCATACATAACCTTAAAGTGGGCAGAATCTACCGATGGTTTCATCGATATAAACCGCACAGGAGGAAAACCGATCAAACTATCCAATCCACTGACCAGCATGCTGGTACACAAAAAACGCGCCGAACATGACGCTATATTAGTAGGACGACGCACGGCATTACTTGACAATCCCTCCTTATCCACCCGGAATTGGTACGGCAAGCATCCCGTACGCCTGGTAATAGACAAAGAATTGACATTACCGCGAGACCTGGAACTTTTCAGTGGCAGGATAAAGACATTCGTGTTCACCCGAAAATCCCCCCATCAGCCAAACACATTAACAGAATACATATCTTTGGATTTTAGCAAAGACATCCTGCCGCAAATAATGGAAGTATTATATCAGAAAAAAATACAATCACTTCTAGTAGAAGGAGGAAGTATTTTATTACAGTCTTTCATAGATTCCAGTCTATGGGATGAAGCCTTCATAGAAAAGGTTCCACTGTGTTTGAAGAATGGGATAGAGGCACCTTCTATTCAAAAAAAATACTTTAAATTGAATAAAATATACTTTGGAAGAGAAATAATGCATGCCGTCCATCCACAAAACCAAAGACAAAATGTGGCTGATTGACAGAGAAAAAGGGCTAGTTTATCTATAAATTAATATAAAACTTGCCCTAAAACTTCTGTATAGAAAAAAATCTTCCTACTTTTGCGACTTGTAACAATAGACTCATTTGCAAATGAAAATAAAGTTTTTGACTGTCATCACAAGTCTGCTTACTGCAGCTTTTATGATTACATCTTGCTTGGACGACAACGAAGTAGAAACAGAATATAGTTCAGAATCAAGCATTACCGCTTTTGCTATAAAAGATAAAATTGAAACTCAATATACCGAAAAGGTTAATGGCAAAGATACAACGCTGACATTCACCGTTGATGGTACCAAATACCCTTTTGCCATCGACCAAGGCACAAGACATATCTACAATGTAGACTCCCTGCCAGTCGGTACAGACATCAGCAAAGTTGTAGTCAGCATAACATCAGATGGTATCGGAGTTTTTATTGTTGCAGAGGACAAAGATTCGTTGTGGAATGAAACCGACTCCTTGAATTTCGAAAAGCCTATCCAATTTAAAGTTATGGCAATGAGCGGAGTCTATGGGCCTATTTATAAAGCTGAGATTAATGTACATAAACAAGTTCCCGACTCATTGCAGTGGAGCCATAGAGGAAGTAGTTTCGACAACACCATCCAGGCACAAAAAGCAGTCACATTAGGAGATTATATTTATGTTTTCGCACAGCAAGACAATGGTGCCGCTGTTACAAGCACCCACATCAATGATGGAGGAACCTGGACACCCTTACAGGCTTTACCTGAAAATATGCTAAATGCGGACTATTCTTCTGCCATGGCATGGGGAGACAAATTATACATACTTGCCGACAATGACCTGTACTGTTCCTCTGATGGAAAAAGCTGGAGCAAGATTGGCACTAACACCAAATTCGAGAAGCTGATTGCCGGCGTTCATTCAGAATATAACCGCAAATTGTACGCCATAGACACCAACAATCATTTTATGGAAAGTACGGATGCTATGTGGGATACTAATGGAGAGGTTCCGGCCAATTTCCCGAAAAATCAGATATCATACACAGCTTACCCGTTGGTAACCAATAAATCCATAGACCGTATGGTACTAATGGGGGAAAATCCCATTGCGACCGACACGACCTCTACTGTATGGACCAGACTGACCACAGAAGACAGTTGGGCAGATTATCCTACAGCCGCATACGATAGTTTTTATTGTCCCAAGCTGGCTAATATAGCCATGATTCATTACAACGACCAATTATACGCTTTCGGTGGTCCGGGCAAAAGTTTCGGTAAGGACATTCCCGCCTTCAGCCAATTCTATGAATCAACAGATCAAGGCGTTACATGGAAACCTGTTTCTAGATATGTATTTTTCCCAACAGAATTCCCCGATCTATACCATCAGGCAGACGGCAACTATTCTTATGTTATAGACAAAAATAACTTTTTGTGGATTATATGGAGCCGAAGTGGAGAAGTATGGAGGGGAAGAATCAATAAGTTGGGATTCGATTCCAAGGAATAAAGTCAAAGAGAGTCATATAAAATAGATTGCGACATGCCATATAGAGAGCAAATAGACAAAAGCCGTATACCTGCCCATGTAGCCATTATAATGGATGGAAATGGAAGATGGGCTAAACAACGTGGACAGGCACGTAGCTCCGGACATCAAGCCGGTGCAGAAACTGTACACATCATAGCAGAAGAAGCGGCTAGACTGGGAGTCAAATACTTGACACTATATACTTTCTCTACCGAAAACTGGAATCGCCCGGTAGATGAAGTCGCTGCTCTGATGAGTCTTCTGATGGACTCCATTGAAGAAGAAACTTTCATGAAAAACAACATCAGTTTTCGCATTATCGGTGATACGGCAAAGTTACCGGTAGAAGTTCTGGAACGATTGAACCAATGTATTGAACACACCTCAATCAATACCGGCATGTGTCTGACACTTGCTTTAAGCTACTCTTCCAAATGGGAAATAACAGAAGCGGTAAGACAAATAACGATCAAGATTCAAAACAACAAACTAGCCATTGACGACATCGATGACAATTTGATAAGTGCGCATTTAAGTACAAACTATATGCCCGATCCAGATTTGCTTATACGTACCGGAGGAGAAATCCGCCTTAGCAACTATCTGCTTTGGCAATGTGCTTATTCCGAACTATATTTTTGTGAAACGTTCTGGCCGGATTTCCGCGAAGAAGAATTTTGCAAAGCCATTTATGATTATCAGAAAAGAGAACGCCGTTTCGGCAAAACCAGTGAACAAATATAAAGTTAGATAAAATGCTATATCGTATTTCACTTATACTATTAACGCTTACATGCCTATTTTGCTTTTCAACAGGCAGTTACGCCCAAGAAGCAAACGTAGAAGAAAACGACAATCCAGTCATACTTTATTCCGGAACGCCCAAGAAGTATGAAATCGGCGGAATCAAAGTAGAAGGCGTAAAAAACTATGAAGATTATGTATTGATCGGACTTTCAGGACTATCGGTAGGACAGACCATTGTTGTTCCGGGAGATGACATTACCACAGCTGTAAAACGTTATTGGCGACACGGACTGTTCTCTGATGTACAAATCATAGCTGAAAAAATTGTTGGAGACAAGATCTATTTAAAAATCATCCTGGCTCAACGTCCACGTATTGCGACATTCGTTACCACGGCGTAAAGAAAAGCGAGCGTGAAGATTTGGAAGCCAAACTAGGTTTGGTAAAAGGAAGCCAGATTACTCCCAACTTGATAGACCGTGCTAAAATATTAATCAAGAAACATTTCGATGAAAAAGGTTTTAAAAACGCCGAAGTGACTATTGTAGAGCGTGATTTGGCTGACAATAAAGACCAAGTGGATGTTGATGTAATGATTGACAAGAAAGAAAAGGTGAAAGTCCACAAGATCACCATTGACGGCAACACTGTGTTGAGTGACAAGAAGTTAAAGCGTGTCATGAAGAAGACGAATGAGAAAAACAAACTTGTCAACCTCTTCCGTACCAAAAAGTTCATTGAAGAGAAATACGAAGAAGACAAACAGCATATCATCGACAAATACAACGAATTAGGTTACCGCGACGCACAAATTGTTGTGGACAGCATTTCTCCATACGATGACCGTACCGTCGATGTGTATATGAAAATAGAAGAAGGTGACAAATACTATCTGCGCAACGTGACATGGGTAGGTAACACCATTTATGCTTCGGACTGGCTGAACGAGCAACTCCGTATGAAAAAAGGAGATGTTTATAACCAGAAATTAATGACCGAGCGTCTAACCGGTGATGAAGACGCTATCGGTAACTACTACTATAATAAAGGATACGTATTCTACAACCTTGACCCGGTAGAAGTAAACATAGACGGTGACTCCATTGACTTGGAAATGCGTATTCAGGAAGGTCCTCAGGCCTCTATCAGCAAAGTGCGCATCAACGGTAACGACCGTTTGTATGAAAACGTGGTACGCCGTGAGTTAAGAACCAAACCGGGAGATCTGTTCAGCAAAGAAGCATTGGAACGTTCCTATCGTGAGATAGCCCAAATGGGACATTTCAACCCTGAAAATATCCAGCCGGATGTTCAACCGGATCCTACCAATGGTACAGTAGACATCAACTGGAATCTGGAGTCTAAAGCAAATGACCAGGTAGAGTTCTCGGCAGGTTGGGGACAGACCGGTGTTATCGGTAAATTAAGTTTGAAGTTCACGAACTTCTCTATGGCAAACTTGTTCCATAAGAGTGATAACTACCGAGGATTCCTGCCACAAGGTGATGGGCAGACATTGACCATCAGCGGACAGACCAACGGTAGTTACTACCAGTCATATAGTGTATCGTTCTTTGACCCGTGGTTTGGCGGGAAACGTCCGAATTCATTCTCTGTTTCGGCTTTCTACTCCATACAGACAGATATCAGCAGTAACTACTATAACTCAGCTTATATGAATAATTACTATAATTATTACAGCGGTTATGGTAATTATTATGGTGGATATAACAACTACGAGTCTTATTATGACCCCGACAAATCTATCCAGATGTATGGAGCATCCATCGGTTGGGGTAAGCGTTTGAGGTGGCCGGATGACTACTTTACCCTGTCAGCCGAACTCTCTTACCAACGATTTATATTGAAAGACTGGAGCTACCTGTATATCAAGTTGAACAACGGAGAGTATATGTCAACTGGTAATTGCAACAACTTGAGTTTGAATCTAACTCTGGCACGTAACTCTACGGACAACCCGATTTTCCCGCGTCGCGGTTCTGAATTCTCGGCTTCCGTACAGTTGACTCCTCCATACTCATTGTTCAGTAACAAGGACTACTCGGTATACGGTAAAGATGATTATGATGAAGCGGCAAGCATGTTCAACTGGATTGAATACCATAAATGGAAATTCAAATCAAAGACCTATACCGCCCTTACAGGAGGTCAGAAATGTCCGGTTATTATGACACGCGCAGAATTCGGCTTGCTGGGTCACTATAACAAATACAAAAAATCACCTTTTGAAACATTCTACATGGGTGGTGACGGTATGACAGGCTATAGCACCAGCTACGCTTCCGAAACCATTGCACTGCGTGGTTACGAAAACGGTTCATTGACCCCTTATGGTAGTGAAGGCTACGCTTACGTACGTTTAGGTGCAGAATTAAGATACCCGTTGATGCTGGAGAATTCGACCAGTATCTATGCGCTAGGCTTCATCGAAGGAGGTAACGCATGGACAGATGTAAGCAAGTTCAATCCGTTCCAGTTGAAACGCTCGGCAGGTGTCGGTGTCCGTATCTTCCTGCCGATGATTGGTATGATGGGTATTGACTGGGCATATGGTTTCGACAAGATTAACGGCTCCAGCCGTTATAGTGGAAGCCAGTTCCACTTTATCCTAGGACAAGAGTTTTAATAACTAAAAACAAAGTGATTATGAAAAAGGCTATCCTATTATCTCTATTGTTTGTGGCTTGTGTATTCACAGCCAGCGCTCAAAAGTTTGCCTTGATTGATATGGAATATATCCTGAAGAATATTCCTGCATACGAACAGGCGAATACCCAACTGAATCAAGCTTCACAACAATATCAAAGTGAGGTGGAGGCGAAAGCAAAAGAAGCGGAAACACTTTATAAAGAATACCAGAAAGCCTCGGCTTCCCTGTCGGCCGCACAGAAAACGCAAAGAGAAGAAGCAATTGTGGCAAAAGAAAAGGAAGCAGCCGAACTGAGAAAGAAATATTTCGGTCCTGAAGGAGAAATGGCCAAAAAACAAGAAGCATTAATCGCACCTATCAAGATAAAATCTATGAAGCGGTAAAACAGATTTCAGAGCAAAAAGGATATGCGGCAGTAGTAGACAGAGGCTCTGCCCAAAGTATTATTTTCGCGTCTCCAAGCATTGATATCAGCAATGAAGTGCTCTCAAGATTAGGATATTCAAATTAATTTCCTACATTTGCAACCGATAATCCAAATTTGCAATAACTAATAAAAAATAGAACTATGTTTAAAAAAAATTGCTTTACTACTTTTACTCATCGTTCCGATGAGTGTATTTGCTCAGAAATTCGGGCATCTTAAATCTGCAGATGTACTTACTGTCATGCCGGAATTTACAAAGGCTCAGACTGACATCCAAGCTATGCAGAAACAATATGAGGATGAAATGAAACGTGCGACTGATGAACTGACCAAAAAATATACTGAATACCAACAGGAACAAGCCAACCTTCCTAAGAACATTCAGGAAAGACGCCAGAAAGAATTGCAGGAATTACAGGAAAAAGGAATGCAGTTCCAACAAGATGCACAACAGCAATTGCAGAAATCATACGCTGATATGATGGAACCTATCTACAAAAAAATTGAGGATGCCATCAAAGCAGTAGGCCAGGAAGGTGGATATACTTATATCTTTGATTTGAACAGAACAGAAATTCCCTACGTAAATGAAGCGCAGTCCACAGATGTAACTGCTGCTGTCAAAGCTAAAGTAGGAATCAAATAATTAAGTTAAAGACCTTTACAGGCACGGATTACACAGATTTCATAGGTTTCGAAACGTGAACATCCGTGTAATCGTGCCTGTATTATATAGCTATACTGCCATGATCCCATCTCTCCCCCCTTCAACCGGCCCTATCGGTGTATTCGACTCCGGCTACGGTGGTCTAACCATTCTGGACAAAATACGCGGACTGATGCCTGAATATGATTATATCTATTTGGGAGACAGCGCACGCTGTCCATACGGACCGCGCTCCTTTGAAGTTGTTTACGAATTTACCTTGCAAGCCGTAAGCAAACTGTTCGAACTAGGATGCCCTTTGGTGATATTAGCATGCAACACAGCATCGGCAAAAGCCTTACGCACCATCCAGCAGATCAATCTTCCGGTAATAGACGCTACCCGCAGAGTACTCGGGGTCATCCGGCCTACAGCAGAATGTATAGGAGAAATCACCCGAAGCCGGCACGTAGGCATACTGGCCACAGCCGGTACCATCAAATCCGAATCCTATCTTTTGGAAATACATAAATTATCTCCCGACATTGTGGTAACAGGAGAAGCCTGTCCCATGTGGGTTTCCTTAGTAGAGAATAATGAATATCAATCGGAAGGAGCCGACTATTTCGTCAAACAACATATCAACCGGCTGCTGGATAAAGACCCGGTGATTGACACCATCATACTGGGATGTACCCATTATCCGTTACTGCTTGATAAAATAAGACAGTTTACTCCCGGACATATCCGCATCATCGCACAAGGAGAATATGTAGCCCGAAGTCTGCAGGACTATTTGAACCGCCATCCTGAAATGGACGCACGTTGCGAAAAAGGAGGAAAGTGCCGCTTCCTTACCACCGAAAGTGAAAACAAGTTCGAGGAATCCGCTTCCATCTTCTTAGGTCGGCAGGACATAAAAGTAGAAAGCATAGCATTGGAATAACTTTCTTCCGGTTTACCTGTTATATATACCATCCATAACGCTTAATTCATGAAGATATGTATACAAATAAAGTAAAGAAGATAGCTGCGGTACACGATTTATCCGGTGCAGGACGAGTATCTCTCACCGTCGTTATCCCTATCCTCTCATCCATGGGCTTTCAAGTCTGCCCTCTGCCCACAGCCGTATTATCCAGCCACACCCAATACCCGCACTTCTCCTTCTTGGACCTCACGGACGAGATGCCCAAGATTATCAACGAATGGAAGCAACTGAAGATACAGTTTGACGCTATCTATACAGGCTATCTGGGCTCTCCCCAGCAAATACAAATCGTATCCCGGTTTATTGATGATTTCCGACAACCTGACAGTCTGGTTATGATAGATCCTGTTTTGGGAGATAACGGGAAATTATATGCCAACTTCGATGAACAAATGATTATGGAGATGCGCCATCTCATCCGGAAAGCCGATGTTATCACACCTAATATGACCGAACTCTTTTATCTGCTTGACAAACCTTATAAAGCAGAGAATACGGACGCGGAACTGAAAAACTATCTGCACGAAATATCAGAACACGGTCCCGGTATCGTCATTATCACCAGCGTACCCGTACAAGGTGACCCGCACAAGACTTCCGTATATGCATACGACAGGCAAGGAGACCGTTATTGGAAAGTTACTTGCCCCTACCTGCCTGCTCATTACCCCGGCACAGGTGATACATTTACCAGTGTGATAACCGGCTCACTGATGCAGGGAGACAGCCTGCCTATCGCCTTGGACCGCGCCACACAGTTCATCCTGCAAGGCATCCGCGCCACTTTCGGATATGAATATGATAACCGAGAAGGAATTCTGCTAGAGAAGGTATTGCACAATCTGGATATGCCAATCCAGATCAGCAGTTATGAACTGATTTGAGGATCCCGAAAGTAGAAGATTTGTCCCCCGGGAAAGAAGCTTGTACCAAGCCCTATTACTCCGACGATTAAGGTCGTTTTTCCTTATAGCTAACCCTTATCATACAGTTAACTACTACAGACTCCGGCAGTGGACTGTACAGTCTACTGCAAGAGTTTATACAGTCCACTATATCAGACTGTACAAACCACCGGAAGAGACTATAGTACACAACCATAAAAAAGAACTTAACCATAAAACAAAATAGGGTTAACCACAAAGAAGAAAAGACTTAACCAGATAAAGCCATAAGGCCAAAAGACGAAAAGAGTAAAACCAAAGAAAGCAGCCAAATCGTACCGTGCAAACCAACAAACATCAGCCGTATCAACAATAATAAATAAATTACCTGCCCAGCAGCCTGCGGCTGAGATAACGCACGGGATACCACACAGAAAGAAAGCCCACCACCAGCACAGTGACAAAAACTATAACAATATCCCATGCATGGACACTGACCGGATAGGCATCCACCACAAAATTGCCACCGGAGTTACCACCTCCCAGCGAAAGCAATCCGAATTCCTGCTGGATAAAACAAAGGATCAAGCCCAGTGCCACTCCGATAACCGCACCCATCAATGAAATCATACGCCCCTCGAACAAAAAGATACGCGTAATCAACTTGTCGCTGGCCCCTAAATTGCGCAATGTCACTACATCTGCCTTCTTATCTATAATCAGCATGGACAATGAGCCTATCACATTAAAGCAGGCTATCATCAGGATAAAGGTAAGGAAAATATAAGAGATCAGCTTCTCTATCTCCATAATGCGGAAAGTATCCGCTTGCTGCTCATACCGGTCCTGCACCCGGAAATCATCTCCCAATATTTTCTGTATCTTCGATTTTACACTCCCTGCATCTACATCCGGCTTCAATTTCAATTCTACCGAACTCACTTCTGTGTCATACTGAAACAACCTACGGGCAAATTGGAGGGAAGTCAAAATGTAAGAAGAGTCATACTTCTGTTGGTTCACCGCAAAAACAAGGCCGCTGGAATATAAATCGGCAGAGTTAAAGCTGGAAGCAGGATTGGCCATATTGACTTTAACTCCCCGTTTGGGAGCATAAATCTCTAGCGGATTGAGGAATTTGATACCCGTTCCCAAGATAGAAACCAATTCTATGCCGGGAATGGCATAATCTACCACTTCATCATGCAACACGAATTGCCCCCGGCCGAAAAGGATACTGTCAATAGCGGTCAGATCCTCGAAATTATCTTCAATTCCTTTAATCACCGCCATGGTCTGACGATCTTTATACTGAACCATCGCATTCTCTTCCAAAGACTCAGAAAAAACAGCGATCTCCGGCATCCGGCGCAAAGCTTCTATACGCGCTTCTTGTCCGTCAAAAACCTTTCCGGTGACAGCCGTAATTTTCAGCTCCGGGTCAAAAGCCGTAAAGAAAGTAGCTACCAGATCCTGGAAGCCGTTAAAAACAGACAAAGTGCATACCAATGCCAATGTAGCCAAAGCCACTCCGCAGACGGAAATGGCTGAAATAACATTAATGGCATTATGCGACTTCTTGGAAAAAAGATAACGCTTCGCTATATAAAAGGGAAAATTCACCGTCCGGTTCTACTTTTTCAACAGTTCGTCTATACGTTCGGCATAATCCAATGAATCATCCACAAAGAATTTCAACTCGGGAATGATGCGCAACTGATGGCGTACCCGTGTTCCTAATTCATAACGGATGGATTTCATATTATCATTGATATTCTTTACTATTTCCTGGCTCCTCTCAGAAGGGAACACGCTGAGATAGACGCGTGCAATACTCATATCGGGACTGATGCGGACAGCACTTACCGACACCAAAACACCATTCATGGACTTAGTCTGAAGCAGGAAAATCTCACTCAACTCCTTTTGGATCAAACGAGAAATCTTATTTTGTCTGGTCGTTTCCATAATTAATAATTATTCAGTTTGCTAATTTGCTAATATGCCATACGGTTCATAGCGCAAGCTATGAGCACATTATTCAACATTTTTTTTATGATTGTCAGCCCGTCGCGCAAGAAGAATCACCTTTTCAACCCGTTTGTCGGCAGCTACCAAATCATTAAATTTCTTTATTCCAATAGTCTGAAGATCTGTATGATGCGGTTCCCCCAATACATGTCCGTCCCACAATGTGTTGTCGGCAATGATATATCCGCCGGGTGATAATTTCTCCAGTACCATTTCGTAATATTCAATATACTTCCGCTTATCACCGTCTACAAACGCTAAATCAAAGGTAATGTTCATGCCAGGCAGCAACTTCAGCGCATCACCTATATAAAATTTAATCTTGCCGGCGTAAGGCGAACCTTCCAGCCAGGGACGTGTAAAGTCCTCCTGCTCATCGTTTATCTCAAATGTGTGCAACATGGCCCCCTCTTCCAACCCTTCGGCCAGGCAAAGTGCGGAGTAGCCACTGTAAGTCCCGATTTCCAACACCTGACGGGGGCGTATCATTTGCACAAACATTTTCAGCATACGTCCCTGCAAGTGGCCGGAAGCCATACGGGGACGTAAAAGCTTGACGTGCGTATCGCGATAAAGTGCCTTCAGGTAATCACTTTCTTCGTCAATGTGCTGAAGGATATATTCGTCAATAGCGTCCGTTTCTTTCATTCCTATCTTCTATTTTTATAGGTAACGGTTGCGGTTGGGCAGCACATAGTCCATAGCATACTTCAACACATCTCCCACTACATTGATTTCAAGGAAAGAAGTCTGAGTACCTTGCTTACCGCTGCTCAGATAGGCCACCATGTCGCTTTCACTCAAAACGCCATCATCCAGCAATTTACGCAAAGCAGCGAAATAATATGCCTGTCCGTTAGCCTTTTCGGGCATATAGATAGCCTCCACCCCATATGACAAAGCCAGATGACGCATCGTTTTTTCTTTATAACAGATGGCCAATACAGGATATTTGCCACGGAAAGCAGCAATATTACGTGCGGTACGCCCGCTGAAACTGTCGGTAATAATGGCGCGGATATTCAGTTTGCTGGTAGCCTTTACTGCCTGTTTTGCCAGGAAAGCAGTTACGTCATTGGAGTTTTCATCCAAAGGAATACGGATGTCATTCTCGGCCAGTTTATCTTTCTCAGCCTGCGCTGCAATCTTGGCCATCGTCTTCACGGCTTCCACCGGATACTTGCCGTATGCCGTTTCTCCACTCAGCATCAATGCATCCGTGCGGTAGTAAATAGCATTGGCAATATCGGTCACTTCAGCACGGGTAGGACGCGGATTATTAATCATGGTATGCAACATCTGGGTAGCAACAATCACCGGTTTCTTTGCCAGAATACATTTCTTTATCAACAAACGCTGAATGCCGGGGATTCGTTCCTGAGGAACTTCAATGCCCAAGTCACCACGAGCCACCATGACTCCGTCGGCCACTTCCAATATTTCATCAATATTGTCCACTCCTTCCTGATTCTCGATCTTGGCGATAATCTTAATGTCGCTGCCGTATGCATCCAGTATCTGGCGGATATCCAGCACATCTTGCTTATTACGAACAAACGAATGTGCTATGAAATCAATGTCCTTTTCAATAGCATACAGTATATTGTTACGGTCCTTTTCTGTCAAAGAAGGGAGATTGATGCGCACGCCCGGTACATTCACACTCTTACGGTTACCCAAAGTAGCTTCATTCTGCACCTCGCACAACAAATACTCGTCTGTCTTCTCAATCACGCGCAGCTCCAGATCACCATCATCAATCAGAATATCGCCATCCACCTGAAGATCATGCACAAAACCGGGATAAGATACAGCAATACATTCACGGGTCGTTTCTTGTGCTGGATTGCCTACAATCTTTACTTTGTCACCAATCTGATAAGGAATAGGCTCGCCGCCTGCAATAGCAGTAGTACGCACTTCGGGACCTTTTGTGTCCATCAATATGGCAATACGGTTGGAAACCTCACGTACATTGGTTATCAATTTTTCAAAACCTTCACGTGAAGCGTGAGCCGTATTCATACGGACCACATTCATACCAGCCTTGAAAAGATCTCTTATAAACTCTACCTCGCAACGCTGATCTGAGATGGACGCTACGATTTTTGTTTGTTTCAACATCATAATCTTATCACCTTATATTATACCTAAACTTTTTATTTTCTCATCAACAAAGCCTCAATCGCCAAACGATATGAATGAAGCCCGAACCCACAAATTACTCCCACACAAGCGCAAGAAATCATCGACTTATGGCGAAACTCCTCACGGGTATGTACATTTGAGATGTGCACCTCAATCACAGGAGCTGTCACGGCGCGGATAGCATCCTGTAAAGCAATGGAAGTATGCGTATAAGCCCCTGCATTCAAGACGATGCCGTCATAATCAAAACCCACTTCGTGTATTTTATTGATCATCTCACCTTCCACATTCGACTGATAATACGCTATTTCAATGTCCGGATAAGTACGGCGCAATTCCACCAGATAGTCTTCAAATGAAACAGCACCATAAATGGAAGGTTCCCGTTTGCCTAATAAATTGATATTAGGTCCATTAATAATTTGTATTTTCATATTTATACTATATCTGAACTTTTTCTACCTTTGCAGGGAATTTGGGTACAAAGGTAGAAAAAAGAAATGAAAAGAACCGAGAAAACAGACAAGATATTGGTGAAATACAGGCAATATTTAAAGTTGGAGAAATCGTTATCTGACAATACGGTAGATGCTTATCTTACTGACCTGGACAAGTTACTGGCTTATCTTACATTAGAAAATATCAACATTCTGGATGTCCGGCTTGAAAATCTGGAAGATTTCTCAGCCGGATTACATGATATCGGCATCCACCCCCGTTCGCAGGCACGCATCTTGTCAGGCATCCGCTCTTTCTACCGTTTCCTCATTATGGAAGATTATCTGGAATCCGACCCAACAGAATTACTGGAATCCCCCCAGACAGGTTTCAAACTGCCCGAAGTAATGACGGTGGAAGAAATAGACTTATTGATAGGCAGCATAGACCGCGGAACCAAAGAAGGTCAACGCAACAGAGCCATATTGGAAACACTTTACAGTTGCGGACTACGTGTTTCCGAACTCTGTAATCTGAAATTATCCGAACTTTATTTTGAAGAAGGCTTCATCAAGGTGGAAGGGAAAGGAAGCAAACAGCGGCTGGTCCCTATTTCACCGCGTGCCATCAAGGAAATCAGGCTCTACTTCACCGACCGTAACCTGATGAAAATAAAGCCGGGATTTGAAGATTTTGTCTTCATCAGCAATTTCGGGAAGAACATCTCCCGCATCATGGTTTTCCATATCATCAAGGAACTGGCAGAGCGCATCGGTTTGAAAAAAAAATCAGTCCTCATACCTTCCGCCATTCTTTTGCGACACACTTGCTGGAAGGAGGCGCCAACTTGCGTGCCATACAGTGTATGCTTGGACACGAAAGTATCGGGACCACAGAAATTTATACACACATAGACCGCAATATGTTACGCAGTGAAATCATAGAACACCACCCCCGTAACATCAAATTCAGAGAAAAAGGTAAATAAAGGTTCTATATTCTAAAATATTTTAAGATAAATTGAAAAAAAAGCAGGCTAAGAAGCTAGCACATAATAGAGTTTTTCCTATCTTTGTCCCCAAAGAGACGCACAAAAACGTACTATAGCGAATTTTACATTACAAACGTTAAATTAATAAAGTAACTATGATTAAAAAGTTGTATTTGCCCTTAGTGGCTTTATTGGTCCTTGCCCTGTCATCATGCGGCAAGATGGGAGAATTGTCTTCTGACTATTTCACAACTAACCCTGAAGTGCTTGAAGCAATCGGTGGTAAAGTGCCTGTGACAATTAATGGTAAATTCCCCGAGAAGTATTTCAAGAAGAACGCAACTGTTGAAGTTACCCCTGTTCTGAGATGGAAAGGTGGCGAAGCTAAAGGCCAGCCTGCTGTATTCCAAGGAGAAAAAGTAGAAGGAAACAATCAGACTATCGCTTACAAAGCAGGTGGTAGCTATACGATGAAAGCTTCTTTCGACTATGTTCCCGAAATGGCAAACTCTGAACTTTATCTTGATTTCAAGATTACAAAAGGAAAGAAATCATACACTATTCCTTCTGTGAAAATCGCTGATGGCGTTATCGCGACTTCTGAACTGCCTACTGCTGCCAGCTCTAACGCATCATACGCTAACGATGCTTTCCAACGCATTATTAAAGATGCTCAAACTGCTAACATCATGTTCTTGATCCAGCAAGCTAACTTGCGCAACAGCGAATTGAATTCTGACGATATCAAAGAATTCCATAAGAAAGTGGCTGAAGTTAATGCTGACACCAAGAACTACAAACTGAATAACATTGAAATTTCTGCATACGCTTCACCTGATGGTGGTGTGAAACTGAACACCGGTTTGGCTGAAAACCGTGAAGCAAACACAGAAAAATATATGGAACGCCAGTTGAAGAAAGGCAAGATTGATACTAACCTGGATGCAAAATACACTGCACAAGATTGGGAAGGTTTCCAAGAACTGGTATCCAAATCAAACTTGCAGGATAAAGATTTGATCTTGCGTGTTCTTTCTATGTACAATGATCCTGAACAAAGAGAAGCTGAAATCAAGAATATTTCTTCTGTATACAAAACTTTGGCTGACGAAATCCTGCCTCAGTTACGTCGTGCCCGTTTAACTGCCAACTATGACATCATCGGTCGTAGCGATGATGAAATCAACGAAGCATTCAACTCTGATCCTAAAGTATTGAGTGTAGAAGAATTATTGTACGCTGCTACACTGACTAACGACAACGCCCGCAAAGAAGCTATCTTCAACAAGACAACTCAACTTTATCCGAACGATTTCCGTGCTTATAACAACCTGGGTGAATTGGCATTCGCTGCCGGTGATGCTGCTAAAGCAGAAAACTACTTCAAACAAGCTGCTTCTAAGAACGCTAGCGCTCCTGAAGTAAACGCTAACCTTGGTCTTTGCGAATTGGTTAAGGGCAATGTTGCAGCTGCTGAAACTTACTTAGGCAAAGCTACAGGTGCTAATGCTGCCGGTGAAGCTTTGGGTAACTTGTATATCAAACAAGGCCAGTATGACAGAGCTGTCAACTCATTCGGTGACGCTAAGACTAACAGTGCCGCTCAAGCTCAGATTTTGGCTAAAGACTATAACAAAGCAAAAGCGACCTTGTCTGCAATCAAGAATCCGGATGCAATGACTGACTACTTGATGGCTATCGTTGGTGCTCGCACAAACAATGCTTCATTGGTAAGCAGCAGCATCAAGAGCGCAATCGCAAAAGATCCTTCAATGGCTGAAAAAGCTGCTAACGATCGCGAGTTCGCTAAATACACCGACGCTATCAAATAATATAACTAGATATCATCTTGTCTAGTTTTTAGATGATTATTACTGTAACCGGAGGCTTCGTGATGAAGCTTCCGGCTTTTTTATGTAAAATAACCTTCATTTATACCTGCCTTTAGCCACAAAATGCGTATTTTCGCAAAAAATATCTTGAAATGAAAAAATTACTATTCTTTCTTTTCACTCTTGTTGTGCTGGCAAGCGGCTGCGGCAAGAAAAATACATTCACCTTAGAAGGAAGCATTAAAGGACTCCCTTCAGACACTATATTAGTATTTTATCAAGAGCCCGATTACAAGCTAGATACCATACTCCTCTCAAAAGGCAAATTCACTTACACTATTACCCCTGACACATTTACTATCTTTTCATTACTATTAGGAGAAAAACAAATCTTGCCGATATATGCTGATAAAGGAGAAAGTGTCACCCTAAACGGAATGGTCGGAGAGATAGAGGTTAAAGGAAAGGGAGAAAACGCACAACTGGCAAAACATATCCAGTACCTTAACACATTAGGAAATAACAAGACTGCCGTTATGGCTGCTGTGGATTCATTAATTAAAACCAATCCACACTCGTATAGCAATATCTATCTGATAGACAAATATTATGTACAGGACTCGCTTCCTGACTATAACCACATAGATCAACTGATAAAAGGATTAAGCGGTATCATAAAAGACACACCTTATATTATAGATCTCCAGAATAAATTAAGTGAGAAAAAAGAACTGACAGATCATCGCTACGTTTCCAACATCTCGTGCACGGACAGAGAAGGAAAGACCATCAACTGGAACAGCGTAAAAGGGAAATATGTCCTTTTGGATTTTTGGGCAAGCTGGAACAAAGAAAGCATTGCCACACAAGATTCTTTAGTACCCGTACAAAAGGCATTGAAAAAAAATAAGTTTGTTATTATCAGCCTCTCCCTTGACTTGGACAAAAAGGAATGGATGGAGAAAATCATTCAAAGAGACACCACACAATGGAAACAAGTTTGCGATTTCAAAGGCTGGGACAATTCCATTGTCAAACAGCAAGGCATAACCCGGATTCCTGCCAATATACTTATAGGTCCTGACAAGCGGGTCATCACGCAAGATATACGCGGCAAAGAACTGATAGACAAAGTGAAACAGCTGATAGAACAAGATAAAGAGAAAGAAAAAGCCGCCAAAGAGGCAGAACGTACTCGAAAGAGACAAAATAAAAAATAAAAGAATGCTGGTAAAAGTCTATGGAGCAGCCGTTCAAGGTATCGACGCTACCATTGTAACTATTGAAGTAAATAGTTCACGAGGTATAAAATTCTTCCTTGTCGGTCTGCCGGACTCGGCCGTGAAAGAAAGTCATGAACGTATTATTTCCGCTTTACAGGTAAACGGATATAAATTCCCTACTTGTCAGATTGTAGTGAATATGGCCCCTGCTGACATACGTAAAGAGGGGTCTGCATACGATCTTCCGCTAGCAATCGGAATATTGGCCGCTACCCAAATCGTATCGGAAGAAAAACTTTCACGCTATCTTATTATCGGAGAACTTAGCCTAGATGGAAGCCTGCAACCCGTCAAAGGAGCTCTCTCCATAGCTATCAGTGCCCGAGAACAAGGTTTTGAAGGATTCATACTTCCCAAACAAAATGCGCGAGAAGCTGCTGTAGTAAACAATCTGAAAGTATATGGCGTAGAAAATATCAAAGAGGTCATCGAATTTTTCAATAATGAAGGCAATCTGGAGCCTAGCATCGTCAATACACGGGAAGAATTCTATGAAAACCAAAGTAGCTTTCCATACGATTTTGCTGATGTAAAAGGACAAGAAAGTGTAAAACGCGCATTGGAAGTAGCCGCGTCTGGAGGGCCCAAAAGATTTATTATAAAACATTTAACATAAAACACTAATATAGAAAGAGTTAAACAACAAAGTTTAGCTCTTTTTTCTTTTTCATCTACAACTATCCTAAAACTTTCATTACAATTTAATGCAAATAGATGCAAATCAATCATCAACATATTCATTTTTTTAAAACTTATTGTTATTGCCTAAAGATAGACCATAGTCCTATTTTAGACAACAAATTTCGACAACATCTATTCAATGTATCAGTAATGTCACCTCTTTCATTATTCATTCACTATTTTTTTAACAACTTATCTCTTAATTTAGCCTTCTAATATCTTTTCTATCCCAATAAGTAAAGTGAGTCAGCCTTTGCTTTTTCTATAATTTCGTCCATAAATTATTGTTCAATATTTATATTTGTTGTATCTTTAGGCTGTGATAGAGAGTCGGGAGAGAAAGTTGATAACGTCACACCCTTCTCTAAAGAATATTGCAAGGGACTACTGCTATTCACCTCTTTCTTAAAAGCAGTTTCTTCGGAAACTACTTTTCTTAATTTATCTTCTTCTTTTCGAGAAGCATCATAAGACGTTAACACCCAAAGTTTATTTCTAAAATTATCGTTTTCATCATAAAAACAAGCACAGACCATTCCAATACCAATATCATTCTCCTATAAACATTTTCCATCTATCCCTTAAACGCCATATCATCTTTAACAAAATAGAAATCTCTATATAACAAAAAATGCTACTTGATAAGACATCAAATAGCATTTATACTTTTCACAATATATCAAATTCATTCCTTTTTTTCATCCGTTTCCGAATTTAAGCTGTTTAAAATTAGTCTTACAGACTCTGTTTTTAACTTCTCTACTTCTTCTTTAGAAGGTTCACTAACAACTATTGATATTGATTCTCCATCTTCTTCCCATCTAGGATGTATAAACCATTCGCGCCTAGCATCTATAAATTCCTTAACAATTCTTCGCAAATCATCATCCAATAAAGAAAGAACCTTGCTGCGTATTCCATAGGGAATTCTATATCTATAAAAAGCTTCTGCAATCCCTCCTGTTATACAAGCCAGTGTATCACTGTCACCACCCAATGAAACAGCCAACCTTATGGCATCCTCAAAACTCCGACTCTCTAAAAAAGCAATAAGAGCTTCGGGAACTGTACCTTGACAGCTTTCATCAAATTTATAATCACAACGAATATCATCGCAACAGCGATTCAAATCATAGCCAAAATTATCTGTGATAAAACTGCGGATATATTCTTTTGATTTACCTTTTCTTGCCAAATAAATAGCCGATGCCGTAGCCTGAGCTCCTTTGATTCCTTCAGGGTGATTATGAGTAACCACAGCTGTCTCTTCCGCCACGTTTATTGTTTCTTCCAAAGAATCAAAATACCATCCCACAGGACTAACACGCATTGCCGAACCATTTCCCCAACTATTATAAGGCTTAGGATTCTTTTCATGCAGCCATTTGTCGAAACGAGCACCATATCCACCCATAGGAAAAGGATATTTAGAACCATAATACTGCATCACTCTCACCAAATCACCTCCATGAAGCAACCAATCAGCCACAGCTATCGTCATAATCGAATCATCAGTATAGAAAGATTCTTTACTGAATAAAGGAAAATCTTTCGTCTTTATATTATTAAACTCATATACAGAGCCTATAATATCACCTGCAAGTGAGCCTATCATATTAATAAAAAATCAATTCATAAACATTTTTACTCAAAAAACATAATATTCTACAATACAAATATGATAGATTTTTATATAAAACTGTCAAACATTGTTTTCCCACATTTTTCTTTCCAAAAAATCATTCTTCTCTTGTTCATCCGTTTTTCCTAAACAATGTAACAAAATTATACCCAAAACAGGAGTGAACAGAATACTAAAAAAAACCCAAGCCCCATTCTCTCTACCAAGCCGTACAGCCAACTTAGAAGCACATCCTATTAAAACAATATATACCACAAATATAGCTATACTATAAAGTGTTCCTAATAAACTCAAGATCTCCATAAATTCTACATTTAAAATTATCCCTCATCATTTTTTTTCTGTAGAAAGTTCACCATTTTCTACAAATGTACCCAAAATTTCCCACTTATTCTGATATTCTATAATATCTTTCTTGAATATATCAATAGGACCACCATTAAATTCCTTTCTTCTCTCAACAACAATATGGCTAGGAACAATATAAAAAATCAGGATGAACAGATAAATCACTAAACTTATTATTATAAATTACAAAAACATAATAATGATTATCCTTATCCACTGCATTCCCTACAGGAATAGCATTCCCCTTACGTACAGACTTCACATCAACAGAAATCCAACTTCCGTCATCCTTAGTAATCCTTATGTCAATACTCTTTTCATTACCCAAAGTCAAATATGCTTTTGCACCCAAACGATACAACATAGACAAAACCAAATGCTCACTCGCAATTCCAGTCTGATAACCACTACTCTTCTTTTCCATAATCAATATATTTGTATACTATTATTTACTAAAACCAGTATTAAACACGCTGTTTATCGCTGATTCATTCCATTAATATACAAATATATTTAATAAATTATTCCTATCAAAACATTTATTACATAATTTTTTCTAAGTAAAAGAAATAGGAAAAGGAAACACCAAGTTTTTTTCTAATGAACATTGATAGAAAATCTCACAAGCATTAAATTAAACTACTGAAAAGCCTGTTTAATTACGTTTTATTCCATTTCCTACAAAAAAGTGATTATTTACCTATCTTGCGTCTGTTTCTTTGTTAAAACTACATTTTAAACCCTTAAAGAACGATCAGCCATTCTATTCAATAAGTCCCAACGATATGGAGAAACGTTTTCCACAGACTTTTTCATTTCCTCATAAAAAACACTCACCTTATTAGTCAATTCATCTATAATAGAAATAAAGTTTTCCTTATCCAGTAGTAATTTCTCTGCTTCTTTCATAACCTCCTTTATATCATATTTATTTTTACTATTGATTTTTCCTTGTGCAAATTCCCTATCCAAAACTTCATATAGATTAAATTGACCCATTACTAAAGCAACACAAGAACGCTGAAACTCTTTCTTGCCACCAAACCTGAGTAAATCAACTTCCGATACAAATCCTTTCTGTATAATCATGTAGCCATCATACCATTTTTGCAATACTCGCAAATAGAAAACAGGACTATACAAGTCAGCCCCTCTTACTACACCGCCAAAAATCGATGTAACTTTTTTGAAACGAAACTCATATCGCAGCACGTTTATTTTTTTTAAACATTCTAAATTCTCAACCTCCCTATTCTTTTTCATCTCCGTCTTTTTATCATAAAAGCAAAGCTGCGAATCATACTTGTCAAAATACAAAGTTTCTTGTTTTATATTAGAACGAAAATAACCATCGCTATGAAGCAGACAATCCCAATATACCCAAGGAACATTAACCATAGAAAAACAGATACCAATATCAATCCTATTGATTACAGCCTGTCGCATAGGAACATTCAACTCATTACTCAATTTATTTATCGATTTTCTGACATCCCATACAGACAAACACTCTGCATAATTATAACCCTTGAAATATTTAAGCAAACTACCTTGCACTATCAAAGTAGTATTTCGCACTTCAATCTTCATATTCTTCAAAAAACCTACCACTCTATTTGAAGAAGTAGACTTTATCGATATCCTACACGGAATCTCTTCTAAAAAGCAAATTGCATTATCCAATTCACTTTCTTTTATTACAAATTTTATTGTATCATACATAAAAGTATCCTCTTCCTTTATTATTAATATAATAATATTATTTCACTTATTATTATAAACTCAATCCTGAGATTCCAAAAACTCATCAATAGTCCCTATACGATGGCGCAACATCCAATTTAGAATCTCAGAACGTCTAAAACGCAGGAAGGACCTTTTGTTCAGAGTGGATTTATAAAAAGGAATTTCGTGATTAGAAGTCTTTTTATAAATCGTGCTGCGAGAAAGACTTGTTATTTTACAGACTTCGTCTATACCAATAATATCAGACACTATCATGATGCTTTCTGAAACACCTGAATTTATTCTCATGCCTTTTTCCTTACTTGATTCTGCTGTAGAAACAGCTTTTTTTCTTTTTATCATATCTTTTTTTTAAAATTATGATGCAAAGAAAGGGCACTACAATTAATTTTTCAAATTCATTTTGCGACACAAAGCAAAACAAAATCGATATATACATCTGAATATCAAATATATATATCGATTTAAAAAAGCGCATTTAATTCAAGGAAGTTATTTTAAGACAGTATACGAGCTATTTCCCTCCGATAATCATCATAAGCCGTGGCTCTATGATGGCTGGCTATTTTCAAATCACCACCATCTTTATCCGCAAAAAACAAGTTAACCAATGAAGCAGAAAATTGTTTAGTCAACTCTTCGACAGCAACTCTCAATAGAGCCTTTGCACCTGTTCTAGAGGTATTCACTTTTATTTTATGCGTTACATCAGAAGCTTCAGATTTAAATATCTTAAAAAAATTACTGAATTCATCTTTGTTACAAAACAGAGATTTAGAACAAAGATATTCATAAACAAGTTTCAATTGCTCCTCCGAATAACAGGAATACATGGGAGAATTGCCGGTTCGTTTAAGACAATCCTTTAATAAACATGAGTAATTATGAAGATTTATATTTTCCAAATATAACAAATCAATCAATAGATGCGCGGCATAATTCCAATCCTGCTGAATACGTATTCCAATTCCACTCTCCTTTTCATATCCCAGCGAATTTATCTTATTACGGATATCGTCTAAAGTGACAGACAACTTGTTCAAGGCATAATAACCTCTCCTAAAAGCCTCTATATTATCACCCTCATTTATTATGCCGTATTTTTCATATTGATTTTCAATAAGTTCATTTATCCGAAAATATTCTTTTTCAAGCGAAGACTTATCATAGCCGACAACATTACGGATGTGTTTCTCCAATTCGGCAGCATCAATAATATCTTTAGTCATCATCAATTTCGCGATAAAATTTTCATATTTTTTCTTTCTCATAATTTTAATTCTTTATTATTATATAATGATTTCAATGTAACTTTCTCTATTTCAGCATCTCCAAAACTATCCAAATAAGTGTTTGTCGTGCTCAAGTCCTTATGCCCCATCACCTGACCAATCATTTCACGGGGAACGCCACTGCTCTGTAAAGTCATTGCCATAGAGTGCCTGCTGACGTAACTTGTTAATTTCTCTTGAAAACACAATTCTTCTCCTATTTCTCTCAGTCTCTCATTATACCTGCCCAATCTGCTGCGAAGATGATTGTACAGCTTCTCACCGACATAATCCTTGGAAACAAAAGGCAACAAATAATCACTTACCAACAAGGTATTATCTCGAAACCACTGAAGCAGCAGGCACAATTCATTTGTCAAAGGGATTCTGATGAATCTCGCGTTTTTACTATGCTCCGTCTTATGACGCTTATAGACAAGGTATTTTCCTCCTCCTTCCGATTTTATATTATCACGCTTCAAATATGCCATATCAATGAAGCTCATTCCATAACAAAAATAGGAAAACAGGAAAAGCCGCCTTGCCACTTCTCTAGGCTTATTCGCAAACACAGTATTCATCAGCTTGTCCAAGTACTCCTGTGAAAGATACCTTTTACGGGTTTCTTCCTCCAAAGCAGAGATACAGAAACCGTCTTTCCCGAAAGGATAAGAATTACCTGAATATTCCTTTGTTTTGATGGCACGGTTCAATATAGCACTCAAGGTTTTCATATCATGTTTACGGGTATTACCGCTCCATCCTCTCTTCTCCATGAATTGATTATAGGAATTCACATACTTTATATCTATCTCCTGAAAACAGAGCACATGAAGTTTCTTATCAAACAGCTTCAGATTATAAAGGAGCCTCTCCCACACGTGTGCATTACCTATATGTCCTGTGGCTTTCATCTCCTCTATGCAGAGAACTGCAAAATCAAGAAACTTACCCTGCTTACTCTTATATAAAAAAGCATCAGCAAACTGATTCAAAGTCCAGTCTATTTTATCATGCTCAAAATCAAGTTCAACATTCTGAACACGTGCCAATAATTGGACTAATCGCGCATTATACTCCTTGTAATTAGGACAGACACGCTTGTCACAACGGAAACGCTCACTTTTTTCGTCCCATTCTTCTTTCTTGCCATAAAGACCTAAAGAGATATACTTATGCTTCATGTTTTTTGTTATCCGCAACGAGACAGGATAACTTCCATTCTTTCTTTTATTTGCCGAATGAAGCAATAATTTGAATGTTGCCATATCAAACTAATTATAAATTAATAAATCAAGTGCAAAAATAAAAAGACCACAGTACAAACATCTTATAAATGATTCATAAAAAAAAAGTTAAAAAGAATAGCAACTCCACGAATTCCAAAAACTTTCATTTCTCTAACATATTCCTAAAACTTTAGAAATAACTTAATGCAAATAAAGGAAATCTAATACCATTACAGCCATCAACTATTCCACTGAGCAACAGAAGCTTATAAATAAAGCCAATTAAAAAAAAACGTTTTTTTGAGCAAAAAAGCGCCTGAAAATTTGCAAATTCCCCGTAAATACGTACTTTTGCACCCGTTAAACAAAACAACGGGGTGTAGCTCAGCCCGGTTAGAGTACGCGTCTGGGGGACACAACTTGATTATGATCGGTTCACCCGGAAGTGGAAAGTCCATGATGGCAAAGTGTATGCCAAGCATTCTCCCTCCCCTGTCATTGGGTGAAAGTCTGGAAACGACTAAAATACATTCAATAGCAGGAAAATTAGGAAAAGACAGCTCACTGATTGCTATTCGGCCTTTCCGTAGTCCCCATCATACAATCTCGCAAGTAGCAATGGTAGGTGGCGGCACCAATCCCCAACCGGGAGAAATCAGTCTGGCCCACAACGGTTTGCTCTTTCTAGACGAGTTGCCGGAATTTAATAGAAGTGTACTTGAAGTACTTCGCCAACCCCTAGAGGACAGGTATATATCCATCTCACGAGCTAAATACAGTCTAGATTATCCGGCCAGTTTCATGCTGGTAGCCAGCATGAATCCCTGTCCATGCGGATATTATAATCATCCCACACGAGCTTGCGTCTGTAATCCTGGACAAGTGCAACGGTACCTGAACCGTATCTCCGGTCCTTTACTGGACCGCATAGATATCCAAATAGAAATAGTTCCGGTTCCATTCGAGAAAATGGCAGAACAACATCATGCAGAAAGTAGTGCAAGCATACGCAAACGGGTTATCAAGGCCCGGAAAATACAAGCTCAACGTTTTGCTAACCATCCGGGTATTTACTGCAACGCACAAATGGAAGCCGGATTACTCCATCTGTATGCTCAACCCAATGAAGCAGGGCTAAAATTATTACAAACTGCCATGACACGCCTCAACCTGTCGGCACGCGCATATGGTCGTATTCTAAAAGTAGCACGTACCATTGCCGATCTGGACAACAGCGAACACATTACTTCCATCCACCTGGCAGAAGCGATAAGCTATAGAAATCTTGATAGAGAAGACTGGGCCGGCTAGTTTAGCTGCCGGGCTCAGTTTCCTTTGCATGATAAATGACCTGCATCAATGAATCCAGTTCAATGTAATTTGCAAGTATATCCTCTTCTTCATCGGTCATTTCCCAATCTTTATTCTCACTCTTTTTAGAGAAAAGTACATTCAAAATGAATTTATACCACGCATTCATGATTCTTTCAATCTAAGGTTTTCATCAAAAACAGAATAAGAAAAGTTTAGTTCATTAATCTTCCCTATTTTTCTCTTTTTTCGATAGCTTTATCGAACCTTTAGGAGAGAACTCAAATTTTCCTACATACCAATGTCCACCCTCTTCCAACTTCTTTTGATTCATATCTTTGATTAAAACAGAATCTGATTTAAATGCACCACCATTTTCTTCGCCGTCTATATCATTAAAATAGACTTTCTGTTCATTAATTCCACCTATACTCAAGTCTTCGGTCTTGAATTCTCCTTTTTCATCTGTATAAATTGTATCGGCAGGGAAAACGCCATTATTCCAATCTTGCCTTACGATTACCTGAATGTTTTTCAAAGGCTCATCCTTATCCGAAGTCACTGTACCTTTCACTAAGAATTTGCTATAAGGAGTACCATATTCACATCGTATCTCCAAATTCTCATCTTCATTACTGCAAGAAGCGAATCCAAGTAAAACCAACGCTCCGGACAATAACCGATGTACTGTCATTTTCTTTTTCATGTTCATAATCCCTAATAGTTTAAAGTCAGTTTTTATGTTATTTATCTTCTTTAGAAAGTTTTATTTCCATGTTGTATTCATAAGTACCTAAATACCAGTTTCCGTCTCCTTTCTTTATTTGTTTACTTTCCATATCCTTCATACAGACAGAATCCGATTTAAAAGTTCCTCCATTTGCCTCACCATCTATATCATTAAATATCAATTTCTTCGTATCGACCCATCCGTCTCTCATCATCTGTGAAACAAACTCACCTCCAGAATCTGTATAAATAGTATCATTCATCCGGACCAACTCCCCTTCTTCATCATTATAATATGCATTCTCATTTTTTACAATTACCTGAATGTCTTTCAAAGCCTTTCCGTCATCAGATATCACCTTACCTCTTACCCAGAAATCCATAGTAGGAGTTCCATATTCCACTGAGGTTTCAGCACAAGCAGCAAAACCCAATAAAGCCAGCACACCGCATAAGTTCTGCTCCAATACTTTCTTCTGTTTCATCTTCTTCATTCCTTTCTTTTTTATGGTGTTTGCAATCTTTTTAAATGACAGAACAATAAATCTCCATTTTCATCGCGCAGGTGCATGCCATTCCCTTTACAGAAACGAAAATATTTACAATCAGCACATTCATCTTTTTTCATCCATTCTCGGTCACGGTAAGGTTTGAATCTATGATTCCATACTTCCATAAAATCATTCTCATAAATATTTCCCTGGTGATAATCGGCACGAATACTGGGACAAGCAGAAATCGCTCCATCAATAAGAACTGAGCCGACCGATATTCCCGCCCGGCAAGCGAAGAAAGTATCGCGCACTTCAGCCTCATAATTACCTAGAAATCCCTCACAACCGTAACTTACATGGATCCGTCCTTCCTTACGGCTCTTCCTAATAAATTCCATTACTCCTCTGAACTCCTCATTAGACAATTGAAGTTCAGGATCTTTGGCTGCACGCCCTACCGGGAATATAGTAAAAAGCCGCCAACCTTTTACCCCCAAACTTATCAAGAAGTCTTTCAACTCCTCCAAACGCATATAACTATGCTTATTTACACAAGTAACCACATCAAAAACAAAATCAGGAACCTGTACCATCAACTTGATCGCTTCAACAGCCCGTTCAAAACTTTGCGGGTTGCCCCGCATCCAGTTATGATCCGTCGCAAAACCGTCAAGACTGACCGTAGCCGTATGCAATCCGGCATCCAACAGCCCATTCAATCGTTCACGAGTCATATATAGTCCATTAGTTACCATTCCCCAAGGAAACCCTCTTTCATAAATAGCACGCCCACACTCTTCCAGATCCTTCCTCATCAAGGGTTCCCCACCAGTAATAATCACAAAGATTTTATGCGGATCATTTTGAGCTGAGACACTATCCAACACCCGAAGAAAATCTTCCTTCGGCATATCAGGATGACCAGCGATCTTTTTACAATCACTGCCACAATGTCGACAATGCAAATTACAACGAAGAGTACATTCCCAAAATAGTTGCTTCAACTGATGCTCTTCCGTACGCTCATTTTCCAACCGCCGGAATATTTCAAGACCCATCCGACGACGAATAGACAAAGGGGCATTTATATTCATGTGTTTTTCCTTTTTTATATTAAATGCAAAGAAGTGCAAATCACTGCATCACAATATAACATTTTTTGCAATTTCCCAGCTTCCGGCAAAGCCCCCGAATAACAATATCTTATAATAAGTATGGTCTGTCAGAAATTTTAAAGGAGAAATATTTCTGATTATTCCATATACTTACTAAAAATCACTAACTTTGCACGTTACTGGTAGAAATAACAAAAAAAGACATCATACAATGGAAAATAAATTCAAAAGAACCACCGTCACATCCGCTTTGCCTTACGCAAACGGTCCGGTACATATTGGTCATCTGGCAGGTGTATATGTTCCTGCTGATATCTACGTGCGCTATCTCCGCCTGAAGAAAGAAGATGTTCTTTTCATCGGAGGCTCTGACGAACACGGAGTACCTATCACCATTCGTGCAAAGAAAGAAGGTATTACTCCGCAAGATGTGGTGGACCGCTATCATACCTTGATAAAAGAATCATTCAAAGAATTTGGAATTTCATTCGATATATACTCTCGTACTACATCAAAAACACACCACGAACTAGCTTCCGAATTCTTCAAAACCCTGTATGATAAAAAGTGAGTTCATTGAAAAAGACCTCCATGCAATATTATGACGAAGAAGCCCATCAGTTCCTGGCCGACCGTTATATTATCGGTGAATGTCCTCACTGCCATGCAGAAGGAGCCTACGGTGACCAATGCGAGAAGTGCGGAACATCTCTTTCTCCAACCGACCTGATCAATCCGAAAAGTGCTATCAGTGGCAGCCAACCTGTGATGCGTGAAACTAAACACTGGTATCTGCCATTGGACAAACACGAAGGATGGCTGCGTGAATGGATTCTTGAGAATCATAAAGAATGGCGCCCTAATGTATACGGACAATGTAAAAGCTGGTTGGATATGGGCTTGCAACCTCGTGCGGTAAGCCGTGACTTGGATTGGGGAATCCCTGTTCCTGTAGAAGGTGCTGAAGGAAAAGTACTTTACGTATGGTTTGATGCCCCCATCGGCTATATTTCAAATACAAAAGAATTACTTCCCGACAGTTGGGAAACTTGGTGGAAAGATCCAGAAACCCGTTTGATTCACTTCATCGGAAAAGACAATATTGTATTCCACTGCATTGTTTTCCCTGCTATGCTGAAAGCAGAAGGAAGCTATATCTTACCGGATAACGTACCTAGCAATGAATTCCTGAACCTGGAAGGTGACAAGATTTCCACTTCACGCAACTGGGCAGTATGGTTGCATGAATATTTGCAGGACTTCCCCGGCAAACAGGATGTATTGCGCTATGTATTGACAGCCAATGCCCCCGAGACAAAAGACAACGATTTTACCTGGAAAGATTTTCAAGCACGTAACAACAATGAGTTGGTAGCTGTTTATGGTAACTTTGTAAACCGTGCTTTAGTGCTGACTCATAAATATTTCGATGGGAAAGTTCCAGTTTGCGGTGAATTGACCGATTACGATAAAGAAACATTAAAAGAATTTGCAGACGTAAAGGCAGAAGTAGAAAAACTATTGGATGTATTCAAATTCCGCGATGCACAAAAAGAGGCAATGAACCTGGCACGTATCGGTAATAAATACTTAGCTGATACAGAACCCTGGAAACTGGCAAAGACTGATATGGACCGTGTAGCCACCATTCTTAACATAGCATTGCAACTAGTTGCCAATCTGGCAATTGCTTTCGAACCCTTCCTGCCTTTCAGCAGCGAAAAGCTCCGCCAAATGCTGAATATGGAAACATTTGAATGGGACCAACTGGGACGTACCGATCTGCTGGCAGAAGGGCATCAATTGAATAAAGCAGAACTGTTGTTCGAAAAGATCGAAGATGAAACCATTCAAGCACAAGTAGACAAACTGTTGGCTACCAAAAAAGCAAACGAGGCTGCCAGCTATAAAGCTAACCCGATAAAACCGATAATTGCTTTCGAAGAATTTGAAAAGTTAGATATCCGTGTAGGTACCGTATTAGAATGTGAAGTAGTGCCTAAAATGAAAAAACTGCTGAAATTCAAGATTGCTGACGGACTGGAGAACCGTACCATCGTCAGCGGTATCGCGCAACATTATAAACCGGAAGAACTGATAGGCAAACAAGTTTTATTCATTGCCAACCTTGCTCCGCGCCAATTCAAGAATGGACTGGTGAGCGAAGGCATGATTCTAAGTGCTGAAAACTTTGACGGCACCTTAGCAGTGACCTCATTATTAAGGGAGGTAAAGCCGGGCAGTGAAGTGAAATAATATACACCCAAATACAGAAAAGGCTGAAAGCAACTGAAACGTCCGCTTTCAGCCTGACTATTTTATAATCTATCTATAAAAATGGCAGAACAATCCTTGAAAGAAAAAACAGCAAAAGGCCTCTTCTGGGGTGGACTAAGCAACGGAGTACAGCAGCTGCTGAATCTTTTTTTCGGGATATTCCTATCACGCATTCTGAATGCCGAAGATTATGGCATGGTGGGAATGCTATCCATCTTCTCTCTTATTGCAGGTTCCTTACAGGAAAGTGGGTTCACGGCAGCCCTAGCTAACAAACGGGAGATCTCCCACAAAGACTATAATGCCGTATTCTGGTTCAGTACCGGACTAAGTGCCTGTCTCTACCTCATTTTGTTCCTTTGCGCCCCACTCATTGCCGAATTCTATCATACTCCCGAACTGACAGCTTTGGCACGATACACTTTCCTCGGTTTCTTTGTAGCCAGTTTGGGTATTGCCCACAGTGCTTACCTGTTCCGCAACTTAATGGTCAAGCAAAAGGCAATGGCGGTCACTATCGGATTAACTGCCTCAGGAACTATCGGTATAACTATGGCCTGCTTGGGATTTGCCTATTGGGGCATAGCCACACAAAGCATTGTTTATGTAGGAACTATTAATATCTGTTATTGGTGCTTCTCACCCTGGCGACCTACATTTACTTTCGATTTCAAGCCTTTAAAAGGGATGCTTTCTTTCAGCAGCAAATTAGTAGTAACCAATATATTCAACCACATCAATAATAATATCTTTACCGTTATTCTTGGTAAATTCTATTCGGGACAAGAAGTAGGCTATTTTACTCAAGCTAATAAATGGAATTATATGGGACATTCATTAATTTCAGGAACAGTCAACAGTGTGGCCCAACCTGTACTTTCCAGTTTATCGGATGAAAGGGAACGCCAACAACGCGCTTTCCGGAAGATGCTCCGCTTCACTGCCTTTATTTCTTTCCCGGCTATGTTAGGATTATCATTAATCGCACCCGAACTGATTATGCTGACTATTACGGACAAATGGTTGCCCAGTGCCTCCATCCTACAGTTGCTCTGCATCGGTGGCGCATTCATCCCCATAACCAATTTGTATTCCAACCTAGTTATCAGCAAAGGAAAATCGGATATCTACATGTGGAATACCATCAGTTTAGGCATTATCCAGTTAACAACCATGCTCCTGCTTTATCCATACGGTGTACATACCATGATTATAGTGTATGTATCCATCAATATCTGCTGGCTGTTTGTATGCACTATTTTGTATGGCAACAAATACGGCTCAACTTGTTCGCAGCACTGAAAGACATCCTTCCGTTTGCCTTCATAGCTACTGCTGTAATGGCAGCTACCTATTATGTCACTATCGGCTTTGCCAATCTGTATTTATTAATGGCAAGCAAGATTATCATAGCCGGCACACTCTACACAGCCATCCTGTGGTTGAACGGCTCTGTCACTTTTAAAGAGAGTTTACACTATATAATCAAGAAATAATGGCTGCTACACGTCACTCCGGATTAGAATGTTTACGAATTATCAGTATCATACTGATTGTATCCATGCATATTCTAGGGAATACCTTCCACACCAGTAATTTGCTGAACAAAGAATTCATACTATTTGTCAATACATTGGGAAACACAGGAGTAACTTTATTCATTCTGATCTCAGGCTATTTCGGAATCCGTTTCAATACACATAAATTTTTCAAGATGCTGGTTGTCGTATGGTTTTATTCCATCGTTTCTTATCTGATCGAAACAATATGGCTTCACACTCCGCATACCTGGACAGGACTAGCCTCCTCATTGATACCGATACTTAGCAAAAAATACTGGTTTATGACCTGCTATGTAGTGCTTTATTGTTTCTCACCCTATTTAAACCGACTGGTTCAAAACCTCTCACAAAAAAAGTTATGAACAACTACTGTTACTATGGGGATTCTTTTTTATATTTGCCCCGACAATCCTGTTTTTTGAAATTCAAAATGACACAGGTAAGGGAATTATCAATGTCACACTAGCTTATCTCATAGGACAATATCTGAAGGTCTATGGTCTTCCGGAAAACATGAAACGACATAGCTGGGATATTTTATCAGGGAGCCTTGCCGGTATTTTTATACTGAATTCCCTGCTTACAGCAATGAGTGGAAATATCATACTGAGATTCGCCCGAGATAATAATCTACTGATTATCATCGCCTCTATCATGGTTTTCTACCAGTTCACCCGATGGCATTTTTCATCCCGCATCATCAATTACCTAGCAGGATACGTTTTTGCCTTATATATGCTTCAAGGACTTCTTATCCACTGTTTACAACCCTGGTATACCCCTTATGCAGACAGCAATCTACTTGTTCTGTATTTTATGGGAACACTTGTTTCTATCTGTCTGACAACACTTGTTATAGAATGGAGCAGACGGCTGCTATTAGGAAAAATAGAAAACAAATTAGCAGATGCAATGGAAAGAAGAGGAGCAAAAATTAAAATGTTTACAGATAATCATTAAAACAATTATTTATTTCCGCAACTCATAATTTCAAAATCTCCAATGGAGTCCCTCCTATCTGAGCTGCCATATCCGAAAATGAACTCTGAAAAGAACCATATATTTTTTGTGTACGGGCCAATGTGTACATATCCGTGATACCCTCCCTTATTCCCTCCAAAGATCCACGGTCTGCCTTTTTTCCGGAACAGAATATCCGGTCACCATAACGCTCTTTCATCTCCCGCTTCACCTCTTCCGAATCTGTAGCCAAATAGATAGCCACCTTATCGTCCTCTTTTATCTCCTCATCCAGTTTCTGATAGAATAACTCGATAGGGCTTTGCCGGATAGAAGCCAGATTATCTGTACGACGGATATGCATACCAATCATGGTATCCGAAAAATTCCGACAACGGTTTTCCACCTCTTCCATAACCTCTTCTACCGGAACAAATAACCGACTGATCCATACATAATCATAAGGTTGAAAAGCGGTATATGATGCCATATAAACACAGCTACCTTCTTTAACCCACCGTTCAAAATCAAAATGCCGATTACATAAAGGAGTAATAGAACGCTCGTACAGGCAAGACTTGAAAAACAGTTTCTGAAACAAAAGCGGGAAATGAAAATTCCTGGAACGAGGTCTGTCCAACAATGCATAATCCAACTGCGAAGCATCCCGCAAACAGGCAATCTTCCTGTCCACAGGTTTGAACAATTGGCTAAACGGTGCATTTAGCGCCCAATCCTGAAACCAAACGATACTTAAATCACTATCACTCTTCGCTGCCAGTGTCACGGCCGAAGCCACCGCACGCATACGGTTAGCCAGTCCTCCTACCGGTACAAATGTAATTTTACCCATTCTCATTAAATTTTAAGGCAAATATAAACAACATCGCTTATAAATGCTAATTAATTACTACTTTTGCATAGTCCCCCGATAAACAAAAGAAATGAGAAAAAATATCGCAATCGTATTAGCAGGAGGTATAGGCAGCCGCTTAGGTCTGTCCACTCCCAAGCAATTTTTTAAAGTAGCGGGCAAAATGGTAGTCGAGCATACAATAGATGCTTTCGAAAGCAATCCGCACATCGATGAAATTGCCATTGTTTCCAATCCTTTTTATATTGCTGACTTTGAGTCCATCATTATCAAGAATGGATGGAAAAAAGTGAAGAAGATTCTGAAAGGCGGTCAGGAAAGATTTCATTCCAGCCTTTCGGCTATCAAAGCTTACGAAGGCAGCGATGTCAACCTGATTTTCCATGATGCTGTACGTCCATTGGTCAGCCAACGTATTCTAAATGATGTCATCAAAGCATTGGAAACATATGCAGCTATTGATGTCGCCATGCCTGCCACTGACACCATTATCGAAGTAGATGGAGATTTCATTCATCAGATTCCCGACCGGTCCAAACTAAAACGGGGGCAGACTCCACAAGCTTTTCATTTGGAAACCATCAGCCACGCTTATGAAATCGCCTTGAAAGACGAACATTTCAAAGTTACCGATGACTGTGGGGTTGTTGTAAAATATTTACCCGATGTACCTGTATATGTAGTTACAGGCGAGGAAAGCAACATGAAGCTGACCTATAAAGAAGATACCTACCTATTGGACAAATTCTTCCAGTTACGTAAAAGTGAGCTGAATGAAATTCCATTGAATGAAAGCCAACTGAAAGGCAAAGTAGCCGTCATCTTCGGTGGAAGCTATGGAATAGGAGAACATACAGCCCGTATGCTACAGGAGAAACAAGCAAAAGTATTCTGTTTTTCCCGAAGCATGAACGGTGTGGATGTAGGCAAAAAGGAACAAGTGGCCGATGCTCTAAAAAAAGTATTCTTACAAACCCACAGAATAGACTATATCATCAACACGGCTGGCGTCCTCAACAAAGAGCCTTTGATGAGTTCGGACTATCAAACGATATACAATGCGGTGAGCACCAACTATATGGGAACTATCAACGTAGCGATGGAGCGTACGCCTATTTAAAAGAAAGCAAAGGGAAATTAGTTTTCTTCACCTCCAGTTCCTATACTCGCGGCAGAGCTTTCTACAGCATCTATTCCTCTACGAAAGCGGCCATTGTAAACTTTGTACAAGCTATCGCACAAGAATGGGAACCGTTTGGCATTGCTGTTAATTGCATCAACCCCGAACGTACCAAAACTCCCATGCGCGTAAAAAACTTCGGAACAGAACCTGAGAACACCCTATTATCAGCAGAAAAGGTCGCAATTGCCACCATACAGTCATTGGTTTCCGAATTTACAGGACAAGTAATTGATGTAAAAAGAAATGAAGTATGAAAAATGAATTTCTATCTACCTATGTAGCCAATAACCTGCGAGCCTGCCAACTGAAGCAACTCTCCATATTAGAAGAAATGGACCGTATTTGCCAAAAGCACCACCTGACCTACTGGCTGGACGGAGGTACATTATTGGGAGCCGTGCGCCACGGAGGATTCATCCCTTGGGATGATGATATAGATATAGGAATGCCATTGGCCGATATGCAAAAATTCATAGAAGTAGCTCCTGACGAACTATCCGAAGGGTTATTCCTCCAAACCCCACAAAGTGATCCTTCAAGCAAGGAACCGATTATAAAAGTGAGGGACTTGAACTCTCTGTATGTAGAATTCGGCGATAATTTTAATGCGGATTATCAAAAGGGGCTTTTTGTAGATATATTCCCATTTATTGATTACCCCAGCATACCCAAATCATGGGTAAAGAAGCTAACCAAAGGAATCTCCAAAAGCTATTCCATTCTGCATACGCAACATTATTATTCTCTACGTGCCTTCGCAGAATTCTTTTACTTCGGCACAAAATACTGGCTGTTCAAAGGAATATGGAATCTGCTTGGTCTGCTCTACAAAAAAGATACTTATCTTTCCAATGTTCTGATAAACAATGGATACGGTATCATGCACCGCAAAGACTCTGTATTTCCCATATCAGAAATAATTTTTGAAGGGAAACCATTCAAGGCACCTGCCAACCCAGATGCTTACCTGAAAGATTTATATAAGAATTACATGGACATTCCTCCCAAAGACAAACAGAAAATCCATGCCATTTATATTCACCCCGAATTGATAAAGAAACCATGAAACCGTTCCTTGTAGATGTACCCGTACTCATTTTGTTCTTCAACCGCCCGCAACAACTGTCACAAGTGTTTGAACAAGTCAGGAATGCCCGTCCCTCCAAGCTTTTCCTCTATCAGGACGGACCACGTGGCGAACACGACCTGCCCGGTATAAAAGCATGTCGTGAAGTGACAGATCAGATAGACTGGGATTGCAAAGTCCATCGCATGTATCAGGAGAAGAACTATGGTTGCGACCCATCGGAATACATCTCACAAAAATGGGCTTTTTCTATGGTTGACAAATGTATCGTATTGGAAGATGACGATGTGCCTTCCGTTTCTTTTTTCACATTCTGTAAAGAAATGTTAGACAAATACGAGCAAGACACCCGTATCACCATGATTGCAGGTTTCAATAACGAAGAGATTACTCCGGATGTACCATACGATTATTTCTTTGCCTCCACCTTCTCGATTTGGGGATGGGCCAGTTGGAAAAGGGTCATCGACCAATGGGACGAGCATTATACTTTTCTAGAGGATAAGTTCAATATGCAACAACTGGAGCAGCTCATTAAAGAACGGAAATTCCGCAAAGACTTTATCTACATGTGCCATCGCCATAAAGAAAACAACAAAGCCTATTATGAAACCATCTTCCACGCTTCCATGCTTTTCAACTCGGGACTGGCTATCGTACCTACCCGCAACATGATTAACAATTTGGGAGTCACAGCAGATTCCACCCATTTTGCCGGTTCTGTTCATACACTGCCCAAAGGATACCGCCGCATCTTCACCATGAAACGGTATGAAGTAGAATTTCCTCTCAAGCATCCCCGTTATGTCATTGAGAATGTAGCTTATAAAAAAGCCGTCTACCGCATCATGGGGTGGGGACATCCCTGGATTAAGATAGGACGTTCTTTCGAAGAATTATTTCTGAACCTGCGATACGGCAATTTTTCCATCATTACTAAAGCAATAAAAAACAGAATTAACAAATGGCTGAAAAGAGACCAACACCGGTAAAACCACTCACTATTTATTTTTATCACACCCGGTTAACCCGTGAAAGTTACGAGGAATGGAAAGATTATAAGTTTCCGGGACACATTCTCTACGGACTTCCTTTGCTGGAAAAATATGGCATCCGGTCGGTAATGCATAAATACAAAGCTTTCCCCGGCCGTCTAAGACTGATGCTCTATGCCACTAAAGAGATTCTGTGCTGCAAAGAGCCATACGAAGTACTCTACGGTACATCTTTCCGTGGACTGGAGCTAATTATCCTGCTCAGAGCATTAGGATTCTACCGCAAACCCATCGTCATTTGGCATCACACTGCCTTAAAAACTTCATCCGGAAAAATAAGAGAACATATCTCACGTTTCTTTTATAAAGGCATTGACCATATGTTCCTATTCAGTAAAAAATTGATTAAAGACTCATTAGCGACCGGGAAAGCTCCCGAAGAAAAGCTTCAGCTTATCCATTGGGGACCGGATCTCGCTTTCTATGACCATATTCTACAAGTAATGCCAGATCGGAAACCAGAAGGCTTTATCTCCACCGGGAAAGAAAACCGAGATGTAAACACTATGCTGCAAGCTTTCTGCGCCACCGAACAACAACTGGACTTGTACATCGCCCCCACCAATGGAAGTGTAAACTACCAACAGATTATTGAAAGCTTTTGTCTACCCGATTCTGTACAAGTACACTATACGGACGGTGTCATCCCATACTTATTGGCACAGAAAGTGGCACGAAAAAGCTGTGTTGTCATCTGCTGTATGGATTTTCCTTATACCGTAGGCCTTACCACATTGGTAGAAGCCTTTGCATTAGGCATCCCTGTCATTTGCTCACGTAATCCCAATTTTGAAATGGATATAGACAAAGAAGAAATAGGAATTACCGTAGCCTATAATGACGTGGAAGGCTGGATCAACGCCATTCATCGCATAGCCGACCATCCCGAAGAAGCCCAAAAGATGGGCGCCAACGCCCGAAAGTTGGCAGAAAAACGTTTCAATTTGGAAATCTTTTCCCATGAAATAGCAGAAAGCTTACTGGAAATATCTAAGATGTCCTCTAAAAAACGTACATTTGCATAAACTTTTATGCACATGAGAGTACTTATCATCAATACGTCTGAGCGAATAGGTGGAGCCGCCATTGCAGCCAACCGCCTCATGGAGGCTTTAAAAAACAACGGAATAAAGGCAAAAATGCTTGTACGTGACAAGCAGACCGACCAGATAAGTGTCGTTGAACTAAAGAAATCATGGTGGAAAGTATGGCAATTCATCTGGGAACGTGTCGTTATCTGGCAAGCCAACCACTTCAAGAAACATAACTTGTTTGCCGTTGACATAGCCAATACCGGCACCAATATCACAGTATTGCCCGAATTTACCCAGGCCGACGTCATTCATCTGCACTGGATTAACCAAGGTATGTTGTCACTGACAGATATCCGGCGTATCATCCAATCCGGCAAACCCATCGTTTGGACAATGCATGATATGTGGCCTTTTACCGGTATCTGCCATTATGCAGGAGATTGCGATAAATATGCCACACAATGCCACAACTGTCCGCAACTTTACAAAGGAAGCAGAAAAGACATAGCCTACCGTACTTTCCAGAAAAAGAAAAAACTGTTTGAAGGAGCACAAATCACCTTTGTAGCTTGTAGCCGCTGGTTAGAATCATTGGCTAAGAAAAGTGATCTGATTAAAGGTCAGACCATTACCAATATTCCCAATGCAATCAACACCAACCTGTTCAAACCTCGTGATAAAAAACAGGCCAGAGAAAAATGCCATCTTCCGCAAGACAAGAAGTTATTGCTTTTCGGCTCCGTAAAAATTACAGACAAGAGAAAAGGAATAGACTATCTGGTATCAGCTTGCAAACAAATTGCTTCCTCATATCCTGATTTTAGTAAAGAATTAGGTGTAGTGGTTTTTGGTAACCAAGCCGAACAATACACTTCCCTGTTTCCCTTCCCTATCTATCCGATGAATTATGTCAGCAACGAGAAGGAACTGGTAGATATCTACAATGCAGTCGACTTATACGTCACACCTTCTTTACAAGACAATCTACCCAATACCATCGTAGAAGCAATGGCCTGTGGTATTCCGTGTATAGGGTTCAATGTAGGAGGTATTCCACAAATGATTGACCACCTGCACAACGGTTATGTTGCCGAATATCAGTCTTCCAAGGATCTGGCAAACGGCATTCACTGGGCATTGACCGAAGGAGAATATGAAAGTCTGAGTGAGGAAGCCTGCCGTAAGGCAGTATCCAGTTATTCGGAAAGTACCATTGCCAAGAAATATGTTGAAATCTATAACAAGATTACAGGGAATCATGCATAACCATCATCCTCATCCCAAGTTTTCTATTATTACCGTCACCTACAATGCAGCAAAAGTGTTGGAGGATACTATACAAAGTATTGTTACACAAACTTATAAGAATCTGGAGTATATTATTGTGGACGGGGGATCAACAGATGAAACACTGGATATCATTCACAAATACCAGGAACATATCACCACTGTTATCAGTGAGCCCGACCAAGGTTTATACGATGCCATGAACAAAGGAATAAAATTGGCAACCGGAGATTATCTTTGTTTCTTGAATGCCGGTGATGGCCTGCACGAGGATGATACTTTGCTGCAAATGGTACATTCCATCAATGGAACAGCCCTGCCGGGAGTGCTATATGGAGAAACAGAAATAGTGGACAGTCAAGGGCATTTTTTATACATGCGCCACCTGTCTGCACCCGCAACGCTTACCTGGAAAAGCTTCAAGCAAGGAATGTTGGTTTGCCATCAAGCCTTTTTCGCCCGCCGTGATCTGGTAGAGCCATACGACCTGCAATATCGGTTCTCGGCAGATTTTGACTGGTGTATCCGTATCATGAAGAAAGCGGATGTACTCCATAATACCCATCTTACTCTTATTGATTACCTGAATGAAGGAATGACCACCCGTAACCATAAAGCCTCCTTGAAAGAACGCTTCCGTATTATGAGCCGTCACTATGGATGGGCAAGCACAGTGACACACCACTTATGGTTCGTTCTGCGCCTGCTCTACAAATAATCCGGAAGTCTGACTAATAACGGGACTCAATCAATTTTCCTACGGGCCTTTCTGACCTGCAAGAACAAGAACAAGACCAACACACAGGCCAATACACCCAATGCCACAAAAGCCACCGTTTCCGTAACATGCAGCGATTTCGGGTCGAACTTAAATTCCACTACATGCTTTCCGGCCGGCACATTCATTGCCCGAAGAATATAATCCGCTCTTCCGTGCGGCGCTTCCACACCATCAATATATGCCTGCCAACCGGGATAGTAAATTTCCGAGAAAACCACTGTTCCTCCAGTTTTGGAATTAACCTCATATTTCAAGTCATTAGGTTCGTACGCAGTCAGTTTGATTGTACTCAGTGTATCTGTTTCAGCTGCCGATTTTACCTCCGCACTGAATTTTTTATCTACGACAGCCGTTTTTGCCGGGTCTATCCGATGCAAAGCGTCTATCTCTTCATTGGCATTGTCCACATACTGCACCTCGTTTACAAACCAAGCATTGCCCAGCGTATGAGGATTCCGTATTGGGACGGTCTTTCCACCTTGCAGCGGAAAAATAAAGTAACGGGTATTCAGCATATTCAACACAGGAAATCCGGACGGAGCCACCTTCTGCATATCACCTCCCGCCTCCGAAACAGCCTTGAACACGCCATTCATCTCGGTACTGATATGCTCCTCTATCATTTCCTGATAGCGGCGCAGTTTGGCGGCATGATATCCACCGATGCTCTTATGCCAATAAGAAGTCGTATTTTCATTAAACGTATTGCCGGCTAGGTTCAGCACCCGGAAATCCAACGTTTTATCGGCCAATATTGCCTTATCCGTTTCGGTCGGTTTAAAGGAATTATCCTGTTGTACCTTTTCCACAAACTGGTCATCATACAAATAACGTTTGTTCACACTCCACATATCTGCCAGACAGAGGACAGCCAATGCCAGAATCGTCACCTTCGCTTTCAGCTTGCCCATGCCATATAACCAAAGAACTGCCGTACCTATCATAATAATAAAGAAGCTGCGCCATGCATCCGAAGTAAAGACACTCCGACGGATTTCTTCTAGATTAGCAAGTAACGGAGCCAGCTGATCTGCCGGAATACCCTGCAATGCCTGCATTTCCATGCTTGAAACATACGACGGGAAAAAGAAACCGGGAGCCAATGCAAACAATAAAGCGATACCACCTGTCAATCCCAGACTGATATAAAACGACCGGGCCCGTTCCTTAACCAACTGAGGACGTGCCATTACCTCCTTTAAAGCAAGGACAGCCAACAGAGGTATGGTAAACTCAGCAATGACCAAAATGGAAGAAACCGCACGGAATTTATCGTACATCGGGATATAATCCAAAAAGAAATCAGTGAATCCCATAAAATTCTTTCCCCATGACAGCAGGACAGACAAAACAGTAGCACTCAAAAGCGCCCATTTCATAGGACCTTTCACTATAAACAGTCCAAGAATAAACAGAAACATTACAAACGCCCCCACGTATACAGGACCGGATGTACCGGGTTGCTCGCCCCAATACTGGCCTATCTGGCTATAGATGCTATTATACATAGGATTCGCCTTTTCCATCGCCTTTTCGTTAGCTGCTAAAGGTACGGAAGCGCCACCTTTCACATTAGGAACAAGCAAAGAGAAAGTCTCACCGATACCGTAACTCCACTGAGTGATATAATCTCGTTCCAGACCACTTTTAGTCTGATTATGACTATCCGGTTTCACCAGCTCACTCTTTCCACGCATCGTTTCCTTACTATACTCATACGTATGATATAAGTTGGATAGATTTATGCAAACTCCCAAAATACCGGCCATCAACAACACCCCAGTTGCTTTCAGAAATTGCGGCATTTCCTTCTTCTGCCAAGCATCCACTCCAAACGCAACCGCCATAAAGAGCATGACAAATAGAAAATAATAACTCATCTGCACATGGTTCGACACTATCTGCAAAGCAACAAAAACCGCTGTCAGCAAACCGCCTGACAAGTATTTTCCTCTATAAGCCAATACCATACCGGCTATAGTGGGTGGAATATAGGCCAAGGTTACAAATTTCCAGATGTGTCCGGCAGCTATAATGATGAAAAAATAAGAAGAAAACGCCCACAACACAGCCCCCAATGAAGCCAGCCAGACCGAGAAATCGAATGCACGCAATAATATATAAAAGCCCAACAGCATGACAAATACATACCACACATAATTCGGGAGATACAAATGATACAACTTCTCCACTCCCTTCAGGGTATCCGTAGAATCATAACTGGGTGCCATCTGATAAGTAGGCATACCACCAAAAATCGAATTAGTCCAGCGCGTACGCTCTCCCGTACGTTCCAGATATTCTTTCGCTTCTTCACCAGCACCAATGCCCGCCACAGAGTCATGTTGTGAAAGGATACGCCCTTCTGTCACTGCCGGGAAAAAATAGACGAATGAGATGACAGCAAAGAGGATAATCACTACTATATCAGGTAGTATTCTTTTAAATAAGTTCATAAGTATATCTGTTTATTAACGTTGCAAAGATACGATATACTCTGATAAAATGCGTACATTTGCAGCCATAAATAAAGTTGAATTATGAAAATAGGAATTATAACAGCCATGAGTTCCGAGCAGAAACAAGTAGCGCAACTGCTCGAAAACAAGAAAGAATACACCGAAGGTCCTTTCCAATATACTGAAGGCAGCATTAGAAATAATACCATTATCCTGATGAAATGCGGAATAGGTAAAGTGAACGCTGCTGCCGGTACTGTAGAACTGATCCGTACCTTCCAGCCCGACTGTGTCATCAGCACCGGTGTAGCAGGAGGTATAGACAGCTGCCTGAAAATAATGGATGTTGTGGTGAGCCGACAAATTGTATATCATGATGTATGGTGTGGAGAAGGCAATGTGTATGGACAGATACAAGGACTTCCCGCCCGATTCGAAGGTAATGCTACATTGTTTGATTGCGCCATGTCACTGGATACTCCGACCGCCATTCATGGAGGCCTGATATGCAGTGGAGACAAATTTATCACCGACCGTTCCGAACTTAACGATATTAAAGAAAAGTTCCACGAAGGGCTGGCAGTAGATATGGAATCGGGAGCCATCGCCCAAATCTGTTATATATATAAGGTACCGTTCATCAGTTTCCGTATCATCAGCGATACACCGGGAGCCGACAACCATTGGGAACAATACACAAATTTTTTGGGAGACTATAGCCGACCGTTCCTTCGAGGTCACTCATACCTTCCTTTCCTCATTACCAGCTAATTTATAAAAACGAATAATATGAAAACAATACCCAGTTTTACCATTGATCATATCCGCTTGCTTCGCGGTATCTATGTATCCAGAAAAGACGAAATGGGCAGTGAAACGGTCACCACCTTTGACATCCGCATGAAAGAACCTAACCGGGAACCTGCTTTGGGACAAGGAGCCTTGCATACTATAGAGCATCTAGCTGCCACCTACCTACGTAACCACCCTATATGGTCTGACAAAATTGTCTACTGGGGACCGATGGGATGCCTCACTGGCAACTACCTGTTGATGAAAGGCGATTTAAAATCAGAAGATATTGTAGAACTGATGCAGGAAACGTTCCGCTTTATAGCCAATTTTGAAGGCGAAGTTCCGGGAGCCGCCCCTAAAGATTGCGGTAACTACTTGCTTCATGACCTGCCTATGGCCAAATGGGAGTCGGCCAAATATCTGCATGAAGTATTGGAACACATGACAAAAGATAATCTGTATTATCCTACTAAAGAGTAATTCTCTACAACAGAACAGTAGAAACGTAATAACAGAAAATAGAAAAGCCGCTCTCTGAAAAGAAAGCGGCTTTTCTTTAAGTCCTTTTCAATAAAGATTGAATTACTTACGTAATCCTAATGCTTTAACAATAGCACGATATCTTTCGATATCACGATTCTTCAGGTAGTTCAACAACGCACGGCGTTTACCTACCAAAGTTGTCAAAGCTCTTTCAGTGCTATAATCTTTTCTGTTGAGCTTCAGGTGCTCAGTCAGGTGAGAAATACGGTATGAAAACAAAGCTATCTGCGCTTCAGCTGAGCCAGTATCAGTGTTAGACTTTCCGTACTTTTCAAAGATTTCTTGTTTTTTAGCTGCATCTAAATACATAATTCTTAGATTTTTTGATATATAAAATTTTCATTTAGCGGGTGCAAAGATAGACATTATCTTTTATATCACAATGAATTAGAGCGATTTATTTTTTAAATAATCTTCTATCTCTTTTACTGTCGCATCTTTCAGCAACACCTTTTTGTCCTTATCCAACAGATAAAGAGCAGGCATCGCTTTCAAATCATAGCATTCTTCGGTCAGTACCGTCAATTCTTTATCATAGCTGTTGATCCATCCATCAGGAATTTCATTCTGGTGTTTCGTCCATACTTCACGGTCTTCATCGGGATAGAAAGCAAGAATTTTCACTTGTTTCATGATGTGGGGACTGTTCAATACAGCAGAGGTCTTCATTGTCGCCAGTGTTTCGGCACAACCATGACAATCCGGATTATAGAATAACAATAAAGTGTAAGGAGTGCAGATATCACGCATACGTTTCTGCATTCCCGAAGGCAAGGTATAAATAAAATCAGCGGCAATACTGCCCACCTTGTTCATACCAATCAATTTCAAATCATGTTGGGCACGGCTCCGAGCAGCCTCATCGGTCAGCGAAGAAGCAGACAGGAAACGGCAGACAGGCTCATAAAGCTCCTCATTCCGAAGGGGAGAATTCGGATCAAACAAGTATCTGCGGAAAATTTCCACAAAATAACCAAACATTTTTTTCTCCTGCGAAGCCTGCTGCATAATCCGGATTAAACAACTGTCCGACAGGGAAGATGGCACACGGTTCAATAAGTCCATGTAATCTACCAAAGCTTGTTCTGTGATATCCGGTACATGAATATAGGCGGTATCCTTAAAATTAAAATGATCCCAGTAATGCTGTACCATAAAGTTCAGCCGGTCTTCCGGGGATTGCAACATAATAGGGACCTCCGGCAAAGTGAAAGTCAACGATTTATTATCATCATTCACAGATAGAGATTTTTGTTTTTTGCCATCACAAGCGATAAGCAAAAAACAGCACAAGACTCCGATCCATATATCAGTTTTTCTCATACGCTTTTAATTAGGCATTGCACCTTTTACAAAAGTAGAAGGAATTCTCTGAAAAGCCAAATTACTTCGAAATTACTTTATCTCAGCCAGCCACTCATGAAATCCATTGTGAGGGGTATAATGTAATACATATTCCGTTTTGCTGTAGCTGATAATATTTTCGTGCGAAATCCGGCTTACATCCACTTCTGCTTTTGCCAGCCACAAAGTATCCTCCATGACATAACACCCTAAGGACACTCTCAGCATCATCTGGCTCAGGTAGAAAGCAGACTGTTCATAAGCATACCACTTTCCATCCTGTTCCCAATAGATATATATCAAGTCGGAATTGCTCAGCTCCCTTTCTAATATGGTCACTACCTCTCACATAGGAGTTGGCGGTAATCGTTTTTAATCAATATCATCTCAGTGTCTGAACACAGGGCAACAAACCACGGACCGTTCAGCAGTTTGTTCAGGTCTACTTCTACCTTGTCTAACATAACACCGTAGAAAAAACATGCCTCTTTCAGTTTCAAGGCCGCCTCACTAAGTTTGCTTAAGGATTTGGCGGAACGATGGTAAGCATACCAGCGCCCTTCCTCTTCATACAGATAAACTTCCGATTTACTACATGATTCTTTGTCCATTATTTCCAGTAGGTTGTTCATACTATTTAACATCTTTTACACAACGAACTTTTAGATCAGCATCAGTAGCATGGACAGTTACATTGGTTCCTTGGAACCAAAAACCATAAGAAGACCTATAAGCACCATTTGCTTTACTTCCTGAATAGTCCGTGCGGCAGGTAACATAACCACTCAACAGATTGTTTGCGCTCATCAGACCCAGTTCTTTCTGATTAGGCATTCGCCAAATTCCTTTATCAGTTTTTCCGCTATCCTCATAATAGTATTTACAAGGATCATATTCCGGTCTTTTCTTATTCTTAATCGTATAATAATTATTATTCCATCCACCATCCACCATCTTTTGTTTTAGATAGTCTTTAGACACTTGTATCCGTGAAGACAATCCATTGATTTCATCACGCTCCAAATGGATATCTATAGTTTCTGTAGTCCCTTTGGTTGCAGTCAAACCTGTCAATGTAAATATATTGTCACTATACTGATAGAATTTATTCGCTTCGTACAGTCCGTCGTCTGATGCCAACGTACGCACACAGCGAACCAAATTCGCATGTTGCCAACCGGTATTAACCTCTTTATTACTTGTGGACAACCCTTCTTCAGCCCAAAAAATGCTATTGGTACCGGTAGAAGCCGTGAAATAGTGATATTTAGCATTCTCTTTGTCATTATCATTGAGCGTGCTCATTTTAGCCCTAAACAAGCGGGCGTCCGGGTCAACGCTATTCAATGCACCCTCGCCATACCACAATCCGCGATACTGATCAACAGAGGCCATATACCATTTTACCTCATTAGCTTCAATCGTGCCGTTTCCATTCAAATCCCGGTTACGGCTCATACATGCCCGTACCGCCTGTTGGTACATGGGTTGCCTCCCGTCTGCCGGTACAATCATATTAGTGTCCGGATACCATGATTTTTCCTTGTTGCTTTGTACGGCACTGTTACGGGCATTCCAAGCATTAGGATTCTTGTGCTCACCCAAATTATTCTTATTCAAATAATAAGCAGTAGACAATTCTTCCTCGGTTATATTCTCCGTTCCATAAGGATAACCATTGAAACCGAAATGATAGAACGTAGTAATGGAACGCTGAGAAAGACTGTAACGCACTTTTGCATAAAGACTCTTCCTGTCCGTGCTCACCGACAACTGATTGGCAATAAGTATGGTACGAGGCGCACAATTGGAATAGACAGTCCATGATTTCCCTTTATAATAGTTTTCGTCCACGAAACAGGTGTAATAAGCGTATCCATCATTTGAGAATACTTCATCTTGATTGCTATCCGCATTTTCGTATAATGCCTTCAACATAAAGAACACATTAACCCAAGATGCGCCATATTTATTTGCATACTCATTATTGTCACCCGGATATTTGGCAACGGTGGTTAAACTCTGTCCTGAAATTCTGTTTTTAGAAACATTGCGTACAAAACGCAGCCATCCATAATCATCCTCTCCATTAAAAAGGCTATGCCCGCTTATCGGACGGATTGTTCCTCCATCAAACGTAGCCAATTGTACATCACCTTCGGCATTAAAGATTCCCCCATCGGTAACATACAAATTCTCCGTATAACCGAAAGGTGTTGAGATTCTTACTATATATCCTTTTCCCGCCTCTTTCAGCGTCTTTATATTTTCCCGAGAGAATGTCAGCACTCTGGCCTCATAATGAGCGTCCAAATCAAAAGACTCTCCTCCTTCACTGTCAATCACCAATCCTTCCACATAGGGGTTGTCTCCCTCGACTTCCGCTTCCACTTTGATATCCTCGACACCGTTTACTTTCACCTTATATTTATAAGAGTAATTCCGGCGTATATTGAAGTCTTCAAGACTTCCGGTATTACTGAAGTTGCCAAAATGGATAGTATACGAAACCTCCCCGATAGTGGTGCCTTTCTTATAATTTCCACGAATCACGATATAGGAAGAATTATCCGGTGCATTATCGAACGATTTCACGTCATCCGTATAGGTATTCGTTTCACGATCCTTCCACATCTTTATCTCACCTCCCCGATAGGAACGGATATTCTCGGGAAGATAAAAAGTTAACGTTTCCCCGGCCATACCAGAATAAGATGACTCGACATCTGCGGTAGTAGCGTCAGCTGTACCATTCACCAACTTTCCACCGACAGCCACATTATGCAATTCATACGTACTGGGAGTGAAAGTTACTCCGTTACCGGCCTCGATGGTAAATGTATTCTTCGCCAATATTCTGTACAGTCTTATAACGTTGCTTTCGCTTATAACACCGGCTCCATTGGTTCCGGCAGTAATTGTAACAGCCTTGCCCCCATTCAGATAACCGGACATCATGAACTGTCCGTCGGTAGGATTAGGGGAAATAATGTGGCTGGCATTACCATACTGGCGTTTAAAGTCTATTGCAAGGAACTCGTCTCTTGTCAATGAGGAACCTGCCACATCCGCTTCATCAATTCCCGTCAATTTATTTTTGTCTGCGTCATCCAAGTAATAAATTGTACTGTTCAAGTTGGCAAGAGCATAGATATACGCTTCACCGGTTATTGCCTTTACAGTAACGGTTTCCGGTCCGGAAGTCGGTATAGGACTCGACTCTGTAGCCACCAGCTTTTTATATCCTGTCAGTTCTCCTGCCGCATTAAACACATAAAAGTGTAAATCATTCAACCTGTTTTCAGCAGTACTGGCGCGCGAAACAATCACTTCCTGATTGGTCTGCAACTGACAATTCAACTGCAAAATCACCTCTTTATTCTCTTCACCGGCAGAGTAAGCTATTTCCTCTTCCGAGCAAGCCCCCACGCCTATCAGTAACGAAAGGCAAAGCGCCATATATTTCAGTTTATTTTTCATATATAGTATCCTCCACAGATTATTTTCTTACATCACCGTCACCAAAATCCAATTCGCCATTATCAACCTCTGTCCAATCCATTACTTGATATTGAAGTTCTGCATCTATCTCGATCGTACTCAGTTTAATATTGAACAGGTATGAATGGTTACGGATTACATCAAATATATCTCCATCTCCATTCGTCCGGAATTTAATAGTTCCCACTTTGGCTTTGTTATGATAGGTATAATGAACCGTCAATGAAATTTCATTCCCACCTGTAGTATTCACCTTTTCCGGCAGATAAATTTCATTTTCATATGCTGTCGTCACCTGCAAGCCGTCATAAGTAATAGTCTGATTCTGTGCTCCGGCAGGAATAGAAGGATATATATATTGAACCGTTTCCACCGGATTTGGAGTTTCCGTTGAAACACAATAGCCTTTGTCGTTGGCATTGTTCACTATTATCTTTGTGATAGTGAATCCTTGATATCCATCCTGCATATTCACCCAAATGCCCACCTTTGCTACAGCACGATAAAGGTTGCAAGCCAAGTCCACTCCCGTACCGGGTACAGCTGTCAAATTGCTGCTTCCCCACATCGGGATAGCTCTTTCTGCAAGTTTCCAAGGTATCGTAGATCCACCATAATGATAAACCAATTCTTTATAAACTTTGGCGATATTACTTCCTTTCTTTGTTTCCAGAAAATTACGTATAGCCGCTCCGGTCGTATAAGACGCTATCTTATTGTCTTTCAAGTTAGCCAGAACAACCAGTTTCACTTGTTCGCCACCGACCGTTCTCAACATGGTTCCTTCCAGCTGACGAGTATAATAGTTGTCACCTTCAACAGGATTGCCTAGTTTCAAATCCTGTACTTGATACAAAAAGTTATCATTTGCATCAACGACCAATACATATACATCATCCGCAGTCATGGCACTTTGTTCCACTGTGGTATAATCTAAATCACCTGGTTCGCTTGCGGCCCGTCCGCCGAAATTGGAGAATGCCAGTGTAAGGCGTACCGGTACCTTCCCGCCATCCGTAGCCTTTGCCACCTCCTCGTCCTTTGCACACGACGATAGGTACAAGCCGCAGAGCACCGCCATTAGTATATATGATAACCATCTTTTCATAGATTCTATTTTTTGTTCGTTGTTACATATCCATCTCGTTGAAGCGTACCACCCAGTCATTGATAATGATGCTGGTGTTAATCCACTTCATGTTCTCGTCCAGGAAGAAAGTCATGTTGTATTCGTCCTGACGATCCAGATATTCCTGCTGGGTCATGTCGTGACCTTCGGCCTCGGTGAGCAATAGGTATTTTACCAAGGGGATGGAAAGTACGGTCTCGCCCGTATCCTTGTTGGTGATGGACAGGCGCGGATTTTGATCCACCATCAGTCGGCCTACGGTAATCTGGGCGATGGCCACGCTGATATTGCTATCCTCAGTATCGCCCTCGGCACGTGCGCCTTTTGTGTCCATGTCCGTGCTTCCTTGAGCGCGGTAATAGGGATAATATGTTAATGTTTCGTCTTTCAACAGCTTGTTGTCATAGTTCATCAGGCCGTTGTCGTCCGTAATCGTGAATTCAAAGTTATCGACATCTACAGTCACTCCGTCCATTTGCTGGAGAATGATGCGGATGCTGTTGGTATTCTTCACCAACGGCACTGTCACCACCTGCGAGGTGGCAGCCCTGGAAAAGGATTGCTTGGTCACTTCGCCGTGCCACAACGAAGAAAGCTTGCTGTTAACGATAGCCGTTCCGTCTTCCGCACGGCTGTACATTCTGTCCATCTTGCATTGCAGCTCGTCCATCGAGGATTCTCCCGCGGTAACCAAAGGTACCGAGAATGAAGCTTCGTTATTCAAGCCCGCCCAAGTGATAAGATGATAGTCACCTGGTTCCAAATCTACTTTCATGGTATATCCGTCTTCACCCAAAACGTCACCTTCTTCCGTCTTCTGATACACCAATTTGCCGTTATCGTCAAAAGCATAAAGCGTAACAGTCCCCACCTCGCGTGAGAAAGCATCGGCATACTTCATGTTATAATCATATTTGAACTTCACTCTGTACTCTACAGAGCAATCCACATCTTCTTCATCGAGTATGCTGCCGCACGACACAATGGCACTTCCCAATGTCATCGCCATCATTAGGCTGAAAGAGAGTTGTCGGGCGAATGTTTTTACTGTTTTCATGCTTTTGTTTTTTTAATGTTAGAATATTAAAGAGAATAGCAGGGAGAGGAGGAACACTCCTCTCCTGCTTATATAATAGGGTTATTAATTAGAAATTAACAGTGTTAAAGCGTACAATCCAAGGAGCTATTGTAGTTGTCAGTTTCAAGTATGCACTTTCATCGTCTATTGTTCCACCATCTTCCGGTATAATTGTCGAGCTGCCGATTTCCTTGAAAGTTCCAATCTTCAATGAATAGATGTTGTTACGCATGATAGCATATTGCATATTGTTTTCGTTTCCTTTGAAATGTTCGATAGGTGCGTAGTAATAACAATATCCATCTGTATAAGTTACCAAATTCTCAGCCTTATAAGCCGGGTAAACAGATTTCAAAGCATCCATTGAACGGAAATACTGATTGGCATATTTATATATGGTACCTACATTAGTACCCTCATTATCCAAGATTTCGCCACGGAATACAATACCTGTTACCACGCCTTTTTGCTGGTGATCCTTTGTTACTGAATTTTCAAGGCAATAAGTCAGGAATGCATCGTTAGATTGTGCAATTTCACCAATTTCAACATCACTTGACTTAGGAAGGTCCTTCAAGAAAGCATTGTTATAAATATCCTGTGAAGTCTGTAATTCACCTACTGTATTGAAGAAATAATCTGTAGCTGTTTTATCTCCATCAGCCCACAATCCGTCTGTTAGTGTCACGCTATTCTTGTCCACTGACTTAGGATCTACCAAATAATCACTATTAGTCAATGTACCAAATGGAGAGATGGTACTCCAATCACTGGTCTTATGTCTTACCGCATAAACGGTTTTTGACAAGTTCACCATAGCATATTTATCCAAATACACAGTCCATGTCTCCTCTGCTGTTGTAGAAGTTCCTTTTTCATAATGGAAAGCACCCGTTCTATCTGTTGCTACAAATACAGGAGCTTCTATTGAAGTCGTTGTTTCATTCTGTTTAACATTACCTTTATATTTATTATCAAGAGTTGACTCCAACTGATATCTGCCCGTTTCGTTTCCACCATTTAGCAAAACCCAAATTTCTGCATTATCAGCGTCAAGTAAAGCCTTGTTCAATTTAGTGATATAAATGTAGCTGGTTTTATCAGCTGTTGTTGTTTTCAACCATCCGTCAGTGGTTACCGTAGGGATAATGGTTACTTTAACCTTTACATTATATTTATTGTCATTATTGTTCGGTGTAAATGTTATCTTGGAAACCACACGCTCCACTCTTATGGCTTGAATGATAGGTTGTGTAGGGTCCTGACTTGTGATATTTACCATTGCCGCTTCACTATTAGCCATCATAAAATGATCTCTTGCCGATGCACCTTTCGTAACAACATCAACAGATGCGTCGTTAGAGCTTCCTGCGGTAATAGAATAATTTGTAACATACTCATATACACCGGCAGCTGTTGCACTTGTTTCTTTTGCCTTATTTGCTATATCTGCACAAGGATTCAAAATAACCAATACATTATAACTACCTGTTTGGTTCAATTGGAAGCTAGGTTCGTAAACGCCACTCGTTACAGTTATATTATCAGCATACTCCACTAATCCTGTCGCTGTATTTCCCTGAACCGGGCTAATGATAATGACAGCATCTTTAATACTACCTTCCGAGGGTGTTCCATTTTCCACATCATCTCCTGTTTCAGCATCGGCAGCACGTCCTGAACCTGTAGAAGTAGAGATACTTAATGTAAGGTTAGCTTTCACCTTTTCTGGTTGTTCAATATTGTTGTTTTCTACAATATCATCGTTTGTACATGCTACCAAAGCGGCGCAAGCAAACATTCCTAATAATAAACCCTTAATCTTCATAATCTTAAGTTTTTCAGTTTATAAATTCTTTATTTTTGTAATTTCTATTCTTGTTCATTGATATTGCAAAGGTAAAGGCCTTTTAAGGTTAGTCTTAATTGGTGTTTTCGGCAAAATAGATTGGCATCTTTGACAAAATGACTTTTGGAGTCTTTTTGAAGGGCATTTTCTTCATCCATGAATGAAACGCCCTATACTTTGCAAGAATCGCCACTTATATTTTTCGTAGCGATAAACAAAAAATACACCGCCATATATGTTTGCATTTTTCAATTTGTTAAATTGTTCAATATTCATCCTTTTGTCTAACTGAACTTCCTGTTACGCTTCCCCCTTTTGATACTCCTTCTGAAGTTGGTGAAGTGCATTTCATTCAAACTCCTTATTTATCTGGTACTTTCTTTCCGTATCGGATAGTCATGGAATATAGCGGCTTCAGAGATTGCGGACAAGTGGGAGAAAATACTAAGAAATTCAGCTTCACGGCTACTACACTACGCCAGATTCAATCCGCACCTACAGTAGAGGTTCTTCAAAGAGATTGGTTCAAATCCAGCAATGAGGTATTTCCTTAAGGAGTCGTTCACAATTATTTCACCTAATATTCCGGTCTGAATTCCACTCATAATGCAGTTCCAAAAAGTAAGTGCAGTTCATGAAGCAAGTAAGTGGCCTTACTTTTTTTCTATAATATGGGTAACTGTCCGGATGAAAAAATAATAAAGATATTTGCGAGTATCTACTTATCAGGTTTAATAAATAGCTATAGCCATAAAATTCAAAATCCGGGAATAGACTCTACTACCCCGGATTTTACCTTGCGCTTTTCACAAAGAACAAGTTTCTTCTAACATCTTTTATTGTACTGTTTGTCTATATGTCTTATTTTCCAAAGATTGCATCATCTTTACGTTTATTGACCATTTCTTCCAAATTGGCACCGGCTTCAACAGAACCTTTGGCCTGCGCCTGTTTGAAATAACTTTCGGCAGAGTCGAGATCCCCTTGCAACAGTTTCAGCACGCCTCTGTTGTTCAGCGTCGCACTCGCTTGTGCATCAGCCTTATCCAAATAACGGACTGACTGTTGCAAGTCACCTCGTTGGAGTTCGATAGCGGCAGCGTTTATATTCGCTGTTGGGTCATCAGGGAACATGCGCACTGCCACATCGAACACTTCGTTAAACTCGTTGCTTCCCTTTTCGTATGTCTGAGCAACCAAGAACATTTCCTGCAAGCTCAACTGCTGGGGACGGGTTCTTATAATCTGTTTCGCTTCCTCTACATTGAATCCGCGTACTACATAACGCACTGTGTAATCAGAGTGACGCAAAGCCGGATAGCAATCTTGTAATAACGTGGCATATACTTTTCCACCATCCAAGGCTTTAATGCATCCCTCCTTCACATCATAATCGTTTTCATTCTTATCTATTATAGACAAAATTTCATCTTTCAGCGGTAAAGCATTCTTTGTGACATATTCACGCAATCCAGCCCAGTCTTCGGGCACAGAATTCACTTTGAACAGATCTGCTTTAAAACCATACTCGCTCATTACATAGTTCTTTAACGCTTCAGCACGACCTTGCGCCAGACGCGCATTAGCCGCATATCTGCCCTCAGGAGAGGCATAACCCACGATATCTATTTCAGTAACGGTAGTATTGGCATCATTCTTCACCACATCCACTGTACGCTTGATAGCTGCCAGTTCAGAGGGATTACGACGATAATCAGGATAAATCCTGGTCTGGTTTACCGGAAAATCCAAATAAGCACGGCCTTCTTCAGCACGATTCTTCACAGCCTCGACAGCAGGAGAAACAAATGCCACAGCAGGTTTCACCACATAACGCTCCAAATTGGCACGGGTCACAAAGGCGCTGCTTTCTTCTTTTTGGCAATTGGCACAACCACGGACATCAGCCAACAGTTCCAGTTCAGCACCATTCATCCATTTCTCGTATGGAATACGGGCTGAATAATTTACAGTCTGTTCCGTTCCATTCTTACGACGAAGAATGGTATATGCATCCGACGGAATACTGCGTTCACGCTGTTGCACGATGGAACGGATACGCCCATATACCCAAATAGCAGGCAAAATCCTGTTATAACTGTTATCCTGTGTCTTCAAAACCGGAGTCAGAGTTGCCACACAGTTGGAAGAAAGTTCCATTGCAGTCGGCAACGTGATATCCATTCCTATCATCACCTGTCCATTATCACTAATCAGGATTGACTGGTTGCTGACTTGTACCTGACCACCTGATAATGTCTGTGCACCTACCGGAATAGTCGGAATCAATAATATAAGAAGTATATAACATATAAGTTTCATAATCCGTAATTTTTAGAATATATAAATAAGATTCAGAGCAGCCTTAGTAGGACCCCAATAATTCTTGTTGGATTTCTTCAACATATCTCCACATTCTTCACACTCATATTTCTTATAACGCACATAAGCATAACCCAAGCCGATGGTGGCGCCCAGATTCCAATGACGTCCCAGCACAAACTGATAACCGTAACTGACACCGCCACCATAAAAATGTCCCTTATAACGGAAGTCTTTCAAATCATCGAAAGGAGAAAACGGCAAATCAATACCGGTAGTATTGTATGCTCCTCCCATTAAATGGAAACCGAAGAAATGACCATTGAACTTATCACAAAGCCAATAGCGCAACTCAGGCTGTACCATCACCAGTTTCAGCATTTTATTATCGCTGTATTTCCAGGGATTATAATAAAACGGAATATTCACTGTAAGCTTCTTACTCAACCCTACTTCCACTCCTAAGTTTGGTATGGCGACAGCATCCATCGCCACATTAGTTTTAACAGCCATCTGTCCATACATAAATAAGGAAGAAGCCAACAGACACACCCATGAAAATAAAAATCTTCGTATTACCATATTCTATTCTTTCTAGCTAAGTTATTGTTTACTTCACAAAGGTAAAGGCTATTTTTTTAACAGGATATTTGGCAAATTAATCTTTATTAAGAGGTAGTTTCAGCAAAATGCAAAATGAACAAAAAACAATCCTAGTTCCTATTTTCGTCAAAAATAGAACATACATTCAATGAGAAACATTCCAACTATCAAATGGAACACCAACGGAGTTTTCTCCATTCATAGGTGAAACTCCTTTCATCATGATAGAAACGCCCCTTATATAGCCAAACACCCCCTTCTTTCCAACATAGCAGGCATTTTCATCAAAAAGAGGGTGTTTTCATCAAAAAAGCTTGAAAATAATTTGGATACATAAAAGGAATACCTATTTTTGTATCGGATGATAATGGGTCAATCATTCAAATAATCAAAAAACAATAAAAAATTATAGTTCTATGAAGGCAATGCATTTAATAATTGCCATGCTCGTCATGATGAGTTTGGCATCCTGCTCTGCAGATGGTAATGACCCCGTTGAAAACTCTGTTTCAACGTATCTCCTAGAAAAAAACGTATGGAGCCAGAAGCGTTACATACAAAGAAAATAATTCTGACAAGTTAAAATTAAGTGAATTACCGGCTATCAGTCTTTCTGAGGCCGACCATATTCTATCTGTCCTACGAAAACATACTGATGCTCAAGAAGAACTTGATATTCGAACTGCTACCAAAGGAGAACAAACATGGCTGAGAATTGTAATGAAGCAAACAATAGATCATAAATATGCTTTCACTATCCAGCTGAATATGAACTGTTACAGTGACGGAAGCTTGTACTATGGCGGATATCAGGCGGAATGTTCTTCTTCTTTGATAAAATGGTATCTTAAAGGTTTTAGCCTGGCTACCGATAATGCCACAAAAAATTATAAATTCGAATCCCAAAGCTATATTTATATGAAAGTAATAGATAACGGAATCAAATATATGCAGATTCCTGTCACTATAAAAGGCAACTATAATCCCCGAAACCATGATGCTGCATTTTCCTACAATTTATGATATATAATGCAATAATCACTTTATAATATATACCATCATTCCCCCCTTGTTTCTAGCTTAGCCTACATACCTTAAAAAAAGCAAGAGACAAGGGGTGCACTTCATTCAAATACAATCGTCTAATAATCAAGGAAAAACAAAACAGTATGAATGAAATACCTACCATCCTTTATTTCCACCGAACCTGTTGATACTAAAAACAGAATATATTCTTATGATTTTTAGTTGGTTATGAAAATATAGTTTGCTATATTTGTAGGAATTCCTAAAATAGATTAAGGAATAATATCAGGCAGATTGTACGTGACCAATTTGATTACAGGGGAATAAAAGTGAAACAATTTATTATAATGAAATCTTTAATAATCACCTTATTATGTAGTTTTTGTCTATCAACTACTAATGCCCAAAGTTATTTCCGCCAGTGTGGTATCCAACTACTTACCAAACAAAACGGATTGAGCAACAATACATTGACTGGAATCTATCAGGATAAAGCCGGCTTTTTATGGTTAGGAACCGATGTTGGACTGAGCCGCTATGACGGAATACATTTTCATAATTACAATTTGATTGATAAAGAGCCACGTGCCTTAGCTCATTTATATGAAACATCAAACAATCTGCTATGGTCCCATATCGCCAATTTAAACCAAATAGCATGTTTTGACAAGATGCGTGGAATCTATATGCCACTTATCTCACCTACCCCTGAGGTATTGAAAGATATACAGGATATATGTGTACTGCAAGACAAATTATATGCCTTGACCTCCAATGTCATAGTAGAGTTAAAGATGGAGAAAAATGCAGATGAAATAAGACTGACCGCCCAACCGCTTATAGATATAAAAACAAAAGTCCTAAAACTTTATAATAACGAAGATATTTTATGCGCACTGACAGTAGAGAATCAAATCTTACTTTATAACGTTTCCGATAAAAGTAGCGAGCATATAAATGGAACCGATCTAGGTATTGTGAAAGCCGACAACATTGAAAAAATACATATATATAATAATAATGTGTGGATCTGTGACCAAACCGAAGGAATCATCTGTTATAATACAAACACTAAAACATCCCGCACACTGAATGACAACAGCCAGTCATCCTTCATTCAAAAAGATATACGCGATATTATCCAGATAGATAAAACCACATTCATTATAGCCACATGGAGTTCACTGTCAGCCATAAGATTTGAAACGGACAACTACCTCCAGTCGCCATTCCACATTATAGACCTGACCCAACATGATTCTTACTATACCCCTATCCTCAAAAACAGAATTACCGACATCCATTTTGACAAATCCAACAATGTGCTTTGGGTAGGAACTTTCGGCAGAGGATTACTGAAACTGAATCTCAAAGGAAACGATATCAACCGTATCCTGTTGAACGATGAAATAAGATATGTGAATGGTATAGCACAAGATGCCGATGGATACATCTGGCTGGTCACCGAAAAAGATGGCATATATAAAAGTATAGAAAATAAGATCTTCCCCAATCTGCGCTTTTCCTTATGGGAGAAAAGTAACAAGAATAATCATTATTGCCTGCACAAAGATCGAAATGGAGGACTATGGTTCGGCGATAACAAAGGAAACATTCTTTGGGTAAATCCTACTACCGGTGAAACAGTGATTCACCAACTACCCCCCGAAACAGCAGACTCTGCTGTAACTGCTGCTATCTTGAAACTATATCTAAACTCACAAAACCATTTATGGATTGCCACCGAAAAAGGAATAATGGTCTATAACCATCAGACACACGAATGTATAGCAGCACAACCTTATACGAAAGAATTCAAAAAAATAACCGCTATATGCGAAGATGGAGATGGAACCATGTGGCTGGGTACTGAAAAAGGGATACACCGTGCCAACTGTAAAGGGAAACAAATAAAATTCACTGGTGGTTATGAAAAGGAAAGAAACCTGACACCCGGAAAAGTATTAGCACTTTATCTGAACAACTATAACCAACTGCTTATCTCGTACACTGATAAAATTATCCAAATAGACGGAAAAGAGAAAACCGTATCCTCTACCATGATCTTGCAAAAGGACTTGCCTAACGGACACATAAGCTGTATGATAGATGATAAGAACGGAAATACCTGGCTAGGAAGCAATGCTGGTTTTATCACACTAAATAACAAGAACAATGCATCATATGCCTATGCATTACCGGAGAGTTATTACGATGTATGTCGGCTGAATGACGGGAAATTACTATGGGCGAACTCTACAGGGTTGCTCTATTTTGAACCGCGCACTTTAAAAGAAAGTTCAAGTAACCGCCAATTCCATATCTCCGATATAGATATTAATTACAATAAAGTAGAAATAGGAGAAAAAATAAACGGACAAGTCATCCTAGACATACCTGCGTACCTGATAGAACATTTATCTTTAGACTACAATAACAACAACTTGATTCTCTATCTAAGTGATTTGAAATACGGAACCTCGCCCAACACAGTGAAATATCGCCTGTTACCCACAGAAGAAAAATGGAATACGAATTATGACGATCATATAAAACTCAGCAATATCACTCCTGGGAAATATGTGCTGGAAATACGCTCGTCTTATCCGTTGGAAGAAAATGAACAAATAACCCGGTTATCCATCAATGTAAATAGATATTGGGCTGCAACCGGATGGGCCATCGCCGCATACATCCTGACTATTATCATTATTTCCTTGTTTACATGGATGTACTTTAACCGGAAATTACAGAAACGGCAAGTTTACAAAGCCAAAGAAGTGAAACTGAAAGAAAAGCTGGAAGAAGAAACAGAAATAAGAAAAGAAGAAGAGAAAAACCACCAATTGCGTGACCAAATCAGATATATGTTGGCACAGGAATTACGCACTCCGTTATCACTCATCACTGCTCCGTTAAAAGAAATGATTACTAATACGACCTTCCCGGAATCATTCCTGCAAAAAGCTAAAATGGCCTATCGGAATTCAATCAGCCTGCAAGACATTTGTAACCAGCTATTGAATATTCATCAGCAAGAAAGTTACAGTCTTAAATTGAATGTGGCCCCCTATCCCGCCAGCGTGATAGCCGACACTGTAGTTCGTGCCTCTCACGAGCTACTGAACGTCAGTCCCATTAACCTGCATTATGACAAAGACAACAAAATAAATACAGAAATATGGATTGACCGGAAAAAGATAACCTTTATTCTAAGTAATATATTATCCAATGCCTATCGGCATATCTCGTATTCCGGTTCCATCCGTTTTACTGTAAACACCAGTATTATCAACGGAAAGGATTTCTGCCTTTTTACTATAGAGGATGACGGGAAAGAAATGATAGAAGAGTCCTCTGTTATCTTCCTTGGATCGGATAATTACAACCCTCCAAGCAACCGGCTACACCCCGAATTAGGCATTGAAATTATGAAAACGACAGTACTCGCCCACCACGGTGATATCCAGATCACTCAAGAAAAAAACAAAGGAACCCGAGTTGTCCTTTATATCCCTCTAGGTAAGCAACATTTGAAAAATGATGAAAACGTATGTTTCATCGAACCCGAAACAATAGCGGAAGATCCAAATAAAGCAATGATTACCGCAGAGGATAAGAGACAACAGGAAATAGCAAACAGCATAACTGCCAAACCTATTGACAACCCCGAAACCAAATACAAACTACTGGTTGTTGAAGACCATGCAGATATCCGCCTCTATCTGAAAGTATTATTCTCTGCTACCTATAATATTATTATGGCGGAAAATGGGGAAGAAGGAGTAAGAATAGCGCGTAAAGAAATACCGAATCTTGTAATAACGGATGTCATGATGCCTATCATGAACGGTTTTGAATGTTGCCGTATCCTAAAAGAAGATCTAAAAACTTGCCATATCCCTATTATTCTACTGACAGCTTTGACAGATGACGAAAATATAGTGAAAGGAATAGAATTAGGAGCTGATGACTATATTCTGAAGCCGTTCAATCCGGAGATTCTCCGCACCAAAGTAAAACGTTTAATAAAAAGCCGGACTGAACTGAAACAGATTTATACCAAACTACTAATGCCTTCCATCACCGTCAACGGCTCGCAAGAAGAAAATACGGAAACAATCATCATAGAAGACCCGTTCATCACACAAATTCTGAATATTGTAAATGAGAACCTGCAAAATCCGGAATTCAATGTGAAAAAACTGGCCGAAATGCTGAATATGAGTCAACCTACCCTTTACAGGAAAGTAAAACAACTCACTAATTTCACTATCATAGAATTAGTAAGAGGAGTCCGGTTAAAACGCTCTGCCGAATTACTGAGAAGCCGCAAATACAATGTTCAGGAGGTAGCCGAAATGGTTGGTTATAATGACATCCCCACTTTCAGAAAGCACTTTGTCGATTTCTATGGCACTACTCCCTCCACATTTAATAGTAAAGAAGATACGGAAGATAAAAAATAATCGTTAACAGCCAAATATTTTTTGAATTAAAAATCGTACCTTTGCAGCCAAATATATAGGTATAGTATGCAAGACATTAGAAACATTGCGATCATCGCCCACGTAGACCACGGAAAAACAACACTGGTGGACAAGATGATGCTGGCGGGACATTTGTTCCGCAACGACCAGACAAATGGTGAACTGGTATTGGATAATAATGACTTGGAACGCGAAAGAGGGATAACTATCCTTTCAAAGAACGTTTCAATTAACTACAAAGGAACAAAAATCAATATTATTGATACTCCGGGACACGCCGACTTCGGTGGCGAAGTAGAACGTGTACTCAATATGGCTGATGGATGTATCTTATTGGTAGATGCATTCGAAGGCCCGATGCCGCAGACACGCTTCGTATTGCAAAAGGCGTTACAGATCGGTTTGAAACCTGTAGTTGTTGTGAACAAGGTGGATAAACCCAACTGCCGTCCGGAAGAAGTATACGAAATGGTATTCGACTTGATGTTCAGCCTGAATGCTACAGAAGATCAGTTGGACTTCCCCGTTATTTATGGTTCTGCCAAAAATAATTGGATGAGTACTGACTGGAAGACCCCAACAGAAAATCTGGTTCCGTTGTTGGATGCTATTATTGAGCACATTCCAGCACCGAAACAGCTAGAGGGAACTCCTCAAATGTTAATCACCTCTTTAGACTATTCAGCATATACAGGTCGTATAGCTGTGGGACGTGTACATCGTGGTACCCTGAAAGAAGGTATGAATATTACACTGGCAAAGCGTGATGGCAGTCTGATAAAGTCTAAAATCAAAGAACTACATACTTTTGAAGGCTTAGGACGTAAAAAGACAGATGCCGTTTCATCGGGAGATATCTGTGCTGTAGTAGGTGTAGAAGGCTTCGAAATTGGTGATACCATCTGCGATTTCGAAAATCCGGAACCATTGCCCCCCATCGCCATTGACGAACCGACCATGAGCATGTTATTCACTATCAACGATTCTCCTTTCTTCGGCAAAGAAGGTAAGTTTGTGACTTCACGCCACATCCAAGATCGCTTGACCAAAGAACTAGATAAGAACCTGGCATTGCGTGTACGCAAAAGCGAACTGGAAGACGGTAAATGGATTGTATCAGGACGTGGTGTACTTCATCTTTCTGTACTGATTGAAACCATGCGCCGCGAAGGATACGAATTACAAGTAGGACAGCCTCAGGTTATTTTCAAAGAAATAGACGGAGTAAAATGCGAACCTATCGAAGAATTAACGATCAGTGTGCCCGAAGAATATTCCAGTAAAATGATCGATATGGTAACCCGCCGTAAGGGTGATTTGGTTTCTATGGAAACACAGGGTGACCGCGTAAACATTGAGTTTGATATGCCTTCGCGCGGTATTATCGGTCTTCGCACCAATGTACTGACTGCATCGGCCGGAGAAGCGATCATGGCCCACCGCTTTAAATGTTACCAACCATACAAAGGTGAGATAGAACGTCGCAGCAACGGTTCTATGATTGCTATGGAAAGCGGAACAGCTTTTGCATACGCTATTGACAAATTTACAGGATCGTGGCAAATTTTTTCATTTATCCGCAAGACGAAGTATATGCCGGCCAAGTGGTAGGTGAACATGTTCATGAAAACGACTTGGTGATCAATGTAACTAAATCGAAAAAGCTTACCAATATGCGCGCATCAGGTTCTGATGACAAGGCACGCATCATTCCTCCGGTAGTATTCTCGTTGGAAGAAGCATTAGAATACATTAAGGAAGATGAATATGTAGAAGTTACTCCAAAGAGTATGCGTATGCGTAAAGTGATTCTTGACGAAACAGAACGCAAGAGAGCCAACAAAAGCTAATCAATCTACATTGAATATAAAAAAATCCCGAGGCCATATTACCTTCGGGATTTTTTATCTCTAATCTACAAACTTCACTTTACTAACCTCTCTAGGTTTAGCAGCCGGCATTTCATCGGGATAACCGAAAGCAATCGCATAAAGCAACTCATACCCTTCACTGAATCCCAACTTTTTCATATATTCCGCAGCTGCAGGTGATTTCATGAAACGCACAGGTCCTCCCAAACAACAGGAACCTATTCCCATTGACCAGGCAGACAAAATCATATTCTCACCCAACAAACCACAATCGATCTGTGACATATCATATGCAGGATCGTTAGCAATAAACACTACTGTAGGAGCATTATTGAACATATTCTTAAATCCCGGACGTTCTGCCGCTTTGGGATTTTCTTTTTTGAATATTTCAGTCAAACCATTGATAAATTCCGGATTATCTACTACACGAACCTCCCATGACTGTTTATTCATTCCATTAGGTGCATTGATTCCACATTCTACTATAGTCTGCATCTTTTCACGCTCCACAGCCTCGGGCTTATACTTCCGTATACTACGGCGACTCATAATAGTTTCTACCACAGGGTTTACCTGGCTCACGGAAACACTATCCGCAACAACTTCCTTCTGTCGGGAGCCTTGCGATGTACAGCTGCATAATACGAACATGCCTGCACCAACTAACATTAATCTAAATAATTTCATTTGCTATCATATTTGGTTTGCAACAAATCTAGGCATTTTCAAGCATAAAAAAAAGTGGTTCCTTTATAAGGAACCACTTTTTATATGTTAAATCTGTAAAATTCAAATTACAACTTCGGACCAGCAGCAACCAATTTCTTACCTGCTTCGTTACCAGTAAACTTAGCAAAGTTCTTAATGAAGCGACCAGCCAAATCTTTAGCTTTTTCATCCCACTGAGCAGCGTCAGCATAAGTATCACGAGGATCAAGGATCTTCGGATCAACACCCGGCAATTCTGTAGGAACAACGAAATCGAAGTAAGGAATAACCTTAGTAGGAGCCTTATCAATAGAACCATCCAGAATAGCATCAATGATACCACGAGTATCACGGATAGAGATACGTTTACCAGTACCGTTCCAACCAGTGTTAACCAAGTATGCTTTAGCACCAGTCTTTTCCATCTTCTTAACCAATTCTTCAGCATACTTAGTAGGATGCAATGACAAGAAAGCAGCACCGAAGCAAGCAGAGAATGTCGGAGTCGGTTCAGTGATACCACGTTCTGTACCAGCCAATTTAGCTGTAAATCCAGACAAGAAGTAATACTGAGCCTGTTCAGGATTCAAGATAGATACCGGAGGCAATACACCGAATGCATCAGCTGACAAGAAAATAACTTGTTGAGCGTGAGGACCTTTAGAGATAGGTTTAACAATGTTTTCGATATGATAGATAGGATAAGAAACACGAGTATTTTCTGTTACGCTCTTATCAGCGAAATCAATCTTACCGTTAGCATCAACTGTTACGTTTTCAAGCAAAGCGTCACGTTTGATAGCAGCGTAGATATCGGGTTCGCTTTCCTTATCCAAGTTGATAACTTTAGCATAGCAACCACCTTCGTAGTTGAATACACCTTCGTCATCCCATCCGTGTTCATCGTCACCGATCAACTTACGTTTCGGATCAGTAGACAAAGTAGTCTTACCTGTACCAGACAAACCGAAGAAAATAGCTGAGCTAGTTCCTTCCATATTTGTATTAGCAGAGCAGTGCATAGAAGCGATACCACGAAGCGGGTTCATGTAGTTCATGATAGAGAACATACCTTTCTTCATTTCACCACCGTACCAAGTATTCAGGATAACTTGTTCTTTAGTCTTCAAGTTGAAAACAGTAGCTGTTTCAGAGTTCAAGCCCAGTTCTTTATAGTTGTCAACTTTTGCTTTAGAAGCGTTGAAACATACAAAATCAGGTTCTCCATAAGCTTCCAGTTCTTCAGCAGTAGGACGGATGAACATGTTAGTTACGAAGTGAGCCTGCCAAGCTACTTCCATAATGAAACGTACTTTCATACGAGTTGCAGCGTTAGCACCGCAGAAAGTATCAACAACGAACAAACGCTTGCCGCTCAATTGTTTTACAGCTTTAGCTTTCAAATCAGCCCAAGCTTCTTCTGTACAAGGTTTGTTATCATTTTTATATTCGTCAGAAGTCCACCATACTGAATTTTCAGAAGCTTCATTCTTAACGAAGAATTTATCTTTAGGAGAACGACCTGTGTAAACACCAGTCATTACGTTTACAGCACCCAGTTCAGTAACCTGTCCTTTTTCGAAACCTTCCAATCCCGGTTTAGTTTCTTCAGCGAAAAGCACATCATAAGAAGGATTGTGGAGAACTTCCTTCACGTCGGTAATACCGTACTTGCTTAAATCTAAATTTGCCATTTTTTAATGATTTAATTTGGTTATTGTATAATGTTATTTTTACTCTTTATTTTCTGAGAGAAGATGTTTTTCAACACCCCCTTGTCTAAGGCGCTACAAAATTAGTGCTTTATTTTAAAAAAAAGAAGTTATTAGAGAAAAATTTCCGTAATAATCAAATATTTATATTTGTGTAACAAAAATGCAATTCGTACTTTACAAATCTAGAAATTATTTGTTTCTTTGCAGGTCAAAGTCAACAATATAACAAAAGCATAGATATGAAAATCATCAATCTCAGTGAAGGCAATTCTCTCCTAAACCAATATGTAGCGGAATTGCGCGATATACATGTTCAAAATGACCGTATGCGTTTCCGCAGAAATATTGAAAGAATAGGAGAAATCATGGCATACGAGATGAGTAAAGCACTAACCTATTCCGTAAAGCAAGTACAGACACCCTTGGGAACTGCCACGGCCAGCACACACGATGACAAAATAGTGATTGCAACGGTATTCCGTGCCGGACTGCCGTTGCACACCGGTTTTCTGAACATGTTCGACCATGCCGACAACGCTTTCGTTTCCGCATTCCGTTTTTACAAGGATGACGAGCACCGTATTGTAGATGTGCACATTGAATACATCGCCGCCCCTTCATTGAATGACAGGACCTTGCTTCTCGTTGACCCCATGCTTGCCACCGGTGAAAGCATGGAACTTGCCTGGAAAGCTTTCCTTACCAAAGGCAAACCCGCTAAATTGCAAATGGCCTGTGTCATTGCCAGCCAACAAGGGGTAAAGCATATGGCAGAACTTTTTCCCGGCGATGATGTCACATTATGGTGTGCCGCCATAGACCCTGTCTTGGACGAGCACAAATACATTGTTCCGGGATTGGGGGATGCCGGTGATTTAGCATTCGGCGAGAAACTTTAGGGCTCAAACTATAAAGACAGTTTCACGTGTGTTCGCTTGCACACACTAAAATTCTAAATTAAATGGTTAGTAACCGGCAATTATTCACAGCCTATTACTAACCATTTAATTTTTAAAACAGTTCTGTAGATCTGGTCCCTACAGGGAAGATGAAAAATCTTATTTCACTTCCCAAATATCATTTGTCATCAGTAATTCCTGGAAATTATGATATTTTTTCTTTGCGGCCACTTCTTCAATCTGTGCATTAACAGCGTCATCATAAGTAGGCGCCTCTACATCACGGATCACCCCTAATGCAACCGGAAAATCCGGTCCTTCCATCAATGCCAGTTTCAACTGCAAAGTATTATCCATACAATGAGCATCGTGCACTAAAATATCTTTTTCCGTCACACCATTCTCACCAAGCTTTACCACTTTCAGTCCGAAACCTTCCTGCATCAGCCCGTATTCTTTGTCTACACCAAACAACATCGGTTTACCGTGTTCTAAATAAATGGCATTCTTTGAACGACCTTCTTTCGTATATACTGATTCGTGTGTTCCATCATTAAAAATGACGCAGTTCTGAAGAATTTCACATACAGCCGCACCTTTATGATTGGCAGCAGCTTTCAGAATCTCCACTGTACCAGGACCATCCGTAGCTACCGCACGGGCAAAGAAACGTCCACGCGCACCAAAACATAATTCAGCCGGATGAAACGGATCTTCCACAGTGCCGTAAGGAGATGATTTGCTAACAAATCCACGGGGAGAAGTCGGAGAGTACTGTCCTTTGGTCAAACCATATATACGGTTGTTCAACAAAATCATATTCAAGTCGATATTACGACGAACGGCATGTATAAAGTGATTTCCACCAATAGCCAGCCCATCACCATCCCCTGAAATCTGCCAAACAGTAATCTTTGGATTAGCCACCTTGCAGCCTGTAGAAATAGCTGCCGCACGACCGTGCACAGTCTGCATGGCATATGTATTCATGTAATAAGGCAGGCGGCTGGAACATCCGATACCCGAAATAACGGCAGTATCATGAGGAGCCACTCCCAATTCAGCCATCGCTTTGTGCAGCGAAGCCAAGAAAAAATGGTCACCACAACCCGGACACCAACGAGGTTGTCCCTTTTTGAAATCTTTTGCTGTATATTCGTTCATAGTCTTTACTTTCTTTACGGTTATTATTTATTTAAAATCTCAGTGAAAGCATCAACTAACTCGCTGACTACGAACGGCTGGCCTTTTACCTCATTAAACTGATAAGGAACAAATCCGTCCACTTTCATACGGAGATATCCGGCAAACTGACCAAGATTCTGCTCAGCCACGACTACCTTCTTATATTTCTTCAGCACTTCTGCCGTATTTTGAGGCAGCGGGTTCAAATGAACAAAATGTGCCAAAGCAACCTTCTTGCCTGCATGGTTCATTTCCTCCATTGCTGAATATAAATGACCGTAAGTTCCACCGAAACCCACTATCAACAAATCTGCATCCTCTACGCAGCCTTGCACCTTAACATCAGGCACTGGAATTTTAGCAATCTTCTCGGCACGCAAACGGCACATCAAATTATGGTTTTCAGGCTCGGTAGAAATAGCACCTGTATCACTGTCTTTTTCCAAGCCTCCCAAAATATGCATATAACCTTCCTGTCCCGGCAATGCCCAATAACGGACACCTGTTTCAGTATTACGCTTGTAAGGAGTATAATTATCCTTCATTTCCGGAGTAACATAGGGTGGGTTAATAGCCTGATAGTTTGCCAGATCAGGCAATTTCCATGCGCCGGAACCATTTGCTACAAAACCATCAGTCAGCAACACCACCGGAGTCATGTGTTCCAAGGCAATCTTACAAGCATCATAAGCAGCATCAAAACAATGAGTTGGAGAAGCTGCGGCAATGACCGGCATAGGAGATTCACCGTTACGGCCAAACAAAGCCTGCAATAAATCTGTTTGCTCAGACTTAGTAGGCAAACCAGTAGAAGGACCGCCACGCTGTACATTAATAACCACCAATGGTAATTCTGTAATAACAGCCAGATTCATAGCCTCTGATTTCAGACAAACACCCGGCCCCGAAGTAGAAGTAGCCGCCAACGCACCTGCAAACGAGGCACCGATAGCCGTAGCGCAACCTGAAATTTCATCTTCACATTGAACAGTAGTCACTCCCAATGATTTATGTTTAGAAAGCTCATGTAAAATATCTGTTGCCGGAGTAATGGGATAAGATCCCAAGAACAAACGCAGGCCTGCTTTCTCGGCAGCAGCGATCAAGCCATAAGCCGTAGCCTTGTTTCCGCTGATATCCATATACTTTCCGGGGACTTTAGACTTAGTTTCCACCTTATAAGTATGATCCACAGACGCATGGGTATTGTGGCCATAATCATATCCGGCGTGTATCACTTTAATATTCGCTTCAGCTATTTGCGGCTTCTTTGCAAATTTCTCGCGCAAAAAATTTTCAGCAACCGCCAGGTCACGATTAAACAACCAGCAAACCAATCCCAAAGCAAACATATTACGACATTTCAACATTGACTTGTTGTCCATGCCTGTATCTGCCAGACAGTCTTTCACCATCTGTGAAATAGGAGCAGCAATTACATCCTGCTTAATACCCATTTCTTCAATCGGATTGTCTGTTTTGAAAGCCGCCTTGTCCAGATCTGATTTCTGAAAACAATCTGTATCAATAATGATACAAGCTGTGGACTTCGCAAATTTGTATTGTGTTTTCAATGCAGCGGCATTCATTGCGACCAATACGTCGCATTTGTCACCAGGAGTAAAAACTTTACCCGCACCAATATGCACCTGGAAACCTGACACACCGGTCAACGAACCTTGCGGGGCACGTATATCCGCCGGGTAATCGGGGAATGTACTGATATCATTTCCCACTGTAGCCGAAATATTAGAAAAGATATTTCCGGCCAGCTGCATACCATCGCCTGAGTCGCCTGAGAAACGGACCACCACTTGGTCCAACTCCTTGACTATCATTTCATCTGCCATAACTTATTATTTAGGGTTACAAAATTTCACTGTTTGCAAAGTTCGGAAAGTTCTGTCAAAGGACAAAATATTCCGCTGTCAAACTACGTTTGAATATCAAAATGTACAAAATTAAAGGTTTATTTATTTCCAAGCTAAGAAAAAGTAGAGATAATTACCTGTTTAAAAGCATAAATTTCTATCATTATGACAGCAGCAAAAACGATTCATTTTTACAATTTATTATTTTTATCCATGTTTTATAAACAACATGAAAGTTCATAGCAGAATAATAACATTATTAGATTATAAAAAACAGACAAAAAACAACAAAACAACAAAGAAAGGATTATTTTCTTCCCACTTAAGACATTTTTCGATCTTTCATATTGCCATTTTAACAAAAAGGAGTACCTTTGTAGCCATAAAAGGGCCTTGTAGTTCAACGGATAGAATAGAAGTTTCCTAAACTTTAGATAGGGGTTCGATTCCCCTCGGGGCTACAAAAGCAGTAAACAATTACTATACAATCATTTACTGCTTTTATTTTATCTAGAAATTCTTTAGATTACTTATTTAATCACCCCAAGTTCTTTACCCACTTTAATAAATGCAGCAATTGCCTTATCCAAATGTGCCTTTTCATGACCGGCAGACAATTGGACGCGGATACGTGCCTGCCCTTTCGGAACAACCGGATAATAGAAACCAGTTACATATATGCCTTCTTCCTGCATCTTGGCAGCAAAATCCTGAGACAGTTTCGCATCATAAAGCATCACAGCACAAATCGCGCTCTGAGTTGGTTTGATGTCAAAACCAGCAGCCAGCATCCTGTCACGGAAATAATTCACATTATCCATCAACTTAGTATGCAAGGCATCACTTTCCTTCAACATCTTAAACATTTCCAAGCTAGCACCGATAATGGCAGGAGCTACAGAATTAGAGAATAAATAAGGACGTGAACGCTGGCGCAACATATCAATAATTTCTTTCTTACCGGTGGTAAATCCTCCCATTGCCCCACCAAATGCTTTCCCTAATGTACCAGTAAAAATATCCACACGACCGTATGCTTTAAATTGTTCGGCCACGCCATGCCCTGTAGGACCTACTACACCGGCCGAATGAGATTCATCCACCATTACCAACGCGTCATATTTTTCCGCCAGTTCACAAATCTTATCCAATGGAGCCACATTACCATCCATCGAGAATACACCATCTGTAGCAATAATGCGGTGACGCTGTGCCTGCGCTTCCTGCAAACAACGTTCCAAGTCAGCCATATCAGCATTAGCGTAACGATAGCGTTTTGCCTTACACAAACGTACACCATCTATAATAGATGCATGATTCAACGCATCTGAAATAATAGCGTCTTCTTCTGTAAACAGCGGTTCGAACAAACCACCGTTAGCATCAAAACAAGCAGCATAAAGTATAGTATCTTCTGTTTTAAAATAATCAGAAATGGCAGCTTCCAGCTGTTTGTGTAAATCCTGAGTCCCACAGATAAAGCGTACGGAAGACATACCGAAGCCATGTGTATCCATTGCCTCTTTGGCAGCATTGATCAAACGTTGGTTATCTGACAAACCTAAATAATTGTTGGCACAAAAGTTCAACACATCTTCTCCGTCATTCACCTTGATGTCTGCACGCTGAGGTGTGGTAATGATACGTTCATTTTTATACAATCCGGCTGCCTTAATATCAGCCAGTTCCTTCGCAAGGAACTCCTTCATTTTACCATACATAGCTTTGTTTTTTTATTAAGTATATAGTTTAAGTTTAAAAATCAGTCTGACTTGACAAAGTTCTTATTTTTTTTTGATATCCAATTAAATTATAGAGAAAATTTTGATAAAATATGCAGTTTTCTATCTATCTTTGCTTCCAAAAGGAAACTTAAAGCAAATAGCAAACTATGAAAAATGTATTAATTATCGGCTCCACCGGTCAGATCGGTTCGGAACTAACCATGAAATTGAGAAGTATTTACAATGGTAATATCGTAGCCGGATATATTCCCGGTGCCGAGCCTAAAGGGGAATTAAAAGAATCAGGCCCTTCTGCCATCGTAGATATCACCAATGAACAACAAATTGCCGAAACTGTATCAAAGTACAACATCGACACCATTTACAATCTGGCAGCCTTACTCTCGGCTGTAGCAGAAGCCAAACCTCAACTAGCATGGAAAATAGGCATGGGAGGCCTGTTTAATGTATTGGAAGTAGCACGCGAAATGGGTTGTGCCGTATTTACCCCAAGTTCTATCGGTGTCTTCGGTAACAACACCCCTAAAGACAAGACTCCACAAGACACTATCCGTAATCCGCGTACCATGTATGGCGTTACAAAAGTATCAGGAGAATTACTGAGCGATTATTACCATATCCGTTTTGGTGTAGATACCCGTTCCGTTCGTTTCCCCGGATTAATTTCGTATGTCACACCTCCGGGTGGCGGGACCACTGATTATGCTGTAGACATCTATTATTCGGCTGTAAAAGGTGAAAAATTTGAATGTCCTATCGCAGCCGATACATTCATGGATATGATGTATATGCCTGATGGTTTACGTGCAGCCATTGAAATCATGGAAGCGAATCCCGACAAACTAATTCATCGCAATTCGTTCAACATTGCTTCAATGAGTTTTGATCCGGAAATTATTTATAATAATATAAAGAAGTATATGCCTGACTTCCATATGGAGTACAAAGTAGATCCACTACGTCAAGCTATCGCCGAATCATGGCCGAACTCACTGGACGACACTTGTGCCCGTGAGGAATGGGGATGGAAACCGGAATATGATCTAGACAGTATGACACAGGATATGCTTGCCAAACTAAAAGTACGATTCAATAAATAAACCACTAATATTGAATGTATAAAAATAGCCTTCTCTATCTTTTCCATATAGAATAGAGAAGGCTATTTTTATACATTTCTTGCACTTATATAAAATTTTGATCGTATCTTCGTGCAAATTAACATACTGATTAAAAACATACTATGAATACAAGAGCTATTACCAAAAACAAGAAAGTCGTTACATTCGGAGAAGTAATGTTAAGGCTGACCACCCCCAATTTCCAGCGCTTTTCCCAAACAAACGAGTTTATTGCTACTTATGGAGGAAGTGAAGCGAATGTAGCCATATCACTGGTCAACTTCGGCATCTCCACAGAATTCGTTACCAGACTTCCCGAGAATGCAATGGCACAAGCTTGTGTAAACTCACTCCAAGCTTACGGATTAGGTACAGACGGCATTATTTATGGCGGGAAACGCATGGGATTATACTTTCTGGAGAGCGGTGCAGCATTTCGTAACTCCAATGTAGTATATGACCGTGAAGGATCTTCCTTTGCCACTTTACGTCCCGGCATGATAGACTGGGAAAAGATTCTTTCCGATGCAGGCTGGTTCCACTGGTCGGGTATAGCGGCGTCCCTGTCACAGGAAGGAGCAGATACCTGCCTGGAAGCACTACAAACAGCAGACCGTCTAGGGTTAACTATCTCGTGCGATTTGAATTTCCGCAAAAAATTATGGAATTACGGTAAATCCGCTTCAGAAGTAATGCTCCCTCTTGTCCAATATAGTGATGTCATTTTTGGTGCAGAACCCGAATACAAAGAAATTTTCGGCATTCCCCCGGTAGGTTTTAAAGCTGTAGACACCTCATATCCATTAGATTTGTCCGGTTTCAAAGTATTCGGTCAAAAAGTATCAGAACAAGCGCCCCGATGCCAGAAAATATTTCTGGAATTGCGTAATACCATCACTTCCAATCACAATCTGCTGGCAGCCATACTTTATTCTAAAGGGACATTAAGGCATACCGGTATTTACGATATTGTCCATGAGGTAGACCGTGTAGGTGCAGGAGATGCATTTGTAGGCGGCATGATTTATGGTTTGCTGACCTACTCCGACAATGACCAAAAAACATTAGAATTCGCCCTTGCCGCATCTGCATTAAAAAATACCATATATGGAGATTTCAATCAAGTAACAGTAGAAGAAGTGGAAGGATTAATGCAAGGAAACACTTCAGGAAGAGTAGTCAGATAACTATTTTCATGATTATAGCCAAACAGAATTGATCTGCAAAATGTAGCGTAAAAAAGCAAGTTTACTTCATGGGGCAAGCAAGCTAAGTTACTTATCCAATGTACTTAAGTTTATTTTTGAAGCCACAGAAGATTCATCTATCCTTTTTCCACAAATCAATTCCATTCAGTCATTATAAAAAGAGGAGGATTCTCATGATATGAGCATCCTCCTCTTTTTATTTATTTCTTAAAAGAAACTTTCTTTTTATGCCTTTGTTTCTTCCGGCATCTTGTTGCCCATAGTCAGGTAAGCGATAGGAGCAGCAATGAAGATAGAAGACAACGTACCGATCACAACGCCCAAAATCATTGCAAAGGCGAAGCTGCGGATACTGTCACCACCCAGCACAAAGATACACAACAATACGATTAATGTACTTAATGAAGTATTGATGGTACGAGCCAAAGTAGTATTCAGTGAATCGTTAAACAACTGCATACGGTTACGTTTCGGATACAGACCGAAGAACTCACGGATACGGTCAAAGATAACCACCTTGTCATTGATAGAATAACCGATAGCGGTCAAAACGGCACCAATGAAGGTCTGGTCAATTTCCAATGAGAACGGAACCCATCCATAACATAATGAGTATGCACCGATAATCAGAATAGTATCGACAGCCAATGCAACAGTCGCACCCACACTATAAGCTACATTGCGGAAACGCAGCAAGATATACAAACCGATAGCCACCAGTGCAAACAATACAGACCAAATAGCCGATGTCTTGATATCATCAGCGATACTGGGACCTACTTTCTGAGAACTGATAATAGAACCACCGACACGATTATCACGATCAATAAAGATTTCCAATGTAGTACCTTCGCCCAGCAAGTTACCATCTTTCAAAGACTGATACAAGAACTCTTCAATTTCGGAGTCGATAGTAGGAGACTCTTCATTAATACGGTAGTTGGTTGTAATACGGATTGTCTTCTTATCCGTACCCAAGGCGATAGCCTGTACATTATCTTCTGTGATTTTCTTCTTCAACAAGTCACGCACTGTTTCAGGTTCAACCTGCTGTTCAAACTGAACTACGAAGTTACGTCCACCGGTAAAGTCAATACTCTGCGCCAAACCACGGATAAAGAATGAAATGATACAGATAACGATAATCGCTCCGAATACCGTGAATGAACGTTTCATCATTCCCATAAAGTTGTAATTCACGTTCTGCATCAGGTTCTTGGAAATCCCTGTAGTGAATGTCAAGTTCAACCACTTGTCTTTATTCATGAAGTGCTCATAAACAATACGAGTCAAGAATACTGCTGTAAAGAATGAGCAGAGGATACCGATAATCAACGTAGTGGCAAAACCACGGATCGGCCCCGTACCGAAATAGAACAGAATGATACCAGTGATAATTGATGTCAAGTTTGAGTCAAAAATAGCAGAGAATGCGTTAGAATAACCGTCTGCTAAAGCAGCCTTAACAGTTTTACCGGCTCTCAATTCTTCTTTTGTACGTTCATAAATCAACACGTTAGCATCTACAGCCATACCCAATGACAACACCATACCGGCAATACCAGACATGGTCAGTGCAGCTTGGAACGAGGTAAGGATTCCTAATGTGAAGAAGAAGTTAACAACCAATGCGCAGTTGGCAACCATACCCGGAATCAATCCGTACATAGCGCACATATAGATCATCAACAGAATCAACGCAACAACAAATGAAATGATACCTTGATTGATAGATTCCTGACCCAATGACGGACCAACGATATCCTCCTGAACGATACGTGCAGGAGCAGGCATCTTACCAGACTTCAATACGTTAGCCAAGTCTTTTGTCACCTCCGGAGTAAAGTTACCGGTAATCTGAGAGTGTCCGCCCGTAATTTCACCGTTTACATTCGGAGCGCTGTATACGTAACCATCCAGTACGATAGCGATAGCCTTGCCTACATTGTTCTTTGTCAGAACAGCCCAGCGGCGCGCGCCGTCAGTGTTCATAGACATACTGACACAAGGCTTGTTGAACTGGTCATATTCATCTTTAGCATCAGTGATCACATCACCTTCCAACGGAGCACGTCCGTTACGTTCAGTAGACTTGATAGCATACAATTCAAAGATACGTCCCTGCTTGTCAAAATCAGCAGCCTTTACACCCCATTTCAAACGAAGATCTTTCGGCAACATTTCTTTCACTTCTTTCATAGCAAGGTACTGGTTTACCTGAGCAGTATCTTTATAATCGGCATAACCTACCACCGACCCGTAACCATTCGGATTTAATTGAAGAACAGAAGCCAACGGATGTTCTTTCTTCATCTGCTCCATTGCGGCAGAGTTACTTGCCGTTTCGCCTTTCAATGCGGCTGCAAGACTGTCGGCAGCAGAAATTGCAGAAGCCTGTGCAACAGCAACAGTATCAGCTGCTACAGAATCAGCAGAAGCAGCACCACTTTCAACAGCAAGAATATCACGCAGTCTGTTATCTACAGAAGAAAGATAAGGAACTATTTCTTTTGCGTCGAAAGTTTCCCAGAATTCCAAGTTAGCAGATCCCTGCAACAGTTTTCTGACACGTTCCGGTTCTTTGATACCCGGTAGTTCCACCATGATACGGCCCATCTTTCCTTCCAATGCCTGAATGTTAGGCTGTGCCACACCAAAACGGTCAATACGTGTACGTAATACATTATAAGAGTTGTCGATAGCAGCCTTTACCTCTTCGCGCAATACTTTTTCAACTTCACTGTCGGAACTGCGGGTGGTTACTTTGTCTTTCAACTGCTGAGTAGCAAATAATTCAGCCAATTTGCCATTGGGAGCTTGTTTCTTATACTCTTTTACAAAAAGAGTGATAAAGTCATCCTGACTAGTGATAGATTGTTTTGATGCTTCTGCAACCGCTTTGTTAAAAGCTTCATCAGTCTTGTTGTCAGCCAAAGCCTTCACTACATCCGGTACAGAAACTTCAAGGATAACGTTCATACCACCTTTCAGGTCTAGACCCAGACCAATCTCCATCTCGCGACACTGTTTCAGCGTATAACTACCCAAATAAACTTTTTCATTCTGCATAGAATCAAGGTAATGTGCTTCACCTTTCGGGTCCTGTGCCGCTTTGTCCATGTGATAGCGGGTCACAAAAGAGAAAGAAAGATAAAACACACATACAAGGGTGAGTAATACCGCAAAAACCTTTACAAATCCTTTGTTTTGCATGTTACTTTGAAATTTATTATTTTTACTTTTTGATTAATTCTTAGTTTATACAAGGTTGCAAATATAGTTTTTTTTTCACATTCCCACGGTATCAAACACAAATATTTAGATTCCAAAAGAGAAAAAAGGCTGCAAAAGCATTTTTTGCAGCCTAAATTATTCTATTTCACAGCCTATTTTATTTCAAACCCCTATTTTTAAGCAAGGGCTCCAAGCTGGGATCAGCCCCACGAAAACCTCTGTAAAGGGTCATAGGATCTTCCGTTCCACCTTTCTCTAGAATATTTTTACGGAAAGAGTCTGCGGTATTTTTATCGAACACTCCATGTTCTTTAAACGCTTCAAAAGCATCCGTGTCAAGAACTTCTGCCCATAGATAGCTGTAATACCCAGCAGCATATCCACCTATAATATGACTAAAATAAGTGGCGCGATACCGAGGAGCTATTTCAGGAATCAGCCCCAGCTTGTCCATCGTTTCTTTTTCAAAAGCAACGACATTCAGATTTTCTGTATCAGTCAGGTTATGCAGTTCCATATCAAGCAAAGCGGCTGCCAATAATTCCGTAGTCATAAAACCTTGATTAAAAGTACCCTGATTTTGGATTTTCGTAATCAACTCATCCGGAATCACTTCTCTTGTTTCATAATGCTTGGCATAGAGTTTCAGCACTTCAGGTTCTACAGCCCAGTGTTCCATAATCTGTGAAGGAAGTTCTACAAAATCCTGCGCCACACTGGTACCAGACACTCCTTTGTAGTTACACTTGGTCAGCATACCGTGCAATGCATGTCCAAACTCATGAAACATGGTTTCCACCTCATCCAAAGTCAGTAAAGAAGGCATATTTCCTGCAGGTTTAGTAAAACTTGCCACATTATAAATTAAAGGACGTACTTCACCGGCCTGTTCACGAAAATTACTCATCCATGCGCCACCACGCTTACCTGCGCGTGGAAAGTAATCTGCATAGAACAATCCCAAAAATGAGCCATCGGCATCCTTTACTTCATACACTTTCACATCAGACTCATATACGGGCACATCATTCAGTTCGGTCAATGTAATGCCATACAATTTGTTGGCCACGGTATACAATCCGCTACGCACATCTTCCAAACTGAAATAGGGTTTGATTTCATCTTCATTCAAATCATACTTTTCCTGACGCAATTTTTCGGCATAATACCACCAGTCCCATGCAGCCAGCTTCTCTCCCTTACCTTCCTTATCCATTATTTTCTGCAACTCGGCGGCCTCTTTCTTTGCATTTTCCAGTGAGTATCCCCACAGGTTATTCAAGAAATCCATGACTGTCTGCGAATTCTTAGCCATGTTCTCATCCAGTACAAAATTGGAATAACAATCGAATCCTAATAATTTTGCCTGTTCCAAACGCAATGCCATAATCTTTCCCAATATCTCTTTATTGTCATTCGCATCATCATGATTCCCCCGGTTGATATAAGCTTCATAAATATTTTTTCTTAGCTCACGGTTTTCAGCATATTGCAAAAAAGGCAAGCGACTGGAGTTTTGCAAAGTGAATAGCCATTTCCCTTCTTTTCCAGCAGCTTTCGCTTCCTCTGCGGCCCCCGCTTTCACCCATTCGGGTAACCCGGCCAAATCAGCCTCATTCTCGATAACCAACTGATAAGCGTTATTCTCATTTAAGATATGATTGTCGAAAGCAATCCCCAAAGTCGACAATTCTTTATTGATCTCCCTCAAACGGGATTGTTTTCCGGCATCCAGTCCGGCACCCGAACGGACAAAAGCTTTATAATACTTGTCCAACAGCCGGTGTTGCTCAGTCGTAAGAGTTATCTTACCTTCCTGTTCCTGTTGATGCACATCAGCCACCCGTTTATACAAATCCTGATTCAAATAAATATTATCACTATGTTCTGAAAGTACAGGAGCCATCTTTTCATTCAAGGCCGTCAACGAATCATTTGTATCCGCTTCGGTCAATGCAAAAAACACCCCACTTACTCTCGCCAGAATCCCGCCACTTTTATCCAGCGCCACAATGGTATTTTCAAAAGTAGGTTCCTCGGGATTATCAACTATTGCCTTAATTTCCGCATTCTGCTCCTCTATTCCTTTCAAGAAAGCAGGCTCATAATGCTCCAGTCTGATCTTAGTAAAATCGGGAGCACCGTACTCGGTCTGGAATTCCGTAAAGAACGGATTCATTTCTGTTTTCTGTTCACATGCACACATTACACAACACGTCGCTAACGTAAATAATAGTCTTTTCATAATCTGTCAATTAAAGGTATGTAAAATCACTTCTCCGCCACATAACACCAAATGGGGTAATGATCCGAACTCTTTATCGTATTATCCACCGTACAACGGTAAGATTTTAAATTCTTGCTCAATAAAATATTGTCTATTCTGAAATAAAAATGATTTTGATTATAAGATATGCCAAAGCCGTTTCCCGACTCCACAAAAGCATCATTCAGACCTTCCCCTACCACCCTGTGAGTGTATGATATAGGAGAATCATTGAAGTCACCGCATACAATTATGCCTCCCCCTTTGTAACCGGCCACCAAACGAGCTATGGAATCAGCCTGAACGGCACGTATAGCCGATGCTTCCGCCAGTTTTCTGATCAGCAAACGAGACCCTTGCGATACCTTTTGCTTATCAGGGTCCTTCATCATTTCGCGATAGACTTCTTTATCCTTCTCAGTCAGCTTATTGGATTCCAGATGATTATTAACAACCAGCAAGGTATCACCATTCACTTTGATTTTATAAGCAATGGAACCATTGTTAAGGCTGGCATATCTCACCGGATGTGCCGACAAAATAGGAAAACGGGAATAACAACCCAAACCGTTAGCCCCCGATATCTTATAATAATTTTTATAAGGATAATCTCTTAAAGCATAATCCACCTCTTTCTTGGTTAACCGTCCCCCTACAATATATTCCTGCAGGCAGATTATATCCGCATTGCTGTTTCTTAAATATTCCAACACAGGGTTCGGATTATCCTTGGTGTTCGCACGGTTCTTCTCAAAGGCCATCGTATTGTAGGATAAGAATTTGATTGCCCCTTCCGGTACATCAGATACAAATACATTGACTGGAAAATAAGTACGGATAGCACCAATGGAACATACCAAGCCTAAAAATGAAAGCAACGCATATTTACGATAAATCACCAACCAAAAGACCAGAAACAAAAGATTAACAATCAAAAAAGCAGGAAAAGCCAAACCGGCACATGACCATACCGGATGAGCCACAGGATCAATATAAGGGCTGTAAGCACATACCAGTAACAATACCACCATACACAAGTTTATGCCCAGTAGTATCCATCCCAAAAAACGACCAATATATTTCATATATCACTTCTTGCTCGCATCAAACAAGCTTTTCTTCTCTTCGGTAGTCAGACTGTTATAACCAGATTTCTTTAATTTATCCAATATACGGTCTATCTCCTCACTTTGCTGTTTTTTACGGGCATTATAATCGTAATCTTTTGCCTTATCACCATAATGAACTTTCATCTTCGGCTTTTTCGATTGACGACGAAACGAAAGGCCTTCTGAGAAGCAATCCAAGCATCGGTTTATCCATGACGTAGCATCATGTCCGCGGGACAATCCGGAAGCAAACCACCATCCGGCCAGAGCACCTCCTAAATGAGCGATATGGCCACCGGCATTGCCCGATGTCATAAACAGCAAATCGGTCACAACCATAAACAAAGCCACATACTTCAACCTAACAGTCCCAATAAACATAAAGTTTACTCTATATTCCGGTGCACGTACCGCAGTAGCTACAACAATAGCAAGTACGGAAGCTGATGCTCCCAACAAATAAGAATAATACAAAGAATCACTGAAATAAGGAAAAACATTGTAAGCGATCATATACAACAAACCGCCACAAATACCTCCCAACAGATAGAGTCCGCGGAAATGCTTTGCCGAGAAAAGAGACAGAAACATCTGCCCGAACCAATAAAGCCACAGCATATTAAACAGCAAATGCAAAATGCCTGCATGCATGAACATATAAGTCAGCAAAGACCAAGGCTGCTTGACAAACTGCAACGTCCAGGCCGGCAGTTCCAAATATTGAAGCACAAATGCTCCATTCCGGTTGAACAGCATCCATAAAATCCCCAATAAGGAAGTTACAATGAATACCCCTACATTAATATATATAAACTGGATATATATGTTCCCTTTGTTGAAGCTATTTTTCAAATCAGTAATAAAACTGCCCATTATTATTCTTTTTTCTCCAATACATTATTAATATAAAACCAAAAATCATACCTCCCAAGTGTGCAAAGTGGGCAACGCCATCGGTCGAAGCACCCAATCCCAAAAATATCTCCAAAGCAGCATATCCCATCACAAAATATTTAGCCTTGACAGGAAATGGGATAGGGAATACAAACATCTGACTATTGGGGAATAGCATACCGAATGCCAACAAAATGCCATATATCGCTCCCGAAGCGCCAACTGTAGTCATCAGATTCAAGTACTCCGCCATCGGAATCACGGCAATCCCCGTATTCACACTGTCATATTGCGATAATTCGGTCACATATTGTATATATTGCACCAGCTCCTGCACCAATCCCGCACCTATACCACATACCATATAATAGAACAAGAAACGTTTCGGTCCCCAAACCTGTTCAAGCGTACGTCCAAACATCCACAAGGCAAACATGTTAAAAAAGATATGCTGGAAACCGCCATGCATAAACATATAAGTAATCAACTGGGCAGGATTAAAATCAGATGCCATAAAAAAGTGTAGTCCCAGCAGGTCGTTTAGGTTAATTCCATACTTCATGCTACCACGCCTCCAAAGAAACACAACACATTTATTATCAATAAATTCTTGGTTACTGTAGGTATACTGTTCATAAATATTCTTCGTCTAATAAAACATTGATTGCGCGCAAATTTACAATTTTATTCTGTTATATAACAGAAAACAAGAGTTCTCTTACGTTTTTTTGATTTTTGGAGCATCTTTTTTAGGCTATCTGTTTGATTTCTAATTTTGAAAGCATATATTTGTCACTGATTTTGGTAAAAACTTTTGTGTTACATTTAATAATTAATCATTTTCGTTATGAATAAGGCAGATCTTATCAGCGCAGTCGCCGCTGAAGCCGGCTTGAGCAAAGTCGACGCAAAAAAAGCAGTTGAAGCTTTCGTTTCAACTGTAACAAAGGCCCTCAAAGAAGGGGACAAAGTATCATTAATCGGATTCGGAACATTCTCTGTTGCTGAAAGAAGTGCAAGAACAGGTATCAACCCATCCACAAAAGCAACGATTACTATTCCTGCTAAAAAAGTAACCAAGTTCAAACCAGGTGCTGAACTAGCAGACGCAATTAAATAATTGCTATTTTACATAAAAGGACTTAAGGAAAGGGGCGCCGGTACTAGCGCCCTTTCTTCTTCATTTTTCTATTTGAACCTATGAAACCTAAAATGACAACCTTATTTAAATGCCTGATTGGCGCCGCTGTATGCGCTTTTTCAACACAAGTTCTTCATGCAGAAGATACAAAACTACCTTATTGGAAAGATATTCAGACCGTAGCCGTCAACAAGGAATATCCGCGTACAGCTTTCATGACTTATGACAACCGGGACCAGGCACTGACCGGCGAGTATGAAAACAGCCTTATTACAAACTACTAAACGGTACATGGAACTTTTATTATGCAGATACATACAAAGATCTGCCTGCCAACATTGAGCAACCGGATGCCAACATAGCCTGGAAGGAGATTAAAGTACCCGGCAACTGGGAGGTACAGGGCTACGGAGTGGCCATCTACACCAATCATGGATACGAATTCAAGCCCAGAAATCCACAACCGCCGCAATTACCCGAAGCCAATCCGGTCGGTGTGTATCAGCGTGATATCGAAATTCCCGCCGATTGGGATGGACGCGACATATTCCTCCGTTTGGAAGGAGCAAAATCCGGTGTATACGTATATGTCAACGGACAGGAAGTGGGATACAGCGAAGACTCCAAGAATCTGGCAGAATTTTTAATCAACAACTACCTGAAACCCGGTAAAAACTCGCTGGTCATTAAAATATTCCGCTGGAGTACCGGTTCTTATCTGGAATGCCAGGATTTTTGGCGCATGAGCGGTATTGAACGTGATGTATTTCTGTTCTCACAGCCCAAAACTCACATCAAAGATTTCAACGTGATGTCTACGCTGGACGACACCTATAAAAATGGTATCTTCAAACTGGATGTAGACGTAACCAACCATACAGCAGGCAACAAAGAGGTAACCGTAGCATACGAATTGCTGGATGCCGCAAAGAAAGTGGTGGCAGAAGGTAACACCCCCTGTCCTGTTACAGCGGACGGGCAGAAGAGTATCTCTTTTGAAGCCACCCTCAGCAACGTCAAGACCTGGACATCAGAACACCCTAACCTGTACCGGTTACTGATATCTCTGAAAGACGGAGAAAAAACAAGCGAGATCATTCCTTATACGGTAGGTTTCCGCCGTTTCGAGATCAAACCAACCGATCAGATAGCCGAAAACGGCAAACCATACATTTGCTTGTTCATCAACGGACAACCCATCAAGCTGAAAGGCGTAAACATACACGAGCATAATCCCGAAACAGGACATTATGTTCCCGAAGAGCTGATGCGCAAGGACTTCACCCTGATGAAACAGAACAACATCAACAGTGTACGTCTCTGCCACTATCCGCAAGACCGCAAGTTCTATGAATTGTGTGATGAATATGGCATCTATGTATATGATGAAGCCAATATCGAAAGCCACGGTATGTATTATAACTTAAGCCGAGGCGGAACATTGGGCAACAATCCCGAATGGCTGAAGCCGCACATGGACCGTACCATTAATATGTACGAGCGTAACAAAAACCATCCCTCTGTAGCCATTTGGTCATTAGGAAACGAAGCTGGAAACGGTTATAATTTCTATCAGACCTATTTATGGCTGAAAGAACGCGAAGTAAAAGGGATGAACCGTCCTGTAAATTATGAACGCGCCCTTTGGGAATGGAACACAGATATGTATGTACCCCAATACCCTAGTGCCGCCTGGCTGGAAGAAATAGGCAAAAAAGGCAGCGACCGTCCCATTGCGCCATCCGAATATTCACACGCTATGGGCAATTCCAATGGTAATCTGGCAGCACAATGGAGAGCGATCTACAAGTACCCGAACTTGCAAGGTGGTTACATTTGGGACTGGGTAGACCAAGGTATTCTGGAAAAAGACGAAAATGGACGTACCTACTGGACCTACGGAGGTGATTACGGGACCAATGCACCCAGCGACGGAAACTTCCTATGCAATGGAATCGTAGCTCCGGACCGCACTCCGCATCCGGCCATGACAGAAGTGAAATATGCACATCAGAATGTAGGTTTTGAAGCCATCGACCCGGCTGCCGGCAAATTCCTGGTAAAGAACCGTTTCTACTTCACCAACTTGAAGAAGTATATGATCAGTTATACCGTAAAGGCAAACGGAAAAACAATTAAAGGCGGAAAAGTATCATTAGATATCGAACCGCAAAGCTCCAAAGAACTGGACATCAACCTCAACGGATTGAAGCCCAAGGCCGGCACAGAATATTTTGTAAATTTTGTAGTTACCACCACAGAGCCGGAACCCTTGATTCCTGCAGGGCACGATATTGCTTCCGAACAATTCCGCCTGCCCATAGAACCATTGGCTATAGCCGAACATAAAGCAAGCGGTAAGACTACCGTCAGCACGGATGGTGACGTCATCACCGTATTATCATCACGTATGCAGTTCGTTTTCAACAAGAAAAGTGGACTCGTGACTTCATACAAAGTAAACGGTACAGAATATTTCGCTGAAGGCTTTGGTATTCAACCTAACTTCTGGCGCGCACCGACAGACAATGATTATGGTAACGGTGGGCCTAAGCGCGAACAAATCTGGAAGCAGTCCAGCAAGAACTTCAATGTAGCGGATGTTACCACAGAAACAGACGGCAACAAGACTATATTAACAGCCAACTATTTACTGGCAGCAGGTAACCTGTATATCATGAAATATACCATTTATCCTGACGGAATGGTTCATGCAGATATTACCTTTACTTCTACGGATATGAAAGCCGCCAGTACCGAAGTGTCAGAAGCAACTCTGATGGCCACCTTCACACCGGGACAGGATGCCCAGCGTCTGGCCTCTTCCAAACTGAACGTACCACGTATCGGCGTACGTTTCCGCTTGCCATCGGATATGAATCAGGTAGAATATTTCGGCCGCGGACCGGGTGAAAACTACATCGACCGTAATGCAAGTAGTTTCGTCGACCTCTACCGCACCACAGCCGACCAGATGTACACCAACAACTACGTCCGTCCGCAAGAAAACGGACACCGTACCGACACCCGTTGGGTGGAACTGAGCCGTAAAGGCGGAAAAGGTCTGTTAATACGCGCTGACAGTACCATCGGTTTCAATGCACTGCGCAATTCTGTAGAGGACTTTGATTCGGAAGAAGCCATTAACCGTCCTCGCCAGTGGACTAATTTCACCCCCGAAGAGATTGCCAACCACGACGAGGCAAAGGCTAAAAATGTAATACGCCGCATGACCCACGTCAACGATATCACTCCACGTAATTTCGTTGAAGTATGTATTGATATGAAACAGCAAGGTGTAGCCGGTTATGACAGCTGGGGAGACCGCCCGCTGCCGGAACATACCCTGCCCGCCAATAAGGAATATCATTGGGGATTCACATTGATGCCGATAAAATAAAAATATCGCAAGCATTCCTTCCTTAATAAGAAGAGTGTGTCAGAACTCCGATGGCGCTATCATATAGATTGTCATCGGAGTTTCATTTCCCATCCTACATTTCAATTATAGCCTGAAAGCAAGATCAGTCTGATTTATATTTGCTAGCTTTGTACCCCAAAAATCGAACACATGGAACAACAAGGAGAAATCATACTCTACCAGCCGGATGAATCGGTGAGGATGGAAGTGCGCATTGAAGATGAAACAGTGTGGCTGACTCAGGCACAAATTGCAGAGTTATTTGAGACCAAACGCCAAGCTATTACCAAACATCTTAAGAATATATTCCAAAGCGGCGAGTTGAACGAAAACTCAGTATGTTCCATTTTGGAACTAACTGCCTCGGATGGCAAGTCATACAAAACCAAAACATACAATTTGGACGCTATCATTTCTGTAGGCTATCGTGTCAACAGCAAAAATGCCACTTTGTTCCGCCGTTGGGCAAGCCAAGTTTTAAAAGATTATTTATTAAAAGGTCATGTCATCAACCAACGCATCAGCAACCTTGAACAAAGGGTGGATGCAAAGTTTCTTTCTTATGATATGCAACTGACCAGATTAAATGAGAAAGTAGATTTTTTTGTCCGCACCTCTCTTCCTCCGGTCGAAGGAATTTTCTTTGACGGACAGATTTTCGACGCATACGCTTTCGCCACAAACCTTATCAAATCCGCCAAGAATTCCCTTATCCTGATAGACAACTATATAGATGAAAACACACTTCTCATGCTTTCCAAACGCACAACAGGAGTAGATGCCACCATCTATACACAACGAATCACACCGCAACTTCAACTAGACCTTACCCGACACAACAATCAATATCCACCTATAAACATAAGAACCTACCGCCAGGCACATGACCGTTTTCTTATTATAGACCGATCCGACGTATATCACATCGGAGCCTCTTTGAAAGATTTGGGAAAGAAACTATTTGCCTTCTCCAAAATGGATATCCCAGCATCTATCCTCACAAAACTGCTATAAAGATGAAAGAAGCAGAGCCCAATAATAAAGTCCTACTAGGCATGAGCGGAGGAACAGACAGTTCCGTAGCGCCCTTCTATTGCAGGATGCAGGATACGAGGTAACCGGCATCACCTTCCGTTTTTATGAAAAAGGAAATGATACAGAGTATCTGGAGGATGCCCGCGCTTTATGTGAACGTCTGGGCATCCCCCATCTCACATACGATGTTCGTGGTACCTTCCGGAAAACCATCATTGACTATTTCATCAACGAATATATGGCAGGTCATACCCCGGTTCCCTGTACTTTATGCAACAACTACCTGAAATGGCCTCTTTTGAAGAGAATATCCGATGAAATGGGGATCTATCACTTCGCTACAGGACATTATGTACGCCGACGCCTCATCAATGGATACTATCACATCACTACCGGTGCCGACCCGGATAAAGACCAATCCTTTTTCCTATGGGGGCTGCCACAAGAAATCCTGCAACGTATGCTTCTCCCTATGGGCAACCTGACTAAAGCCCGTGTCCGTGAGATCGCGGCAGAGCGTGGTTTTCTGAAAGCCGCCCATAAACGGGACAGTCTGGGAGTCTGCTTCTGCCCCATGGACTACCGCACATTCCTGCATAAGGAATTGCCTGAAGGAAGTATCCTACCGGGTAAATTCTTCGATGAAATGGGGAATTTTATCGCACGGCACAAAGGTTATCCTTTCTATACCATCGGCCAGCGGAGAGGATTGGGCATAGATCTTAACCGGGCTGTCTTTGTCAAAGAAATCATTCCGGCAGAAAACAAAGTCATACTGAGCGACTTGAAAGCACTGGAAAAAACAGAAATGAGACTGAAAGAATGGCGCATCACCAATCCCGCTTTATTACTAAATAAGGACGACATCATCGTCAAAATACGCTATCGGAAACAAGCAAACCGCTGCACAGTAACCCTGCAACCGGATAACACCCTGCATGTACAACTGCATGAGCCGCTGACAGCCATTGCCCCGGGACAAGCAGCCGCTTTTTATAGGGATGATGTAGTACTGGGTGGGGCATTATCATCTAATTCCAGACACTTTCAAATCATATTTCGGCCCTCTTTTTTGCTGCTTCAAGATTTTCTTGATAACTTTCCGTCGTTTTTCACCTTCAGGTCGAGAAACCGGAAAGTGAAAATAGAGATGTATCCGAATCAAACCTTAAATAAATAGAGATGAAAAGTAGAAATTATGCAGGCATATCCTTACTTGCCTCATTAGCCGCTTGTAACTCTGCAACAGCAGAAACCGTTCAAAAAAACAGTACGCAAGACCCGAAAAAGCCCAATGTTATCGTTATTCTGGCAGATGACCTGGGATATGGAGATTTAAAATGTTACGGAGCCAAGAATGTAGAAACTCCCCATGTTGACAAACTGGCATCGGAAGGCATCCGTTTTACTAATGCACATACTGTAGCCGCTACCAGCACCCCATCCCGCTACTCCTTGCTGACAGGAGAATATGCATGGCGCAGACCGGATACGGATATTGCCGCAGGAGATGTAAAAATGATTATCCGTCCCGAACAATACACCATGGCAGATATGTTTAAAAGTGCCGGATATGCTACAGCCGCTATCGGCAAATGGCATCTGGGACTAGGAGACAAGACAGGCGGACAGGATTGGAATGCTCCTTTACCAGCCGCTTTGGGTGACTTAGGCTTTGACTATCACTATATCATGGCCGCTACAGCCGACCGTGTACCTTGTGTATTTATAGAAAACGGCAAGGTAGCCAACTATGATCCGTCCGATCCTATAGAAGTGAGTTACACCAAGAACTTTCCGGGAGAACCGACCGGAAAAGATAATCCCGAACTACTGTATAACCTACATCCCAGCAACGGACATGACATGTCCATCGTCAATGGCATCAGCCGCATCGGATTTATGAAAGGGGGTGGAAAGGCACTTTGGAAAGATGAGAACATTGCCGATTCCATCGCCGTTCATGCCATCGATTTTATCAAACAGCATAAAGACGAGCCTTTCTTTATGTATTTTGCGACCAATGATGTACACGTTCCCCGTTTTCCTCATGACCGCTTCCGTGGAAAGAATCCTATGGGACTACGCGGAGACGCAATCGCCCAATTCGACTGGACGGTAGGCCAGCTGATGGAAACATTGGACCAACTTGGACTAACTGAAAACACGCTGATTATTCTATCCAGCGACAATGGTCCGGTTGTAGACGACGGATATAAGGACAAGGCAGAAGAGCTGTTGAACGGACATACACCTTCCGGTCCATGGAGAGGGAACAAATACAGCGCTTTCGAGGGTGGAACAGCCGTTCCGGTCATCGTCCGCTGGCCACAGAAGATAAAAAAGGCAGGAGACTCGGACGTATTAATGTCACAGATTGACTGGCTAGCCTCTTTAGGAGCTTTGGTCAACGCCAGATTACCTAAAGGCAGCGCTCCGGACAGCTATGACCGTTTAGGGAATTTGATAGGAACCGATAAGACAGACCGCCCATGGATTGTGGAACAATCCATGAACCACACGTTGTCCGTCCGTACCAAAGACTGGAAATACATTGAACCGAATGATGATCCGACCACTTTCATGAAGGCAGAAAAAATAGAGACCGGAAACCTGAACGTTCCCCAGTTATATGAAATGGAAAAGGTGAGCGAACAAGAGAATGTAGCAGAAAAGTATCCTAAGAAAGTATTTGAGTTGCAGACAATTCTGAGGCAAGTACGCAATAAGAGAATAAAGATGTAAACAGGACTCATCCAATAAGAGGATATTTCAAAAGTTCGAAGTAACTATCAAATGTTCCACCGTAGGGGCAGACCCATGAGTCCGCCCCTACAACATAACGACAACAAAAATCACTTTTAACACATTTACATAAAGTACAAAAACATTCCGTCACAGCAACTCACTCATTACCAACCACTTTCTGTGTAATAGTCTTTCAAATCCTCCTCAATCGGTATGCCGGTGGCGAAATAAATCTGCTTCGGGGATTCTCTCGGACAGAATGTAAAATCACCCCCTCGTTACCTCCCGGCAACTCGTAGACATCATAAGAACCTATTCTCATCTTATCTTCACCTCACTCCATTTAATATTTCACCAAGGTGAAGCAATTATTCCACCTAGGTGAAAGCGGCTGTTCACCTAAGTGAAGCTAGCTCTTCACCTTAGTGAAGCAACGAACGCACCCGAACAAAAATACGCCTTATGACGCTCCCCTGCAAGGGAACAACCGTAGCTATGACACAGGAATTAGAACAACCGATATCCGTCAAACCAAATTTGGCAGCAGAAAATGGCAAACCGTTTCAGGGGGATTTAGAATGTATTTGCACAACATATCACTGATTTACAGCAAAATGCTGCGCATAATCCAAGATGATAATATACGTATAATCAAAAAAAACTCCCTTGGTACAACCAAGGGAGGCAGGTATACATTTCCTTTAAAAGTTCCGGATGCAGTTGGGATTATAAAGCAGCCCTTCGGCTGCTTCATGTTTCTCTATCCTCTGTGTTAGTATTTAAAGGAATGATTCATCTTTTACTTATTACTTGCTTTAACAAACTTATAAAGCACGAAAGTCTTGGGCGCCATCTCTACATTCAGTACATTACCCTCAACCGTAGCAGCACTTTCTTTCGGAGTGATGACATTCGGATGCTCTACCGTGTTATCTTTATCCAAATCGGCAGACTGGAGTGTGATGCATTTACCTTCCACAAGTTTATCACTCTTCTTCAACCCGTTGAAAGTCAATGATACTGGCTGTGTCTGCTCCGAAGTATTGGCAATTTTCACGATATAAGCCTTTTCATCCTTATCCCATACGGCACTGGCAAACAGACCATCCTGTCCTTCCTGACCACTCACAGCTTTTTTATCCATAGTCAGGGGCAACACATGAGTACCTTTGTTATGAGCATAAAGCTGCTGCACATAGTAACTACAAGTACGAACCGAGTTCAGATTGTCAAACCAGATCAAATCCGGACGCCATTGCCATCCTTCCACATGGGCAAACAAAGGCGCATAAGTAGCCATGTGCACCACATCAGCATTCCGTTCCAGTCCGGTCATGAACGCAGCTTCCATTAAAGCAGCGTTAAAATGGTTCCATTTCTTGCCTTTGCCATGGCAGGCATATTCTCCAGCAAAGACCTTCGGTCCTTTGCGGTCGTAATTGTCATAACGGTTGCCTTGTGCCAGGAACCAGCTTTCGGGACGATAGAAATGCTCATCCACCAAATCCACTTTCAGATTTTTCATTTCCGGCCATAAGTAATCAAAGTCTTTACCTTCAGACTGAGGTCCCGAACTACCAACAATCTTGATTTCAGGATGAGCCTTACGAAGCACCTCGACAAACTGTTTCAGACGTTCCGGATATTCCGGTCCCCATTGTTCGTTACCAATGCCCAAGAATTTCAAGTTAAAGGGAGCAGGGTGTCCCATATCCGCACGAACTTTTCCCCAAGTACTTGTGACATCGCCATTAGCAAACTCAATCAGGTCTAATGCATCCTGTATATACGAATCAAGCTTTGACAGGCTGACCTGCTGGTCGGGGTCATTCTGATACTGACATATCAATCCGCAGTTCAGAATAGGCAGCGGTTCGGCGCCTATATCCTCCGACAACTGGAAATACTCAAAGAAGCCCAGTCCGTAGGTCTGGAAATAATCAGGGAAGAAACGATGCTTGAACGTATAATGCCAGCGGTTTTCATTCAACGGGCGATTCTCTACCGCACCTACTGTTTTTTTCCATTCGTAACGGGTAGCCTCATCCGTACCTTCTACAATACAGCCGCCGGGAAAACGGAAAACACCGGGTTTGATATCATATAAAGCCTGCACCAAGTCTTTACGAAGACCGTTCTTACGCTCTTTCCAAGTATCTACAGGGAAAAGAGAAACATGTTCCAGATCCACCGTTCCCGCACTTTCAAGGAAAATACGAAGATGAGCCTTGGGCTCCGTTCTCGGCGATTTCAATATCACCTCATATTGTTTCCAATCCTTCGAATTCACTATCAGTTCTTTTGACTCAAAAGCCTGACGTTCCTCCATCGTATCATTTTTGATCAATTCAATACGAAGTTTCTGGTTCTCACCACGTGCCCATACGGAAAAGCGATACTCAGCCCCTTCCTTGACACCTATGCCGAAGAAACCTTCGTTTTCAATTCCTGTGTGCTTTTCCCTGTGTCCGGAATTACCCAGACGGACGTAATGCGGATTTCGCTCGAACGGCCCGTCGTCCATCAAGGTCACATTGCCGAAAATATTCCAACCCATAAAACGTTGCGGGAATTCAAATGAACGGTTCTTTATCAGTTCGGCATACAAGCCTCCGTCCGCCCCATAATTAATGTCCTCAAAGAACAAACCATACATGGTTGGTTGTATTTCCGCACCTAATTTATTGGTCTGCACGACCATGTTGTGCGCATTCTGTGCATGTAGCGCTACTCCGGCAGCAAATACCCATGCTGTGAATAGAGTTCTGTGTAATTTCATGATAGTAATATTATTGATTTTTATTAGTCAATTCTCTTTCCCCACACAGAATGCCCTTGAGCATCCAGGCCGGTAAAAAGAATGGTTTCTGTTTCATTTTCCCAATCGTGTCCGGCAAAGATAATCAAATTGTTAATATCTTCTGTGGCTGTTTTTATAGTAAGAAGTTGTTTTTTAACATTAAAATCCCAAGTTGCATCTCCAACACTGCCATCTGCTTCCAAAACAACACGGGCAGATAACGCCTGCTCCCCATTTCGCAAGTCCCCTTCATCCCACAATATTTGTCCAGCTTCCAAACTACGTTCCAAAGGCGGTTCCTGAATACGGATAATTTCCCACTCACCTACCAAATCTTCTTTAGTGAAAGAACGTGGAGCAGTACCTGCATAGCGTTCGGGAGAAACCACAGGCCATCCATTCACCGTAAAGAACACTTCGCGCACATGCAAATCCATCAACTGGTTCTGGGGGGAAAGCCGTCCCTGATGGGCCATAAAATAACGGCCGTCACCGGCATCAATAAGACCGCAATGAGCCGTTCCCGCCCATCCCGGATGATTTTCGAAGCGGTAAGGAGCTGTCAATATAGGAACATTATTCGTTGTATCTTTTATATCCTCTCCGTAGAAATCCACAAAAGGTCCTTCGGGAGAACCGGAATAAGCGACACGTACATTATAGGTAGTCATCAGCGGATCGTAGGATGTAAACAGATAATATTTGCCAAGTTGGGGTTGATACATGATTTCCGGCGCTTCCAAGTTATCTTTCCGGTAATTGGCCCGGCGTGCTATCAAGTGCCCATGATCCTCCGGCTGCATAGTCATTCCTGTTTCGGGATTCAGTTCCACACAGTACAGACCACCGAAATAAGAGCCATAGTGCATCCACCACTTTCCGGTTTCCGGATCCTCAACCACAGAAGGGTCTATGGCATTCATCGCATCCCCTTCTCCTGTCTTAACCACACACCCTTTCTGTATCCAGGGACCTTCGGGAGAATCCGACTCGGCCATACCGATATAGGATGTATTCCTGCCGAATGCCGAAACACAATAATACAAACGATAAATACCCTGATAAGGCATCAGATAAGGAGCCCAGATATTAGTCGCCCCTTTTCCCTCCGCCTGACTATGAACCCATTCTATAGCCGGAGCAGGAATCTCGGGAAAAGCCCAGCCCACAAAATCCCAATGTACCAAGTCTTTTGATTTGCGTACCTGGACAAAACCCAGAGGCACATTCTTCTCTTTCGCCTCTTTCCGGTTCTCAGCAAAAATAGCATCGGTAGAATACAGATAATAAGTATCTCCTATTTTTTTACAAGCCGGGTCGTGTACATTATATGTTCCCCACTGCTTGTAATTCTCCATAGATGAAAGAGCGGTATAATCATCAGCCCAAGGATTGGGAGAAGGGACAGGCACGAAAGCCGTAGGTGCACTGCATGATGCCAATACCCCTACGGCCAACAGGCCTAAACCGACCAACCTATTTATTATTAACCTTTTCATGTCCATGAATAATCTTTGAGGGAAAAATTGCTGTTTCATAGTATTTTTTTATTATGTGACCATTTGCTAATGTACTAATTTGCCAATGACATGCGGCATATAACGCAGCCAACTGTCACATTGACTAACTATTATTAATGCAAATATAACTGCAATCAAAAGCTCGCCAGGTGGACAATATCGCTTAAAGGGTGGACATTTGTGCAGCAGAGGGATAAAAATGATTTATTTGTTTTTGAGGAAAAACGAAAAGGTATATCTTTGTATAAGTAACGGTATATTCTTACGTCATTAATGAACAACACACTATGAAAAAACATTGTTTTCTATTCGCTCTGTTCATCTTTTTATCTAGTCTGTATATGCAAGCTGAAGGAACAGCCGGAAAATGGTCCGAACGTTATAATTTCACTGCCATTACGATGGATGAAGGACTGCCTCACAACTTTGTGGATGATATATTGAAAGACAGTCAGGGCTTTTTATGGATCGCTACCCGCGGGGAAGGAATCGCCCGTTATGACGGTTATGAATTCACCGCCTTCCATATGGGAAACACCCGTATCAAGCTACGAAGTAACTTTATAAACAAACTGTGTGAGGATAACTTCAAGCGTATTTGGGCTGTCAGTGAAATGGGTATTGACATACTGGATATACAAACCATGCAGACAGTACAAGTCACTGATATGAAAGACAAACTTATTTCACTGTGTAACCGCCCCTCTCATCTTATTCTCCATAGCAAAGCGGGAAATATTTGGGTTTGTTCGGAAAACAATTTATTCAAAATTACCTTTGACAAACAAGGAGATATAAAACAAATTATTAAAACATGCGAAGTACCGGCAGGAGAATCCATCCGGACTATTTGTGAAGTAGAAGACTATCTCTGGATAAACTACAAAGACGGTATCTACCGCATCAAAGAATCGGCTATGGAAGTACAGGAACCCACATTCATTTCATCTGCCCTTCAATTACCCGGTGTGTCCATACAAGTAATCTGCCGGAAAGAAAATGAAATTTGGATTGGCAGCGCACAAGGCCTTTTCCGATACAATATGGATACGGAACTGATGAAGCATTATATGTATGATCCGAATGACAATAGTTCGCTTTCCCAAAACTTTATCACAGACATAGCAGAAACAGGAGAACATACCATGCTGGTTGCCACCCTAAAAGGTATAAACCTTTATAATGCGTTGACAGACAATTTTGAGCGGATAAATAAAGATACCGGAGAAGGAGAAATCGTACAAAACACATTAAACTGTGACTTCGTAAACTGTCTGCTGACCGATGGTGATATTATCTGGGTAGGCACCGAAGTGGGAGGTCTGAACAAGATGAGCCGCCGGATGCTGTTCGTACAAAACTATTATCATACTCCCGCCATTCCCGGAAGTCTTTCCCAAAATCCCGTCAATGCCATTTATGAAGACCCGTCGGGTGTTTTATGGGTAGGAACCGTAGAAGGAGGTTTGAACCGGCGGGCTCCCGGCAGCAACACTTTTGAGCACTATACTACCGATGCACCCGCCCACCTAAGCCATAATACCGTCAGTTGCTTTACCAGCGATAACGATGGAAGACTTTGGATGGGAACTTGGGGAGGAGGCATAGGATGGATAGATATGAAAAATCCGCAGAACAAACAATTTCACCACATAGAAATACCCGAATGCGGAGACTTCTCATGGGGATGGGCCGGAAGTATCTGCTATGACCACTTGAATAATGCCATCTGGGTAGGAACCAGTATCAATATCTATGTTTACGATTTGAAAACACAAACGCTCACCGAACCATTCAAGGGCATGAACCTAGGTGGAATTGAAGGTTGTACAGGATACTACATAGATAAGGATAACCACCTGTGGCTGGGACTTACAGAAGGACTTTGCCGAATAGATTTAAGCAGTTTGAAAACCCCTAGACTGATTTATCAACTCTGGAGGATCAAGCTAGACGAACCGGAGTCAAAGTTAAAGGAAAGGGTAACCTACATCACCCAGTCTAAAGACGGAACCCTTTGGATAGGCAGCAACGGATATGGTTTCTACAAATCCTCACCAACAGAAAACGGAGAATATACCTTCCGCTCCTTCACCACCGAAGACGGACTGATAAACAACAGTGTCCGCTGCATATCGGAAGATAAAGAAGGGTATCTTTGGATTACCACCACCAACGGACTCTCCCGCTTCAATCCTAACAACAACAGCTTCTTCAACTATACCCGGAAAGACGGGCTATTATCCAACCAGTTCTATTGGAACGCAATATGCCGTGCCGCCAATGGAGATTTATATATAGGAAGTACCAAAGGACTGTCTGTGGTCAAGCCGGTCATAGATATAAACCCGAAGGAAGCTGTTCCCTTGGCGTTTACCCATGTCCGTGTGGCAAATAAAGAGCGATTGTACACAAACGGTACCTTACAGTTACACGAACGCGACAAATCTCTCTATATTGAATTTGCCGCATTGGATTATGATGCATCGACATTTGCCAATTATTATTACCGCTTGAAAGGATTTGACGACAAATGGATAAAAGTACCGGCCAACAGACGACAAGCCGCCTATACCAATCTGCGTCCCGGCAACTATACTTTCGAACTGCGTTATGCACCCGACGGCAAACAATGGCTGGAAGAAATGGCAGAACTCCACATTGCCGTATCACCTTATTTCTATAAAACCATCTGGTTCATTCTGTCCATATTGGTTCTTCTATCTTTCCTTATATATAAGGTATTATCATGGAGGCTTCGTTCGTTAAAAGAACAACAAGAAATACTCCACATCAAAGTAGAGGAACGTACCCGTGAACTGGAAGAACAGAAAAAACTGCTTTCCACTCAGGCAAGCGAGCTCTATCGTCAAAACCAACTATTAAAACAGCAAAACGAAAAAATAACCAAACAAAAAGGGCAACTGATCCAAATGTCAAAAAAGGTGCAGGAATTGACGGTTGACAAACTCGCCTTCTTCACCAATATCACCCATGAATTCCGTACTCCGTTGACATTAATCGTAGGACCTATAGAAAGAGCATTGAAACTAAGCTACAATCCTCAAGTCATTGAACAATTACATTTTGTGGAGCGCAACTCAAAATACCTGCTCTCACTGGTCAACCAATTAATGGACTTCCGCAAAGTAGAATCAGGGAAAATGGAAATTGTCCGCAACCCGGGCAATTTTGCCAAATTACTCAATGAACTACTAGTACCCTTCGACGCATATGCTTCCGAAAGAGGAATAACCATCGAACGTCGCTTCCGCCTTCCTTCATGTGAAATAATGTACGATGAGGATGCCATGCATAAAGTGATTGTCAATTTAATAGGAAATGCTTTGAAATTTACCCCCAAAGGAGGACAAATTACCATCTATGCCACCCCCCTCCGCCAGGAAGAGCAGGAAAAGTTATTCATCTGTATTCGGGATACAGGACCAGGACTTCCCGAAGAAGAGATAGACAAAGTATTCAACCGCTTCTACCAATCACAAAATAAGACGCATTCCTCTATCAACGGACAAAGCGGGACTGGAATCGGTCTCTATCTATGCAAACGAATTGTCCAGTTGCATGGAGGTTCAATTTGTGCCAAGAATAATCAGAGCAAAGGATGTTCTTTCCGTATTTTACTTCCTTTGCAATATGCCGATGCGGACAGTCTGCCCACACCAACAGAGCAAGTTAAAGAACCGGTCGACTCTCCGATGACATTGCAACCTGCCACCAATGGAAAACTGACGATTCTGGTAGTAGAAGACAACAAAGATATGCGCGACTATATCCGTTCCATTCTGACCGAATATTATAACGTACTTGAAGCATCCCAAGGTGAAGAAGCATTGACTGTGCTCCAATCCCAAAACGTGGATTTTATTGTTAGCGACCTGATGATGCCTGTCATGGATGGCATGGAACTGTCCCGCCGGGTAAAATCCAATTTCGCCATCTCACATATCCCCTTCCTGATGCTCACAGCCAAAACATCCAACGAATCGCGCATTGAAAGTTTCCGTATAGGTGTAGACGAGTACCTTTTAAAACCATTTGATGACACTTTGCTGCTGGCCCGGATATCCAATATACTGGAAAACCGCAAACGTTTCCAACAAAAGTTCTCATACAGTATGGACGTGGATGCACTGAATATCGAAAAAGAATCCAGTGACAAGAAATTCCTGGACAAGGCGATGCAGATTGTGAAAGAAAACTATAAGAACTCTTATTACGAAATAAGCGATTTCATCGAAGCAATGGGGGTAAGCAAAAGTTTGATGAACAAAAAAATGCAAAATCTGACGGGACAGTCTGCCGGACAATTCATGCGTAACTACCGGCTGAATCTTGCGCGGGAACTTATTATCCGTAACCGGCTGACGCACAATATGAATATATCTGAGATAGCATACGAAGTAGGATTCAATGATCCCAAATACTTCACACGCTGCTTTACAAAACATTTCGGAACAACACCCAGTTCGATGATGGAGAATGGAACCGACTGACTTATTCCAGAGCGTAAAATGAACGGATTGTATACCATAAATGCTCCGTTTTTCTACGCTCTCGTTTCGCTAAATAAATTATCTTTGCCCTACATTATAATAGCATATTTAATACCCATGAAAAACAATTTATGACTTGGCTGCTTGCCATCACTACAATGTCAGCTTTTGCTCAACAAGCTACAGTTACAGGACCCGACTCCTTTTTAAGAGTAAATGTATCCGTAAAACAAGGCATCCCCGTTTATTCCGTCACCTATAAGGACAAGACCATCCTGGAAGATTCACCTTTAGGTTTCATTGCCAATGTGGGGGACTTCAGCCGGGATATGACTTTCACCGGACAAAAAGAGAATAAAATAGATAAAACCTATACACAAGACCGTATCAAACAATCACAAATTCATTATCAAGCCAATGAACTTACATGCACCTTTACCAATAAAGAAAAGAAAAATATAAATATAATATTCCGCGTAAGCAACAACGATATTGCTTTCCGCTACGAAATGCCCAAATATGGCGATACAGGAAGCATAGTGATAGAAAAAGAAACGACAGGTTTTGACTTCCCATCCTTCACCACTACTTTCCTGTGCCCGCAAAGTGACGCCATGATAGGTTGGAAACGCACCAAACCCAGCTATGAGGAAGAATATAAGGCTGACGCTCCTATGAATGTACGTTCACAATATGGGCACGGTTACACATTTCCTTGTCTGTTCCATGTAGGAGAAAATGGCTGGGCACTTATCAGTGAAACCGGAGTAGACAGCAAATACTGTGGCTCACACTTAAGCGATGCTACTGCCGACGGACTTTATACCATCGCTTTCCCCATGCCCGAAGAAAACAACGGTAACGGCACGGCATCTCCCGGCCTTGCATTGCCCGGTTCCACTCCCTGGCGTACTATTACTGTAGGCGAAAACCTAAAGCCGATTGTAGAGACAACGATTCCATGGGATGTCGTGGAACCTCTTTACCCAACGGAGCATACATACAAAATGGGACGCGGAACCTGGAGCTGGATACTTTGGCAAGATGGAAGCATCAATTTCGATGACCAGAAAAAATATGTAGACCTCGCCGCCGCCATGGGATATGAATATGTATTGATAGACAACTGGTGGGATACCAACATCGGCCGTGAACGTATGAAAGACTTCATAGACTATGCACACAGCAAGAAGGTTGATGTATTTTTATGGTATAGTTCCAGCGGCTACTGGAATGATATAGTGCAAGGTCCTACCAATTATATGGACAATCCCATTATCCGTAAAAAGGAAATGAAATGGCTGTATAATATAGGAGTAAAAGGAATCAAAGTAGACTTCTTCGGAGGTGACAAGCAGGAAACCATGCGTCTGTACGAAGCCATCCTGAGCGATGCGGATGATCATGGACTGATGGTCATTTTCCACGGCTGTACCCTTCCTCGCGGATGGGAGCGTATGTATCCTAATTATGTAGGAAGTGAAGCCGTGCTCGCATCGGAAAACCTGATTTTCCAACAACATTTTTGCGATGAAGAAGCATTTAATGCCTGTCTACATCCATTTATCCGCAACACCATCGGTTGCATGGAGTTTGGTGGCACATTCCTCAACAAACGCCTCAACCGCAACAATGACGGCGGAAGCATACGCAAGACCACTGATGTATTCCAACTGGCAACAGCCGTTTTATTCCAAAATCCTATTCAGAATTTTGCGTTGGCGCCTAATAACCTGACCGATGCCCCTCAAGTTTGTTTGGATTTCATGAAGCAAGTTCCCACCACATGGGACGAAACAAGATTCATTGACGGCTGATCCGGGCAAATACGTAGTCTGGCACGCCGGCATGCCGATCAATGGTATATAGCCGGAATCAATGCACAAAAAAGAACCGCTGAAATTAAAGTTGAACCTTCCCATGTGTACTAAAGGAGATAAAGTGATGCTTTATCAGGACGATAAAAAACTAAATCCTCACGCTGAAGAGATAACATTAAAAAAGAATGATGAAGTCAGCATTACGATGCAGGCGGAAGGAGGATTTTTACTTGTGAAATAATTCCTTTCAGAGAATTGTATTTTATCCCTCATGTAGCCGGACAGTCCTTCATCAGGTTGTCCGGTACATGATTTTTTATAAAAAAGCCTTCTCCTGAGCCTATCTCACCGCCTCCAAAAGACATAAACTATAAGCGAAATAAATACATTTTTTCCCATTATTCATTCGTCCACCCTATAAAACCGTTTGTCCACCCCTGTTTACGGCATAAATTTTACTTTTGTCATGCAATCGGTACTCAACTTTCGGAAGAGACCCCTGCTTTTAAAATTTAATCCTAATCTTAAATATTATGAAGAATAGCTCCAGCATATTTATAAACTCTGTGGTTTGTCTACCTAGAGTATTCAACATTGGATTGTACAATAATCCAACATCTCAATTCAATATATCAGCAACAATTTAATCTACTAATTTAATACTTAAAAAAATGAGGAAACATTTATTATTTTCCGTAATGCTTAGTCTGTGTGCTATGGGTGGCATGATGGTGTATTCCACACCTGTTATGGCTACCGTGGCGCAATCTCCGACTATCAAGGTTCGCGGTCAAGTTATCGATGAACAAGGTGAACCCCTCACAGGAGCTACCGTCAGAATCAAAGACGGACAAGGCGGAACCATTACCGATGTGGACGGAAACTTCCAATTGGAGGTTGCCGGTAACGCTATCCTTTCGATAAGCTATGTAGCTACAAGGATCGTGAAGTAGCTGTTCGCAACCGCGCCATCATTGAATCCATCCAATTGCAACCCGACAATCAGATGCTTGAGCAAGTAGTTGTCATCGGTTATGGTACACAGAAGAAATCCGACTTGACTGGTTCCGTAGCCGTAGTAGATGCGGAAGCCCTGAAACAGACATCCCATTCCAATATCTCCACCATGCTAGAAGGTAAAGTATCAGGCGTACAAGTCACCTCCGACGGACAGCCCGGTGCAGACCCTACCGTCCGCATCCGTGGTGTCGGATCTTTCGGTGACACTTCTCCTCTTTATGTTATCGATGGTGTTCCTATGGGTACCTCCATCCGCGATTTCTCTTCAAACGATATTGAAACCATCCAAATCCTAAAGGACGCATCAGCCGCTGCCATCTACGGTTCGCGCGCCGCCAACGGTGTGGTCATCATCACTACCAAACGCGGTCAGAAAGACCAACCGCTGAAAGTAGATTACAATGGCTACGTGGGTATGGACTATATCCCCAGTAATGTCTATGATGTAATGGATGCCGACCAATACAGCCAATACATCGGTCAGGCATGTACCAACTCCAACACTCCGCTGCCCGGCGGTTACAAGCTGGACAGTACCACCGGAAAATATCATTTCCAGGACAACACCAATACCAACTGGTTTAAAGAAGTATTCAAAACAGGTATCCGTCAGAATCACAATGTGAATCTCTCCGGTGGCGGCGCCCACAACACCTATAATGTTTCATTAGACTACTACAACCAGAAAGGAACACTGGAAGGCGCCGGTCCTAACTATGAACGTTACACGGCACGTGTCAACAACACGATGGACACCAAATTCATCAAGTTCCATACCAGCCTTGTCTACTCTCACTCCGATCAAGACAACATGGGGTTGTCAAACGCTTCCGAATACGTTCAAGGTCTGTATGGCGACGTAACCAATGTGCTGCGTGGTACTTTGCTGATGCAGCCCACCATCAAAGCCTATGACAACTCTACTTGGGTACTTGACAATCTGGTAGGTATCGCCAATAACTTCAACTATGACTCTTACGGCTATGGTGTTTACTACGATACTGTACATGGTGACATTTCGGCTTCCAACCCCTTGCTAGTCAACAATCTGCTGAAGCGCAACACCCGCGTGGACCGCTTCGTAGGAACAGCTTCCGCCGATGTGGATCTCCTGAAGATGATTGGCGTTGACAGCAAGAATCACAAGCTCAACTATAAAGTCAATCTCTCTTACAGCAAAACCCATTGCAAGGACTTCACCTGGATTCCCGCATGGGTACAGAGCAATCGTGTCTATCTGGCCAAGAGCAACGAACGCCTCACTAAGGCTAGCCGTTCTTATGCCGATGCTTTGATTGAAAACGTGCTGACTTATGATGCTACCGTCGGCAAACACCATTTTAACCTGGTAGCCGGCCAGACTTACGAAGAAGAAAACACCGACCTGTTGACAGGCTGGGGCGTCAACTTCACCGAGCCTTACTTCCTGCAACTTCAGAATGCCGCCAACACTTATGCCGAAAGCTTCGAATACAAACACACCATCCTCTCTTACATCGGGCGTATCAACTACAACTACGATGACCGTTACCTGTTCTCGGCAACCGTGCGCCGCGACGGCAGTTCCCGCTTGTCCAAGAATATCCGTTGGGGTACTTTCCCCTCCGTATCTTTAGGATGGCGTTTTGACAAGGAAACTTTTTTCCCCTTCAACAGAAACATTGTCAACATGTTCAAGGTACGCGCCAGCTATGGTGAACTCGGTAACGAAAACATCGGTGAATACATGTATCAGGCTGTAATGGCACGTAACAACATGACTTATAGCTTTGGTAACACACCCATCACCGGTTCTGCCATTTCTACTTTCGTAGACAATAACCTTTCTTGGGAAAAGAAGAAAAGCTACAACGTAGGTATCGACCTCGCCTTCTTCAACAACCGTTTGGAATTCACCGCTGAATGGTACAAGAATACCAGTGAAGACCTGCTGTATGCCGTTCCAGTTCCTGAGCAAGCCGGTGTATCCAACACCACTGTAACGATGAACGCCGCCTCGATGAATAACTCAGGTTTTGAATTTACGACTACCTACCGCAACCGCGACCACGACTTCAAATATGAAGTGTCAGCCAACTTGAGCACCATCCGTAACCGCGTAACCTCATTGGGCTTCGGTACCGATTCATATATATCCGGTGCCTACATCACCAACGTAGGTGAAGAAATCGGTAAGTTCTACGGATGGGTTTATGACGGCATCGCCCGCACACAAGCCGACCTGGACAACCATGCCACACAAGAAGGTGCCCAGATTGGTGACTGCCTCTATAAGGACGTAAGCGGTCCCGACGGAAAGCCCGATGGAAAGGTGGATGCCTATGACCAAGTAGTACTGGGCAGCGGTATGCCTAAGATCAACTTCGGTTTGAACGCCCGCTTTGAATACAAACGTTTCGATCTGAGCATCGCTACGTTCGGTGCACTCAACTATCACGTAAGCGATGATATCCACAACTCTCTGAACTCCTGCTACGGCTGGGGCAACAAAGATGTAGCCATGCTTGACGCGAACCGTTTCAGTGAAGACGGCAGTACCTATCTTTCCAACGTGCCACGTACCTATGTTACCAACAGTGCCAGCTTGGCCTGGAATGATCTCTTCAGCGACCGCAAAATTCAGAACGCAGCTTATTGGAAAATTGCCAATATAGAATTGGGCTACAACTTCCCCAACGAATGGTTTGGCAAATACATATCCGACGTACGTCTCTATGTGTCAGCACAGAATTTACACACATTCACCGGGTACAAAGGTTATAATGTAGACTATGCAGGAGGTACCTTCACACCGGGATATAACTTCTGTTCTTATCCTACCGCACGTACCTTCATGTGTGGTGTTCATTTCACTTTCTAATCACTAAAAACATAACAATATGAAACTCAATAAATATGCATTGGCTCTCATTTTGGGATTAGGCACATTGGCTTCTTGCAATGATAATTTGGAGCTGTTGAATCCCAACCAGCAAACCTCAAACACATTCGGCTTCAATGCCGATGATTTGGAAGAGAGCGTTATTGCCGCCTATAACCATATCCGTATGGAAGGTTCTTACGCCCGTGTAGGCTACACCATCGACGTGTGTCGTGGTGATGAAGCATGGAACTCATCACAAGTATGGTATCTGCCTTTCGATGACCTGAATGCGGAAGTAACCTCGGACATCACGTGGTGGCCCTGGCGCGAATGGTACTATACCATTAATGTATGTAATTTTGCCATTTCCCGTTGCGATGAAGACAACAGCCAGCTTTCCGAGAAAATGAAACGCATCAAAGGACAAGTACTCTTCCTGCGTGGCCTGTCATACTACAATCTGGTTGGTTATTACCCAGAACCCACCCCTCATCACAGATTATGCTACCTATTCTTCATTGGATGGACTTTATACCGGCAACAGCACATACGATGCCGTACTCGACCAAGTGGAAAGTGATTTCAAAGAAGCCATGGAATTGTTACCCTCACGAGATCAAGGTGGTGAATGGGAAAAAGGACGTGCCACCTGCGGTACTGCAGCCGGCTACTATGCCCGTGCGCTCATGACACGCCATAAATTCAAAGATGCCCTTACTGTGCTGAAAGACATTATCGGCAAGAAATATGGTACTTATGAACTGATGGATAACTATGGCGACAACTTTCGTGAAGGTCCTGCCTATGAGAACAACAAAGAAAGCCTTTTCGAAGTGCAATTCCTCGACTTGGAATCACAAGGAACCGATGACGAGTGGACTCCGGTGAACACCAGTCCGAATGCCACCCAAGGTTCGGCCATCGAGAGTAACTTCGCCCCCGGCAATTATGGTGGTTGGGCAGACATCTCGGCTTCCCCGTGGCTCTACCATCTCTTCAAAGCTGAACGTACAACTGACGGGAAACTCGACCCACGTCTGTACTGGACCATCGGTACTTATGAATCCGACTGGGAAGATTTCGAGTTTGGTAATGTAGCTTATACGAACAAGCTTACAGCCACTGACAACATCGTAACCAACAACACATACGGTGGTCTGCCCATCGCCAAGTTCACAAACCTTCGTACCGGTCTCTATAGCACGGTTATTACAGGTTTGCACGATGGAATCAACTTGCGTCTGATGCGTTACTCCGATGTGCTGCTCCGCGCCGCCGAATGTGAAAACGAAGTCAACGGCCCCACACAACAGGCCATCGACTGGATTAACGAAGTGCGCAACCGTGCTGACTTGCCCGACCTTGAACTGGCTGACTTCCCTACAGCCGACAAACTCTTCGAGCAGATTGCCAATGTGGAGCGTCCGAAGGAATTCGGGTGCGAGTTCGGACGCGGATTCGACCTTATCCGCTGGGGATTCTTCTATAAGAATGACCGTTTGCAGCAACTCAAGGAACACAGCGTCGTACGCCGTTCTTTAATCGGAACCAAGGACCCTGTAAACTACAACGATATCGCAACCGATCCCGAACTGAAAAGTTCTTTCGACACCTATTTACCCGGACACGAATTCCTGCCCATCGTACAGCAGTTGTTGAACAAGAACCCCAATTTGAGTGGTAACTCCGCCAACTTCAGCACGGACAACTCTACTTATTTCAGTGAAAATGGATGGACAGTTCGTCCGGTTGTTGACTTAAGCAAATAAACAAACCTATTAAAATTTAAGACAATGAGAATACTCAAAAAATTAGTATACGTTTGCTGTTCCATCACCTTGGGGTTGATGGCATTGTCAAGCTGCGAAGGTGGCGAGTTATATGATGTAAACGCCCCTGACTGGATCTCCGAGAAAGTGGACTCTATAGCAGATTCAAAGAAAGAGCCGGAAGAAGAAGTACTGGAAGGTATGCAGGAAGATGTCTACTCCTTCGGTAACACAGACTACACCTCCGGTTTCTGGACAGCTTTCTCCAAGTATTACGTCGTGCCCGACGGGCAGAAATGGCATGGGGTGTTCAATCTCAACATCAATCCCGCCGACAATACCTATTATAAAAACTTCGCCCTCGTCATTACCAACGATACAGACCGTGGAGGAGAAGGATATACGGAATATGGTGCTTATCGTTTTGACACTACAAACGATACTTTGGCCTATAACTCCCAATGGGGTTCCCATCTTTTTTTCAAATACACATCCAGCACGCTGATGCTGTCACCCGTTGATAATCTGGACGAAACTGTACAGAAATTGGGCGGCAAAGTGACACTCACCGTAGACCGAACCAGTGAAAATGCCTTCTCTATCAAAATCCAGAACGCCTCGGCAACCAAAACCTACAAACAGCCGTACAAGTTACCCAATCTGAATATAGACAAGAGCAATACCAACATCCGCTGTTTCCTAGTACCTGAAGGCTCTTATATCAACTTCTTACAATCAAACATCATTCCTATCGGTGGCCTTACTTCTGCCGAGGACAAGAATCCGCTCTCGATGGTACTGCAAAATGTACCCGATCAGGTCAATGCCGGCACTTCACTCGAAGAAGCCGTGGTCGGTATTACTGCCGTCGTCAGCTTCGAAGAAGGGGTGACTAAGACCGTAACCGCCGAAGAACTCCAGTTCACCGCCATCCCCAATATGGAAGAACTGGGTACGAAGACACTGGTAGCCATCTATAACAAGACCTTCAAGGGTGAGAATTGCAACTTGCCGGTGGTAGCCAATGCTACGTTTGAAGTAGTGGAAAAGATTGTATCCATCCAAGTGACGGCTCAACCTACACATACACAATATTACTATTATACTTCGGCTGCAACCGAGGCGATGACGGATCGTACGCTGGCATTCCTTCCGGAAGGATTGAAAGTAACGGCTACTTATGCCGACGGAAGCACCCAAATTATTGACAACACAAAACTCAGTTTCTCTGCCATTGTCGCCAAAGCCGGTACACAGACCGTAACCATTACTGCCGATGAAGCTACCGCTACCGTAGCAGTTAAAGTGGCCGAATCAACAGTTTCCACTGTCAGCAACTCTGCAGACATTCTGGGAACCGAAGACAATACAACGGAGTGGTGGACTGTCTTTTCTGACAATTTCAACGTGCCGATCGGTGAAACTAAGTCCATCAGCTTCACCAATTACACCAGCCTGGCTAATAACTGGAGCAACTTCGCTGTCGTTCTCCGCAAAGCCGATCTTGCCGAATATGCAGTGGTACGCGCCGACAACTATGGATGGGGTGCAGGATACGATGGAAATGCCAGCCTCGTTCACAACGGTACACAAGGCGACTGGGCTACTTGGCTTGCCGATATGAACGGAGCCAAAGTCACCGTCTACGTGACCAATTGCGGCAATGGTACAACCGACATTCAGGCGGTAATGGAAGGCACTTCAGGTACCTCCTATGCCCAATACTATTTAGGGATCAACAAAGTAGATATGAACGACTTGAACTTCGCTTTAACGATTGAAGGCGGACATCTCGTCTTCTAAGCCGAATCAGTAATCACACAAACCATGCCGTTTTCCTCAGGAACCAGAAGAAGCGGCATGGCCTTTAAACTATCAACAGATGAAAAAACTATTATCCCTGTGGATGTTCTTACCAATATTCCTTGTTTTAGCCGCTTGTTCTGACAACAGCGAAGATATAGACCGCTATTATGCAACTGTAAGTACTCCGAAAGTAACTACAACCACACCCACCTCATTGACCGTCACCGCGTCGGTTACGGGTGATCTGAACCAAATAGTCAAGAAAGGCTTCTGTTACAGTACAGCAACTTCCACACCGACTATCAAAGACCACGTGGTGAATGCCGATGAGAATTTCAGCGCCACCCTCTCAACCTTGACCACCGGTACCTCTTACTATATCCGTGCATACGTCTACTGTGACAGCCGCTATGTCTATTCTGAGGTGATCACGGCCACCACAGAAAGCTTAAGCTTAGACGATGAACTCAAGAATTATGTGGCCCCCACCTACGCCGATGACTATACCTCGATAAGTGACTGGAGCAAACGCTCTCAATGGAATCTTGCCAACGTACACGACCCCTCGGTGGTATTGGCCGAAGATGGTTATTATTACATGTATCAGACAGATGCTTCCTATGGAAACGCCCACACGGCAGGCGGGCACTTCCACAGTCGTCGTTCCAAAGACCTTGTCAACTGGGAATACCTCGGCGGTACAATGAAGAACCTGCCCGAATGGGTAGTACCTAAGCTCAATGAAATACGCAAAGAAATGGGACTTGCCGAAGTTAACCCTAATATTAATGACTTCGGCTATTGGGCTCCCGTAGTACGCAAGGTAAAGAACGGCCTCTATCGCATGTACTATTCCATCGTCTGCCCTGGCACACTCAACGGTGCCAACACCTGGTCGGAGCGCGCCTTCATCGGCCTGATGGAAAACAACGACCCCGCCAACAACAACGGCTGGGTGGACAAAGGCTACGTCATCACCAATGCTTCTGACAAAGGACTTAACTTCAACATAAAGCCAAATGACTGGGCCAATTGCTACTACAAAGGAATGCCATCGACCCCTCCTTACATCATCACGCCCGAAGGCGAACACTGGTTGGTCTACGGTTCATGGCATAGCGGCATAGCTGCTCTCAAACTCAATGGCGAGACAGGCAAGCCTGCCGAAACTTTGGGCCAGCCTTGGGCTACAGGCCAAGCACCTGCTGAGTATGGTCAGTTAATCGCCACCCGCCAGACAGGTAACCGCTGGCAAGCCAGTGAAGGTCCAGAAATTATTTACCGTGATGGCTACTACTACCTCTTCCTGGCCTACGACGCCCTTGACGTGCCCTACAACACCCGTGTAGTCCGTTCGAAGAGCATCACTGGTCCCTACGTAGGCATTGACGGCAAAGATGTGACCGCCGGTGCCGATGCACTGCCCATAGTGACCCATCCCTATAAATTCAGCAAAGGCTACGGCTGGGTAGGCATCGCCCACTGTGCTATCTTCGATGATGGCAAAGACAACTGGTTCTACGTCTCACAAGGTCGCATGCCTAAGGATGTTCCGGGCATCAACGCCAGTAACGCCATCATGATGGGACATCTACGCAGCATCCGCTGGACGAAAAACGGTTGGCCTCTCGTAATGCCCGAACGTTACGGAGCCGTTCCCAAAGTAGCCATCACCGAAGAAGAATTGCCCGGCAATTGGGAACACATCGACCTTACATACAAATATGGAGAGCAGAGAACTTCAGCAACAATGACCCTCGCCGCCGACCACACTATCACCGAAGGTACCTGGAAAGGCAGTATGTGGAGCTATGACGCCGGCCAACAGATTCTGACTGTTAACGGAGTGGAACTTTATCTGCAACGTGAAACCGATTGGGAAGCCAATCCACGTACCCATACCATCGTCTATGCCGGCTATGCCAACAACAAGACGTATTGGGGAAAGAAATCCAAATAACATTCCCGCTCCCGCACGCAAACTTCATATAGAAACAGGACCACTGCCCCTCAAAACAACACCAATGTTTATGGGGCAGTGGTCCTGTTTTACAAGTCAATAGCAGAAATTAAAGATCATTAAACAGATACAAGAGAAACCTATTTCATGAAAAGGAAAAAGAGTTAGGTTCCCTAATCTCCATACAAAAAATCATTATTTTGTTCTTTTACGTTCAAAGACAACCTTTTATCCTAATTCTTACTTTTATTTATCACCATAAATCTCTATTCCTTAAACCAACAAACATCATTTGTAGACAAGCAGAGGACACCAGCATCAGATTTTTTGTTAATTATTAGCCAAATACACACTTTAATTTATAACTTTGCAATTCTAATAGAATGAATTATGGAAAATAAACTAACCATTTACAATACATTAAGCCGTCAAAAGGAACTTTTCGTTCCCTTGCATGCCCCTCATGTAGGTATGTATGTATGCGGTCCTACCGTATATGGCGACGCCCATTTAGGACACGCACGTCCCGCCATCACGTTCGATATCCTGTTCCGTTATCTTACCCATCTGGGATACAAGGTACGTTATGTCCGTAACATTACCGATGTCGGTCATCTGGAACACGATGCAGACGAAGGTGAAGATAAAATCGCCAAAAAGGCCCGTTTGGAACAATTGGAACCCATGGAAGTAGTACAATATTACCTCAATCGCTACCACAAGGCAATGGAAGCCTTGAATGTACTTCCACCCAGTATCGAGCCACATGCATCAGGTCATATCATTGAACAGATAGAGCTGGTAGAAGAAATTCTGAAAAACGGCTATGCTTATGAAAGTGAAGGTTCCGTTTATTTCGATGTAGCAAAATACAACAAAGACCATCATTACGGCAAACTGTCCGGCCGTAACCTGGACGATGTGCTGAACACCACCCGCGAACTGGACGGTCAAAGCGAGAAGCGTAATCCTGCCGATTTCGCTCTGTGGAAATGTGCACAACCCGAACATATCATGCGCTGGCCAAGCCCGTGGAGTAACGGTTTTCCCGGTTGGCATTGTGAATGTACCGCAATGGGCAAAAAATATTTGGGCGAGCATTTCGATATTCATGGAGGGGGAATGGACTTAATTTTCCCACACCACGAATGTGAGATCGCACAAAGCGTGGCTTCACAAGGAGATGACATGGTTCACTATTGGATGCACAACAACATGATTACCATTAATGGGCAGAAGATGGGAAAATCATACGGCAACTTTATTAACTTGGATGAGTTCTTTCACGGTACTCACAAGTTACTGACACAAGCCTACAGCCCCATGACCATCCGTTTCTTCATCCTTCAGGCACATTACCGCAGTACAGTGGACTTCAGTAACGAAGCATTACAAGCAGCCGAAAAAGGATTGGAACGACTGACAGAAGCTGTAAAAGGTCTTGAACGCATCACCCCAAGCGCACAAACCACCGGCATAGAAGGCGTAAAAGACTTACGTGAAAAATGCTATACAGCCATGAACGATGACCTGAACTCACCGATTGTCATCGCCCATCTGTTTGACGGCGCCCGTATGATCAACACAGTGCTTGATAAAAAAGCGACCCTTTCCGCCGAAGATCTGGAAGAGCTGAAAAGTGTGTTCCATCTCTTTATGTATGAAATCTTGGGTATAAAAGAAGAAGCCGCCAATAACGAGGCACGTGAAGAGGCATATGGCAAAGTAGTAGATATGCTGCTGGAACAACGTATGAAAGCCAAAGCCAATAAAGACTGGGCTACAAGTGATAAAATCCGTGATGAGCTAGCCGCTCTTGGCTTTGAAGTGAAAGATACCAAAGATGGTTTCACATGGAGACTGAATAAATAGAATACGTAGAGCGGTACTATATTTTTCACCACAGACTATACAGATTCACACAGATTATCCAACCTAACAATCAATGATTTAAGAAGCATCTGCGTTTATTTGTATAATCTGTGGTGAACCTTTCAGATAACCATCAAAACTGAAAAATCTCCCTTCGATGGTAATACTTATTTTTAAATAACTATTTTTGCAGAAACTATACAAAACTGCTTATCACACCAATCCAATGCTAGTTGAGAATACAATAACTTTAGCGTCCCTATATAAGATTTTGTTTGAAGAAGAGCCACTGACACTCTCCGACCCATGTATGCAAAAACTGGAAGAGAGTTTCAATTTCCTGAAAACATTCTCCAACGACAAAATCATCTATGGCATCAATACCGGCTTTGGCCCCATGGCCCAATATCGTATTGAAGATGAATCCTTATCGCAATTACAATACAACATCATCCGCAGCCATGCTACCGGAGCCGGGCAACCTCTTCCGGAACGCTATGTCAAAGCCGCCATGGTAGCGCGTCTCTATACTTTTCTGCAAGGCAAATCCGGCGTACATAAAGAACTGGCGTTGCTCATTACCGAGTTTATCAACCGGGGGATTATTCCATACGTACCCGAACACGGCAGTGTGGGGGCCAGTGGTGATCTGGTACAACTCGCCCATATCGCCCTCACTCTGATTGGAGAAGGAGAAGTCTTTTACCAAGGCAAGAAAAGAGATACGGCCTCTGTGCTGGCGGAAAACGGATTGCAACCTTTTCAAATGCACATCCGCGAAGGGCTTTCAGTGACCAACGGCACTTCAGTCATGACAGGTATAGGTATTGTCAATCTGATTTACGCACGCCAACTTATGCAGTGGGCGGTAGGTGCATCTGTTATGATGAATGAAATAGCCGCCTCATACGATGACTTCATGTCTGAACCGCTGAACGGGGCCAAACAGCATGAAGGACAACAAGAGATAGCCCGCATGATGCGCCAATGGGTAAAAGGCAGCCTGTGTGTACGCAAAAGAGAGAATGAACTTTATAATGGGAAGCACGAAGAGAAGATCTTCACCCATAAAGTGCAGCCCTATTATTCGCTACGTTGCATTCCACAAATTCTAGGGCCGGTTTATGATGAATTACTCAATGCTGAAAAAGTATTGATAAACGAAATAAATTCAGCTTGTGACAACCCGATAGTGGACCCTGACACACAGAATGTATATCATGGTGGTAACTTCCACGGAGATTATGTATCTTTTGAAATGGACAAGTTGAAAATAGCAGTCACCAAACTGACGATGCTTGCCGAACGGCAGATTAATTACCTGTTTCACGACCGCATCAACGGCATTCTCCCCCCCTTTGTCAATATGGGAGTACTGGGATTGAACTATGGCTTGCAAGCATCACAATTTACCGCGACTTCTACCACGGCGGAGTGCCAGACTTTGTCTAATCCGATGTATGTGCATAGCATCCCCAACAACAATGACAACCAGGACATTGTAAGCATGGGTACCAATTCCGCCTTGATGGCAAAAACAGTCATTGAAAATGCTTATCAGGTGATGGCTATCCTGATGATGGGTATTGTACAAGCCATTGATTGCCTGGATATAGCCGACCGGATAAGCCCCCGGTCACAACAAGTATATAAAGAAATACGAGCATTTTTCCCTGTTTTCCGGGAAGATACACCTAAATATAAAGAGATAGAAAGCATGATGGTATATCTTAAAAAAGGGAGGTTTCAAGAAAAATGAAATACGCATTAGTAACAGGAGGAAGCCGGGGAATCGGACGAGCCATTTGTCTGAAACTGGCCGAAATGGGATATCATATACTGATAAACTACCAAAGCAACGATACGGAAGCTGAAGCCACCCTGCAACAAATACGGGAACAAGACTCGGATGGCGAACTGATGAAATTTGACGTGACAGATGCAGCAGCCACACACGCCGCACTGAACGGATGGATAAAACAGCATCCCGATACTTACATTGAGGTACTGGTGAACAATGCCGGTATACGCCGTGACAACTTGATGCTGTGGATGGAACAGGAAGAATGGAGCCGGGTACTGGATATCAGTCTGAACGGTTTCTTTAACGTCACCCAACCCTTGCTGAAGAATATGCTGGTAAAGCGATTCGGACGTATTATCAACATCGTCTCCCTGTCGGGGATCAAAGGAATGCCGGGACAAACAAATTATTCGGCAGCCAAAGGTGGAATCATAGCCGCTACCAAAGCGTTGGCGCAGGAAGTTGCTAAAAAACACGTGACGGTAAATGCCATAGCACCGGGATTTATCCGTACAGATATGACAGACGGAATTGATGAGAACGAGTGGAAAAAACACATCCCGGCAGGACGCTTCGGCGAGCCCGGGGAAGTAGCCGCACTGGTAGGCTTCCTGGCATCCGGGCAAGCTTCCTACATTACCGGAGAAGTGATTTCCATCAATGGAGGATTATATACGTAAGCAAAAGATGAAAAGAGTAGTTATTACAGGAATGGGCATCTATTCGTGCATAGGCAGGAATCAAGAGGAAGTGAAAGAGTCACTGTTTCAAGGAAAGTCAGGCATCGGAATCGCTCCGGCTCGCAAAGAAATGGGCTATTTCTCGGCGTTAACCGGTCTTGTCGAACGTCCCGATTTGAAGAAATTATTGGACCGCAAGAAACGCCATAGCCTTGCCGAGCAGGGAGAATACGCCTATATGGCTACCCTGGAAGCATTCCGGCAAGCCCGGATAGAAGAAAAGTTCCTGTTGGAGAACGAAGTCGGAATACTGTATGGCAATGACAGTAGTGCTGCTCCGGTTATTCAAGCAATAGATATTATCCGCGAGAAAAAGAATACGGCATTGGTTGGTTCCGGTTCTATTTTCCAGTCCATGAATTCCACCATTACCATGAATCTTTCGGTTATTTTCCATCTAAAAGGAATTAACTTCACTATATCGGGAGCCTGTGCCAGTGGTTCACACGCCATCGGCATGGCTTATCTGCTTATCAAATCAGGACTTCAGGACTGCATTCTGTGCGGAGGAGCACAGGAAGTGAACCCTTATTCCGTGGGTAGTTTCGACGGGTTGGGAGCCTTCTCCGCCCGGGAAGACGAACCGGAAAAAGCATCCCGTCCATTCGATAAAAACCGTGACGGACTAGTACCTAGCGGCGGAGGCGCCAGTCTGGTGCTGGAAAGTTATGAATCAGCCGTAAAGCGCGGAGCGACTATCCTGGCAGAAGTCATAGGATACGGCTTCTCATCCAACGGAGATCACATTTCCGTACCCAATGTGGATGGCCCCAGACGCTCTTTGCAGATGGCAGTCAAGGATGCGGGTATTCCTTTGGAAGAGATTGCATACATCAATGCACATGCCACATCCACTCCTGTAGGTGATTTGAACGAGGCAAAAGCCATAGCGGAAGTATTCGGGAGCCATCATCCCTACGTCACATCCACCAAATCACAGACCGGACATGAGATGTGGATGGCAGGAGCCAGTGAAGTCATTTACTCCACTTTGATGATGAACAACGGCTTCATCGCACCCAACCTCAATTTTGAGGAGCCCGATGAAGCCTCTGCCCTGCTGAATATCCCTTCCCGAAGGGTAGAAACGGAATTTGACACATTCTTGTCCAACTCATTCGGATTCGGAGGAACCAATTCCTCACTGATTATCCGCAAATTCAAAGAAAACAATTAATTTAAACCAATATATAAATTTATGACCAACGAAGAAATCATCGAAAAGATCAGAACCACCCTGGCCGAAGAATTTGAGATTGATGTAGAATTGATTCAGCCGGACGCCCCTTTGATGCAAACCTTGGAATTGGATAGCCTTGATTTGGTAGATATGGTAGTACTGATTGACAGGAATTTCGGTTTCACCGTGACAGCCAAAGACTTTGCCGGTATCAAAACCTTCCAGGATTTCTATAATCTGGTAATTTCGCACATACAAAAAGAAGACTGATGCCCGAAACATGGAAAGGTAAAACAAGAGGAGGTACATTCGGATACATGTTCTTCATCTACATGATTCGCTGTCTGGGTACACTGCGGCTTACGGCTTTCTGTCATTGGTCGTCCTCTATTTTATACCTTTCGCACCGAAAGCTACCGCCAGTACCTGGCAATACGCACGGAACAGACTGAAATACGGACGTGCCAAAGCCGCCGGACTGTTATTGAAAAATTACTACCGGCTGGGGCAGATATTGATTGACAAAGTAGCCATCGGCAATGGGATGGCAGACAAATATCATTTCGAGTTCGAGAACTATCAGGCATTTTTGAACGTACTGAATGGAAACACCGGCGTAATTATGATAGGCGCCCATGTAGGTAATTGGGAAATAGGTGCTCCTTTCTTCGATGAATACGGCAAAAAAATCAATATTGTCATGTTTGATGCCGAACACGAACGGATAAAAGAGATTCTGGAAAAGAATGCCTCCACACGCGATTATAAAATAATTCCCGTGAATGAAGACAATCTGACCCATGTATTCCGTATTACAGAGGCACTGGAGCGCAAAGAATATGTCTGCTTTCAAGGTGACCGCTATCTGAATAAAGAGAAATTACTCAGCAGTCCGTTCATGGGAAAAGAAGCCGAATTTCCGATGGGTCCTTTCCTGCTGGCTTCCAAAATGAGAGTACCTGTCGTATTCTATTTTGCCATGCGTGAAGCGAAAAAAAACTATCGTTTCCATTTCTTTATTGCCGAGGCGGTGGTACATACCAAAGAGAAGCGGGCCGAACAAGCATTATTGGAGCAATATACACAAACGCTGGAAAAAATCGTCCGGCAGTATCCGGAACAATGGTTCAATTACTACCCGTTCTGGGCATAAATACAAATCTGGATTATGATGCATAAAAGATATACAAAAGAGCAATTGACAGCTGTAGAGGCACAAAGACTGGCGCAAGAGATCGCTTTCGGTCCCGTGGTATTCCAAGTTTCACGTCTGATGTTGAAATTCGGAATATTCCAATTGCTGGCCGACAAACGGAAAGGATACACGCTGCAAGAAATCAGTGTGCAGACCGGACTGACACGCTATGCAGCACAAGTATTACTGGAAGCATCGCTGACCATCGGAACCATCCTGTTGGAAGAAGACCGCTATGTACTGGCCAAGGCAGGCTGGTTTCTGCTGAATGATAAAATGGCACGTGTCAATATGGAATTCAATCACGATGTGAACTATCAAGGACTTTTCTATCTGGAAGAGGCTCTTTTAAATGGTCAGCCGGAAGGATTGAAAGTATTCGGCGGATGGCCTACCATTTACGAAGGACTTTCCCAACTGCCGGAACAGGTACAGAAAAGCTGGTTTGGCTTTGACCATTTCTACTCGGACAACTCGTTCAGCCAGGCATTAGAAATTGTATTTCTTCACTCACCGAAACGACTGCTCGATATTGGTGGAAACACCGGCAGATGGGCAACCCGATGCGTCCAATATAATCAAGAAGTAGAAGTAACCATTGTGGATTTGCCTCAACAACTGGAAATGATGAGAAAACAAACTGCCGACGTGCCCGGTGCAGAACGCATCCATGGCCACGGCGCCAATCTGCTGGATCGGACCGTGCCCTTTCCTTCAGGCTTTGACACCGTATGGATGAGCCAGTTTCTGGACTGCTTTTCGGAAGAGGAAGCAACCAGTATTCTAAGTCGTGTGGCACAGTCCGCCAGCAAAGACAGTAAAGTCTACATCATGGAAACGCTGTGGGACCGGCAGCCATACGAAACGGGCTCTTACTGCCTGACTCAAATCAGCCTTTACTTCACAGCCATGGCCAACGGCAACAGCAAGATGTTCCATTCGGATGACCTTATCCGCTGTATTAAAAATGCCGGACTGGAAGTGGAAGAGATTCATGATAACATAGGACTGGGACACAGTATCCTGCAATGCAGACTGAAATGAACAGAAAAGAAATCATTTGTCGGGGAGACGAACTGTTCCGGCTGATTCCACAACGTCCGCCCATGGTCATGATAGACCGTTTCTATGGGATAGAAGAAAATACATCCTGGTCAGGGCTGACCGTCACCCCCGATAATCTGTTTTGCCGGGACGGCGTATTACAGGAAACAGGAATCATAGAACACATCGCCCAATCAGCAGCGGCACGGGTAGGATATATCTATATGCTGCGAGAAGAGCCTGTACCACTAGGCTTTATCGGCTCTGTAGAAAAATGAAAATATTCCGTCTTCCTTCTGCCGGAGCAGAATTATATACCGGAATAACCATTGTGCAGGAAATATTCGATATCACACTGATTACCGCCGAGGTGAAAGAAAACGATGAACTTCTGGCCGAATGCCGGATGAAAATATATCTGAAAAAAGAATGAAACGAAAAACAAGTCCACAGCAGGCAGCACTGACAGACCGGACCACCATCAAGGTCCGCTTCAGTGAAATAGATTCCATGCAGATAGTATGGCATGGTGAATATGTGCGTTATTTCGAAGATGGACGTGAAGCTTTCGGAAAGCGATATGGCTTGGACTATATGAGCATCTACCGGGAAGGCTATTTAGTTCCTATCGTAGACCTGAGCTGCCAGTTCAAACAGCCGCTGTCATTCGGTGAGGAAGCCATTGTCGAGACACGGTATATTCATAGTGATGCTGCCAAAATCCTTTTTGAATACACCATCTACCGGGCATCAGACCAAAACATTGTGGCAACAGGAACCACTACACAGGTATTCCTGAATACAAATAGAGAACTGGAATTGGTTAATCCTGCCTTTTACATAGAGTGGAAAAAGAAATGGAACATCATCTGACTACCTATATCACCCATGATACCCTGATCAGCGCGCTGGGTTTCGGCACACAGGAAAATCTGGAAGCCATCCGGAGCTATCACAGCGGTATCACCCTGCAGACGGACAAACGGATTGCAGACACTCCCCTATTGGCAGCTACTATCTCGCAAGAGAGATTGCAACAACAGGCAGAAGCCATAGGAGTAAGTGGCTATCCCCGGATGGAACAACTGTTCATACTGACTATCAACGAACTCATCCGTCAGTCCGGACAAACTTTGGAAGATAAAACCTGCGGACTCATCCTCTCTACCACAAAAGGGAACATCGACTTACTGACCCGTCATACGGAACATCCCGATGAAGCGGTCTTTCTTTGGAAAATGGCAGAAAACATTGCCGGTTATTTCCATGCCGAGGAACGGGTACATGTCATCTCCAACGCCTGCATATCAGGAGTGTCAGCCCTTGTAACAGGAAAACGCATGATAGAGAACGGCATCTACCGCAAGGTAATTGTAGCGGGAGGTGACCTTCTCTCTCATTTCATCACCAGTGGTTTCCTGTCTTTCCGGTCCCTCAGCTCCCGTCCATGCCGTCCGTATGACAGCAACCGTGACGGACTGAACTTGGGAGAGGCTTGCGGAGCCGTATTACTAAGTACGGAAAAGACGCCAAATAGCATCATTCTCTCCGGAGGAGCCATAAGTAATGACGCCAACCATATCTCCGGCCCTTCCCGTACAGGAGACGGACTCTTTTTCGCTATCCGCCAAGCCATGCAGGAGGCAGGAACAGCCCTCCAAAACATCAGCTTTGTCAATGCCCATGGCACGGCCACCGTATACAATGATGAAATGGAATCCAGAGCCCTCACGCTGGCTCATCTGGAACAAGTTCCCACACATAGCTTAAAACCCTATTTCGGGCATACCTTGGGAGCATCGGGAATCATTGAAAGCATTGTCTGTATGCACGAACTGAAACAAGGCATCCTGTTCGGCACTCCGGGTTACGAAACACCGGGTGTGCCTATGCCTATACCGGTCTATGCAACTCACCAACACATTCCGATGAAACATTGTGTAAAAACCGCTTCGGGATTCGGTGGGTGTAACGCAGCCATTGTCTTGTCTTTACCGGAATATGCTCCGTTCAAGGATGAGGACAACACCTTGCCCGAAATCCGATGTACACGGGAGGTTCGTATTGAAAACAGTTCTGTCTTCATAAACAACGAACTTATTTTTCATTCTGAAGAACCGGATTTCGGCATATTTATACGTGATACCTATAAAAAATCAGGCGGAAACAATATGAAATTCTATAAAATGGATGACCTTTGCAAACTGGGATATGTTGCCGCCGAATACTTACTGAAAGACAAGACATTCGCCCCACTGGAAATGGGGATGTTACTTGCCAACGCCACTTCATCCCTACATACGGATATCAGACACCAGCAACTGATAGACCAGGACGGAGACCGGGCAGCCAGTCCGGCTGTATTTGTTTACACACTACCCAATGTAGTGTCCGGCGAGATTTGCATCCGCCACAAGATACAAGGGGAAAACACCTTTTTCATAACTGAAGCCTATCAGCCGGAGAAACTGGAAAGATACGCACGTATAGTCATGCAAAAAGGGAAACTGAACTATTGTATCATCGGATGGTGTGAATTATTGAAAAACACCTATAAAGCAGTATTTAAACTGATTGAAAAACAATAAAGAATATGGAAGAATTGATTGAGAAATTGAAAGTTGAATTAATAGAAGCATTGAATCTGGAAGAAATCACTCCGGAGGACATTGATAGTGAAGCACCTTTATTCGGAGACGACGGATTGGGTCTTGACTCGATTGACGCATTAGAGATTATCCTGATTCTGGAAAGGAATTATGGCATTAAAATAGAGAATCCTGCCAAAGGAAAGGAAATATTCTATTCGGTGCGTACCCTGGCAGACTACATCACCGCCCATCAGAAATGAGGAAGATCTATGTCACCGGTCTGGGAGTGATTTCGGGCATAGGACAAGGAGTAAAAGAAAATCTGGACTCCTTAAAATCCGGAAAACACGGTATGGGGAAAATCACCCTTTTCCCCACCGTGCTTGACGTACCCGTGTCCGAAGTGAAACAAAGCAATGAAGAATTAAAGCAAATCCTGTTCCTTCCATCCGGCAAAACGTATTCACGTACAGCCTGCTAGGCTTGTTGGCAGCTCAAGAGGCAGCCCGTGATGCGGAACTCGATTTCGCTTCTCCCCGTATCGGACTCATTTCTTCCACTTCCATCGGAGGAATGGATGCAAGCGAGCGGTTTTATGCCTCTTTCCGGGAGGATAACCGAAAAGGAAGATTACGTGATATTATCTCCCATGACTGTGGAGCCAGTACCGAAATGATAGCCGCTTATTTAGGAGTGAAAGGAATGGTGACCACCCTCAGCACCGCCTGTTCTTCGGCTGCAAATGCCATTATGTTAGGGGCACGCCTGATTCGACACGGTTATCTGGACACCGTCCTCGTAGGTGGAACGGATGCCTTATGCCGTTTCACGCTCAACGGTTTCAATTCATTGATGATACTGGACAAAGAGCACTGCCGTCCTTTCGACCGCACACGTGCCGGATTAAACCTCGGAGAAGGAGCCGGATACCTTGTTCTTCAATCGGAGAAATCCCTTACAAAGGCTCCTTATTGTGAACTCAGCGGTTACGCCAATGCCAACGAAGCCTACCATCAGACAGGAAGTTCCCCCGATGGAAACGGGCCTTTCCTTTCCATGAGTCAGGCCATAGCCTCTGCCGGACTGACAGCCGGAGCCATAGACTATATCAATGTACATGGCACAGGTACTCCCAGTAACGACGCTTCCGAAGGGAAAGCCATCCGGCGTATCTTCGATACCCGTATTCCACCTTTCAGTTCGGTCAAGGCTTTCATCGGTCACACCCTGGGAGCCTCGGAAGGAATAGAAGCCGTATATTCCGTACTCTCCATCCGTCACGGACTGATTTACCCTAATCTGAACTTTCATCTGTCCGATGAAGAAAGCGGTCTCATTCCTGAAACGATTTTCCGGTCGGGACTTCCCATACGGCATGTATTATCCAACTCCTTCGGATTCGGCGGAAACAACTCATCTCTCGTATTTTCCACTCTAAACAGATAGCGTATGCGCCCAGTATATATCAATCGTATCGCCTCTATTCATGCAGAGAGCAGCAATGAAAAGCCTTATTTCTCCGCACAGGAACCTGATTATAAAGAAATGATCACCAACGCCAATCTGCGGAGGCGCATGAGCCGCATGATCAAGATGGGAGTAGCTTGCGGACTGGAATGTCTGAAAGATATATCGCCGGAAAAGGTAGATGCCATTATCACCGCTACGGGACTGGGTTGTCTGGCTGATACGGAAAAGTTTATGAACGCCTTGATGGATAACCGGGAACAGATGCTCAATCCCACCGCTTTCATTCAGTCCACCTTTAATACGATCGGTGCACAGATAGCTTTGCTACTCAAAATACATGCTTATAATGTGACGTATGTACACCGTGGTTTAAGTTTTGAAAGTGCTCTGACAGATGGCATCATGAGTATTGCCGAAGGCAAACAGCATGTACTGGCAGGTGCTATGGATGAAATAACCCCTACCAGCTACATCATCCAGCAGCGTTTAGGACTGTTGAAAGGAACGACAGCCGGTGAGGGAGCACAATTTTTCCTGTTAAGCGCACAAAAAGAGGAACAGACTTTTGCTGAACTGAAAGGGGTGGACACTTTTATCACCCGGATGAGTGCTCCGGAAATCAGTAACAGGATGCATCATTTTCTAAAATCTCACGAGCTTGCACCCGAAGACATTGACTGGTTTATCAGTGGCAAGAACGGGCAGGAAGCAACAGATGCCGTTTATACAGAGCTGGAACACAGTCTGTTTCCTCATGCCCTGCATAGCAGCTTTAAAGAGCAATGCGGAGAATATCAGACTGCCTCATCCTATGCTCTCTGGATGGCGGCAAAAGCCTTGAAAGAAGAAGCTTCATCCCGTTACGCATTGATTTATAACCAATATCAAGGTATCAATCATTCAATCATCTTAATCAAGCGATGCACATCTTAATTTCTGTAGTCATCATAGTAAGCGTCATGGCCTATTAAAAAGATGCTTTTAAGATACTGAAAACAGGAATAATGCTTAACTTTATCCCTCATAAAATAAAAGTAGTAAAAATAATGAAGAAAATAACTGTTACGAATATTGATATATCCATATCTGTAAGACCTGATAATAATGATTATATCTGCCTGACAGACATGGCACATTTCAAAGACAGAGAACGTACTAACTACATTATACAAAACTGGATGCGTCTACGTAGTACGATTGATTTTCTTGGGTTATGGGAAAAACTAAATAATCCAAATTTTAAAGGCATCGAATTCGATGCTTTTAAAATGGAGAGTGGAACAAACAGTTTCACCCTAACCCCCAAACAATGGATAGAAAAAACTAAAGCAATAGGGATTATATCCAAGCCCGGACGATATGGGGGAACTTTTGCCCATAAAGACATAGCTTTTGAATTCGGGACCTGGCTCAGCCCTGAATTTAAACTATATCTCATCAAAGAATACCAAAGACTTAAAGAAGCAGAATCACACCCTTTATTAAGTGAATGGAACGTAAAAAGAATACTTAGTAAAGTAAATTATTCCATACATACGGATGCAATCAAAGACTTTATTATACCTAAAGTAGAAGATTTCAATCAAAAACTTGTTTATGCCGATGAAGCTGATTTGTTAAATCTCGCATTATGGGGATGTACCGCAAGACAATGGCGTGAAGCAAATCCACAATACGCAGATAAGAATATCAATATCAGAGATGTAGCAAGCATAAATGAATTAGTCGTATTATCGAATATGGAATCCTTCAATGCAGAGTTAATCAAGCGTAAGGTAGACAAGTCTAAAAGGTTTACTCATCTTCGGCAGATGGCCAAAGAGCAATTAGCACACTTGAATACGATTGATACCGAAAAGAAGTTCAGAATACTGACGGATAATGACAAGCAATTAGAATAATCTCTACAAGATCATTTATTAAAGTATCATTCAATCATCTTAATCAAGCGATGCACATCCTAGTTTCTGTAGTCATCATAGTAAGCGTCATGGTCTTTTTCTTTTACGCTTCTTACAGCATCCGTGCCTGTATTTATATGCGTGTCTTCTGTTGCAAGAAAACCGAAGAGAAAATCATAGCCATCACTTTTGATGACGGGCCCGATCCGATACAGACTCCCAAAGTGCTGAAAGTGTTAAGAGAAAAACACATACCAGCCTGCTTTTTTTGCATCGGAAACAAGATAAAAGGCAATGAAGAACTGCTCCGGCAAATCATAAAAGAAGGACATCATATCGGGAATCATTCCTTTTCCCATTCCGGCTATTTTCCTCTCTATACCTTCAAACGGATGTGCCATGATTTAATTACCTGCCAGCAAGAATTGGAAAAAGTAACCGGGCAACCGGTCCAATGGTTCCGGCCGCCTTTCGGAGTGACCAATCCTACCCTAGCCCAAGCAGTGCGCAGGCTGGGATACTTTCCCATCGGCTGGAACATCCGCACACTGGACACTCAGCAACCCACTCCTGAAAAAATAATAAAACGCATCAAGAAACGGCTCGTTCCGGGCTCCATCCTTCTGCTGCATGACCGGATGCCCGATAGTGACAGGCTGCTGGTACAAGTTCTGGACTTTATAGAAAAAGAGGGGTATACGGTGGTAGCATTAGACAGGTTGATAAAGGACATGACAAAATAAATTTCTTCTATATTTTCAACAGCAACATCACCAAGTTCCAGAAACGAGCCCCGGTTCACCCTTCATGATCAAACCGATAAAAAGATAACTTCGTCTTACGTAAAATATAAAATTCTTCCGCCACTTCATTCCACTCATTACCAACAACTTGCCGTGTAAAAAAGTCTGTAATACCCCCAAACCGGTATGTAAGCGATGGAGTGGAACATTCACCCGTTATTTGCAAGAGAAGCGTAGATATCAGATTAAATCTGACAGGATATGCTGTACTTTCGTTCAACTTAATAGGATGTCAGTGTGTAAACTTCCGATATATACTGTTGCTTCACCAGTGTGAAACGGTGGTTTCACACTGGTGACAACAGCTCTTCACACAGGTGAAAACCCATCTTCACCTAAGTGAAAATCATATCCTACCGTTCTCCTTGCAAGAATTCCAACAGACCTTCATCCTGCATAATGACGCTTTCTGCCAAACTGACTCCGACAGGGAAAACGGATAAACCGTTTCGAGGGGATACAGGAGGATTCTTCACTATAAATTATTGATTAACAATAATATGCGGTGATGAAACAAAAAAGTATTGCAACGCAGAAATATAACTTTTTTATTCATTATAATTGCCCATGTGAACGATTGTAGAAACAGGTAAAAATCGTAAATAAGCGATAAAGGTATGAATGGTTTCCCAAAATATACTATCTTTGCTTCCCATTACAAACGGATAAACCTCTATAAAGTATGACCTACATGAAAATACTTTTGCTCTTGATGTTCTGTACAGTCCTGCCGATGCAAGCCCAACAGATGAAGAAACTTACTGATTTGAAAGATTTTGAAGCCCGTCTGCTGCAAGAGGCTAAAAATATAGAGTCCATCGAAAGTAATTTCACTCAGATAAAATATCTGGATGTATTCGATGAGAAAATAACCTCAAAAGGAAAGTTCTATTATAAAAAGAGCAATAAGATATGCATGGACTACGCACAGCCCATGAACTACCTTATCGTGATCAACAACAACCAACTGAAAATAGTATCGGACGGAAAGAAAAGCATCATGGACCTTCACTCCAACAAGATGATGAACCAAATGCAGGATATGCTTACCGCCTGCATGGTGGGCGACCTGTCCAACATGTCGCCCGGCTATGCTTTGGAATATTTTGAAGACGCCCATTACTATCTCATTCTAATCAACCCGTCAGCAAAGCGGTACAGGCATATATCAACCAGATTCAAATTTATTTAGACAAAAAAGACATGTCTGTCCACAAACTACGTTTATCGGAAACCGCAACCAACTATACCGAATACGAATTCTCGGACAAGAAATTCAATTCTTTGAAAGATGAGACAAAGTTTACGATACGCTAGCTGGCTGCTGTTGCTGTTTATCCTGCTCTCCTGCTCACACCGGGTGACGGGGGAAGCTACGGCACTTCCTCCCATCCTGCAGGCAGAAGCACAGTCGCAAAAGTACAACCTGCAACTGGATTTCATGAAACATCATTTCAGCGGAATGCTCATTGTTCGCCAAATGCCCAATAACGAAATCCGTATCCTAGGCTCCACCTACTTTGGCCTCAGCCTTTTTGACTTCTCCTTGCACTGCGACACCTTCATAGTGAACAGTTGCATTGACCCGATGAGGAAGAAAAAGATGCTGAAAATACTGGAAACTGATTTCAAAAATCTATTTCTAAAGAGTGAAAAAGCACATATTAAAAAGAAAAGTAGTACTTTTGAACAAAGAATCAGTGGCAAAGGATTTGGAAAGACGATATTCACCTTGTCCGGCTTCGTAAACGGACAGGCAGGGAAAGTACAAATCAAGCATCCACTGATACGGTTAAGAATTCAATTGGACAAACTGAACATAAACAACCCTTGAGATGCTGCTGGAGAACTTTTATAAAATCATTCATAGAAAGGAAAGAGAAGATGGGAAACGGGAAATAGAGATAGAGCTGAATCCCGGTCATGCTCTCTATCAGGGACATTTTCCCGGACAGCCGGTGGTTCCGGGCGTCTGTACCTTACAGATGATAAAAGAAAGTGCCGAACAGATCGTCAGCCAACCTTTGCAGTATGTACAGATTGCTTCTTCCAAATTCCTATCTGCCATCAATCCGCTTGAAACTCCGCTACTGCAACTATTTATCCGACTAGAAGAAACGGAAGAGCATCTTTTCAAGTTGCAGGCAGAAGGCATTTGTAATGGAAAAGAATTTATCAAGTTGAAAGCGACACTGATGACAAATAGTAAAAAGACTCATTCTTTGTGATAAATATCGGATACATTTATCTCCGACATACTTCGTCAAAATACTTGTAAGTATCAGAAAAGCAGATTCTTCTGTTAAACATTCATAATAGCAAGAACAATAAGTCCATTTATACTTGTCAGCATCTATCAAATTTCTTATATTTAGACAATCTAAATCTGATACTTATGAAGAAAGGTTGGCAGCAAATAATGTTATATCTTATAGTTCTCACAAGCTATGGGTGTCTTTCTGATGAAGACAAATGTATCCGTCAGTTGGTGCAGGGGTAGGTATCTGCCTTCCAAACGTTTCAGACTCATGTTTTCTAATTATTATTCCCGGCAACGGTTGTGGCAGTTGCATTCAGGAGGCAATGGACCATATCAGGGAAGCAACAGACACGATATATGTCTTTATGTGTGATACGGAAAAAGATTTCTTCTTGCTGAGCGGTGGCAAAAAATCAACGGATTTCAACAATCTTTACCTAGATAAAGACAAAGTATCAGCCAGACTAAAAATGGTAACCACTTTTCCTATGGTATACTTCTTAAAAGACGGGAAATATGTAGAACGTCGGCCTTATCAAAGACCTACGGCAGAGAGCAGGAAACGAATGACCACTCTGACCGCTGACAAGCAGTATATCGACTGGGGTAGTTTCAGACAAGCGGAAATACAGGAAGAGAAAGTAATATTGACCAATACCGGAACAGATACTTTATACATCAATGCCATAGAATCATCTTGTGAATGTACCACTGTACAATGGGCGGATCCTCCTGTTCCACCCGGCGAGTGTACTACGTTGATAATTCATTTTCGAGCGGAAGAGAAAGGGGAATTTGAAAGATTTATCCATGTTCATTGTAATGTACCGGAATCTCCGATAGAAATTTCCGTAAAAGGAAAAGTACAATAAATCTAACCATTAAAAACGAATGCCTATGAAAACAAAATTCACAATGATGATGGCTGTTATTGCAACATTTGCAATAAGCTTGAACCTCCACTCTTCTAATGAGGAAGTAGTGTTTGGAGCACCTGCCGTGCAAATGCCACGAGGGGGTGAAAAGTACTGTGCTTTTAAGGACGATTGGCCAGACTGTAAAATGGCCATCGAAGGCACAGTGTGTATCAGTGAAGACGGTAAATGCGGTAATGGGGTAGAAATAGGCAGACCCGGTGAGGGCTCAGGAGAAGATGGGAATCATGGTGCTCCTACCAATAACAACCAACAATTTATGTGGCCGGATTTTTAACCGGCCACATAAATTACAAACATCATAAAACCGAAAATATTATGAATCGAACACTTCTTTTTATAACAGCACTTTTTGTTCTGATTTTCATGTCTTGCCAGTCCACAAAGAAAAACAACACAGAAAGACAGAACGAAGTAGAACTGGTAGCAGAAAAACAGCTGGCCTTCCCTTTAGACGAACAGACCTATTACTTAAGCATATCCATATATCAATTTGAAGAAAACGGGAAGGAATACCTTCACTTTGAAAATACACGAAAATCATTATATGACATCGTCATTTTTGATATCGAAAACAAACAGATAGCCAAACGGATACCTCTTCACAAGACAGGTCCCAACGGATTGCCGGCAGTATATGGAAGCAGGCCTTCCCCCGACTCTAAATACATATTGATCGCACAAAATGATATCAGCCGGCTCAGCTCCATAAACGACAAGGGAGAAGTGATACGAAACTATGATTTCCAAACTCCTGAAGGCAAATTCGCTCCGTTACATTTTGGCAGCTATTACAACACGCCTGCTTTTGTCAAAGACTCATGCCTGTTCATGGAAATGAGTGCCCACAAGCCCAACATGAAGAAAAAAGACTGGCCCGAAACACATATGTTCGCCTCGCAGGATCTGCGAACAGGAGAAGTTAAATGGATTCCTATTTTCTATCCACCCATCTTTAAAGAGGAATATGACAATATCGCAGGAGGATACGGTTTTAGTTATGATTACAACTACAAAGAAAACCGTTTGGTCTGCGGATTTTTCGGATATGACAGCCTGATGGTTACAGATGACTTGAAACACATCCGATGGTATAACGCCAAGAGCAGATATCTGAAAAGCATGAAACCCAAACTGGGAAATTCTATGGAAGGCATCAATGCCATTATAAAACTCAGAGAAACACCGAAATATTGGCATATCATGTATGACAAATACCGCAATGTGTACTACCGTTTTGCCGAGATGCCTTACAAACTGGCTCCCAACGAAAGCCCCTATGACGAACCCAAAGGAAAGGAGTTCTCCGTCATTGTACTGAACGCGGATTTTGAAATCATTGGAGAAACGAGATTCCCCGGAAAGAAATATTTCTATAAAATGAGCTTTGTGGGAAAGGAAGGACTGTATATATCCGAAAACAATCTGGAAAATCCGCAATTTGACGAGAACAAGTTGGTGTTTACCTGCTTTAAAATTAAAAAAGCATCTCCAAATAAATAATTAACGCCAGAATGCCCGCATCCGAAAATATACTATCTTTGTCACCCATTAGAAACCACATAAATTCAGATACGAAAGTATTCATCCCAAACGTATCTGAATAGTTTGACTGAAAAACAAGATGAATACAAACACAACATCGGTTTGGCGGAAGAAATTAAAGGAACTGGAGATTGTCGTCGTTATTCCCACCTACAACAATGGGAAAACACTGGCGGCAGTCATTGAGGAGGTATACAGGTATGCAGACGATATCATTGTCATCAATGACGGCTCTACGGATGATACAGCCAACATTCTGGAACAATATCCGGCTATCCGCACTATTACCCATCCAGTGAATAAAGGAAAAGGAACCGCTTTGAAGCATGGTCTTTCCCAAGCAAAAAAAGAGGGTTTCCGCTATGCCATCACCATAGATTCGGACGGACAGCATTTCGCTTCCGATATTCCCTGTTTTATCGAAGCCATTGAGAAAGAGCCCGACACGCTGCTGGTAGGTGCCCGAAACTTGGCCTCCGACAATATGCCGGGCAAGAATACCTTCGCCAATAAATTCTCTAATTTCTGGTTCAGACTGGAAACCGGGCTGAAACTGGAAGATACACAGTCGGGATACCGTCTCTACCCTCTCCGCAAAATGGATGTGCAAAGCTGCTGGTACACCGCCAAATATGAATTTGAGTTGGAAGCCATCGTCTTCGCCGCATGGGGAGATGTAGTGGTGAAGAACATTCCTATCCATGTGTACTATCCCCCGCAAGCGGAACGGGTATCCCATTTCCGTCCCTTCCGGGATTTTACCCGTATCAGTGTGCTGAACACGGTGCTGGTGCTGATTACCTGCCTTTGGATTATTCCCCGTAACCTGCTCCGCAAACTGTCATGGAGCAACTGCAAGCGATTCTTTACCGACAATGTGCTGAATACACGGGAATCCAACCTGAAGATTGTACTCGCCATCATGCTGGGTATTTTTATGGGTATTGTTCCGTTATGGGGTTATCAGATGCTGATCACCCTCTTTCTTGCGCATCTGTTCAGACTGAATAAAGTGATTGCCCTTGTCGCCGCCAATATCAGTATTCCACCCATGATTCCCCTATTGCTGTATGGCAGTTACCGGACAGGCTGCATGGTACTGGGTAATCCTCCCGATTTGCACCTCGGAGACCTTTCTCTTGAAAATGTCAAATCAGTTTTAGAGCAATATTTAATAGGAAGCATTATCTTTGCAATGGCTTGCAGTCTGCTGTCGGGAGTAATCTCCACCGCGTTGCTGGCCATATGTAGGAGAAAAAACGGATATGACTAAATTCTTTGTTGGATTATATAACTATTTTGAAAGGCATAAAGTCTTGTTTTACCTGTCCCTCAGCGTATGCATTCTCTTTATGGCCCTTTTTGCCGCCCAAGTCAGATTCGAGGAAAACGTAACCAGTTTCTTTCCGGATACCAAGGACTCCCAAAACTCCATCAACGTATTTGAAAATCTGAAGATAAAGGATAAGATTATAATCATGCTGTCCGGCAAGGACGGCATGGCGGATGCGGATTCCTTGATTGAAGCTGCCGAGACAATAAAACAGGATTTACAACAACAAGCGGAAGGAACCCTGATTAAAGAGATCTTCTCAAAAGTCGACGAAAACCTGATCAACAGTGCCGGAGATTTTGTTTACGACAATCTACCCTTGTTCCTTTCCGACGAGGACTACCAACGGCTGGATACCTTGCTTACCGACGAAAACATAGCCGCCCTGATGCAGAAAAACTATTCCAACCTGATATCTCCGGCAGGATTCGCCTTGAAGGACTACCTTATGCGAGACCCGTTGGGGCTAGGCAGCCAGACGCTGAAACACCTGCAAGACTTCCAGTTGGAATCCAATTACGAACTGATTAATGAACATATTTTCTCACAGGACGGCTCCACCCTGCTGATGTTCATCACTCCGGTATTCAACACCGGAAGCACGGGCAAAAATGACAAACTCATCCGGCTGATTGAAGATGAACTGCAAAAAGCGGAAAAGGAACACCCCCAATTGGTTGCCGAATATTTCGGAGGTCCTTCCGTAGGAGTGTACAATGCACGACAGATAAAGAAAGATACGCTTGTCACTTCTTCCATCGCACTGATTATCATTATTGTCTTCATATCTCTGGTATTCAAGCATAAGAAATCCATTCCGCTTATCATCACCCCGGTGCTGTTCGGAGCTCTATTCGCCTTATGCCTTATCTACTTTATCAAAGGCGGCATTTCAGCCATTGCCGTAGGTGCGGGTTCCGCCGTAATGGGCATTGCCTTAAGCTACTCCATACACATGCTGGCGCATCAGAATCATGTATCATCGGTGCAACAATTAATCAGAGAAATCGCCTATCCGCTTACCGTAGGCAGTTTTACTACCATCGGCGCCTTTTTCGGCCTCATCTTTACCAGTTCTAATCTGTTACGGGATTTTGGTCTGTTCGCCTCGCTTGCCTTGATAGGAACCACCTTGTTTTGTCTGGTCTATCTGCCGCATTTTCTGAAAGGACAGGCGCATGTAAAACAAGGGGCGGTACTACGCTTTATCGAGAAACTGAACGCTTATCCATACGAAAAGAACAAAGGACTGGTAGGTTTCATCCTTATTCTGACCTTAGTATGTATCTTCACTTCGCAGAACGTGCGTTTCAACGAGGATATGATGAGTCTGAACTATGAGCCTGCCCACTTGAAACAAGCGGAAAACAAGCTGACCGAACTCTTTGACAAGCAAGAAAAGACCGTTCTCTTTGTCAGTACAGGCAAAGATATGGGAGATGCCACGGGACAATACGCCGAAACAAACCGGCTGCTCTCCCAATTGAAAGAAGAGGGAAAAATAAAAGATTATGCCTCTGCCGGACAGTTTTTGATACCGGAAGAGGTGCAGGAAGTACGGTTGAAACAATGGCACAACTACTGGACTCCGGAAAAGAAAGCCTGGCTACGCAAAACCATTCGGACAGAAGCTGCCCGCTATCATTTCCGTGAACATGCATTCGAGCCGTTTTTCCAATGGCTCGACCGTCCGTTCCAGCCTTTGGACTACCAAAATGAAATCACGACCCAGCTTCTGAACGAATGGCAGACTTCCGCTGATTCCCTGACCATGCTGATTACTCAGGTACGGATGAACGAGGCCGACAAGGAAGCGGTGTACCCCCTTTTCCAACAAAAAGAGAAGGTGGTTATCTTTGACCGTGGTTATTTCGCCAACCAATGGGTATCTGCTGTCAATCAGGATTTTTATCTGATTCTTTATATCTCTTCTTTCCTGATTTTCTTTGCCCTATGGATTTCCTACGGGCGCATAGAACTGACTCTGATGAGTTTCCTGCCGATGCTGGTCAGCTGGATTATCATTGTGGGATTAATGGGCATACTGGGTATTGAGTTCAATATCATCAACATCATTCTGTCCACTTTTATTTTTGGAATCGGGGATGATTTCAGCATTTTCATTATGGACGGATTGCAGAATAAATACCGCACAGGACGGCAGTTGCTGAACTCGCACAAGACAGCCATCTTCTTCTCCGCTTTCACCACCGTGATAGGTATGGGCACATTGGTCTTCGCACGCCATCCGGCATTACAGTCCATTTCCCTCATCTCCATTTTGGGAATGATCGCCGTCGTACTGGTGGCCTACACGCTGCAACCCATCCTTTTCCGATTCTTCATCACAGCCCCTGCTTCCAAAGGGTTGCCTCCTTATACATTGACAGGACTGGCAAGAACCGGCTGCTTGTTCCTGCTGTTCTTTATCGGATGCCTGTTCCTACGCTTGCTGATAGCTGTCATGACCTTGCTTCCTATCCGCAAAGCCTATAAGAAACAAGTACTTTGCCAACTGATACATGTCACCTGCAAAGGCCTGATCCATATAGCCACATTTGTACATAAAGAAAAGATAAACCGGACGGGAGAAACGTTTAAAAAGCCTGCCATCCTGATAGCCAATCATCAGTCTTTCATCGACATACTGGTATTGCTGGCACTGACTCCCAAACTGGTCATGATTACCAATCACTGGGTATGGCACTCTCCTTTCTTCGGAGCCATTATCCGCTATGCCGATTTCTATTACGTAGGAGACGGTTATGAGCTTTACGTGGAACGGATGCGCCAAAAAGTGAAGGAAGGATATTCCATCGCCATCTTCCCCGAAGGGACACGTACCTACGATGGAAGGATGAAGCGTTTCCATAAAGGAGCATTCTATCTGTCGGAAAAACTGCAACTGGATATTATTCCGGTCATCCTTTACGGCAACTGTAAAATCATAGCGAAAGCACAGCCGTTCAATGTACGGAAAGGCATCATGCTGACAGAGATTCTACCGCGTATCCCAGCCAACGATGCTACGTACGGAACCACTTATCAGGAACGTACCAAAAACATCTCCGCGCGGATGAAAAAAGAATATGCCCGTATCTGTCGGGAACAAAGCACAACGGACAATCCCGTCTTCTACGAAAATCTGGTACAGAACTATATCTATAAAGGACCGGTGGAGGAATGGTACATACGCATCAAGGTGAAAATGGAAGATAACTACAGGCTATTCAACCAACTGGTTCCTGTCAAAGGACAGATTACAGATATCGGTTGCGGATTCGGACCGCTTTGCTATATGCTTTCCCAGCTTTCCGAGGAACGGGAGATTACAGGGATTGATTATGATGAGGACAAAATAGCAGTGGCGCAACAGGGTTGGCTCCGCACTCCCCACCTGCAATTTGTATGCGCCGACGCATTGGAATATCCTTTACCGGAAAGTGACGTATTCATACTGAATGACATGCTTCATTATATGAGTTATGAGCATCAGCGGACTTTATTACTCAGATGCGTGGAACGGTTGCGTCCGGGAGGGAAGCTGATTGTGCGGGACGCAATGCCGCCAATACAGGAAAACACCGTCTGACCCGTTTCACCCGAACTGCTGTCTACCGGCATTTTCAACTTTAACAAAACGACAGAACAACTGTGTTTCACATCCGAAGAGCAAATAAGTAGTATCGCACAAGCATGTGGGATGCAGCTGGAAATTTTACCTAACGACAGATATACTTCGAATACAATTTATATCTTCCAGAAAAACAAACCGGAGCATGAGTAAGTACGATATCATCATCATAGGCAGCGGACTGGGCGGTCTGGAATGCGGAGCCATCTTAAGCAAAGAGGGCTACCACGTCTGTGTGCTGGAGAAAAACGAATTGTTTGGCGGCTGCTTCCAAACTTACCAACGCGGTGGGCACCGGATGGATACCGGCATTCACTATATCGGTAGTCTGGATGAAGGGCAAATTATGAACCAGTATTTCCGTTATTTCGGAATCATGGACAAGTTATCCATCAAACGGATGGATGAAGAAGTGTTCGACCGGATTTATTATAAAGACGCTATCTATGATTATGCCATGGGATATGAACGTTTTATGGAAACCCTGTGCTGCTCATTCCCTCATGAACGGGGGAACTTGAAAAAATATGTGGCATCCATCCGGTCGGTGGGAAACCTGATCAGCATAGATCACCTGAGAAAAGGCCGCCTGTCCCAAGAAGGCATGGATTTCTTTGCCACCTCAGCAGCCGGGATGATAGCATCCGTTACCACGAACAGGGATTTACAGAATGTACTTGCCGCAACCTCCCTGCTTTATGGCGGGATCAAAAATAAATCTACCTTTTATGAGCACGCCATGATTAACAACTCTTATATGGAGAGCGCCTATCGTTTCACGGAAGGAAGTATGCAAGTCAGTCTGGAATTAATCCATATCATACGTGCCAACGGCGGCACGGTACTGAACCGGAAAGAAGTGACCCGTATCCTTGTCAAGGATGAAGCCATACAAGGAGTAGAAGTGAACCATGAAGAGGTACTGGAAAGTACCTACGTCATATCCAACCTGCATCCGCAACTCACCTTATCCCTGCTGGATAAGAACCATTCCATCAAACCGGCTTTTGTGTCTCGCATCAAATCATTGGAAAACAGCTACGGGATATTCACGCTCAATCTGATGATGAAAAAAGACAGTTGCCCTTATCAAAACTATAATATATACCTGCACGGCAATGAGGATGTATGGTATGACAAAGAGGCACACAAAGGAAATATCCCCAGTTGTATGATTTCCATGCAAGTACCCCACGGAAACAGCAGATTCACAGATGTGGTTTCCATACTGACTCCCATGTATATGGATGAGGTCAGCACATGGACGGATACGACTCCCGAGCACCGTGGAGAGGCATACCGCCAGTTTAAAGAAAAAAAGACGGAACAGATCTTGCAGTTCCTGAGCCGGTTCGGGTTTCACTGGAGTCATTGCATTGAAAAGGTTCATACTACGACTCCGTTGAGCTATCGGGACTATACCGGAACCATAGATGGTTCGGCATACGGCATTGTCAAGAATTACCAATATCCGCAAATCAGTTTTGTGTCTACACGCACCAAACTGAAGAATCTGTTCCTCACAGGGCAGAATCTGAATGTACACGGTGCCTTGGGTGTGACGCTGACAGCCATGCTCACTTGTTCGGAATTTGTAGGTCAGGAATATTTAGCAAAAAAAGTAGGCAATGCATAAGATTTGGAAGAAAACAATAAAATACGGGGGGATAGCCCTGTTGATTCTGATAGCGACGATCATGATAGGCATGAGTTATCTCTATCTATCTGCCGATATGATGACTCCGCAATTTGCGTCTACCCCTGAAACGGATCGTGTGATACGGAAAGACAGCCTCCGGCAGTATGGCGGAAACTATCTGCGGCACAGTGAGAGCGGACTTTGGGAGCTGAAAGTAAGCGGACCTGCCTACGAAAGGGGCGAAGCCATAGGCAAGCTGACTTCCGATTTGCTTTATTTTCAAGAAAAAGTATTTGTGGACCAGATAAAAGAGATAGTTCCCTCTGAAAGTTATCTTAAATTCCTCCGCTTCTTCATTGTCCTTTTCAACCGGAATCTGGGAAAGAATGTGCCGGAAGAGTTTCGGGATGAGATTTATGGCATCTCACTCTCCTGTACCCACGAATATGATTTTATCGGCACTCCTTACGAGCGTCAGTTGAATTACCACTCCGCCCACGATTTGGGACATGCCATGCAGGACTATATGCTGGTAGGATGCAGTTCCTTTGCCTGTTGGGGTGAAAACAGCGCTGACTCCTCCCTTATCATCGGCCGTAATTTCGATTTCTACATGGGCGATGACTTTGCACATAACAAACTCGTTTCATTTTACCAGCCCGAAAACGGATATCGTTTCGCATCCGTGGGATGGGCCGGAATGACCGGTGTCCTTTCCGGCATGAATGAAACGGGGCTGACTGTCACCATCAATGCCGCCAAATCGGATCTGCCTGCCGCATCCGCCACCCCTATTTCCATTCTGACCAGGGAAATATTGCAATATGCTTCTACCATTGAGGAAGCATACGCTATCGCCCGGAAACGAAAAACATTTGTCTCGGAAGCCATATTAGTCGGTTCGGCTCAAGATGGCAAAGCGGCGATTATAGAGAAATCACCGGAGAAAATAGCTCTTTTCACGGGAAACGGACAACAGATTATCTGTACCAACCATTATCAGTCGGAAACATTCAGCCATGACAAACGCAACCGGGAAAACATAGAAACTTCGGACAGTCCCTACCGCTTTGCCCGTTTGCAGGAGCTGCTGAAAGCAAACATCCCCATAGATGCTTCGAAAGCCGCCTCTATCCTCCGCAACCGGAAAGGAGTGGGAGGAGCGGAACTGGGACTTGCCAATGAGATGGCTATCAATCAATTTATCGCTCATCATTCCGTTATTTTCCAACCGGAGAAAAAGCTGATGTGGGTATCCACCTCTCCCTGGCAATGCGGTAAGTACGTGGCATACGACCTGAACAGGATTTTCAGTGATTCCATCGATTTCAACCATGAAATCTATACCGGAGACCTGACCCTGCCTGCGGACTCCTTCCTGCAACAACAGGAATACCAACAACTGATGGCTTACAAAAGATTGGCTCCTGTACTACGGAAACAGATTAAAAAGAAAGAACGGCTGGACGAACAAACACTGCATGCCTTCCAACATGCCAACCCTCATTTCTTTTATGTGTACGAGTTACTGGGAGATTATTACCATGCCACTGGACAGCAGGACAAAGCCCTGCGCAATTGGAAGAAAGCCCTCTTGCTTCCTATCCCCAAGCGAAGTGAATCAGAACGTATAGAACATAAAATAAACAACTAAGATGAAAAAAGAACCCGGAAATACAATTCCGCTCCCCTGAGGAAATCAAAGCCTATCAGGAAAGCCGGCTGGCTGAGGAACTGCTTTATTTGCAGAATCATTCACGATTCTACCAACGTCTGTTCCAAGCACATCATATCGATATACAACAGATAAAAACCATAGAAAGCTTGCAACAGATACCTGTCACAACCAAGACGGACTTGCAACTTCATAATGAAGATTTTATCTGCGTGAGCCGCGATGAAATTATTGACTATGTCACCACTTCGGGAACCTTGGGCGACCCCGTCACTTTCGTATTAACTTCCGAGGACCTTGACCGGCTGGCCTACAACGAATATCTGTCCTTCACCACCACCGGATGCAGCAGACAAGATATACTACAGCTGATGACCACCATCGACAGACGTTTCATGGCAGGCCTCGCCTACTATATGGGAGCCCGTGAGCTGGGCATGGGAGTAGCCCGCGTGGGAAATGGCATTCCAGAACTGCAATGGGACACTATCCGGCGCATCCATCCCACGTGTGGCATGGTAGTTCCTTCTTTCCTCATCAAACTCATTGAATTTGCTGAAAAGAATCATATTGATTACCATCACTGCTCCATGCAGAAATGCGTATGCATAGGCGAAGCACTCCGCAATCCCGATTTCACCCTGAACACACTGGGTAAACGGATACACGAGAAATGGGATTCCCTGCAACTTTACTCCACCTACGCATCTACCGAAATGCAATCCTCGTTTACCGAATGTAATGAATTTCACGGTGGCCACCTCCAGCCGGAACTGATTATCGTAGAGTTTCTGGATGATAACAACCAGCCTGTAAAAGAAGGGGAAGCAGGCGAAGTGACCATCACGACTTTGGGAGTAAGAGGAATGCCGCTGCTCCGTTTCAAGACCGGAGATATCTGTTACCATTATACCGAACCTTGCGCCTGTGGACGTAACACTATCCGTCTCAGCTCCATACTGGGGCGCAAAGGACAAATGATAAAATATAAAGGTACGACCCTTTACCCACCCGCTTTATTCGATATTCTGGATAACATCCCCCATATCAAGAATTACATTGTAGAAGTTTATACCAATGAACTGGGAACGGATGAAATACTGATCCGCATCGGAAGTGAAAACCGCAGTGAAGCTTTTGCTAAAGAAATCAAGGATTTGTTCCGTTCCAAAGTACGGGTGGCTCCGAGTATCAATTTTGAATCGGCAGAGTATATCGCGAAAATACAAATGCCGCCCATGAGTCGAAAAATAGTTAAATTTATTGATTTAAGATAATATTTTTCTACCTTTGGCAGCAACAAAACAACACTTAAAAAAGAACTAATATGAAACAGTTACTCGTTTTATTATTCCTTGTAAGCAGCATGGCTTGCTTCGGACAAAACAAAGACGCATTGAAAGATATCTCTTCTGTGACATTTTATGGCATAGACTTTACCCGTGCCAAAGTGTACGGAGCAAAAGAAGGCCCCATGCAGTTCAAATATACTTTTGATGACATCAACAAGCTTTTCATCACTGAGCCGAAGAAGTATGATATTGGCAAAAGATTGGGTGTCAATGTAGAAGTGACCTCATTAGAGGCAGTAAACGATGCCAACAAGACCATCAATCCCGATGAGATCATGACGACCAACAGCGGATACACCCTGGATGAAAAACAGATAGAAGAAGTCATCAAGACACTTCCTATTCTCTCTCAAGAAGAAAAAACAGGATTGATAATGGTTGCCATGCTTTTAAACAAGGCAGATGCAAGAGCAACCTATCAAATTGTGTTCTTCAACACGAAAACCCGTGAGATACTGTATAGCGCACCGACTAACGGCAAAGCACGCGGTTTCGGACTACGCAATTATTGGGCAGGTTCCGTACACAGCGCCATGAAGAAACTGGACTAACATATAATCCCGGTTCACTGTAGGGATGAAATGTTCCCACCCGATGCCACAAAATCAATGTATCCGGATGAGCTCAATTCACTCCTACAGCTAATAAACCTTTTTAGTCAAGCCCCTACGGTGGCAGAATACTACCAACTATATCCTGATAAGGATAAGTAAACCAAAAACAAGAGCCTTCTCCTTCTTCTGACTCCACACCGATAGTTCCACCCATCTGTTCCACCAGACTCTTACAAATAGACAAGCCAAGTCCCGTACCATGAACAAAACTGTTCAGTTTCACAAAACGGTCAAATACTGTTTTTATCTTATTCCTTGGGATTCCCATTCCTGTATCACGAACATAAAATCGCAGATACCCATCTGTCTGCCTATAATATCCTAACGTTATGCTGCCCGAAAAAGTGAACTTCAAAGCGTTATTAATGAAATTGGAAATGACTTGATTCAAACGATTCTTGTCTGCCCATACATGACATTCGGGCAAGCATTTTTCAAACACCAGCTCCACACCAGCCGGTACTTTCATGCGTAAAGAACGGATAATCTCACCGCAAAGCAAGTTGACATCCGTATCACTCTTGACAAATTCAAAAGCTCCCGACTCCATCTTCGATAAATCAAGAATATCTGAAATAAGCTGAAGAAGCAACTCCGTATTCTCCTGCACAATAGCCATGTACTGCTTGCGGTCCTTCATATCTTCCGTTTCCGTTAAAAGACTGGAAAAGCCCACTATAGCATTCAGCGGAGTGCGGATCTCATGACTCATATTAGCCAGAAAAGCAGATTTCAAACGATCCAGTTCTTCCGCTTTATCCCTTGCCGCTATCAACTTCCGCTCCGTTTCTTTCAGTTCAGTTATGTCATAATTGACACAAACCATATCAATGATCCCATCTTCCGGACGGAAATCGCGTACCATTACATTGACTCTTGTCCACGTATAAGTGCCATCTTCACGTAATATACGTACATCACGCCTCAAATGGCTGGCTTCCCGTATCAATACCTGATCAAAGAAGCGAAGCATCATCCTGCGGTCATCCGGATGAAAATGAGAATGCACTTTGATAATCTCATTCAATGGAGTTCCTTCTTTCTCACCTATATTCCGATACCAGCTATTCACAGCATAGCCATCACATTTCAAGGCATTAAAATGGGCATATCCTACTTTGGCATAGTTACCTATCAACGTGAAAAACTCCTCAAAGTCCTGTATTTTGCTGTATGCATTTGTTGTTTCCGTATTATCAATATTAATCAACAATATATTTATCAGATTACCCAAAGCATCATAAAGTGGAGCGAATTTCGAGATTAAACTAATAGTACCGGTACGAGAAGTAGAATAATAGCCATCCAAACGGTCGAAATCATAATTAAACGACATATCAATAGGTGCTCCTGCTTTCAACTTATCTTTCAGCCCCTGCGGCAGCAAAGGATTATCAAATAAATTCAATCCTATCACATCCTCCTTATGCCGGAGACCGAAGATTTCCATCTCCTTCTCATTCAAATCTGTCATAAACCCATCCTTATCATACAACTCGATACCAGCAGGAAGATTTTTATAAATATTCTGCAAATAAGCTTTTTCCAGCCGGGCTTCAGATTCAGAACGTCTCAATTCCATACAAATGCTGATAATATTACCCAAAGACACAAACCATTGATAATCCTCATTACACCAGTTCCGATGCTCACGCACCATATCCACCCCTATATACCCCCACACTCCGTCTTTTGAGTTCAAAGGCACCACCATAGTAGATTTCACTCCATATTCCTCTAATCTACGCTTATCCGCCCCGGCTGAATCAGGAAGCAAATTTAATGTAAAAAGAATGATAGGATTACCAGCCAATATCTGTCCTGTCCACCAAGAGGCATAATCAATAGAAGATTCCGATAATAAAACCTTGCGTTCTTTTATACCCTCCACTGCTATTTCATAGGTACAGACTTCCGTATGCAATTCCCTGTCAAATTCAAGAATATAAGTACGATCTGCTTGAAATTGGCGCAATACCTCCTTTAAAATCTTATTGATAACCAAGGTAATATCATCAGAATGTAAAAAATCAAGCAATGACTTGGAAATACCGTTCAAACGAGATAATAAAGAATTCAACCGGTCTACTGTCTGCTCCTGCATATTCATCCGTTGCCGGGAAATACATTGCAACATACCCATGACGCGGACATGACCTTCTTTGGTAATACGCTTCTCACCGACCTTGGTACTAACCCACATCATCCCATATTTGGAATGTATCGGAAAAACCTGCTCATAAATCTCCATCATCCGGAAAGAGCGAAATTCCTCCAAAATACGTTCCCGATAATTCTCACAAATCAGATTAGCGAAATCTTTAGCAGAAATCTTATTCCCTTCTATTCCTAACAAATCGGCTACAAACTCAGAACAATAGTAGACTCCTTCATCAAAATCCACCTCCCACCATCCTATGCGCGCCATTGATACAAGCTGCTGCAACCTTGCATCATTTTCTTGAATCTTCCCCATATTTACACTACCCTTGAATTTTATGTGCCAAGATAATCATTATATTTCAATACGAAGTGATTAAACATGAAAAATAAAGACCAACAACAAATAATCAAAGCCTGAAATCTATTTTTAACTCTGTTCATTTGCAAATGAACAGCAAACTGTGTATTTTCGTAAAGGAACTACATTACAAACCCTGCAAATTCATATGACTATGAAACGTAATATCCTATTATTAATGATTTTGACGGTAATATCCCTAGGAGCATCCGGACAAAAATATACGATTTATGTAGATGACTTCGACAGTGAAATCAAAATACCCAATAGGGCGATCAACCTGATTCGTCTCGCATTTATCGACGGTATCCGTAACACCAACCGTATCAATGTAGTGGACGCCGTTTCGGCTGGCAGTGATCTCAGTCTGAGTCCGCTGGAAGATGCACGCCGCTTCAGAGCAGAGTACCTGTTAAAAGGAAACCTGATACAAAGAGAAGCAACCGATGACGGAAGCTCCCACAGACGTTACCACAGCCGTGAGAACAGTTATAAAGAGAAATTCACCCTGCGTCTTGATTTAATACGGACAAGTGACGGAGTAACTATCAGCACACGCAATTATGAAGAAACAGGCTCAGCATCCGGTAAAGATGCCACCCAATATAGCGCTTTAGAGAATTCATTAATCAATGTGCCATACGAAATGGGACTTTTTGTTGAAAATCACTTCAAAGTATACGGTTCAATACTGAAAGTAGTATCTACCAAAAGAGACAAGGCAAAAACCATTTATATCAACCTGGGATATGATGATCCTATCAAAGAAGGATTACGCTTTGACGTAGTGGAAGATGGCATACTGGAAGAACATAATATAGAAACCAAAATCGGTGAAATACGGATTACCGAAATCATGGGACCGAAAATCTCTTTATGTAAAGTGAACAAAGGGGGTGAAACTATTCTTACTGCATTAAATGAAGGAAAGACCTTGAAACTTATTTCCAGACAGGCCAAACTGTTCGATGAATAAAATATCATTCATAATGAATATACAACACTACAACCGCCGATCCGGCATCTGCCAAAACCCGGCGGTTTTACTATGTCAAGACAAACCGCTACTTTTCTATAATGGAAGTTAGAGGATGACGATTCCCCTTTATCTCTCTCAGAAATGCTTTTGCCGAACCAAAATTCAAATATAAATCCAAACGCACCGGCAAATGGTTTTTATCATCAGTTACATAAAAGGTTATTACCTCTTTTTCTTTTCCTTTTTTATACTCTACTAAGGAAAAAACCAAACAACGGTATTTCACACCATTCTCCGCCTTAAAATTCTTCCGGCCACGATAAATCAATGTTTGCTGCTCTACTTTAGTACCTGTAGCCATATCAAACAATATTTTATCGCCGACTTTATAGTCACTTACATCAAATGAACGTGCTCTCATCAATATGCTCAGCATATCAAAGATACACTCATCACTTTGGTCCTTCGATTTCACCGTATCCCGTTCCCTCCTCATACGACGCTGATCGGCAATGCATTTTCCGTTTTTATAACTGAACCATACTTCATCCACCGTATAGCGGTCACCCTCTTCGGCCCCTTTACGAAAATAAACGGGTTCCAGACGACTGCTGGTAATACAAGTCAATGTGTCACGCATCTTAAAAAAGAAATCGACTTGTTTGTTACTGACAGAGATCAGATTACTACGAAAACAAGGTTTCCCCTGATAGGTAATAGCCTGCATGTCCATTTTTGCCTGTCCGGCAGCAACCCAAATAAATTTCCAGTTGAACTTCAAGTCGTATACCAACTCTTCGCCTGCCTGGATGGCTTCGTTTTGTGCCGCACATTGCGCTCTAGTTGCCATTATAGCAAACCAACCACACAATAATATTAGAATAGTTTTTTTCATCGGCCTAGCTTTCTAGCTCTTTCTTTATTTCTATCTTGTACCTTTTTAGTCTCTTCCGGTTTTTGTTTCTTTATTTCATCCAGCTTTTGCTTGTCTACAGGAATGGCATTCACATCCCAATTCTCTTCAAATTCAAAGTTGGCTTTCATCTCCCATACCTTCGGGAAATAAAAAACTTCTTCGGGCTGAATCTTCTTATCATAATCTCCTGTATCCCATACTCCATTATCATTACGGTCGTTAAACAAACGTATATAATATTTCGTACTCGGATTCAAGAAATAAAAGTCCGCCGTTCCTTCCACCGTCACCGGTTGCTGACGCAATACATTTCCACTAGCATCCAATAATTCGGCAATAGCATTGGGAGCAGCCCCTTTTATATTCAATAAAATAGTCCCGTATTCTTCCATTTTCTTCACCTTCACCGTTTGCTGGACTTTATCTGTATGCAGCCCATAGATTCCTGTAAATGCCAAAGAATCAATAGTCAACTGATATTCCTGCTCCGGTTGCCAATCTGCCAATATCTGATATTGCCGTGGCATCAACGAGTCTGCCATAAAGAAGAAAGGAGCCGGTTGCCACAAACTGTCCACTTTTACTTCCATATGAATGGCCGCCGTGTCTATACTTGCGATCGGTTCTTCAAAAGATAGATAGATATTCCTATATATATCGAATGCCGACGGAGCATCGACATTCATAGTCAAGAATTTAGTCGGTTCCACCCTGATGGTATCTCCCTTTTTCTCCCTCTTTTTACGTTCCTTCTCCTTTTCCTCATTTGCTTTTTTCTGCAATTTTTCCCGTTGCTCTCTTGTCAATTTATTAGCCAGATAAATCGTATCGGTTTTGGGAACCAACTGGTTTAATGTATCCGTATATAAATAATCCAACTGAACCTCCAGCGTATCCATCTGATAAACCAACGAATCCTTAATCCAATAACAAATTGAGTCGTTTCGTGGAGTCGTTTCTATGATAAACGCATCCTTCTCATCGAAGTTCAATCCTTTCAAGGTAGGTAACGTATCAGCCGGCGCACTGAAAGATAATACAAAATGATTCTCTTTATCACGCTCGCTCTTGGACAGATATTGACGGTCGTTTATCCCTTTAAAAGCTCTCAGAATAATATCATCCGGCAAAAAGCGGGTATAGCCCACCGTTTTGATGGTGTCAATAGTAACCGTATCTTTCCACAATGTATCCTGACGCATGGCCGCTTCCATAGAAGGGACAATAATAGAATCGCTAAAAGCAATCATCTCTGTCTTAGAGTCATATAAATAATTCTGATTACCGTCCATCAAACCAAAAATATGATATTTGCCGGGTGCTATACCACGAATAGTGAAACGCCCACGACTGTCTGTACGAGAAACACGATCGAACGGTTTTTTGGCAAAAGCACTATCATCCAAATCAACATGCAACCCCACCATCATCCCTTTAACTGGTTCCAAGTCAGCAGCCGCCAACACAGTTCCGGAAACTTCCAATGTATCAATAGTCTCCCCTGTAGAAAAAGAAAAAGAATAATTACCCAGTGGATTACCCTCATTATTATCTACAATAGCATCCGAGAAATCAATGGTATAGGTAGTATTGGGTTTCAATGAATCCATGAGATTAACCAAAACTCTTCTGCCGCTTGCCTTGATATCAGGTTGTTCCAATTGAGGAGGAGACACCACCACTTTTTCTGATGTTTTCTCCAGTTTGATAAACTCATCAAATTCAATGGCTATCTTCTTGTCCTTGTTGTTTGTTGCGTATGGCTTGGGAGAACTTCTGACGAACTTGGGCGGTTCCTCATCATAAGGACCTCCATCCAGTGTTCCCATGCTTGCACAGGAATATACTACGATCATCAGCATCAACAAAGCAGGTAATTTATGTTTTTTCCAATTCATGTTCTTATTGGTTCAAGCTTAGCATTTCTTCTATATAATCACGCGTATTGCTTAATCTCGGCACTTTGTGTTGTCCGCCTAGTTTGCCTTTTTCTTTCAGCCAATCGTGGAACAGATTAGGTCTTGCCACGATTATTTCCAACGGCTGCAAGGTAATGTTTTTATGGCGTTTAGCTTCGTAATCGGAGTTAATTTGTTGTAAAGAAGTGTCAAGAACCTGGCTAAAATTCTCTAAAGAATCTGGCATAACGGCAAATTCTATCAGCACTGATGACGGCACTTGGCATATGCATCCATGAAAACAGGAGCAGCAGAATAATCAACAATCTGTGCACCGGTCGCCTCACAGGCTTTTGCTAACCCTTTTTCCGCATTATCCACCATCAACTCCTCACCAAATGCATTAATAAAGTGCTTGGTACGCCCTGTTATAACAAATTTATAGGGGTGTTTGTTGGTAAACTTCACAGTATCACCAATCATATAACGCCACAATCCGCAGGAAGTACTGATGACCATCGCATAATTTTTATTTAATTCCACATCTACTAACGGAACAATATGAGGATTTTCAGTACCGACATCTTCCATCGGAATGAATTCATAAAATACACCATAGTCAATCATCAGTAACATGGAAGGATCACTGAAGTCATTTTGTAATCCGAAAAAACCTTCACTGGCATTGTATGTTTCCATATAATGCATCTTGTCACTACGAATAAGCTGTTTATATTGTTCGCGATAAGGAGTAAAAGCAACCCCCCCATGAAAGAAAACTTCCAAATTAGGCCATACTTCCACCAAATTATCCGTTCCCTTCACCTCCAAAATATGTTTCAAGACGGCCATCATCCAGGACGGCACTCCTGAAAGGTTAGTTACATTTTGATTCATTGTGGCACGAGTAATCCTTTCTACTTTTTCCTCAAAATCACTCAGCAACGCTATTTTCTTCTCGGGCACCCGAATCAGATTGACCAACGGATTCACATTTTCAATCAATATAGCAGAAAGGTCTCCTACAAGACTCCGTTTCACATTATAGTTTGGTGCATGGCTCCCTCCTAGAATCAGGCCTTTTCCAGAGAAGAAACGACTCTCAGGATTTTGTTGAAGATATAGTGCCACTGCATCCATACCACCTGCATAATGAATATCATGAAGGCCATCCCTGCTTACGGGAATAAATTTGCTCTTGTCATTGGTCGTTCCCGAAGATTTAGCAAACCACTGCACCTCTCCACGCCACAGGATATCTTTTTCCCCATGGCGCATACGCTCTACGTATGGCTTGATTTCTTCGTAAGTCTGTATAGGTACACGCTGGAAGTCTTGATATCTCTTTATGTCTTTATAGCCATATTTCAATCCCCACTCCGTATTGGCAGCATCATTAATCAGCCGGCAAAATACTTTATGTTGGAGTGCCTCAGCCTGAGTTGCATACAAGGCTGTCGCTTTTTGTCTGGGCTTGAATAGCGTACTAATTAGTCTGGTAGAATTCATTTGTCTTAGTATACAATTCGTTATATCTTGCAAAAATAGCTTATTTCTATATTATAATGGCTGATAACATTATTTTTTTTATAGTTTTCTACATTACTTTTATTTTTTGTTATCTTTACGGTCACTTACAACTTAACATCAAAGGCTATGAAGATAGGAATATTGACATCAGGAGGAGACTGTCCCGGAATAAACGCCACAATTAGAGGAGTTTGCAAAACAGCGATAAATCATTACGGTATGGAAGTTTATGGAATTCATAGCGGATTCCGGGGGTTGCTGGACAATGACGTAGAACCATTGACAGAAAGATCATTATCAGGCTTGTTAAATTTGGGAGGAACAATATTAGGTACTTCCAGAGAAAAGCCATTCAAGAAACGCCTGTCGGCAGCCTCGGAAGACAAACCAGCTTTGATGTTAAAGAATATTCATGATTTAGGTCTGGACTGTATCGTATGTATCGGCGGAAACGGAACTCAAAAGACCGCAGCCAAACTGGCCCAAGCAGGTGTGAACGTTGTTTCTGTACCTAAAACAATAGACAATGATGTTTGGGGAACAGACGTTTCATTCGGATTCGATTCTGCCGTAACCATTGCTACCGATGCCATTGACCGGCTGCATTCTACAGCCAGTTCACACCAACGTGTTATGGTTATTGAAGTAATGGGACATAAAGCTGGCTGGATTGCACTTTATTCCGGAATGGCGGGAGGCGGTGACGTGATTCTTATTCCTGAACTTTCTTATGACATACATAACATAGGTAATACCATTATTGAACGCTTGAAAAAAGGAAAACCCTATTCTATTGTCGTTGTCGCAGAGGGTATCCAAACCATGGACGGCAAGAAAGCCGCCGAATATATAGCTCAAGAAATAGAATATGAAACCGGATTCGAGACCCGTGAAACTGTATTGGGATATATCCAACGTGGCGGCTCTCCTACTCCCTACGACCGTAATCTGGCTACTCGTATGGGTGGACATGCCACAGAACTGATCGCTTCCGGACAATTCGGACGAATGGTTTCTCTGCAAGGTGCGGAAATTGGCTCCATCTCTCTGAATGAAGTGGCTGGTAAATTAAAACTTGTCAATGAAAACCATGACCTGATTGTACAAGGTAAACGGATGGGAATCTGCTTCGGGTAAGAAGCAGATTCATTCCTTTTCCATATATTTGGATGGAGACACTCCGAATTGCTCGGTAAAATGCTTTCGGAGCGTACGTGTATCACTATATCCTACCATTTCGGCTATTTCCTGAATGGAATACCTGTTCTCCATAATAAGGGAGGCAGCCTTGCCCATCCGTACACTCCGGATCATATCAATAGCAGCCAATTCGCTACGTTGCTTTATTTTTCTATAAAGGGTAGGCTGACTCATATTCAATTGGTCTGCCAACATTTTTACATTAAAGTTTTCATTCGCCAGATTAGCTTCTATGACATGAATAATTTGCTGTATAAAATCATCCGGAGCATTATTCCCATCCGTTTCCGGTTCACTTTCCTGCTGCTTCAACATCAACGTCTTTGTATATATCCTCTTCAGGCGTTCCCGCTGGAGTATCAGGTTCCGGACTTTTGCCTTCAATACCTCCGGATTGAAGGGTTTCATCATATAATCATCCACACCTATTTTTGAAGCCTGCAACACATCCGCATCCTCAGCCTTTGCCGTCAGCATCAAAATAGGGATATGTGCTGTCCGAGGCTGCTCACGCAATTCCCGGCAACAGGTAAACCCATCTTTTACAGGCATCATTATATCAGAAATAATCAAATCCGGAATTTTACTTATTGCCACATCAACCCCCTCTTCACCGTTTTCCGCCTCATATACGGCATAATCTTTACAGAATAAAGAACAGACATAGTGCCGGATTTCCTCATTGTCCTCAATAACAAGAAGAGATGTTTTTTTATTCGAAGGCTTGTCTTCCTGCCCTTCCGCCTGCATTATCGGTAACGGAAGAGCATATTCCTCCATCTCCGGAGTACCAACAATCTCATACCGGTCCTCTGCAAAATGTGCATTTCCCTCAGGAATCAATAATGTGAAAGTGCTACCCTTTCCGAGAGTACTGTCCAAATTCACCGTGCCATGATGAAGATCCATCGTATTTTTAACAATACGCAAGCCTATGCCTACCTTATTAGAAAACAAAGGTGTATTTTCTCCGGTAATAAATGATTCAAAAATCCTCCCCCGTAACTCTTCCGGTATTCCTTTACCTATATCCGATATGATTATACTGCAAAATGAATATCCATCTATCTCGATACGGTTCATCTTAAAAATCACCTTCCATTCGGAGATGTATACTTAAACGCATTAGATAATAAATTACGGATAGCCGAACTTATTTTTTCCACATCTATCCATAGCAAAAGTGGCTCATTCAGCGATTCAACCGTAAAGTTAATCCCTTCTGTTTCTGCCAGTTCATGAAAAGAATCGGTTATCTGCTTTGCCAATACCACTATATCGACTTTCGAAATTCGGAGTTTAATCATACCTGCTTCAATCTTCTGCACATAAAGCAAATGATCGACCAATGTCTGCAAAGAGGTTCCATTGCGATACATGGCAGCCAGTTTAGTATAGACGGTGTCTGAAGGGCGGACGGTTCCTAACAATTCCTGCAGGGGAGATAAGATTAAAGTTAAAGGTGTACGCAACTCGTGAGCTGCATTCGTAAAGAAATTCTCGCGTTCCATCCGAATCTGCTTCTCCTTGTCACGTTCTACAGTAGCAGCAAATATCTCATGTTCCAAGCGCAACTCGTGCTCCAACCTCTTTTGCCGTAATTTAATACGCTGTATAACCATATAAACTATTATCCCTCCCAGCACCATCATACAGAAGCGGAAAAAGAAAGTTTCACTCCAATGAGGCAAAATCTCTACTCTTAACGAGGTTATTTTACTGTCTCTTTCATCCGGATAAATATTTTTCACCTCAAAAACATATTCCCCGGCAGGAAGGTTAGCATACGAAACTTTTTCCCCTCCGTTGGCCACAAGCCAATCAGGCTGATAAGGACGAAGCCTGTAACTATACTTCTGCTGGCTTTCAGAATAAGAAAGGTTATTGAACGTCAGCGCAAAGTCACGATTCGCATGATTCAACCGGACAAAAGGCGTATAGAAAATACTTTGTGAAAGAATGGTCTGCCCATTTACCTCTCTTCCTATCTCTACAAGTTTATTATTTACCTCCAATCCGGTAATCACGACAGATTCGGAAGTGGTAAACGCTTTAATGTCATCGGGGTTAAAATAAGTAAGATTCTTATTATTCCCCCAAAACAGAACATCCTCCCAATGCAGGACAGAACGGTTACTGCCCGCAATGTAATAATTATAAAACAAATGTTGATGACGACTATAACGGGAAATACCTGAATTAGATCCCAGCCAGATTTGCCCGTGCGCATCCTCAGTCATACAACCAATAAAGTTACTGCACAATCCATCCCGGGTAGTATATACATGAGTTATCGCATCCTGTCCGGGAGAGAAAACTGCCAGACCGGCCATATATCCGACATATAGGTTACCATCGGACGAAGCTAATAATGAACGCACGGAATTCTCAACCATACCGTACTTCTTTTCATAGCCGGTCTGCAGTTCATTTTCATTTATCACTTTACATATACCATAATTAGCAGTGCCCAGCCAAAGCGTATGATCATCAGTTTCAGCCATAGCACGAATATAAAGAGGAGACAAATTCTGTAACCCGGATACTTTAAAATGCATCTTCTTACACCTGTTCGTCTCACGGTCGAATAACCAGAGTCCTTTATGTGTACCAATCCAAAAATGACCTTTGCTATCAAGGAATAAGGCCCAAACTGATGATTTGTTAAGGTCACCATTTTCCGTAATCAATCGCAATATCTTGAATGAGCGTTCCTTTTTATAATAACAAGTCAATGAACCATCTAAATTTCCAAACCATAAATTTCCTTTCTCATCTTTCAGACTGCACAACACTGTCTGTTGTTTTTTCACATTTTGATCTCCCACTTGAAAGAAGTCTATTTTTTCTGAAGTACCAAACGCTGTTCGGCTTCGCATAATTCCTTTATGGTATGTTGCCAACCAAAGATAATGATCGTCATCCGCTACAATAGAACAAATCTCATTATGCCTGTCCTGATAAAAACGATTATAAAACTGCATACGCAAATCCGACCAGATTACTCCTCCACCATCCGTACCAATCCACAGAATACCATGTGAATCGTAATAAGCCGCAATCATCCTCGTTTCAAGATTGCGGTGCATCAAAGAAGAAGTGTTACTATAAATTTCTGTCAATATCCCGTCCTGATTATTTTTATCTATTGTCATCACTGTATATCCATTCCACGTTACGGCCAAATATCTATTCTCATTCAATTTGATAACACCGAAAACATCTGTATGAGAAAGTTTGTCGGATACCGGAGCCACATGATAAGTCAGCTGCTTGATTTTCCCAGTCCGTTCATTATAATAAATAACCCCATGAGCAATTGTAGAAATCCATATCCGGCCATCATCATACAAAACAGAATTTACAGACAGACTACCGGTACGACCCAAGTCAATCACCCGAAAGAAACTCAGGTTTGTCGCATCCAGCAAGATAATTCTACCTTTTTCATCAATCAGGCAGATACTTTTTTTATCCGAAGAATAAGTTATGGCAACCAAAAGATTATCCTGATTATCCCAGCCTGTATATTTTTCTTCAACCCGGAGCCGAAGTTCACCTTCTTTTGATGCGCACCGCTTCATTAAATGTAACTCACTTCCGGAAATCACCCAAACCAACGAATCATTCTTCTGCAACATCCCTCGAGATGGAATGCCCTGTCCCGAAGAAGAAACCACAGACAAAAAGCGTTCTTTTTTCAAATCAAATGCAGAAAATACACCATTATCCACAAATGCCAGCACCCCATCAAAAGCTTCCTTCAAGTTTGAGATACTAGGATAACTACTACTTATTTCGAAGTTTGTAATCCGCCTGCCGTCATAACGACTCAACCCGTTTCTGGTTCCAAACCAAACGAAACCTTCTTTATCCTTATAAACAGCAGATACGGTATTATCGGCCAATCCGTTTTGCATATTGAGCAGATGCACATCTTTTGAAAAAAAAGCATAACACACATCCGGCAGCAATATACATACTTCAATTATAAGCAGTGATAAGATTTTAAGGTTCATATTTAATTCATTACTTGTAGCAAAGGAATAAAATAAAAAAGAGATAACAACAAAGATTCACCAAAAAATATAGAGATGCATTAAACGTGCATACTGAATGAAATGAACATGTACAAAACGATTTCATTGATTAACATACATTTGCAATACATTAACCTAATGTCTAATTAAAAACAGAAAAGCATGAAAAAAAACTTGATTCTATTTTTGATATTGCTTTGTAACTGTACATTCCTGTACGCCCAGCAATTCAACATCACCGGTGTAGTTACGGATAAAAAGCTCAAAGAACCTATTATTGGTGCCAGTGTCATTGTCAAAGGAACAACCTATGGAACAGTGACAGATCTTGACGGAAATTTCACATTACAAGTTTCAAAAGGAAATGTGTTGGTTATCTCTTTTATTGGATACACCACACAAGAAATTAAAGTAAATGAAAATCAATTCTCGTATAACATTCAAATGTCTGAAGACACGCAAACTTTAGATGAGGTCGTTGTAGTCGGTTTCGGTACACAAAGAAAAGCTAATCTGACAGAAGCTGTAGCCACAGTAGATACCAAAGTACTAGATTCCCGCCCTGTTACCAACTTAGGCCAATCATTACAAGGTACTATTCCCGGTTTAAATTTATCTGTTGGAGGCTTAGGAGGACAATTAGGACAAACTATGGATGTGAACATCCGTGGTACAGGTACAATTTCTACAGGTTCTAAAGCTGCTACCTTAGTCCTGATTGACGGTATAGAAGGTAACATGAACAACTTGAATCCAGATGATGTAGAGTCTATCTCCGTATTGAAAGATGCAGCCGCTAGCTCTATTTATGGTTCACGTGCGGCATTCGGTGTTATTTTGATTACTACCAAAAAAGGTAAAGCAGGAAAAGCTAGCGTCTCTTATTCCGGAAATGCCCGTTATGCCGGTCCTAACCATTTGCCGGATTTAATGAATTCCTACCAATTTGCTAACTATTTTAATGAAGGTAGTATTAACGGAGGAGGAAAAGCCATTTTTGATGAAGATACCATGGAACGCATCCAGCAATACATGAATGGTCAAATTACAACTAGCACTATTGCCAATGCAAATGGTAACTGGCAATTCCATGAAAAAGCCAATGACAATGTAAACTGGTATAAAACTCATTACAAGTGGGCATGGTCCCAAGAGCACAACCTGAATATCAATGGCGGCAGTGACAAAAGTCAATATTACGTATCTGCCAACTATTTGGATCAGGATGGCAACCTTCGTTACGGAAAAGATTCCTATGAACGTATTTCAACCAATGCAAAATTTAACGCACAGCCTTTTAAATGGTTGGATATAGAAGTCAATACTAAATATGTTTATACCAAACTAGACAACCCTCTTTATAGCGACATGAATGGACTGTTCTATCATGATGTAGTACGTATGTGGCCTACAATGCCGTTTAAAGATCCTAACGGTTACTATATGCGCAACGGAAAATTAGGGCAACTTACTAATGGAAGCCGCTCCATCACCAGTAATAATAACGTTTATCTGCAAGGACAACTTGTTTTTCATCCCTTGAAAAACTGGAATATATATGCAAACGTAGGATTACGCTTGATTGACCAAGTACAAAGACAGAATCTGAATAAAGTATATGAACACAACGTAGCCGGAGAAGCATTAGAACTGGCATACGGTGGAGAATATGCGGTGGGACAAACCGGAGCCATGCAATATTGGACTAAAGCCAATCATTTAACAACCAGCCTGTACAGTGATTATTCTTTTTCATTCGATGAACATCAATTCAAAGTGATGGCAGGAGTTAATACAGAAAAATACAATAACCGTTATCTTTCTGTGAAACGTATGGACCTCATTACCGAATCAATACCCGAAATCGGCGCTGCAACAGGTGAAGATAAAATCAATGAAGCCAGTGCCTATACTTGGGCTACAGCAGGCTTCTTTGGACGTATTAACTATGATTATTCTAATAAATATTTTATTGCCGGCAACTTGCGATATGACGGTTCTTCTCGCTTCCTTCGAAAAGATCGTTGGGGACTTTTCGGTTCTTTTTCTTTAGGCTGGAATATAGCGGCCGAAGATTTTTTCTCTGTAAATGAAAACATTATCAATCAATTAAAGCCTCGTGTATCTTGGGGCACACTAGGTAATCAAAATACTAAATCTTATTATCCCATGTATTTATTACAAACAGTCAAGACCAATGGAGGAAGCTGGCTAATGGGGGACTCTAAACCAACTGTTGCCGGTATGCCTGGAACCCTTAGCAGTTCATTGACTTGGGAAACAGTACAATCCTTAAATATCGGTTTTGATTTAGGAATGTTAAGAAATCGGCTTAACATAAATTTCGATTATTTTATCCGTAAAACATTGGATATGGTCGGTCCTGCTTCTGAGGTCGCTTCCATCTATGGCATCGGTATGCCAGCAAGCAATAATACAGACTTACGTACCAAAGGATGGGAAATAGCAGCCAGTTGGCGCGACAAGATAGGACAGATCAATTATAATATAGGCTTCAACATGGCAGATTCCCGCTCATTTGTTGACAAGTATCCCAATGAATCTAAATCGCTCAGCACCTATTATAAAGACCAGGAATTAGGAGCCATTTGGGGGTATGTAACCCATGGAATAGCTAAAAGTCAATCGGAAATGGATGAATGGATAAAAGATAACAATCCCTCATGGGGTTCAGGCTGGGGCGAAGGTGATATTATGTTCGAGGATCTTAATGGAGATAAAGTAATCAACGAAGGAGCCAATACAGTAGACGATCCGGGAGACCGCAAAATTATTGGTAACTCCACCCCACGTTTCAGGTTTGGTTTAGACTTGGGTTGTGAATGGAAAGGCATCGACTTTAGTATGTTCTGGCAAGGAGTCGCAAAACGCGATTTATGGTTGGATGGTCCTATGTTTTGGGGAATATCGGGAGGAGAATGGCAATCAACTGGTTTAAAAGAGCATTTGGATTATTATCGCCCAGAAAATACAACTTCTGTATTTGGTCCTAATACCAATGCTTATTTTCCTAAAATGTATATGAGCAAAGATATGAATCAAAAGGTACAAACCCGTTACTTACAAAACGGTGCCTATGCCCGTTTAAAAAATATCCAACTAGGGTATACTTTCCCGACACAAATTATCAACAAACTACATATGCAAAAATTACGTGTATATGTCAGTGCCGAGAATGTATTGACTATCACCAGTCTACCTAGCGGTTTTGATCCAGAAACAACTTATTCAAGTTATTCTGATGGGAACTCCGGAAAAACTTATCCGCTACAAACAACTATATCTTTTGGATTAAATGCAACATTCTAAATAATAAAACATATGAAAAAGATTCTATTATATACATTCATAGCCGCTGCAAGTGCTCTTGCGACCTCATGCAATGATTATCTGGATTGCGAACCTATCACTTCTGTCAGCACCAATGTCTATCTTTATTCCGAAACAGACCTAGCTGCTTATGCTGCCAAATTTTATAATGACAGTGAAAACGAAAACGATGACGAATATGGCAATATTCTTCCATCTCATGGTTCTGCCACTTATAATTTAGGATTATTCCAAAAAGATAATGGAACAGACGATCAAACCGCAGACTCACCAAGTAAACTTTTCATAAAAGGACAATACCATGTCGGTGACGATGACTTATGGCATAAATATTTCCGTAAGATACGTGCAGCTAATTACTTTATTCAAACTGTTACCGAACGATATGCCAACAGAGAAATATCCGGTAATGATGCAAATATCAAACACTATATTGGCGAGGTATATTTCTTCCGTGCTTATATTTATCTCACAGCATTGCAGAATCTAGGTGATTTTCCTATTCTAACTGAAATATTACCGGATGATTACAATGCCATACGTGAAGCTTCCAAACGGCGTCCGCGTAATGAAGTTGCACGCTTTATCTTATCTGATTTAGATAAAGCCTACGAATATATGCTTCCCACTGCTCCCGTAAGCAATCGGTTAAACAAAGACTGCGCTGCATTAGTAAAAAGTCGCGCAGCCCTATTTGAAGCAACATGGGAAAAATATCATAAAGGAAGTGCATTTGTTCCTGGTGGTCCCGGATGGCCTGGTGCTTCAATGGATTATTTAAAAGATTTTAGCATTGACATTGACTCTGAAATTAAATATTTTTTACAACAGGCCATAGAAGCAGCTGATATCGTAGCTCAAGGACACAATTTGCACGGAAATTATGCCTCGTTATTCAATTCTATTGATTTAAGCAGAATAGATGAAATCTTATTATGGTGTAAATACAGTGTCAACTCAGATGCCACTTCTTACCACTTTGTCGTAAGCTATTTGCAACGCAATGGCGGGGGAAACACAGGCTATACACGTTCCATGGTTAATTCTTATCTAATGTCTGATGGCCTACCCATCTATGCCAGTACCAATTATCAAGGAGACGATACATATGAACATATCTTTACCGACAGAGATGGACGTATGGGACAAACTATTTTAAAAACAGGAGATTTGTTATCTGATGATCCAAACTTTGCCACTTGGATAAAGAAGAGTGATGGATACGGCTACTTTTACCGCCCTGAAATTTTCGAGGCCCAAAAAGAAAATAGTAATCCGACCGGATACTGTCTGCGCAAAGGATTGAATACATCCGGAGATATGCAGTCAACAAAAGAATCCTATACAGGATGCCCGATCTTCCGTGCAGCAGAAGCCTACCTGAATTATATAGAAGCTTATTACGAATTAAACGGAAATCTAGGTGGCAACTGCGATAAATACTGGAAAGCTCTTCGTGCACGTGCCGGTATGAGTACAGACTATCAAAAGACCATAAACAATACAGACATAAGTAAAGAAAAACAAGATTGGGGAAGTTATTCTGCCGGTCAACAAATAAACACAACTCTGTACAACATCCGTCGTGAACGACGTGTCGAGTTGGTATCAGAAGGATTCCGTATGGCAGACTTAAAACGTTGGCGCGCTTTGGACCAAGTAAAAGATGTACACGTACAAGGATTTAATTTTTGGGATAGCATGTATCAACTGTATACAAACCCTCAAGCCGAAGACGCTGTAACCCCAATTCCCCAAATAACACTTTTAGAATATGGCGTAACAGACAAGACAGCAATATTTCAGCAAAATCCGACCCATACGCAGAAGGAAAATATTTATTACCTTATCGTAAAAATGCTGCTAATATTGGTTTCAATGGATTAAACTGGAATACAAGCAAATACTTGTATCCTATTAGTAACAAGCAATTCCGCCTGACTACCGCTGTTCCAGGTTCTAATGAATATGAAAGTTCTACCATTTATCAAAACCCCGGATGGAGCAGAAATGATGGAACTTTACCTGAAGGTGAATAAACAAACATAGAAGTTTTCAGATAACAATGTAGAGAAACAGCCCTACAATCATTTATGGGAAGGAAAAGGAAAATTTCCGAAAAGTTTTCCTACCTTCCCATAGCATATTCACATTATATGAATATCTTTGTTTTGAAAACATAATCAATGTAGCAATAGACTATAATTACCGATATGGTGATAGTTTTATTTTCTTCTAACTACCGTTTTTCGGTTTATTCTTACGAACTATTCTAGGTTGAAAAATAAACATATTATGAAAAGATTAATATCACTATTCTTGTTAACTTTAGGAATAATCTTACCTATCTTAGCACAGCAAAAAGAAATAGATGTCTACTTAGTAGGTGGGCAATCAAATGCAACAGGACAAGCTTATGTTAAAAATATCCCAGCCTCTTTTAAAATTGACACAAGAGTCCGAATCTATTATTCTCGTTTCCTCAACAAAGGAGAGGGCAGTGAGCAATGGAACCCTTTATGCCAAGCTTCTGAAACAAAAAATAAATTCGGAATAGAGTTAAGTTTAGGTACAAAGTTACAGTCTTTATATCCCAAGCGTCAAATTGCATTGATAAAACACGCTTTATCTGGTTCCAATCTATATCAACAATGGAATCCGGGAAACCGTCAGAAAAATATTCGTGGCGAAGAATATATAAATTTTATAAAGACTGTAAAAGATGCTATCATCAGTTTGAAGCAACAAGGATATCGCCCTATTATTAAGGCTATGGTTTGGCAACAAGGAGAAGCAGATGCACGTGATATAGCTGGAATGGAACAGTCTCACCAATATAGTTCGAATCTAAAGAATTTTATAGAACAAATACGAAAAGAATTTAATAGCGAAAACATGTTATTTGTATATGGAACTGTCATACCTATAGCCGCTTCTCGCTTTACAGGGCGTGAACTGGTAAGAAAAGCCCAATTTGCTGTTTCCAACAACTCAAACTCTGAGTTCTCCATTAATAATGCATTATTAATTCCAGCAGACGATTTACAAATGCTATATAATGACTATCAGATCCAGCACCTAAAGATGATGTACATTTAGGAATATATGGCATTCTAACATTAGGTGAGCGTTTTGCTGATGCTATTTATCAACATTTAAAATAAAAGTTCTTTTATTTGATAATTACACAATAAAACACAATCAGTCAAGAATGATGAAACCTCTATTAATCCTTTACAGATTATGAAGAAAAGACTTAATATTTTCTTGCTGGCATTCCCTTTGTGTCCAGTATTCCAGATTCAAGCTCAAGAAAAACCTAACTTGGTCTTCATCATGGCAGACCAATGGAGAGGAAATGCTTTAGGTTGTCTCGGAAAAGAGCCTGTCAAAACCCCTTGCCTGGACCAACTGGCCCGTGAAGGTGTGAATTTCACCAATGCTGTCAGCAGCTACCCTGTATCTTCACCGGCAAGAGGCATGTTGATGACAGGCATGTATCCGCATAAGAACAAAGTAACAGGCAATTGCAATTCTGCCAACGCTCCCTACGGAGTAGAACTTCCACAAGATGCACGCTGCTGGAGTGATATACTTAAAGCCAATGGATACCAGACAGGGTATATCGGCAAATGGCATCTGGATGCTCCCCATAAACCATACGTAGACACTTACAACAACCAAGGTGCAGTTGCTTGGAACGAATGGTGTCCCAAAGAACGCCGGCACGGTTTCGACTATTGGACCGCTTATGGCACTTACGACTACCATTTAAACCCCATGTACTGGGACACTGACACTCCCCGGGATAGTTTTTATTATGTCAATCAATGGGGACCGGAGTATGAAGCCGACAAAGCGATTGAGTACCTCAATAAACATATAGATAAGACGCAACCATTCGCCTTAGTCGTATCCATGAATCCTCCACACACCGGTTACGAGCTAGTGCCCGACCGATACAAGGAGATGTATAAAAATCTGAATGTAGAGACATTATGTGCCAACCGTCCCGACATTCCCGCCAAAGGCACTGAAATGGGCGACTATTTCCGCAACAATATCCGCAATTACTACGCCTGCATGACCGGAGTCGATGAAAATATAGGTCGGATAATCAACGAATTGAAACGTTTAGGATTATTTAAAAACACTATCGTAGTATTCATTTCTGACCACGGCATCTGCATGGGAGCTCATGAACAAGCCGGAAAAGATATCTTTTATGAGGAATCCATGAGGATTCCCGTCCTTATCTCATGGCCGGAAAAAATAAAGCCGAAAACCGACCAAACAACCATGATAGCTTTTGCCGACTTGTATCCGACCCTGCTTTCCATCATGGGCTTTCAGCAACAAATACCGGAAGAAGTACAAACATTCAACCTCGCTTCTATTCTCCTCTGCGGAAAAGAAAACAACTGCATTGTCCAACCCTACTATTACATACAGTCATCCAATCCAGCAACAGGCTACCGGGGATTGCGCACCGCCACACATACATTTACTATCCATGCAACCGATGGAAAGGTAGATAAGATTATTCTATTTGACAGGAGATCAGATCCTTATCAAATGAATAATATAGCTATGCAGCATCCCAAATTAGTAAACCGACTGACAAGCCAATTAAAAACATGGCTACAAAAACAGAAGATCCATTTTTAATTATTTATAACCCATGAAGATACTATATATATCCCTTCTCTTCCTTATGAACTGTGTACTGAGTGTTGCACAACCGGAAATCATTATACCCAAACCGCATCAATTGAAATGGCATGAGGCGGAAATGGGAGCCGTATTTCATTATGACCTCCACGTATTCGACGGCATCCGCTACGGACAAGGCAATAACCGTATCAGTCCCATTGAAGATTACAACATTTTCAACCCCACCCAATTGAATACCGACCAATGGGTCTCAGCAGCTAAAGCCGCAGGTGCAAATTCGCCGTACTCACAGCCACCCATGAAACCGGCTTCGGATTGTGGCAAAGTGACGTAAACCCATACTGCCTGAAAGCTGTAAAATGGCGTAACGGCAAAGGAGACATTATCCGCGATTTTGTCAACTCCTGCCGTAAATATGGTATCCAGCCAGGCATCTATGTAGGCATCCGGTGGAATTCACTCCTGGGTATCCATAATTTCAAGGTAGCCGGTGACGGAGAATTTGCCGCCAACAGACAGGCGTGGTATAAACGCTTCTGTGAAAAAATGGTGGAAGAACTTTGTACCCGATATGGAGATTTATATATGATTTGGTTTGATGGCGGAGCCGATGACCCACGAGGTGACGGTCCTGATGTGGAACCCATCGTCAATAAATACCAGCCCAACTGCCTGTTCTACCACAACATAGACCGTGCTGATTTCCGTTGGGGAGGTTCAGAAACCGGCACAGTGGGATACCCCTGCTGGTCTACTTTCCCAGCCCCTGTTCACATCATAAACGTATTGAAAGCCAAAAAGACCAAATAGCATTATTAAAACAAGGTGATCCCGAAGGAAAATACTGGGTACCAGCTATGGCAGACAGTCCCCTGCGCGGTGCCAACGGCCGCCACGAATGGTTTTGGGAACCCGATGACGAGAATAATATCTATCCATTGACAACGTTGATGGATATGTACGAAAAATCAGTGGGACGCAACGCTACGTTAATCATTGGACTGACCCCCGATCCCGATGGGCTATTGCCAGCAGGTGACGAACAGCGTTTAAAAGAATGGGGAGAAGAAATAAACCGGCGCTTTGGCACGCCATTGGTAGAAACCCAAGGCCGGAAGCAACGGCTTACGCTGAATCTGAATGAAAAGCAACCGGTCAACTACTGTATTATCCAAGAAGACATTACCAAAGGCGAAAGAATACGCCAATACAAGATAGAAGCGAAAGTCAACGGAAAATGGCAGACAGTATGCTCCGGCGAGTCTGTGGGACACAAACGCATTGCGCACTTCGAATCGGTAGAAACCACCGCCTTGCGCCTCACCGTCACCCAATCCGTTGCCTTACCCGCAATCAGCTATTTCAGCGCCTATAACGTAACCCTCAAATAAAAAATCATGAGAGAATATACAGCAATATTCATTTGTATTCTAATTTGCAATGTATTTATTTGTCCGAAATCCTTCGGGCAAACAGATTACACGTATAAAAAAGGAAAGTCATTCAAGAGTACAAACGCTTTGTCAATGACAGATACGATTGATTTAACTTCCATTTCTTCTCCCATACCCTATAAGAAATCCAGACCCGGACAAATCCAGACTATTGCCTGTCCGGTACGGTTACCTGGGTACGTCCGAGGTATTTTCTTCAGCCGAGACTCCCGTCCGGGAGATTTTGAATGGCCCAACAATACCAACCGGCTCCTACCTTGGGTGTTCAACGATTTAAAAGAATTAACCGACACCCGCTATCCGGGAATACCTTCCAATGCAGCCCCATCTACGTTGGGAGATGCATTATTGCTGGAACTGACAAACGGAGAATACTTGTTTGCCAAAGCCATTGCCGGCCGTAACAGTTTAAGCTGGCTGCAAGTAAACGATAACGGCTCTGTCACCCTATATGTATCCACCTTAGGAAAAGACTATCTGAAACCGGAAGTCCCTCTTCTACTCATCCGACAAGGAAAAGATATTTATTCAACCATTCGGCAAGCCTATCAAGCGCTGATGAAAAATACAGAAGCCGCCGACTTAAAAAGCCGCACAGCCAAGGAATATTTCGAAGCTTTCCGCTATCTCGGTTGGTGTACATGGGAACATTATCATGATGATATAAACGAATCCAAGGTAATAAACGATATGAAAACGATAGAGGCATCCGGCATTCCTATCCGGTATGTACTGATTGACGACGGTCATCTCGCCCACAAGAACAGGCAACTGACCGATTTCATACCGGATAAACAACGTTTCCCGTCGGGATGGAAAAAATCATGTCATACAAAAAAGAAAATAAAATCAAATGGATCGGACTGTGGTACAGCCTTTCGGGATACTGGATGGGATTATCCCCCGAAAACGGATTTCCACAAGTCGTCCGACAAGCCCTATACCCACACGCCGGCAGCCTTCTGCCAGGAACGGACAGCACCCGCATCCGTTCCTTCTATCGCTACTACGTCAGCACCTTAAAAGAACAAGGATTCGATTTTCTGAAAGTAGATAACCAAGCTTTTACACTACCACTCTACATGGGAGGCCATGAAAGTATCCGCCAGGCAACCGACTGTAACCGAAGCCTAGAAGCCGAGACCCACCGGCAAAATATGGGACTAATGAACTGTATGGCACAGAACGTCATCAATACTGACCATACGTCATACAGTAACAGCACCCGTGTCAGCATAGACTATAAGAAATATGATGAGGATATGGCAAAATCACATCTATTCCAGTCTTATACCAATACCTTGCTACTAGGACAAACCGTATGGCCCGACCATGATATGTTTCATTCCTGCGATACCGTTTGCGGCACCTTGATGGCACGTTCCAAGGCTATTTCCGGAGGTCCGGTCTACCTGTCGGACGCCCCTCGGGACTTTATCAAGGAAAACATTTTCCCCTTAATTGACGAACAAGGCAAACTGTTCCGTCCCGAAGCTCCCGCCGTACCTATGCCAGAATCTATACTGACCAATCCATTATGGAGTGGAAAAGCGTATCGAGTAGCAGCTCCCTCAGGCAACGGAGCAATGACATTAATCTGTTACAACCTGAATGTTTCCCCCCGGCATCAGCAAGTCCAAGCCATTATAAAAAAAGAAGATTATTCTCTTCGGAACAGTTTTGAAAAAATGTCTGCCACCTCCGAAGAACGCGTGCTGCTTTATAATTGGGAATCACAAAAGGCAGAAGAACTATCAGACAGCAGTACATTCGAACTCATCGGATTTACAGACAAACTGTTTCATCTCTGCCCCATACGGAAAGGATGGACAGTCATTGGCGTACAGGAAAAATATCTATCCCCGAGCACCGTCCAAACTATCTCTTTAACAGAGAATCGGTTGGAGCTGAACGTACTATGTACAGGTACACTAAAAGTATGGATAGAAAATTCCGGCAAACAAGAACTGAGAAGTATTTCCATAGATACCCCCCAAAAAATTGTAATCGAAAAATAACTTATAAAACCAGCCGATATGAATAAAAAACTACTTGTATCTTTCGCTCTCGCTTCCTTAACAGGAATCTCGACGCAAGCAAAAGAAAAAATGTCTTCAGAAACAACCCAACAACGTCCCAATATCATCTTATTTATGGTGGATGACATGGGTTGGCAAGATACATCCTTACCTTTCTGGACACAGAAAACCCACTATAACGAAACCTATGAAACCCCCAATATGGAACGTCTGGCCAAAAAAGGGATGATGTTCACACAGGCATACGCCTGCAATATCAGTTCCGCTACCCGTTGCAGTCTGATAACGGGTGCCAACAACACCCGACATCGTGTAACAAACTGGACGCTTGAAAAAAACAAAGCTACCGACAGACCAAGCAATACAATACAATTACCAGACTGGAACTACAACGGAGTCAGCCAAGTAACAGGAACGTCCAATACCTTTGTCGGCACTTCTTTCGTTGAGTTACTCAGACAGAACGGTTATCATACCATCCACTGCGGAAAAGCTCATTTCGGTTCTATTGACACACCGGGAGAGAACCCTACCCATTGGGGGTTTGAAGTAAATATAGCCGGACATGCCGCCGGTGGTCTGGCTACTTATCTGAGCGAACAGAACTACGGGCACACCCGCGATGGAAAACCCTATTCACTAATGGCTATCCCCGGCTTGGAAGATTATTGGGGAACAGGTATATTTGCTACAGAAGCCCTGACACGAGAAGCTATCAAAGCATTGGACAAAGCAAAAAAATACAATCAACCTTTTTATCTATATATGGCACATTATGCCATCCACGTTCCTGTTGACAAAGATATGCGCTTCTTCCCCAAGTATATTAAAAAAGGACTTAGTGACAAAGAAGCCGCATATGCATCCTTAATTGAAGGAATGGATAAAAGTCTGGGGGATTTGATGAACTGGTTGGAAAAAAATGATGAAGCAGATAATACCGTTATTATTTTTATGAGTGACAACGGAGGGCTAGCTGCCGAACCCGGATGGCGCGACGGACAAATTCACACTCAAAACGCTCCTCTCAACAGTGGTAAAGGCTCCTTATATGAAGGAGGAATACGCGAACCAATGATTGTAAGCTGGCCCGGAGTAGTCACCCCAGATACTCGTTGTGACAAATATCTTATAATTGAAGATTTTTATCCTACCATACTTGAAATGGCGGGTATCACAAAATATAAGACAGTCAACCCTATAGACGGTATCAGCTTTATGCCCCTGCTGAAAGGTACAGGAGACCCGTCTAAAGGACGCGCACTGGTATGGAATTTCCCTAATATCTGGGGTAATGACGGGCCAGGCATCAATCTGGCCTGCTCTATCCGCAAAGACGAATGGAAACTGGTCTATTATTATGAAACCGGTAAAAAAGAACTTTTCAACATACCAAATGATATCAGTGAAAAAAATGATGTAGCAAAGCAACATCCCGGCATCGTAAAACGGCTCTCCAAGGAATTAGGGAACTATTTGCGAGCAACAGGAGGACAACGTCCCACATTCAAAGCCACCGGAAAACCCTGCCCGTGGCCAGATGAAATCTAACTCCTGTCAGTATATGAAATATGCCCGACTACATTTTCTTAATGTAATCGGGCACATTCCAATGTATTATGTATTCCTGCCGAACATTTCTCAAGCCACCGGAATAGCTAATTAATAAATTATAAACAATATCAATAAAATCCGCTAAGCGTTTTCCTTAAAAGCCTTTTCTTCCGCTTCACTGATTATCTGCTCAACCACATCCGTTTTCTTAATCTCCTCCAAAGAAAGATCCGGAGTAACGACCCCACTGTCTGAAGGCTTACTATCAGAAACCGTTACCTCCTCCTGAGATAACTCACGGGCAGCCTTAGCCGCAAAAATACATTCAATAAAACCGGAATCATTCTTGATTTTTCCCAAAGCCACACGCGCAGCCATTTGCTGAGACTCTTTTTTAGAATAACCGGTTCCTTTTCCTCCCGAAATACCTTCCACCAAAACTTCACTCTCGAAAGTAGGATTATATCCCTGATCGTGTGATTGGGTTATCAGCTCAAAGGTAACCTCAAAACGATTTTTTTGACTCCATTCTATCAACTTGGATTTAAAATTTACCTCCTTACGGGAAATCTTCTCCAAATTTATATAAGATCCAATAATACGATGCTCCATGAAATATTTACAGGCACGATATCCCCTGTCTAAATAAATAGCACCTACCAATGCTTCGAATGCATTGCCGCACATATAGCTGTTATGAGAAGACTGGCGGGCTGTATACTTGATCAGCTTATCCAAACCAATCTCTATAGCCAAACGATTCAATGTTTCACGCTGCACTATTTTAGAACGGGTGTTCGTGAGAAAACCCTCACGCTTTCCTTCAAACCTTTTGTAAACAATATCTGCCACCACAGCATCCAAAATAGCATCCCCCAAAAATTCCAAACGTTCATTATTAAGCAAACGCCCCTTTTCAGACTTCACTGATAAAGATTTGTGAAGCAAAGCCTGTTCGTAGATGCTAATATCTTTGGGATAGAATCCAAGCATCTTATAAAAACGAAAATAAGACTCCCTATCCTTACGAAAAAGAAGTCTTATCCTATCTTTTATATTGCTAAACACGACTATTCAGCATATTTTTTTACGATTACACATGCATTATGTCCACCAAAACCAAAGGTATTGCTCAATGCAGCGTTTACTGTACGTTTCTGAGCTTCGTTGAACGTGAAGTTCAAGTTATAATCAATGTTTTCATCATTATCACCTTCCTCATGGTTGATAGTCGGCGGAACAATGTCGTTCTTCACAGCCAATACACTGGCAATAGCTTCTACCGCACCGGCAGCACCCAACAAGTGTCCTGTCATAGACTTAGTAGAGCTGATATTCAGTTTATAAGCGTGATCTCCAAATACATCCTTGATAGCTTTCACTTCTGAAACATCACCTACAGGAGTCGAAGTTCCATGTACATTGATATAATCAATGTCTTCCGGCTTCAATTCCGCATCTTCCAATGCGTTCAACATCACCAATTTAGCGCCCAATCCTTCCGGATGAGAAGCTGTCAAGTGATAAGCGTCGGCAGAAGCGCCTACACCGGCAAGTTCCGCATAAATCTTGGCACCACGTGCTTTTGCATGTTCCAATTCTTCCAAAATCAGACAGCCTGCGCCTTCACCCATCACAAAGCCATCACGGCTTGCGCTAAACGGACGGGATGCACGTTCCGGATCATCGTTACGGGTAGACAAAGCATGCATAGCGTTAAAACCGCCTAAACCAGCTTCAAAAATTGCAGCTTCCGCACCACCTGCCACAATTACATTTGCTTTACCCAAACGGATATAGTTAAATGCATCGGCAATAGCATTTGATGAAGATGCACAGGCAGAAGTTGTTGTGAAGTTAGGACCGTGGAAACCATACATGATAGAGATCTGTCCCGATGCAATATCAGCTATCATTTTGGGGATAAAGAATGGGTTGAATTTCGGTCCGACAGTATCTTTATTCAGTGTATAATTAGCTACTTCTTCTTCAAAAGTATGAATACCTCCGATACCTACACCGTAAATTACACCTATTCTATTCAAATCTTCTTTTTCGAGGTCCATTCCAGAATCCTCCACCGCTTCTTTAGCAGCTGCAATGGCATACTGTGTATACAGATCCATTTTGCGAAGTTCTTTACGGTCAATGTAATCAGTTCCATTGAAATTCTTCACTTCGCATGCAAAATGAGTCTTGAATTTAGACGCATCGAAATGAGTAATAGGCCCTGCCCCGCTTATCCCCTTCACCAGGTTTTCCCATGTTTCTGCAACATTGTTACCTACAGGAGTAAGAGCACCAAGACCTGTTACTACTACTCTTTTTAATTCCATATTATAAAATAAGGATAATTACTTAGCGTTAGCTTCGATATAAGAAACGGCGTCACCTACTGTACCAATTTTCTCAGCCTGATCATCAGGAATAGAAATACCGAATTCTTTTTCGAATTCCATAATCAGTTCTACAGTATCCAGTGAATCTGCGCCCAGATCGTTAGTGAAGCTTGCTTCTGTTGTAACTTCTGATTCTTCTACACCTAATTTATCAACGATAATAGCTTTTACTCTTGATGCAATTTCAGACATAACTTTAATTTTTTAGTTAATAAATTGAATTATTTTATTTTCTTTGCGGTTGCAAAGGAATAAATATTTCTTGGGCTGAGCAAATATTCAGGCAAATAAATGCAGAATTTTGCACATTTTTTTTGTTTTATGTGCACCAAAATAGAGATCATCATGAAGAAAATCGCAATTTTAGCTTCAGGAGAAGGCACGAATACTGAAAGAATTATTCGGTATTTTTTAGAGAAAAGAACAGCTGAAGTAGCATTGGTTATCGTCAACAAAGCACAGGCCGGTGTACTCAAGCGGGCTGAAAGACTGAGTGTTCCGTCACTTATCCTCACAGCTCAAGAATTTGCCGACGGGAAAGTACTGGAAACACTGCACCAATATCATATTGACTTTATTGTACTGGCAGGCTTTCTCTTGAAAGTACCTGATGCCATTTTGCATGATTATCCGAATAAAATAGTAAATATTCATCCGGCCCTCCTTCCCAAGTTCGGTGGTAAAGGTATGTATGGTTCCCGCGTGCACCAAGCTGTCATAGCTTCCCATGAAAAGAAAAGCGGCATCACCATCCATTATATAAATGAACAATATGATGAAGGAAATACCATTTTCCAAGCCACCTGTCCGGTATTACCCACTGACACGCCAGATACATTGGCAACACGGGTGCACCAGTTGGAATACGAATATTTCCCTCGGGTGATTGAAGCGACTATTTTAGGCAAAAATCTTTCAATCTAATACGAAAAAACTGAAGAGCTTTGCCTATCCGATAATTGACAGTCTGCACCGACACCTCCAGCGTGTCAGCAATTTCTTTATGGGTCAGTTGTTTATATCGACTCATAACATATACTTTTTGCTGTTCTTTAGGAAGAGCATGAAGAGCTTCCATATAGGCATTAAACAACTCCGTGCTATAACAAGAATCCAATGCCGGCAGAGATTTTAACTGTTGGCTCTGGTACTCTTCATATACCTGACGGGTAATATGGGAACGGGTGATTGAATTCAATGCCCTGTTCCTGACACTGGTAAATAAGAAAGATTTCAGCGACAAGTCCTCTACCAGCGACTCACGCTTTTCCCACACATACATCATCAAATCCTGCACTATTTCTTCAGCCTCTTCAAGAGAAACATACGAGGAACAAAACAAACATAGCGGCTTGTAATAAGAAGCATAAACCAGGGAAAATACTTTTTGATCCCCTGACCTCAAGGTTTTAATAATTAAGCGGTTATCATTAAGGTTCATAGGTCATTTTTAATTTAAGGTTACACAAACATAAGTATTTATTTCAAAATAAGAAAACAAGAATGAGATAAAATAACAAAAATATAAGTTTTTGTTTAGTAACCCGGTTATGATATTTGTATTAATAATGTTGACCGACTTAAAGAGAGATTAACAGAAACCTTAATAAATAAACCTTGATAAGTTAACCTTAAACTGAATGCCTATGCGAAAAATTATCAAATCAAACCTATTGGGTAAACATACCCAATTATCAACAAACCTATTATTTAATCTAAAAACAAAAATCTAATTAAGAACGAACCTCAAAATCTAACCTTATGAGACGAATTTTTACTTTTTTCCTGACATTCCTATTGGGAATGTTTGTAACAGCATTGTATGCACAAACGCATACAGTCAGCGGTACTGTAATAGATAAAGACGCTAACGAACCTCTGATCGGCGCAAACGTATTAATTAAAGGTACAACTATCGGAACAGTGACCGACCTCGACGGAAAGTATACCCTGCAAGCCGGCGACAAAGACATTCTGGTATTCTCCTATTTAAGTATGAAAACCATCGAGGAACCTGTAAACGGACGTACAGTAATCAACGTAAAAATGACATCGGACACAGAAACACTGGGTGAAGTCGTAGTGACGGCAATGGGTATTAAACGACAATCCGAGACACTAACCTATTCTGCGCAAACAGTAGGAGGTAAAGACGTTAATGACATCAAGAGCGTCAATATGATTAACTCCCTGCAAGGTAAAAGTGCCGGTATGATGATTACACCGAACTCAACCGGAGCCGGCGGTTCTTCCAAGATTCTGTTCCGTGGCAATAAGTCCATCAGCGGTAATAACCAGCCATTAGTAGTAGTAGACGGAGTTCCTGTCATGATGAATATCACCAATTCACAGGTAGACAGCAACTACGGAGGCCAGCGAGACGGTGGTGACGCCATGTCTACAATCAATCCGGACGACATCGCCCAAATCACCTTGCTGAAAGGTGCATCGGCAGCAGCACTTTATGGTGCGGTAGCAGCCAATGGCGCCATTATGATTACCACCAAATCAGCACAGTCGGGTAAAGTTTCCGTTAATGTATCCAGCAACACCACAATGGAGAGCCCAATGGTGCTACCCGAATTCCAGACTACTTATGGGATGAGCGACAACGGTACTTTCAGCTGGGGTGAGAAACTAAGCAGCAAAGCTCCAAACTATGCAAAAAAATTCTTCCGTACCGGATTTACAACGAATAACTCTATCTCCTTAAGCGGGGGTAATGAAAACATCCAATCTTATTTTTCCTATGCCAATGTCTATTCACAAGGTATCACTCCCCAGAATGACTACCGAAGCCACAATTTGAATTCAAAAGTAGGTTTCAATATTCTGAAAGACATTCATATTGATTTCACGGCCAAGTTTACCAACCAGCACATCACCAATCAGGCAGCTGCCGGCTATTTATGGAATCCGCTGACCGGTGTTTATCTCTTCCCTAGAGGAGAAGACTGGAATGGCTATAAAGAGAACTTCGAGGTATATGATCCCGCAAGAGGCTGCTATGTCCAAAACTGGACAAATACACAACAACAGCAATTCGGTAATCCATATTGGATGTTAAACAGACAGACCCCGATCACTGACCGTAACCGCTATGAATTTGGCGGAAGCATCAAATGGGACATAACTCCAGATCTGAATATCCAAGGACGTATGCGTTACGAAAGAGGAGAAGAACACTGGGTACACAATGCTTACGCATCCAGCGTAGGAAACCTTTATCCGATGGGACGCATGAAAGACAACCGCTATTTCAGTGACCAACTTTATGGCGATGTCTTGGTAAGCTACAACCATACATTCAATGATTTTTCTCTATCTGCTACCGCAGGTTCCAGTTTTACAAAAACCAAAACCTCTCATGTAGACCTATGGGGTGAGGGCTCCCAGTTCTCACAGCCCGGTTCCGGAAACATTTTTTATCCGAACATCTTTACTCCGAACAACTATTATGGCAATATGTCCACCGTGGGCAAAGATGACAACTGGATGACCCAAAAACGGCTGAACTCAGTATTCGCCACCGCACAACTTGGTTATCGTGAAGGCATATTCCTTGATATATCAGCACGTAATGACTGGTCTTCGGCATTAGCTTTCACAGAAAGCTGTTCATTCTTTTATCCCTCTTTTGGCGGTAGTGTCCTGCTGAACAAATTTGTAGATATGGGTAAGAACATTGATCTGTTCAAATTCCGCGCAAGCTATTCTATCGTAGGTAATGACGTACCTGTATTCATGAGTAATCTGCTCTATTCTCTAGGTTCTCAAGGTGCTATCACTCCCCCCGACAAAGCTCCGTTCAGAACATTGAAGCCGGAAAAAACTCATTCTTTAGAAATTGGTTTTGACGGTACATTCTTACAGAACCGACTGAATATCAATCTGACTTATTATAAGACCAACACCAAGAATCAGTTCTTCTCCGTTGCGGCTCCTTACGAATCAGGCTTGAGAAACCGTTATGTAAACGCCGGTAATGTAGAAAACAAAGGCTTTGAATTCAACATCGGATGGTATGAGCAGTTCACTGACCACTTCAGTTGGAGTACCAACCTAAACTTCTCTTACAATGACAATAAGATTAAAGAATTGGTAGATGACCTTCCCAACGGACTGACATTGACCGATTTCGGAGGTGCAAAAGTGATCTTGAAAGAAGGCGGCCACTACGGAGATTTATATGTACGTCACCTGATGCGTGATGAAAACGGCAAGCCCCTGCAAAACGAAAAAGGAGAGCCTATCGTAAGTGGTGATTCTATGGACGAACTGGAATACGCAGCAATATGAATGCCAAAGTAAATATGGGATGGACGAACACATTCCGCTACAAGGACTTCTCACTATCATTCCTGATTGATGCTAAATTCGGTGGAAAAGTGATCGGTATGACCGAAGCGGCTCTAGACGGTTGGGGCGTGTCCAAACGTTCAGGTGAAGCCCGTGACGCCGGCGGTATTACAGTAGACGGAGTAAAATTTGATGCCGATAAGTACTATCGCACCACCGGTAACAATAACTTCAACAGTCCATACGCTGTAGAAAACTACGTTTATGATGCAACCAATATACGCCTTCGCGAAGTAACTTTCGGCTACACCTTCCGTAACCTGTTAGGTGCGGGCAAGAACCTGACCGCAGCCATCATCGGCCGCAACTTGTTCTTCTTCCACAAAGACGCCCCGATGGATCCGGACGTATCAGCAGGTACAGGCAATGGTATACAAGGTGTAGATATGTTTGCACTGCCTACCTCACGCAGTTTTGGTCTTAATTTAAAACTTAACTTCTAATGCTTGAAACTATGAAACGGAATAAGATATTAACATACGCCTTTTTAATGGCATTCCCAATGACCGTAGGAAGTATCTTCTCTTCCTGCACAGACGATTTTGAAAAATTGAATACCAGTAACATCCAGGTAAATCCGGCAGATCTTCCTTTTGCCGCACAATGTACCGAACCGATGACCTACTGTTATCCTCCTCAGCAAAATATGTTCCAGTTTTGGACCAACCTGACCATTGACCTTTATGGAGGTTACTTTATGACTCCCAACGGTAACTTCACCAACGGTGATATGGGAGAGAACCGGGGACATAGTGGCGGTATGTATGAGAACTATTATCTCCATATTTTCAACAACACCCGCCGCATCATCGCACAATGCGACGCCAGTGGTGAAAGAGGTCTGTCAGGCGTGATGCGTATCGTACAGGCTTACGGAACATTGATGACTACAGATGCCTACGGACCGATACCTTACAGTTCCATCCTGTCGGGCGAAAACGAAGTGTATTTCGAGTTCGACAGCCAGAAAGACCTATATAAAGCCATGCTTGAAGATCTGAGTACAGCCATTACTGACATCAGTGCCATGAGAGCAGATGAAATAGCCAAATTGAAATCCTTTGACTGTTGGTGCAACGGCGACAAAGACCTATGGGTAAAAATAGCCAATACGATGAAACTACGCATGGCGTTACGCCTGTCCAAACGGGAAACCGAAGCCAGCAACGCCGGAATGAACCTTAAGGCAATCGCTACCGAGGCTGCCCAAAACACCTTGGCAACAGTCAACAAGGATATTCTGATCGATAAAAGTCTTGAGAATGAAATGTGGCTGATGTTCAATTGGGGTGATTGTGGATTCAATGCCAATCTGGTAACTATTATGAGTGGAACCAAAGATCCGCGCCAACCATTATATATGACCCTGAATACCGGAGATATCAAAAACGAAGCCGGTACTACCACAGTAGCCGCCAATAGTCAATATCTGGGTATCCGTTTTGCCAGCGGCCTGCCTGCCAAACCAAACAGTTGGGGTAGCTTCTCCGGTTGGATTCAGGGAAACAACGGTTCCTCTTATTCCATGCCACTGCCTATCATGAAAGCAGCGGAAGCCTATTTCCTATTGGCTGAAGCAAAATTAAGATGGGATATTGGCAGTGAAAGTGTAAAGAACCTATATGAAAATGGAATCCGTGTTTCCATGACTAATGAATTAGCTTATCGGGGAGCTTATGCCGGAATCAAAGAATATCCGGAAGGAGCAGTAGACGCCTACATCAATGGAACAAGCACCCAAATAGACTATACAGATCCCATCAAAGCCGAATTAAGTACCCCGGCTGTAAATAAATTAAGTGTAAAATGGGATGAGAGCGCAAGCAACGAAGAAAAACTGGAAAGAATCATCACCCAAAAATGGCTCGCCCTATTCCCCCTATCCACCGAGGCTGGGCAGAACAACGCCGCACCGGCTATCCACGCTTCTTTCCTGCATTCGTCAATGAAAGTAATGGAGCCGTAAACACAGAAGAAGGTGTACGCCGCGTAATTTATAGCAGCCAGGCTTATGATGCCAACGCTAAGGGAGTAGAAGGCGGAATCAAACTTCTGGACCAAGAAAATTCCAGCAAATTTGGCATCTCCGGTGACAAAGGCGGAACACATCTTTGGTGGGACAATGCTGATAAAGGAAACTTTTAAATGCAATATTTTAAGGTAAAAACTGTGATTTTTGTTTCAATAGGCATTTCATATTAAAGTTTCGGATAGGGCAGGCCGTGAGGTTTGCCCTATTTTTGTTTACAGCATATCACTTATTCTGGATACTTTGGGTTTGCGCCAGTCCTATACCATATCCTTTCGGTTCGTTCCGGCTTCCCGATACAGGGCAGTTTTTTGGCAATTACTACATTCTTCAAACATATCATCTGTCATCATCAAGCGAAAGCGTAAAAGTGCCCAAGCGGTATGAATAATCCGGCTCACCGAGCATAATTCGGGAAACATTCACTAAAAACAATATTTCCGGTTGATTTAATCGCACAAACCTACCAGATGTAAAACCGGTGAAGTGGAGGGAGTAAGAGTTTACGGCAATTGCCGCATAAGTGTTAATTTAACGCTTAACGAACTATTATCATAAATTAAATTGAATAAACTTTGCTGATTATCAAATTATTATTATAACTTTGCGATTATTCTAAAAAACGTTTGCCTATTAAGAACGTTTTTTGATTAGGAATGACAAAGTTATTTTATATACTCAGTTTGCTGATTATTAAAGTAGCAAGCAATTACATTAGTACACATTTATGGTCAGGTGAAAAAAAAACTGAAGAAAACGCGTATTATTGCAAACTTTGATTCTAACAGCCTGCTTCCTGCCCACTCATGGACAAGACAGTTTTTTATGTTTCCAAACAAATGTTCAAAAGAGTAATATCAGCATACACGAACAAAGAATGAAACATCCCGGGCATTCCCAAACCGCGTGTGTTCACTCTAAGCATATCGGCATTGGAAATGAAGATACCGGCAATGACCATGGAGCCGGAAAAACGAAATACAATAAGTCGGTTCCATTTCTCGCCCTGAAAACAAACATGCTGTTTGACATTGCTTTAATACCAAACATAGAAGTCGAAGTTCCCGTCGGCAAATGTTGGTCGCTCAACGGCGAATTGATGTTTCCGTGGTGGCTGTTTGATAACGACAAATACTGTATGCAAATATTATCCGGAGGACTGGAAACACGTTACTGGCTAGACAACAAGAAGAAACGAAATATCCTTACGGGGCACTTCGCCGGGCTGTATGCCGGAGGCGGAAAGTACGATTTGCAATGGAAAGAGAATGGCTATCAAGGAGAATTCTTCATTGCCGCAGGAATCAGCTACGGATATGCAAAACGCATTTCCCGAAATCTGCATTTGGAATTCAACCTCGGAATAGGAGTGCTGAGAACCTATTACAAACATTACCACGCCAACGATAACCATCAGACATTGTTGTGGCAAAACAACGGACGATATACATGGTTTGGTCCCACCAAAGCTAAAATCTCCCTTGCATGGATATTAAACCATAAAGTAAAAGGAGGTGTAAAATGAGAATGCGTTTTATCTTGCTTTCCTTTCTGCTTTTCATATCTTGCAATAGGCGCGAACTTACCTACTATGAAGTTGTGGGAGTCACCCTCATGGCAGACTGGAGCCAAGCCGGACTGGAGGGAGAAGACACCTATGGCGCGACGGCCGTTTTCTATCCCCAAAATGGAGGAGTGCCTCAAACCGTACTGATGGGCAACCGTACTCACGCCATCACCCGTTTGCCCAAAGGACATTATAACGTGATCTTATTCAACCGTTCATTCAGTGATTTCGGCGGCATTGCTTTCCGAGGAGAGAATGCTTTCCACACCTTCGAAGCGTATGCCAAACAAATAGAAAATCGTTCCGCAAGCGAAGTTAGCGTTACCTCACCCGAAAAGCTGGCAACCTGCGTCATCGAGGGATTTGAAGTGACGGACAACATAGAATGCTCACTGCACTTCACCCCTACCGAGCTGACAAGCACAGTGAAAGTGCAGATTAGCATAGACGGACTGAACAACATAAAAGATGCTACTTGCCGCCTTGGAGGCATCCACGCCTCCATATTGCTGCACAACGGCCAATGCGGTGAAAAGATGATTACACAGGAATTTTCCATAGGAAACCCGACCTTCCACGAAGGATCTTTCACCGACGGCACTCTTACAGGCGAAATCTGTGTTTTCGGATTTGACGAAGAAACCGACCACAGCATGAGCCTGAGTGCCAATCTAGTAGACGGAAAGACTAAGATAGAACAAAACTTCGATAAAGTGAGTATCTCAAAAGACACGGATGAAACAGGTGCCATCTACCTACATATAGAAGCAAAAACACCCGGACGAATACCTGATGTAGAACCTGAAAAAGATCCCAACTCCGGTTTCAATGCAGATGTAAACGACTGGGGGAAAGAAGAAAACACAGAATTGCCTTTGTAAAACAAAAGTATAATACTAATCAATAAAAAAATGAGAACAAAACATTTATTAATGGCGATAGCAACGTTGCTGGTGGCAGGTTGTTCGCAGAATGAAATTACGGAGGTCAGAACAGTCGGTAATCCAGCTGTCGGATTCGATGTCTACACGGGGGTGGCGACCAGAGGCACAGATGTTTCTACCACAACCATGCAAGGAACATGTGACGAGACCCATTATGGCGGTTTCGGCATTATGGGATATTACACAGGGAGTAAAAATTGGGATGAGGCTAAAGGAACCGTAACTCCATCTTTTATGTTCAATCAAAAAGTGACTTATGACACAAATGCAAATGAATGGACTTATTCCCCGACAAAGTATTGGCCGAACAACACGACAGACAAAGTGTCTTTCTTTGCCTATGCTCCTTATGAGAGCAATGTATCCGGAGGCCGTGTAGGAATCGTGACTTCCCAAATTGATGATACCGGCATACCTTCTATTGATTTCACATTGAAAGAAGCAACCAAAATTGATGAAATGGTAGACTTGGTTGTAGCTGAAGAATTAAACAAAACAGCACAAGATGAGGCCATACAATTCAACTTCAGGCATACACTTTCTAAAATAAATTTTAAAGCCAAATTAGGCGCTGACTATAGCGGATTGGACGGAACAAGCAGCTTCATCTATATCACTCACATGTGGATAATAGGCCAAAAGGGAGGGAGCCTGTCTTTTGATCAGACTAATAAATTAACCAACGAAAATTCTAAATTTTATACGAAGGCAACATGGAAAGACCTTCATTGGGACTATGAAAATGCTACAATCGCTGAAGGCGATTACAGTATCGAAAAGATCATGAAAATGGAAGAGAAGGAGATCACGGAAATATGGGCCGATGGTACGGAAAAATCCATTAAAGGCATCATTCTGAAAAAAGGGAACAAAGAAACTCCGGTAGATTTATTCAAAAAAGATCAATACCTGTACTTAATTCCAATCAACGATAATGCTGAAGAAGTTGCGGCAGACGGTGCCGGCGGATGTACAAGTGGCGATATTCAGATTGGCTTCCATTACGATATTGTATCCAAAACGGCAGATAGCAGCGATGACAATCCCAAATACGCAGTAAGCCATTTGGAAACAGCAGTTTCATTACCTGCCAATCACATGAAAAGAGGTAAATTTTACACATACACTTTCACTATTTCTCTGAAGGAAATAAAAGTAAGTGCGGCTAAAGTGAACGACTGGGGTAGCGTTACCGGTAATTTTGATGTAAATTAAATATTGCATAAGCCCGGATAAGGTTGAATGGTTGAATGTCCTTCTCCGGGCACACCAACCGACAAATTGAAATTGACACATAAATAAAACAATGAGAAGATTAAGAAAGATACTCTTTTTTATAATCCTTTCGGCATGGACACTCACGTCTTGCGAAAAGGATACAGGCACAGAAACCGTAAATGTTCCCATAGGCTTCTCCAACAATGTAACGACCGCCACAAGGGCCGGCGATATAAACAACGACAATCTTACCTCCATCGGAGTATTTGCCAGTCTTACCCACGGCAACTTTGACGCAACAGTTTCCACCCCCAACTTCATGTACAATCAGCTGGTGGAAAAGAAAAACGGCACATGGCAATACACTCCCCTGAAGTATTGGCCAAACAATGATTCGGATAAAATCAGTTTCTTTGCCTATGCACCCCACAATGCCACGGGCGTTACGCCGAGCAACGCAATCCAAAAGGGTTATCCTTCATTCACTTACACTACACCCACAGCAGAAGCCGACCAGGTGGACCTGCTTGCCGCCACCCCCATTATAAACCAAAACGGGGGCAGTGTGGATTTCAAAATGCAACACGCACTTACCAAGGTGGTTTTCAATGTGAAAAGTAATGACGACATAACGGGAAAGGTAATCACAGCTTTCTCCATTACGGGAGCAAAAAGCGGGACACTGGCTTTTCATGTGCCGGCAAACGATGACGACAAGGGTTTCGGTTGGACTTATCCGTCAACGGTTACTGCCGAAACATTTACCGCTACCACAAAATCCCTGTCCGTACCGGATAAAAGTACTCCGGAGGAAGCTATGCTATGTACCTACTTCCTGCTCCCCACAAATATAGGAAACACATTCAACATCACCTATACATACATAGGAATCAAAGGAACGCAAACCGTCACGTTGACCAATCAGCCTTTACCTTCACTTGACAAATGGCTGTCGGGGGCTTTCGTGAGCTACACCATCGGCATAGACAAAAAAGTAGTCACTGCCACAACAGAAAGTCATCCCACATGGGGGAATGGCGGTCAGGGATCTGTAGACGGAACAATTAATTGAATCTGAAAGAAAAACTATATATACATATGAAATACTCTTTTATCGTCACGGTATTATGCGGCCTCCTTGTCATAGGTGGCGCATGTACGCACGAAAACGACCCAGAGGATGGCAAAAGAACTAACCAGACGCCCCTCATCGTGAAAGCCACGGCAAGCAATTTCAATCATCTCTCCATATCCGGCTCCCCCTTTGCACGTACTCCCTTGGAAGACGGAGCCGAAACGCAGTTAGTGCAGGAGACGCCATCGGCATTTTCGCCGTTAAAAATAATGCGATAGCAGATGCCGTCAACAACATCAAACTGACTTATAAGAAAACAGGCATTGACACAGGTGAGTGGATTCCTCCTGCCGGCACTTCGCTCTATTGGAATGAAGGTATGGACTATATCGCGTACTATCCCTACAAGGAAGGTGTCACGATAGATACCGGTAAAACCACGGACGAAATCATGACCTCACTAGTGGACAACGAAAAGCTGAAACCCGGAGCGGATCAATCCGGTTCCGATGAATATACCGCCTGTGACCTGATGACCGCCGTAGGAAAGGTCAGCGAGGAAACCCTGACTTTTGAATTCGAGCATCGGTTCGCATTACTGATATTGAAGCCACAAGCGCATTTCAAATATGTTCCACCCGCGGATGCAGTCTTCACCTATCGCAACAATGGAACATTATCAGACCTGACTGTCGATGTCACAGCCAAAAACGTGAAACTGAACAATGTCACTCCCTGCAAAATGGACGACGGCAGTTTCCGTGCCATTGTCCTCCCCACCAAGACAGCGACAGCCATAGCCGGGAGCTATTCAATAACCGATGTATCAACTTCCGGCACAAGCACAGACAAAACACTGACCTACTCATTCACCCCCTCCACAGCGTTCACTGCAGGATGCTGCTACACCTTAGAGGTGAAAAGCCCGTTATCTGCCATAGAGAAAACACGGGAACTCACTCCCGGTGATTTTGTTTTTTTCACGGCAAACAATAAAATAGAGATTTTCCCCGGAGATGGAGTCTTTGAGGGCAACACAATCCCCGACTACAAAGATGCTGCAGGGATGGTAATTACTTGCGATCCGGAAAAAATGACCGATCCGGAATGCAATAAGAAAGGATGGACACATGCCTATGTGATGGGATTGGAAAACATAGGAGCGGCTAAATGGGGAGACAAGGTAGATGAACCCGATATCCCTAATATGACAACAAACGATTTACTGGAGAATAACATGAATGGCTATTCTGAAACGCAAGTGATATTGAATGCTCATGATGATACTCAACTTAAGAATACATACAAAGCTTTTTTTAAGATAAAAGATTATCGGACGAAAAATAAAATACCGAATGACGAAAATATATGCAGTCCGTGGTTCATGCCGAGTATAGGTCAATGGTTCGATCTGCTCATAAATATAGGGGGAAAATCTCCGAGAACATTTGAAAGACAGTCTGCATACAGTTTAGAAACTCTGATATATGGAACCGAAACAAGAGAAAAAATAAGTAAACAATTAGCCAAAGCCGGAAGTACGTTGGGAGAAATTGTCGGCAACAGAAACATTTTCAGATGCACCACCGAATCCAATGTAGCGACAGATACCTGGATTCTTATTTGGCACTTTGAGATGCTCGATGGCGTTTTTTGGGAAAGAGTAGCTGTCAAAACTTACAGCAAGCTTTCCGATTCCGGATATAACGTTCGTCCTTTCTTCGCTTTTTAACTATCAAAAACGTAACTTCGATATAAGAGTTATCGTATAACTGATTAATAATGAATTAATTCACAAATGTGCTAATATGCCAATTATCATGCGGAATAGAGCGCAGCCAATTGGCATATTAGCACATTGACCCATTGGCAAATTATTCAAAACCATTCTGCAACGAGCGTACCAACGATGCCACCCGTGCATAAGGGGGGGGGCTTGTACCAGCTATCAGCCCGTCTGGTATTCTATTCCATAACCGCTTTATGCCCTTTAAGGCTCTGTTAAGGCGGATAGCCTGCCACAGCTTTGACATAAAGCCATGCTTTTAATGTGCCTTTTCTGGAGACTTCTCGGGAGAAAGATCCCATATCCCTTTTAATCGGTATGCAGATACTAAATTCCGAAGCCGGTACAGTGAACGCTAATCACATTAACTAAAGGCTGTTATCATACAGCCACCCCATTCCATCCATTATTCCACCTTAGTGAAAATGCCATTTCACTAAGGTGAACTACTTGCTTCACCCAGGTGAAAGAAGCGCTTCACCAAGGTGATATTTCGGATGCCGCCGGATAGAAACACAAATCCGCCTATGCTCTTGCCGGAAAACAGCTGCAGAAAAGACACACGCATGAAGAAAACCTGCTTCTGCCGTATGAAAAGCAAGCAGAAGCAGGACTACAAACCGTTTCAGTGGAATTCGAAAAGTATTCGCACGGCATTATATTGATTTACAACAAGATATGGTGACAGAATAAAATAATATAAAAGGGAAAAATGTTTTTTGTTCAAGATCGATATCCCTTACACTGACTATGAAATTAAAGACTTTTCACCTCGTATCGCTTGACTACCGAAAAAAAAGCCGTAAGTTTGCCTCTGTTTACATAAAAACGTAATATGAAACTATCGGCAAAGGAATTTGAATACCAATTTCGCTGTCTTTACCGTCCGCTGAATATGTATGCCCTGCGCTATACTGAAAATCTGGATGACGCAGAAGACATCGTCCAACAAGCCTTCTCTGATGTATGGGAAAAGCTTGTCGGAGGCACATCTATTCAAAATCTGAAAGCTTATATGTACCAAACTGTACGTAACCGCTCACTCACACTGGTAACCAACCGGCAAACACACTGTGAAACAACCGAACTGACAGACTTGGAAGATTTAACAGAAGAAGAACGCATCATCCGGTCAGAACGTGATGCTCGTTTATGGACAGCTATCGACCACCTTCCTACCGAACGGAAAAAGATCTTTCTGCTTTCCAAACGTGACGGCCTTACTTATCAGGAAATTGCCACCGAGCTGGGTATTTCTATAAAGACAGTCGAACATCAAATCAGTAAGGCACTGAAAACATTACGAGAAACAGCCATTAAAATATATACTTTTTTCTTCGGATAAAAAAATCGGCAAGCGAATAGGGGGATTTTGTCTTTTCCCTGTCTTAACAATAAAAAGAAAAAAGATCGCATGGAGAAAGAAGAAAAAGATATTCGTTTTGTAGCCCGGTTCTATCGGGAAAACAGGCTGGACACGACACAAGCCTGGCAAAAACTAGGTATCGGCAAACAGAAAAATAATTCTATCTTATTATATAGACTAATAACTATCGCCGCTGTCACTTTCCTGATAGCCGGATTCAGTTGGTGGTGGATATACGACAGGCAAGATTGGATTGTCATTGCCTCATCCGCACACGCTGTCAAAGAAGTCACGCTTCCGGATAACAGCCATATTACGCTGGCAGAGAATTCGGCCTTACAGTATGACCGCTTGGCATACGGCAAAAAAAACAGGAACGTCACTTTAAACGGAAAAGCATATTTTTCAGTCACACATCAAGAACAATGTCCCTTCAGGGTACAGACCGAACTGGCAAACATACAAGTACTAGGTACGCAATTCCAAGTAACGGCAAATGCAAATCAAACTTCGGCAACCGTAGAGTCTGGAAAAGTCCGTTTTTATAACAAAGAACAAAAAGAAGCTATCCTGACAAAAGGCATGTATGCTTTCATTAACCAAAAAGGACAAATGCAAATAGAAAAGCAAAGTGATCCCAACACTTTTGCATGGAAGACTCACGTGTTTGTTTATAATGAAGCCCCCTTGAAAAAGGTAGTAAAAGAACTAGAAGAAGTCTATAAGGTCCATATCGGCGGAATTCCACAAAAAGAGTACTATTTGACCACGACCTTTGACAATACTCCGATAGAAGACATAATTGAAATCATAAACCAAACACTAGATACAAAACTAGACATAACCCAATGATGCAATTCCATTCTAAATTTTCTTTTCTTCTGCTCCTTTGCCTCATGCACATTTGCATTGAGGCAAAAGGAACAGAACATGACGAACCCCTCGTAACATTAGATATGAAACAAACCCCCATCCGTAAAGTTTTAGCAGAAATCACCCGGCAGACAGGTGTAACCTTTTCGTATGAATCCTCTTTAACAAAACATCTGTTACCGATAGATATAACAATAACCGCCCAGCCGTTATCCCACTGTTTGCGCATTCTGTTTCAAAAACTGTCCGTAGAATATATACAATCAGGCAAATACATCATCCTCAAGAAAAAACAGAAAAACATTGTAATCAGCGGCTTCATACGAGACAAATCCTCCTCAGAGTCCCTTATAGGCGCCTCCATCTATGATGCTAAAAGCCATCAAGGAACAACCAGCAACGCCGACGGCTTTTTCAGCCTGACCCTGGAAGCCGGAAACGATGTATACCTGAACATCTCCTATGTAGGTTATGACAGTTTCCACCGTTCATTCATACAATTGGAACAAGACACGCTGCTTCCGGTTCTGCTGAACAGCCACCAGCAATTAGCCGAAGTAGTAGTGACCGGAGAATATACCTCTTCTCCATTAGTCCAAACATCCGATATGGGACATACCCGTCTCAACAAAGACCTGATCCAACAAACCCCGGTATTATTCGGAGAAGCTGATATTATAAAAACCCTACAGACCTTGCCGGGTGTATCGGCAGGCACAGCCGGATTGGCAGGAATGTATGTGCGGGGCGGTAATGGAGACGACAATCTTTATATGATAGAAGGGAATCCGTTATACCAGATCAACCATGTGGGCGGTCTGTTTTCCTCCTTCAACGCCGAAGCCGTAAAGGATGTAGAATTCTTTAAGTCCGCCTTCCCCGCCCGTTACGGAGGAAGACTGTCCAGCGTAGTCGATATCCATACAAAGGATGGCAACATGAAAGAATATCACGGAAGCGCCATGCTGGGACTGACCTCAGGCAGCCTGAATCTGGAAGGTCCGTTGGTCAAAGACCGGACCTCATTCAACTTTGCATTACGCCGTTCATGGATTGACGCGCTTTCGGCCCCAACCATCGCCATCTGGAACGCTACCAGAAATAAAGGAGAAACCCAAATAGTGGCACGATACGCTTTTACCGACATGAACTTTAAACTCAACCACCAGTTCAATGACCGCAGCCGCGGATATGCCGGTCTTTACTGGGGAAACGATTTTTTGAAGGGAGGAGAAAAAAGAGAAGGTGACAACGGATATGAAAGCAGAAACACCGGCAAACTGCGATGGGGAAACATCATGGCATTTACCGGCTGGTCATACGTATTCAACAACCAACTCTTCGGTAATGTGAATGCCGCCTTTACCCACTACTCTTCCACCTTGAAAGGAGACTACTACCAAGGAACAGAAGCCAACTACGTATCACAGGAAAGTTCAACCCAGAACCGCATTGACGACCTCAGCATACGAGCCAATTTCGATTTCCGCCCCAATGCTTCCCATCAGTTGCATTTCGGCACTCATTATATTTACCACCGTTTTCATCCCGTAGACGAAAAATCGTATTTTTCCAATGGTATGACCACCCAGACCAGACAAAACAACGACACTGCCCTACCTGCACATGAATTAGGCATATATATGGAAGAAGACTGGAAAATGAACAAAAGAATACGTTTGACGCCGGGGTTCACCTCGGACTATACACCATTGACGGAAAAACGTACACTTCTCTGGAGCCCCGTTTTTCCAGTCGTTTCCTGATCAATCCGCAACTCAGCCTCAAAGCCTCTTATACCCGGATGAGCCAATATGTACATCAAGTCAATGAAAGCTACATCAACCTGCCCACAGACACATGGATACCGGTCAGCCGCAAGCTGAAACCGATGCAGAGCGACCAACTGGCTGTAGGAGCTTATTACACCACCGGCAACAAAATCTACTCTTTCTCCATAGAAGGATATTATAAATGGATGAAACATCTGATGGACTATAAAGACAACTACCAGTTTCTCCCTCCTTCCACCAGCTGGGAAGATAAACTGACTCAAGGAAAAGGACGTTCTTACGGCGTAGAACTTATTGCCCGCAAAGAAAAAGGAAAAATAACCGGATGGGCAGGTTATACTCTAAGCTGGAATGACAGACAGTTCACTGAGATAAATAAAGGCAAGCGTTTTCCTGCCAAATTCGACAACCGGCATAAATTCAATATAATAGCCAATTGGAAAATCAAGCCCAAACTGGAGTTGACCGGAAGCTGGACCTACGCAACCGGTAACCGGCTCACGGTTTCTTTCGAAAACTACCAGGCCGTTTCTCCCCAACATCCGTTTCCGGGAGGCAGCCTGGTTCCTCCTTATATAGATTCAGGCGGATTAGACTATTATACGGAACGTAATAATTTCCAACTTCCCGCCTATCACAGACTCGACTTGGGCATCAATATTTACCGGCCAAAGAAAAAGAACCGGATGGGAATATGGAATATCAGCATCTACAATGTCTATTCCTACATGGCACCCGTCAGCATACGCAAAGGATGGTGGTATAATAACGACTGCTTCTATACCCTGGGCATAGTTCCCATTATACCATCAGTTTCTTACACTTATAAATTTTAAATGATTATGAAACATCTGCTATATACATTACTTCTCGGAGTGTTCCTTACCTCCTGTTATCGAAAAATAGATTTGGACGAATATCGCACTACGCCCAAAATGGTAATAAACAGTGTAGTATCCCCCGACACAGTGGTAATGGCCTCCATCACCCGGACCTGGTTCTATCCAGACAAGAAGCCTTATGTCAATCTCCCTCACGCCCATGTGGAGCTCTATATCAACAATCAATACATAGAAACCATGCAATGGAAAACACTGAATAATCCCCGGAACCCAGACCAGCCGGATACCTTATTCCTTTCAAATACAATCCCGGCAGAAGGAGACCGGATAAAAATTGTTGCATCCACCCCCGAATATGGTACAGTAACGGCAGAAGATATCATACCAAAGAAAGTACCTATAAAAAACGCCAGTCATACAATAAAAAAAGGTAACGGAGTTTATCAAGGAACAATTTCCGACTATTTTGAAATATACTATGAAGTCACGTTTGATGAATTTCCGGAAAAGAACAATTATTATCTGGCCAAAATCACACAAATAAAAACGGGCTATTACGGTTACTACGAAACAAAAATAGATTATATAGATCCTGTATTCAAGGAACAGGATGCCATATTGGACGAAAGTATGGCATTCAACGGATTGGAAAAAAGAGGAGGAGCCCTCTTTACCGACCAAAGCATTAACGGACAAACCTATACTTTACAAATAAAAGAGACAACGGCAGAGTTAGACGAAACAGAACAAAGAATCATTTCCATCTATTCCCTTTCCGAATCCTACTTTTTATACCTGTTGTCCTTACAAAAAATTGCCGGAAGCACGTTAGAAGGAGGCTTGGGTAACATTGGACTAGCCGAACCTCTACGGGTTTACAGCAATGTGGAGGGAGGAACCGGCATTCTGGGCGGTAACCAACATTCGGAAACAACTATAACATTGAATAACCCATCTAAAAAATAATTGATTATGGATACATTACAACAAACTCCCGCCTTATGGTATTGGAGCGAACCCGCATCGGGATACAGCATTGAAGATTGCGAACAGATTGTAGCAGAAGAGATGCAAACAGCAAAAGCAGACTAAAAAGTTCTGGCCACCGTAGGGGTACATTAAAATGTCCCCCTACGGTAAAAAAGAAATTTCACGCCTCAATGGATAATTCCCCCGCAAATGTTCAAATTCTTCGGGATGCCGTTTCAATGCATCACTGTCACGAGTCGGATCATACACCTGTAGAAAAGCCTCTTCCGGATCAGAAGAATAATCCATATACGGCAAAGCGGGCGGTACTATTTTAAAATCAGCCTGTATATGGAAGAAGTTACAAAGCTCCTCCAATGCCATCCGTGTAGCATTCGACTTTCCGTCAGCTGAATACCCTGCTATATGAGGGGTTCCCAAAAAAACTTTCTGCAACAAATCCGGGTGAATATCCGGTTCATTTTCCCACGTATCAATAACCGCATCACGTATCCGGCCTGTCTTCAGCGCATCAAGCAAAGCCAATGTCTCCATTACTTCTCCACGAGAAGTATTCACAATAAAAGGTTTCCGTTGCAAACCGACAAAGAATCCGCATCCGCCAGATGGAACGTTTTATATTTCCCATTCCTGTTCAGCGGAGTATGAAAGGTTATTATATCACATTCCCGTGCCAGCACAGACAAATCCACAAATCCTGTTTCCCCCCCGGTCCGTACGTGAGGATCATTCAGCAAGACCCGCATCCCCAATGCCTCCGCCATACGTTGGATACGGCTTCCCACATGTCCTACCCCAACAATACCCAGACAGCTTTCTTCCAATCTCACCCCCTTCCGGCGTTTCAACAATAATAATACCGAATGCAGGTACTGCTCCACACTGCCGGCATTACAACCGGGACAATTTTTCCATACAATTCCCGCCTCATCACAATAGTCCACATCAATATGATCAAAGCCGATGGTTGCAGTAGCAATGAATTTCACCTTGCTTCCTTCCAGCAGTTCGCGGTTACAACGGGTACGGGTACGGATCACCAATGCGTCAGCATCCCGTACATCCCCGGCGGTAAAACCACTGCCGGGCAAATACACCACTTCATCGGCTATCTGTTCGACAGCTTCATGTATATAAGGTATTTTATTATCTACAATTATTTTCATCTTTCAAAAACTTGCTTGGGAACAAAGGTAGACACTTTTACCGAATAATAATTGGCTGATTAGAAAACTTTGCATAGATTTGTACATTCAATAAAACAGCTGTTATGTCCAAGATTCTTGTAATCTGCTTTTCATCCATCAATAATGTGGCAATGGCAATCCCGGTCATTCACTCATTGGCTACGCAATATGCCCAGCATCAAATCATGGTGCTGAGCATAGACACATTCTCCCCCTTATTCGAGAATGTGCCGGACAATGTTATTTTCCGTGGAGCAGATTTCAGAGGAGAACATGCCGGATTAATGGGTCTGGGATGGCTGTACAATGATTTAAAAGAAGAAAAATTTGATGCCGTAGCCGCTTTCCAGCCCACATTCCGCAGCCGTTTTCTTTGCTGGCGTTTTCGTCTGGCAGGCATAAAAGCAGCCCACATCAAGCAGAACAGGCGGGAACTGCAAAAACTGATACGGCGGAAACATAAAATTTATACAGAGCAAGACTCCTTTTTTCAGCGCTGTGCCCATACGCTCAGTCAGATAGGTTACCCCATCCGGTTAAGTTTCCTCTCCCTTTTCGGAAAGAATAAAGGCAATATTTCCAGCCTGGCGCCGTTAACCGGTGAGAAGAACCAAGAAACATGGATTGGAATCGCTCCCTTTGCAACACATGTAGGCAAAATCTATCCGTTGTCAAAGCAAGAGCAGATCCTCAAACATTTATCTGCACGCGACCATACAAAAATCTTCTTATTCGGAGGCGGAAAAAAAGAAATCAAAGTATTGGAAGAATGGGCCCAACATTTCCCCAATGTCATCTCAACAGCCGGCAAACTAACCATAAATATGGAATTGGCCCTCATGAGCAATATGGACGTCATGCTGGTAATGGATGCCGCCAATATGCACCTTGCATCACTAGTGAACATCCCGGTTGTGTCCATTTGGGGGGCAACGCATCCCTGTGCAGGCTTTGCAGGATGGAATCAGTCTGCGGCAAACATAATACAGATAGACCTGCCCTGCCGTCCTTGTTCCTTATCCGGAGAAAAGCACTGTTATAGAAAAGATTATGCCTGTCTGCAAGGCATAACTCCCGAAATGGTAATAGAACACATAAACAAAGTCATCAATTAAATGAAACAAATAAATCTCATATATTATTCCGTTTTCTTTTTTGTGGTATTTGCTTTCGCTTCTACCCTTACGATTCTTATATTTCATATCCGATCTTCTTTTTTATCCGCTCTATTATTGCATCCGCTACAGACGTAAAATCATACGCAATAATTTATCGAACTCATTCCCCGAGAAAGATTTAAAAGAGATTGTCCAAATCGAGAAACAATTTTACTCTTTCTTTTGCGACTATATAGTAGAAACGCTCAAGTTATTCTCCATTTCAAAAAAACAACTGATGAGAAGAATGACTTTTGAAGGACTGGACGAGATAGTGGAAAACATGAACAAAAAGAACAAAGACTTCTGTTTTATCTATTTAGGGCATTATTGCAACTGGGAATGGATTGCATCCTTGCCTTATTGGATTTCCAAAGACATATCCTGCGGACAAATCTATCATCCACTGTACAATCAGGCTTTCGACAAACTATTTCTAAGATTACGCAACCAGTTCGGAGGCGAATGCATCCCCATGAAAACGACTTTGCGCCGCATCATTGAATTGAAACGGACAAAGCAAAAGGCAATTATCGGATTTATTTCGGACCAAGCACCCAAGTGGAACAGCATACATCACTGGACTGAATTTCTAAACCAAGAAACACCGGTTTTCATCGGTACGGAGAAAATAGGCAAGCAAGTGGACGCCTTGATTTATTATGCTGACATAACACGGGTCAAAAGAGGATACTACCACTGCCGGCTCAAACCATTGTGCGATACCCCCCGGCAAGTACCCGATTTTGAATTGACCGATTTGTTTACCCGAGAATTGGAACAAACAATAAAAGCGCATCCCCAATATTGGCTCTGGAGCCATAACCGCTGGAAAAGAACCAAAGAAGAGTGGCTGCGCAGACAACAGGAAGAAACTAAGTGATTATGGAAAAATATGATTATTTGATAGTAGGTGCCGGTTTGTTCGGCGCCGTTTTTGCCCACGAGGCAAAACGAGTAGGTAAACATTGCCTGGTAATTGACAAGCGCAATCATCGCGGAGGCAATATCTACTGTGAAGATATAGAGGGCATCCATGTACATAAATATGGTGCACATATCTTCCATACCGACAATAAAGAAGTGTGGGACTATGTAAACAGCTTTGTCGAATTCAACCGATACACCAACTCCCCTTTGGCTTACTTTGACGGGAAATTATACAATCTTCCCTTCAACATGAACACTTTTTATCAGCTGTGGGGAGTAAAGACTCCGGCGGAAGCCAAGGCCAAGATAGAAGAGCAACGTAAAGAATTTGACCATATCGCCACCCCCGCCAACCTGGAGGAGCAAGCATTAAAGCTATGTGGAAAAGACATTTACCATCGCCTTATCAAAGGTTATACAGAGAAACAATGGGGACGTTCCGCCAAAGAATTACCGGCATTCATCATCAAACGTATTCCTTTCCGTTTCATTTATGACAACAACTATTTCAATGACAGCTACCAAGGAATCCCCAAAGGCGGATACAACGCCCTTATCGATGCGTTACTGGAAGGAACCGAGGTTCGTCTCAACACCAATTATTTCAGCAACCGCAATGAACTGGACGCATTGGCAGACAATATCCTGTTCACCGGATGCATAGACCAGTTCTTCGATTACCAATGCGGACATCTGGAATACAGAAGCCTGCGCTTTGAACATAAACAGCTGGAAACAGAGGATTTCCAAGGCAACGCAGTAGTCAATTATACAGAACGTGAGGTACCCTATACCCGAATCATTGAGCACAAGCACTTTGAATTCGGCACACAGCCCACCACTGTAATCACGTATGAATATCCCGATGATTTCGCGCCGGGCAAAGAACCTTACTATCCGATAAACGACAAGCGGAACACCGAAATGATGAGCCAATATAAAAAACTGGCCTCTGAGCGGAAAGACGTTTTATTCGGAGGCCGTCTGGCACAATACGCATACGCCGACATGGACGATACCGTAGCCGCCGCCCTCGCCTTATGCAAAAAGACATTTAAATAAAAGGAAATCCTTGGACTCCCCAAGGTTTTCCGCTAAATTTGCATGATATTCCTAAATTGACAAACAACATAGATAACAAACCAATGAAGTGCCTTCATATCATAACACCCGTAAAAGATTCGATTGACTCCACGCTTGAAACCGTAAAAGCAATCATGGAATCGGATATTTTGGTTCCTTTCACTTATACTGTCTATAACGATTTCAGCACGGAAGAAAATACCCATCGGCTGGAAGAGGCCGCCCGTCAATGGAATTTTCGTCTGGTCAACTTATCAGACCTGACCGACCACCCCTCTCCCAACTATCTACTGGTGTTACAAACAGCACAAAAAGAAGCCATCGAAGCAGATGCAGGATTACTGATTGTGGAATCGGATGTTATTGTCAAAAAAAACACATTGCAATCACTATACAATGGAGCATTGCAACAGAAACAATGCGGAATTGCAGCAGCTGTGACAACCGATGAAAAAGGCGTAATCAATTACCCCTACCTACACGCCAAGGGACAGAGAATCAAGTGTACCCGGAAAAAAAGCATTGCAGCTTCTGCTGTTCACTACTCACCCCCGGACTGCTGAAAGCATTTGACTTTCAAACATTAGACCCAAGCAAGAACTGGTATGATGTGACCATCTCGCACGAGTCACTGAAACGAGGTTTCCAAAACTACCTGTTCACCACGTTGCCCGTATGGCACAGGCCCCATAGCAGCCGTCCGTGGAAACAACTGAAATACAAGAATCCTTTAAAATATTACTGGTTGAAATATACCAAAGGACTAGACAAAATTTAACACTATTATAATGATATGAGCAAGACAGAGCGTTTGTTTCATCCCCGCACCTTAGTGATTCACCCTGATTTCAAAAATCTGGAAGAATTTATAGTATCCATTCCCGAACGTTTCCAAAGGAATGAAGGTACTGTTATTCACCAAGGGCGCAATGAATTGCGGAAAATGGAATACAATGGCAAAGAATATGTTATCAAATCCTTTCACAGCCCCCACCTTATCAACCGGTTTGTATATGGCATATTTCGTCCATCCAAGGCAAAACGCTCTTACGACCATGCAGAAATGCTGCTGAAAATAGGTGTAGGCACTCCGCAACCGGTGGGATATATGAATATACGTTCAGGGCTGCTGTTCGATAAAAGTTATTATATCAGCCTCCTCTCCACCTGCCCCTACATTTACGACAACCTGTTCACACAGCAATTCGACTACGCCGAGGAAGTATTCCGCGCCATAGGCAAAGTGACCGCCCGTCTTCACGAACACGGATACGCCCACAAAGACTACGGACGTGCCAACATCCTGTTTCAGAAAACTCCCAATGGCATAACAATAGAAATTGTCGATTTGAACCGGATGTACATCGGCCCCATAGATATGAAGACCGGCTGCAAAAACTTTGAACGCCTGCCGGCAACTCCACAAATGCACCGATGGATGGCAGAAGAATACGCCAAGGCACGGAACTTTGATGTGGAAAAATGCTTTGAGCTCATGAGAGCCTATAGAAGCGTACAGCCGGGAAAAATAGATAACCTTTACTAAAAACTAAATGCATCATGAACATTATAGCCGTAGTTGTAACCTACAACCGAATGGAACTTCTGAAAAGAAATATTCGTTGTCTGCAACAAAACAAGCCGATATCTTCCATTGTAATAGTAAATAACGGAAGCACGGACGGTACAACGGAATGGCTTGCCGCACAGGAAGGGCTGACAATAATCAATCAGACCAATGTGGGCGGTGCGGGAGGATTCTATACAGGCATACAATACGCTTATCAGGCGGGTGCCGACTGGATTTGGTGCATGGATGACGATGTATTTCCGCGGGCCGACTGTCTGGAACAACTCTTGCCGTATACCGACAAGAAAGATATCGGCATACTGGCCCCTCGCAGGTTGCTCGAAGGAGAAATATTCACCCATGACTTCCAGGCATACAACCTGAGCAATCCTTTTGTATCCATGTACAGCAAGAAACTGGCAGGACGGCACATCACCTCACCGACAGAAATTACGGGAACAGCTTTCGAAGGTCCGTTCATCCGCCGCGAAGTCGTTGAGAAGATAGGTCTTCCCAATAAAGACCTTTTCATTTTCTGTGATGATACAGATTACTGTCTCCGCACCATACGGGCAGGGTACAAAATACTCTATATACCTGATGCCCTGATGGATAAAGAGAAATTCTTCTCCAACGACACATGGAATGAGCGAAGCAAGAAGAAAAAGTGGAAACGCTTTTATCAGATCCGTAATTCAACTTATTTAAACCATCACTACGGACGCAACATAGCAGTGAAATATCTTCGCGGCTTCAACGGAGTAATGGGATATATTTTCATCGCGTTGTTCACCAGTCCGTTTGCAAAAGCCTATCAATGGAAAGATATACCCCGATTATGGAAAGCCTATTGCGACGGAATACATGAAAAACTTGGAATTATGAGTTAAAAAACGGCAACGCTCTTACCAGTTAATGTTTCATAATAAACTAGCATTTATATACTATATTTACAGAAAAAGAGTAAATTTGTTATATAATTAAATATCAGAATATTATGAGAAAACTAAGGATTACGTTATCTATTATAATGAGTTCAGAATAAAACAAATTCTTTTGACAATAGTATTAATTATCTCTAATATGACAGGTAGAAATCAATAATCATTGGTTATTTATGAGCAATTTATTACTATCCAAAATAGGGCACGTTATATCCGAATTTCCTTTGGCTTTTAAACAAACGAAAGAAGTCAAATTATTCATGACATTGCTGGTAAAAAACGAAGAAGGGATGCTGGAAGAGAATCTACAGTTCCATAAAGCGATGGGAGTGGACGGGTTTATCATTACTGATAATAACTCCACAGACTCAACTCCGGACATTATCCGTAAATACAAACAAAAAGGGTGGATTAAAGAAGTGATAGAAGAAAAGGCTACCAACTATGAACAAAAGGACTGGGTAGACCGTATGATTTGGAAAGCCAAAACCATTTATAAGGCCGACTGGATTATCAATGCCGATGCCGACGAATTATGGTATGCCCCTACCGGCAATTTGAAAGATGAATTATATGCCACCAATGCCAATGTGCTGAATTGTGAAATGAGAAGTGTCTATCCTGAAGAAGAAAAGCCCTTTTGGCAATGGGATAAGACTGTAAAAGCGGTAACCGAACCTGAAAAATATGACTTGTCACTCTATTCGCTGTTTGAGCGTCAGAACAAAAAAGTCATTCACCGGACTGCCGGTTACCTGCAAATTTCAATGGGAAACCATAAAGTAACCATGTTCCCACAAAACTCTGCCGACAGCCATATCCATGTATATCATTACAATATACGCGGCAAGCAGCAGTTTATGGAAAAGATGATAAATGGCGGCAAGCAACTGGAGCAACACAAGGGCAAACACGGAGGTCGCCACTGGCGCTACTTCTATCAGTTACATAAAGAAGGAAAACTAGAGGCTGAATATGAACGTGTTATCGGCAGTGCTTATTTTGAAGCACTTCGCAAAGACGGATTCATTATTCCGGATGTAACGATTCCTAATTTCTTTAAAAGATTAAAACCTGATATATAATGAAACATGCATTTCTGATTATCGCCCACAATGAATATCCGGTACTGGAGGTACTACTTTCCATGTTGGACGATGAACGTAATGACATTTATTTGCATATTGACAAACGGGCTACAGAACTGTTTCAGCAAATAAAAAAAGTCAAAATGCAGAAAGCCGGCTTTTATTTAATAGAAAATCCCATCGAAGTATATTGGGGTGATATCAGCCAAGTACAAGTAGAATATCTTCTCTTTGAAACGGCCTTATCACACGGTTCCTATGCTTATTATCATTTATTATCCGGAACGGATTTGCCCATAAAAAGCCAAGATTACATTCATGCTTTTTTCCAGCAGAATGCCGGTAAAGAATTTGTAGGCTTTTGGCAGGATGCCGCTCATCAGCGTGATTTGGAGCGCAAAGTATTCCGATACTATTTTTTTACAAAAAGGTTAAAAGATAAGGAACATCTGTTACATGGAATTACAGCATTAATCCGAAACCTCATATTAGCAGTACAGAAAATAAGCCATTATCGCAGAAAACAAACTTTTGAATTCAAAAAAGGAGGAAATTGGATAAGTATTACCGAAAACGCAGTCAAGTATCTATTACAATACAAAGAGATTGTATTAAATCGTATGAAATATACACTTTGCGCAGATGAAATATTCATTCAAACTATTTTATGGAACTCTCCTTTTCGAGAAAGAATGCATTGTACGAACAATGCCAATACCGGTAGTATGCGGGAAATTGACTGGGAGCATGGCAGCCCCTATATATGGCAAGACCATGATTATCAAACGCTTATTAACTCTAATAAAATATTTGCACGGAAATTCAATTCAAACCAGATGGGAATTGTCTACAAGATTCAAAAATTATATTTAAAACAAGTTCCCAAATGAATATACTATTTTATACTACCAATGAAGTTGCGCCACAATACGGAGGTGTTGAAAGAGTTACTGCTAATATTGCAAATGCATTAACTACTTTTTATAATGTGAACTGTTACTCTGCCTATAAATACAACATTGACAAATCCTTTATTAAACAGCAATTCGTTAATACAATTAAAATCAATTCTTATCACAATCTCAATAATTTAATCCAATTTATAGAACAAAATAAAATTGACGTCATTATTAATCAAGGAGAGCATAAGTTAACTAAGAGTTTAAGACTTGCTTTAAACCAGTCTCAAAATAAAAAATGCAAGCTAATGTTTGCACTCCACGTAAGTCCTGCCACGGAGATTAATTTCATCACCTTAGATAATCCTAAAAAAGAACTAAAAGAAGGAAAGAACATTAGGAAAAACATCAGCAAATTTTTATCCTTTCCATATCAAAAGATAAGAAAAATAATAAAACTACCTATTTTATATAGAGAGTCATATCATTTTGCCGATAAGGTTATCTTATTATCCTCTCATTTCAAAAAGCCGTTTCTAGAATACTCTCATTTGAAAGATGATAGTAAAATAAGAATAATCCATAATGCTCTTTCATTCCACTCTTTCTATGATTTAGCCAACTATAATCACAAAAAGAAAGAAGTACTTATTGTATCCAGACTGGAAGAAGAACCTAAAAGAATTTCTCTGGCTTTAAAGATTTGGAAGGAAATTGAAACAGACCATACTCTATCCGAATGGAAGCTAAAAATAGTAGGACATGGGAAAATGGAAAGCTGGTACAAAAGTCTAGTCATACATTATGGCTTACAACGTGTCTTTTTTGAAGGGACAAAAAATCCGGAACCTTATTATAATGAAGCTTCTATTTTTATGATGACCTCATCTTTTGAAGGATGGGGGCTGACATTAACCGAGGCACAACAATATGGTTGCGTTCCTTTAGCTTTTCATAGTTTTGCTTCATTGACAGACATAATAACAGATAAAGTCAATGGGTTTGCTATCCCCAATGATGATATATCACTATATATTAAACAGATAAAGCTATTGATGACAGATGAAAAGCTACGTAAATCAATGTCTGCCAACGCTATTGAAAGTAGCAAGCAATTTTCCATCGAAATTATCATAAAGAAATGGATGGAAGTGATCAATGAATAATCACACTTTTATTTTTATCATACCAAATCAAAATTCTAATAATTCCATGCTCTCTTATATGCAATTACAAGATAATCAGTGCTATCCAAAATAAAATTTCATACCGTCTTAACATTACTCCCCCCTTCAAAAAGTCCTGGCTTCCTTTAGGATTCACCTGAAAAATCAAGGGGAGAACCTTTGTTCTTAAAGTATCATTTTATTCTTTGGATAACATCTGAAAGTATTCTTAATATATCAGCTCACTAGAAAGTTCGGAACATTTATACCCTCATGCCCTCACTACATTTTAAAACAGAATTTCGCATAACCTACTTACTGTCAGTTATATATTCTTTCCTGTAAGCTGTTCCGACTTGATATAAAGTATGGCATTTTCAGACTTTTTCCTTGCAAAAGTGCAATAAAGAGTGTGTACTTTCACAGAATGACGGATAACGAAGGCATGGCAACGGTGAAAAAGATCAAAACGTTTAAAAGAATTCGTTATCTTTCCTTCAAAATAAGACAATCAATACAGGCTATCTATAAATTCTTCCAATTGCATAAGCTTTTTCTATCTCCAGATTAAACCTTTTTATATGCATCTATTCTATCTCCATAAGCTTTGGAGTTATCTCCCAAGACTATGGAGTTAACTCCAAAGGCTTGCGGAGATAAAACAAACAGGAAGAAAGCCCTTAACCATACAGCAAGAAATGTTTAGGGATGCGGATAAGATATTTTAAGGATGAATCTGATTTTAAAACCACACAATTCCTTACGGATGAAAAAACTCCCCAATGTCCTTCTTTAAAAAAGTGAAACAATATATGACAGGAAGATATACATCTGACTATACATACAGGACAGAAATATGAAGTGAGGGCATATATGCACCCAAACTTTTTATGAAAATACAGGCACTCTTGAGAAATCGCAAGCGGCTGCATAAATGAAATTAAGAGAACAACCTAAAATTCCTGAAAAACGTAGTAAAGGCCGCCCTTTTATTAAATCTTCCCAAAGCCATAGATACCCCCCACAAACCACATATATTATAATGTTTATGCAATGAAATACGAAGGATGGTATGGATATAGCATTGCAATGCATTAATCAGCTCCGGATCATCCACATAATCGGAAAACATATTCCTCATCCATCTCAAGAAAAGAATAGTAGCGTGCAATTTATCTTTGTCATGACCGGCAGAGTTACTGATGTTTGCACCTTCAACATTCCTCCAACATACAGGCTGCCCCGGCAAAGAAATAACACCCCCCGCATGACGGGCAAAAGCAGCCCACGTAGCATCATCCGAACACCAAGCCATAGGAAAATGAACAAAACCACCTGCCGACTGCCATATCTCCCGACTGAACACGTACTCTACGGCAGCCGAATCTATCTTTCCCTGTAACTTATCTAGCAGCAGCCGGTAACAAGACACACTTCCTTCTTCCAAAGGACGATTGGCACGTATCCGCTTGTTTTCACCATCAATGACAGCTAATGGAAAACGAAAGAAATATCCTCGCTGATGGTGTGGGCGCGACAAAGCTCCATGACACGTTCCACACCATCAGCCGGCATCAAATCATCATCCGAGAAAAGCCAGATAAACGGCTCTGCAGACAGCTGGATACACCTCTCCCAATGGGCCACCAAATCTTTGCCCCCCATATTTTCGCTAAAGCGATGATACACCAGATTTACCTTATTCTGATAAGATTCCACAATCTTATCCAATCTTTCAGGACTTGCATCATCACCTATATATAACACGAACTCATCTTTATGGGCCTGAACTGCAATTGAGTCGAGCGTTTCCTTAAGGAAACGCCCCTTGTAGGCGGGAATAACAATTGCCAATTTCTTTATTTGCTCCACTTTACAAAGACTGCATATCGTTCAACTTCTTGTAATATCCATTTAAGGCTATCAGTTCATCGTGAGTTCCTCTTTCTACAATGTCACCTTCATAAAGTACACAAATTTCATCGGCATTCTTAATGGTACTCAATCTATGCGCGATAGCGATAGTAGTACGCGATTTCATCAAACGCTCCAACGCTTCCTGAACCAAACGCTCGGACTCTGTGTCAAGAGCCGAAGTAGCCTCATCTAATATAAGTATAGGAGGATTTTTCAAAATTGCACGGGCTATACTGACACGCTGACGCTGACCGCCGGACAAACGCCCTCCACGATCACCAATCATCGTGTCATATCCTTTTTCCGTTTCCATAATGAAATCATGTGCATTCGCTATCTTGGCAGCTTCTATTACTTGCTCCATAGTGGCATTCTCTACACCAAAAGTAATATTGTTATAGAAGGTGTCATTAAACAGAATAGCTTCCTGATTTACATTACCAATCAGAGAACGTAAACTGTGGATGGATACATCTTTCACATTCTTGCCGTCAATCAGCAATGCACCCTCCGATACATCGTGATAACGCGGTACCAAGTCCACTAAAGTAGACTTTCCGGAACCGGACTGACCCACCAGTGCAATCGTTTTTCCTTTAGGAACCGTCAGATTGATATGGTTCAAGACTGGACGCCCTTCTACATAGCTGAAACTTACATTTTTAAACTCTAACTTATCTGTGAAAGCGTCCAATGGCAAAGGCTGCTCCGGCTCTACGATATGATTTTCCGCTTTCAATATCATATCAATTCGCTCCATACTGGCCAATCCCTGCGGAATATTATAAAATGCTCTTGAAAATTCTTTCAAAGGATTGATGATACTATAAAGGATAATCAGATAAAATATGAAAGTAGCCGCATCCATCGGAGCATAGTTTGTATTTAAGATTAAAGCACCGCCAAACAACAGCACGGTCACAATCACACAAGTGCCTAAAAACTCACTCATGGGGTGGGCTGAACTTTGCCGGATAATCATCTCGTTCATTGCATCGCGGAAGTCATTGTTTGTTTTAGAGAACCGAGCAGACATTTTGCTTTCGGCTATAAACGCTTTGATAACCCTTAAACCTCCTAATGTTTCATCCAATTGGGACATAATATCTCCCCATTGCGCCTGTGCTGTAGAGGACTGTCTTTTCAGCTTCCGGCTGACAACCCCCATTATCCAACCTGTCAGAGGTAAAATAAAGATAACAAAAAGCGTCATTTGCCAACTTACCGAAAACAGAGTGACAAAACAAACCAAAAGAGCGATAGGATTACGGATAAGCATATCGATGGAACTGGTCAACGAGTTCTCCACCACCGTAACATCCGCACTCATACGGGCTATGATATCTCCTTTACGTTCTTCTGAGAAAAAACTCAAAGGAAGACTTAACACTTTATTATAAACCTGAATACGGATATCCCGGACAATACCTGTACGCAAAGGTACCATGACAGCCGCAGAAGCAAAATAACCGGCAGTTTTCAACATAGTCATAAAGATAAGTATTCCTCCCATCATGGCAAGTGTATAGAACGCACCATTTGTAGCCACAAAATTGCTCACAAAGTAATAGGCATTATTTATGAGTACATCCTTATCCAAATTATGAATATCCATAGGAATGTACTCATAAGACTTGGTATCAATTTTGAACAGAATGTTCAAAAATTGGCACAATCGCCATGAACGAAAACACATTAAGCCATTGCGACAGAAAGTTCAGTATCAATGCCCATGTCAAATATTTGCGGTATGGAAGAATATACCGCTTCAACAAACTAAAGAACTGTTTCAGCATAATTATCAATTATATATAATGCCGCAAAGGTAACAAAAAAGAAATAATCACCCAAGATTACCCCACTTTATCCCCTAATATTTGTTCATACACGGCAAGCCTTCTTTCCTGCATCTGTCCGGGGTTATATACTTGTCGCAAACTGTCTTCCGCATGGGTAACCAACTGTCTCTGCAACTGCGGATTACTTGACAAGGCTATGACAGCTTCTGCAAATCCGGCAGGGTCATCAACAATCAAGCAATCTTCACCATCCTTAAAATCAATGCCTTCCACACCCTTTGCCGTCGTTACAAAAGGTACTTTTGACAATACAGCATCTAATATTTTCATACGCATACCACTACCGATACGTATTGGAACAACAGCAACACTGCCTTTTAAAAAAGAGCCCAGATCTTCCACATAGCCTACCAGCTTCAGTTCCGGGTATTCGGACTGCAAACGATTGATACACTCTCCACGCCATTTACCAATTACTTGCAATGTAAACGAAAAATGACGTTTACGCAGATGCGGAATCACTTCGTGACAGAACCATGCCACGGCATCCAGATTGGGAAAATGATCCTCACTTCCCACAAAAGTCAGGCGTCCGCTTTGGACCGGAACAAAAGGCTGTTCCAGCCTGTCACCCACTTGCACCACAGCCGGAGAAGTGTAGATATGGTCTTTCCGTCCTATGAAGTCCTCCATAATTTTACGGTCTACTTCAGTCAGAACAATAACATCTTTATATTTCAATAATGCACTGCGCTCAAAATCCTTTGCTATATGAAACAACATCCTGTCACCGGCAGTCTGTTCCCTGAACAAAGTAATCTCCTTTTCATTACGGATGTAGCGGAGTTCATGATGCACAAAAATAGTCTGTACATTTTCAGGCAACAAGAATCCCAATGACAACAGTTCATAAAACTCTACTTGAATAATATCAAAACCTGAATGAGCCACCTGAGAAACATACTCCACATACCCCTGGTCTAGCGGCTGGAAACAAGAGCTGAACAAAGTACTCTTTCCCCGTACTAAATCCACAACTTCGCCCGTTTCATCCGTCCATATCTGTTGCCGGTTCATTTTACGGGTTACAGACGCATGTATCTTTTGCAGCCATTTATAATAAAAAGGATGTTTAATTTTGGGTAATCTGACAGTTTTAGTTTTAGGAGTATAAATAAAGAAATCCACATTATCCCAAATTTTCTTCAATGACTCTACATCTTGCATACGTCTCCCTGTTTCAGGATAAAGCAATACAGATACGGCCATCTTATGACGCAAATACTCCACCATATTAAAGAAAGCCTGATTACCGCCCGAATCCAGCGGATAAGGAATGTACGGAATAATAAAAAGAATTTTCTTTCTCATACTAATTGAATTTAAACAATAGTCTAATGTCTAATTTAATTTTTAGTTTAATACAGCAAATGCTATGTAGTGTATAATGCAAAGGTACAAGAAAGACTGCATACTAAAATGTTAATTATCGTTTCTTTTTAAAAGTTCAACAAAATTCCTGTTTTTTGAAAAAAAAACAAAGAAGCAACTTGTTTATTTACCTGTATAACATTACATTTGTAGAAATAAAACAAGAACTAACTTAACAATAGAGCATGAATGCACTTCCCTTGGTCAGTGTAGTGGTACCTAATTATAATTATAAACGATACCTCAATCTACGAATTCAGAGTATTCTGCAACAGACCTATCAGAATATCGAACTGATTTTACTTGATGATGCCTCAACAGACGGTAGCGAAGAGGTATTATCGGACTATCAAGACCATGCCAAAGTGAGCCATATTCTATTAAACGAACACAACACCGGAAATCCATTTAAACAATGGTTTAAAGGCATGCAATTAGCCAAAGGAAAATATATATGGATAGCCGAAGCCGATGACTTGTGTGAGCTTACTTTTTTAGAGAAAGTAGTTCCTTTAATGGAGAAATACCAACAAGCCGCCGTATGCTTTGCCGGTTCCAAGTATATTGATAAAGACGGTAATGTGCTGAGTTGCGACATGAACAAATGGAAATCTGCCATACCTCCATACGCCGTATTCAATGGGAAGACTTATGCCGAACATAACCTTTACTGGCGTGGTTACATAGCCAATGCAAGCTCAGCCATTTTCAGAAAAAGCATGGTAAATGTCCAAAATATGGAACAATGCCTGCAAATGCGCTACAGCGGCGACTGGCTGTTCTGGTTTTATATGGCAATGCAAGGAGACATTATAGAAAGATATGAAGTACTGAACTACTTCAGACAACATACCCAGAAAGTTACCGTCAAAGCTGAAAACAACGGAGGGGGTAAGAGCGAAGATATTGAGATAGTCCGCATTATGGAACAACACCTTACCCACCTGAGCAGATACAAACGATGTATACGGAGAGGAATGCTTTACAACCGCATTGCCAAATTAAGCACAACAGAGCAAGTAAAACTGCAATTATGGGAACTCCTCCGGCAGAAATTAAACGGAACGCGGAAAGACGGACGTCTGGAGCGCCTCAACCGGATAGCACGGCTATTCTGTCCTTTTGTTCTGACTATGAAACGAGACCGCCTTACTCCTTCCCGAAAATAGAATAAGAAACGGAAACTGCTTGCCCATATTTTCGGGCGGACTCACATGTTTGCCCCTAAAGTGAACAAATTGGCAGCCAATTTTACTTTTGGCATACCCTCTTTTGATATTTCTAAAATTCTGTTTACCTTTGTTGTTAATCATCCGAATTGATTCAAACAAATGCAAACTTTACTAAAACAAATGAAATATCTCCGTTCACTCATGCAGCAATTTGTAACAGCATGTAAGAATCAAGCTAAGCTTATCCAACAGTTTACTCTTTCTTTACTTTACTTATTTATCATACATATAGTTGCTTTACTTTTTTTCTTCCTGTTCCGGCTTGTCCTGTTCACCTCAATAGATTATCAGTTTCCTCCCGATATACAAAACAACTTTCTCATGCAAGCCACTGCATTTATAAAAGGGCTATGGTTTGACAATGTTATAGCTTGCTACATATTGCTGTTACCATTAGTCATTTTATGGATAACCGCTCTCTGCAACTATCACTCCAAGTGGGTATTCAGATTTATCTCTATCTTTTTCATTCTATTTTATTCACTGTCGTTCATTATTTCGGCAGCCAACATCCCTTATTTCTCCTATTTTTTTAAAACAATCAATTCTTCCATTTACAATTGGTTCGGATATGGAGCCACTACTGCCGGAATGGTATTGGGTGAGACATCATTCTATTTCCCTATTTTTCTAGGACTGATATCTATTCTTCTGCTGTCAGGAAGTGTACTACGGTTATCTTCTTATTTCTATCATCTCATCAATTCGAAATCTACTTCCATCAGCCCGATAAACCGCCTATGTATATTCGCCACCGGTGCTGTTTGTATAGGACTTTGTCTATTCGGAATACGGGGACGCATGGGATATAACCCCATCAGAGTAAGTCAAGCATACTATTGCACCGATCCATTCCTGAATCAGCTAGGGGTTAATCCTGTCTTTAATCTACTTACCAGCACACTGGATGATAACCGTAAGGAAAACCGCTATCTTCACCTGATGCCGGAACAGGAGGCAATAACCAATATGCAAAGTATATTGCAAAGAAAAGGAATAGAAGGCATCTCCCCCATTGCACGTGAAGTGAAATGCGCAGCCGTCCCTACACAAAAGAATGTTGTTCTTATTTTCATGGAATCGATGTCGGCCAACTTGATGGAGCATTTCGGATCTACCAAAAAACTGACTCCTTTCCTAGACAGCCTTTATCTGGAATCTCTCAGTTTTGACCATTTTTATTCAGCGGGCATACATACCAACCACGGAATGTATGCCACCCTCTACTCTTTCCCTGCCATCATGAAACGGAATGCCATGAAAGGAGCAGTGGTACCTGTCTATTCGGGGTTGCCCACCGTATTAAAGGATAATGGCTATCGGAACCTATTCTTCATGACGCACGAATCACAATACGATAATATGAACGCTTTTCTCCGCACTAACGGATTTGATGAAATATATGCACAAGAAAACTACCCAAAAGATAAAGTCGTTAACAGCTTTGGTGTACAAGACGATTTCCTATATCAATATGCCTTGCCCATTCTGAACAAAAGAGCAGAAGAAAGACAACCTTTCTTTACCGTATTGCTTTCTATCAGCAACCATCCCTCGTATGTGATACCTGACTATTTCAAACCACACAGCACAAAGCTTGAAGATCAGATTGTGGAATACGCGGACTGGGCCATCCGGCAATTCATGCAAGAAGCACGCAAACAACCCTGGTTTGAAAATACAATCTTTGTTTTGCTGGGTGACCATGGGAAATTGGTAGGAAGTCCGAACTGTGAAATACCACAATCCTGCAACCATGTTCCACTAATGATTTACGGAAAAGGCATCAAGCCCGAAATCAGACAAGAGCCGGGCGGCCAGACTGATGTGGCACCGACTTTACTCGGACTGCTGAACATGAGTTATACCCAAAACGACTTCGGCATAAATTTGTTAACAGAACAACGCCCGTATGTCTATTTCTCCGCCGATAATTTGATAGCGGCTACAGATACAACCCACCTATATATTTATTCTCCACATGACCGGCAGGAATTCAAATATAAGAAGCAAGGAAATGCCTTGCAACTTGTAACAGGGGAGGACAGTACATTCTACGTGATGAAAAAATACTGTTTCTCCACATTGCAGAGTGCGGAGTATCTGGTAAAAGAGCACAAGACTGTCAATAAAGCTAATGGACAATAAGGTGGGACGGGTTTCACCGCCTTGCCTTCCTTAACGGTCATACCCCAACTTCTCCTCGTTATAATCAGAGGCTATGTAGGTAGGACGGCCTTTGGTTTCCTTGAAAATGCGCCCCACGTACTCTCCTATAATTCCCAAAGAGAAAAGCTGGATGCCACCTAAAAAGAGCATGACAATGATCAAAGTGGGGAAGCCGGCCGTTTCATCACCATAAAGCACGGTCTTTATCAGAAAATAAATGGCATAAATAAAACTGGAGATTGAACAGAGCACTCCGCATACTGTGGCGATGCGCAAAGGGGCGATAGAGAAAGAGGTTATTCCCTCGACAGCCAGATTCAACAGCTTGAAAAAGTTCCAAGAGGAATGGCCCATCAGCCTGTCTCCGCGATCAAATTCAATGCTTTTCTTCTGATAGCCTATCCAGCAAAACAATCCTTTTGTATAACGCTCGCATTCGCGCAGACGACGCAACGTGAGCACACAACGACGGTCCAGAAGCCTGAAATCGCCCACATTGGGCAAAATATCAATACGGCTCATCCGCTGAAGTATACCATAAAAAGCCAGAGAGAACTGACGACGCAACCAGCTTTCCTCGCCACGGGTACGCCGTTTGGCATAAATGTCATCATATCCTTCTTCCCAATATTCCAGCATCTGGTCTACCAGTTCCGGAGGGTCCTGCAAATCAGCATCCATCACAACGCAGCAATCGCCGGTAGCGTAATCAAAACCCGCCAGCATGGCTACCTCTTTACCAAAGTTACGCGAAAGGTTGACATAATTCACCCGCTTGTCCTGCTGCCTCAACCGGCGGAGGCATTCCAGCGTAGTGTCGCTGCTGCCATCATTGACAAACAGGATTTCCCACTCATAAACGGCATTGCGGTTGACAAGCTCTATCAAACGTTGATACAGAGTGGGCAGCATCGCTTCCTCATTATATACCGGAATCAAAAGAGTCACTTTCTTCATATCATTCTTCACTATCATAAAGACTCCTCAAAGATATTACTTTTGTTTGAAAACAAACCTCACTAATAAAAAATTTACCGGAATGGCAATGAGAAACACTGGGATGGGAGCCAACGGACGGGAAAAACCCAACCGCAGAAAGAGATTCAACAATCCAATATGTATCAGATAATTTGTCAGATGTGCCCCCCCGAAGCCAAAAGCTTTCTTCCAGGAAGGAGGCTGCCCGAAAGTAAAATAAGCCGTAAGATAAAAGTTGGCAACAAAACTCAGCACATATCCCAAGGTATAGGCTACATTGACCTGAATGAATTTTTGCAAGACAAAATAAATGCCATAGTGCAGCCCTGTAGCAAAAAGGCCTACCATTACAAATCGCAGGAACTCGGGTATCTGTTTCAGTTTATTCATTTTCATTGATTTAAAATGCAAAGTTAGGTATTACTAAAGAATTATTCGTACTTTTGCGACAGTAAATATAAAAGACCGAAAAATATATGTCAGACAAGAAAAAAGCATTTTGGTTCATAGCCTTACTAAGCACACTTGTAATAATCCCCTTTTTGGGAGAAACTATTTTTTACTCTAAAGGGGAACCGCGCGAAGCAATTGTGGCATACTCGATGTTGGAAAGCGGCAACTGGATATTGCCTTTGAACTACGGAACAGACATCGCCTATAAACCTCCTTTCCTGTATTGGTCTATTGCAGCTATTTCCGCCATTTTCGGAGGGGTGAGTGAATTCTCGTCCCGTCTGCCGTCCGCTATCGCTTTTCTAGCTATGCAGTTCGTGTTTTTCGGATTCGTAGCCCGCTATAAGAATACAAAGACAGCAGTCATTACCTCCCTTTTACTGCTCACTTCATTCGAAGTGCACCGGGCGGCGGTGGCTTGCAGGCTGGATATGCTACAGGTTTCCTTCATCGTCATCTCACTTTGCTTACTATTTCGCTGGGACGAAAAAGGCTGCAAGGGAATACCTTGGACGGCTGTCGTGCTGATGGCATGCGGCACGCTGACCAAAGGACCTGTGGGTTCTATATTCCCCTGTATGTGTATCGGTATTTACCAGCTGATACGGGGACGCTCATTCGGCAAGACTTTCCTTTCCTTATTCAGAATCGGGCTGCTTTCCCTTATTCCATTGGGAATCTGGTTTTATGCGGCCTGGCTACAGGGAGGACAGCCGTTTATGGACCTGATGCTGGAGGAAAACACCGGACGCTTTGTCGGCAAAATGTCATACCCGTCGCATCACAATCCTTTATGGTATAACTTCCTGACCATTATATGGGGGTGGATACCTTGGACATTGGTCTTGCTTATTTCACTCTTCGGACTGAAATGGAATGAAATGCACCTGCTGCCCGCAGGAAACTCTTTCACCGGACGCATCAGGAAGGTTTGGGATAACATCCGCTCACAATCCCCCATACAGCTGTTTATCTGGATAGTGATTATCGCTATTTTTGTCTTCTATTGTATTCCTAAAAGCAAACGCAGCGTCTATTTGTTGCCTATCTATCCATTTATGGCTGTACTGATTGCCCAGTATCTGGAGGCGTTAATGCAAAAAGGGGCGAAAGTGTTCAAAATATCGGCTTATATCTTTGCCTCGCTCTGTTTGTTACTCACCGTGGTGTTTTTTGCTGTACGCTGTCAGATGATACCGGACAGCATATGGGGCAACGGACGTCATGCTGCCGAAAACATAGCGTTTATGCAAGCTTTGGAAAGCACGTCCTTTTCTATTTCCAAATGGCTGATTATAGTATTGCCGGTAGTGGCTGCCATCTGTACATTAAGGCTGGTTATCAAAAAAAGTAGTACGGGGTCACTCCTCTATGGAATCACCGGTTGTGTTCTTTGCCTGTTTGTCGCTTTAGACGGGGTATATCAGCCAACAATACTAGCTGTAAAATCCGATAAACATCTGGCAGAAGATATCAGAAAACAGGTGCCTGAAGGAGTCGTTTATTCATATACAGACAGAATGATACGGTTTTATTGTACAAATTATTATATGAATAACCAAATGCGGAATTTCACACTGGAAAATCCGCAAGAAGGGTATGTCATACTTTCTGCAAATGCACAAGAGGAGTTTTTAAAGAATTACAATGCAAAATATCAGCTGGAAGAGGTCTTCCATACAGATTACAGAAGTTGCGACTTACGCAATACGGTAATCATGTACAAGTTCAACGAGAAACGGAAATAGTTATATCCGGCAGATTCTGCACCGATTGGGACGCGGACTATATGAATTCCATACTGATTCATATAGTCCGCGTCCAAGTTTTACTATCTGTTCCCTAAATCATCATAAACAGTTTGCAATATCGCCTTACCCTTATCCAGACGGGACTCGTCAGCTTCAGGCTCATTAAAAAGAATACTGCCGGAATTATTATCAAACACCGTCACTCCTGTACTGTCCCTGAATGAGAACCCATTATTGAAACTATAAAAGGCAAAAGGATACTTATAATCACTTCCCAATACATTACGGCTAAACGTAAATGCAGTATGTTCCAGCCCCAGCTGCCCCAACAAAGTGGCTGCCAAATCGGTCTGATTCATAATCTTGTCCACCTGCATAGGCTGTTTTACCGCTCCACCTAACCATAACAAGGGAATATGATAAAAACGAGGCATCGCATTAGACCCCTCACGCGGGTAATAGAAACCATGATCGGGAAGGCAGATAACTAAAAGATCTTTCCATGCGGGAGTCTGCTTCAACCGGTCAATAAACTTACCCAGACATTCATCTGTATAAGCAAAGGCATTGGGAATTTTATCTTCCAGCCGGTGATAAGGAACTTCGAAAGGTTCATGACTGCTAAGTGTCAGAAACGCAGTATGCCAAGGCCCTTCTTCCTTCCGGTTTCTTAACTGATTATATAAATATTCAAAAGTAATATCATCATTCACTCCCCAGGCATTACTGGTCTGTTCGGCCAATGAAAAATCTGTATTGGCTGTAAGACGCTGATAACCGGTACTCAGCAGATAACTCTTCATATTGGTAAAGTTGATATCACCTCCATACAGGAAATCTGTTTTATAACCCACCTTGGACAATCCTTCAGCTATAGCAGGCAGCGTACGGCTCTTGGCAGGAATTTTCATTACCGATGCCGTAGGCAATCCAAGGTAACCGCTGAAAGTACAGACTGTTCCACGGTCGGTACGGAAACTATTGGCATAACAGTTTGTAAAAAAGATCCCTTCCTTTGACAGACGGTTAAAGTGGGGCGTCACATCAGGAAGACCGCCTAAAGGTTCTACAAAAGCACCTCCAAAACCTTCCATCAAAATAATAAGAATATTGGGACGCTTGGTATTCAGGACTTGAATAATACTATCCCCATCTGTTGTAGGATAAAGTCCGTCAAACAATGCAGCCCGCTTCTCTTCATCAAAGAAATTGAACTCTGATGCAAAATCCTGGGATTTACCCATAGAAGACAACAAACTGAAATCGGGATTGACCGCCGAATGATTCAAGAAAGGTTCGTTGCTGAAATATACTTGCCCTATATTAGAAGTGGATTCCGTTACACCACCACGTATAATGACGAAAAGCACACCTCCTAATAACAGCATTCCCGCAGTTCCCGTTATCCGTTTCCGGGTGGCAGTCAAAACGGAAGGCGTGATTTTCAGCAAGACCCAACTATTCAGAGCTATGAGTAACAAGATGGCAAGAACCCTCAGCAAGATAAATCCAACGGAAACACTCGCCAAAGCTTCCTTCGGTGAATCGATATAAAGAAAAACAGATGCGTCCAGTTTAAATCCCCAAAATGTATATAATGCCATATCTACCACAAAAATGATAGAAATAAGCGCGGCGGCCAAAATATAATACCCGTAAAGTATTTTTTTCAAAGGGAATTTCCTAAACCAAATACTTATCAGTACCAACAAGAATGGAAATGCAGTAAGATATCCCGCCGTAGCGGCATCAAGACTGGCTCCATGAACCATTACCTGCATATAATCGGCAAACCCGAATCCTTTTTCAATGGAACCATTATAGAGCATGAATAATGGTTTCTGTAGAATAAATATCAGTAAGACCGTAAAAAAGTACAAGCTGATATAAGCAATCCTCTTTTTCATATCTTCAGTTCTTTATTATTTCCGTCCGAAATCAGCCGGGACCTCTCCCCATCGGTCGGTTTCCCACTTCAATAAAGGTGTGGTATATTTATTTTCTTTCAGCCAAATTTCGGCCCGTTCTATCATTTGAAAAAGTTTCTCTGTCTGAGGAGTCCGTTCCAGTTTAGTTTTACATTTCTTCTGCTTCACCCAACTCAACGCATTACGGCTGTCCGAGTAAACAGGCATATTGATATTTTTCTGCTTCATCAACGCCAAAGCATGGACAATGGCAAGAAACTCTCCAATATTATTCGTTCCATAAACAGGACCGAAATGAAAAACCTCCTGTCCGGTAAGCAAATAAACGCCCCGATATTCCATCGGTCCGGGATTTCCACTGCAAGCAGCATCCACAGCCAGGCAGTTCATATCAAAGTTCTCGGGAAGTTGTTTAGGAACATCTTCTTTTTTAACAGCATTCTTACCTATATAATGGAAAGCGGAAGAAGCCAAGGCGTGTTCCGCCTCCTCTTTGGTCTCGAATGACTTGTATTGTGCGCCATCGTAACCTTTTATCTGTAGCTGGCAGTCAGTCCAAGAGTCATAAACTCCCGGATTGACGCCTTTCCATACTACATAATATTTCTGTTTCTTTACCATTTACATACGTTCAGGCACTTCAATACCCAGTAGGCCCATTGCTGTCTTTACAATCTTACCCACATTAGCACTCAATGCCAGACGGAAGACTTTCAACGCTTCATTTTCTTCACGCAGAATACTAAAATCATGATAGAACTGGTTGTATTCTTTCACCAAATCGTATGCATAGTTTGCTATAATGGAAGGATTATAGTCTGAGCCTGCCTGCTTGACAACCGATTTAAAATCAGCCAGCATCTGAATCAAACCTTCTTCTTTTGCGCTCAGTTCCAAACCTGCTGGAATGATTTCGGGAATAACGATACCTGCTTCAGCCGCTTTGCGTAATACAGACTGGACACGGGCATACGTATACTGAATGAAAGGTCCTGTATTGCCATTGAAATCTATCGATTCTTTCGGATTGAAAGTCATATTTTTACGTGCGTCCACCTTCAGAATAAAATATTTCAAAGCGCCCAAACCAACAATACGGGCAATATTGTCGGCTTCTTCTTGAGTCAGACCGTCCAATTTACCTAATTCAGCAGAAGTTTCCTTAGCAGTTTCAATCATTGCTTCCATCAAATCATCCGCATCCACTACTGTACCTTCACGACTTTTCATTTTGCCCTCGGGCAGCTCTACCATACCGTATGAGAAATGAACCAATCCTTTGCCCCATTCAAAACCCAATTTGTCCAACAAGATAGAAAGTACCTGGAAATGATAGTTTTGTTCATTACCCACTACATAAATCATCTTGTTGATGGGGTAATCCTGAAAACGTAATTTGGCAGTACCAATATCCTGGGTCATATAAACAGAAGTACCGTCACCGCGAAGAAGCAACTTATGGTCCAGTCCTTCGGCAGTCAAATCAGCCCATACAGAGTTATCCTCTTTCCGGTAGAAGAAACCTTTTTCCAATCCTTCCATCACTTTCTCCTTACCTTCCAGATAGGTATTCGATTCATAATAAATTTTATCGAAACTAACTCCCATCATCTTATACGTTTCATCGAATCCGGCATATACCCAGTCATTCATCTTCCTCCACAAGGCACGGATCTCAGGGTCATTCGCCTCCCACTTACGGAGCATCTCGCGAGCTTCCAGCATCAGAGGAGAGTTTGCCTCTGCCTTAGCTTTAGCTTCTTCTTCATTCAAGCCTTCAGCCTGGTACTGAGCTGTCAGTTCCTTTACCTCAGCCTTGTAATGCTTGTCAAAAGCTACATAATAGTCACCAATCAAATGGTCCCCCTTCTTGCCCGATGATTCAGGTGTTTCACCGTTACCATATTTCAACCAGGCCAGCATGGACTTACAGATATGGATACCACGGTCATTCACAATATTGGTCTTGACCACCTTATTGCCATTTGCCGCCATGACATTTGCCAAGGCATTTCCCAACAGGTTGTTACGGACGTGACCCAGATGAAGCGGCTTGTTTGTATTGGGAGAAGAATACTCAATCATCACCAACGGAGAGTTTTCCGTAGCCTTTTCAATACCGTATTCGGGAGCAGCCTGAATAGAATTCAAGAGTTCAATCCAACAATCCGAAGCAATTGTCAAATTAAGAAAGCCCTTCACTGCATTGTAGGCTGAAACCAATTCGGGAGCATGCTCTTTCAGGTATCCGCCTATTTCCTGTGCGGTCTGTTCAGGAGCTTTCTTGGACATTTTCAGAAAAGGGAAAACAACCAAAGTAAGATGTCCTTCAAACTCTTTCTTAGTCTTTTGCAGTTGTACCATTTTTCCGGGTACATCCTGTCCGTACAACGTTTTGATAGCGCTGATAATGGACGTGGTGAGTTTTTCTTCTATATTCATAATATGTACGTACACTTATTTGTTATTGAGTTGCAAAGATAGACATTTTAGGCGAAATCTTTCCTATCTTACTTTAATTTACTATCTTTCCTCTCCGCAAACTATATCCTTTTAACTAAAAAAATAAGTATCAAAAAAGTCAAAAGTCACTATTTTATCGAATAAGAATAAGAGGACAACTTTCACTAATCAAGAGAATTCCACTTTATAAAAAGCTAAATTATCTGCATAAACATACAATGACTAATTAAATATGTCCAACAACACATTCCCAGTTCATTAGAAATATAAAAATACATTGACTACAAGAATTAATTCAACACGAAATTACATAAACACTTGATTGATAAAACAATATTATATATTAAATCCACATTAAAACAAGACAAACACTATTTTGATAAAGTTAAGAAAAACCGTATATTTTTATCCTAAAGAAAGGACTTCGTAAAAAATATATTAAAATATATTATCCTATTTAAATCAAAATACATATATTTGCGGTCATTATTAAATAATGCAATTATAAGAATGCAAGCAAAAAGAAATCCTAATGCAGTTGAATAGTAATAAAACCACTATGGAAAACGACACAATGATACAAGAAATTGCATTTACAATTTAAAAAAGAGAGTTCAATACATAATGCCTGAAATATGGCAATTTATAAACCCCTAATTAAAGCCAAGTTTATATGAGCAGATTTTCTTCATTATTATGTAGCTTGCTATTCTGCATGATTACATATGCACAGGAAATTACAGTAACTGGTAAAGTCACCGCAGGAGGCGAAGAAATGCCTGGTGTCACAGTAGCTGTAAAAGGACAAACTCGCGGTACCATCACTTCTACCGATGGCAGCTACCAGATTCAGGTTAACGGCAATGAAAGCCTGATCTTCTCTTTTGTAGGTTACGAAACAGTAACTATACCGGTAAACAAACGCAAAGTTATTAACGTAGAATTGAAGGAAACAACCCAAATGGTAGATGAAGTAGTTATAACCGTTCCTTACGGTACTGCCAAAAAATCCACATTTACAGGGTCTGCAAGCTATATTGCCGCCGGCACTATTGAAAAAGCACAGGTCAGTAGTGTGTCAAAAGCATTGCAAGGAACTGTAGCTGGTTTACAGTCTTTTTCCTCCAGCGGTCAACCCGGATCAGACGCAACTATCCTGATTCGTGGAGTTGGTTCTGTAAACGCTTCAACCAATCCCCTCTATGTGGTCGATGGTGTTCCTTACGATGGTGCTCTTTCCTCCATAGCATCTTCAGATATTGCGTCAATCACTGTATTAAAAGATGCAGCTTCCGCTGCATTGTATGGCTCACGTGCAGCAAACGGCGTAATTATGATCACCACCAAACAAGGAAATAAAGATAGCGCACCCACCGTTGAATTATCTGCTAAATATGGTTTTTCAAGCCGTGCACGCGCAGACTACGACCAGTTGAATACAAACCAATATTATGAATTATATTGGGAAGCCATGCGTAACTATCGTATGGACAACGGTTACTCTGCCGAAGAAGCTGCAGCATGGGCATCAAGCAATGTTACAGGCAATCTAGGCATCAACCCTTATGGCAGTGCTTACCCTGAGCCAATCGGCCATGACGGAAAACTGGTAGCAGGCGCCAAACCATTATGGAACGACAGCTGGGACGACGCCCTTTCACAAGATGCACACTATACAGATTTAAATGTACGCGTAAGTGGTGGTAGCAAAACCTCCAAATATTTTGTTTCAGCAGGTTACATGGATGATCAAGGTGCTTATATCTGCTCTGGTTTCAAACGCTATACTCTCCGCGCCAACGTGACTTCAGATATCCGCAAATGGTTACAGATCGGATTGAATGTATCAGGAACTCATTCTGTTCAAGACTATCCCAAGCAAGATGACTCAACAATCTCCAATGTGGTCATGTTTGCCCGTTCATTGCCATCATTCTATCCAGTGTATCAACGTGACTTGGCAACTGGAGCATATTTATTGGACGAAAATGGTAACCGTATGTTCGATTATGGTGAGTATCGTCCTAACTCGTATGCAAAATATAATCTGCTGGCTTCCATGCCACACGATAAAAGCGAGATAAAAACGCGATGCTGCTTCTTTACGTGGCTTTATCCAAATAACTCCTATCGAAGGACTTTCTTACAAAATGTCTTTGAATATTGACTATAATAACAAAACAAATCATGACTACACCAATCCTACTTACGGTACAGGTTCTATCAGTGGTGGCAGCGTAAGCAAATACAACTACCGCACTACAGGCATGACTTTTAATAATGTCATTAATTATCAACACACGTTCAATGATGTACATGATATCCGTGTGATGGCCGGTCAGGAGTACTATGAATATAACACTTCCAATTTCGGCGGAAGCCGCAGCAAAGTCATCATGGATGGATTCTATGAGCCCGACGCAGCTTCCTCTTTAGGTGATTTTGGCGGAAACAGCGACCAATACAAGCTGTTAAGTTTCTTTGGAAGTGCTGAATACTCGTACGATCAAAAATACTTCTTATCGGCTTCTGTCCGTTCTGACGGTTCTTCCCGTTTCCATCCGGATCATCGTTGGGGTACTTTCTGGTCAATAGGCGCATCTTGGAAAATTATGCAGGAAGAGTTTATGAAGGACACATCAGACTGGCTATCTAATTTATCATTGCGTGCCAGCTACGGAGCGCAAGGTAATGACCAGGTAGGTTATTATGCGTATCAGGCGCTCTATTCCATACGTAATAACCTCGGTGAATCCGGTTTGCATGCTTATCGTCTGGCAACTCCTAATTTATCATGGGAAACCAATCTAAATACTAATATCGGCTTGGATTTTGGTTTCTGGAACAATCGCCTAAGTGGTACAATCGAATACTTTGAACGTCGTTCCAAAGATTTATTATTCTCTAAAGACTTAGTTCCATCTTCAGGTTTCTCAAGTATGGACGAAAATATTGGTGCCATCAAAAATTATGGATGGGAATTCCAAATCTCAGGATATCCTATCATGACTAAAGATTGGAAATGGAAACTTTCTTTTAATGCTACTACCTATAAAAACAAAATAACCTCATTACCTGCCGAAGAAATGTGGAGTGGCAACAAGAAATGGGTAAAAGGAGGATCGTTATATGACTTCTATTTAGTAGAATGGGCTGGTGTCAATCCTGAAAATGGTAATCCCATGTGGTATCGTTACAATACCAACGGAGAAAAAGTAACCACAGAAGACTATTCATCAACCACACCGGACGACAAAGTAAAATGTGGCAATTCACTACCAGACTGGACTGGCGGTCTTCAATCAGATCTTTCATTCAAAGATTTTACATTATCATTCTTATTCTCTTATTCCATTGGTGGTAAAATCTACAATGGGGATAAAGTTTCATTGATGAGCCAAGGACCTACAGGTACCAGTTGGAGCGTAGATATGTTAGACCGTTGGACTCCTGAAAATCCCTATACCGATGTACCACGTCTGACTACTTCTCCCAAAAGCTCATGGACAAACTCTTCAAATCGGTTCTTAGTTGACCGTTCATACTTACGTCTGAAGAATATTACATTCTCTTACAATCTGCCGAAGTCATTGCTGAACACATTGACACTGAAAGATGCAAGCATATTTTTTCAAGCAGAAAATATGCTGACATTAGCCAAACAACAAGGTCTAGACCCAGAGCAAACTTTCGGAGGCTCTACTTACTATCGTTATCCGGCAATGAAAACTATTTCATTCGGTATCAATGTGAAACTTTAATACAGAAAGAAGAATATGAAAACTATTTTTAAATATATATTTTCAGTCGCACTGGGAAGTATAATGCTCACTTCCTGCGATTTGGGTACAATTCCTACAACTTATGTAGATGCCGGTTCTGTTTTCGGTAAAACAGGAGATGCCGAAAAAGTACTTAATGGTGGTTGGAACTACCTGATGGAAACTTTCAATTCTTACGCCAACCCTGGCTATGGAGCAATGTTACGTGCAAATGATGCAATGGGTTCTGACGTAGTACTAAACACCAAATATGGTTTTAGAGCACACAATGAATTTACCGCTATTTATGGAAAAGGGGGCACAAATACCCTAAGCTGGCTTTTAGCATACCGTGTTATTAATGACTGCAATGGTGTATTAGATAATATTGATGCTGCTGAAGGCACACAAATTGACAGAAATCGAATCAAGGGACAAGCGTTAGCCTTACGTGGTTTTCTATATTTACATCTAGCTTCTTGTTATTCTTTTGCCATTGATAAAGATCCAGATGCTGTATGTGCACCTATCTATACACAATCAACAGATGAAACAATTGCAGCTGAAGGAAAACCTGCATCAAGTGTCAGTGAAGTATATGCGCAATCTATCAATGATTTAGAAGAAGCATTAGAACTTATTCCCGAAACTTATGTACGTGACGCCAAACACAAAATTGATAATGAAGTTGTCCTAGGTATTCTCTCACGTGCCTGTCTTTATGCTCGTCAATGGGAAAAAGCTAAAACTTACTCAGACAAATTGTTAGCTAAAAACAATTATCTAATGACTGAAAGTGAATATAAAGCTGGATTCAATTCTGTAGACAATAAAGAATGGATTTGGGGGCATGCTCAAACCAACGATCAAAGTAATGCCAGTTATCAGTTTCATTATTTAGATACTACAACTAAAGGATCATACTATTATAGCTTCAATGTAGACCCTTACTTCCGTGATTTGTTCGAAGATGGTGATTATCGTAAAGATATGCTGTTCTGGGCTACAGATCCAGGAGCTGACGTTGAATCAGCAGCCTATGTATGGATGCGTAACTCTAAATTCAGATTCCGCGATATCGAAAACCAACTTGGTGATATCGTATTGATGCGCGTTGCTGAAATTTATTTGATAGATGCAGAGGCAAAAGCACATCTGAATGACCCAGATGCAATTAACAAATTAAATGATTTAAAAACAGCCAGAGGAGCAAAAACTATTAATACAAATCTTTCACAACAGGATCTATTGGAAACAATTTGGTTAGAACGCCGCAAAGAATTATGGGGTGAAGGATTCAGTTTGATAGACATCATCCGTAACCAACAGGCTGTAGTCCGCAAAGCATATCCCGAAGGTCCCATTGACTATATTTACACTGATGAAAACGGACAAACTCACACACTTAAGAAAAAAACTCAAGGACATCGCTTCTTCAATTTTCCCGATAAAAGTGCGTTCTGTCCAAATAGTAAATATTATTTATACAGAATTACAGATGCAGAAGAACTAGCGAATAAGAACCTTTACAAAGATCATCCTAAGCTCTCAATTTATACAGAATAACAGCAAACTCTAACAAAGTGAAAAACCGTAGCAAATGAATTGTTACGGTTTTTTTATTTTTTTCCGGACAGATTAAGGAAAGACATACCTAAACAATCCTATAGAAGAAATTCCTAATCACGTTTTTTAATATGACCGGGAGTTTCCTGTTTTATTTCTTTTTCAAATCCTCAAGAGAAACCAATTTATAAAGCTTGTCACTAGGACGTACCTTATCGGGGACTTTAAAGGATACATGTTGACCTTTTCTTACCACATCCACCGGTTTCAAATCCACACGCGCCTCATCCAACGTCAGAAATACCGCTCCTGTAGTAGGTCCTGTAATCAGAAGTTTATCCCCTACTTTCATCTCAGCAGCTTCCACCAGAAACTCTGCAACACCAATATTAGAAAAGTACTTGATTCCCTTACCCACATACACTTTACGCTCAGTAGCCTCCGAACCATAGTTCTTACTCCATTCACCCAAACGCTGTCCTAAATAATACCCATTCCAAAATCCCCGATTGAATACAGTCTTCAGCCGCTCATCCCAAGCCTGCTTCTTCTCCTCGGTAAAAGTACCCTCCAGATAAGAACAAATAGCTTCTTTGTAACATTCCACCACAGTGCGTACATACTCAGGTCCACGGGCACGCCCTTCGATCTTGAAGACACGCACACCAGCCTCTATCATTTCATCCATAAAATGAATAGTTTTCAAATCTTTAGGAGACATGATGTATTTATTGTCCACCTCCAGCTCAATATCACTCTCTTTATCCTTCACATCGTATGCACGGCGACATATCTGCATACAAGCCCCCCGGTTAGCAGAAGCATTCATCTCATGCAAACTGAGATAACACTTGCCCGACACTGCCATACAGAGCGCCCCGTGACAGAACATCTCAATGCGGACCAATTCTCCATTCGGACCTTTAATTTGTTCCTTCTGGATAGTATCATAAATCACTCGCACCTGCTTTAAATTCAATTCACGTGCCAATACCACTACATCAGCAAAGCGAGCATAAAATTTCAATGCTCCGACATTACTGATATTTAATTGGGTGGAAAGGTGTACTTCCTGCCCCACCTCGCAACAATAAGCCATTACCGCCACATCCGCAGCAATCACGGCACTGATGCCTGCCTCCTTAGCCGCATCGACAATGGTACGCATCAAAGCAATATCTTCATCATAAATAATGGTATTGATTGTAAGGTAGCTCTTGATACCATGTTTATCACAGATCTGTGCTATCTCACGTAAATCATTGACAGTAAATGTACTGGCAGAACGTGCACGCATATTCAGACTCTCAATTCCGAAGTAAATAGAATCCGCACCTGCCTGTATAGCTGCCGCCAGCGACTCACGTGAACCTACAGGAGCCATTATTTCAAAGTCTTTTATAGAAGCTTTCATTATTCTTTTGATTAATATGTGTGCAAAGGTAGGCTTTTTTCCGTATTTTTGCAGCCTGATTTCACCACAGATTACACAGATTCACACAGATTATAAATTAATACTCAAATGAATCTGATTTTTCTGTAACCCAAAGATAAACATACAACAATGAAGATTAGAAATATAGACCTGGACAAATACCCAATTTTCCTAGCCCCGATGGAAGATGTAACGGACCCCGCTTTTCGCCTGATGTGCAAGAAGTTCGGTGCTGATATGGTATATACCGAATTTGTATCAGCAGATGCACTGATACGCTCGGTAGGTAAAACTATGCAGAAGCTGAATATCAACGATGAGGAACGCCCTGTAGCTGTCCAGATTTATGGCAGAGACACGGAAACAATGGTAGAAGCAGCGAAAATAGTGGAAGAGGCGCATCCGGACATCCTGGATATTAATTTTGGCTGTCCTGTAAAACGCGTTGCCGGTAAAGGAGCCGGTGCAGGTATGCTGCAAAATATCCCGCTGATGTTGGAGATTACCCGTGCTGTTGTGGATGCTGTAAAAATTCCCGTTACTGTAAAAACACGTCTAGGTTGGGACAATGAGCATAAAATTATAGTAGATTTGGCAGAACAATTACAAGATTGCGGTATTGAAGCACTGACCATTCATGGACGTACCCGTGCACAAATGTACACTGGTGAAGCGGATTGGAGTTTAATAGGTGAAGTAAAAAAGAATCCCCGTATGCATATACCTATCATTGGAAACGGAGATATAACTACGCCACAACGTGCCAAAGAGTGTTTTGACCTGTATGGAGTGGACGCTATTATGATTGGCCGAGCCAGTTTTGGACGCCCGTGGATATTCAAGGAAATAAAACATTATATAGAAACCGGTAAGGAACTCCCTGCCCTTTCTTTTGAGTGGCGGCTGAATGTACTCCGCCAGGAAGTGTTGGACAGTGTGAATCTGCTTGACGAGCGCCGTGGGATTCTTCATGTACGCCGCCATCTGGCTGCTTCTCCTTTATTTAAAGGCATTCCCAACTTTAAAGAGACACGTATCGCCATGCTCCGTGCCGAAACAGTGAAAGAGCTTTTCAGTATTTTGGATTATATCAGGGGAAATTACGGAATGAATTGTTAATGCTACAATATATTAATGTGCCAATTGGCTGTGCTGTATTCCGCATGGCAATTGGCACATTAACATATTGGCACATTGTAGCATTAACACATTATTTATTCTATTTTACGCAAACCTCTTTTAGGAGAGAAATCAATGTTTTTAGGATTGCCCTTATAAGCCACCTCACCACTACTGGATGCTTTCGCAGTCAGCGAACCGGTCACATAACATTCCACATCACCAGAGGAACTGGCACTAGCAGTTACATTTACCGCCTTCATACCTTTTGCCTTTACATCCCCACTACTACTGGCTCTATAAGAAGCGTTCTCACAAATACCTACCAAAATTACATCTCCGGAAGAGCTGGCATCAGCAGATACATTAGCAGCGTTCAGATTCTTGACAGATACATCACCAGAACTACTGGCATCAGCAGAGAAATTTGTACAAGATACCTTTTCCAGAATCACATCACCCGAACTATTAGCGGTAGCCGCAAAATCATCACAAGAAATAATGCTTCCTGTTACATCACCGCTACTGCTAGCCTTAACAGTAACTTTCCCACTCGTTTTCAGTCCATTCTTTATAATAATGTCACCAGAGCTGGAAGCTTTCAAGCTGTTCACAGCCGGAGCAGAAACTCTTACTTCCTTTTTATGTTTTCCGTTTATTGAAAAATTGTTTCTTGGCGATTTAAAACCAACCTTAAGTACTCCACCCTCTACACGGACATCAATATAGTCCACCAAATTGTCCGGAGCATATATTTCCACATCCTGTCCACCGGAACTTTGAGTATAGATTACATCCACCGAAGAACTGGTAGAGATAGCATTAAAACTACCCACATTCACTTTTTTGGTAACATAGTTTTTGCTAGGAGTTATTCTCTCTGCACATGCTGTTACCGACACTAACATAAGAGTTACCGTCATTAAAGTTGATACTAATTTTCTCATATTACTTTTGTTTTATTTATTAGACGTTATTTCTATGCCAAACGTTGCAACGTTTGACCATTATTTTTAAAGCAAGATTCATGCCAGCAACATTTATCACTGATAATCAACAAGGTATAAACAAAGCAGGGTGTCCGAAAATGGACACCCTGTACGCTTTTATATGCTTTTTTAAAACTATTTCAGTACAAGTTGGAAGACTACAGAAGCAAACCAACGCTTATACATATAAGTAGCCGTAATATAAATACATACCGCCGAAATCCATCCGGCAATAACATCAATCAAATAATGCGCCTGAATATAGACCGTAGCACAACATAGAAGTACATAGAACGGTGCCAAGAAATAACATAGTTTCTTATTAACACGATAGGCCATAATCATCACAATGGTAGATATACCGACATGTGAGCTAGGAAAAGCAGCAGTAGGCCGTTCCCCCACTTCCTGTGAGGCTTCCACCAAATTAAAGAAGAAACCATGATCAAAACCGGGACCAGGCAGCAGAATATCATTATTATTAAAATAATCACCGATAGCAGGGAAATGCTGCGCCATCACATTATCCATTCCGATAGCAGGGAAATAAAAATTGCGGACCGGCAACCGGAACCAATATATAAATAAGATAATAGATAAAAAAACGAAGTGACCAACACAAAAGAAACCTTTTCAAACCACTCAAAACGAAACAAGAAATAATAAATAGTCACAATCCCAATCATTGGATAATAAGCAAAATACCCCATATTAAATGGTTCACTGAACCACATGGAAGGAAAATGTTCACTAAATTCTACCGAAGGCTGGCAACGGAACAAAAACTGCTCCGCCGAAGCGAAGAAATTATCCAGATTGGGAAAAAGACGATTAAATTCAAAGGTATCGGGATACCAATACGCTAAAAATGCCATCTGCACAGCCATTCGTATAAATGCCGTAAGTTTACACGGATACTTACGATACAAATATATTAATGCAAACGTAATGGCCACAATGCCTGCACGCTCCGAAAGCATAATTACAGGGTGATCCATACGAGGAAATAATATTAAAACCATTATGGTCGTGAGGGCATTATATATCAGACTAATGCTCTCGACGGCAAACAATCCTTTCACACTGTCTACCCGTTTGAATAAATTTAAAGCCATCCTTCTTTCTTATACCATGCAATGATTTCCTTTACTCCCTTGTCTAAAGGGTACTCAGGACGATATCCCAGTTCTTCCACCAAGGGTGAAATATCGCATTGCCAATTACGTTGTTTCATTATTTTATATTTGTCAGCATTCAGCGTACTTACCTTTCCCAGGCAACGCGCTGAAAATTCAGCGAGCAAAGATACAACTTTTAAAATAAATAATGGGCATTTAATGTGTATAACCCACGGATTACCAAGTTCTTTTTGTATCAAATCAGAAAAAGTACGGCTGAAATAAACATTTCCGTCACTAACAAAATAGGCGCGCTGCCGCACTCCATGTTCTATTGCCAAAAAAACAGCTTGTACCAAATCTCTCACATAAATAAAGGTAAGATCCTGCCTTTTAAAACCAGGAGCAAAGTCTATATGCTGCTTGATAGACTTCACCATCAGAAAATAATCGCGTTCGCGAGGTCCATAAACTCCAGTAGGACGGAAAATCACTGTCGGAAAATCATTCAATGATTGCAGGTAATGTTCCGACTTTAGCTTACTGACCCCATATGCCGTATTGGGCATTGCCGTATCACGTTCACTAATAGGTGCATAATTATCTTCATGAATAGGACCGAAAATACTAAGTGAACTGATATAAACAAATTGCCGGGGAACCATATCCAAGGTCCTCAAAGCTTCTACAAAATTACGGGTATAAACATAATTACCTTTGTCGAATTCGTCTTTATGACGGCATTTAGTAACACCGGCACAATGAATGATATAATCCCATCCCTGATGCAATTGTTTATGAACAGCCAATTGCTCCGTCAACCTTCCGGGATGAGCAAAATCCAATTCGGCAAATTGAATGCGAGGATCTTTCAAATAGGCACGACTACTGCTTTTACGTACACCAGCCCATACCTGCATATCTCTCTCCAATCCTCCTTCCACCAGGAAACTGCCAATAAATCCGCTTGCTCCGGTTACCAATACTTTCTTTAATCGGCAAGTATTCTTCTGTGCAAATTCTTCGTTATTCATTCTTCGTATTTTATTTCACCGGTTCCACATGAATACCCACATGAGTATCCTCTCCAAATTTTTCTTTTAATCTATGTTCAATACCTGTTGCTGTTTCGTGCGCTTTATGCAGAGAAATGTTCCCATCCATGCGTATATGAATCTCTATAGCATAATTGTTCCCAATGCGTCGCGTGCGTAAATGATGCGGCTCGCTCACTCCATCAAAAGATAACACAATCCCCTCTATCTCACGTTCCACGCTATCCGGCAAAGACTTTTCCAGCAATTCATCCAAGCAAGGAATCAGCAACTTAATGGAAACCCGCATAATAAAGAAACTGACTGTCACAGCGGCAATAGGATCAAGTACCGCCCAATGAGGACCAAGTAAAATCGCTCCGCCAATACCGACAGTCGTACCAATGGATGATAATGCATCACTCCTATGATGCCATGCATTCGCCACAACAGCCTGTGAATCGCATCTTTTCCCCACTCTGACTGTATATTGATAAAGTATTTCCTTCAACAAAATAGAAATAATGGCAGCAACCAATGCCAACATTCCCGGTTGACGAAGCTCCCCACCTCGTAGAAAAACCAATATTTCTGTTGCTCCATTCCACAATATTCCAAATCCTATCCCCAATAATGCCATACCAATGAAAGCAGTAGCCAATGTTTCATATTTCCCATGACCATAATCATGGCTCTTGTCCACTGGTTTATTGGATATACGTACAAAAAGAATCACTACTACGTCCGTAACGAAGTCAGATAGAGAATGAACTGCATCTGCCAACATAGCGGCACTATGCCCTGCGATTCCGGCAAGAAATTTAAAAATAACCAGCAAGAAATTAACAAAACTCCCCACTAGTGTAACTTTATAAATTTCTTTTTCCCTGATTTTCTTATCAAGTTCAGTCATAACAGTTGTTTTAGAACGGACAAAGATAGCACGTTTCATTTAGATTCAACCAAATTTAATGTATCTATTGAACCGCTATTCCAATTATTTTGTTTACTTTGTAGCACATAATACATTAATATATCCCCTTATGGCTAAAAAGAAAGAAAAAAAAGCAGGGAAACGTATGAAAAAAAGCGAAATGTCTGAACGACTGATAAGCTTATTCCACACCAAACCAAACGAAACATTCAGTCTGAAACAATTATCAAGCAGTCTGAACCTCACTACACATCCGCTTAAAATGCTTTGTGCCGACATCATTACTGAAATGATTGAGGATGATTTTCTGCAAGAAGTAGAAAAAGGACACTACAAACTGAACGACCACGGCCTGATTATGACTGGCGTCTTTCAGCGTAAAAGCAACGGCAAGAACTCCTTCATCCCCGATGATGGTGGAGAAACTATTTTCATAGCCGAACGTAATTCGGCACATGCCATGAATAATGACAAAGTAAAAATAGCCCTCTTTGCCAAACGTAAGAATCGGAATCCGGAAGGTGAAGTGATAGAAATTCTGGAACGTGCCAATGATACTTTTGTCGGTACACTGAAAGTAGAGAAATTCTACGCCTTCCTGCTGACCGAGAACCGCACCCTGGCAAATGATATTTTTATCCCGAAAGATAAGCTGAAAGGTGGAAAGAATGGGGACAAAGCGGTTGTGAAAATTGTAGAATGGCCCGAAGAGGCAAAAAATCCGATAGGACAAGTCATTGATATCTTGGGAAAAGCAGGAGAAAACACAACTGAGATGCATGCCATTTTGGCCGAATTCGGTTTACCTTACGTATATCCTAAGAATGTAGAAACCGCTGCCGAAAAGATTCCGGCAGAGATTTCCGAAGCGGACTATGCAAAACGTGAAGATTTCCGCAATGTAACAACTTTCACCATTGACCCCAAAGATGCAAAGGACTTTGATGACGCGCTCTCCATCCGTCTCATCAAACCGGGACTATGGGAAGTAGGCGTGCACATTGCCGATGTTACTCATTACGTAAAAGAAGGAAGCGTTATCGACAAAGAAGCTGAAAAGCGCGCTACTTCCGTTTATCTGGTAGACCGTACCATCCCCATGTTGCCCGAACGGCTGTGTAACTTCATCTGTTCCCTCCGCCCCGACGAAGAGAAACTGGCATTCTCCGTCATTTTCAATATGAATGAAAAGGGAGAGGTGAAAGACTCGCGCATCGTGCACACCATTATAAAGAGCGACCGCCGTTTCACCTATGAGGAGGCGCAAAAAGTGATTGAAACGGGTGAAGGCGACTACAAAGAAGAAATTCTGGAGCTGAACAAACTGGCACAAATCCTGCGTAAACAAAGATTGGCTGCCGGTGCTATTGACTTTGACCGCATAGAAGTGAAATTTGAGATAGACGAAACCGGCAAACCACTCAGTGTCTACTTCAAAGAATCCAAAGAAGCCAATAAGTTGATAGAAGAATTTATGTTGTTGGCCAACCGCACGGTTGCCGAAAGAATCGGTAAAGTACCTAAAAACAAGAAAGCCAAAGTATTCCCTTATCGTATCCACGACCTTCCGGACCCCGATAAACTGGAGAACTTGAATTGGTTTATCAATCGCTTCGGATATAAGATACGTACATCGGGTAGCAAAACAGAGATATCCAAATCCATCAATCGTTTACTGGACGACATAAAGAATAAGAAAGAACAAAATCTGGTGGAAACCGTATCCTTGCGTGCCATGCAAAAGGCCCGTTATTCCACTCATAATATTGGCCACTATGGTCTGGCATTTGACTATTATACTCACTTTACCTCACCTATCCGCCGTTTTCCGGATATGATGGTTCATCGTCTGCTCACCCGCTATCTGGCAGGAGGACGTACGGTACAGGAAACGAAATACGAAGAGTTGTGCGACCATAGTTCTGAAATGGAACAAATCGCCGCCAATGCAGAACGTGCTTCTGTAAAATACAAACAAGTAGAGTTTATGGGTGAACGTTTGGGCATGGAGTTCGATGGAGTCATTTCCGGAGTTACCGAATGGGGACTTTATGTGGAATTGAACGAAAACAAGTGCGAAGGTATGGTTCCCATGCGTGACCTTGGTGATGATTATTATGATTTCGATGAAAAGAACTATTGTCTGACGGGGCGCCGGCATCACAAAAAATTCAGTTTGGGAGATCCGGTTACCATTAAAGTGGCCCGCGCCAATCTGGAGAAAAAGCAACTTGATTTCGCTTTGATCGAGAAATAAAGATTAACATCCTGTTGTAGGGGCAGACTGGATCTTTCCCTACAACAAGACAATAGTTTCATTTACTTCACTCTTCTATTCAACTGATTATTCGCTTTATCCGGCTTGGATTTACCGATCCGTTTGCCACCGGACTTCTTTTTAGTTTCCTGTTTCACCTTAAAAGCAAATGGATTTTTCTTATTTACCATAAATATTCCCTTTTTCTGCAAAAATAAAGGATTAAAGTCAATATTCATTCTATTTATTGGCAATAATATAGAATTTACTTACTTTTGTCCTTCCAAAACATTCAATTCATGACTACATTCAATTACACGAACATATTAACGCAGGCAGTAGATGAATTATCTGAAAGCCAGTCCTATAAAGGATTATTCCATCAACACAAAGATGGAGATCCTTTACCATCTGCCAAATCCCTATACAAGATAGTAGAATTGGCACGCGCCATTATCTTCCCTGGTTACTTTGGTAATTCCACCGTTAACAGCCATACCATCAACTACCATATCGGTGTAAATGTAGAAACCCTGTTCGGCCTGCTGACTGAACAAATTCTGGCAGGACTTTGCTTCGGACAAGAAAACAGTAAAAATGCAACCGATGACAATGAACCGTGCAGAGAAACAGCCTCTTTGCTGGCAGCTCGTTTCATCAATAAATTGCCCGAACTCCGCCGCATTCTGGCTACCGATGTAGAAGCCGCATATTATGGTGATCCCGCCGCCACATGCTTTGGTGAAATCATCAGTTGCTATCCAGCTATCCGAGCTATCAGCAATTACCGCATCGCACATGAGCTGTTAATACTGGGTGTACCTTTAATCCCACGCTTCATTACAGAAATGGCACATTCGGAAACCGGTATCGATATTCATCCGGGGGCACAAATAGGACATCATTTCACTATTGACCACGGTACAGGTGTAGTAATCGGAGCAACCAGCATCATCGGAAATAATGTGAAGCTCTATCAAGGGGTAACATTAGGAGCTAAAAGCTTTCCGCTAGACAATAATGGAAATCCCATTAAAGGCATTCCACGTCATCCTATTTTGGAAGACGATGTCATTGTATATTCCAATGCAACAATCTTAGGGCGTGTTACTATTGGCAAGGGGGCTACCGTAGGAGGTAATATTTGGGTAACAGAAAATGTACCTGCCGGATCACGTATCGTACAACGAAAAAACAAAGACGAATAAAGACCTTTGTCATCATAGATTAGTTTGGATTACATTCATAATTTATCAAGTTTTAAATATGTGTAAATCCATGTAATCTATGATCAGAAACTTCTTTATGCACCCACGGAAGTCTCAGCACAAAGCAGCATCTCTGTGTATAATCGGCATCAATCACAAGAGAACCTCCAAATTTCTCAGCCAGCAACCGGCAGATAGGAAGCCCTAATCCTGTCCCTCGCATAAAATCATCTAATTGGGTAAAACGTTCAAATACAAAATCATGCTTGTCTTTAAGAATTCCTTTCCCTGTATCAATAATAAGTAATAAGTCTGCCGCCCCATGCAAAATAGTAATATTTTAAATTATCCAGCCTCAAACATACTTTCTTCACCTCATCCGTCTGTTTCAATATATTCTCTTCATCATTCTTATAATAAAAATAATCCAGCTTAATACAATAAGAAATAATTTGCATATGCTTATCGCCCGATTCCTCACTTCTTTGCAGAAGAGTATCACACATACTAAAACAAGAGGGGAATCCATAATTTGAAGAAAAACATAAATTGACAAATAAAAACAGAAAAAGGAGCACCGACACTCTGATACTCCTTTCTCCTAAACTAAAGCAAACCAACGGTTACTTTGAAGCATATGCGCACAACATCCACACCATTTTTTCCTGTTCCTTCAAATAGTCACTCATCACCGCTACAGTAGCCTCATCACCGGCTTGTGAAGCGACAGCCAAAAGTTTACGCTCTTCCACGATGAAATGACTGTAAGTTTCCAAAATGTTGTTCAATGCTTCGTCACCGTTTGTAACACCCTCTACCTCTTTTATATTCGATACTTTCAAATAATCGCTATACTTGTTCTTCGGGACGCCTCCCAGCATCAGGATACGTTCTGCCAGTTCATCCACTTTCTCGGCTGCATTGTTATACAAATCCTCAAATTTGCTGTGCAGTACAAAGAAACCATGCCCTTTAATATTCCAGTGGAACCCACGAAGATTAGCATAAAATACTTGGTAGTCTGCCAATAATTGTTGCAATGATTCTACTACCTTTGCAGCTGCGCTGAATCTAACTTGATATAATCTAATGTTCTCATAATGTTTTTATTTTTAAATTGATTACTTTTATTTTTTTCTCTGATGCAAAGATAAGGGGGAAAGTAATGCGTGTCAAACTGATAATTTCTATCTTTGTATAGATAAAATCTATTAAGCTGAAAATTATGAACCTGCAACAACTGGAATATATCCTTGCCGTGGATGAGTTAAGGCACTTTGCCAAAGCTGCCGAATACTGTAATGTAACACAACCCACCTTGAGTGCCATGATACAAAAGCTGGAAGATGAGTTAAACACCAAATTATTCGACCGTACCACCCAACCCGTCCAACCTACACTGACAGGACGGAAAGTGATAGAACAAGCCAGAATAACCTTGCGCCAGGCCAATCTGATTAAAGATATAGTAAAGGAAGAAGCATGTTCGTTAGGAGGTATATTCCGTATAGGAGTCCTGCCTACAATCGCACCCTACCTGCTACCCCGTTTCTTTCCCGAACTAATGGAAGAATACCCTTCCTTGGACATCAGAGTTACAGAGATGAAAACACAAGAATGCCTGGAGGCACTGAAAGCGGGTGAACTGGAAGCTGTCCTTATTGCCGGAGCAGCAGAAGGGGCCCATTTCCACTCCATACCTCTTTATTATGAATCTTTTTTAGGATATGTTTCAAGACATAACGCTCTCTTTAAAAAAGAAATGATCCGTTCCAGCGAAGTCAGCGGTGAACAGTTGTGGCTGTTGGACGAAGGACATTGTTTCCGCGACCAACTGATGCGTTTCTGCCAATTGGAATCCGCCCAGTCTTGTCAAATTGCATACCGGCTGGGAAGCATGGAAACTTTCATGCGCATGGTAGAAAGCGGAAAAGGTATCACATTTATCCCCGAACTAGCCGTATTGCAACTCAATGACGAACAAAAAACGACTGGTGCGTCCGTTTGCCATGCCACGTCCCACACGGAGAATCTACATAGTGACACGTACAGACTTCATTCGTCATACCCTGCTCAATATGCTGATAGAAAAAATCAAAGCCTGCATACCTAAAGAGATGCTGACATTGCAAAATGGTCAAAAAGTAGTATGACAGCAAACTTTTTAATAAAACAGTAACGTCCTATACACCTTCCTGTAACAGGTAAATACGATATTTGCAGTACAATAAAAAAGGAGGTATATATGAAACTTAAAAGCAATGAATATCAGATAGAATGTACACCCGACGGGGAATATTACGCCTTTTTAACAGACTACCACCAATGCTGCACTTACGGTGAAACTGCCGAAGAAGCATTGGAAACCCTGTCAGATATCGCCGATGAGTTTTTCAGCGAAGTAAACGAAGTCTATCTGGCAGAAGAACTCGCATAAAAGTCACTCAACCTATTAATCATAGAATTCTCTTACAGAAACCATACCTGTGCGATACAGATATGGTTTCATTTTTATCCTAAACATGCCCCATACGGTATAGACTGTATCCCAGATAAACCAAATACAAACAAGAGACCAGTATCATTAAAGCACAAACCACATATCCTTTACGTTTCTCATTCGTCAATTCCATTTTCATTCTGATTTCTATTTAAGTTTCTTGATTCAGCAAAAATGGCAAATTCCTGTGTAGAATTTATTTCTATAGGATAACAATTATATTGCCGGATACATTTTTTCAATTTATTCCAAAGATACACCAAATCCCGTTTTCAAAGACTTTTTATAATTGAAGATAAATAAAGAACCCCGGCAAAGAGAGCGGATGTCCCGATTTCATCCTCTTTTTTGCTTCATCAGACAGATTAATTCTCTAAATAATTGATTAGCAAACAGAAAATCATTAAATTTGTCCCATCAATTGAAATTACGTAATTATCATTTAAGATGAAGGAAGAATTCGAGCTAATCGCCAAGACTTTCCAGGGACTGGAAGAAGTACTGGCAAAAGAACTCACCGAGCTGGGAGCCAGCAATATAGAAATAGGAAGACGCATGGTAGCCTTTATGGGCGATAAAGAAATGATGTATAAGGCAAACTTCTGCCTGCGTACTGCCATCCGCATCCTGAAACCCATTAAACATTTTGAGGCGAAGAATGCCGACGAAGTTTACGAAGCTATCAAAACCATTGCATGGGAAAACTTCTTGGATAAAGATAAAAGTTTTGCCGTAGACGCTGTGGTTTTCTCGAACGAATTCCGTCACTCCAAGTTCGTGGCCTATAAAGTAAAAGATGCCATTGTGGACTATTTCCGTGAAAAGACAGGAGAGCGCCCCTCGGTACGCATCAACCATCCCGATGTGGCACTGAACATCCATATAGCCGAAGATAAATGTACTCTGTCACTAGATAGCTCGGGTGAGTCACTCCACCGCCGGGGTTATCGCCAGGAAGCCGTAGAAGCTCCTTTGAATGAGGTACTGGCAGCCGGTATGATCCTGATGACCGGATGGAAAGGCGAATGTGATTTGATAGACCCGATGTGCGGTTCAGGAACAATCCCTATCGAAGCCGCCCTGATAGCACGTAACATCGCTCCCGGCGTATTCCGCAAGGAGTTCGCTTTTGAAAAGTGGAACGATTTTGATCAGGAACTATTTGACCGCATCTACAATGACGACTCACAGGAACGTGAGTTCACACATAAAATTTTTGGATATGACAACAATCCGAAAGCAAATGAAATCGCCACTCACAATGTGAAAGCAGCCGGACTGAGCAAGGAAATTATCTTAAAAATCCAACCGTTCCAGCAATTTGAGCAACCCAAAGAAAAAAGCATCATCATCACCAACCCTCCTTATGGAGAACGTATCTCAACCAATGACTTGCTGGGCCTGTATCAAATGATAGGCGAACGTCTGAAACACTCTTTCACCGGCAATGATGCATGGGTACTAAGTTACCGTGAAGAATGTTTTGACCAGATTGGTTTAAAGCCTTCTATAAAAATTCCCCTGTTCAACGGTTCGTTGGAATGCGAATTCCGCAAATACCAATTATTCGACGGCAAATTCAAAGAATTCCGTAGTGAAAATGCCGATCGGGAGTTCAAGCCCCGCCGAGAAGAAATCCGTCCGCGCCGTAACACGGAAAAAGTAGAATATGGAGAACGCAGAGAACATCGTAGTTTTGACAACAGACGTGAAGGACACGGAGAGTACAAAGGAGGAGAGCGCAGAGAAAGACGCTCTTTTGATGACAAACGTGAGAGACGTGGCGATTTCAAAAGAGGAGAACACCGCAACTTTGGTGACAAACGTGAAGGCCGCGACAATTTCAAAAGCAGCCCCCGTAAATTTGACGACAATAAGGAAAAGACAGAAGAATAAACAGTTATGAGAAAATTAATCAATCTGATCGCCTTATTAATCATGGCTTCATCTGTAACATGGGCACAAGACAAGAAAAGTTTCACACTGGAAGACTTGATGCCGGGAGGAAACAATTACTATAACCTGCTTCCACAGAATCTGTATGGTTTGCAATGGTGGGGGGATGTATGCATCAACGCCGACATAGAAGAGGTAAAAACCATCCATCCGGCAAATGGAAAGGAAAACGTACTTATCACTTTGCAGGAAGTGAATGAACTGTTGGCAAACAAGAAATTAGGGAAAATCAACCACTTCAGAAATGTATCTTTCCCATACGCTGAAAAGATGATGTTGGTAAATACCACATCCAATAAAGTGCTGATCGATTTAACTAAAAAGGAAATAATATGGAGTCAGCCTCTCTCTCCTAAAGCCGCCAACCAGGACTGGAACAAGGAAAGCCGTTCATTGGCTTATACCCTTGACAACAATCTGTTTGTAACGACTGCCGACGGGAAAACACAACAAGTCACCGATGAACCGAAAGGCATCGTATGCGGACAAAGCGTACACCGTCAGGAATTTGGTATCTCAAAAGGTACTTTCTGGAGTCCGAAAGGAAATCTGCTTGCTTTCTACCGTATGGACGAGAGCATGGTAACCGATTATCCACAAGTAAATACCTCCACCCGCATAGCGACACTGGAGCCGGACAAGTACCCGATGGCAGGAATGACCAGCCACAAAGTGACTGTCGGCATCTACAATCCGGCTACCCAAAAAACAGTTTATCTGAAAGCCGGAGACCCCACCGACCGTTATTTCACCAATATCAGCTGGAGTCCTGACGAAAAAAGCGTTTATGTCATAGAACTGAACCGTGACCAGAACCATGCCCTGCTATGCTGCTATGATGCGGAAACAGGAGAGCCACTGAAAAATAACCCCCTTTACGAAGAGGAGCATACTAAATATGTAGAACCTCAACATCCCATTGTCTTTCTGCCTTGGGACCACACGAAGTTTATCTATCAGAGCCAGCGCGACGGCTACAACCATCTTTACCTGATGGACACCAAGACTTCCATATATCCGGAATCACATGGAGCCGCGGCCGGAGGTTCTTACCGGGAAAGCTACAAAACCAGACAGCTTACCCAAGGCAACTGGGTAGTACAAAACATCCTCGGATTCAATGAAAAGACCAAGGAAGTCATCATCATGAGCACAAAGGTTTCCCCTTTGCAGAGCAACGCATACGCTGTGAATGTAAAGACAGGCAAACGCCGCCTCATCGGCAATAAAGATGGTATGCATCATGTACAACTATCCGGTAGCGGCAACTATGTAATAGACAATTATACTTCTTTCACCATTCCCCGGAATATCGAGATCGTTCCCACTTCCGGAAAGGAAAAGACTGTCAGCCTGTTGACAGCTACCAATCCGATGGAAGCATACAATATGCCCGAAATCACCGTCGGTACCCTCAAGGCTGCCGACGGCAAGACCGACTTATACTACCGCCTGATAAAACCGGTAAATTTTGACCCAAACAAAAAATACCCGGCCGTAGTCTACGTGTATGGCGGTCCACATGCCCAGCTAATCCACACAACCGCAACTATGCGCCCGCGGATGGGATATTTACATGGCACAACTGGGTTACGTCATGCTGACCGTTGACAACCGGGGCAGTGACAACCGGGGACTGGAATTTGAGAACTGTACGTTCCGCCAATTAGGAACCGAAGAGATGAAAGACCAAGTGAAAGGAGTGGATTTCTTAAAATCGTTGGGTTATGTGGACAATAACCGCATTGGCGTACACGGTTGGAGTTTCGGTGGTTTCATGACCACCAACTTGATGCTGACTTACCCCGAGTTATTCAAAGTAGGAGTAGCCGGCGGCCCTGTCATCGACTGGGCTTACTACGAAGTAATGTACGGCGAACGCTACATGGATACTCCACAAACCAACCCCGAAGCTACAAGAACGCCAACCTGAAGCTGAGAGCCGGAAATCTGAAAGGACGCCTGGAAGTGATCATTGGCGCCAATGACCCCACTTGTGTCCCTCAGCACAGCATCAGTTTCCTCCGTGCCTGCATTGATGCCGGGACCCAACCCGATTTCTTTATGTATCTGGGCGACGGCCATAATATGTTCGGACGCGATCGTGTCCACTTGTATGAACGCATTACACGCTATTTTGAAGACCATTTAAAATAAACAAAAGATAAGATTATGAAACTGTTGCTATTAGGCTCAGGCGGACGTGAACACGCCCTGGCATGGAAGATTGCTCAAAGTCCCAAAATTGAGAAACTATATATCGCTCCGGGAAATGCCGGCACAAGTAATGTAGGCGAGAATGTAGCGATTAAAGCAGATGACTTTACAGCAATCAGGGAGTTTGTAGTAAAGAATAATATAGATATGGTAGTGGTAGGTCCCGAAGACCCGTTAGTCAAAGGAATCTATGATTATTTCAAAAAAGATGAAGCGCTGAAAAACATTCCTGTTATCGGGCCTTCAAAAGCAGGTGCGGTACTGGAAGGCAGCAAGGAGTTCGCCAAAGGCTTCATGCAACGCCATAACATCCCGACAGCCGGTTACAAAAGTATCACTGCCGCAAATCTGGAAGAAGGATTAGCCTTTCTGGAAACATTGGAAGCTCCATACGTACTGAAAGCCGACGGTCTTTGCGCCGGAAAAGGCGTACTGATTCTTCCCACCTTGGAAGAAGCCAAGGAAGAATTGAAAAAATGTTGAGCGGAATGTTCGGTAACGCTTCCGCCACCGTAGTGATTGAAGAATTCCTGAGCGGTATAGAATGTTCCGTATTCGTTCTGACCGATGGAAAAAACTACAAGATTCTGCCCGAAGCAAAAGACTACAAACGCATCGGCGAAGGCGACAAAGGGCTGAACACCGGTGGTATGGGTAGTGTATCTCCTGTTCCGTTTGCCGACAAAGCATGGATGAAAAAAGTGGAAGACCGTATCATCCGCCCCACAGTAGAAGGACTGGCAGCAGAAGGCATCGACTATAAAGGCTTTATTTTCTTCGGCCTAATTAATGTAAAGGGCGAACCGATGGTCATTGAATACAATGTACGCATGGGCGACCCGGAAACGGAAAGTGTCATGCTGCGCATCAAGAGTGACTTGGTGGAACTGCTTGAAGGAGCGGCAACAGGCAATCTGAATGAAAAAGTCTTGGAGATAGACCCCCGTTCGGCAGTATGCGTCATGCTGGTATCCGGCGGATATCCGGAGCATTATGACAAGGGATTTGCCATCAGCGGAATAGAAGAGATTGAAAACAGCATTGTATTCCATGCAGGAACGGCACTGAAAGACGGCCAGGTAGTCACTAGCGGCGGGCGTGTCATTGCAGTCAGCTCCTACGGCGCCAATAAAGAAGAAGCCTTGGCACAATCATTCACCAATGCGAAGAAAATCAATTTCGACAAGAAATATTTCCGTTCTGATATTGGATTCGACCTGTAATCAGCGGACTATTAACCCATGGCAGGCTATGACAAATTCCAGACAGATATGGCAAAGGGAAGATTCACCTTCCCTGTTGCCATCCTTATATGCCTGCTTCTCCGGATCATCACCGGCAATGAATGGCAGGATGTAATCAATTTGCTAGTCTGTGCTTTGACTGCTTATCTGCTGATCGAGATAAACACCGCCTTCACGCTGATACGGACACGCAGTACCTTGCATGTCAGCTTTTACATATTCCTGTCCACAACCTGTCTGTTTCTGCATTCCTTCCAGTATGCCGTTTTTGTGCCGCTCGCCTTTCTGATCGCTACTTCCCAATTATTCAGTAGCTACGAATCTCCCTATCCGGCGGGAAGTATATTCCACGCTTTCTTTTTCATCGGACTGGGAAGCCTGTTGTTTCCACAGTTACTTTATTTTGTACCTCTGTTCTATTTGGGAATGATTAGTTTCAGATCCCTGTCACTCAAAAGTTTCTTTGCCGGGCTTACAGGACTCTGTATGCCCTACTGGCTCTTTTTCGGTTACGCGTTCTATTACGACAAAATGAATCTCTTCTATCACCCTTTACAGGAGCTTATTCATTTTCAACCCATCAGTTATGGGACATTAGGAATGGACAGGATCATATCCTGTGGAATCATCACCTTGATATCACTGGTCAGCAGCGTGCATTATTTCCATGTTTCTTATTTAGATAAGGTGCGCACGCGTATATTCCTTTCTTTCCTGATCACCGTTGAAGCCTGGATTTATTTACTGGGTATCTTACAGCCACAGCATTTCGACATCCTGTTACAGATGCAAATCATTGTAGGGTCCATTTTAACAGGACATTTATTTACTTTAACCCACAACCGCTTTACCGGCATCTTTTTCATCATTACATTTGTTTTATTAATAGTTCTAACTATATACAATTTATGGATGCAATTCTTCAATTCCTGATCGACTGGGGATATTGGGGCCTTTTCCTAGGCTCTTTTATAGCCGGAAGTGTTCTCCCGTTCAGCTCGGAGGCCGTACTGGCAGCCTGTGTCGGTCCGTTGGGCTTAGACCCGGTGATCAGTATAGCTGCCGCCACCGCCGGCAATGTTGCCGGCGGCATGACCTGCTACTGGATGGGACATCTGGGCAATATGGAATGGATCGAGAAATATTTTCATGTAAAAAAAGAGAAGATGGACCGTGCGGAGCGGTTTGTACACGGACGGGGTGCCTGGATGGCTTTCTTCGCCTTTATCCCTATTTTGGGAAGTGCCATATCCATTGTATTAGGCATGATGCGTGCCAATATATGGATTGTCATTCTCGCTATGACCATCGGAAAGATACTCCGCTACGCCTTATTGGTATGGGGGGTATTGGAAGCCTCCGCTTTAATGCATTAAAATTATGAAACTGGAACAAACAGCAGATGGAAGTTATACCCTCTATGTACCCGAACTGGACGAACATTATCATTCGGTGAAAGGGGCACTGACGGAGTCACAACATATCTTTATCGAAATGGGATTAAAACATTCTCCCGTTTCCGAGCCCCACATTCTGGAGATAGGACTAGGAACAGGGCTGAATGCCTTTCTGACACTGCTTTCAGCAGAAGAAACCCGACGGAAAGTACATTATACCGGTATCGAACGCTATCCGTTAGCCGAAGAAACCTTGAAACAACTGGACTACCCCCGCCTGATCGGCAAACAGCATGAGGAGGATTATTACGCCATCCACCAGGCACCCTGGGACACGGAAACAGAGGTATCCCCTTGGTTCACATTACATAAAATTGAAGACGATTTTACCCGGCTTTTCAACCCGGTGGAAGGCAGCCGTTCTGCCGTTCCCTTATACGATATCGTCTACTTTGATGCCTTCGCTCCCGACAAACAACCCGAAATGTGGGAACAATCTCTCTTCGATACTTTATACAAGGTATTGAATGACGGAGGTATCCTGACAACTTACTGTGCCAAAGGGGTGGTAAGAAGGATGCTGCAAACAGCCGGATTCACAGTAGAACGCCTTCCCGGCCCTCCGGGGGGAAAACGCGAGATACTGCGGGCAACCAAGTCTGATTAAACTTCTAGGACCGAAACTGATAAATGGTCAAGTTTCACCTAAAACAGTAAAACCGTTGTAAAATCCTTCAAATCCGTCATATATGCATAACTGCATATTTATCAGCAAATTACCATGAAACATTCATCGCTGAATCCGTCATAGATTCTTCATATTCTTTTTCCACGCTGAGATGATTGCCGTTATATACATAAAAAATCTCCGGCTTATCACAAGCCAGAGATTCTGTTTTATAAATTTAAAGTTTTTATTATATAAGATTCTCCCGTCGGAGAAAGTCTTATCTTGGAATTGTTAGTGAGAGTGCCCCGAAAGTCACTCTCATTTTTTAAGACTCTACTGTTAGAAACAATTAGTTCAAAGTCTGTACATAGAATGTCAAGTCTTTAGTCATGCCAAATACATCTGTGATATGATATGTGATTTCGATAACCTTACCATTACCTACTTCCTTGGCAATATCAAACTTCATCTTGTTGGTATTGGCAGTTTGAGCAGCACCGTCTAAGATATAAGTTACCACATTTGTAGCCTGTTGATCCATCTTGGCAGAAGGATACAAGCCATAGAATGAAGGATCAGCCTTATCTACAACAATGCTTTGTCTGTTATTTACCAATGAAGAGTTCAATTCGGCACGTAATGCAGCAGTTACACCTTGTGCGGCAGCACGGTCAAACAGATAGTACGGTTTGTCGAATGCATCAGCCAAAGTGAAATCAGTATTGCTTACTTCGAATGCATACTTCAAAATGGTCTGCAAACCATCTGTTGAATAAACAGCTTTTGCAATGAACGGATTCTCTTTTGTACCCTTAGATGCTACTTTTGCAACCTTAGAGTCAGCAATACGGCTGGCGAACTGTAATATAATATCATCCTTAGCTTCTGTATAAACATTGAAGTGATGATATTTAACATCGGTCAAAGTATATGCATCCATGTTACCGGCTGTGCCATAGAAGCCGATTGTATTCCATTCAGTATATAATGAGCTATTTGAGATATCGGCAAGAATTACATAGCTTTCATTAGTCTTACCAATAATTTGGAACGAGTTAGTCGGAACCAATACTTCATACCAGTTAGCTTCAACATTTGCTTGTGCATTGTAAGCACCATTCTGGTAATTATAAACTCCCTTGAATGCATCACGCATATCAGCAGCAACAGCATCATAGCGGTCCAACAGTTTTTCACCATATACTTTCAATACATCATTTCCGTCTTTGTCTTTAGACCAAGCAGACGTACGGTTAGCTACAGATTCACGTTTGATCGGGCAGTTAGTAGGCATCTGCAATTCGAATGAGAAGTTCATTCTTGCCACTTCGTATTGATCATAACGAGTTGCGATTTCTACACGGAACGCGTTGTCCAAAGGCAATGCAATCTTCGTGTTGTCACCACTATACTGACGATCGTCTGTTGTGTAATAAGGAGCAGTTACATGTCCTCCTAATTCACTGTCAACCTTGAATGTTACCTTCAATGCGGTAATCTTATCCAAATCACGGATGTTTCCGGTCAGACAAGACTTGCCGGTTGCGTCTACATAATCAAATTCAATGTATTTGTCCAGCAATGCACCATTGTATGCAACACGGTCCCAAGTACCTTGGTTGTTGATAGGATCACCACCGGTCAGTTCTACATTGAAGTCAAGGTCATTGCTACCATATTTCTTATCGAATACACTTCTGTTGATTTCTTGTGGATCGGTTGAATTACCCATGCTGCGTGCAATCGCATCAATCCATTTCATCTTGCCTGCATCTCCCAAAGTATTGAAGAATTCTGTCAAGTCAAGTGCCTTACTCCATCCATACCATCTGGTTTGATCGGCAATAACCGTAGCATTGAATGGCGCAACGATATCTTCCAGGAACTTGTCAGGAACAGTCACAGCCTCATCATTAAAGTTGACAGAGAAGTAAGTCTTACCTTTCTGACCGTTTATCAAGATGTAGTTGTAAATGAACGGAATAGTATTGTTCACTACAGCTTCTTTCTTAGCGATGAAACGATAACCGTCTTCAGTAATCTCCACACCATATTTTCTGATGGATTCATCTGTAATCTTACTCTTGTCTATTTCCAGATAGTAGTCGTATACCAATACAGAGTCTTCTGCCCATTGATCATAGCCGTCAGAACTAAATCCTAGTATATCGAAGGAAGGAGTATATTCCTTTCCATACAAGAATGAGCTTCCTGAAGGAGCAAATGTCAAGCCATTAATGTAAATGTTTTCAGTTGCGTTTACATTGCTGGCTTTGAATGTATATACAAACGGGGATTTTACTACTTCTCCATTATTTTTTGATGTAGCTTTCAGTGCAAACAGGTACTTGTCACCATCATTAGCCTTGAACTGGCCTGCATAGTCAGGACGTCCCTGGCTTCCGGCTGCATCCAAATCCCATTTCTGTACGTCACGAGGCAGTAACCACATACCGTTGGCCGATGTAGCACGGGTAGCTGTAGTAGCTTTGCCGGTCCATGCTTGGGGAGCACCAAAATTCAATCCCCAAGGAGTGGTGTTGTCTGTAGATACAAACGCCCAGTCATAAGCGTCAGCATCAGCACCTGCGGGATTCACTTGCATCTTGATGTCGCGGTCGGCAGTAGGATACATACCTTTCAACATTTTGCCGTTTACAGCTTTATGTCCTGCCCAATCCACGTCATTATTCAATATACCATAATAGATATCGAAATCTTGAGCATAGTTTTGTCCGTTCAGTTCAGGAATAATGCTTAACAATGCAGCTCCACCCGGAATAAAGATAGTTTTCGGCTCACCGTTTGCTTCTGTTACAGTAAAGTTGTAACCACCGGCAACTTCAACCACTCTCAGACCACCGGCAATATATTCGGTATCCACGTATGCACCTTTTTCAGCATCCCATACCTGCCAATAACCAGTTTCCTCGTTCACTTTGGCATCGTGTCCGGCAGCGGCAGCATCACCCGGTTCGCCTTGGTCACCTTTGTCACCCTTATCACCTTTGGCAGGATATTCAGATTTCACACCGTCAAATGCCCAGTAACCGTCGATAATGGTCACAACTGTACCATTCTTACCGTCTTCACCCTTGTCACCTTTAATAGTTTCAATGGTACTCGTAGAGTTGTCACTCCAGGTTACAGTGATACCGTCACCGTTCTTCACTACGTTGGTAACATACTTACCAGCATCAACTTTTGCCTGTAAAGCTGAAAGAGCCGACTTGATATCGACCAGTTCCTTGTCGATGCGGTCAATGTCCTCATCATAGTCTTTACAAGACACAAATGTTCCTGTTGACGAAACCATTAAGGCTCCGAACAGAACTGCACTTAAAAACTTTTTGTTCATAAATAAAGATTTAAATTTATAAATTTAAAAAACTAAAAATTGGTTATACATATACTGTTATAAAAGGACTTCATTCTTTATTTCCAAGTTTACCAGATTCCTCTCGCGCGCCGCATACCGTTTCGGTGTCATACCCGTCTGACGGACGAAAGCCAGATAGAAAGGACTCTTCGAGCCGAAGCCACTCCGTGACGGAACCTCACCCAGCGGACAACCGCCGTTGCGAAGCAACTCCTTAGCGTATTCCACCCGGTAGCGGTTAAGCAACTCCTTCAGGTGACAACCGAAGTAGCGGTTCACCGCATTGCTCAGGTAAGTCTGGTTTGTTTCGAGCATCACACTCAGTTTCTTTAACGAAAGAGAGGAATCAAGGAATGCCCGACGTATCTCCAACTGATACAATATACCTTTATATATAAGGCTGTCTGCCGGACGAACATCCGACAGTGACGAGAACCGCGCCGTCCACTCGCGACCGGCGGCACGATAGAGCAATGCCTTCTGCCTTACAGAAGTGCCGCTCGTCTTTTTACGTCTCAGAAACAGGTATTCCATCTAAACTCGTTATTCGTTCTTATTGGCTTTTTATGCAGATCTCTTAGTAAGAGATCGACAAACAGACGATAACAAGCTTTAAATCAAAACATTAACTATACACATACAAGGTTAAACCAGAGCTGGCAGAACTAGAAGAAATACTTTTTTTCACAATATTCCATATTTTTTCCGCGAAAAGTGTACTAGTTATCAAAACTTTCCTTATTTTTGCACGTGAAATGTCGATCTCTTACTAAGAGATTTATATTTTTTCATCTTCCAGACATATAATAACTTATTGATTTTCAACCATCCACAACTAATCCCTACTTCCTCCCTTAACATATAGTAAGATAAATACATGAAACAAAGATTGAAAGGATTTTTTTACAATTCTTAGTCTTCATGAATACGAGAGCCTTATATGGCCTCTTAAAAAGATTGACAAACGATAAGACACTTCCCACAAAATATAAAGCGCATATTTATAGAGAACTATAAAGACTACATAGAATGCCATATAGAATCTCTTACCTGAAACTAAGGCTTCTCATACAGCCACAGAGCAACCGTATGAAAAGCCTTAACCAAACTGAAATTGCTTATCAATTGAGCAATTTGGGAAGTATTTGTACCTGATTAATGAGCAATTTGCGTATATTTGTTGTTGTTAAACAGAAAAGATAACATTCATGAGAACCAGACATCACATATTTTCCCAATTGCATCCCGGTAAAAGTATCCTTTGTTCATGCTGCATGGCACTGATAGTGTGCCTGTTTACCGCCTGTGACAGTAAACAGCCCACTTCCAGAAAACCGACCCTGACTGTCACCCTGGAGCCCTTGCGCTATTTCACAGAAACCATTGCAGGCGATAAATTCAAGGTAGTCAGCATGGTTCCGAAAGGAAGCAGCCCCGAAACCTACGACCCTACCCCCCAGCAGCTGGTCAATCTGGATAAGAGTATCGCCTACCTGCGCATAGGCTATATCGGTTTTGAACAAGCCTGGATGGATAAACTGACCACGAATGCCCCTCATCTGAAAATATTCGATACTTCAAAAGGGATAGATGTCATACAGGAAGCAGGATACAACCACGGTGACCATCATCACGAAGGGGGGATAGAGCCTCATATATGGAACTCCGCACGCAATGCCTCAGTAATCGCCCGTAATATCTACGCCGCCCTGAGCGAACTGGACAGTGCAAACGAGCCCTATTACAAACATCGTTTGGACAGTCTGCAACAAATTATCGCACAGACAGACACGGAAGTTCGTGACCGACTACAGAATGCCGACACCACTTTCCTCATCTATCATCCGGCACTCAGTTATTTTGCCCGGGACTATGGATTGAAGCAAATCAGCATTGAAGAAAGAGGAAAAGAACCCTCGCCCGCCCATCTGAAAGAATTGATAGAAACCTGCCGCCGGGACAATGCCCGGGTTATTTTTGTCCAGCAGGAATTCGATACGCGCAATGCCAGACTGATAGCAGATGAATTGGGGATTACCGTTGTTCCCATCAATCCGCTAAGTTACGAATGGCAGGAAGAGATGATTAATGTAGCAAAAGCACTTGCCAAATAATACAGCCTTATGACGAATCCCATTATACAACTTACAGACATTTCCGCTTCTTACGATGAGAAAACAGTGCTAAGCCATATCAACCTCACCGTATATGAGCATGACTTCCTAGGTGTAATAGGTCCCAATGGTGGTGGAAAAACCACATTAATTAAAATCATACTAGGATTACTAAAGCCTATTTCAGGCACAATCCGTTTCTATAAAAATGGAAAAGAAATACCCGAGATAGCCATGGGATACTTACCACAATACAACAGTATTGACAAGAAATTCCCCATTTCGGTGTACGAGGTGGTATTATCAGGGCTCAACAAGCAGAAATCCCTGTTCCACCGCTACACTCCCGAACAGCACGAACTAGTGAACCGGATTATTGCCCGCATGGGATTGGAAGGTTTGGAAAGCCGTGCCATCGGCGAACTGAGCGGAGGACAACTGCAACGCGCGCTCTTGGGACGCGCCTTGGTTTCAAATCCTGAGGTTGTCATTCTGGACGAACCCAATACCTACATTGACAAACGGTTTGAAGCCAAACTCTACTCCCTGCTGGAAGAAATCAACAAGGAACGGGCCATCATCCTGGTAAGCCATGATATAGGCACTGTGCTGCAAAATGTAAAAACCATAGCGTGCGTCAACGAAACGCTGGATTATCATCCCGATACGGAAGTACCCACCGAATGGCTGGAAGAGCATTTCGGATGCCCCATCGAACTGTTAGGACATGGAAACTTCCCTCACCGCATCTTGAAATGCCATCATCACGACGAATAAATCCGATTATCGTGACCTAAGTCTTTTCATGCGACAGGTTAAGCCCTATCCACCTTATCATTAAGCATTTTCTTACGGCAGACTTCTACAGTCGCCGGCAGTGCTCCGTACAGTCCATTGCAACAGACCGTACGGACCACTATAGCAGACTGTACAGTCCACTGTAGCGGTCTATACTAGTTTACCGTATAAAAGACCTTAACCTAGCCATTAATCAAGCTTAATCATAGAGTAGAAAAAGGTTAGGAATCCAACGATTCCCTCCATCTGCACAAACTGAAATTTCAGAACACAGCATACAAACCAGCAATAAAACATAGAAATTCCGTTAAGGACTGAAAGAAACATTTTCTGCCGCATCCCCGAAGGATAACACTAAATAACAGACCATTGTACCCCTATTCCAACTTTCTTTCGTATCTTTGCGCCCATTGAACGTTAACGAAACAATAATATATTCATGAAACAGTACAAATTAGTCAACAACCTGGTGGGTTGGTTCGCTTTTGTCATCGCAGCTTTTACTTACTGTATGACTATAGAACCGACAGCCAGTTTCTGGGATTGCCCGGAATTTATCACTACCGGATATAAATTAGAGGTAGGTCACCCGCCCGGCGCACCTTTCTTTATGCTTACCGCCAACTTATTCAGCCAATTTACAAGCGACCCCAGTCAAGTAGCCAGAATGGTCAATACCATGAGCGCTCTGATGAGTGCGGCTTGTATCCTATTCCTTTTCTGGAGTATAACCCATCTGGTGAAAAAACTGATATGCCCCGATGACAAGGAGATGACCTTAGGCAAACTCATCACCATTATGGGGTCAGGACTGGTAGGAGCCTTGGCTTATACATGGAGCGACACCTTCTGGTTCAGTGCCGTAGAAGGTGAGGTATATGCTTACTCCAGTCTTTTCACCGCAGTAGTCTTTTGGTTGATTCTAAAATGGGAATCCGTTGCCAATGAGCCTCACAGCGACCGCTGGCTGGTTTTGATTGCTTACCTGACCGGACTTTCCATCGGTGTGCACTTGCTGAACTTATTGTGTATTCCGGCCATTGTACTGGTGTACTATTATAAAAAGAATCCCGATGCTAACCTCAAAGGCAGTCTGTTGGCACTTACAGGCTCCATGGTGTTGGTTGCAGCAGTGCTGTACGGTATCGTGCCGGGCGTAGTAAAAGTGGGAGGATGGTTCGAACTGCTGTTCGTCAACAGTTTCGGTATGCCTTTCAACAGCGGTCTGATTGTATATATCATTCTACTCGCCGCATCCATTATCTGGGGTGTTTACGAAAGCTATACGGAAAAGAGCCGCAAACGCATGAATATCTCCTTCATGGTAACTATCGCCATGCTGGGCATCCCCTTCTATGGCTACGGATGGAGCAGCGCCTTGATAGGCATTATCATACTAGGAATCTTGGGCGTTTATCTGTTTGCTGATTTGAACAAGAAATATCAGATTAGTGCACGTACTTTAAATACCTCTTTGCTGTGCATCATGATGATTATGGTAGGATACTCCTCGTACGCATTGATTGTGATTCGTTCTACCGCCAATACTCCGATGGACCAGAATTCTCCGGAAGACATTTTCACTTTAGGCGAATACTTGGGCCGTGAGCAATATGGAACCCGTCCTTTGTTCTACGGACAGACATACGCCTCCAAACCGGCACTGAAAGAAGTGGACGGAGGATGCGTATATGATGTGACGGAAGGCGCTCCCGTGTATCAACGGAAGGAGAAAGCGACTCCCGATGAAAAAGACAGCTACGAAATAGTGCGTCATAAGACCGATTACAAATATGCACAAAATATGCTCTTCCCACGCATGTACAGCGACGCACACGCACAGGCCTACGAAGACTGGCTGGGCGGCATCAAAGGCGTGCAGGTTCCTTACGACCAGTGCGGACAGATGGTGATGGTGAAAGTCCCGACCCAATGGGATAACATCAAGTTCTTCTTTATCTACCAGTTGAACTACATGTACTGGAGATATTTCATGTGGAATTTTGCCGGACGCCAGAATGACATACAGGGACAAGGTGAAATAGAACATGGCAACTGGATTACCGGAATACCGTTTGTGGACAAGTTCCTGGTGGGCGACCAAAGCCTGCTCCCCTCCGACCTGAAAAACAACAAAGGACACAATGTATTCTATTGCCTGCCGTTGATTCTGGGACTTATCGGTCTGTTCTGGCAGGCTTACAAGACAAGACGTATCACGACTCCCAATGGGGAAGAAATAGAAGAACCAGTAGGTATCCAGCAATTCTGGATCGTATTCTTCCTATTCTTCATGACTGGTCTGGCCATCGTACTTTATTTGAACCAGACACCGATGCAGCCCCGCGAACGTGACTATGCATACGCAGGTTCATTCTATGCATTTGCCATCTGGATAGGCATGGGTGTGGCGGGTATTGCCCAATGGCTGCAAGGCAAACTGGGTGAGAAACCAGCTTCCGTCATTGCAACTGTAGTTTGTCTGTTCGTACCCATCCAGATGGTGAGCCAGACCTGGGACGACCACGACCGCAGCAACCGTTATGTGGCACGCGACTTTGGACAAAACTACCTGAGCACCGTACAAGAAGAAGGTAACCCGATTATCTTTACTAATGGTGACAACGATACTTTCCCCTTGTGGTACAACCAGGAAACGGAAGGTTTCCGCACCGATGTACGTGTATGTAACCTGAGTTACCTGCAAACGGACTGGTACATCGACCAAATGAAGCGTCAGGCATACGACTCTCCGGCAGTACCTATCGAATGGAGCCGTCTGGAATATGTACAGGGGCATAATGAAGGAGTGGCTGTACGACCGGAAGTGATGGAAAGCATCAATAACTTCTACAAGCAGAATCCGGAAGAAGCCGCCAAGGAATTCGGAGACAACCCGTATGAATTGAAAAATATTCTGAAATACTGGGTACGCTCACCCAAAGAAGGTTTACAGCTGATACCGACGGACAGCATCGTCATCAAGCTGGACAAGGAGGCTGTGAAACGCTCGGGCATGATGATTCCCGACTCCCTGCATGGTGAAATCCCCGATTATATGAGTATCTCCCTGAAAGGCAAACGTATGCTGTACAAGAGCGAGCTGATGATGCTTGAGATGCTGGCAAATACCAACTGGGAACGTCCGTTGTACATGGCTATTACGGTGGGTAGCGACAATCATCTGAATTTAGGCAACAACTTCATGCAGGAAGGTCTTGCCTACCGCATCACTCCGTTCAACACCACCCAGCTGAACGCACGCATCGACAGCGAGAAAATGTACGACAACCTGATGAACAAGTTCAAGTTCGGAGGAATTGACAACCCGGATATCTACATTGACGAAACTGTGATGCGTATGTGCCAGACTCACCGCCGTATGTTTATACAGCTGGCTACTCAGTTGATAAAAGAAGGCAAGAAAGATAAGGCGTTGAAAGCCCTTGACTACTGTTCGGAAGTAATCCCAAGCACTACCGTGCCCCACGATTACATCATGAGCAGTTCCAAAGAAATGGCCGATGATTATCTGGCGTTAGGTGAAAAAGAGAAAGGTGAGGCTATTCTGAATGATTTGGCAAACAAATCGGTGGAATACATCACCTGGTACCTGAGTCTGAATGACCAACGTCTGCAAGGTTCATACGAGGACTGTCTGCGCAATTTCTATATTCTGGATGAAATCAACAAGAGCCTTGCCCGCGCAAATGCTGCCGGCGGTGTACAAGGTGAAGGCGAACAACAGAATAAATCGGATATGGCAAGCCACTATGCCAAGAAGTTTGAAGAGCTCTATGAGGTGTTCAACAAACGTGTAGGCGGCGGAGCAGGCAGAAAGTAAATAAAAGGTGTGGATTCTGCGGTGAATCCACACCTTTATATTTGTATAACCAACAAAAGCACACACATTCATGTTTATAGAACAACCCCCGCTGATACTCCGCTGGCTTTATCCACGCGCCTTCTGGCGAATGGACAAGAATGAAAAAGCGGTCTATCTGACTTTCGATGACGGGCCGATTCCCGAGATCACACCGTGGGTACTCGATTTATTAGACAAGTACAATATTAAGGCTACCTTCTTTTTGGTGGGCGACAATGTGCGCAAGCATCCCAAGGAATTCCAGATGATTGTAGAACGAGGACATCGTTTAGGAAATCATACTTTTAACCATATCCGGGGATTCGAATACCGAAGCAAGAATTATCTGGCCAATACGGACAAAGCAAACGAACTGATCCATACCAACCTGTTCCGTCCGCCACATGGCCACATGCGCTGGATGCAGTACATGGTGCTGCGCCATAAGTATCAAATAGTGATGTGGGACTTAGTAACCCGTGACTATAGCAACAAGCTGAATGGGAAGCAGGTACTGAGGAAAGTAAAACATTATGTGCGGAATGGTTCCATCATTACTTTCCATGATTCCATCAAGGCAGAGAAAAACATGAAATATGCCTTGCCCCGGGCCATAGAATGGCTGCTGGAACAAGGCTATGAGTTCAAGGTATTTGACTGATAAGGCCAAATACCTTGAGTTATTTACTTAGTATATGTAAATCCCAGTTTATTCAACCCATTCTGTACATCGGGATGGCTCATAAACAGTTTCCATAACAATCCCGAACGATAATTCTCTATCATCACTGCTATAGGGCCCTGGTCAATAGCCAGATAACGTTTCGGATACCAGTTATCCGTTTCACTGAAAGCATCATAAAAGCCATACGGGCCGAATACTTTCTCACCCATTCCATACAGATGACGCATTACCTGCAAAGAATATTCAGGAGTATAGACAATAGAGGATAAAGCGGCAGTCGGAGAAATCACTCCCAAATCTTCTTTCTCATTAGGAGCGTGTGCCGCATAACCGTTTACCGAATAACTGGCAGTCAATCCCCAACAATCCGGGCCAAAGCCGGTATAATGCTTGGGATTACGGATGCAGTAGGCACGGTTGACCAAGGTAAGATTACGCATTTCATTGAAATAACTGGGACAATATTTATCCTGCAAACCATTGGGATTCATGCCCAGAAAAGAATATTGCGCCCAGAACAACGGTCCTGCTTCCGTACCCTGATAACGAAGATGTAATTTAATCCCCTCTACCGTATGAGGAGAAACAATCTGTCCATTCTGTGCCCAGCCCTCATTATAAACCGTGGCAGGTATCCCATGAGTAGGAGAAGCAGCAGCCAGAATATACATAATCATACATTCATTGTATCCATGCACCGGAAAGTTCATGGCCCAGCCCTCTGTGGGGCTCCAATGCCAATAAAGCACATTTTGCCCGTTCTGACGGTAAAAGTTCCAGTCTACCTCACGCCACAATTTATCAATACGTGCCGCCAACTCTTTTTCATCCGAAGTGCCATTTACATAATATTGATGCACAGCCAGCAAGCCTTGCATCAAAAAAGCAGTTTCCACCAAGTCACCGCCATTATCTTTGGAACCGAAAGGCAATACTTTGCCTGTATCACCATTCCACCAGTGAGGATAAGCCCCATGAAAACGGTCGGCTTTCTCAAGGAAAGTCACAATCTTGTCCATTCTTTCGAGCCCTTCCTGCCGGCTCACATAGCCCCGGTCTATACCGGACAGAATAGCCATGATGCCAAAACCACTTCCTCCCGAGGTTACCACCTCGGGTCCTCCTGCGGGATATACATTATCTATATGATAACGCTCACGAGCCATACCGCTATAAGGTTCGCCCCCCTCCCAGAAATATTGGAAAGTACGACGCTGGACAGTATCCATCAAAGCATCATCGGAAAGCGTGTCGGACGCCGATGCCGGACGCTTGTCAGAAGAAGCTGCCGGCTTGTTTTACAAGCCAGCAATGAGAAAAGCAGCAACACCGCTGCACATAAGGGAATTCTTTTCATTTTTTCACAGGTTTAGGTTAGTGCAGCACAAATGTTGCTGTTTTCACATGCTGGCTGTCCGTACCAATCATCAAATCGAAAGCTCCGGGTTCGGCCACGTATTGTAACTCGTAATTATAATATTTCAATAAATCGGGAGTAATCTTGAAGGTTATCTCACGGGATTCACCTGCTTTCAGGAATACCTTTTGGAAACCTTTCAGTTCTTTTACAGGACGGGTACTTTCAGCTACTTTGTCACGGATATACAACTGCACTACTTCCGCACCATCCCTGCTTCCTGTATTTGTCAGTATCACTTTAGCTGTCAGACTTCCGTCCATAGGCATTGAAGTACGGTCCAACGTAATATCTCCATAGTTGAAAGTAGTGTATGAAAGCCCATAACCGAATGGATAAAGCGGTTCGTTGTCCACATCCAGATAGTTGCTACGGAATTTCTCAAACCATTTCCCTTCGTGCAGCGGACGTCCGGTATTCTTGTGGGCGTAGTACAAAGGAATCTGCCCCACATTCTTCGGGAAAGTCATAGTCAGTTTTCCACTTGGATTAATAGCGCCAAAAAGTACGTCACCAATAGCATAAGCAGCTTCGCTACCTCCAAACCATACGTTCAGAATCGCAGGAACATGAGCCTGTTCCCACTCCAACGTCAGCGGACGTCCGGTGAAAAGTACCAAGACTACAGGTTTTCCAGTTTTTAGCAGTTCCTTCAACAAAGTACGTTGTACATCGGGGATATCCAGTGAAGTACGGCTGCTGCTTTCACCGCTCATTTCTGAAGATTCGCCCAAAGCAGCTACTATGACATCGGCTTTCTGAGCTACCGTCAATGCTTCTTGCAACAGTTGGGCATCGGTACGGGCATCCCGATGAAGGCTGCGCCCGAAGAGAGTCGCCCGTTCTTCATAGGCGGCATCACTGGTCAGATTGCTGCCTTTAGCGTATAAGATGGTAGCTTTTCCGGCAGTCATCTCTTTCAAACCTTCTATCAGTGAAGGGGATTTATCCAGTATAGCGGCCACGCTCCAAGTTCCGGGCATATTGGTACGAGTATCTGCCAACGGGCCTATTACGGCAATATTACCCTGCATCTTCAAAGGAAGTACAGGTTGCACTGTGCTTCCGGACGGATTCGATCCTGCCCTATCGGTAGAAGGTTCGTTTTTCAGCAAGACAAAGCTTTCTCCGGCAATACGGCGGGCTACGGCACGGTGTTCCGGAGTGAAGATATCACGTGCGGGACGTTTCAGATCACAATATTTATAAGGATTGGCAAATAACCCTAATTTATACTTTGCCTCCAGAATAAGACGACAGGCAGTATCAATGGTCTGCATGGATACCTTTCCTTCCTGCACCGACTGTTTCAATGTTCCTACAAAAGCATCGCTCACCATGTCCATATCTACTCCGGCATTGACAGCACGGGCAGCTACGGTTTGCAAATCACCGATTCCATGGTCTATCATTTCATAGATTCCGGTATAGTCCGTCACCACAAAGCCCTGAAAGCCCCACTGGTTACGCAGCACATCAGTCATCAACCATTTACTGGCTGTAGCCGGAATGCCATCCACTTCATTAAAGGAAGCCATCACACTACCCACTCCGGCATCAACAGCTGCCTGATAGGGGAGCATGTACTCATTGAACATGCGTTGACGGCTCATATCCACCGTGTTATAATCGCGTCCGGCCTCGGAAGCTCCATACAAGGCGAAATGCTTGACACAAGCCATTATCTCATCATTGCGTTTCATCTGGCCGCCTTGATAGCCACGCACCATGGCTTTAGCTATCTCAGCACCCAGGAACGGGTCTTCCCCACTCCCTTCCGAAACACGTCCCCAACGAGGATCCCGGCTAACATCTACCATCGGACTGAAAGTCCAGGAGATACCATCCGCACTGGCCTCAACGGCCGCAATACGGGCCGATTCCTCAATGGCTTTCATATCCCAGGTACATGACAAGCCTAAAGGGATGGGGAAAATCGTTTCATAACCATGAATCACATCCATACCAAACAGTAGAGGTATCCCCAGACGGCTCTCTTTCACAGCCAGTTCCTGCACATCCTTGATACGGGCAACTCCTTTCAAGTTAAACAGTCCTCCTACTTCACCCCGTTTTATACGGGCTGAGATATCGCTGCTCTTTGCCTGTCCCGTAGTGATTTCACCGGTAACGGGCAAGTTCAACTGGCCTATCTTTTCTTCCAAGGTCATCTTTTTCATCAAATTATCAATGAAACGATTCATATCCTGAGGTGATTTCTGCGCATGCACACTCAGGGTGGCAAATAGCAGCATGGGAGCCACTTGCTTCATTCTTTGAAATATTCTATTCATCATCTTAAATAATGTGCTAATGTGTCAATGTACTCATAAGCCTATTGACATATTGAATAATTATAAATAATCAGGATTCTGTTTCAGCACTCCTTTCGACTTGTCTATTTCATCCTGCGGTATAGGCAAAAGTGCATTCTTCGGTTGATAATTCAACTTACCTGCCGCATGAAGAACTTGCTCGGCGATTCCCCAACGTACCAAATCATAGAAACGGTCGAATTCCAGTCCTAATTCCACCTACGCTCGTGTCGGATTGCTTCACGCAATACCGATTGGTCCAAAGAAGTAATTTCAGGTAGTATATCCGGATTACCGCCACGCGCACGGGCACGCACCATCTCCAAATCCTTTTGCGCTTCCGAAGTATTACCTAACTCGTTTGCTGACTCCGCTGCCATTAAAACGACATCCGAGTAGCGGATCAGCCGGATATTCACCCAAAAGCCTTTATTGGTAAACTCCTGGCGCAATGCCGGATTGGTATAGGCTTTCTTGTTGAAGTAAGCACCTTCTGCCTGCGACACCGGGGACTCTCCGTATGGCGTATTGGTATTCTCCGGAGTAACAGGGTCGGAATCACTCTTACGGAAATAAAGCAAGGTGGCATCCTTACGGGGGTCACCAGGCTCAAAAGCCTCCGCCATCAGTTCGGTAGCCATGTGCCATCCCCAACCCAAATCCCATTTTCCGGAACCACGAATCCCCTGTACTTCACAGAATTGGCTTCCTATCTTATCACTTTGCGGCAAGGCGGCCGTAGACAAGCACTGCAACTCAAACACCGAACCACCGCTGTTCTCTCCCTCGTCAGTAAAAATCTTATCGTAAGGGGTATCCAGATTATAAATTTCTTTTCCCATTACATCCGAGGCTGCTTTGTACATATTCTGCCAATCATTGCGCATCATATAGGTACGGGCATGCAGGGAACGGGCAGCTCCCCACGTCAGACGTCCCAAATAGGCAGCCGGCCACTGTTCGGGAAGCAAATCTTCCGCATCTTTCAAGTCCTTGTCTATCTGTTCATAAATTTTGTCTACCGTTGTTTTGGGTACATTAGCCTCCGAAGCTTCATTTACCTTAAAGGTAACCAATGGAACCTCCCCGAAGGCTCGCACTAAATTAAAGTAACAGTAGGCACGGAAAAATAACGCTTCTCCTTTATTATAGAGGTCATTCTCTTCTGTCAGATGACCGGTCTCAATGGCATCCACCACCTCATTGCATTGATAAATAATCGCATAATTCTGACTCCAATAGGCCTTTATCAACCCATTGCTGGCATTGTACTGGAAATCATCATACATTGCCGCCTGTTCCGACCCGTCGCTGGAAATACTTCCTTTCTCCGAATCTTCGGAACGGAAACAATGAATAGCGAATGCGGGAGTTCCTGCAGTAATATTGAAATTACGCATCATGGTATAGATGTTGAATATCTTTCCTTCTGCCAATGCACCGGGATTATCATCCTCCGTGAACTGACCTTGAGGACTGCGGTCAAGGAAATCATTACAACCGGTAAAGGCCAGGATTCCTCCAATCGCCCAAATGTATAGTATATATTTACTTCGTTTCATAATCAATCAAAATGTAATATTGAGTCCAAATGTATAAATCGCAGGTACCGGATAACTTCCATTATCCACACCAAAAGCAATGGCAGAACCACCAAACTCAGGGGTGTAGCCGGTATTATGTTTCCAAGTTTTCAGGTTCTGAATATTGAAATAGGCTTTCAAAGCCTTCAAACCGATTTTGGATATCAGGGCCTTATCAAAAGTATAGCCCAATTGCAGGTTACGTATACGGAAGAAACTGCCGTCTTCTACATAATACTCCGAATTTTCAAAGTTAATGGCATGACCGGTATTTAGGACAGGTTGTGTATTGGATGTACCTTCGCCGTGCCAACGGTCCAGACGCTGCTCCATATAGTTGAACTGCGCCCAATTGTAATTGTCCCAAGTACGGTAAATCTGATTACCGCTTTGTCCCATCATGTCAATACCCAGTTCCCAACCTTTATAGGAAACACCTAATGAGATTCCATAGGTAACATCCGGAGTAGGATCACCAATCAAAGTACGGTCTGCCGGTGTAATCTCACCATCCCCATTCACATCGGCGAACTTCAAATCACCGGGAGTCACTGTAGCCAGTGTATTCTTGGGTGAAGCATCAATATCGGCCTGTGACTGATAAACACCATCTACCTTATATCCATAGAAGAAACCGATGGGATAACCCGCCATAGTATAGCTCTGGCTCTTGTCTCCGGCAATAATGGAATAGCCGTCTTGTACCAGACTCTTCACCTTATTCTTGATAGTAGTCAGGTTGACTCCCACATTATACCCCCAATCGCCAATCTGATCCCGCCAAGTGGCAGACAATTCCACCCCTTTATTCTCTATCTGTCCCAGATTTCCTATTCCGGGAATGGTTCCGGAAAGTCCGGGAACCTTTGCCAGCAAGTCCTTCGTATTCTTTTTATAATAAACTCCTTCCACATGCAGGCGGTTGCGAAACATATTCGATTCAAAGCCTGCTTCCCAAGCTTCCACTTTTTCCCATCTAAGGTTCGCATTAGGCAAATAGGCCAACTGATAGCCCGGATAGATGGTGGACGGATTGCCAAACACAGCTCCAAAAGCATTTTCAAGCAACGGCTCAGCCGGATAAGCAGTATCCAGATTCTGATTGCCCAACGTACCCCAGGAACCTTTCAACTTCAACATATCCAACCAAGAAATGTCTTTCATAAACTCTTCTTCGGTCATCAGCCATCCGGCACCTGCCGAGTAAAAGTTCTGCCATTGGTTGCCCGTATACGAAAAAGCCGAAGAACCGTCCCGACGGAAAGATCCGTTGAACAAATATTTTCCTTTGTAATTATAAATCACACGCCCCAGAAAAGAAACAGTAGTACGTTCCCACTGTGTACTTCCATTGGTAGCTGTGGCCAAATCACCAATACTGACGAACCATTTATCGGGATTATCGGGAATAACCAATCCAATACCTTGCCCACGGGCGGCATCCAGACGGCTGAGAGAATTGTAATAAGTAGTGAAACCGGCGGTTGCCGTCAGATTATGGTCGCCAAAACTATTTGTATAAGTCAGCACATAATCACTTTGCACCTTCGTTTCATTTTCCTTGAACTGGCTCACTTCAGTCTTACCCGTTCCCAGTGTAGCCACATTTCCTTTCACTGTGTTATCATATACCTTGATAATCGGCTGATAGGTACGCCCGTTATTCGAGCCGTAATCCATAGAGAACACAGCCCTGAAATTAAAATGTTCCAGAAAATCCACCTCTCCATAAATGTTACCTGATGCACGATAATTCTCTGCGCGAGTGGTGTTGGCTTTTAAATCCACATCCACCATCGGATTCATCATCTGTGCTTTCTGAAACTCCGGCAACGCCGCATACAACTGATATTCTTCATTGAATACAGGAGCTATAGGAGTGGTACGGACAGCATTCAGAACTGATTTACTATCAGCAGGCAGCATACGTGCTCCGTTAAACTGAAACCCGACCTTTATCTTATCGGTTATCTTATACTCATTGCTGGCATTCAAGGTGATTTTGCTGAACTTCTCGTGCTTTATATTTCCTTGTTCGTATGAGTATCCCATCCCCAGATAAAAACTATGTTTTTCAGAAGCTCCTGTCACACTGATATTATTATTGGTAATGAAGCCATTCTGAAGCACTTCATCCTGCCAATCGGTATCAGCATTCCAGCCGGAAAAATCAAAAGCGGGATTCTTTTCATTAACAAGCTGCTCACTATACAATTCTTTGAACTGAGAAGCATTCACCATCTTGATTCTGTCCACCACATGTTTCCAGCCGAATGAGGTGTTGATATTCACCAAAGTCTGCCCCTCCTTAGCCTTCTTTGTAGTGATAATGATAACCCCATTAGCTCCACGCACACCGAAAATAGCCAATGAAGACGGGTCTTTCAACACTTCCATAGACTCAATATCCTCGGGATTCAGAAAGTTAATGTTATCATTGAACAAGCCGTCGACAATGTAAAGAGGTTTGTATCCGTTAATGGAGTTCGTTCCACGTACACGGATTTCGGGGTCCGAGCCTGCTTGTCCCGAGTTGATAATCTGCACACCGGCTACCTTTCCCTGCAAGGAAGACAAGGGATTTGTAGAAGGTTTATTAGCGATTTCGGCTCCCTTGATATTCGTGATAGAGCCGGTCAAGTCACGCTTCTTCGCACTACCGTAACCTATCACTACTGTTTCAGCCAGCATTTGTGAGTCCTCTTTCAGCTGTATATTTATCACATGCTGGCTGCCTACTTTCACATCTTGCTTCACCATTCCCACGTACGAGAATTCCAGTACATTGTCGGGTGAGGCGGTAATACTGTACTTCCCATCTATGTCGGTAATCGTACCATTGGAAGTACCTTGAATCACTACGGATGCTCCAATCAGAGGTTCATTGGTCGAATCGGTTACCGTTCCGGTCACTGTCTTCTCCTGAGCAAACAGCGACGTAGTCATCAACAGCAGACAGACTAAAGCACTAAAAGTCCTCAATCCCTGCCGCCCATGTTGTAAAGGTTTAGGTTTATTGTCCATTGCATTTTCTATTAACAAATAAATAACTAGTTTAATTTCTTATATTGCAATGAAACAAAAGGAACCGGAAAAAGATGTTTAAGACGAGAGAATTAACACTTTAACATCCCATGAAAAAAAGTTACCCGAAGAGCATGTGCTCCTCGGATAACTTTTATTATTCTTATATCACCATTCTATGGTACATGGACCACCAAGGGATTACGTACCTTCTGAGCGTATTCTTCCAAATATTTGTTCCAATCGGTATCGGCTTCGAAACCATATTTGCTCCAGCCTGATCCCCAATAATAAATATACTCGGAACCCGGTTCATAATCACTGACCGACAACACATGACCCAAAGCACCTCCACGTTCTTTCTGCTCTTTTTCGGAGAACATTTGGGGCAGCGCTCCTTTTATATTAGCCGGAAATACAGCACCTATATAAATCACTCCATTGTTATTGGCTGCATTCTCTGTAGAGTCCGCATAGGCTATATAACCTGCATTTGCATCAAAACTATACCCCGTAGGATTCTGTTTGTGCAATACAATGCCGGTCACCACCGGAGTTGTTTCCTGCAAATTATCAAAAGAAACCACAGTCTTGTTCAACTGCGATCCCTTGTCCAAAGAAATGATACGCGTTTCTATCACATTTGAATCTCCTTTTACAACCAACGGATTATAAACTAACTTGGTGGTGAATCGAAGCGGACCGTTATCCAAGACTTCACAATCCTTGTAACAATAGGGATAAACAATGGTACTATCGGGGAATAAAGCTGCTGTTCCGCCACCCAGAGTCGGACCCACCGCATAACAATCCATTCCGTTTCCATGATCTATGTGATAAGAGATTCCTTGATTCAAATCACCGTCATAACGATCTTCCACCACCGGTTCGGGTACATTCTTGGTCCAGATGTCATAACCAAAGGCACGCTCGCCCTTCTCCTGCAAAGCAGGACCGTATGCACGATAAGCGGCGCGATCGTTTTCCCATGCCACATCATCCAGACGCTCGGGATATTGACGCCCACAAGCAACCACATCCACCGGCTGTGGAGTTCCTTCTGCAATTGTATAAGTAACCGAAGCTCCCCCTTTCACCGAAACAGGAAAGATAAGCATATCATCGTATGTTATCTGATAAGGTACTTCAAGCCCGTTCTCGTCCAATACGATAACTTGTGCCGTATCGGGTAATTGTAGTTTGCCTGTTATTTCAGCCATAGAGATTTCCACCATTTCTCCATTCCTATCAATAGAAAGCGGATTGGTTATAGTGACAGTCACCGGCTCCTTTTGCGAACAGGAAAACATAGCTAACGCCGTTGCGACTGCTAAAAAGATTTTTCTCATACTATTTATTGTTTGTCGAACTGAAAGACAAAAATACAAAGAATCTGCAAGTATCAACAAAGACACAAGCAGATTCTTCCTATTTATATCTACTAATTATTTAGGCTGTTTACCAATGTAGGCCAGAATACCGCCATCTACATAGAGAATATGGCCATTGACGGCATTAGATGCTTCGGATGCAAGGAATACAGCAGGACCAGTCAATTCCTGCGGATCCAACCAGCGGCCGGCCGGAGTCTTGGCACAGATGAATGTATCAAACGGATGACGGCTTCCATCGGGCTGGATTTCACGTAACGGAGCAGTCTGCGGAGTAGCGATATAGCCCGGACCGATACCATTACACTGAATATTGTATTCTCCGTATTCAGAACAGATGTTACGAGTCAACATCTTCAAACCACCTTTAGCGGCAGCGTATGCAGAAACGGTTTCACGACCTAACTCAGACATCATAGAGCAGATATTGATGATTTTACCATGTCCTTTTTCCATCATCGCAGGCAAAACTGCTTTAGAAACAATGAACGGAGCATTCAAGTCAATATCAATAACACGGCGGAAATCGGCAGCTTCCATTTCGTGCATCGGAACGCGACGGATAATACCGGCATTGTTTACAAGAATATCAATTGTACCTACTTCCTTTGCGATAGTGGCAACCATAGCCTGTACGGCAGGCTCGTCAGTAACATCACATACATATCCGTGTGCTTTAATTCCTTTTTCAGCGTAAGAAGCCAAACCTTTATCCACCAATTCCTGATTGATGTCGTTGAAACAGATGGTTGCACCTTGTTCTGCAAAAGCAGATGCAATAGCAAAACCGATACCATAAGAAGCGCCTGTTACAAGGGCGACTTTACCTTCCAAAGAAAAATTCAAATACTGATTCATGATACTTATATTATTAAATTAATGAAGTTATATTATTTATTTCAAGTCTGTAATCAATGAGAAGTCTTGATCACCATAATCCAAATTCTCTCCACCCATACCCCAAATAAAGGTGTAATTGTGTGTTGCCGCCGCACTATGAATAGACCATTCGGGAGACAAAACTGCCTGATCGCCTTTCATCCATATATGACGTGTTTCATCCACTTCTCCCATAAAATGACAAACAGCGTGTTCATCAGGCACTTCAAAATAAAAATAAGCTTCCATACGACGGCTGTGCACGTGTGCCGGCATGGTATTCCACACACTTCCCGGTTTCAGTTCGGTCATCCCCATCTGCAACTGGCAGGTAGGCAATACCTGACTTACCAGCATCTTGTTGATGCAACGATGATTGGAACCTTCCAGTGAACCCATTTCAGCAACGATGGCATCTGCCTTGGTCACTTTTTTATCGGGATAGTTACGATGAGCGGTAACAGAGTTAAAATAGAATTTGGCAGGATTTCCGGCATCTTTACTTTCAAAAGTCACTTCCCGGTCTCCCGAACCCAGATAAAGCGCTTCTTTATAATCCAGTTCGAACACGGCATTTCCAGCTTTGACCACACCGGGACCGCCCACATTAAAAATACCCATTTCACGTCGGGAAAGAAAGTAAGATGCTTTCAGCGGATCAATGGCCTCCAGTTTTAATATCTCTCCCACCGGTTTGGCTCCTCCTACAACCATGCGGTCATACATGGAGTAAACCATGTTCACCTCATTGTCCGAAAATACTTTTTCTATTAAGAAATCCCGTCGTATCCTTTGAGTGCCATAGCTTTTGGCATCTTCGGGATGCGCGGCATAACGGATTTCATAATTTGTCTTCATAAGCAGCTATTTTATGTTTTTATAGTATTCCGAATTATTTCGACTTGGGCAAAGTTACGAAACAATCTTGTTTCGATGCTGCAAAAATCGTTCAGAATAGGTATAAATTTTGTCCTATTATATGCAAAATCTGCTACTTAATACGTTTCAGAACACTCAAAAACTCAAAATCAACGAGATAAAATATCACAAAACTTATCTTGAAACGCACGCGCCCGGCTTAATTTCAGTACGTTTTGGTTAATGATAACAAAGGCCAATTGATGTCCATTAGCAGCTTTTACATACCCTGCCAGTGAACTGACCCCGGTTACAGAACCGGTTTTTGCATGCACATTTCCCCGAGCCTTGGTCTGTTTCATCCGATTTTGTAAAGTACCGTCCACTCCTGCTATGGGCAGAGACTCATAGAAAGGAAGAAAAACTTCCCGATGATAATAGGCATACTTCAAATACTCCAATAGTAAACGTGGAGAGATATAATTATAAACGGAAACACCGCTACCGTCCGCTATCTTATAGTTCTCCGGATTAAACCCTAAAGCTGTTTTCATAAAGGCGTGAATGGCATCGGTTCCATCTTCTCCTGTCACCCGTTTATGCAGGGAACGCTTGGCAGCCAAATGATAAAACATTGATTCGGCACACAGGTTATCACTTTTCTTCAAAGCTCTTTCCAACACTTCCTTGAGTGGTCTTCGGACGGTATAAAGCGTAACTATACTGTCGGCCGTTACAGGACAATCGGCATACGTGCAGGTTCGCGCTTCAATTCCTTTGCTGCGCAAACGGCTGACAAAGGTATGAAAAAAGAAATCTTTGGAAGTATATACATTCAATTTCTCAGTATAGGGATAAGAAACATTTCCGGAAACGGTAATGATATTGCCATTGCTGAGCCAGTTACGAGTGATTTTCAGCTTTCCGGCTTGTGGATTACGGCTCACCCCGTGATTATGAACTTGATAATAATCGGAAACCGGCGTACAAACTACTTTGGGCAACGAGTCTTTCTGAGCAGGAGAAACCGATACATCCACGCAGCCCCTATTCAGCATGAGAGGGGAAAGATAGGGTTGGAAGGAATAAGGAGTATCGTCCCAACACCAACCGGAACCCCAATAAACTGAGTCTGTCATGGAAACATCCGCTGCAAGGGTATCTGTCACATAACGGATGCCTTTACTTGCCAATGCATCTACCAGACGGTCCAGATCCTCGTCCATAAATTCCGGATCAAAACCGCCTATCAGATACAAGCTGCCTTTCAACGTGTCATTTTCTATTTTTCCACGATAACGAAGACTGGTATCCATGGTATAATCTGCTCCCAGTTGTACCAAGGCGGTAACCGAAGTGATTATTTTCTCAACAGAAGCAGGCCGGTACAGTTTATCGTCTTGGTAACGGTAAACGGATTCTCCGGCGGTCAAATCAAATACGGCAATACCCACTTCGGATGTTTTCAGAACTTCTTCATGCAGTAAAGCGTCCAGCCGCTGAGATAGCGGCTGGGCGTTTATGAAGTGAATAGATAAAATCAGTAAAAAGAAAAATAAAACTCGTTTCATTATAGTTCCCTGAATATCTCACCCACAGTAGGATGAGGAAATACATATCGTTTCCAATCCTCTATGGTCTTACCATCCTCAATAGCCATACCTGCCAATACAATCAGCTCGGAAGCAGGATTACCCAACATGTGCGCTCCCAATACAGTACCGTCTTCGGCTGTCAAAACTTTGCAGACGCCGTTCACTCCTTCATTCTCGCTACAAAACGCCCGGAGTAAGCCATCGGCAACTTAACGGCTCGATAAGGAATACCTGCGGCCTGCAAAGCTTCCTCGCTCATACCTACCCCGGCAATCTCGGGATTTGTATAGACCACACCCGGTATGGCACGATAACTCATCGCATCTTCCTTACCTGTAATATGATGGACAGCCACTTCCGCTTCACGCACGGCGGTATGTGCCAACAAAGAGACTCCGTTCAAATCACCGCATACATAGACACCGGGGACAGAAGATTGCAAATGTTCATCTACTTTGATGCATCTGCGCTCCGTCCATTCCAAATTCAGATTTTCCAATCCGAAACCTTTTGTCACCGGACGACGGCCCACACTCATCAATAACTTATCAGCTGTAACAGTTCCTGTTCCATCTGCATTTTCATATGACACAGTAATACCGGTTTCCTCTTTGGACACCCCTACTACTTTCGTACTGAGCAGGAACTTGATTCCTTTTTTGGCATATTCAGCCCGGAGCATAGCCGACAGCTCTTTATCCATGCCACCCAGGATCTCATCCAACATTTCGACAACTGTCACCTGTACTCCCAAACTGGTAAAGAAAGAAGCAAATTCCATACCGATCACTCCACCGCCGACATAGTCAATGAAGCAGGTACTTCTTTATTATCCAGTGCATCACGGTGCGTCCAGTAATCCACATTTTCCACTCCCGGAATAGGAGGAATAAATGTTTCACTGCCGGTACACAGCAGCAAATTCTCACATTCATAGGTTTCCCCACCACATTGGATGGTATTCTTATCTACAATTACAGCTTCTCCCGTTACTATATTTACCTGATGCGCAGTCAGTTTTGCCTTGATACCCAGTACCAGTTTACGAACCACCTTTGATTTACGCGCCACAATTTTTCCTAAATCAAAAGAAGCTTCAGGCACATTCACGGCATACTTTGAAGCATGTTTCGCATAATCATATACTTTAGCCGAATAAAGCAAGGTTTTGGTAGGAATACATCCCTCATTCAGGCATACACCGCCCAAACTTCTTTTTTCGAACAATACAACACTCAGTCCTGCCTTTCCGGCAGCTTCGGCAGCAGTATACCCTGCGGGACCTCCACCGATGATTGCAATTTGATATTTCATGGTATTTATTTTGGGTTAATTAGTTTTTATCTGTTCAAAGCCTTCAACAGACAGATTTGGATCTATTTTTATCAATGCTTCTACAAATTCCAAAGGCTTATCAGGGTTAATCATTACAAAACCTTGGGCATGCTCTATTTTCACTTTTTGCATTCCTATTGCATTCGGATTATAAGACACTTTACGGATTCCGTCTACACATATTCTGTTCCCCCATCCCGGTTTGATTTCCAGAACACCATTGTCTTTTACAATATAAGTAGTTTTCGACCGCGAATAAAACATTAATACAGGAATAATAATTCCCCCAAGCGCCGAAAAAGCCCAACTTTTCTCCAAATACACATTCAGAAAAATAATCAGAACAACCAGACCGACTATAATGATCCACCAGTTACGGGTTCTTTTTGTTTTAAATACTTTCTCCATAATTTATTCCTCCTCTATCCTATGCTCCAACCGCTTCACCAACGCATTGATAAATTCTTCCGGCTTTACAGGAACCAATGACAATAAATTTTTCTTCCCATAATGTATCAATACATATTTCGAAGGCATAATTCCACCAAATCCGGAACTTCGTTTCAGCTCCACATCCGTAATGTCAATCAAGGGAATGGTCTTCCCTTTATAAAAACGACCATAATACACCACTAACTTTCCATCCGCAGTCAGCGTATAAGTAGAATGGATAATACGTTCAATAATAATGATCAGACCCAATGCTACTACCAATCCTATCATTGCCTTCATACACCAAAAAGCAAATACCATGACGGCTGTCAGCAGTATCAGGAGAAAATAAGTACCTCCTGCTATCTTCACATGAAAAATTCGATTCATCATCTTATTGTAATTTGCCCGAAAGATAATAAATTTATCGTTTATCGACCTCATTACGGCGCAGAATGAGAGAATTTATCCTTTTTTTGTCCTCTTTACTGTACGTTTCATCTTCAAAGCATACAAATTTAATTCGATAGAAGATTCCGTTTCTGTTATATCACCCTCATCAGTCAGCAGTTCATTCAGCAGTTCTCCACTACGTTGTACCAGACTCTTCCTCTTTTCCTCATCATACTCGGTAGCCATGATATTTACATTCCGTACTAATGTCCTTAACTTAAAGAATGATTCGATAATGGCAAAAGTAGTTGCGGTAGCTCTCGGACTTCTTAAAATTGTAGCCAGCATATAAAGCCCTTTTTCGGTAAATGCTTTAGGTTCTACGGGAGAATGTTTCAAACTACTGAACCGGTCGAAATTTTCGACCAGTTGCTGTTTTTCAGATACTTGCAACGAAAACATATAACCATTTGGGAATTTGTCCCGATTGTTTTTTACTGCTTCATTAATTCGTTTGGTTTCTACGCCATAAAGCTTAGCTACATCCCGGTCTATCAGTACTTTCTCACCCCTCAACTCAATTATAAGTTCTTTTACCTCACTTTCGTGAATGATTTCTTTATTGTTTTCCATCCTATTCTATTTAAAAATGCAGAAAGTTACACGTTTAATTTCATACTTGCATTATCTATTTCGTTTATTCTTCACGAAAAAAATAGTAAAAACAAGAGTAAAAGGTACAATGAATAAAGGTTTTTCGTAGCTTTGCACCCATAAAGCATATTATCATGGTTAAAAAATTCGATTTCCTTGTTATCGGCTCAGGACTTGCCGGAATGAGCTTCGCACTGAAAGTAGCTCACAAAGGTAAAGTCGCCCTGATTTGTAAAGCAGGACTGGAAGAAGCCAATACCTATTTTGCCCAGGGAGGTATAGCATCTGTTACCAACTTGAAAGTAGACAATTTCGAGAAACACATTGAAGACACGATGATTGCCGGCGATTGGATCAGTGACCGCGCGGCTGTAGAAAAAGTAGTGCGAGAAGCACCTGCACAAATCCAGGAACTGATAAAATGGGGAGTGGATTTTGATAAAAAAGAAGATGGAGAATTCGACCTCCACAAAGAAGGAGGACATTCCGAGTTCCGCATCCTGCACCACAAAGACAATACAGGAGCTGAAATACAAACTAGCCTGATAGAAGCGGTAAAAGCTCACCCCAATATTACCATATTTACAGATCACTATGCGGTAGAAATCATTACCCAGCATCATTTGGGAATTATCGTCACCCGCCATACGCCGGGCATCAAATGTTTCGGTGCTTACGTATTGAATGAGAAAACAGGAGAAGTGGATACGTTCCTGTCCAAAGTAACTGTAATGGCAACAGGCGGATGCGAAGCGGTATACCGCAATACAACCAATCCACTGGTAGCTACGGGAGACGGCATTGCTATGGTGTACCGTGCCAAAGGAGCAGTAAAGGACATGGAATTTATACAATTCCATCCCACCGCCCTTTTCCATCCGGGAGACCGTCCCAGTTTCCTCATCACCGAAGCCATGCGCGGTTACGGTGCTGTCTTAAAGAATCAAAGTGGCGAAGAATTCATGCAAAAATATGATCCACGCCTGTCATTGGCTCCACGTGATATCGTAGCACGTGCCATTGATAACGAAATGAAGCAGCGTGGTGAAGATCATGTATATCTGGATGTAACTCATAAGGATCCGGAAGAAACAAAAAAACATTTCCCCAATATTTATAAAAAATGCCTCAGCCTGGGCATTGATATTACTAAGGACTATATTCCTGTAGCTCCGGCTGCTCATTATCTGTGCGGAGGTATCAAAGTCGATCTGGACGGACAGAGCAGCATCAACCGTTTGTATGCCATCGGCGAATGTTCATGTACCGGTCTGCACGGAGGTAACCGTCTGGCTTCCAATTCGCTGATAGAAGCTGTGGTCTATGCGGACGCGGCAGCCAAACATGCACTAAATGTACTCGACCGATATGACTTTAATGAGGATATCCCCGAATGGAACGATGAAGGAACCATGAACAATGAAGAACGGGTACTGATAACCCAAAGCATGAAAGAGGTGAACCAAATTATGGAAGCTTATGTAGGTATTGTACGCAGTAATACGCGATTAATCCGTGCTTGGAACCGATTGGATATTTTATATGAAGAAACCGAGCGTCTTTTCAAACGTTGTAAGGCTTCACGCGAGCTTTGCGAACTGCGTAACATGATTAACATCGGGTATTTGATCACCCGTCAGGCAATGGAACGGAAAGAGAGTCGCGGACTGCATTATACGATTGACTATCCACATGCCGCTGAAGAAAAAAAGTAAAAAATATTTTTTTACTTCAAATAGAACTGATTATTTTTATAACTCCCGTTAGCAGAATTACTTTTCTTGTTGACCATTATTGCACTACGAAAATTAAATCAATTCTGCTAACGAGATTATTTTTGTCCCATTCGTATAAACATGAACTAAAAACAGCAGGAACAATGACGGAATCATCTATCCGTAATAATTATTTTTCCTCAAGCGGATTAATATTCAGAATGATTCTCTTATAAGATTTTAGATTGGGAATTCCATTATCTGTAAGTTCAAGTATCAAATGTAACTGTTTGCCCGGATTATCCGGTACAATTATCTCCGCCCTCTTCTCATCGGCGTGCTTTATAGCCACCTTTGTTTGCACACTGCCTGCTTCCCGATATTGCCACCATTGGTAAGACAATGAATTTTTATCAGGGTCAAATGAAGAAGAGGCATCCAGTATTATTTTTTCTCCCGGCCGGACTGTGCGTACACTTTCTCCCAATATCCGGGCAACAGGTTGATGATTTGCCTTTGAATATTCATCAGCCACGCACCAGTCGGCACGAGCCGCCCAGTCATTTTGTATAGCAGGCAACCAACGCTGGAAAGTATAATGCGAATCCGGCACACCGTTTTTCAAATCATTCCCATCTTGCATGTGATTGCCATTTTTATACTCCGGGCGTCCTCCCCATCCTCCTAATGTATAGTCTGTATGCTGTTCAAGTCCATTACGTATAAGAGGCATAAAAGAAGGAGTATCCCCCTCACTGGTATATTCCTGAGGATAGGCGGCACAAAGTGGTCCGTGCCCATTCTTAATATGGTCAGCCAACCAAGGTTTATCCATGATTTGTTGCAACTCTTTTGAATTTTTACTAAGTCTGTTCTTAAAATAATAATCCACACTCATGTAATCCCATACATATCTCCATCCTCCATCATGATCCGGCGCGCCCGATTCATAAATAATGATTTCAGGAAGATTCTGTTCTATCCATTTTCCACCGCCGTCCTGATACCAAATACAATATAATCTGGCTTTTGATACCGCTTTTGCCCATTCTGCAGCAGAATATTTCTGCTTGATCTGCCATAAGGCATTGGCCTGGGTGTTGGCTCCACCCCATGCTAAAATATGAACAGGCCTCGGATCAGAATCAAGCAATGTCCTTATGATGAGCTGTGCCCCCTCGCTATCAGACAGTAAAGGAGGCAATTTATGCAAGTCCTCTCTGTTCTCATTACCAACCGCCAAGACACTTAGCAGATATTCAGCATCGGGATAATCGGGATTATGTTTCCTCAAATTAGGCAGACATTCCGCATATTTGGCAATTTGTGATTCGATCCATTTATCTTTACTATGTCCGTCTTTCTGTACCCCATTGACTTGAACAATGCCTGCGACATCATAATCAGAAGAATACATAAGAAAACGAATCATAGAACTTTGATCGTCAATCTCACCATCCGTAGTGACAATAACCCGGGGCTTCTCCTGCTGTCGGGCAACAGCAGATAACATTGACACAAACAAAAAAACAATACAGCATAAAACAGGGGTCATTTTCATATTACAAACTGTTAAATTAGTAGGCCAACACATTCCAAAGATCTCTGATACGTTGTTCGGGGTCCCATTTGCCATTGAATGTCCACTTGGCGGTAACGCCATAAAACTCCGGAGCATTCTCCGCCTCCTTCAAATTATCGTTTAACCAGCCACTATGCCCTCCTTCACGGGTACAACCATAATAATAGGTACGTAGCCCCCACGGACAGGGATCAAGCACTTTATCCGAATAAGCATAATGAATATTCCCGTCAAGCACATTCTTCGACATTTTACATTTGATGAGATAAAATTGGGAATCATGATGATAGCGTCCTAAAAGTGTCGGTGTCTTAGCATCAAATGAAGAATTGGTAATAACCAGTTTCTTGTTCTTGTCACCTCGTCCGTCATG